>Ga0209137_1000040_pt1 | contig 138206 bp, 125 predicted proteins | sample SaaInl5LU_22_DNA_FD_184642 | JGI IMG/M metagenome (GOLD analysis project Ga0209137, IMG submission 184642) | Marine microbial communities from expanding oxygen minimum zones in the Saanich Inlet - ESP_105LU_22_DNA (SPAdes) (version 2) | ecosystem: Environmental > Aquatic > Marine > Intertidal...
GATTGCGGCTACCATGCCTGCGGGATGGGGGGCCATATGGCTTGCATCGTCGCGCAAGATCGCGACATCGAAGGCCACGCCGCCGCGTTCGCGTGCCGTGGCTTTCAACAGCGCGCGCACCGGCTCAATTTCCGAGCGGCTGATCAGCGCCAGCTTCACACCGCCGCGCGCCGCCCAATTCATCACCCGCGCTACACCCGGGCGCAGGGGCACACCACCGGCCAGCATGGTTGCGAATTGGCGTTGATGGGTGCGGTCCAATGTCTCTGCATCCACCACTTGGCCCAGATGCGCCCCGTATCGCGCGGCAAGCTGGCGATCGCCACCGTGCCGCATCAATTCGGCATAGACGTCCCAAGACCAGTTCCAAGCGATCCCATGCGTGCGGAAGGCTGCATTCCACGCCGCGCGGTCAAGCTCGGCAACTTCTGCCAGCGTGCCGATGCCGCTGAAAATCACTGCTTCCAAAGTCATGTCGTTCCTCCGCAAGATCACTCGATCCGCGCGGCGCCAGCAAGGCAAGCAATGTGTCACCCAAAGGCGCGATCACGCGCGCCACTGGCGTCAGCTTGGGCGGCTAGGTGCGCAGATGCACAATTTGCAGGCGAAACGAAAAATGACATTCACGTGACAGGCGTATCGCCGGGCGGCAAGATCGGCGCTTTGCGCCGCGCCTCGCGCCATGTGACGATGCTGATCGCCGCGATGATCAGCGCGCCGCCCAGCATCACATAGCCATCGGCCGGTTCGCCGAAAACCAACACACCCAGCGATGTGGCCCAGATCAACTGCAAGAACGTCACCGGTTGCGTCACCGTCAGCGGCGCGGCTGTGAAGGCCAGCGTCATGGTGTAATGGCCCGCCGTGGCAAGGCTGGCGGTCAGGAACAACCAACCCAAGACCTCCCATCCCACGGGCACCCAGACCGCGACCGCAAAGGGCAGCAAGATCACCGGCACGATCACCGAAAGCATGAAGACCACAACCTGCGGCTTGGCCTTGCCGGTCAGGAATTTCGCCATGAAATAGCTGGCTGCCATCGCCATGGCGGTGAACAGCATCGCGATATGGCCGATATCGATCTCGCGAAAGCCGGGCCGCACGATGATCAAAGTCCCGGCAAAAGCCGCAGCCACTGCCCCGATCCGCCATGGGCCCAAGCGTTCGCCCAGAAACAGCACGGCCAAGATCATCACATAGATCGGGTTGAGGTAATTGAGCGCGGTCACATCGGCGATGGGGATGCGGGTCATCGAATAGAACCACAAGATCACCGCAACGGCGTGAAACGCCCCGCGCAGGCCGAAAAGCCCCCATGTCCGCCGATCCAGACGCGCCGCGCGTACGGCAGGCCACATCGGGATCAAAAAGATCAGCCCCAGCGCATAGCGCAAAAAGGCCGATTGCGCGGCTGGCACCTCGGTGCCGACCATCTTCACACTGGCTGTGACAGCGACGAAACACAGGCCCGTCAAGATCATCCATGCGACGCCGACCAGCGGTCGCGCGGCGGGCGTCGCTCTGGCGGGAGGCGTGGTGTCGGGGGTCAGCGGGGCCATGTCCATGACATGACCTAGGCCATGGTGCGTGTCCAGCGGCTCAGGCGGTGATGATCAACTTGAAAGCCAGCGCCAACATGGTGGCCCCCACAACCGCATCCAAGATGCGCCACGCCTTTGGGCGGGCGAAAATCGGGGCAAGCCCGCGCGCCCCAAAGCCCAGCAGCATGAAAAACAACACCGAAGCCGACAGCGCGCCCAATCCGAACATCCAACGCCCCGGCCCATAGGTGGCCGCAACCGCCCCGATCAGCCCGACGGTGTCGAGATAGACATGCGGATTTGCCCAGGTCAGCACCAGCGCCGTGCCAACGGCGGCTTGAAGCGATCCCTTGGCCGCCCCGCCGGTGTCGAGCGCATCATCAGCGAGCCACGCCGCGCGCAAGCTGCGCAACCCATAGATCACCAAAAACGCAGCCCCCCCCCAGCGCATCGCGTCGATCACCCAAGGGGCCAGCGCCGAGAGCGCGCCAAAGCCCGCGACACCGGCAAAGATCAAGGCGGCCTCGGACAGGCAGCAGATCGCCACCACCGCGCCGACATGCGACCGCATCAAACCCTGCCGCAGTACAAAGGCGTTCTGCGCCCCAATGGCGAGGATCAGGCTGAAGGACAGGGCAAAGCCCGCGATCCAAGCGGCGTTCATCAATAGCTCCGTCTTGGGCAACCCGTGCCGCATGCACCGCAATGCGCAGCATGGGCGAGGGCATGATTGCCACCGCTCGCTGTGATCAGGGCAGGAATTCCGTGGGATCGACCGCCTCGAAGCCGCGGCGCACCTCGAAATGCAGGAAGGATGGGTTGCCTGCGCCGACCTCGGCCAATTGTTGACCGCGCGTGACACGATCCCCACGTGTGACGCTGATATTCGAGATATTGGCGTAGATTGTCATCAAACCATCGGGGTGGCGCACAACCAGAATCGGGATTTGATCGGTGTCTTGGGTGATCGCTGCCACCTCACCATCGCCTGCGGCGCGCACTGCGGTGCCGCTGGGCGCAGCGATGTCGATCCCCTCATTGTCGCGCCCATAGGGGCGGATGATGTCACCAGCCACGGGTTGGGCGAACCGCGCGCTGCTGGTCGGCTGTGGGGCCGGTGCCGGCGCTGGAGCAGGTGCCGGCGCTGGCGTCGGTGCCGCGCTTGCCTGTTGCGGCGGTATGGCCGCGACGATGGGTTCGGGAAGCGGTGTCGCCGCCGACGGCGGCAGCGGCGCGACACTGGCACCCGGGGCAGCCGTCGCTGTGGCCGATGCGCTGCCTTCAAGGACGATGGGAATGATCAGATATTGCCCCTCGCGCAACGCGAGGTCGGGGCCAAGACCGTTCCATTCGGCCAAGCTGCGCACCGAGACATTATAGAGCCGCGCGATGGAATAGGCGGTTTCCCCGCGCGCGATACGGTGACGGACAGGTTCTTGGCCCGGCTGCACTTCGAGGCTGGTGGTGCTGGTCGCCCCGGAGGGTGCGCGCGCCTCGGCGGCCGCGATGGCGCTTGACGCGATGGCGGTGATGTCGGTGCCGGTTGCGGTGGGTGCCCCCGGATCGACGCGGCGCGGCAGGGCCAAAACCTCATCCGGGCGTAAAAGATCGGTGGCGCTGCGGCCATTGAAACGGGCCAATTCCTCGGGCTGTATGCCGATACGGGCGGCCACATCGGCCACGGTATCACCGCGCCGGGCCACGACCATCTGGTAGCTGTCATAGGTGATCAGCCCGTTTGCGTCGGGCGCGGGGCGGGGTGCCGCCTCGCCTGCGCCGCGGGTCGAGATCCGCTCGGGGCGCATGTCGAAATCGAAATCCGCAGGCACGCAGCCCGCAAGAAGCGGCAAAGACAGGCCGATGACAATCAGGGTGGCGCGGCGCATCGCTCGGGTCTTCCTCAATACGTGTGGCCGATCATGGCCTGTCACAAAAAGCGTCCCGTCCCGTTGCTCGGGATCTTTGGCTTGCACCCTTTCTACATCGAAAACATGCACGGGATAAAGCCCCGCAGCCGATCCGCCGCGAATTGTGACCCTAATCGCGTGGCAAACCGTCCATCAAGGGTACGAAACGCACCGGCATCAGCTCTTCATAATCATAGCCCGCCGCATCGATGCGGCGCGTGACCTTGATGAGGCTTTGGACTGTGTCGGATTGACCGACGGGTACGACCATGACGCCACCGGGCTTGAGTTGTTGCAAAAGCGGGCCGGGCGGGTCTTCGGCGGCGGCGGTCACCAAGATCCGGTCGAACGGCCCCTGATCGGGTAATCCGAAAGAGCCATCACCGGTCAGCACCGTGATATTGCTGAGCCTGAGGGCGGCAAAGCGCGCCTCGGCCTCGCGGGTTAAGATGCGGTGGCGGTCGATTGTATAAACGCGCCGCGCAAGCTGGCCCAAGATCGCCGCTTGATAGCCCGAGCCTGTCCCGACCTCGAGGACGGTATCGCGCGGCTGCACGCCAAGCGCTTGGGTCATCAGCCCAACCACCGAGGGTTGGCTGATCGTCTGGCCCGAGGCGATGGGCAACGGCATGTCGTCATAGGCACGATCGGCGAAATGCCCTTTGACGAAGGCACCGCGGTCGGTCACCTCCATCGCTTTCAACACGCGGCTATCCGTGACGCCCTTGGAGCGCAGCTGGAACAGGAATTGCATTTTGCGTGTTGCGTCGTCGGGCGTCATTCCAGCGCAGCCCTCAGCGCATCGAGCCGATCATGCGCGGTCAGGTCGACCCGCATCGGCGTGACCGAGATATAGCCATCGAGATTTGCATGGGCATCGGTGCCGGGCGCTGTCGGCAAATCCTGTCGCCCGCCCTTGATCCAGAGGAAGCGGCGGCCATTGGGGGCGATCTGCGCTTCGATGCCGAAACGTGTCTCGCACCGGTAGCCTTGCGCGGTGACGCGGGTGCCCTTGACGGCATCTGCGGGCAGGGGCGGGAAGTTGACGTTGTAGAAAACGCGGTAATCGCTCTCGTCCCAATGACCATTGTCGAGAAGCTTGCGGATCACGCCGGCTCCATGCGCGGTCGCCGCCTCGAAGCCGTTTTCGAGCGTGATGTTGCGCGGTCCGTAATATTGCGAAAGCGCGATGGCGGGCAGGCCTTGCAGCGCGGCCTCCATCGCGCCGCCGATGGTTCCGGAATAAAGCACGTTTTCGGCGGCGTTGTTGCCCCGGTTCACACCCGAGAGGACGAGGTCAGGGGGATTGCCCGCAAGCACATCGTAAAGCCCCGCCAGCACGCAATCGGCGGGCGAGCCTTCGGCGGCGAAGCGTTTTGGCCCAAGCTCTGCGATCATCGTGGGATGAACATAGGAGATGCAATGGCCGACGCCTGATTGCTCGAAGGCGGGTGCGACGGTCCAGACCTCGCCCTTGGGGCCCGCGATCTCGGCGGCGATGGCTTCTAACACCTTCAGCCCGGGGGCGTTGATCCCATCGTCATTGGTCAGCAAGATGCGCATGAACTCTCCGATGCAAGGCTGTCGCTGTTCGGTCTAGCGGTTGGGAAATGCCACGGCAAGCGCGGGGGTGCGACGCTGTCTGGGGGGCGCTGCCCCCGTCCCGTGCCGGGACTCCCCCGGGATATTTCTGAAACGAAGAAGATCTCAGCCTTTGGCCTGGCGCAGGGCAAGCGCCAACAGGGCCAATGCGCCCAAACCTGCGGCGATGCCGAAAGCGCCAAGCCCGTTGGCGGCCACGACACCCATCAGCGCCCAAGCCACCGCGATCGGGTAGGTCGCGACGCGCAGGCGCAGGCTGAGCGCCACCGCAAGGCCGAGCGCCACCAGCAGCATGATCCAGCTCAATGCCATTTCGCTGCCCCATCCATAGCCGATCGCCACAGTGCCGAAAGCCACGCAAGACGCCGCCGTCAGCCAGCCCGCGTAAAGACCAACGGGCATCGCGAACCATGCCCGGTCCCGGGCAGGGGCGCGTATCAGCGCCCAAACTGCGCCCGCCAGCATGGCCCAGATCAAGATCGTGGCCATCACCGGTGCGCTGAGCGCCACCGCGATCCAGCCCGCGCCGATGGCGAGGCTGGCAAAAAGCGGCCAGCGCGCGCCATCCCAATCAGGGGCAGTGTCGCGGCGGATCAGGCCGAAGCCTGCCGAAGCCAAGAGCCACAGGTAGATCACGCCCCAGATCGAAAAGGCGTAACCCGCCGGTTGGATCGGCGGTTTGTCGACCGCGATCGGCATTTGGGCGGGGTCAAAGCCGGTGAAGGGCTGGGCCAGAAAGGGCGACAGCACGAAGGCGATGCAGGCGACAAGCACCAGCACGGCCTTGAGCTTGGCGCTGTCTTTCGGGTCGTTGGGGTTTTCCAGATCAGGCAAGCTGTCCCTCGGGGGTGATCATGGTCTTGCCACCCATATAGGCATGCAGCGCCTGCGGAATAAGGACCGAACCGTCCGCCTGCTGGCCGTTCTCCAAAACCGCGATCAGGCAGCGGCCCACGGCAAGGCCTGAGCCGTTGAGCGTATGGACGAACTCGGGTTTGCCGCCACCCGCGGGGCGGAAGCGGGCGTTCATCCGGCGCGCCTGAAAATCGCCGCAGGTCGAGACCGAGCTGATCTCGCGGTAGCAATTCTGGCCGGGTAGCCAGGCTTCGATGTCAAAGGTGCGGCGCGCGCCGAAACCCATGTCGCCTGTGCAAAGCACGATGGTGCGGTAGGGGATTTCAAGGCGTTCGAGGATGCCCTCGGCACAGCCGAGCATGCGCTTTTGTTCATCATCGGAGTGGTCGGGATGGGTGATCGAGACCATCTCGACTTTCTCGAATTGGTGCTGGCGCAGCATGCCGGCCGTGTCGCGGCCCGCGGAACCCGCTTCGGAGCGGAAGCACAGCGAATGGGCGGTGTAGCGGCGGGGCAGTTCGGTCGCATCGAGGATTTCGCCTGCGACGATGTTGGTGAGCGACACTTCGGAGGTTGGGATCAGCCACCAGCCGTTCGTCGTCTCGTAGCTGTCTTCGCCGAATTTCGGCAATTGGCCGGTGCCGAACATGGTTTTCGCGCGGACAAGGACCGGGCCGTTCACCTCGGTCAGGCCATTTTCAAGTGTATGAACATCCAGCATAAATTGGGCAAGTGCGCGGTGCAGGCGCGCCACGGCGCCTTGCATGACGACGAAACGCGCGCCCGAGAGCTTGGCGGCGGTCTCGAAGTCGAGGCTGGGTTTGACGCCCGCGATGTCGAAATGTTCGCGTGGTGTGAAGGCGAAAGCGCGGGGGGTGCCCCAGCGGTTGATCTCGACATTGGCGGCCTCGTCCGCGCCATCGGGGACATCGGCGGCAGGCAGGTTGGGGATGGTGGCGAGCATGTCTGCAAGGGCCGCATCCTTCTCCTTCGCCTCATCTTCCAGACGGGCGATTTCGTCTTTTTTCTCAGAGACTAAAGCGCGGAGGCGTTCGAACTCGGCATCATCGCCGCGGGCCTTGGCGGCGCCCACATCCTTGGAGGCTGCGTTGCGCTCGGCCTGCGCTGTTTCGGCTGCGAGGATGCAGGCACGCCGCGCCTCGTCCAGCGCGAGGATGGCGGCCGATTGCGGGGCCAAACCCCGGCGGGCAAGCCCTGCGTCAAAGGCTGCGGGGGTGTCGCGAATGGCGCGGATATCATGCATCTTGGGCCTCGGGTCTGTGCGCGTTCCGGGCGGGTATGCCAGAGGCAGGGGCGCGGGGGAAGGGGCCGGAGGCCGTGTCGTGAACGCATCATCATGCTGTCGTGATTGCGGCGTTACAAGTTTTCGCACCGTTGCGCAGTGTTTGAAGTGGTTTTGTGCGCTGGTGTCCGGCGGGATCTTTGTCGCGGTCGTCGGGGGCGATGTTGACAGGTGTGTCGTTCAGCCCAAGCCGATCAAACAAGGTCGGGGGTTTGTTCTCTTTGGACATGGATTCACATGCGTTACTCGTTACCTTGGCGAGTAATTCAGTTTTGGGGTGGGCTGCAAAGGGCGGGGTGCCGGGGTGCCGGGCTGAAGCCCGGCCTACGCCCCGCCAACGTCCGGTCGGGGTCTGGCCGAGGGCCAGTCGGCCCGCCCCTTGCCGCTGGCTTTGTGCTTGCCCATGTGACCTTGTGCGCGCCTTGCCATCGCCGGAGGGGCTAAGTAGGGTGCGCCGACTTTCGAGCGGGGGCGATGCTGTCCCCGGCAACCACGCCAAAGAGGACCCCGAGAGACATGGATGCTTTCGCCCAGTTCGTTCCGTTGATCCTGATCTTCGTGATCATGTATTTCCTGTTGATCCGTCCCCAGCAAAAGAAGGTGAAGGAACATCAGGCCATGATCGCGGCGCTGCGCCGGGGCGATGAGATCGTCACCCAAGGTGGCTTGATCGGCAAGATCACCAAGGTGAAGGACGAGACCGAGGTCGAGGTCGAATTGTCCGATGGCGTGAAGGTGCGCGTTGTCCGCCCGACGATCGCGCAGGTCCGCTCGAAGACCGAACCCGCCAAGGAGTGATCTTGGCGTTCGCCTGCTGCCCCTGATGGGGGCGGCGGACCGGCTGAAAGGGCCTTTGATTATGTTGCAGATCCCGCTTTGGAACCGGCTGATGATCGTTACGGTGGTCTTGGCGGGCTTGGCTTTTGCCATGCCCAACCTGTTTTACGAGCGGGTCGAGCGCCATAATGACGCCGTGGCCGAGATCGAACAGACCGGGGCCGTGACCGATGCGTTGGCCGCCGAGCGCGCGCTCTGGCCCGATATGCTGCCTGCGACCTTGGTCAATCTGGGTCTTGATCTGCGGGGCGGTGCGCATCTGTTGGCCGAGGTGCAGCTGGCAGATGTCTATGAGGCGCGGATGGACGGGCTCTGGCCCGAGGTGCGCGATGTGCTGCGCGATGCCCGCGATCAGGTCGGCACGATCCGGCGGCAAGATGCGCCTGTGGGTGAGTTGCATGTGCGCATCAGCCAACCCGAGGGGATCGCCGCCGCCGTTGCCGCCGTGCGCACGTTGGCCACGCCTGTCGTCAGCCTGACCGGGGTGGGTGCGCCCACGCTGGAGGTGCGCGGCGAGAATGATCTGGTGATCGTCACCTTGTCAGAGGCCGAGCGTCAGGCCACCGATGACCGCACCATGCAGCAATCGGTCGAGATCGTGCGCCGCCGCGTTGATGAGGCAGGCACGCGCGAACCCACCATCCAGCGCCAAGGGGCGGACAGGATCTTGATCCAAGTGCCGGGCATCGGGTCGGCGCAGGAACTCAAGGATTTGATCGGCACGACCGCGCGGCTGACCTTTCACCCTGTTGTGGGGCGCACTTCCGACGGAACGGCGAGCGTCGATGCGCGCCAGATCCTGCTGCCCGCGATGGATGAAGAGGGGGTGTTCTACATCCTCGAACAAAGCCCGGTGGTCACCGGCGATGATCTGGTCGACAGCCAGCCCGCCTTTGACCAGCAAAGCGGGCAACCGGCGGTGACCTTCCGCTTCAACCCGGCGGGTGCGCGCGATTTCGGCAATTACACCGCGGCCAATGTGGGTGCGCCTTTCGCCATCGTGCTGGATGAGGAGGTGATTTCCGCCCCCGTCATCCGGCAGGCGATCACCGGCGGGTCGGGGCAGATCACGGGCAATTTCACGGTCGAGGAGTCGACCGAATTGGCCGTGCTGCTGCGCGCAGGCGCGCTGCCCGCCGAGATGGTGTTCCTCGAAGAACGCACCATCGGCCCGGAGCTTGGGGCCGATAGTATCGCGGCGGGCGAGATTGCCGCGCTGGTCGCATTCGCGGCCGTGCTGGTCTTCATGGTGCTGAGTTACGGGCTGTTCGGCGCCTTCGCCGCGATTGCCTTGTTGCTCAATGTCGGGCTGATTTTCGGCGTATTGAGCGTGATCGGCGCGACACTGACGCTGCCGGGGATCGCGGGGATCGTCTTGACCATCGGGATGGCGGTCGATGCCAATGTGCTGGTTTTCGAGCGCATCCGCGAAGAGTGGCGCACCGCCAAGGGGCCGGCGCGCGCGATCGAGCTGGGCTATTCCCGTGCGCTTTCGGCGATCATCGACGCGAACCTGACGACATTCATCATCGCGGTGATCTTGTTCGCGCTTGGCTCTGGCCCTGTGCGCGGCTTCTCGATCACGCTGGGGATCGGGATCATCACATCGGTGTTCACGGCGATCTATGTCACGCGATTGTTGATCGTGACATGGTTCGACCGTCGCCGCCCCAAGACAATCGAGGTCTGAGACATGCGCCTAAGGCTGGTTCCCCAAGAGACCAATATCGATTTCTTCAAATATGCCCGGCTGACATTCGGCGGGTCGGTGGTGGCCATGGTGCTGTCGATCGGCATCTGGCTGGCGATGGGGCTGAATTTCGGGATCGATTTTCTGGGCGGCACGACGATCCGCACGCAAAGCGCGGTTGCGGTCGATGTGGGGCTTTACCGCGACGCCTTGGCGCCGCTGGCGCTGGGCGATGTGTCGATCACGCAAGTTTTCGATCCGACCTTTGGGCCGGAGCAGAACGTGGCGATGATCCGTATTCAGGCACAAGAAGGCGCCGAGGCCGTCACACCGGCCATCATCGCCGCGGTCGAGGCGGCGCTGATCGCCGTGGTGCCAGATATCAGCTTTCCCTCGGTCGAATCCGTTGGGCCAAAGGTTTCGGGCGAGTTGATCCAGACCGCGATCATCGCCGTGCTGGCCTCGCTTGCGGCGATCTTGGTCTATATCTGGCTGCGGTTTGAATGGCAGTTCTCGGTCGGTGCGGTTGCGGCCTTGATCCATGATGTGATCTTGACCATCGGGATTTTCAGCTTGCTGCAAATCCGGTTCGATCTGGCCACGATCGCGGCGCTTTTGACGATCATCGGCTATTCGATCAACGACACTGTGGTGATCTTTGACCGGCTGCGCGAGAACCTGATCAAGTATAAATCGCGCCCCCTGCAAGATGTGATGAACCTGTCGGCCAATGAGACGCTCTCGCGCACCTTGATGACATCGGGCACGACGCTGATCGCGCTTTTGGCGCTGCTCATCTTGGGCGGCGATGTGATCCGGGGCTTTGTTTTTGCGATTTTCTGGGGCGTGATCGTGGGGACATATTCCTCGATCTATGTGGCCAAGAACGTAGTCTTGATGATCGGGGTCAAACGCGACTGGTCGAAGCCCGATCAGCAATCGGGCACGCAGTTTTCCAACATCGATGCTTGATGGCCTGATCGTGGCGCTGAGCCTATCGGCGCTGCCGTGGCTTGGGGCGGCGGCGTTCTTGGCGGGCACGGTCTATGGCTTTGCAGGCTTTGGCGCGGCGCTGGTGTTCATGCCGATCTCGGTCGCGCTGATCGCGCCGGCCATGGCGGTGGCCGCTTTCGCGCTGACCGCGCTGATCGCGCTGGTGACGGTGGTGCCGCGCGCATGGGGCGCGGTCGACAAGCCGGGTCTGGGCCAGATGCTTTTGGGCACGATGCTGGGCTTTCCCCTTGGCATTTGGGCCTTGCGGGTTTGGGATGGGACTTTGATCCGGCTGGCGGTGTCAGCCGTGGTGCTGCTGACCTTGGCCGTGTTGGTCGCAGGCTGGCGGATGGCCGCACGGCCGCTCCCTGCCGCGCGGTTGGGGGTTGGGGCGGCAACCGGGCTGATCGGCGGGGCGACAGGTGTCACCGGGCCGGTGGTGATCTTGTTCAACCTTGGGGCAGGTGCGCCCGCCGCCCAGACGCGGGCAAATACGCTGGTGTTCTTGACGCTTTGCTCGGGGTTGTTGCTGGGGCAGTTATGGCTGCAGGGTCTTTTGCCGCCTCAGGCGATCTGGTTGGGCATTGTGTTGATGGTGCCCTATGGTTTGGGCAATTGGGTCGGACAGGCATTGTTCAACCCGCGCGCCGAGATGCTGTATCGTCGGGTCGCTTATGCGATCATCGCGGGCTCGGCCTTGGTTGGATTGCCGATCTGGACTTGAGAGGGAGACAGACCCCATGCGTTTGAACGAAGTCACATTCGACGACAGCCGCCCGGTCGATGGCTATGGGCCGGGGTTTTTCCGTATCGGCGGCGAGGTTGTTTCGGGGGCGGTCATCATCCTGCCTTCGGGGGTCTTCGGCTGGGCGGGCTACGAGGATGCCGCGCGGCTTATCGCGGCGGGCGATCAGGTCGATGTCCTTTTCATCGGCACAGGCGCCGAGATCGCGCCCATCCCCGCCGCGCTGCGCCGCGCGCTTGAGGGGGCGGGGATCGGGGTGGAGATCGCGGCAAGCCCTGCGGCGTGCCGCACCTATAATGTGCTGCTCTCAGAGGGGCGGCGTGTGGGGCTTGCGGTCCTTCCGGTCTGAGGCCTGTGGGTGTTGCGACCGCTCGGGGCCTCCGGCGGGAGTATTTGTGAAGCAAAGATGGGTGCTGTCACAGAGGCAGTTGGCCAGTTGGCACGGCAAGGCCGCCCAAGATCATCACGCGAAGTTCGCGTTCCAGTTTGCGGCGAAACGCGGCGGCGAAATCATCATGGCTTGTCGCATATTCGACGAAGGCACCGGGGCCGTGGATGACCTGTTGGCGGAAATAGTCTAGGATATTGATCGAGGCGCCGCCGATGGCCAGCCCGTTGACCGTCACACCCGCGAAGTCGAAATGGGCATAGGCCGCGCCGGGGGGAAAGCCGTCATTATTGGCACCATCGCCGGAAATATCGATGGTCCGAAACAGGCAATCGGGTGCAGCCGCGAAGCGTTGGGCGGCGAAACCCAGCGCATAGCCGATGGCGGTGGGAAAATCGACGGAGGCGCGTTGTTGGGCCATGACGCGTTCGGCCATGGCGACGAGATCGCCTTGTGATGTGACGAGTGTCCAATCCACGACGACATGTTGCTGGAAGCGGCCCGACCATTCGAAGATCGACACGGCGACGGGGCCGGGGCCGTCGAGAAAGGCGCTGATGATCTCGGGTGCCAGCAAGGCGGCCGCGATCCCGTCGCGCTGTTGGCGATATTCGGCAGCATCCACCGAGGCGGAGATGTCGAACCCGAGTTGCAGCGCGAGGCGGCAAGGCTCATCCGCCGCGACCGGGGCGGCCCAGAGAGATAATCCAAGGGCCGCCGCGCGGATCACCAGTGACCCGTATTGCCCATCGAGGCCCAAGGCTCGGCGGGTGGGAGGGGGTCGCCTGCTTGCAGCAATTCGATGGAGATATTGTCGGGCGAGCGGACAAAGGCCATGCGCCCGTCGCGGGGCGGGCGGTTGATGGTGACGCCATTGTCCATCAAATGCTGGCAGGTGGCGTAGATATCATCGACCGCATAGGCGAGATGGCCGAAATGGCGGCTGTCCGATGGCAGCCCCGCATCGCCATCCCAGTTATAGGTCAGCTCGACCGGGCATGCCTCGTCGCCGGGGGCGGCCATGAAGATCAGCGAAAAGCGGCCCTGTTCGTAGTCATTGCGCCGGGTCTGGCGCAGGCCGAGCAGTTGGTAGAAGGCCATCGAGGCCTCCAGATCCTTTACCCTGACCATGGTATGGAGGTATTTCATCGCCATTTTTGCCGTCCTTGCTGTGTCAGTCAACAAGCTAGCGCAGGGCGCGGGCTTGCGCAGCCCCTGTTGGGGGTAAATTTCTTGTGGGTAAAAGCGCCCCAAGGGCGCCCCTTTATCTTGCGGTTCGGGGCCTTCGTGATGCAATATGTTGGGGTTCGCCCGTAAGTTCACGCTGATGAAGGAGCCGCCCCATGCCGCTCAGCCCCGAGGCCCAAGCCGAAATCGACGCCGCCCGTGCCACGCCCAAGCCCACGCTGCGCGCAGTCAGCGAGGGGATGGAGCGCCATCTCTATACCGCCCACCCGGTGTTGGATCACGGCTTTGTCCGCGTCATCGACTATATGGGCGACGACAGCGCCATCGTGCAGGCCGCGCGCGTCAGCTACGGGGCGGGCACCAAGCATGTCAGCAATGATGAAGGGTTGATCCGCTACCTGATGCGGCATTGGCATTCGACGCCCTTCGAGATGTGCGAGGTCAAGTTCCACGTCAAGCTGCCCGTGTTCGTGGCGCGCCAGTGGATCAGGCACCGCACGGCCAATGTGAACGAGTATTCGGCGCGCTATTCGATCCTCGACCGGGAATTCTACATCCCAGCGCCCGAACATCTGGCGGCGCAATCGACGGTCAACAACCAAGGCCGGGGCGCCGTGCTGGAGGGAGAGGAGGCCGCGCGCGTGCTGGAGATGCTGAAAGCGGATGCAGGCCGGGCCTATGACAATTACGAGGCGATGCTGAGCCAAGACGGGCAGCAGGGCTTGGCGCGGGAATTGGCGCGGATGAACCTGCCCGCCAATGTCTACACGCAATGGTATTGGAAGGTGGATCTGCACAACCTGTTCCACTTCCTGCGCCTGCGCGCCGACGCGCATGCGCAATACGAGATCCGGGTCTATGCCGATCTGATGTGCAAGCTGGTGGCCGATTGGGTGCCGATCGCCTTTGGCGCCTTCGAGGATTACCGGATGGGGGGCGTGTCGCTGTCTGCCAAAGGGATCGAGGTCTTGCGGCGGCGCTTGGCGGGCGAGGCGGTGACGCAGGAGACGAGCGGGATGAGCAAGGGGGAATGGCGGGAGTTTGAAGGGGTGTTTGGGGGGTAGGCCGTAGGGTGGGTGAAACCCAGCATCCGCCTTGGCCAACCACGCCGAAAGGCGAGATCCATGGTGGGTTTCACCCACCCCACGGATTGGTGCGGGCGCCATGGTGCGCCTGAAGGCGCACCCTACTGGGCCGCTGCTTGGGCTTCGGCGCGGAGCTGGGCTACCACCTCGGCATTCTCCGCCTCCCATGCGCTGAAGGCGCGGTAGGTTGCGATGCGTTCAGCGCCATAGGCCGGGGTGCCGCGGGGTGAGGGGGTGATCGGGGCGAAGTAGCTTTTCACCTCTTCATAGGTCGCGACACAGGCGAGGCGGTCAGGGCCCAAGGGTTCTTGCGTCTGCGCCGCGGCGTCGCAGGTGTAATAGGCCAGAAGAAGCGCAAGGAATTCGGCCATCGCACGGGTCCCCCTTGGGTCCAGCAAAGCATCTGGCCTGTGGGGCTGTCAACATGGGCGCGTGGGTGGGGCGATCACGTCTTCGTTGGGTGGGCGAAGGCTTGATCCCTCGACACGGCCCCCTTGGCGCCCTACCTCTCCGCTCTGTTCAATGTGAGGTGCACATGTCCCTGATCACGCTTTTCCTTGCCACTGCGATCATCTTTCTGGTGGCCGATGCGCTTATGCTCAGGGCGGTGATCCAGCCGGTGTTCGCCCGCCATTTGGGCGATGCGCTTTATCCCGGCGGCTTTCGGCTGTTGCCCGCGGTTCTGTTCTACCTGACCTATATGGGTGGGGTGACCTATTTCGCGGGGTGGCCCGCGCTGCGGGACGGGGTGCCGCATATGGCGCTGATCAATGGCGCGCTTTTGGGGCTGGTGGCTTATGGCACCTATGAATTCACCAGCTGGGCGGTGATGCGGGTCTGGCATTCGCAGATGGTGGCGCTCGACCTTGCATGGGGTGTGGCGGTCACGGCGCTGTCGGCTTGGGGCGGTGTGATGGTGGCGCGGATGGTCGCGGGCTAACGCAGGGGTAAAGCGTCCCTCATGGCGTCAGCTGGTGACGCCATGCCATGCCCCGCCATGCAGGTGCGATCAATCGATCTTTTGCAATTCGACCGCGGAGGAGCGGCCATCGCGGCCTTCGCGCAGCTCGAAGCTGATCTTCATATTGTCGGGCAGCCCGGTCATGCCGGCGCGTTCCACGGCCGAGATATGCACGAACACATCCTTGCCGCCGTCATCGGGCGCGATGAAGCCAAAACCCTTGGTGGTGTTGAACCATTTTACGGTGCCAGTGGGCATCGATCTGTCTTTCCTTATCCAGTCCTCGTCAACCCGCGCGGTCCTGTTCCGGGACGCGGGGTGGTGCAGCAGGCCCGCGCCGCCCGCCCGGTCAGGGCCGGGGCGGATGATGGGTTGCAACCTTGCGCCACCTGTAAAATGATGGTGCGACATGCTCAAAAAACAAGAATTGCTGAGATTTTGATGGGTGAAATGCTCGTTTTCTCGCGCTGGTTGCACGAGGGCGGGGGGAAATGCTGAAAGAGGTGGCAGATTGCGCATCTATGGGTTGAAGAATTGCGATAGCTGTCGCGCGGCATTGCGCGATCTGGTGGCGGCGGGCCATGCGGCAAGCCTCGTCGATCTGCGCGAGGCGGGCCTGCCCGATGCGCTGCGCGACCGGGCCTTGGCGCAATTCGGTGCGGGTTTGGTCAACCGGCGCTCCACCACATGGCGGGGGTTGGACGCGGCTGCGCAAAATGCCGCGCCCGTGGCGCTGTTGGCCGCCCACCCCAGCGTGATGAAGCGACCATTGATCGAGGCGGGCGGGCAGCTTTACCTTGGCTGGGACGCCGGGACGAAAGCCGCGCTCTTGGGCTGAAGCCAGCGCGCGAGCGCGGTGTCGAGCGAGAGCGGACCCGCACCCTTGAAGACCAACAGCAAGAGCGGGAAGATCCAAAACGCGCGGGTGTCGATCAACCCGTCGGCATGGCGGTCGAACAGCGCGCCCAAGACCGCGCCATGGCCCATCACATCGACCCATGTCTGCACCATGACAAAGCCGATCATGCCCAGTGCCGCGATCCGGGTGAATAGCCCTACGGCCAAAAGGATCGGCAGCAGGAACTCTGCCCATGTGCCGAAAAGCACCGTGGCGCGCGCCAATGCGCCCAAGGCCGAAGGGTCATAGCCCACGGCCTCGACCGCGCGGGGCAGGATTTGCACATAGGCCCCGGGTGACAATTGAAACAGGCCCCCAAACCCGTCCCCGATCTTGGTCAGCCCGGCATTCCAGTAATACATGAACAAGGCACTCACGAAGAGCAGCCGCGCAAGGCTTGGCAAAAGCGCAGGCGCCAGATGGGTTTCAAGCGCCCCGAAGATCCGGGCGTGAAGGGTGATCAAACTGTTCATCATTGGGGTCCTTTCAGGGCATCAGGCGTCATGCGTCAGCGCGCCCGCGGTAAACATCAAGGTAACGAGCGCCGCGATGTCGGCGGTCGGATGATCGGCCAAGGTGCGGGTCATCGCCTCGGCCAGTGTGAGCCGCCCCTTGAGCGCGCGGGCCAGCGTCAGGCCACCTTGCGGCAACAGATGCGGCACCGGGTCAAAGCCCTTGCGCGCGATCATCACATCTTGCGGGACCGGGTCGGGTTTGGGGGCGCCTGTTTCGGTGTTGTAGCGCCAGATCGCAAAGACCGGGTGGCGCGAGGAGAGGATCAGCGTCGCAGGCGCAAGGCGCGGCTTCAGCGACAAAACGGCGGCCGGTTCCAACCCCGTTGTGTCAAAGGGGGCGGCATCGGCAGCATGATAGGATTGGCGCATTCCAAGGTCGAGGCGCGCCACATCGGGCAGATAACGCAGGTGAAGCGCCGGTTCAAAACGCGCCAGAAAGCCGGGAAAACGCGTGCCGTAAAGCGCAAGCCGTGGATCGCTGGGCGGGTTGGCGCGCAGATAGATACCCGCCATCGCCTTGAAAAAATCATCGCCCACCAGTTTGCGCACCGTGGGAAAGCCGGTCCCCAATGCTTCGGTCAATGAGACGGCGACATTATTGCGATAGACGTCAAAGCGTTTGCCAGCAGGCCCACCAAAAGGGTTTGTCAGCCCGGCGGGCGCGGGTATCGCGGGGTCGAGCAGCGCGGTGGTGAATGCGGTCTGGCCGGTCATGGCGTTACATCCAACGGGGTCAGGATGGTATTGGCGCGGGCTGCCTCTTGCATCAGCTCGGCGAGGGGCGGCACGTTGTTGTCCCATTCGATGAGCGTGGGGCACGGCCCGCCGCGCGCGATGGTATGGGCATAAAGCGCCCAGACCGGGTCCACGACCGCGCGGCCATGGCTGTCGATCAACAGCGGGCGGCCGTGGTCATCGGCATCTTCGTCATGTCCGCCCAGATGGATCTCGCCCACGGCAGAGAGCGGGAAGGCATCGATATAGGCGCATGCGTCCCAGCCCTGGTTGGTGGCCGAAACGAAGACATTGTTGACGTCGAGAAGCAGCCCGCAGCCGGTGCGCCGCGCGATCTCGGACGGAAATCGACCTCGGCCATCTCGGAGTCCGCGAAAGCGAGGTAGGTCGAGGGGTTTTCAAGCAGCATCCGGCGGCCCAGCACCTCTTGCAGCTGATCGATATGGGTGCAGATGCGGGCGAGCGTGGCTTGCGTATAAGGCAGCGGCAACAGGTCGTTCAGGAACCCTGTGTCATGGGTCGACCATGCTAGATGTTCGGAAAAGCTGGCGGGGTTCAGCCAGTCGCAGAGGTGGCGAAGCCGTGCGAGGTGCTCGGTATCAAGCGGGCGCTCGCCGCCGATCGACAGGCCCACGCCATGGACCGAAATCGGAAAACGCTCGGCCAGCGCGCGCAGTTGCGCCAAGGGTCGGCCGCCCGCGCCCATGTAGTTCTCGGCATGGATCTCGAGCCAGCCCACCGGACCAGGCGCCGCCATAAGACCTGAGAAATGCTGTGATTTGTATCCGATGCCTGCGACAGCGGGCAGGGCATGAGGGGCGGTGGCATCGAGCATGATATGACCTTGGGTCTTGGAGGGATGATCCCGCGGCGCGGGGCCGCGGGATCAAGCAAGCGCATGCCGGCGATCAGCCGGAGCAAGGGCTTATGCGGGCAGGTCGCGGTCGAGGGCCTCGAGCGAACCCATGCGGCCGCCGTCCTTTTCCATCGTCACGCAAGTGCCTGCTGCGACGAACTTCCAGGCATTGCCCTGGTAATCGACGGTCGAGGAACCGGCGCAGGTCGTGCCGGGCCAGCGGCGCAGTCATTCTCACCGGCAAGGGCGACGCCGTAGCACTTTTCCTGGGCCTGTGCCTGCGCTTCGGTCGTGCCATGTGCGGTCAGAGCTGCAGCAACGGCGCCGAAAAGGGCCAGCGATTTGGGGTGAATAGTCATGATACTTAAAACTCCCGGTGTTGGGTTCAGCGATAATTAAGGTTTCATCCGGCCTGATTTGGCGGATGAGGTGATATTGCTGACGATCCCGATCACCGGCCAATCACGACGCTGTCAAGCACGGCGGCGTGATCGGATTATGGCAAAACCGTGACGCAGATCGGATCACGTATCTTTTTATTTCAATGACTTATGTTGATTATTCCTGCCGCGTTGCAGCAAGGGATTCCGGGTGTTGCCCGCATGCGCACACGAAATGTTTCAATTGTGCCGATAAAGAACCGCCCCAGGCGTAAGGCAGGGGGCGGTTCGTGAGAATTTGAAATATCGCCGCGAGAGCTTAGCGCAGATCGGGCGGCACGGCCTCGGCGGTCAGTTCGGCCACCACCTCGGAAAGCGGGCGAAGTTGGGTTTGGCTTTCGCCCAAGCGGCGCAGGGTCACCGTGCCGGCCTCTACCTCGTTGCGGCCGATGGCGAGGATGACAGGCACCTTGCCGACCGAATGTTCGCGGATCTTGTAGTTGATCTTTTCGTTGCGGATATCGGCCTCGGCGCGCACGCCTGCGGCGCGCAGGCTTGCCACGGCTTGATGCACGAAATCATCGGCCTCCGACACGATGGAGGCGACAACCACCTGACGCGGTGCCAGCCAGAAGGGCAGTTTCCCGGCGTGTTCCTCGATCAAGATGCCGATGAAACGCTCGAACGATCCCAGACAGGCGCGGTGCAGCATCACGGGGCGGTGCTTTTCGCCATCTGGGCCGATGTAATTGGCATCCAGCCGCTCGGGCAGGACGAAATCGACCTGATGGGTGCCGCATTGCCATTTGCGCCCGATGGCGTCGGTCAGGGTGAATTCCAGCTTGGGACCGTAAAAGGCACCTTCGCCGGGGTTCAGCACCGGCTCGATCCCGGCGGCGCGGGTGGCGGCCAGAAGGGCGGCCTCGGCCTTGTCCCAAACTGCGTCACTGCCGGCGCGTTGTTCGGGGCGGGTGGAGAACAGCACTTCGAACTCGGCAAAGCCCAGATCGCGGTAGATGTTGGACAGGAAGGTGATGAAGCGCGCGGTTTCCGCCTCGATCTGATCCTCGGTGCAGAAGATATGCGCGTCATCTTGGGTAAAGCCGCGCACGCGCATGATGCCGTGCAGCGCGCCCGAGGGCTCGTAGCGGTTGCACGATCCAAACTCGGCCATCCGCAAGGGCAGATCGCGGTAGGATTTCAGGCCGACATTGAAAATCTGCACATGGCAGGGGCAGTTCATCGGCTTGAGCGCATTCACCGCCTTTTCGCGGGCATGATCTTCGTCCACTTCGACGATGAACATGTTTTCTTGGTATTTTTCCCAATGGCCCGACGCCTCCCACAGCTTGCGGTCGACGACTTGGGGCGTGTTCACCTCGACATAGCCGCCGCGCGTCTGTTGGCGGCGCATATAGTCTTGCAGCGTGGTGTAGATGGTCCAGCCATTGGGGTGCCAAAAGATCTGGCCGCGCGCCTCTTCTTGCATGTGGAAAAGGTTCATCTCGCGGCCCAAGCGGCGGTGGTCGCGCTTTTCGGCTTCTTCCAGAAAGGTCAGATGCGCCTTGAGGTCGTCGCGGTTCTGGAAGGCCGCACCATAGATGCGTTGCAGCATGGGGCGGCTCGAGTCGCCGCGCCAATAAGCACCTGCCACACTCATCAGCTTGAAGGCATCGGCGGGCACTTGGCCGGTATGGGCCAGATGCGGGCCGCGGCACATATCCTGCCAGTGGCCATGCCAATACATGCGGATCGGCTGCCCCTCGGGGATCATGCCGACCAACTCGACCTTGTAGGGTTCGTTGTTGGCCTCGTAGTATTTGATCGCACGCTCACGCTCCCAGATCTCGGTCGTGACCGGATCGCGGCGATTGATGATCTCGCGCATCTTGGCTTCGATCTGGCCAAGGTCTTCGGGGGTGAAGGGCTCTTTGCGGTCGAAATCGTAGTACCAGCCATTCTCGATAACGGGGCCGATGGTCACCTTCACATCGGGCCAGATCTCTTGCACGGCGCGCGCCATGATATGGGCGAGGTCATGGCGGATGAGTTCGAGCGCTTGGGGGGCGTCTTTCATCGTGTGCAGCGCAATCGAAGCATCCGCTTCAATCGGCCATTGCAGGTCGAAATGCGCGCCGTTCACGCTGGCCGAAATCGCGGCTTTTTCCAGCGATTTGGAAATGGAGGCGGCGACCGCGCCGGGCGTGATGCCCGCGGGGTAGTCGCGCGTGTTGCCATCAGGGAAGGTGAGTGTGATCTGGGCCATCTATGGGCCTCCTCGTCGGTTTGGCGCCTACTGAACGCCCGGTTGCGGGTATGTCGTGCGCGCTTTCTGGTGGGGTGACGTTGCGAAGTCAACGACCCATTGGGCGGGTTTTGGATTGCCCCGCGCGGCGCGCTGGCGCAGGGTTTGCGCAAAAGGGGGCGCGGCATGGTGCAATATCTCGAAACGGGGGCGGGCCGACGATTGGCCTATCACCGCCATGATGGGCAGGGGCCGGGCGTGGTGTTTCTGGGCGGTTTGCGCTCGGACATGACGGGGACCAAGGCGGTCTACCTCGAGGATTGGGCGCGCGTGCAGGGCCGGGCCTTTCTGCGCTTCGATTATTCGGGGCATGGGCAAAGCAGTGGCGATTTCACCGATGGCTGCATCGGCGATTGGGCCGAGGATGCCTCCGCTGCGATCACCGCGCTGACCGAGGGGCCACAGGTTTTGGTCGGCTCGTCGATGGGGGGCTGGGTCAGCCTGTTGATCGCCAAACGGATGCCGGAACGGCTGGCGGGGCTGGTCACCATCGCCGCCGCCCCGGATTTCACCGAGGATGGGATGTGGGCCGAATGGAGTGAGGCACAGCGCCAAGCCTGCATGGCAGAGGGCCGCGTCGCACTGGCATCCGACTATGGTGAGCCGATTATCATCACGCGCCGCATGATCGAGGATGGGCGCGATCAGCTTGTGCTGCGCGCGCCGCTCAGGCTCGATATGCCGGTGCGGATGCTACAAGGCACGGCCGATGCCGATGTGCCTGTGGCGGTGGAGCTGCGGCTTTTGGATCATCTGGAGGGCGGCGATATCCGGCTGGAATTGGTCAAGGGTGCCGATCACCGCTTTTCCGATCCGGGGTGCCTTGCCACCATCACACGCGCCGTGGCGGAGGTTTTGGCCAATGCATAGAGTTTTGCGATTGCTTGGTTGGCTGATCGGCGCGGTGGCAACGCTGGCGGTTATCTTCTGGCTTTTGCCGCGCGAGCGGGTCGTGATGGGCGACCTGCCCGTGATCGACGATCCGGCCAGCTTTCTTGCCGAACGCGAGGGGGCGTTTGACGATATCCGCCCCGGTGACGCGGCGCGGATCATTTGGGCGGGTGCGGCGGGGGCCGTCACGCCGCTGTCGATCTTGTATCTGCACGGGTTTTCCGCAGGCCCCGAGGAAATCCGCCCTGTGCCCGACGATGTGGCGCGCGCGCTGGGGGCGAATTTGGTCTTTGCGCGGCTGTCGGGCCACGGGCGCGATGGTACGGCGATGGCCGCGCCGCGCGCGGGCGATTGGCTGGATGATACCGCGCTTTTCTTGGAGATCGCGCGCCGCGTGGGTGAGCGGGTGATCGTCATCGGCACCTCGACGGGCGGCACGCTGGCCGCTTGGGCCATGACCGATCCGGAGATGGCGCGCGATGTGGCGGGGGTGGTGTTCGTGGCCCCCAATTTCGCGCTGGCCAATCCGGCGGGCGTCTTGCTGGAATGGCCTTATGCGCGGGGATGGGCGCCGCTTGTGGCCGGGGCGGAGCGTGGTTTTACCCCGCTGAACGATGCCCAAGCCGCGCATTGGACGACGCGCTATCCGATGGGGACGGCGGTGACGCTCGGCACGCTTTTGCGCGAGATGCGGGGGCGCGATCTGGGCCAAGCGATGCAGCCTGCGCTGGTGGTGTTTTCGGATGCGGATCAGGTCGTTTCGGCCAGTGCCACGCGCGCGGCGATGGCGCGCTGGGGTGGACCCGTCAGCTTGGCCGCGCTGGAGATGCCCGCCGCAGGGGCCGACCCCTTTGCCCATGTGATCGCAGGCGATATCGTCAGCCCGGCGCTGAGTGCCGATGTCACGGCGCGGATATTGGATTGGGCCGGGGGCGTGGCGCAGTAAGCGGGCAGGCGATCGCGCGCTTGACCCCCGCGCGCAATTTGTCACCGAACAGGCTGAACCGGGGCGAGACCGGCGGGGGAGGGCATATGGCACAGGTCGATCAAGCGGCACTTTGGGATTTCTGGATCGACCGGGGCGGCACCTTTACCGATGTGGTGGGGCGCGCGCCTGATGGGGCGATCGTGCCGCTCAAGCTTTTGTCGGAAAACCCCGAAGCCTATGCCGATGCCGCCATCGAGGGGATCCGTCGCCTTTTGGGTGGTGTGATTGACCCCGCCCGCATCGGCACGGTCAAGATGGGCACGACGGTTGCGACCAATGCGCTTTTGGAGCGCAAGGGCGACCGGACGCTTTTGTTGATCACCAAGGGGTTCCGCGATGCGCTGCGCATCGCCTACCAAGCGCGTCCGGATATCTTCGCCAAGGAGATCATCCTGCCCGAGCAGCTTTATGAGCGCGTGATCGAGGTCGAAGAACGGCTGCGCGCCGATGGATCGGTGGAATTGGCGCTGGATGCGGACCCACTGCGCGACCCATTGGCCCAAGCGCGCGCCGATGGGATCGAGGCGGTGGCCATCGTCTTGATGCATGCATGGAAAAACCCCACCCATGAGGCGGCATTGGCTAAGCTGGTGCGCGGCATGGGCTTTGCCCAAGTCTCGGTCAGTCACGAGGTCAGCCCGCTGGTCAAGTTGGTGGGGCGAGGCGACACGACCGTGGTCGATGCCTATCTCTCGCCCATTTTGCGCCGCTATGTGGCCCGCGTGGCCGATGCGCTGGGCGCGACACCGGCGGGCGAGGCGGGGCCGACGTTGCAATTCATGATGTCCTCGGGCGGCATGACGGCGGCGGAGCGGTTTCAGGGCAAGGATGCGATCCTATCCGGCCCTGCGGGCGGCGTGGTCGGCATGGTGGAAACGGCGGCGGATGCGGGGTTCGACCGGGTGATCGGTTTCGACATGGGCGGCACATCGACCGATGTGGCCCATTTCGCGGGCGAATATGAGCGTGCCTTTGATACCGAGGTGGCGGGCGTGCGTATCCGCGCGCCGATGATGCGGATCAATACGGTGGCGGCGGGCGGCGGGTCGATCCTGCATGCCGAACCGGGCCGCTTCCGCGTGGGGCCGGACAGCGCAGGGGCTAATCCCGGCCCCGCCTGCTATCGGCGCGGCGGGCCGCTGACGGTGACCGATGCCAATGTCATGCTGGGCAAGCTGCGCCCCGCATTTTTCCCCCGCGTCTTTGGTCCCGCTCAGGATGCGGCGCTCGATGCCGATGTGGTGCGCGCGCGCTTTGCCGAGATCGCTAAGGCCGAGGGCAAAACGCCGGAGGCGGTGGCCGAGGGCTTTTTGACCATCGCCATCGAGAACATGGCCAATGCGATCAAGAAGATCAGCGTTCAGCGCGGCTATGATGTCACGAAATACGCGCTCAACGCCTTTGGCGGGGCGGCGGGGCAACACGCCTGTCTGGTGGCCGATGCCTTGGGGATGGAGGCGGTGCTGATCCATCCGCTGTCGGGGCTTTTATCGGCCTATGGGATCGGGCGGGCGACGGTTTCGGCCAGCCGCCAGCAAGCCTTGGTCAAGGATTTGGGCGCGGACAGCCTTGGTGCCATTGATGCCTTGGCGGGCAATCTACGCGCGGCGGTGGCCGATGAGCTTTCCGAGCAAGGGGTGGATGCGGGCGCGGCCCTTGCCGTGACGCGCCTGCATCTGCGCTATGCTGGCACCGACACCACCTTGCCCGTGATCTGGGGCGGCGATGCCAATGCCGCGCGCGCCGCGTTCGAGGCCGCGCACAAGGCGCAATTCGGTTTTGTCAGCCCCGACAAGCCCGTGACGGTCGAGGCGGTCGAGGTCGAGATGGCCGAGGCACCCCGCGACAGGGGCGCAGCAAGCGAGGCCGCGATCACCGCAAGCGCGGCCACCAGCGACAGCCATGTGCCGATCTTTTGCCAAGGCCGCCATGTGCAGGCCGCCGTGTTCCCGCGCGCGGCCCTTGCCCCCGGCGACACGGTCACGGGCCCCGCGCTGATCATCGAGGACAACCAAACCATCGTGGTCGAACCGGGCTGGTCCGCGCAACTGACCGCGCGCGATGATACCGTGATGCGCCGCCATGAAAAGATGACGCGTAGCATGGCGGTCGGCACGCTGAACGCCGACCCGATCTTGCTCGAGGTGTTCAACAACCTCTTCATGAACATCGCCGAGCAGATGGGCGTGGCGCTGCAAAACACCGCCCATTCGGTCAATATCAAGGAGCGTCTGGATTTCTCCTGTGCGGTTTTCGATGCGACCGGCGCGCTGGTGGCCAATGCACCGCATATGCCGGTGCATCTGGGCTCGATGGATCGCAGCGTTGAGACGGTGATCCGGCTCAATGTCGGCCGCATCCGCCCCGGCGATGTCTTCGCGCTGAATGCGCCTTATAATGGCGGCACGCATCTGCCCGATATAACGGTCGTCTCGCCGGTGTTCGACGATGCGGGTGAAACGATCCTGTTCTGGGTGGCGTCACGCGGGCATCACGCCGATGTGGGCGGCACAGCACCCGGCTCGATGACGCCGCTTGCCACCACGGTGGACGAGGAGGGGGTGCTGTTCGACAATTTCGTATTGGTCGAACAGGGCCAGTTCCGCGAGGCGGCATTGCGCCATCTGTTGACCGATCACCCATACCCTGCGCGCAACCCCGATCAGAATATCGCCGATCTCAAGGCGCAGATCGCCGCCAATGCGCGGGGTGCGGCCGAGTTGCACAAGATGGTGGCCGAATTCGGCCTACCCACGGTGCAGGCCTATATGGGTCATGTGCAGGACAACGCGGCGGAAGAGGTCGCGCGGCTGATCGGCCGGCTGTCGGATTGTGCCTACGACTACCCGACCGACACGGGCCAAATGATCCGCGTCAAGATCACGGTCGACCGCGAGAACCGCACGGCGACGGTCGATTTCACCGGCACGAGCGATGCGATGGGCAACAATTTCAACGCGCCTGAACCCGTGACGCGGGCCGCCGTGCTCTATTGCTTCCGCGTGATGGTCGAGGCGCCGATCCCGATGAATGCAGGCTGCCTGCGCCCCATCACGATCATCATCCCCGAGGGCTCGATGCTGCGCCCGGCCTATCCGCGCGCGGTGGTGGCGGGCAATGTCGAGACATCGCAGCATGTCACCAACGCGATTTTCGGCGCGCTGGGGACGCTGTCCAATAGCCAAGGGACGATGAACAACCTGACCTTCGGCAACGCGACCTATCAGTATTACGAGACGATCTGTTCGGGTGCCCCTGCGGGTGTGATGAATGATGGGCGTGGTTTTGCGGGCACATCCGGGGTGCATACCCATATGACCAATTCGCGCCTGACCGACCCCGAAGTGCTGGAGATGCGCTTTCCCGTGCTTTTGGAGCATTTCGGCCTGCGCCCCGGATCGGGCGGCAAGGGGGCGTTTGACGCGGGCGATGGAACCGAGCGGCGCTTGCGGTTTTTGGAGCGGATGGATTGCGCCATTCTGTCTTCGCACCGCGCCAGCCCGCCACGGGGCATCGCGGGCGGCGGCGATGGGCAGATCGGGCGCACAGAGGTGCGGCGCAAGGATGGATCGATCGAGGTGCTGCGCGCCTGCGACCAGACAGTGCTGGAGGCGGGCGAGGCGGTGACGGTGATCACGCCGACGGGTGGCGGCTATGGCAAGGGCTGAGGCGTTTTCCGCCGCCGCCTTGCGTCGGCGCGCGCCGCGCCGCAAAAGGGGTGAGAACACTGTCGAAGGGAGGGGCCAGCATGCCCAAAGGATACATCATCGGCCATATCACCGTGAATGATGCGGAGGCCTATAAGGAATATGTCGTGCGCGATACGCCGATCCTGCATGCGCTTGGTGGGCGTTTCATCGTGCGCGGCGGCCAAGCGCAGGTGATGGAGGGCGAGACCCTCAGCCGCCATGTGGTGATCGAGTTTCCAAGCTACGAGGCGGCGCTCAAGGCCTATAACGACCCCGATTACCAAGAGGTCGCCGATATCCGCCGCCGCACCGCTGATAGCGTGATCATCGTGGTCGAAGGCACGGAATAAGCCCCCTGCAATCGCGCGCGCCGTGGCCAATGCCCGGCGCGCGCGTGGGTTTTAGTGGCCGTATAGCCCGGCGCTGCGTGCGCGTAGCGTGACCAGCGCCAGCACCGTGTCGATGGTGGGGGTGGCGGTTTCGGTCACGCGGCCAAGCTCCTGCACAGACCCCAACAGCGCGTCGATCTCCATCGGGCGTCCAGCGTCGAGGTCTTGCAGCATCGAGGTGCGATGCGCCCCAACGGCGGCGCCGCCATCGATCCGGCGATCCACATCGATGGGGAATTTCACGCCGAGTTTTTCCGCAATCTCTTGCGCTTCCAGCATCATGCCGCGCGCAACAGCCCGCGTGCCGGGATCGGTGCAAAGCACATCCAGCGTGGCATGGGTCAGCGCCGAGATCGGGTTGAACGACAGGTTGCCCCAAAGCTTCACCCAAATCTCATCGCGCAGGCGCGGGCGCACCGGCGCCTTTAGCCCCGCTTTGCCCAAAGCCTCGGACAGGCGCGTGGCGCGGTCGGATTTCGACCCGTCAGGCTCTCCCAAGGAAAAGCGGTTGCCCTCGATATGCTTGACGACACCCGGCTCGATCACTTCGGCAGCCGGATAGACCACGCAGCCCAGCACCCGGTCGGGGCCAAAGCCGTTCCATTGCGCATCGCCCGGATCGACCGAGGCGAGCCTTGTGCCCTCAAGTGGGCCTTCGACCTTGTGAAAATACCACCAAGGCACGCCGTTCACGCCTGAAACGATGGTTGTGTCCGGCCCGATCAGCGGCGCCATCTTGCCGACGACGGGCGGCACGGAATGTGCCTTCAGCGTCACGATGACATAGTCTTGATGCCCAAGGGCCGCCGGATCATCCGAGGCGTTGACCTTGTAGGTCTTGGTCTCACCCTCTTCGATCAGCGTCAGGCCATTGGCCTGCATGGCCGCCAAATGGGGGCCACGGGCCACAAGGCTGACCTCGGCCCCGGTTTCGGCCAATTTCGCACCCATGTAGCCGCCGATGGCGCCCGCGCCGAAAATACAGATCTTCATGCTTGTTCCACCAATCCCAGTTTCTCGGCCAGCCCGATGCGCTGGAGCTTGCCGGTCGCCCCTTTGGGGATTTCGGCCAAGATCACCACCTTGCGCGGCACTTTGAACGCGGCAAGCCGGTCGCCTGCAAAGGCGCGGATATCAGCCTCGGTGGCGTCCATGCCTTCGCGCAGCACGACGGCGGCACCCACCTCTTCGCCGAGCTTGGGATGGGGGATGGCGAAGGTCACGACTTGGGCCACCGCCGGATGGGCTGACAAGATCCCATCGACCTCGAGCGGTGAGATCTTTTCGCCGCCACGGTTGATGATTTCCTTGAGCCGCCCGGTGAGCGAGAGATACCCCTCATCATCGAACTGGCCCTGATCGCCGGTGCGGAACCAGCGGCGGCCATCGGCCTCGAAGAAATTCTTGGCATTGGCCTCGGGGTTGCCCTCGTAGCCGGGGGTCACATTGGGGCCGGAGATGACGATTTCGCCCACACCTTCGACAAGGCGGTTCTCGATCTCATGGGCGATGCGGACCAAGGGGCCAGCTTCCACGCCCACCGATCCCGGCTTTTGGGCGCGCGGCGGCAAGGGGTTGGAGGCCATCTGATGCGCGGCCTCGGTCATGCCGTAGCCCTCGATCACGGGGGCGCCAAAGGTTGCGGCGAGCTGTTCCATCACCGGGCCGGGCAGCGAGGCCGAGGAGGAGCGCAAGAAGCGCAGCGGAACATTCTTGATCGTCTCGGCGTTGCGCGACGCGCGCGACAGGATCGTTTGATGCATGGTCGGCACGGCGGTGTACCAGCTGGGGCGCGCCTCCTCCATCCAGCTGAAGAACTTCATCGCGTCAAAGCCCGGTGCGCACCAGACCGACCCGCCAGCGGCAAGGCTGGACGACACCGCCGCGATCAGCCCGTGGATATGGAACAAGGGCATCACGTTGAGGCAGCGGTCGGCGGGTGTCAGCGCCAGCGAGGCACCGATATGGCGGGCCGAGGCCGCGACATTCGATTGCAACAGCGGCACGATCTTGGGCCGCGATGTCGTGCCCGAGGTGTGCAAGATCAGCGCCACATCATCGGCACCGGGGGCCGCGGTGTCGGCTTGGCCTGCGCTGCCTTCGGCGGTCAAGGTAAAGCGGCCTGCGGGTTGCGCCGCGTCAACGGCCAGCCGGATCACTGTCAGACCTTGCGAGAGGGCGGCGGCATGGGCGGCACCTGTTTCGCCCTCGGCCAAGATGATCGCCTTGGCCTTGAGGTCTTCGAGGTAAAAGGCGAATTCTTCTTGCTTATAGGCGGGGTTGAGCGGGCAGGTGGTGGCCACGCCCGCGACAGTCACGAAGGCCACAGCCATTTCCGGACCATTTGGCAGCACGATGGCCACGCGGTCGCCGCGCCCGACACCCGCGCCATGCAGCGCTGCGGCGACATGGGCGGCTTGTTCGGCCAAGCCTGCATAGCTGAGCCAGTCACGGCCCGGAGCGCCGATCGCTTGCGCGCGTTGATCTTGCGCGCTGATCAGCGCGGCGAGTGTGTCTGTCATGGGTGTCCCTCCTTTGGTCGCCTTCGCTTGCCCGGCGACAGGCGCAATTTAGTGTTTTGTCCGCCATTGGCCAGTCTGGATATGCATGCGCTGCGCGGCATCGGTGGTTGGGCGCATTGTCAATTGCTGACAAAGGGGGCATCACTGCGGGCAACATCACTTCGGCGGAGCCCTTGGCCATGCATCTTTCCCGTTTCCCGCGCGTCTTTCTTGCCCATTTGCCGACGCCTTTGGGACGGATGGATCGCCTGAGCGACGCCTTGGGTGGGCCAGAGATCTGGATCAAGCGCGATGATTGCACCGGCATGTCATCGGGCGGCAACAAGACGCGCAAGCTGGAATTCCTGATGGCCGAGGCGCAGGCCGAGGGGGCCGATATGGTCATGACGCAAGGGGCCACGCAATCCAACCATGCCCGCCAGACCGCCGCCTTCGCCGCGAAGCTGGGGATGGGGTGCCATATTCTTTTGGAAGATCGGACAGGCTATCAAGACCCCGACTACACCGAGAATGGCAATGTGCTGCTCGATCATCTGCACGGGTCCACCACCGAGGTACATCCGGGCGGCACCGATATGCCCGCCGCGATGGAGCGGGCGGCGGAGGCCGCGCGCGCCAAGGGGCGGCGCGTCTATACCATTCCCGGTGGCGGGTCGAACCCCACGGGCGCGCTGGGCTATGTGAATTGCGCGTTGGAGCTGTTGGGCCAAGTCAATGAGCGCGGGCTGGTGGTCGATCATCTGGTCACGGCGACGGGATCATCCGGCACGCAAGCGGGTTTGGTCGCGGGGTTTTGCGCGTTGAATGCGGGCATCCCGGTGCTTGGTATCGGCACCCGCGCGCCCAAGGAACGGCAAGAACAGATGGTCTATGATCTGGCCTGTCGCACCGCTGAGAAACTGGGCTGTGCAGGCGTGGTCACGCGCGAAGATGTGGTGGCCAATACCGATTACGTCGGCGCGGGCTATGGCCTGCCGCGCGAGGATACGCTGGAGGCGATCCGCCTGTTCGCCGAGTTGGAGGGGATTTTGCTTGATCCCGTCTATTCCGGCAAAGGTGCGGCGGGGCTGATCGATTTGTGCCGCAAGGGACATTTCAAAAAGGGTGAGCGGGTCGTGTTTCTGCACACCGGCGGGTCAGTCGGGCTTTTCGCCTATAAAGGCGCCTTGGCGCGCGGATGAGAACGGTCGGCATCCTTGGCGGCATGGGGCCAGAGGCGACGGTTCTTTTGATGCAAAAGATGATCGCGGCCGTGCCTGCCCGCGATGATGCAGACCATATCCCGCTTATCGTGGATCAAAACAGCCAAGTGCCAAGCCGCATCGCGCGGCTGATCGAAGGGACGGGCGCGGACCCCGCGCCGGTGCTGGTGACGATGGCAAAGCGGCTGGAGGGGGCGGGGGCCATGGCGCTCGCCATGCCCTGCAACACCGCGCATCATTATGCGGGCGATATCCGGGCGGCGGTCAATATTCCCTTTCTCGACATGGTCGCGGCCTCGGCGCGCGCGGCGCTCGCTGTCGCGGGGCTGGGCGGCAAGGTCGGGCTTTTGGCCTCGCCCGCCGTGGCGAAGGTGGGTCTGTTCGATGGCGCATTGGCAGCATTGGGGTTGGAGGTGGTCCACCCTGATGATGGCGCGGCACTGCTCGACGCGATCCGTGAAATCAAGGCCCATGGCCCGACAGATGCCGCGCGCGCGGCATTTCAGGCCGCATCTGGGGCGCTTTTGGCCAAAGGGGCCGAGGTTCAGCTGATCGCCTGCACCGAGTTCTCGCTGATCGCTGACGCGGTCGCCCCCGGCGCGCGTGCCATCGACACGCTGGATGTGCTGGTAAATGAGATCGTGGGGTTTGCGCGGGCCTCAGCCTAAGCGGGCAGCGTCATACATCGCTTCGGCCGATTGGCGCACCACCTCGGCCAGATCGTGCAACTCGGCGGCCAGTGCGCTGGTGCTGCGCCAGATCATGCCGACAGTGCGGGCCGGGCGCGTGGTCTCGAACCGTTGCACGGCGACGCTGGCACCACGGGTTTCCACCCCCACCGCCATTTCGGGGATCAGCGTCACGCCCAAGCCTGCGCCCACCATCTGCACCAGTGTGGAGAGCGACGAGCCATCAAGCCCCGCGTGCCGCGCGCCGGTTCTCAGGCCGCAAACCTCAAGCGCTTGGTCGCGAAAGCAATGCCCCTCTTCCAAGAGCAAAAGCTGCATATCGGGCAGGGCGGCGGGGGAAGGGACAGGGCGGCCCGCCTCGGCCTCGGGGCGGACCAGCACGAAGCCTTCGGAAAACAGCGCCACCTCGGTCAGGCCCGGCTCGGATACCGGCAGGGCGACCAGTGCCGTATCGAGCCGCCCATCGCGCAGCTCGCCGATCAGCCGCTCGGTCTGTGTTTCGCGCAGCTGAAGATCGACGCCGGGGTAGCGCGCACCCAGATCGCGGATCAGCCGCGGCAGCAGGTATGGCGCGATGGTGGGGATCACCCCCAATCGCAGCCGCCCCCCCGGCCCGTCGCGCCGGGTGCGGGCCACATCCTCCAACTCGCCCACGGCGCGCAAGATGTCGCGCGCGCGCGTAGCGATCTCTTCGCCCAAGCCGGTCAGCCGCACTTGCCGCGCGCCGCGCTCGAACAGCTTGGCGCCCAAGCTCTCCTCCAGCGCCTTGATCTGCATCGACAAAGCGGGCTGGGTGACGGAACAAGCCTCGGCCGCCAGCCCGAAATGGCGGAACCGGGCCAGCGCATCGACAAAGCGCAATTGGCGAAAGGTGATGTTTGTCATAAGATGAACTTATCATGACAATCAGGAAATACAACTTATCCTGATCGCACATCTTTGCTATGGGCAATGCAGGACAGGGGAATCGCCCATAGGCTTTTCCCAAGGCGGCGCGATGCCAAGCAGCTTTGCAGCGAATATGGAGAAAGACGATGATGGACGGAGATGATAAACCGGCAGGCAAATGCCCGGTGATGCATGGATCGATGACGACACAGGCAACCGGCGTGTCCGAGTGGTGGCCCAAGACGCTAAACCTCGACATTTTGCACCAGCATGACGCGAAGTCGAACCCGCTTGCGGATTTCGACTACCGCGAGGCGGTCAAGTCGCTCGATTTCGACGCGGTCAAGGCCGATGTCACCGCGCTGATGACCGACAGCCAAGATTGGTGGCCGGCCGATTGGGGCCATTACGGCGGTCTGATGATCCGCTTGGCCTGGCATTCGGCCGGTTCCTACCGCCTGCAAGACGGGCGCGGTGGTGGCGGTGCGGGCAACATCCGCTTTGCACCGCTCAATAGCTGGCCTGACAATGGCAACCTCGACAAGGCGCGTCGCCTGCTGTGGCCCGTCAAGAAGAAGTACGGCAACAAGCTGAGCTGGGCCGATCTGATCTTGCTTGCGGGCAATGTCGCATATGAGTCGATGGGTCTGAAAACCTTTGGCTTCTCCTTCGGTCGTGAAGATATCTGGGCGCCCGAGAAAGACGTCTATTGGGGGTCCGAGCAGGAATTCCTGGGCGATGCGGCGCAGCGCTACGAAGACATCATGAAGCCCGACACGCTGGCAAACCCGCTGGCCGCCGTCCACATGGGCCTGATCTACGTCAATCCCGAAGGCGTGAACGGCCAGCCCGATCCGCTTAACACCGCCGAGCAGGTGCGCGTCACCTTTGCCCGGATGGCGATGAATGACGAGGAAACCGCGGCGCTGACCTGTGGCGGTCACACCGTCGGCAAGGCGCATGGCAATGGCGATGCGGCAGCGCTGGGTGCCGAGCCCGAAGCGGCGGGGATCGAGAACCAAGGCTTTGGCTGGATCAACCCCCATCTTGGCGGCAAGGCGACCAATGCCGTCACAAGCGGCATCGAGGGTGCCTGGACGACCCACCCGACCAAGTGGGACATGGGCTATTTCAAGCTCTTGTTCGGCTATGAGTGGGAATTGACCAAATCGCCCGCAGGCGCGTGGCAGTATCGCCCGATCGACATCCGCGAAGAAGACATGCCGGTCGATCCCACAGATCCCTCCAAGCGCGTCATGCCGATGATGACGGATGCCGATATGGCGATGAAGATCGACCCGGCCTATAACGCGGTCTGCCAGAAATTCATGGCCGATCCGGCCTATTTCGACGATTGCTTTGCACGCGCATGGTTCAAGCTGACCCACCGCGATCTTGGCCCCAATACCCGCTACATCGGGCCGGAAGCCCCTGCCGAAGATCTGATCTGGCAAGATCCGATCCCCGAAGGCAAGACCGGCTATGATGTCGCCAAGCTGAAAGCCGCCATCGCGGCATCGGGCCTGTCGATCGCCGACATGGCCGCCACCGCATGGGACAGCGCGCGCACCTTTCGCCAGTCGGATCTGCGCGGCGGTGCCAATGGCGCGCGCATCCGTCTGGCCCCGCAAAAGGATTGGGCGGGCAACGAGCCTGCGCGTCTGGCGCGTGTGCTTGCGGTATTGGAGCCCTTGGCCGCAGCCCATGGCGCATCGGTGGCAGATACCATCGTTCTGGCGGGCAATGTCGCTGTGGAACAGGCCGCGAAAGCCGCCGGTGTGAGCGTCACGGTCCCCTTCAAGGCAGGTCGTGGCGATGCCACAGCCGAGATGACGGATGCCGAAAGCTTTGCGGTTCTCGAACCGCTGGCCGATGGTTTCCGCAACTGGCTGAAGGCCGATTACGCCGTCGGTGCCGAAGAGCTGATGCTGGATCGCGCGCAGCTTTTGGGCCTGACCGGTCCGGAGATGACGGTTCTGGTCGGTGGTATGCGGGCGATGGGCACCAACCATGGTGGCACGGCGCATGGTGTCTTCACCGACCGCGTGGGCGCACTGACCACGGATTTCTTCGTCAATCTGACGGATATGTCCTATTCTTGGGTGCCGACGGGGGCGAATAGCTACAACATCGTCGCGCGCAAGAGCGGTGAGACCAAGTGGACGGCCAGCCGCGTCGATCTGGTGTTTGGCTCGAACTCGATCCTGCGCGCCTATGCCGAGGTCTATGCCCAAGACGATGCGGCCGAGAAGTTCGTGAACGACTTCGTCGCCGCATGGGCCAAGGTCATGCATAACGACATGTTCTGATCGGATCAGCGATCAGCCAAGGATGCGGCCCGGGGGTGACCCCGGGCCGTTTTGTTTTGGCCTAGACGAGGTTTGCGAGCTTGGCCGCCTGACGGGTCATCAGCGTTTCAATCTCGGTCAGCGTTGCCGCAGACAAGGCGGGGCCGGGGCGGCGGACAGTCGGATGCGCAATCGCGCCGCGACGGGCGAGAATATGCTTGCGGATCGACAGGCCCAGACCCGGCTGGCTTTCATAGCGGATGAGCGGCAGATAGGCGTCGAAGAGATCGCGCGCGCGCCCCTCTTCGCCCGCCTTCACCAGCCGCACCACATCGGCCATCATCTCGGGGTAGGCAAAGCCTGTCATCGCGCCATCGGCACCGCGTAGAACCTCCTCGAGCAGGAACTGCCCGCCATTGCCGCACAGGATCGAGACACGCCGCGCGCCTGCCGCCTCTTGGCCGCGCAAGGTGCTGATCTTGTCGAGGCCCGGCCAATCCTCATGCTTGAGCATGACGGCGGTGGGGCAGCTGTCGAAAATCGCTCGGATCACCTTGGGCGACATCTGCACGCCCGTGACCAGCGGGAAATCTTGGATCACCCAAGGGGCCTTGCCCAAGACATCGGCCACCATCTGGAAATAGCCCGTGATCTGGTCATCGGTGCGCAGATGGCTAGGGGGGGCGACCATCACGCCTGCGGCACCCTTGTCCATGGCGCTATCGGCTAGCGCCTTGATCGCGGCAAGGCCGGGGGCCGAGACGCCTACGATGATCGGCACGGAGGCGCGGGCGGTGACACGCGCGATGACCACATCGCTTTCCTCGGCCGAAAGCTTGCCCGCCTCGCCCATGATCCCAAGGATCGTCAGGCCGGTCGCCCCCTTTTCCTCGTAGAAATCAACCATCCGGTCGATGCTTTCCAGATCGAGCGTGCCATCGGGCAGAAAGGGAGTGGCGGCGATGGTAAAGACACCGGCGGCGGTTTCGTCGAGCAGCTTGGCCATATCAGGCTCCGGGTTTGTGGGTTTGCGTCAGCGCGATGCGCCCCAGCGCAATTGCGACGGCAGCTTGGCAGGGGTCGATCACCGGGATCTGTAGCATCTGTTCCAGAACAGCGCGATAGCGCGCCATGCCCGCGCAGCCGAGGATCAACACCTCGGCCCCGTCTTGATCACGCAGCGCGCGACCCGTGTCGATCAGGCGGGTTTGCGTGATGGCGGGATCGGCGAGCTCCGCCACCCCCAGACCAAGCGCGCGGTCGCCGGCCAGACGATCCAGCACCCCCATCGCGCCCAAGCTGCGCAGATGGCGCGGGATCGAGGTGGGCAGGATCGCGATGATGCCAAACCGCTGGCCAAGGGTCAGTGCGGTGGAAACGGCGGCCTCCTGTATTCCCAGAACGGGTTTTGCCGTGCGATCGCGCAGCGCATGGACGCCGGGATCACCGAAGCAGGCGATGACGAAGCCCGCAGCCTCGGGTTCCAGCGATGCGGCCAGCCGCAGCATCGGCGCGATGGTTTCATCGGCCTGCGCTTGGCTTTCGATGCCGGGCGGCCCCTCGGCCAAGGTCAGGCATTGGATCGGCGCGCCCATGCCTTGCAACGGTGCGATGGCCGTGGCGATCCCGTCGGTGACGGTCTGGCTGGAATTGGGGTTGATGACGAAAAGCTTGCCCATCATGCACCCGCCCGCGTGGTTTGCTGGACCTCGATCTGATACCCCTCGGGGTCCCGAAAGACGAAGGCGCGGATGCCGAGCTTGTCATTTTGGAACATTTGCGACAGGTTATTGACCCCGATTTCGGCCAAGTAATCATACCAAGATTGCACATCTGCAACCCGGATGCAGAGTTGGACGCATTTGTCGGCCTGCCAGTTGTTCATCCCCTTGGCCTCATCGACCAGCCCAACATGCGCGCCCGGCGCGATGCGCAGGATCTTGGCCAGATCGCCCTGATCGATGGCCAAGGGCAGGCCCAGCACATCGCGGTAAAAGGCGAAAGCGCGCGGCAGGTCGCGGTAGTAGAGAAAGGTAATCGCCAATTCATGCGGCGCGCTGGGGCGGTCGGTCATTCGGTTTGTCCTGTCAGATCGCGGGGTGCTGTGCCGATGGCGGGGCGGTCGATCCAGCGGCCTGCACCCGGTTGGCCAAGGTATTCGCCATCACGCATCACCGCTTGGCCGCGCAGGAAAACGGCTGTGGGGAGGCCTGTGACGGTTGTGCCCTCCCAAGGGTTGTAGCCGACATTGTCGTGCAGGTCGTCGGCACCATAGGTGCGGCTTTGCGCCGGATCCCAGAGCACCAGATCGGCGTCATATCCGGGCGCGATGCGGCCCTTGGCTTGCATTCCGTAAAGTGCGGCGGGCGCCTCACAGTTGAGGCGCGCAAAGCCCGCCAGCCCCAGACGGCCACGGCTGACCATCGCGTCGAACATCAAGGGCAAGCGTGGCTCGAGCCCCGGCATGCCGTTGGCGATGGCGGGAAAGGGCGCATCAAAGCCATTGGCGAATTTCCCTGTCTCGTCATAGCGATAGGGTGCGTGGTCCGATGACACGATCTGGATATGCCCCGCCGCGATCCCGGCCCAGAGTGCCTCTTGGTCATCCGCCGTGCGCTGGGGCGGCGAACACATCCATTTCGCCCCCTCCATGTTGGGGCGGTCCAGCACCGCTTCGGTCTGAAACAGGTAATGGGGGCAGGTTTCGGCCCAGATGGGCGCACCGCGCGCGCGGGCAGCCGCGATTTCAGCGATCGCTTCGCGGGTCGAGACATGGAAAATCATCACCGGCGCGCGCGCGAGTTCGGCCAGATGGCACATGCGCGAAACCGCCTCGATCTCGGCCGCGCGGGGGCGGGATGCGGCGTGGTCGATGGGCCGCGTGCGCCCCTCGGCCAAAAGTCCTGCGCGGGCGTCTGCAATGATCGCGTCATTCTCGGCATGGATGCAGTTCAGCGCGCCTTCGCTGCCCGCGATGCGCAAGACGCGCAGGATCGCTGCATCCGACAGCCCGATATTATAGGTGGTGAACAGCTTGATCGAGCGATGCCCCGCCTTGATCAATGCGCGCAGATCATCCTCGAAATCCGGCACATCGGGATCGCTGATCAGGATGTGAAGGGCATGATCGATGGCCGCCCCACGCGCGGCGCGCGCGGCATAATCAGCCATCGCGTCGCGCAAACGCTGGCCTTTGAGCTGTGCCGCAAAGGAAATCACGCTGGTCGTGCCACCCATCGCGGCGGATCTTGTGGCGGTCTCGAATGTATCGGCGTTGAACAGGCCCATGCCCGACATTTGTTCGATATGGGCGTGCGGATCGACCCCGCCGGGGGTGATGATCAGGCCGGTTGCGTCGATCCTCTCGCGCCCGGCAAGCCCCGCACCAAGGGCCGCGATCCGCCCGTCCGATACGGCAATATCCATCACCGCCACGCTGCCCGGCGTGGCGACGCAACCCCCTGTGATGATGAGATCATGGACCATCTCGGCCGGACTATGGGCCAGCCCCCGCAGCCTGTCCAGTGGCGCGCTTTACAGCGTTGCGTGGCCGATGTCATATGCCGCCAGAGAGCGGGGGCAGGGCATGACACGCGCGGTGATGATTCAAGGCACAGGGTCGAATGTGGGCAAATCGCTCTTGGTCGCGGGGCTGTGCCGGGCGGCGCGGCGGCGTTGCATCGACGTGGCGCCCTTCAAGTCGCAAAACATGTCCAACAATGCCGCCGTGACCGTGGATGGCGGCGAGATCGGCCGCGCACAGGCGGTGCAGGCGCGCGCGGCTGGGCTGGCACCCCATACCGATATGAACCCGGTTCTCCTCAAGCCCGAGACCGATACCGGCGCGCAGATCATCGTGCAGGGCCGCATGCTTGGCCGGGCCGAGGCGATGGATTACGGCACGCTCAAGCCCCGGCTGATGGCGGCGGTGCTGGACAGCTTCGGGCGGCTCAAGGCGCGCCATGAACTTGTGATCGTCGAGGGTGCGGGCAGCCCGGCCGAGGTCAATCTGCGCCATCGCGACATCGCCAACATGGGCTTTGCTGAGGCCGCAGAAGTGCCGGTGATCTTGGCGGGCGATATCGACCGGGGGGGTGTGATCGCCCAGATCGTGGGCACCCAAGCGGTGCTGCCACCCGAGGATGCGGCGCGCATTTCCGGGTTTCTCGTCAATCGGTTCCGGGGTGATCTGCGGCTATTCGACGATGGCTATGCGAAGATCGCCGAGGTGACAGGCTGGCCCGGCTTCGGTGTTCTGCCGTGGTTTGCCGATGCGTGGAAACTTCCTGCCGAAGACGCGTTTGACCTTGATGCGCCCAAGCGCACGGGCGGGCTTCATATCGTCTGCCTCGCGCTGTCGCGGATCGCCAATTTCGACGATCTCGACCCGCTGAAACAAGAGCCGGGGGTGCGGTTGACGATGCTGGGCCCAGGCCGCGCGATCCCGGGGGATACCGACCTCGTCATCTTGCCCGGCACGAAATCCACGCGGGGCGATCTTGCCTTTCTGCGCGCGCAGGGCTGGGATGTGGACCTTTACGCGCATTTGCGCCGTGGCGGGCAGATCTTGGGCATTTGCGGTGGCTACCAGATGCTGGGCCATGTCGTGCGCGACCCCGACGGGATCGAGGGGGCAGCGGGCGAGACGCCGGGGCTTGGCCTGTTGGACGTGGCGACCGTCATGGCGCCCGACAAACGCCTGACCGAGGTGGCGGCGGTGCATGCGGGTACGGGCCATTCTTTCACGGGTTACGAAATCCACATCGGGCGGACCGAAGGGGCCGATTGCGCGCGCCCCTTTGCCCATGTCGCGGGCCGCGCCGAAGGGGCCGTCAGCCGCGACGGGCGAGTACAGGGAAGCTATCTTCACGGCATGTTCCGCGACGACGCCTTTCGCGCCGCATGGCTTGCGGGCTTCGGGGTGGAGGCCGCGGGCACCGCCTATGACGCCGAGGTCGAGGCCGCCCTCGATGGTCTTGCCGCGCATATGGAGGCGCATCTGGATGTGGCGGGCTTGTTGGCGGCGGCGCGCTAGGACGCCTCAGCCCGTGATCAGCGCCCGCATCTCGGCCAGTTTTTCCGCCACCAGATCGGGTTTGCCGCGCGCCTCGATATTCAGCCGCAAGAGCGGCTCGGTGTTGGAGGCGCGCAGGTTGAAGCGCCAATCGGCGAAGGAGAGGCTGAGCCCATCGGTCTCGTCCCGCGTCTGGGCCAAGGGCGCATAGCACGCCTCGATCGCTTGGATCACGGCGGCTTGGTCGGCGACGCGGAAATTCACCTCGCCCGAGGAGGGGTAGGCGGCGCGCAGATTGGTCAACAGATCCTTGAGGCTTTGGCCCCGGCGGCTGATCAATTCGATCATCAACAGCATCGGGATCATGCCGCTATCGCAGGCCATGAAATCGCGGAAATAGTGATGCGCGCTCATCTCGCCGCCATAAACGGCGCCGGTGTCGCGCATGGTCTGCTTGATGAAGGAATGACCGCATTTGGATTGGATGGCCTGGCCGCCCAAAGCGGTGACGCGATCTTGGGTGGCCCAGACAACACGCGGGTCATGCACGATCTTTTGGCCCGGTTCTTTGGCCAAGAACGCCTCGGCCAGAAGCGCCACGACATATTCGCCGGGGACGAACCCACCTTCGTGATCGAAGAAAAAGCAGCGGTCGAAATCGCCATCCCATGCCACGCCCATATCGGCGCCATGGGCCACGACAGGCCCGGCGGTCAGCGGTTGGTTTTCATCGAGCAGTGGGTTGGGGATGCCTGCGGGAAAGCTGCCATCGGGGGTATGATAGATGCGGATGATCTCGAGCGGTGCGCCGGCGGCTGCCAGCGCCGCGGCCAGCGCGTCGAAGCTGGGGCCCGCCGCGCCGTGACCGGCATTGACCAAGAGTTTCATGGGTGTGAGCGCGGTCAAATCGACGAATTCCATCAGCTTGGCCACATAGGCCGCGCGGCTGGCGCTGACATCGGTGATGCGCCCACCGGGGCGGGGGGGTGCGAAATCGCCGCTTTCGGCCAAGGCCTTGATCGCGGCCATGCCATCGGCTTGGGCAATCGGGGCCGAGCCGCGTTTGACCATCTTCATCCCGTTGTAATCCATCGGGTTGTGGCTGGCGGTGACGCAGATCCCGCCATCTGCATCCAGATGGGTGGTGGCGAAATAGGTCTCTTCCGTTCCCGAAAGGCACAGATCCAGCACTGCGACGCCCGCATCGCTCAGGCCGCGGGCCACGGCATCGGCCAAGCTTTGCGAGCTGGGGCGCACATCGCGGCCCAGCACCACGCGGGACGCCCCCATCACCTCGGCATAGGCGCGGCCGATGCGATAGGCGATGTCGCTGTTCAACTCGGTCTCAAGCCGGCCACGGATATCATAGGCTTTGAAACAGCTTAGCGGGGGGATACGCGACATTGGGTTCACCGGTCAGACAATATTCGCCCTACTCTAGCCCATCGCGCGCGACTTCGCAAAGCGGCAGCTGCATCGCGGCGCTTTTGGCATGGTCGCCTGTGGCGCGGGCGGTGGCCTCCGGCGGGAGTATTTATGAAGCAAAGAGGGCGCGGAATTCGCCGATGGGTGGTGTTCTCGCGGGCGTGGCGGGCTAGCTTGCGGCGCATGTTGATCGTGAGCGACACCACAATTGCCAATGCGCGCGTTCTGGAAACCCGCGCGCTGCCCAAGAAATTCTTTGGGCGGGTGCAGCTTTTGCCGAAAGGGGCAGGGATGCGGCTATGGCTGCGGCTGATCGTGGAGATGCAGCTGGTGCGCTATCTTTCGGCCTTGTTGCCTTTTGTCGCCATTCCGCTGATGTCGCGCGATCTGGCGCTGCCGGTGACGCAGGCGCCGCTGGCGATGCTGGTCGTCATTGCCTTCGTCGAGATGAAGGTGCTGCGCCTGTCCAAGGCGGCGCGGGCGCGCGCGGTGGGTGAGGATGAGGCGGCGCGCAGGCTTGATGCCTTGGCCTTTCGGGCGCGCGCGGCGCTGCGCCAGATCGCAGCGCGCCACGGCATCGCGGCGGGGGAATTGCGCTTGGTGGTGGAGCAATCGGAATTGGCGCGGATCGCGCCCTTGACGCTGGTCTCGGTGCAATGCGACCAGCCCGCGCCGCGACTTTTGTCGTTGGACGCACAAGATCGCGCGATCTTGGCGGGGCTTTTCGATGCTGCGCTGAGCGAGCGCGATCTTTTGGCGGTCAATCACCGCGAGGATCGCTATATCCGCGATATCGCGCAAGAGGCGCGCGCGGTCTCGGCCCATGCGCGGCTGGCGGCTGTCTTGGAAAAGCGGGGGGCAGGGGCATGAGTGTGAATGCGACGACCGTGTCGGCAGGCGAGGCCTTGGCCGTGCTGGCGGCGGGGTGGGACGCGCAGAAAGCCGGCGGGCTGGTCGCAAGCTGGATGCTGCATGGCCGGCCCGGTGTGGGCAAGACCGAGGTGGTGCAAAGCTTGGCCGACCGGGTTGGGGCGGCGTTGTTCGATCTGCGCCTGACCACGATCGAGCCGCAGGATTTGCGCGGCCTGCCTTATTTCGATCATCAGGCCGCGAAAACCATCTGGTACCGGCCCGAGGATTTGCCCGATACCGATGCGCCCGCGATCTTGTTTCTCGATGAGTTGACCGCTGCCTCGCCTGCGTTGCAGCCCACGGTGTACGGGCTGTTGCAAGAACGCCGGGTGGGTCGCCACCGCTTGCCCGCCTCGGTCATGATCGTGGCGGCGGGCAACCAGATCGCGGATGGGGCGATTGCCTATGAGATGGGCACGGCGCTGAGCGATCGATTGATCCATATGATCGTGCAGGCAAACCCCGAGGATTGGCTGACGCATTATGCGGTGCCTGCGGGTATTCATCCCAGCGTTGCGGCGTTCATCCGCACGCGGCCCGATCTGTTGGAGACGACGGAAGCCACGCTGCGGCGCGGGCAGGTGATCGCCTGCACACCGCGTAGCTGGACCCGCGTCAGCCGTATCATGGAAACGGTGCCTGACCGCGCGCTGCGGGCTGTGATGATCGCAGGCACCGTGGGGGATGCGGCGGCGGCTGAGTTTGCGCTTTTGGCCGATGAGATCGCGGCCACGGTGCAGATCGGCGCGATGATGGCGGCGTCGCGCAAGGATCGCGCATCGATGTATCCGCGCAGCCTGCATGGGTTGACCGCGCTGGTTTATGGGCTGGTCGGGGCGGCGCAGCGCGATAATCTGGGCGTGGCGATCGAGATCTTGTCCGATTTGCGCGGGCTTGGCGGCCCGGGCTTTGGTGGTTTGCCGGTCAGCGAATTGGCAAGCTTTGGCTTCGAGATGCTGATCGGGCGCGCGCTGGAGAAGGGCTGGGAGGATGGCTTTGCCGAAAGCCCCGATTACGCCGCCTATGCCGCCGAACGGCAGGCGGCGGGGTTGCCGTGACGACCCATTCCACCCGCGCCGCCCGCGCGCTTGCCCATCTGGGCGAGGTCGATCCGGCGCTGGCGGTTCTCGCGCTCTGGTGCCGCCACCGCGATGGGGCGGGGACCACGCGGACGGATGGTGACACGATCAGCTATGGGCCGGGTTTCGCCACGCTGGGCCTGCCTGAACAGGTGGGGCTGGTGGCCCATCACGTGCTGCATGTGGCGCTGCGCCATTCGGATCGGCAGGCGGGGCTGGCCGAACGCTTGGGCGAGGGCTTCGATGCCTCGCTCTTCGGCCTTGCCGCCGATGGAATCATCAACGAGGTGCTGATCCTCGCGGGCCATGCGGTGCCGCGCCCGGCGGTGACGCTGTGCGAGTTGCTGGCCGAGGCGGGGCTGCCCGCGCCATCTGCGGTGGCGGCGCTGGAACGCTGGGATGCCGATCGTTTGGCGATGGCGCTCCATGCCGACCCCAAGCGCGCCGAGCGGCTGCGGGAGTGGGGGGCGACACGGGGTTTTGCCGTCGATCTGGGCTTGGGCGAACCCGATGAGAGCGGCGAGACGCAGAAGGCCGCCGATTGGCGCAACCAGATCCTGCGCGCCATGGAGGCTGGGCGCAAGGCAGGTGCGGGCATCGGGCGGCTGGGGGCGATCTTGGCTGATCTGGCCCCGCCATCCGTGCCATGGGAGGTCGTGCTGCGCGGGCTTTTGGCGCGCGCCTTGACCGAGCGGCCCCATCCCAGCTGGCGCCGCCCCTCGGGCGTGTGGCTGGCGCAGATGTCGCATGCCGCGCGCAGCGGCGGCCTTGAGCCGGCCTTTCAGCCGGGGCGCGCGCGGCTGGATAGCCGCCCAAGGCTGGTGGTGGGGCTTGATACATCGTCGTCCATCGATGCGCAGGCGATGGGGCTTTTTGCGGCCGAGGCCGAGGGGATCGCGCGGCGCACGGGCGCCGAGGTGCATCTGATGGGCTTTGATGAGGCGGTGTTCGCGACCCAGCGCCTTGATCCGGCGGGGTGGCAGGGGTTGCGCGATCCGATCCTGCGCCGCGGTGGGGGGACGGATTACGCCGACCTGTTCGACAAAGCGGCCAAGCTTGTACCCGCGATGCTGGTGGTGTTGAGCGATCTTGACGCGGAACTGCCGCCCAAGCCGGGCTTTCCCGTGCTCTGGGCGGTGCCACGCAAGGTGGCGGTACCGCCCTATGGGCGGGTGCTGGTGATAGGCGAGGCTTAGGCTATTCGGCCGCTTTGCGTGCCAAGGTCGCGCGCTGGGCGTTTTGCCAATCAGGGGCGATCCATGGATCGAGGTTCTCGGCCGCCAAGGGCGCGCGGCCAAGGATATGATCGGCGGCTTTCTCGCCTACCATGATCGATGGCGCGTTGAGATTGCCATTGGGGATTTGCGGAAAGATCGAACTGTCGGCCAGCCGCAGCCCTTCCACACCGATCACGCGGGTCTGGGCATCGACCACCGCCCAAGGGTCATCGGCGCGCCCCATGCGGGCCGTGCCGCAGGGGTGATAGGCGCTTTCGGCATGTTCGCGGATGACCGCATCAAGGGCCGCATCGCTTTGGGCCTTCGCGCCCGGCTGGATTTCGTGATCGACGAAAGAGGCCATGGGCTCGGTCGCGAAAATTTCGCGCGTCAGCCGGATGGCGGTGCGGAATTCATCCCAATCATCGGGATGGGACATGTAGTTGAACAAGATGCGCGGCGCGTCCTTTGGATCGGCCGAGCGCAAGCTGACACTGCCCCGGCTTTTCGAGCGCATGGGGCCGACATGGGCCTGAAACCCATGGCCATTGGCCGCGGTTTTGCCATCATAGCGCACGGCGATGGGCAAGAAATGATACTGGATATCGGGATAGGCGATGCCGGCGCGGCTTCGGATAAAGCCGCAGGCCTCGAAATTATTCGACGCACCCAAGCCTTTGCGCGTCAAAAGCCATTGCGCGCCCACCAGCGCCTTGCCCCAGAGCGACCAATAGGGCGCAAGGCTGACGGGTTTGGTGGCGGCGAATTGAACGTAGATCTCCAGATGGTCTTGCAGGTTTGCGCCCACGCCTGCGCGGTCTGCGATCACGGGAATGCCATGTTCCGCCAGATGCTTGGCGGGGCCAATGCCGCTGAGCATCAGGATTTTGGGTGAATTGATGGACCCGGCTGACAGCACCACCTCGGCGCGCGCGGTGATGATCTGGCCACCCACCAGCCTGACGCCGGTGGCGCGGCCATCCGTGATCTCGACCTTTTCGACCAGACCGCGTGCCATGGTGCAGTTGCCGGTTTTCAGCGCGGGCCGCAGATAGGCCTTGGCGGCCGACCAACGCTCGCCCTGCCAGACGGTCATCTCGAAGGCGCCGAAACCCTCTTGCCGCTGGCCGTTATAATCATCGGTCGCGCCATAGCCCGCATTGGCGCCCGCTTGGATGAAGGCATCGAACAGCGGATTCTTGCGCGGGCCGCGCGTGATGTGCAGCGGGCCATCATGGCCGCGAAAGGCCGGATCGCCCGCATCGCCATGCCAGTTTTCCGCCCGTTTGAAATAGGGCAGCACATCGGCATAAGACCAGCCATCGGCCCCCATCTCGGCCCATGTGTCGAAATCATGCGCATGGCCGCGCACATAGATCATGCCGTTGATCGAGGATGACCCGCCCAAAACCTTGCCGCGCGGGCAGGCCATGATGCGGCCACCCATATGCGGCTCGGGCTCGGTCACATAGCCCCAGTCATAGCGCGACATGTTCATCGGATAGGACAGCGCGGCGGGCATGTTGATGAAAGGGCCCCAATCGGTGCCGCCATGTTCGACGACGATCACGGATTTGCCCGCTTGGACCAGCCGATAGGCGATGGCGCAGCCCGCGGAACCCGCACCGACGACGACGTAATCAGCTTCCATCAATACGCCGCCTCCACCGGGGTCATGCCGACATAGACGGTCTTGAGTTGGCTGTAGGTCTCTAGCGCCGCGCGGCTGTTTTCGCGCCCCACGCCCGAGCCTTTGACGCCGCCGAATGGTACTTCGACAGGCGTCAGGTTGTATTGATTGATCCAGACAGATCCGGCCTCGAGCGCATGCACGACACGGTGGCCGCGTGTCAGGTCTTGGGTAAAGACCGCGCCCGACAGGCCCAGATCGGTGGCATTGGCGCGCGTGATCACCTCCGCCTCCGTGTCGAAATCAAGCACCGACATGACGGGGCCGAAAATCTCTTCGCGGGCAATGGTCATGTCGTCGGTGACATCGGCGAAAACTGTGGGTTGGACATAGCAGCCGGGGCGGTTCAGCCGGTCGCCACCCGCGACCAGACGCGCCCCCTCGGCCTTGCCTTTTTCGATGTAGGAACAGGTGATGGAAAGCTGTTCTTCGCTGACCATCGGGCCGAAAGTGGTGGCCGCGTCGCGCGGGTCGCCGATCACGGCATTGGCCAAACGGGCGGTCAGACGCGCGAGGAATGCCTCCTTGATCCCACGCTGCACGAAAACCCGTGTGCCGTTGGAGCAGACTTGGCCGGTGGCAAAGAAATTGGCGTTGATCGCCGCCGACACAGCACTTTCTAGATCGGCATCGTCGAAAATGATGAGGGGGGATTTGCCGCCCAATTCCATCGTGACATGCTTCATCTGTGCCGCCGCGCTGGCATAGACCTTTTTGCCGGTCTCGGCGGACCCGGTGAGCGAGACCTTGGCCACGCAGGCATCTTCGACCAGCGCGCGGCCGACGGTTCCCGCCCCTTGGATGACATTGAACACACCCGGCGGCGCGCCCGCCTCGATCAGGATTTCCGCCAGTTTCAGGGCGCAAAGCGGTGTTTGTTCACTGGGTTTGAACACCATCGTATTGCCGCAGATCAGCGCAGGTGCCGCTTTCCATGCCGCGACTTGGGTGGGGTAGTTCCACGCGCCAAGGCCCACGCAAACGCCCAAGGGAATGCGCATCGTATAGGCCCAATCAGCCCCCAAAGGTACATGCTCGCCGGTCAGCGTGCCGGCCAGTCCCCCGAAATATTCCAGCGCATCGGCGGCTGATGTGGCATCGGCCACGAGCGTTTCGGAAATGGGTTTGCCGGTGTCGAGTGTCTCAAGCTCCGACAGCTCTTGGTTGCGCGCGCGGATGATATCGGCGGCGCGGCGCAGGATGCGGCCCCGCTCCACGGGCATCAGGGCCGCCCATGGCCCTTGGGCGGCTTTCGCGGCGGCAAGGGCTGCCTCGATCACAGACGGCGTTGCCTCATGTACCGCGGCGATTGTCTCGCCCGTGCCGGGAAAGATGACTGGCATGGCCGCGCCTGTGACATCTTCCAGATAGGCGCCGTTCACGAAATGGCTGGCTTGCGGTTGGGCTTGCATCATTCCCTCTTTTCCTTGGTCTTGGGGCTATTCGCCCCTTGGAAATCTTTGATTTTCCTCAAGCACGTTGAGGTCCATATGGTTGCGCATGAACCGCTCGGAGGCGGCGCGGAGCGGCTGGAAATCCCACGGGTAATAGGCCCCGTTGCGCAAGGATTCGTAGACCACCCAGCGGCGTGCTTGGCTTTCGCGCACGGCTGCGTCAAAGGCCTCCAAATCCCAGCGGGCGGCGGCGATCAGGCGGAAATGTTCCAGCGTTTTGGCATGGGCCGGGTCATCGGCAAGGTTGGTCATTTCCCGGGGATCGGCGTCGAGATCAAAGAGTTGCTCGGGATCGGCGGCGCAGTTGGTGTATTTCCACCGCCCTTGGCGCAGGCCCACCAGCGGTGTGATGCTGGCTTCGGCGGCGTATTCCATCGCCACGGGGCTTGTCCTGTGGCGACCATTGGCCAGCGGCACAAGGCTTTCGCCATCGGTCCAAGGCATCACCTCGGCCATTGAAACGCCCGCCAGATCGCACAGCGTGGGGCAAAGGTCGATGGTGGAGACGGGATCGCTGACAAGACCCGGCGCAAGACCGGGGGCCGCGATCATCAAGGGGACGCGGGCGGACCCCTCGTAGAAGTTCATCTTGAACCACAGCCCGCGCTCGCCCAGCATGTCGCCGTGATCCGAGACAAAGACCACGATCGCCTCTTGGCCCGTCCGTTCCAGCACATCGAGGATGCTGCCGATCTTGTCGTCGAGATAGGAGATATTGGCGAAATAGGCGCGGCGTGAGCGGGCGACATCATCCTCGGTGATGTTGAAATTGCGCCAATCATTGGCATCGAAAATGCGCTGCGCGTGGGGGTCGTGATCGTCATAGGGCAGGGCGGGCATAGCGGGCTGCAAATGCGCGCAATCCGCGTACATGTCCCAGTATTTGCGCCGGGCGACGTAAGGGTCATGGGGATGGGTGAAGCTGACGGTCAGGCACCATGGCCGGTCGTCCTTCCCCCGCGCGAGGTCATAGAGCTTTTGCTCGGCGGCAAAGGCCACTTCGTCGTCATATTCCATCTGGTTGGTGATCTCGGCCACGCCTGCGCCGGTCACGCTGCCCATGTTGTGATACCACCAATCGATCCGCTCGCCCGGTTTGCGGTAATCGGGCGTCCAGCCAAAATCGGCGGGGTAGATGTCGGTGGTCAGGCGCTGCTCGAACCCGTGCAACTGGTCGGGGCCGACGAAATGCATCTTGCCTGATAGGCAAGTCTGATAGCCCGCGCGGCGCAGATGGTGGGCATAGGTCGGGATCGACGAGACGAACTCGGCCGCATTGTCATAGACCCCGGTGCGCGAGGGCAGCTGGCCCGACATGAAGCTGGCGCGCGCAGGCGCACACAGCGGGCTTGCCGTGTAGCTATTGGCAAAGCGCACCGACCGCGCGGCAAGCGCCTTGAGATGGGGTGCATGCAACCAATCGGCCGGCCCATCGGGAAAGAGCGTGCCGTTGAGCTGGTCGACCATCACGATCAAGATATTGGGATGCGTCATTTGCTATGTCCTGTCGCGAGAGCAAGATAGCCCTCAAGCGTTGTGATGGCCGCAAAGGGCTCGGGCGGGCCTGCCTCGGTCAGGGCATGGCGGATATAGACACCATCGATCAGCGCCGCCGTGGTGCGCGCGACGCCTTTTGGGTCGGCACAGAGCGGGCGCAGCGCATGGGTCAGGTTCGAGACCAGCCTTTGTTGGTAAACCCGCAAAAGCCGCGCGGCCTGTGGTTGGGTCTGGGCCAAAACGTAGAAGTTGAGCCATGCCGCCACCACCTCGGGCTGGAAATTCCGCCCCCCGAAACTGGCCTGCACCAGCGCCGAAAGCCGCGCGCGCGGCGTATGGGCAAGGGCCAGTGCGCGGCGCGCCTCGGCCCCGAATTCCGAGAGAATCGCCCGCATTGCGGCAAGGAAAAGCTCATCTTTCGAGCCAAAATAATGATGCGCCAGCGCCGATGACACGCCCGCAGCGCTTGCAATCTGGCCCATCGTCACGTCCAGTGACCCCTTGCGCCCGATCTCGCCGATCGTGGCGTTGACAAGGGCGTCTTTACGCAGTGCCATCATACCTATGCGCGGCATCGAATACTCCTTAAGGTTGCGCTGCCGCAGAAGATCGGATTTTAATTGACTGGTCAATCAACAAACGACCGCAACAGGGAGAACCGCAAATGACCTTGATCAACCGTACCGCTTGTAGCGTGCTTGCTTTTGGCCTGAGCACCGGGGCGGCATTGGCCGGCGGGCATGGCGATTGCGCGACCGTCCGCTTTTCGGATGTCGGCTGGACCGATATCACCGCGACCACGGCGGCGACCTCTGTCGTGCTGGAGGCTTTGGGCTACGAGACCGAGACGTTGGTTTTGTCGGTGCCTGTGACCTATACCTCGCTCGCCTCGGGCGATATCGACGTGTTCTTGGGCAATTGGATGCCAACGATGGAGGCCGATATCGCGCCCTATCGCGACGCGGGCACCGTCGACACCGTGCGCGCCAATCTGGAGGGGGCGAAATACACGCTGGCCACCAATGCGCATGGTGCCGCGATGGGGATCGCTGATTTCGCCGATATCGCAGCAGCAAGCGATGCGTTGGAAGGCCAGATCTACGGGATCGAGCCCGGCAATGACGGAAACCGCCTGATCATGGACATGATCGCGGCCGATGCCTTCGGCCTTGGCGGCGCGGAGTTCGATGTGGTCGAAAGCTCGGAACAAGGCATGTTGGCCCAAGTCGCGCGCGCGGTCGATCGGGGTGAGCCCATCGTGTTTCTTGCGTGGGAGCCGCATCCGATGAATGCCAATTTCGACCTGACCTATCTGACAGGTGGCGATGATTGGTTCGGCCCCGATCTGGGCGGTGCCACGGTGTTTACCAACACGCGTGCGGGCTATTCGGCAGCGTGCCCCAATGTCGGCGCGCTGTTGAACAATCTGGTTTTCACGCTGGCGATGGAAAACGAGATCATGGGCGCGATCCTCAATGATGGTGAAGATCCCGTCGATGCGGCCACCGCTTGGATGTCGGCCAATACCGATCAGGTCATGGGCTGGCTTGACGGTGTGACCACCGTCGATGGCGGCGATGCGCGCGCGGCAGTCGCTGCCGCGCTTGGCATGTGATCGGCCAAGGCTGAAACGACAGGCGGCGCGCACCACGGCATGCGCCGCCTGACCCTTTTCAAGGATGACCGCCCATGCTGCGATGGCTGACCGAGTGCGATCAAGGCTGGCCCGCGGGCATGGGGCCACTTGGCGCGCTGTCGGAATGCAAGATCCGGATTAGCGACGCGGCCGAGGCGGGGTTCGATTGGCTGCAAGACAATCTCTCGGGCCTGTTCGATGCCATGGCGCTGGCGCTTGAGGTGATGATCGATGTGATCCTTGCGCTGTTGCAAGATCCGCCCAACACGGGCTGGCTTTATGATCTGCGCCGTTCCGAGATCGACTATCTTTACCCGCCCGAATGGCACCCGATCTTGATGACCGTGATCTTTGTCGCGCTGGCCTATCGGCTGCATCGTGGCTGGCGGATGCCCGCGCTTTTGGCCGCTGGGCTGATGTTCATCATCAACCAAGGCTATTGGGAGGAAACCACCGAAAGCCTGACGCTGGTCATGGCGGCCTGTGTGGTATGCATGGGTTTGGGCGTGCCGATTGGGATCGCTGCGGCGCATCGGCCACGGCTTTACGCCGCGATGCGGCCTGTGCTGGATTTGATGCAGACGCTGCCGACCTTTGTTTACCTGATCCCCGCAATCGTGTTTTTCGGCATCGGGATGGTGCCGGGGCTGATCGCGACCGTGATCTTTGTTCTGCCCGCGCCGATCCGGCTGACGCATCTGGGGATTTCCTCGACCCCTGTCGCGCTGATCGAGGCGGCTGATGCTTTTGGCGCCACGCCGCGCCAAAAGCTGTGGAAGGTCGAGCTGCCCTATGCCGCGCCGCAGATCATGGCGGGGTTGAACCAGACCATCATGCTGTCGCTGTCGATGGTTGTGATCGCGGCGCTGGTGGGCGCAGATGGGCTGGGCGTGCCGGTTGTGCGCGCGCTGAACCAAGTGAACACGGGCCTTGGCTTCGAGGCGGGGCTGATCATCGTGGTGGTGGCGATCTTGCTGGATCGCTTGTTGAGGGTGCAACGCCGATGACCGAAGCTTATGATGCGGCCTGCCATTGCGGCAAGGTGCGCTTCCGCGTGACCTTGGAGGGCGGGCTGTCCCAGGCCCGGCGCTGTACCTGTTCTTATTGCACGATGCGTGGCGCGGTCGCTGTCTCGGCGGCCCTCGACGGGATCACATTTCTGGCGGGCGAGGAGGCGCTGACGCTCTACCAGTTCGGCACAAATACCGCGCGCCATTTCTTTTGCGCCAGCTGCGGGATCTATACCCATCACCAGCGCCGCTCGAACCCGAGCCAATTCGGCGTCAATCTTGCCTGTTTGCAAGGGATCTCGCCGTGGGATTTGCCCGTGATCGCGGTGAATGACGGCATCAACCACCCCGCGGATGGCGCGCCGCCGCGGGTGGCGGGGATCTTGCGCTACGAGACATCCCCGACATGACCCATGCCGTCCGCTTTCATAACGTCTGCATCATGTTCGGCGACGATCCCGCGCCCGCGCTGCAGCGCGCGGATGCAGGCGAAACGCGGGCCGAGATCCAAGCGGCGACAGGTCAGATCTTGGGCGTGCATGATTGCGCGTTGAGCGTGGATGAGGGCGAGATCCTTGTCCTGATGGGCCTGTCGGGGTCGGGCAAATCAACATTGCTGCGCGCGGTCAACGCGCTCAACCCCGTGGTGCGCGGCCATGTCGAGGTGCGCCTGGGCGCGGCCATGGTGAATGTGACCGAGGCGCGTGGCGCGGCGTTGCGGCAGCTGCGCCAGACCGGTGTGACGATGGTCTTTCAGCAATTCGGCCTGCTGCCGTGGCGCTCCGTGCGCGATAATGTGGGTTTCGGCCTTGAGCTGGCGGGCCTGCCCGAGGCAGAGCGGCGCGCGCGCGTTGATCGGCAATTGGCGCTGGTGGGCCTGTCGGATCGGGCCGAGGCGTTGGTGGGCGAACTCTCGGGCGGTATGCAGCAGCGGGTGGGGCTGGCACGCGCCTTTGCGACCGAGGCACCGATCCTGTTGATGGATGAGCCGTTCTCGGCCCTCGACCCGCTGATCCGATCGAAGCTGCAGGATGAATTGCTTGATCTGCAACGCGACCTGAAGCGGACGATCATTTTCGTCAGCCACGACCTCGACGAGGCGTTCAAGATCGGCAATCGCATCGCCATCATGGACGGGGGGCGCATCATCCAATGCGGGACCCCGCGCGAGATTTTCTCGAACCCCGCCACGGCCTATGTCGCGGAATTTGTGGCCAATATGAACCCGCTGGGCGTGTTGACCGCGCGCGATGTGATGGGGCAGGGCGCGGGTGGCGTGGTGTCGATTTCTCCTGAGACACCTCTGCGCGAGATCTTGGCGCAATTCGCCAAAGACCCTACCCCCTTGGCGGTGCAAGAGGCGGGCGTTGTCATCGGCACGGTCACGCCCGAAAGCGTGACCGCAAGGTTGGGTGCTTCAGACGCTGAATTTTCGGACGAAAATTCAAATGCCCGATTATTCGTAGGAATAATCGGGCCTTAAAAAAACGCCTGTAGCCCGGTTTGCGCGCGGCCCAAGATCAGCGCATGCACATCATGCGTGCCCTCGTAGGTGTTCACTGTCTCGAGGTTCTGGGCGTGACGCATGACATGGTATTCCGCCATGATCCCGTTGCCGCCATGCATATCGCGCGCGGCCCGTGCGATATCGAGTGCCTTGCCGCAATTGTTGCGCTTGATCAGCGAAATCACCTCGGGCGCGCAGCTGCCATCCTCGAGCATACGACCGGCGCGCAGGGCTGCTTGTAGCCCCAGCGCGATCTCGGTCTGCATGTCGGCGAGCTTTTTCTGAAACAGCTGCGTCTGCGCCAAGGGGCGGTCGAACTGCACCCGGTCGAGACCATATTGCCGCGCGCGGTGCCAGCAATCTTCGGCCGCGCCCATGACACCCCAAGCGATGCCATAGCGTGCGCGGTTGAGGCAGCCGAACGGCCCTTTGAGGCCCTCGACGCCGGGCAACAGCGCATCCTCGGGGACGGCGACATCCTTCATCACGATTTCGCCGGTGACAGAGGCACGAAGCGAGAGCTTGCCGCCGATCTTGGGGGCGCTCAGCCCTGCCATGCCTTTTTCAAGGATGAAGCCACGGATTTTGCCATCATGCGCTTCGGATTTGGACCAAACGACGAAAACATCGGCGATGGGGCTGTTTGAAATCCACATCTTGGCGCCGTTCAGCACATAGCCGTCTGCGGTTTTCTTGGCCACGGTCTTCATGCCGGCGGGGTCTGATCCGGCGTCGGGTTCGGTCAGTCCGAAGCAGCCGATCAGCTTGCCTGCTGCCAGACCGGGCAGGTATTTCTGGCGCTGCGCTTCCGAGCCATAGGCATGGATCGGATACATCACGAGGCTTGATTGCACGCTCATCATCGAGCGATAGCCGCTGTCGACACGCTCGACCTCGCGCGCGACAAGGCCGTAAGTCACATAGCCCGCGCCCAGCCCGCCATATGCCTCGGGGATTGTGACCCCCAAAAGGCCCATTTCACCCATCTCGGCAAAGATCTCGGGGGCGACGCGCTCGTTGAGATAGGCGTCACTGACCCGCGTCATCAGCTTGTCTTGCGCATAGGCGCGTGCGCTCTCGGCGATCATACGCTCCTCTTCGCTCAGCTGTGCGGCGAGGTGGAACGGATCGGCCCAGTCGAAGGGTGCGAGAGAGGGGCCGGAATAGCGGGTCTGTCCGTCGGGCATGGCGGGGTCTCCTTTGGGCTGGCACCGATTCATATCATTTGCAGCGATTGTGCAAGCCTTTGGCCAAGAGGCGAGGTTGGTTCGGCGAAAATCAGGCGAAGTTTGGCGAGCTGCGCCGTTTAGTTAGTTTACTTAATGCGATATTTTCGCCTTATTTTTCTTATTTTTTGGTTAAAATTTCCATTTTAAGATATATCCACAACTTATCCACAGGTAGTCCAGCGACCCGGCGCCATGACACCGTCTTGGGCGCCGGATCGCTGTCGTGCAGATCGCGCATGAACAAATCGGCCCCCGCTTTCCACCGCAGGCGCAGGGTAAAGATCCGGATCGCGGCCATCCACATCCGTGCCCGATTATGCAGATACCCTGTCGCGACCAATTCGCGCATCCATGCGTCAAAGTATCGATCCCTGTCAGCCCTGCGAGTGCGGCGGACAAGCCATCATCATGGCGGCCTGCGTCCGGCACCCGCGTCAACATGCTGAGGGTCTTGGGCGGCAAGATCGAAATTGCGCCGTGCGGCATAGTTGCGCCCTGCGCGCGGCACGAAGCGGCGCAGCCGTTCAAGCGCATGGGTGCGCGTGGCAGAGATGCGAGTATTTTCGGTGGTTTTGATCATCGCGGCCAAGCGAGGCGAGGGCCGGGCCATGTCCATCGAATTCGCCCCGTGCCCTTGCAGCCCCCCCAACCCACCACTAAGACTGATGGGTAACAGCCATTCGCATTCGGGGCAGGCCGCTATGATTGATCCTATTGACCATTACATGAATAACCTTGTGCCGATGGTGGTCGAACAGACCAGCCGGGGCGAGCGGGCCTATGATATCTTCTCGCGCTTGTTGAAAGAGCGGATCATCTTTCTGTCCGGCCCGGTCCATGACGGCATGGCCAGCTTGATCGTCGCGCAGCTTTTGCACCTTGAGGCCGAGAATCCCTCCAAGGAAATCTCGATGTATATCAACTCGCCCGGTGGCGTGGTGACCTCGGGCCTGTCGATCTATGACACGATGCAATACATCAAACCCAAGGTTTCGACCTTGGTTGTGGGCCAAGCCGCCTCGATGGGGTCGCTTTTGTTGACCGCTGGCGAAAAGGGGATGCGCTTTTCGCTGCCCAATAGCCGGATTATGGTTCACCAGCCTTCGGGCGGCTATCAGGGGCAGGCGACGGATATCATGATCCACGCCAAGGAAACCCAAAAGCTCAAGGACCGGCTGAACCAGATCTATGTCAAGCATACCGGCCAAAGCTTCGAAGCGGTGGTCGAAGGGCTTGAGCGGGATAATTTCATGGATGCCGAACAGGCCAAGGCCTGGGGCTTGATCGACGAGATCGTGGAAACCCGCGTTCCTGCCGGTGGCGACGCCAAGTGATCGGCGCCGGTCCCGCCGATTTCGGTGGGATTTTGACATTGTGGTGTCGGATCGCCTGTTCTAGGCTTTTCGGGACGGGGTGCGCGCGTCACTGCGCGGGCTCGGGGGCAAGATGGCCCGACAGACCGGTTGAGGTGTAGAGCATGGCGAATTCATCCAGTAGCGACACGAAGAACACGCTTTATTGTTCGTTCTGCGGCAAAAGCCAGCATGAGGTGCGCAAGCTGATCGCCGGGCCGACGGTTTTCATCTGCGATGAATGCGTCGAGCTTTGCATGGATATCATCCGCGAAGAGACCAAGACATCAGGGCTGAAATCGGCGGGCGGCGTGCCGACCCCGCTCGAGATTTGCGATGTGCTTGATGATTACGTGATCGGCCAGCGCCACGCCAAGCGCGTGCTGTCGGTGGCTGTGCATAACCATTACAAGCGGCTCAACAACGCGGGCAAATCCGATATCGAGCTGGCGAAATCCAACATCTTGCTGATCGGCCCAACGGGTTGCGGCAAGACGCTGCTGGCGCAGACCTTGGCGCGCATCCTTGATGTGCCTTTCACCATGGCCGACGCGACGACGCTGACCGAAGCGGGCTATGTGGGCGAGGATGTCGAGAACATCATCCTCAAGCTGTTGCAGGCCAGCGAATACAATGTCGAACGCGCACAGCGCGGCATCGTCTATATCGACGAGGTCGACAAGATCACCCGCAAGTCCGACAATCCCTCGATCACCCGCGACGTCTCGGGCGAGGGCGTGCAGCAAGCACTTCTGAAGATTATGGAAGGCACGGTCGCCTCTGTGCCGCCGCAAGGCGGGCGCAAGCATCCGCAGCAGGAATTCCTGCAGGTGGACACGACCAACATCCTGTTCATCTGCGGCGGGGCCTTTGCCGGGCTCGACAAGATCATCGCGCAGCGCGGCAAGGGCAGCGCGATGGGCTTTGGTGCCGATGTGCGCGACCCCGAATCCAAATCGGTGGGCGAGTATTTCAAGGATCTCGAACCCGAGGATCTGTTGAAATTCGGCCTGATCCCCGAATTCGTTGGCCGCTTGCCCGTTCTGGCCACGCTCGAGGATCTTGATAAGGCAGCTTTGGTCACCATCCTGACCGAGCCGAAGAATGCTTTGGTCAAGCAATACCAGCGTCTTTTCGAGCTTGAGGATGTGAAGCTCAAGTTCACAGACGACGCGCTGAACGCCATCGCCAAGCGCGCCATCATGCGCAAGACCGGCGCGCGCGGCCTGCGCTCGATCATGGAAGATATCTTGCTCAACACCATGTTCGACCTGCCCAGCACCGAGGGCGTGGAAGAGGTGGTGGTCAATGAAGAGGCCGTGACCTCGGAGGCGCAGCCGCTGATGATCTATTCCGAGCGCAAAAAAGAAGAACCCGCCAGCGCGGGCTGACGCGCGGCGAACGCGATCGAAGCGGCCTCACCCTCGGGTGGGGCCGTTTTTTGTTGTGCGTTGAGCTTGTCTGCGCGATGCGAATACTTGAGCAAAGACAAAAACTTGTCTTTTTCTGATCGGACTATAATGCTTCGCTCTCGTGTGATGTCGGTAAGCCGAAAGGCGCGTGTTCAAAGGTGATTTATGCGTATTATTCGTGGTGGTGTGGTCTGCCTTTTCTTGGGTGTCACCTTGGTGTCCGCCGGCCATGGGCGTACCGCGAAGGATTTTTGCGGCGATACGATCACCGACACCTGTCTTGACGCGATTGCCGATTATATGATCGCGACCATGCCAGATACCGACGGTCAACGCGCAGGGATGGTCAGAAGGTATGTTGGGGCGATTGCGGAACGCCAGCCTGATCGTGCGCTGGAGTTGATCACCACACATGGTGCGCAGATGCGGGCAGTAAGCCTGCGCCTTTTAGCGGTCGACCTGGCCGCATTAGGCATGGACGATGCCGCGCGCATGATTTTTCGCATCGTTCTGCAAAACCAACGCGACGAGCCGGAAAATCGCTTGAAAGTGCTCAACCTGCTGTTCACGGCCGGGGAAATGCACAGCGCAGGCTTTCTTGACCTTGTACGTGAAACCCATCGCGCTGCCGCGGAATTCCTGCCGACGGAGATCGAGCCATTTACGCCATTCTCAGATCACCTGCGCCTTGCGCGGTTGATGTGGCTTTATGGCTGGCCCGAAGACAGTGCCCCGTGGTTGGCGGCGACCTATGACAGGATTGCCGAAATCCCCGAGGGAACGCGCGAACACGGGATGGCGATTGCGTCTTTTGCGGGGATTGCTTGGTTGATGGGGGACCGCGCATTGGCCGACCGCGCCGTGGCCGATCTCGCAGATTTCTATCGCACTGCCCCCGCCGATATCGTGACGCCTGTCCGCAATGAAGAGTTGCGCAACTTGGCCGAGGCGGGGTTCGCCGCACAGGCCCGCGCGCGCGCCACGGCCTATGGGCTCAGTCTCGACATTGTCTTTTCCGGTATGGCGACACTGTTTCTGGATGGGGAAACCGACTATGTTTTCGGGATGTTTCCGTCGACCGAGGCGCGTTTCGAAGGGATCGTCGCCGCCCTCGACAGCCCCGATGTGCGTGATCAATTCCGTGTCGCGATGGGCCGCCACCTCATCGAAATCGATCGCATTGATGACGTCGAGGCGCTCTTGCCCAGCATCTCCACCCCAGCTGCGCGGTCTGAGATTGTGCTTGCGCTGATGCGCTATATTGCGCGTGATCTTGCCGATCCGGCCCGCGCGGCCGCGCTTTACTTTTCCGCGCCTATCGATGTGACGCCGCCTTTCGCGCGTTTTGGAACATATCTTCAACGCGGGCCTTTGGCGGATACGGCCATCGCGCTGTGGGAAAGCGGTGACACGACACGCGCAGCCATCCTCAGCGAAACGGTGCGCCAGCTGTGGATCGCCGATGAAACGGACAATCCTCATTTGCATAGCCTCTTGATCTCGGCCCTTGCCGAAGCTGGTCAATACGCAGCCGTCGATCAATGGCTTGATATCGTGTCCACCCCGCAAGATCGGATCGAGATACTGGAATGGGCGGCGCGGGGTGCTGCGAAGGCCGGCGATTTCGATGCATCCCTGCGATATCTTGCAACAGCCGAAAGCGTCCTGCCCGAGATACCGGATACACCGCCCAGCCTATTCACGTCCACGCCCCCCGGTTTTGTCGTGCCCACCGAACGCGAAACTACCGCCCAAAGCCTTGCATGGGCTGCTGTTTTCATGATCAGGGAAATGGCCCGTCAAGATCAGCCTGACCGCGCGCGCGCGGAAGTGGCGGCGCGTGGGATCGACCCGGCGGTTGAATGGCGCACCACCCTCGATATCGCGCAGGCCGAGGCGCGCGCCGGTGCGCCCGACGCATCGACGGATGCGGCATGGTTCCTTTTGGACAAGGTGCTGTCCATGCAGATCGCGCCGGATCAGGCGGCTTTGGTGATCACCGCGCTGATGTCGGATGCGGCGGTGGCGCGCGAGCGGTGACCCTTTACCGCAGCCACAAATTCTCGCGCTTGAGCGTGTTGCGGATGACTTGTTCGCGGCGAGGAAGGTTGGCGCGGTCGAACAGCGCGCGGGCCTTGGCGCCCTTGCCTTGATAGATCATCCGCTTGATGGGCTCGTAGGTCTTGAGCACCTTTTTCATGCGGTTAGGGGCGGTGATATCCTCCAAAAGGTCGATCACTGCCTGATCCTCGCGCGCTTAGGCCAAGGGCAGCACGCGGTAGTGGCAGCTATGGCTACCATCGAGCCAGCCGGGCGGCAGCGCATCGCGCCCGCCGCCGAAAGAGTGGATCACCAAGGGCAGCGCCACTTGGTCGAGCCACGGGTCCAGCGATTGGCACACAAGCTCTACCGGTGGGGTGTCACGGATCGCCAGCGCATATTCCAAAAAGCGCGCCCCAAATGCCACAGGGTCGCGGTAGTAGAAGTAGCCCGCGTTGAAATAGAGATAGTGCCGCCAGTACTCCGCAGGCCATGCAGGGTCGAGCGAGGCCTCGAATTCCAGGCCGAACTTGTCGTAGAGCGATTTCCAAGTCGCGGTATAGCCCGGCCCGTAAAGCTCGCGTTGCGGCCATGTCGCCTCGACCTTGAGGCTGGCCGAGGGGCGGTCGAAATCGAAGGGCACCTGTGCCAGATCGCCCGTGATCAGCGTGTCGGTGTCGAAGAACACAAAGGGTTGGTCGGCGGGAAGTGAAGCGAGCGCTTCGATCTTGTTGCCATAGGGGTAGCTTTCCCCGAAATGCCGGTTTTCGAAAGGTAGGATCGTGGCCCCGAAATCCTCGGACAAAAGCTGGCGGGCGGCCGTATCGTTGATGCGTGGATCGCGTGACCAGCGGGCGTTGGGCTGTGGTTCCGCGACGAAAAGCTGCCCCTGAAAATCGGGATTTGACCGCCGGAAGCTTGCGGCAAACAGCACGGCCTCATAGGTCAAGCGCCCGGCTTGCGCCACGATCATGACGTTGAAAACCGCCGATGATGCGGTTTGCGTGGCCTTATCCTTGTGCATTTCCGTGTGCCCCCGTCGCCCGTCGTGTCAGGCGCCTAGGTGCCGCGCATCCGCCAGACTGTCACCATGGTCCGCCAGAAGATCCACATATCCAGCGTCATGCTGGCATTGCGGATATAGTCGATATCGGCCGTCGTCTTGCGCCGGGTCGCCTCGATCCCTTCGGCATAGCCCAGCTGGATCTGGGCTAGACCGCTGATGCCGGGGCGCACGCTGTAGCGGTGCCGGTAATCGGGGATGGCGTGGATGTAATGATGGGCATGCGCGAAGTAATCGGGGCGCGGGCCGATCAAGCTCATCTCGCCGAGGTAGACATTGAGGATCTGCGGTAATTCATCAAAGCGGGTCAGGCGCAAGAAGCGGCCCAAAGGCGTGATGCGGTGCATCTCAAGCGGGTCATCAGGCCCACGCCGCCCGGTCGGGTTGCCGACCATCGTGCGGAACTTCAACGCGCGAAACGGCTTGCAATGCCGGCCCATCCGCTTTTGCCGGAAAAACAGCGGCCCGGGGTTGTAGATCGGGTTCAACACCAAAAGCGCGATCAACACGACCAGCATCGCGGGCAGCAGCATGATGGTGCAAAAGCCAAGATCAAAGGCGCGTTTAGCGAAAAGATAGCCAAAGGATTGCGCCCGCGTTTCTGCCAATGCGGGCACAGCTTCTTTCTGGATCGACCCGAAGTCGGGAATGAGTGTCACGGGTGATGTCCCCAAAGCAGCTTTCGCGAAAGATCGCGACCCCGAACCTTCGTTATCGCAAACTGCCTCAATCGACAACAAACAAGCGCATGATTGCGCCCCGCCGCGCGCCGATTGCCCGCGTATGCGGCGCATCCGGGTTAAAAATGCGTGAAAATACAACCATAAGGCAAAACCAGCGCATGCGTTGCCGCCGCAGAGGGCCGCCTTGTGCATCGGATGATTCGGATGGGGAATGGTGGGCGACCCTGGAATCGAACCAGGCATGGGTCTCCCCGGCGGAGTTACAGTCCGCTGCCGCACCTTGCAGCACGTCGCCCGACGCGAGGGCTGGATAATCACGGGGGCAGGGGCCGTCAACCGCGAAATCACGCAGGCGCTGCCCCTTGGCATTCGGCTTTCGCGCGCGTAACCCGTGATGCAAGGAACAAAGGCGCTGGATATGACGAAAAAACCCACATGGGTCATCGACAAAGAAAAGGCCAAGCGCGCCTCGGCGGCTGAGACCGTGTGGCTTTTCGGCCTGCATGCGGTGCGCGATGCGCTGCTCAACCCCGCGCGCACGCGGCTACGCCTGATCGTCACGCGCAATGCCGCCGACAAGCTGGCCGATGCGATCGCGCAGGCGGGCATGGAGGCCGAGATTGCCGATCCGCGGAAATTCACCGCCCCCCTCGATCCGGGTTCGGTCCATCAAGGGGCTGCACTCGAGGTGCGCGCGCTCGACTGGGGCAGCTTGGAGGATGTGGCGATGGCACCGGGTGCGGGCCTGCCACGGCTTGTGCTGCTCGACCGGGTCAGCGATCCGCATAATGTGGGCGCGATTTTGCGCTCGGCCGAGGTGTTCGGCGCGCGCGCGGTAATCGCCCCTGCGCGCCATGCCGCACCCGAGACAGGCGCGCTGGCCAAGACCGCTTCTGGCGCGCTGGAGCGTCAGCCCTATCTGCGGGTGCCGAACCTTGGCAATGCGATCGAGGCGCTCAAGAACATGGGCTTTGTCTGTGTGGGGCTTGATGGTGCGGCCGAGGTCGATCTGGGTGTCATCGCGGCAGAGCTGTCGGATCGTCCCGTCGCCTTGGTGCTTGGTGCCGAGGGGCCGGGCCTGCGCGAACGGACCCGCGAGCTGTGCGATTATTTGGTGCGTATTCCGGCAGCTGGTGATTTTGGTTCGCTCAATGTCTCGAATGCGGCGGCGGTGTCCCTATATGCGATTACACAAGCCTAAAGGACCGCCAAGCCGATGCAGACCAAGATCGCCACCTGTTCCTATTGCGGGCGCCGCCAAGCGCTGCAACTGACAGCGCGCGGTGGGCATGAATTGGCCTGTGGTGCCTGTGGCGCGCCGCTGCATGAGATGAAGTGGCTCAAGCCACCCGCACCCGATCAGCCCAAAAAGCGCAGCGCGCCACGCCCGGCGCCGCATGGGCTGGTGCCGCCCGCCCAGCGTGACGAAGCGCGCGCGCGACGGCCGGTGAAGCGGCGCAAGTCATTCTGGAAGAAAGCCTTTGAAGAGGTTTTCGATGTGATCGAGGACATCTTCGACTGATGCGCGCTTGCGGTGATCATGCGCCTGTCTGGGATCACATTTTTGTTTTCGCACTACAAAACCCCCACGCGCGCCACATCTAGCATTTGGCGGGCGATTTGGAACATCACCCGTTGAATACTGTCCCTCGTTCCATCACCTGCGCCCGCGTCATTTCGGCTGCGGGCGCTTTTTTGTTCTGCTAAAGGGGGGGTATGACGCAAAACCCCTCAGATGATCTGTTGCGCGATATCTTGCGCAAGTCCCGCGTTTTCGCACTTGTCGGCGTATCGCCCAACCCGGTGCGCCCCAGCCATTTCGTGGGCCGCTACCTTGGGCTGAAAGGGTACAAGGTCGTGCCGGTCAACCCCGGTCATGCCGGTGAACGGCTTTGGGGCCAAGAGGTGCATGCAAGCCTGTCCGATATTCCCCTCCCCGTCGACGTGGTCGATGTGTTCCGCCGCTCTGAGGCTGTGCCGGGGATCGTGGACGAAGTCTTGGCAATGAACCCTCTGCCCAAAGTCATCTGGCTGCAGATCGGCGTCACCCACGCGGAGGCTGCGGCACAGGCCGAGGCTGCAGGAATCGTGGTGATCCAAGACCGCTGCCCCAAGATCGAATATCAGCGGCTTTTCGGTGAGCTGCGCATGGGCGGGTTCAACACCGGGATCATTTCTTCGAAGCTATGAGGGGGCGGGGCCGCTAGGGTTTTCTCTGGCGAAAAACGAAAATTTTCGCCCTTCTCAGCCGCGGCTTGCTTTTTCCGCGATCCCCGATTGGCCCGCGCGGCGGTCCAATTCGGCCAAGACATCGTCAAGCGCGATATCGCGCGCGGTTAGCATCACCATGAGGTGATAAAGCACATCGGCCGCTTCCGATGTCAGGCGGTCGCGGTCGCCGCGCACGGCCTCCACGATGGCCTCGATGGCTTCCTCACCGAATTTCTCGGCGCATTTCTCGGGGCCCTTGGACAAAAGCTTGGCTGTCCAAGAGCTTTCGGGATCGGCGCCTTTGCGCGCGGCGATGGTGGCGGCAAGCCGGCTGAGTGTGTCGTCGCTCATGTCAACCTCACGGGAATGCCGGCCGCATGCATATGGGCCTTGGCCTCGGCAATCGAATAGGTGCCGAAGTGAAAGATGGAGGCCGCGAGCACAGCGCTTGCGCCGCCTTCGGTTACCCCTTCGACAAGGTGGTCGAGCGTGCCAACCCCGCCCGAGGCGATCACGGGCACGCTGACCGCATCGGCGACCGCACGGGTGAGGGGCAGGTTAAAGCCCGCTTTCGTGCCGTCGCGATCCATCGAGGTGAGCAAGATCTCGCCCGCGCCCTTGGCCACGACCAGACGCGCGAATTCCACCGCGTCGATGCCCGTGGCTTTGCGCCCGCCATGGGTGAAAATCTCCCATTTGCCGGGTGCGACGGTCTTGGCGTCGATCGCCACAACGATGCATTGGCTGCCGAATTTGTCGGCGGCGCGCGCCACCACATCGGGGTCGGCCACGGCGGCGGAGTTGAAGCTGACCTTGTCGGCACCTGCAAGCAGCAGGTTGCGCACATCATCGACCGTGCGCACACCGCCGCCGATGGTCAGCGGCATGAAGCATTGCTCGGCCGTGCGGGTGGCCAGATCATACATGGTGCCGCGATTCTCATGGGTCGCTTGGATGTCGAGGAAACACAGCTCATCCGCGCCTGCGGCATCATAGGCGCGCGCTTGTTCCACCGGGTCGCCCGCATCGACGAGGTCGACGAAATTCACGCCCTTGACCACGCGGCCATCGGCGACATCGAGACAGGGGATGATGCGGGTCTTGAGCATGGGGGTCTCATACGCCAATGGCGGCGGTAGGGAAAGCGGTCGGAGCGAGGGGCCAGCCCCTCGCGCTCCCCGGGATATTTATGAAACAGAGAAGCTAGGTCGCGAGAGCCGACAGCGCTTGGCCCAGATCGAGCGCCCCGTCATAGAGCGCGCGGCCCGAGATGGCGCCTGCGATCACGCCCGTGTCGCGCAGCGCGATCAGATCGGCGAGTGACGACACGCCGCCCGAGGCGATGACGGGGATGCTGGTCGCGCGCGCGAGATCTGCGGTCGCCTGCACGTTGGGGCCGCCCATCGCGCCGTCGCGGTCGATATCGGTGTAGATGATGGCGGCAACGCCGGCATCTTCGAACTGGCGGGCCAGATCGGTGACCATGACATCGGTTTCCTCGGCCCAGCCCTTGGTCGCGACGCGGCCCTTGCGCGCGTCGATGCCGACGGCGATCTGGCCGGGGAAGGTGGTTGCCGCTTGGCGTACCAGATCGGGGTTCTCGACCGCGACGGTGCCGAGGATGACGCGTGCGATGCCGCGGGTGAGCCACATCTCGATCGTCGCCATGTCGCGGATACCGCCGCCGAGCTGGGCGGGGACATCTGTCGCGGCCAAGATCGCCTCGACCGCCGCGCCATTGACCGGCTGGCCCGCAAAGGCACCGTTCAAATCCACCAGATGCAACCAAGTGCTGCCCGCATCTTGAAAGCTGCGCGCTTGGGCGGCGGGATCGGTGTTGAACACGGTCGCCTGATCCATTTCACCGCGCACAAGGCGGACGGCCTGACCATCCTTGAGGTCGATGGCGGGGTAGAGGATCATGGCGCTTGTTCCTTTCGCGGTCATATGGCGCGCTTTTGTCAAAGGGCTGCGCAATGGGCAAGTCCGGCATTTGGCGCAACGTCATGCTGGACAGAATCCCTCGGCCCAAGGCTAGATCGGCCCACAACTCTTGGGAGGAGATGTTATGCGGATATTTTTGACCGGCGCGGCGGCGCTGATGGTGATGGCAACTGCTGCGCTGGCTGATCCCTTGATCGGCGATTGGCGTACCGCGGCTGATGACAATGGCAACAGCGGGATTATCCGGATCACCCAGTGCGGCACCTCGCTTTGCGGCACATTGGTGCAATCCTTCGACAGCGCGGGCAATCCGATGCAGTCCGAGAACACGGGCCGCCAATTGATCTGGGATACCAACCCAACAGGCGAGGCCGGGCAGTATCGCGGTATGCTGCATTCGCCCGATCGCGGGCGCGATTATCGTTCGCGGCTGGCTTTGGCGGGCGATGCCCTGACCGTGTCGGGCTGCGTGATGGGTGGGGCCATCTGCCGCGAGGGCGGCACCTGGCGGCGCAACTGATCGCAAGCGGCGGGGGTCAGGGCCGCCAATTCAGGAAATTGGCGATCAACCTGAGCCCCGCGCGCTGGCTTTTCTCGGGGTGGAACTGGGTTCCCACGACATTGGCGCGGCCAACGATGGCCGTGACCGGCCCGCCGTAATCGACATGCGCCAAAAGATCGGCGGGATCAGCCACGCGCATGGCGTAGGAATGGACGAAATAGGCGTGATCGCCGGTCTCTATCCCCGCAAGCACCGGATGGGGCTGGTCGATCACCAGATCGTTCCAACCCATATGCGGCACCTTTAGCGCGGGGTCGGCGGGCGCGATGCGCGCCACCTCACCCTGCACCCAGTCGAACCCAGCCACATCCGCGTATTCACGGCCCCATGTGGCCAGCATCTGCATGCCCACGCAAATGCCCAAGAACGGCACGCCGCGTTGTTCCACGCCCGCGCGGATCGCCTCTTCCAGCCCATCGATCGCCTGTAGGCCCCGGCGGCAGGCCGGAAAGGCCCCATCGCCGGGCAGCACGATGCGGGATGCGCGCGCGACCGTCTCTGGGTCGGACGTCACCACCACCGGGCCATGCCCGCCCTCGGCCGCCATGCGCTGAAAGGCTTTCTCGGCCGAGTGCAGATTGCCAGAGTCGTAATCGATCAAGACCGTGGTCATGCGGTCACAGCGTTCCCTTGGTGGAAGGGATGGCATCGCCACTGCGCGGATCGGGTTCCAACGCCTCGCGCAGGGCGCGTGCCACGGCCTTGAAGGCCGCTTCTGCGATATGGTGGCTGTTGATGCCTGCAAGCTTGCTCACATGCAGCGTGATGCCGCCATGGGTCGAGAAGGCTTGGAAGAACTCGCGCACCAGCTCGGTGTCGAAACCACCGATCTTGGGGGTCGGAAATTCAACATCCCAGACCAGATAGGGCCGCCCCGACAGGTCGAGCGCGGCGCGCAGCAGCGCGTCATCCATCGCAAGGTGGAAGCTGCCATAGCGGCGGATGCCGCGCTTGTCGCCCATGGCTTGTGCCAAGGCTTGGCCCAAGGCGATGCCCACATCCTCGACCGTGTGGTGGTCGTCGATATGCAGGTCGCCGGTGGCGCTGATGGTGATGTCGATCAGCGCGTGGCGGGCCAGCTGGTCGAGCATATGGTCGAAAAAGCCCACGCCGGTCTTGATATCACGGCGGCCCGTGCCATCGAGATCGACCGACAAGGTGATGTCGGTCTCATTGGTCTTGCGGGTGATCTGGGCGGTGCGCATCGGCCTGCTCCCTTGTCGTCTTCGGCGCGGGTATAGACCCCTGCGGGCGCGGGCGAAAGGCCCGGCTAGAGACCCAAGAGACGGAAATAGGCATCTGTGACATCTGCCCATCGGTAGCGTGCTTGGGCATGTGCGCGCAGTTGCGCACCCATTGCCCTCGCGGCTGAGTGATCGGCAAAGCTTTGCAGACATGCACGCAGGCCCTCGGCGCTATCGAAAAATGCCGCCTGACCCGCTGTCGTGGCGCGGTTGTAACTGCAATCCCACGCCGCGATGGGGAGGCCTTGGCCCATCATGGTGACAAGGGCCGGGTTCGTGCCGCCGGCTGCATGGCCGTGGACATAATACAGCGCAGCCGCCCGGATCGCGGCAAGGCGGGCTGGGTCGTATTCGGCATCGACCAGATGCAGCCTTGCATGGCCCGCAAATCGTTGGCGCAAGGCCCGCCCATAGGCCGTGTCGGCCCAGTTCGACACGACCACAAGCGGTGGCAAGCTGGGATCGGTGGCGAAAAGCGACAAGATCAGCGCGAGATGGTTCTCGGGTTCGGCGCGCGCCATCGCCATTGCGTAGCTGTCCGGCAAAGCTAGATCGTCGATGTCGGCCGCGGGCCCGGGGTTCGTGTCTTCATGCCCATAGGGGATTTCGACCGCACCGCGACCATAGGTTTCGCTCAGATGGCGGGCGATTTCTGGGTTGTCGGCGATCAGTTGATGCGACCAACGCGCGGCTGCGGCCTCGGATCGTTTTAGCACCATGCGCGCGGCCCCACGCCATTTCGCGCGTTGCCATTCCACCCCGTCGATATTGCAGATGATCCGCATGGACGAGACTGCGCGCAACGCAGGCAAGGCCAGCGCGCCCGATACGCCCAGCAAAAGCGCCGCGCGATGCCCGCTGCGCGCCGCCTGCCACAACGAAAGCGCATCATAGGGAATGGATTGCGCGCCATTGGCCCGAAGCGGCAGATAGCGCAGCGTCACGCCCAGATAGCTATCGGGAAGGGGGTGCGGTGCTTGCGGGGCGCTGCACCAAACGGTCAAGCGATCGGCCCGCCCTGTGCGGGCCGCGGCGCGGACCAATTCCTCGGCCAAGGTTTCAAAGCCGCCATAGCGCCCCGGCACGCCGACCGTGCCGATGATCGCCACCTTGCCGCTCTCGCCCATCAGCGGCGCGATCCGGGCAGTGAGGCTGCGATTTGACGGAGGCGTGGCTGTCGTCTCATGGACCCGGCATTTTCATCTATCGCACAAGGATATGCGCGAAAGATGTTCAGGATCAATGCGCCGTCGCTGCGCATCACCGCAGCCGAAACGAAAAGACCCGGGTCTTGCGACCCGGGCCTTTGCGACTGGAGCGGGTGATGAGATTCGAACTCACGACCCTTACCTTGGCAAGGTAATGCTCTACCCCTGAGCTACACCCGCTCTGTGGAGGCGGGTATTAGTGCCAAGCCGCCGAGGGTGCAAGGGGGAAATTGCGCCGCAAGGGTGGGTTTTCCGCGCAGGGACGGAAAGCAGGCCTTGGGGTATCTGCGCAAAGCGCAATCACCCGCGCTTTGCCCGCTAGAGTGGTGCGCCGGGAAGCTTTGTCGCCTGCGAAATCCATGCGGCGATCAATGCCTCATCCAGCGCATCTTCTTCGTAGATGTTGAGATAGCGCACACCCTCGACCTTGGAGCCTACGGGCGGCAACGGCACGAGATCGACGCCGCGAAAGAAGGTGATTTGCACATAGGATTTGTAGCAGTAGAACGCCAAGAGCCAGCCATCCTCTTTGCCATAAAGGGGCGTGTTCCAGCGCACGGCTTTGCGCGCGTCCGGGTAGACCTCGGCCACGATGGCGTTCAACCGATGCCCAAGCGCGCTTTTCCAGCCGGGCATGGCAGCGAGATAGGCCTGCACAGGACCATCGCCATCGCCTTTGGCGATCTGCGGATTTCCGCTGGACAGAAGTTTGAGCGGTTTCGGCTTTTCCATCGACCGAAAAATAACTTTCGCGCGGCCATCTGTCGATGGCCACGCATGTCCCGCTTATTCCAACTCGATGAGCAAATCCTTGGCGTCGATCTGGCCACCGGGGCCCACATGCACCGCGCGGACCACCGCGTCGCGTTCGGCATGCAGGCCCGTTTCCATCTTCATCGCCTCGATGGTCAGCAGCAGATCACCCATCTTGAGCTTTTGGCCGACCGTGACCGCGACCGAGGCAACCACGCCGGGCATCGGCGCGCCGATGTGGTTGGGGTTGCCGATTTCGGCCTTGGGGCGTTTGACCACGGTCGCGGCTAGCTTGCGGTTAGGCACGCGGATGGTGCGGGGCTGGCCGTTCAACTCGAAGAAAACCTTGACCTCGCTCTCTGCGGTGGTCTCGCCCACGGCTTGGAGCTGGACGTTCAGCGTGACACCGGGGTCGATCTCGGCTTCGATCTCTTCGCCGGGCTCCATCCCGTAAAAGAAGGTCCGCGTGGGCAGCGTGCGCACCGGGCCGTAATCCTTGTGGCGCATCGCATAGTCGGAAAACACCTTGGGATACATCAGGTAGCCCATCAGGTCTTCGCCATCGATCTCTTCGTCCAGCTTGGCGGCCACTTCTGCGCGGGTCTGCTCCAGATCGATGGGTGCCACATGCAGGCCGGGGCGGTCGAGAATCGGTGCCTCGTCCTTCAGCGCCTTTTTCAAGATACCGGGGGGGAAGCCGCCGGGCGGTTGGCCCAGATTGCCGCGCATCATGTCGATCACGCTGTCGGGGAAAGCGACATCCTTGGTGGGGTCTTCGACATCGGCGCGGGTCAGCCCTTGGCTCACCATCATCAGCGCCATGTCGCCCACGACCTTTGAGGATGGCGTGACCTTGACGATATCGCCGAACATGCGGTTCACATCGGCATACATCTGCGCGACCTCGTGCCAGCGATCTTCCAACCCCATGGAACGCGCCTGCGCCTTGAGGTTGGTGAACTGACCGCCAGGCATCTCGTGCAGATAAACCTCTGATGCCGGGGCCTGCATGCCGCTTTCAAAGGCCGCGTAATGGGCGCGCACGGCTTCCCAATAGTCGCTGATCTCGCGGATGGCGCGGATATCGAGGCCGGTGTCGCGGTCGGTGAATTGCAGCGATTCCACGATGGTGCCAAGGGTCGCTTGGCTGGTGTTGCCCGACAGCGCATCCATCGCGCAATCGACAGCATCGACACCTGCGGCCGCTGCCGTCAGGATCGTGCCGCAAGCCACGCCCGCCGTGTCATGGGTGTGGAAATGGATGGGCAGATCGACCGCATCCTTGAGCGCCGGGATCAGCACGGCGGCGGATGCGGGCTTCAAAAGCCCCGCCATATCCTTCAGCCCCAGCACATGCGCGCCTGCGGCCTCCAGCTCCTTTGCCATTTTGACGTAGTATTTCAGGTCATACTTGGCCCGGTCGGGATCAAGAATATTGCCGGTGTAGCAGATCGTGCCTTCGAGGATCTTGCCGGTGTCGAGCACCGCATCCATCGAGACGCGCATATTCTCGACCCAGTTCAGGCTGTCGAAGACGCGGAAAATATCGACGCCGCTTTGTGCCGCCTGCCGCACGAAAGCCTGCACCACATTGTCAGGATAGATCGTATAGCCCACGCCATTGGCACCGCGCAAAAGCATCTGGGTCATGATATTGGGCATGGCCGCGCGAATATCGCGCAGGCGTTGCCACGGGCATTCCTGCAAGAAGCGATAGGCGACATCGAATGTCGCGCCCCCCCAACATTCGACCGAGAACAGCTCGGGCAGCTTGGCGGCATAGGCAGGGGCCACCTTGATCATGTCGATCGAGCGCATCCGGGTAGCCAGAAGCGATTGATGCCCGTCGCGCATCGTGGTGTCGGTGATCAACAGCCGCTTTTGATCCTTCATCCACTGCGCCACGGCAGCGGGGCCTTGTTCATCCAGCAATTGCCGCGTGCCAGCAGGGTAGCTGTCGCTGCGCGCGGCGGGGGCTTTGGGTGGTTTCACATCGGCGCGCGGGCGGGGGCGACCCTCGGTCTCAGGATGCCCGTTGACGGTGATATCGGCGATATAGGTCAGAATGCGGGTCGCGCGGTCGCGGCGCGGCTTGAAATCGAACAGTTCGGGCGTCGTGTCGATGAACTTGGTCGTGTATTGGTAATTCAGGAATGTGGGGTGCTTGAGCAGGTTGATCACGAAATCGATGTTCGTGCTGACGCCCCGGATGCGGAACTCGCGCAGTGCGCGGTCCATCCGCGCGATCGCGGCCTCGGGCGTGGGGGCCCAAGCGGTGACTTTCTCAAGCAGGCTATCATAGTAGCGCGTGATCACAGCCCCCGAATAGGCCGTGCCGCCATCAAGGCGGATGCCCATGCCCGTGGCACCCCGATAGGCGGTGATGCGTCCGTAATCGGGGATGAAATTGTTGGCCGGATCCTCGGTCGTAACCCGGCATTGGATGGCGTGACCGTCAAGTTTGACGTCATATTGGCTGGCCACACCCGTCGCTTCGATCAGCGATTTGCCTTCGGCGATCAGGATTTGCGCGCGCACGATGTCGATGCCTGTCACCTCTTCGGTGACGGTATGTTCGACCTGCACGCGGGGGTTCACCTCGATGAAGTAAAATGCGCCCGTGTCCATATCCATCAGGAATTCGACAGTGCCCGCGCATTCGTAGTTCACATGTTCGCAGATCTTCTTGCCAAGCAGGCAGATCTCTTCGCGCTGGGCTTGGCTGAGATAGGGGGCGGGGGCGCGTTCCACGACCTTTTGGTTACGCCGTTGGACCGAGCAGTCGCGCTCGTAAAGGTGGTAGATATTGCCGTGGCTGTCGCCCAATATCTGCACCTCGACGTGACGCGCGCGCAGGATCATCTTTTCCAGATACCCCTCGCCATTGCCAAAGGCGGCCTCGGCCTCGCGGCGCCCCTCGCGGACCTTTTCTTCCAATTCCGCCGGGCCCATGATCGGGCGCATCCCGCGTCCACCACCACCCCAGGACGCCTTGAGCATGAGCGGATAGCCCACCGCCTCGGCCTCGGCGCGGATCGCGTCCATGTCGTCGCCCAACACTTCGGTCGCGGGGATGACAGGCACACCGGCCGCCATCGCCACGCGCCGGGCGCTGGCCTTGTCGCCAAGGGCGCGCATCGTGTCGGCCTTGGGGCCGATGAAGGTGATGCCATTGGCCGCGCAGGCATCGACGAAATCGGGGTTTTCCGACAACAGCCCATAGCCCGGATGGATCGCATCGGCCCCCGACAGCTTGGCCACGCGGATGATCTCATCGATCGAGAGATAGGCCGCCACGGGGCCAAGCCCCTCGCCGATCTTATAAGCCTCATCGGCCTTGAAGCGGTGCAAGCTCAGCTTGTCCTCTTCGGCATAGATCGCCACGGTACGTTTGCCCAATTCATTGGCCGCGCGCATGACACGGATGGCGATCTCGCCGCGGTTGGCGATGAGGATCTTCTTGAATTCGGACATGTGGCAGTACCTTTCTTCGCAGATGCAGAATTTCTACGCAGGAAAAAGCGATGACGCAAACAGTTTGCGGCCCATTTTCCTTATGTTTTCAGTTGAAATCATTATATCAGATATTGCTGCGATGCAGCAAAAGCAGCCTGCACAGCTGCCGCGGTCAACCCGGTGTGGCCAGCCTGTCGGGCAGCTCTGCAAAGCGCGTCACGCCCATCTGGGCCATATTGCTCACCATGTCCTTGGCCAGCATATCATGCAGATGTGCTGGGCCCGCGCGCCCCAGTGCGCCAAGCGCATAATGCCACGGGCGGCCCATCATCACGAAATGCGCGCCGAGCGCCAAGGCCCGCAGGATATCGAGGCCCCCTTCGATCCCGCTGTCGAAAATCAGCGGCAGGGTGGTCGCGCCCCGCACCATGCGCAAGGCATCGAGGCTGGCGGGCGCGCCATCGAATTGTCGGCCTGCATGGTTCGACACCCAGATCGCATCGACGCCCATGGTTTCGGCCTTTGCGGCCACCTCGGCCTCCATCACGCCCTTGAGGATCAGATCCCCCTGCCAGGCTTCGCGCAGTGCCTGCACATAGTCCCAATCCGGGGCCGCGCGCAGCAAATAGCCGACATGCGCGGTCGAGGGCAGGGGGCCTGTCTTTTTCTGGTCGGCATAGCTGTCCATCAACTTCATGCGCGGCATGCCGGTGGCCTGAATACCAAGCGCCCAAGATGGGCAGCGCGCGACCTGCGCCAAAAGGCGTGGGGTCAGCCGTGGCGGCTGCACTAGCCCGCCGCGCGTCTGGCGTTCCCGACGCGAGGCGGCGGGCACATCGACAGTCAGCACAAGCGTGTGAAAGCCCGCCCCCTTGGCGCGCGCCAGCATATCGTCGCGGATCTTGGTGTCGCGCGGCGGATACATCTGGAACCAGCCTTGATCGCCGATATGGGCGGCCATCTCTTCGGGGGTGCGGGTGGCGACCGTCGACAGGCCATAGGGGATGCCCGCTTGCGCGGCATGGCGGGCCAGCATCCGCTCGGCATCGGGCCAAATCAGCCCCGACATGCCCAAGGGCGCGATCCCGAAAGGGGCCGGGTAGTCGCGGCCCAAAAAACGCGTGCTCAGATCGGCTTTGATCTCACCCCTGAGTGCGGCTGGATGAAACAGCACCGCGTCCAGTGCGGCGCGGTTGCGCCGGGTGATCGCCTCGCTGCCTGTCGCGCTATCGAGATATTCCCACACGAAATGCGGGATGCGCGCGCGAGCGCGCGATTTCAGGTCGGACAGGGCGGGGTAGCGTGCATGTAGATCCATGGCGCGGACAAAATCGCGCTGCCCTCGCTTTGTCCAGTGCCGTGATGGGTCTGCGCATGCGCTCTTTCGCGCGCCATGTTTTCGCAAAACCGCAAAGCGGCTGTCAGAAAGGGTTAAAATCAGAACATTATGCGAACAAAGCTTCCAAGCTGGGCCGAACCGCTCTATCTTGTCGCCCATGAGCAGTTTCGATGATTCAGATGCCTTCGCGGCGGTAGCCTCCCTCTCGCTATCGGCGCGCGCCATGGCCGCGCGGCCCATGCCCTATCTCGACGGGTTGAACCCCGCCCAACGCCAAGCGGTCGAGGCGTTGGAGGGGCCGGTCTTGATGCTCGCGGGCGCTGGCACCGGCAAGACCCGCGCCCTGACGGCGCGGATCGCGCATCTATTGACCACAGGCACGGCGCGTCCGAACGAGATCTTGGCCGTGACCTTCACCAACAAGGCCGCGCGCGAGATGAAGCTGCGGGTGGCGACCTTGCTTGGGCAACCAGTCGAGGGGATGCCGTGGCTTGGCACCTTTCACGCGATCTGTGTGAAACTTCTGCGCCGCCATGCCGAGTTGGTGGGGCTGAAATCCAATTTCACCATCCTCGACACCGATGATCAGCTGCGGCTGATCAAGCAATTGATCAATGCCAGCGAGATCGACGAGAAACGTTGGCCTGCGCGGCAAATGGCGGGCATTATCGACGGCTGGAAGAACCGCGCGCTGACACCTGACAAGCTACCCGCCACGGAAGCAGGCGCTTTCGACCGCAAGGGCCCCGCGCTTTATGCGCAGTATCAAACCCGCCTGCGCGAGCTGAACGCCGTGGATTTCGGTGATCTGCTGTTGCATATGATCACGATCTTTCAAGCCCATCCCGACCTGCTTGGCCAATATCAGCGCTGGTTTCGCTACATCTTGGTCGACGAATACCAAGACACCAATATCGCCCAATATCTCTGGCTGCGGCTCTTGGCGGGCGGGCATTCCAACATCTGTGTCGTGGGCGATGACGATCAGTCGATCTATGGCTGGCGCGGGGCCGAGGTGGGCAATATCCTGCGCTTCGAAAAGGATTTTCCCGGCGCCGTGGTGATCCGGCTGGAAGAAAACTACCGCTCGACCGCCCATATTCTGGAGGCGGCCAATGGCGTGATCGCACATAACCGCGAGCGTTTGGGCAAAACCCTGCGCAGCGTGTGCGGTGATGGCCACAAGGTTCGGCTGATCGGCCATTGGGATGGCGAGGAAGAGGCGCGCTGGATCGGCGAAGAGCTTGAAGCGCTCTCGCGCGGCACACGCGGCATCGACCCGATCGGGCTTGATGGCATGGCGATCCTCGTGCGCGCCTCGCACCAGATGCGGGCGTTCGAGGATCGGTTTTTGACCATCGGCCTGCCTTACCGCGTCATCGGCGGCCCGCGCTTTTACGAGCGGATGGAGATCCGCGATGCCATGGCCTATTTCCGCGTCGTGGTCAGCCCAGATGACGATCTGGCCTTTGAGCGGATCGTGAACACCCCCAAGCGCGGCTTGGGCGACAAGGCGCAGGCGACGATCCAGAAACTTGCGCGCAGCAATGGGATCAGCTTGCTGGAGGGTGCGCGGCTGGCCGTCGACGGCGGTGCGATCGGCGGCAAAGGGGCCAAGGAACTCAAGACCTTGATCGATGCCGTCGCACGCTGGCGCAAGCTGATGCTGGGCGGCCTACAACCGATCGGCCCGGGTGATGCCGACGATGACCTTTTGGTCGAGGAGGAACACACCACCCCCAAGATCGGTCATATCGCGCTGGCCGAGATGATCCTCGACGAATCCGGCTATACCGGCATGTGGCAAAACGACAAGACGCCCGAGGCGCCGGGGCGGCTTGAAAACCTCAAGGAATTGGTCAAGGCGCTGGAACTGTTCGAAAATCTGCAAGGATTCCTCGAACATGTCAGCCTGATCATGGACAATGCCCAAGATGATGGTGAGCAAAAGGTCACCCTGATGACGCTGCATGCCGCCAAGGGGCTGGAGTTTCCCGCCGTGTTCCTGCCCGGATGGGAGGATGGGCTGTTCCCCTCGCAACGCGCGATGGATGAGACGGGTCTCAAGGGCCTCGAGGAAGAGCGGCGTCTGGCCTATGTCGGCATCACGCGGGCCGAAGAGGTCTGCACCATGTCCTTCGCGGGCAACCGCCGCGTCTATGGCCAATGGCAAAGCCAGATGCCCTCGCGCTTCATTGATGAGTTGCCGCAAACCCATGTCGAGGTGCTGACCCCGCCGGGGTTGCATGGTCATGGCGGCATGGCGGCCAGCGCCAGCCCCGTGGCCGCAGCGATGGGTGGTGCGAGCCTGCATGAGGCGGCGGCGCGCGCGGATGTCTACAACTCACCCGGCTGGAAGCGGTTGCAGACCAACACCGCCCGCCCCGGCCTGCGCCAACCGACCGAGGCGCGGCATATGACCATTGATGCCGAAGCGGTCAGCGCCTTTGCGCTGGGCGACCGGGTGTTTCACCAAAAGTTCGGCTATGGCGCGGTTGTGTCGGTCGAAGGTGACAAGCTGGGCGTGAGTTTCGACAAAGCCGGGCCCAAGCATGTGGTGGCGGGGTATCTGGTCGCTGCCGATCGCGCCGATGATGTGCCGTTTTAGGGTCTGTTGCGTTTGATGCGGGTCAAGGCTGCACCAGATCAGGCGCAGCAGCCTTTGCAAGGAACATCGCGGCCGTTTGTTGCGGTAAAGCCAGCCTAATGCAACACGCGCGTCGCCTCAAAGCCCCAGCATCGGGTAGAGCGAGGCCACCAGCAACAGCGCCATGGTGATGTTGAAGGCGCGCAATCGCCCCGGCCCGTCCAGCCAGCGGCGCAGCTGTGTGCCCATCGCGGCCCAGACGGTCACCGATGGCAGGTTGACCACCGCAAACACCAAGGCCACGGTAAGCGCGCCCCAATAGCCGCTTTGCTCAGGCGCAAAATTCGTCTGCGCATAGATCGCCATATACCACGCCTTGGGATTGACCCATTGAAAGGCGGCCGCTTGCACAAAGCTGAAGGGGCGGCCCGTCGCATCGCGCGCGCCCGGCGGTGCGGCATTGGCGATTTTCCATGCCAGCCACAACAGATAGGCGGCACTTGCGATCATCAACGCTGGCTTCAGCCACGTGATCGCCAAGAAAAGCTGCAACAGCCCCAGACCTACCAGCGCCACCATCAGCGCATGTCCGCCCGAGATGCCCAGCATATGCGGCACCGTGCGTCTGAGGCCGAAATTCGCGCCTGACGCCAAGAGCATGATATTATTCGGCCCCGGCGTGATCGACGAGGCGAAGGCGAAAAGGATCAAGGCAAGGATCAGATCGGGTGTCATCGCGCAATCGCCATCATCGCGTGGAGGGTGCGGCAGCTATGACGGGCATTTCCCAAAAAGAAAAGGCGGTGACGCCTGAGGGAGGTCAGGAGTCACCGCCAGCGTTCAGCGCCAAGGGAGGAGGAGGCGCCGATCTTATGTGCAAGGCGCAGGGCGCGCTTGCGAATGAGGCGGCGGCGGGGCCTAGGGAGGAGGAGGCCCCACCGCCGGACGTCACGGTTCCCCAAGGGAGGAGGAGAGGAACCGATCAGATTGGCCCGTTTCCGGGCCGGGTCGTACTGGGCCCATCCAGGGAGGAGGATGATGGACCCGCAAGCTGGGCGATCCCAAGGGAGGATGGGAGGCCAAGCTGTTCTTTTCCGCCGCCCCAAGGCAGCGGTGCATTCTTTCGCGGCGATTTAGCCGCGCTTGCCGTAGGCTGCTTCGAGCGCGACACTGCGCAGCGTCGAAGCGTTGAGGCCCAAGTCGGCCAATTCGCGTGTCGAGAGCGCTTGCAATTCACCCAGTGTCTCACGATAGACACGGTAAGCACGCCATGCTTCGACGATATCCTTGCCGATTTCGTTCAGACGTGCGCCGAGGCCCATGCCGTTGGAGATCGTGCGGTTGCTCGTTACATATGCCATCTTCATCACTTTCTTGCTTGGGCGGGCCAGCGCCGGATTGCGCTTTGGCTCCGCTGGGAACCGTTTGTTTCATCCCCGCCTCGAAAGTGAAGATAGCCAATTGCTGCATTTGCACAATGGACGATGCCTCAATGCTGCTTTGCAGCAAATGCATAGCTGGAGATGACGTTGCGGAAGCGCCCTCTTGACATCACGGCCTTGGCTGGCGGCGCGTTTCGCGATGCGCAGTTCCGGTTGTTCTTCATCGGGATCTTCTTTGCCGTGCAGGCGATCTGGGTGCAGCGTGTCACCTTGGGCTGGCTGGCATGGGAGCGGACGGGCTCGGCCGCTTTCGTGGGGCTGGTCGCGGGCTTGAGCCTTGCGCCGGCCTTGGTTTTGGGCCCGCTGTTCGGGGTGATGACCGACCGGGTCGATATCCGCCGGGCAGCCTTTACCACCAATGCGCTGATGGCCGTGGTCTTGGCGCTTTTGGCCATCAGCCTGCCCTTTACCGGGTCATTGGCGCTGGCCTTGGCGGCCTTTGCCATCGGGTTGATTTCCGCCGCCCATCACCCGGTGCGGATGTCTTTGGGTCCGCGCCTCGTGCCGGTGTCCGAGGTGCGCCATGTGGTCAGCGTGGCGGCGCTGAATTTCAACCTTGCCCGGCTGGTGGCCCCTGTGCTTGCGGGGGCGGTGATCGCCAACCTGGGGGCAGGGGTGGCGTTATGGGTGTCGGTCTTGTGTTATGTGCCGATGCTGATCGTCTTGCCGCGCTTGCGCCCGCGCGCGCTGCCGCCGCGCCCACGCGCGTCGGTTTTCGCCGATCTGCGCGAGGGGTTGGTCTACGCGGTGCGCGCCCCTGTCGTGCGGCTGGCGCTGACGATCACCTTGATCTTTTCGACCATCGTGCGCGGCGCGCTCGAGGTTTTGCCGGTTTTGGCAGATGGTGCCTTCGACAAGGGGGCGGCGGGTCTGGGTGTGCTGACAGCCGCGGCCGGGGCGGGTGCGGTTTCCTCGGCCGCGCTTAAGGCGTCGGGCGTCGGTGCCTCGGGCGCCAGCATCCCGCCTGCGGTCTTATGGGCTGCGGCCTTGGGGCAGGGGGCGGTGATCGCAATGGGCCTGTCGCCCGGTTGGTATGCGGCAATTTTGGCCACGGCAGTGGCGGGGTTTTGCGCCACATGGGTCGGTGTATCGATGCAATCGGCCATCCAGACGGATCTGCCCGATGAATATCGCGGCCGCGTCATGAGCCTTTGGGTCGTTGCCGGTTTCGGGGCTGTGGCGCTGGGTGCATTCGGGATCGGCGGCTTGGGCGAGGTGCTTGGGATCGGCACGGCGCTGGCCTTGGCCGGGGCTGGCGGCATCATGGTCTTGGGCGCGCTCATTCTGGGGGTGCAAGCCCGGCGCTGAGCGATTATGTCATGGCCCAAGAACGCACCCATAACCCGACAGGCGCATCATGACCCAGACCCGCGAAACCATTCTTGAGGCCCTGCGCAGCCTGAGCCTGCCCGATGGTGGCGACCCGGTCAGCCGCGACATGGTGCGCGCGCTCAAGGTCGAGGGTGGCAAGATCAGCTTTGTGCTTGAGGCCGAAAGCCCCGACATGGCCCGCAAGATGGAGCCTGTGCGCCTGGCCTGCGAGGGGTTGGTGCGCAAGCTTGCCGGTGTCGAACAGGTCAGCGTTGCGCTGACCGCGCATGGCCCGGCGGCCAAGGCACCGCCGGGTGCAGCGCCGCCCAACCTCAAGATCGGGGGCCATCCCACACCACAGGCCGGACCGATGAACCCCGTGGGCGTCAAGCGCATCATCGCGGTAGGCTCGGGCAAGGGCGGGGTGGGCAAATCCACCGTTGCCTCGAACCTTGCCGTGGCCTTGGCGCGGGCGGGCAAAAAGGTGGGACTTTTGGATGCCGATATCTACGGCCCCAGCCAGCCACGCATGATGGGGGTGAACAAGCGCCCCGCTTCGCCCGATGGGAAAACGATCATCCCGCTGCATGGGCATGGCGTCACGCTGATGTCGATCGGCTTCATGCTGCCCGAGGAAAAGGCCGTGGTGTGGCGCGGGCCGATGCTGATGGGCGCGCTGCAACAAATGCTGACGCAGGTGGAATGGGGCGAACTCGATGTGCTGATCGTCGATCTGCCGCCCGGCACCGGCGATGTGGCGATGACCTTGTGCCAACGTTCGGATGTGAGCGGGGCGATCGTGGTGTCCACCCCGCAGGATGTGGCGCTTTTGGATGCACGCAAGGCGCTTAATATGTTCGAGCTGCTCAAGACCCCGGTTCTTGGCCTGATCGAGAATATGGGCGTCTATCACTGCCCCAAATGCGGGCATGAGGCGCATATCTTTGGCCAAGACGGCGTGAAGGCCGAGGCCGAAAAGCTGGGTCTGCCCTTCTTGGGGTCGCTGCCCATCGATCTGGATACACGCCTTGCGGGTGATGCGGGCACACCCATCGCCGCAGGGGATGGGCCGATGGCACAAGCTTATGGCGCGCTGGCCGCACGGCTGATCGCGGGCGGTTTGGTCTGATCCAAACCTGAACGACAGGGGTGATTCGCGCTGTTTTGCAGGCGAAATCCTCCAACCCACCCATCATTGCGGCGCGCGATGGGCGAAAATTGGGATCAATTCCCATTTTCGCCCCAGCGGGCGCATACCCCAAGATATTGGGGTTGTTTCCGGCATGGCTACAATACCTACCCCAATTCGCGGCTGTGGCTCTTTTGTATGGCGCTCGGTGATGGCCCGGTTTCCCAAAAAATGGGATAAATTCCCAAAAAAAGGGTTTACATGGGCGCTTGTGGCGTGGCATTCATTCCCCACTGGCAGATGAGATAAGTATCGGGCCGCAAAGGCCTGAACCAAAAACAAAAAACGGCAGGTTCATACAGGCACCTCTAACGCCAGAAAAAGAGATCCGGCGCGCAAGCGAGCAGACATCCCCCCAGGTGGCCTGCGTAGTCGGACACCCAGAGATGGGACGAGAGCGGCGGATTGAGCAGTGGCAGCTTGCTCAATCCGCCGTTTCCATTCCCGGCGGTCGAAATGCGGCCGAAACGAGGCAGAAAAAGGGCAAAGTCCCGTGGAACGTGAGTTCACCGGCGTAAGCCGGAACAAGATGGACGGAAAAGGCCGGGTCTCGATCCCGGTCAAGTTTCGTCGTGTCTTGCAGAACTGCGATACCGAATATGCCCCCGGCGGCGTGCTGCGGATGCATGTCACCTTTGGCGATCCCACCAAGAAATTCATCGAATGCTGGTCGGCCGATGCCTATGCGCGGCTTTTGACGCGCATCAGCCGGATGAAATCGGGCTCGGCCGAGGCCCGCATCATGGCCTATTACTACAAAACCATGTCCGAGACGCTGACGCTCGATGATACGGGCCGGATCGTGCTGTCGCAGGAATTGCGCGAAAAGATCGCGCTTGATGATGAAGCCGCCTTTGAGGGGCATGGCGAAAAATTCCACATCCTCAGCCCGGCCCAGGCCGATGCACAGGCCGCGACCTTTGCGGCGCTTTTGGCCGAGCTTGGGCGCGATGATGCGCATTTCGATGCGCTCTCGCTCTTGCCCGATGAACCAGCGCCGATGGATGCGGAATGACCTCTGCCAGCGCGACACCACCGCGCCGCGCGCCCCATATCCCGGTTTTGTTGCGCGCCCTTCTCGATACCGTGGCACCTGTGCAGGGCGTTTGGCTTGATGGCACCTTTGGTGCGGGCGGCTATAGCCGTGGCCTTTTGGCCGCCGGCGCCGCAACAGTCATCGGCGTCGACCGCGACCCGCTGGCCTTTGATCTAGCCACACCTTGGGCCGCTGAATACGGCGACCGGTTGCAGCTGGTGCAGGGCACCTTTTCCGATCTCGACCAATTGGCGGGGATGCCGCTTGATGGTGTCGCGCTCGATCTGGGTGTCTCCTCGATGCAGCTAGACCGCCCCGAGCGTGGCTTTTCTTTCATGAATGACGGCCCGCTTGATATGCGGATGGGGCAGGCGGGCATGTCGGCGGCCGATATCGTCAACCAAGCACCCGAGGCGCTGATCGCCGACATCCTCTATCATTACGGCGAAGAACATGCCGCGCGCCGCATTGCACGCGCGATCGTGGCTGAGCGCGCCAAAGGGCCGATCACATCGACCCTGCAACTGGCCCGGCTGATCGAAGGGTGTTTGCCGCGTAAGAAACCCGGTCAAAGCCACCCTGCCACGCGCAGCTTTCAGGCCATCCGCATCGCGGTGAACGACGAGTTGCGCCAGCTTGTCGATGGGCTTGAGGCGGCCGAACGCGCGCTCAAACCCGGTGGCAAGCTGGCCGTCGTCACCTTTCATTCGCTCGAAGATCGTGTGGTCAAACGCTTCTTGGCCGAACGCGCCAGCACCGGCGGCGGGGGATCGCGCCATGCCCCCGAAGCGCAGGAGCAAACCCCCGGTTTCGTGCTGACACCGAAAAAGGCCATCGCGCCCGATGAGGCCGAATTGGCCGATAATCCGCGCGCGCGCTCTGCCCGGCTGCGGGTGGCAACGCGCACCGATGCGCCCGCGCGCCCGGTTGATCGCGCCCGCCTTGGCCTTCCCCTTTTGCCGGAGGTTTTGTGATGCGTGGGTTTCTCACCTTGTGTGGCATGCTTGCGGTCATCGCCTTGGGGTATTGGGCCTATCATCAGGCGATCCTGACCCAACAGGCCGAACGCCGTGTCGAGCGTTTGCAGGCCGAGATCGGCGCCGAACGTGAGCGCATGGCGATCTTGACCGCCGAATGGGCCTATCTCAATCGTCCCGACCGCCTGCGCGAGCTGGGCTTCATCAATTTCGAACGGCTAGGGCTTTTGCCGATGTCGCCCGAGCAATTCGGCCGTGCGACGCAGATCCCCTATCCGCAGCCGGTGATCGAGACGACGGAGCCCGAAGTCATTTTGGATAGCGCGTCCATCGGCGAGGAGCAGATCCCATGACGCAGCGCACGCCGCTTCGGCCCTTGGCGCGCATTCTCGATGCGCGCCAGCGTGGGGAGAACCCCGATCTGATCGAGCGCGAAAACCTGCGCCTGCGCCACGAGGCCGAGCGCGACAGGCTGCGCCAGCGCACCGAGGGGCGGATGCTTTTGGTGGCGGTGGTGTTCTTGTTCGCCTTCGGATCAGTGGGCGCGCGGATGGCAGCGCTTGCCACCTCCGAGGCGGCCGAGCCTGCGGTGGCCCAAATCACCAGCATGATCCACACCACCCGCGCCGATATCGTCGACCGCGAAGGCCGCGTTCTGGCGACGAATTTCGCCACCAACGCGCTTTATGCCCATCCTCATGAGATCGTCGATGCGCGCGCGGCTGCCGATGGTTTGGCGCAGATCTTCCCCGAAATGGATGCCGACGCATTGCATGCGCGTCTCGATTCCGATCGCCGCTTTCTGTGGCTGCGTCGCTACCTGAGCCCCGAACAAGAGCAGCAGGTGCATGATCTGGGTGAGCCGGGGCTGCTTTTCGGGCCGCGTGAGATGCGTCTTTATCCCAATGGGCGCTTGGCGGCCCATATTCTGGGCGGTGCGGGCTTTGGCCAAGAGGCGGTCGATGCCGCCGAGGTGATCGGCGTGGCCGGGATTGAGGCGGTGTTCGACGAAACCCTGCGCGATCCGGGCCGCAGTGCGCCTTTGCAACTTTCCATCGATCTATCGGTGCAAGCGGGCCTTGAAGAAGTGCTGGCCGGCGGAATGATGTTGATGAATGCGCGCGGTGCGGCGGCTGTGCTGATGGATGCCCATTCAGGCGAGATCCTCGCCATGGCAAGCCTGCCTGATTTCGACCCCAACGCCCGGCCCATGCCTGCGCTGTCCGGCGATCCGGCCGATAGCCCGCTGTTCAACCGCGCGGTGCAGGGCGTTTACGAATTGGGTAGCGTTTTCAAAGCCTTTACCATCGCGCAGGCGATTGAGATGGGCCAGATCACACCCAATGACATGATCGACACGCGCGGGCCGCTGCGCATCGCGGGCTTCAACATCCGCGATTATCGCAGCAATGGGCCGCAGCAATCGGTGCATGATGTCTTTACCCATTCCTCCAACATCGGCACTGCGCGGATTGCGCAGCTGATCGGCGGCGAAGGGCAACGCGCCTTTCTCGATCAGCTCGGTCTTTTGACGCCTGCCCCGATCGAGATCATCGAGGCGCGCAATGCCCGCCCCTTGGTTCCTGCGCGCTGGGGCGAGTTGTCGACGATGACGATCTCCTATGGGCACGGGCTGTCCACCTCGCTGGTGCATTTGGCGGGCGCTTACGCAACGATGGTCAATGGGGGCACGCAGGTCGTGCCGACGCTTCTGCGCCAAGATCTTCCGCGCCAAGGCGCGCGCATCATCTCGGAGGCGACAAGCCAACAGATGCGCGCGATGATGCGCGCGACCGTGACCGAAGGCACCGCCAGCTTTGCCGAGGTCGAGGGCTATGCCGTGGGTGGCAAGACCGGCACCGCCGATTTGCCGCGCCCCACGGGGGGCTATTACGAAGATCGCAATATCAACACCTTTGCCGCGGCCTTTCCGATGCATGCGCCGCGCTATGTGCTGATCACCATGCTTCAGGAACCGGTCGAGACATCCGGGCCAGAGCCCCGCCGCACGGCCGGATGGACCGTGGTGCCTGTCGCCGCCGAGATCATTCGCCGCAGCGCGCCGCTTTTGGGTTTGCGGCCCGAGATTGAACCGGGCCCCTTGGATGCGCTATCGAGCAGTTCAAGGTAAATGCACATGGGGTGGGGGAATGGCGCCTTTGACACGGCAGCTTTCGGATCTTGGTCTGACGCCACGCTCGGGTGGCGATGTGGCTGTCACAGGGCTGGCGCTCGATAGTCGCAAGGTCATCACTGGCACCTTGTTTGCGGCACTCCCCGGCACGCAAGCCCATGGCGCGGCCTTTATCCAAACAGCTGTGCAGAACGGTGCTGCCGCAATCCTGACAGATCGCGTGGGGGCAACACTTGCCGCTGATGTCTTGGCAGCAACGCCCGCCGCCCTTGTGGTCGTCGAAGATGCGCGCGCGGCGCTTGCGCATGCGGCAGCCCTGTGGTTCGCGGCCCAGCCTGACTGTGTCGTGGCGGTCACCGGCACCAATGGCAAGACCAGTGTCGCCAGCTTTGCGCGCCAGATCTGGGCGCTTTTGGGCCATGAGGCGGTCAACATCGGCACCACCGGGGTCGAGGGGGCCTATGCCGCGCCGGGGCTGCATACCACGCCCGATCCCCTGACGCTGCAGCGCGTGCTGTCCGAGATGGCCGCCGCCGGTGTCAGCCATGTGGCGATGGAGGCCTCGTCGCACGGGCTTGATCAGCGCCGGATGGAGGCGGTGCGGTTGGCCGCCGCCGGTTTCACCAATCTCACGCAGGATCATCTCGACTACCACGGCGATATGGAAAGCTATTTCCACGCCAAGCTGCGGCTTTTCTCGGAATTGCTGCCCGAGGACGGGATCGCTGTGGTTAATCTCGACGATCGCTATGGTCCCCGCGTCGCTGCCGCCTGCACGGCCCGCGAGATCGAGGTGATCGGCATCGGCCAGTATACGGAGGATGCCGCGCTCAAGATCACCGGGCGGCGTTTGGACGAGACGGGTCAAGATGTGCTGTTTTGCTGGCAGGGCGAGCCGGTACAGGCGCGTTTACCCCTGATCGGGGCTTTTCAGGCGATGAATGTGCTGACGGCGGCGGGACTTGTGATTGCCGCCGGGGAAGAGCCTGCGGCAGTATTCGCTGTCTTGCCGCGCCTCACCGGCGTGCGTGGGCGGATGCAGATGGCGGGCCGCCGGGCCAATGGCGCACCGGTCTTTGTCGATTACGCCCATACGCCCGATGCGCTGGAAACCGCGCTCAAGGCGCTGCGCCCGCATGTGATGGGCCGGTTGATCGTGGTCTTTGGTGCAGGCGGCGACCGCGACCGCGGCAAGCGCCCCTTGATGGGCAAGGCCGCCGCCGATCATGCCGATCTTGTCTTTGTGACAGATGACAACCCAAGATCCGAAGAGCCATCAGCCATTCGTGCCGCAATTCTGCAAGCCTGCCCACAAGCGCGCGAGGTGGGCGACCGTGCCGAGGCGATCTTGCGCGGTGTCGATGCGCTTGCGCCGGGCGATGCGCTGTTGATCGCGGGCAAGGGCCATGAAAGCGGGCAGATCCTGGGCGATGTGGTTTATCCTTTCGATGATGTCGAGCAAGCAAGCCTCGCCATCGCCGCCTTGGAGGGACGGGTATGAGCGTGCTTTGGACAAGTGCCGAGGCTGCCGCCGCCACGGGCGGGCAGGTCGCAGGCGATTGGGCGGTGACGGGCCTGTCGATCGACAGCCGGAGCATCGCGCCGGGCGAGATGTTCGTGGCGCTTTCGGCCGCGCGTGACGGGCATGATTTCGTGGCCGATGCCTTGGCGCGCGGCGCGGCGGCGGCACTGGTGGCACGGGTGCCCGAAGGCGTTGATCCGGCCAAGCTGTTGATCGTGGGCGATGTGATGGATGGCCTGCGCGCCTTGGGTGCGGCGGCGCGCGCGCGCACCCGCGCCAAAGTGATCGCCGTCACCGGATCGGTCGGCAAGACCACGGTCAAGGAAATGCTGCGCGCGGCCCTTGCCCCGCAGGGCCGCACCCATGCCGCCGAGGCGAGTTTCAACAATCATTGGGGTGTGCCGATCACGCTGGCGCGTATGCCCGCCGACGCCGATTTCGCGGTGATCGAGATCGGCATGAACCATCCCGGCGAGATCGCGCCGCTCTCGCATCTTGCCCGTCCCGATATCGCCATCGTCACCACGGTCGCCCCCGCCCACCTCGAGGCTTTCGGCGTGATCGAGGGGATCGCGCATGAAAAAGCCGCGATTTATGAGGGGCTTGTCCCCGGTGGCATCGCGCTTGCCCATGCCGATATCGACACCGCCCAGATCCTTTTCGACAAGGCGCAAGCGGTCGGTGCGCGCTTGGTGCGTTTTGGTGCGCGTGACGGGCTCGAGGCGCAGATGATCTCTGCCCAAGTCGCCGATCGTGCCACGGTGATCAAGGCCGATATCCTTGGCACCGCGCGGGTGTTCAAGATCGGCGCGCCGGGGCGGCATTACGCGATGAACGCGCTGATCGCGCTTGCGGCGGCGGAATTGGCCGGTGCCGATGCGACCCAAGCCGCGATCACTTTGGCAGGCTGGACGCCCTATCAGGGGCGCGGCACGCGCGAGCGCCTGACGCTTGGCGGGCGCGAGGATCTGGTGGTCGAGATGATCGATGACGCATTCAACGCCAACCCCGCCTCCATCGCCGCCGCGCTCGAGATGTTGGCCGCAGCCGCGCCCGAGGGGCGCGGGCGGCAGATCGCGGTGCTGGGCGATATGCTGGAGCTTGGGCCGACCGGGCCGGCGCTGCATGCCGCCATCGCCGATCATCCCGCTATGGCGCGCATCGCGCTGGTCCACACGGTCGGGCCCTTGATGGCGCATCTTCATGCGGCCTTGCCCGGTGCGATCCGTGGCCATCACAGCGACAGCGCCGAGGATATGGCCGCGCATCTGCCCCAAGGGCTGAAGGCGGGGGATATCGTGCTGCTCAAGGGTTCAAAGGGGATCAAGGTCTCTCGCGTAGTTGACGCGCTGCGCAAACTCGGGCAAGCGGCAGTAGGCAACAAACAGGGACACCGCTAGATGTTGTATTGGCTGACCGCGTTCTCCGATGGCGGGGATGTCTTCAACCTGTTTCGCTACATCACCTTTCGCGCAGGTGGGGCCTTTTTCACGGCGCTGGTCTTTGGCTTTGTCTTTGGCCAGCCCTTGATCAACGCGCTTAGGCGGAAATATTCCGGCGGCCAGCCGATCCGCGCCGATGGTCCGGCCCACCACATGTCGAAGGCGGGAACGCCCACGATGGGGGGGTTGTTGATCTTGGCCGCGCTGACGCTGTCCACGCTGATGTGGGCGCGGCTGGACAACCCCTATGTCTGGATCGTGCTTTTGACCACGGTCGCCTTTGGCCTGATCGGCTTTGCCGATGACTGGGCCAAGGTCAGCCGCAGTTCCAGCGCCGGTCTATCGGGGCGCGTGCGGCTTTTGATCGGCTTTGTGATCGCGGCCATCGCGGCGGCGGCTTGTGTCTTTATTCACCCCGACGCGCTTTCCGCACAGCTGGCCGTTCCGGTGTTCAAGGATGTGCTGATCAACATGGGTTGGCTGTTTTTGCCCTTTGCCATGCTGGTGATCGTGGGGTCGGCCAATGCGGTGAACCTGACCGATGGTCTGGATGGTCTGGCGATCATGCCCGTCATGATCGCGGCAGGCACGCTTGGCGTCATCGCCTATGCCGTGGGGCGGGTGGATTTCACCGAATACCTCGATGTGCATTATGTGCCCGGCACGGGTGAGTTGCTGATCTTCACCGCTGGGCTGATCGGGGGCGGCCTTGGGTTCTTGTGGTACAATGCGCCCCCCGCCGCCGTGTTCATGGGCGATACCGGATCGCTTGCGCTGGGCGGCGCGCTGGGTGCGATCGCGGTCGCCACCAAGCATGAGATCGTTCTGGCCATCGTGGGCGGGCTGTTTGTCGCCGAAGCCGTCAGCGTGATCGTGCAGGTGCTTTACTTCAAGGCGACCGGCAAACGGGTGTTCCTGATGGCACCCATCCATCATCATTTCGAGAAAAAAGGCTGGGCCGAGCCGCAGGTGGTGATCCGTTTCTGGATCATCTCGCTGATCTTGGCGCTGATCGGTCTGGCGACGTTGAAACTGCGCTGATGCAGCGCTTGGGGGGCAAGCGATGATACCGGTTCAAGGCGTCGAGGGGCAGCGGGTCGGTGTGCTTGGGCTTGGCCGGTCGGGTCTGGCCACGGCGCGGGCCTTGCGCGCAGGCGGGGCCGAGGCGTTGGTGTGGGATGATGGCGCGCCCGCCCGTGCGGCAGCCGAGGCCGAGGGCTTCACCATCTGGGATCCGATGGCCCAAGATGCATTCGTCGCAGTGGCGGCATTCATCACCTCGCCGGGTATCCCGCATCTCTACCCCGCCCCGCACCGCGCGATTGCCGCCGCCCGCATGGCCGGTGTGCCGGTCGACAATGATGTGGGGCTGTTTTTCCGCTCGCTCGGCATGGGTGCTTGGGATGATATGGAGGAGCCGCCCAAAGTCGTGGCGATCACCGGATCAAACGGGAAATCCACCACCTCGGCGCTCATCGCCCATATCCTCAAGGTCGCGGGGCGGCCCGCGCAACTGGCCGGCAATATCGGGCGCGGTGTGCTGGATATCGATCCGCCCGAGGATGGTGGCGTTGTGGTGCTGGAGCTGAGTTCCTACCAGATCGAGCTTGCACGCGCGCTGACGCCCGATGTGGCGGTGTTCATCAATCTTTCACCCGATCATCTGGACCGCCACGGCGGCATGGGCGGCTATTTCGCGGCCAAGCGGCGGCTTTTTTCGGAGGGTGGGCCGGATCGCGCCGTGATCGGCGTCGATGAGATCGAGGGGCAATATATCGCCAACCAACTGGCCGAAGGGCCGGGCGATGCGCGCGTGATCCGGGTGTCCTCGGCCAAGCTGTCGGGTCCGGGCTGGGATCTGGTGGCGCGCAAGGGCTGGCTGTCGGAGATGCGCAAGGGACGGCAGGTGGCCTCCATCGACCTGCGCGCGGTCCCCGGCCTGCCCGGCGCGCATAACCACCAAAATGCCGCCTGCGCCTATGGCGCCTGCCGCGCGCTGGGGTTGTCGCCGAAAGAGATCGAGGCCGCTTTTCACAGCTTTGAAGGGCTGCCCCATCGGAGCCAGCGGGTGGCCGAAATCGGTGGCGTGTCCTTCGTCAACGACAGCAAGGCCACCAATGTGGACGCCGCCGTCAAGGCGCTGGCCGCTTTTTCGCGCATCCGCTGGATCTGTGGCGGGCTGGAGAAAGAGGGGGGGATGGCGGCGCTGGCCCCTGCGGCGGGCGACGTCATCAAGGCCTATATCATCGGGCGCGAGGCCGCAGCTTTCGCGCTGCATCTGGGCGATATCCCGCATGAGATCTGCGGCGACATGGAAACCGCCGTGGCCCGTGCGGCGGCCGAGGCCGAGCCGGGCGACACCGTGCTCTTGGCCCCTGCGGCGGCGAGTTTCGACCAATACGACAGCTTCGAGCATCGCGGGCGCGATTTCATGGAGCAGGTGGGGAAGCTAAAGAGGTAGGGGGAGTGCTCCGCCCAAAGGCCCGCGCGCGATTGGGCAAGGATCGGCTTTCGCATGCAGCGCGAGACGAAAGCAGGTTCGTCGGAAACCGGGTTTGCATCTCAGTTTCGACGATGACGGTGAGGCGCCAATAGTAAAAGGCCGCGTCTAAGATTGACATCCTGAAGGGGATGCCCACCTCTCGTAGGTGCGTAAATTTAAACTGTTTTTGTGTAGGGCGTGTCCCATGAAGGCAACCCATAAAACCATAGGCGTTTTGCTTTTCAATTCGGTCACGGACATTCCCATTGGGATCTGGCGCAGGATACTGCGGAGGGAACTGGCCCTGATGACCGATGCGTGATCTTCCCATCATGAATTTGCTTCGCTTGCCTGTCATCGGTTTCACCATGCTGACCTTGGCGGTGACATGGTTGTTGTATTCGGAACCCCATGTCCGGACATATCTGTGCCCGGCATGCGCAGGCTTTCGAGAGATCGCACCGCGCATATATGTCGACCAGAAGGCCACGGACGCAGAAATAGACGCCGCGTTGCTGAGCTTTGCTGCTGGGCAACGAATGGTTCTGGACTTCTATCCTCACCAAGCCTCCAACCCCGTGTGGCTGCTTTGCCTGTCAGGTCAATGTGGGGCACGAAACCTGCCCCGACCGCTTGCAATGGCTTATGTGAATTGGTTTGTCTTTGCCTACCCTGACGGGGCAAACGCGACCATTTTCGCTCATGAGCTTGCTCATGCGGAATTACATCATAGGGTCGGCAGCAGTCGTCGGTTCTTCTCGCAAGCGGTGCCGGCATGGTTCGACGAGGGTCTTTCTGCCTATATCTCGCAAGATACCCGTTATTTGGACGTCGAAGATGGCGAGGTCACGGGCTGCAAAGCCGGCGATTGGCCGCAACCGCCATCAGATCAGCGGACATTCCGGCGACTTGGCGCAACACAATCGGAAGAAATTTACACAGCTTCGGCTTGTCGTGTGATTGAGTGGCTTGAACGCCATGGCGGTGCAGAGGCTGTTGTTGCGATGCTTCGCGAGAGGCGGGCAGGTGACGTTTTTCGCGAGTGACCACCCTTTCCCGCAGAGCGCCTGACGAAAGCAAGCGACCCGGCTCATGACACTGGCCCCCAAATGCCCCAACCTAATGCTGGTCCTGCGCATCGTTTCGGGGTAGTGTTGCCACCAGACCCGGAAAACGGGCGATCCTGAGGCAGACAAGAACAAAACGGGCGGGCAGTCCCCATGACGGAAATCGCGCATGGCACGGTGATCGTGCAATCTGGCGAAGCTGTTCTTCCACGCTGGTGGCGGACAGTCGACCGGGTCACGATCTTTTGCATCTTTTCGCTTTTCGCGATCGGCATCTTGCTGGGCTTTGCGGCCTCGACCCCCTTGGCCGAGCGCAACGGGCTTGATCCTTTCTACTATGTCACGCGGCAGGCGGCATTTGGCGGATTGGCGCTGGTGGTGATGCTGGTTGTGTCCATGCTGAACCCGCTGATGATCCGCCGGTTGGGCGTGATCGGCTTTTTCGGCGCGGTCTTTGCGCTGGCCATGCTGCCCGCTTTTGGCACGGATTTCGGCCAAGGGGCGGTGCGCTGGTTCTCGCTTGGCTTTGCCTCGGTGCAGCCGGCCGAGTTTCTCAAGCCCGTCTTCGTGATCTTCACCGCATGGATGATCGCCGCCAGCCAAGAGATCGGTGGCCCACCGGGCAAGACCGTCTCGCTGTTTTCCATGGTCGTGATCGTGGGTTTCTTGGTCATGCAGCCTGATTTCGGCCAAGGCGCGTTGGTCGTCTTTGCATGGTCGGTGATCTATTTCGTCTCGGGCGCGCCGATGGTGATCTTGTTCAGTGTCATGGCGATGGTGGCGGCGGGCGGCGTCTTTGCCTATGCCAATTCCGAGCATGTGGCCCGCCGGATCGACGGGTTCCTCTCGACCGAGATTGACCCAACCACCCAGATCGGCTATGCGACCGACGCGATCCGCAATGGCGGTTTGTTCGGCGCAGGTCTGGGCGAGGGAACGGTCCGCTGGACGCTGCCCGATGCGCATACCGATTTCATCATCGCGGTCGCCGCCGAAGAATATGGCGTGGTCATGGTCTATCTGATCATCGCGCTGTTCGTGACCATCGCGCTTCGATCCTATTTCCGGCTCATGCGCGAGCGTGACACCTTTATCCGGCTGGCGGGCACCGGGCTGGTCAGCCTTTTGGCTTTGCAGGCCTTTATCAATCTCGGCGTCGCCGTGCGGCTTTTGCCCGCCAAGGGCATGACGCTGCCTTTTGTCAGCTACGGCGGCTCGTCGCTGATCGCGATGGGGATTTCGGTGGGCATGCTGCTGGCCTTTACCCGGTCGCGGCCACAGGGCGAGATCGGCGATTACCTTTTGTCACGCCAGCGGTGAGCCGATGACACCGACCAGCGCACATTTGATCATCGCGGCCGGTGGCACCGGCGGCCATATGTTCCCGGCCCAAGCCTTGGCCGAGGTGATGATCCGCCGCGGTTGGAAGGTGACATTGTCCACCGATGCACGCGGCGCGCGCTACACCGATGGGTTTTCCCATGCCGTGGCTGTGCGCGAGGTGGCCTCGGCCACATTCGCGCGCGGCGGGATCTTGGGCAAACTTCTTGCACCCTTTCGCATCGCGGGCGGCATTGTTTCGGCAAGCTTGCGCATGTGGCGCGAAAAGCCCGATGTCGTTGTGGGCTTTGGCGGCTACCCCACGATCCCCGCGCTGGCTGCAGCATGGGTCACCCGCACCCCTTGCATGATCCATGAACAAAACGGGGTCTTGGGTCGGGTGAACCGTCTTTTCGCGCGGCGGGTGGATCTGGTCGCTTGCGGCACATGGCCCACCGCGTTGCCCGAAGGGTTGGTGGGGGTGCATACAGGCAATCCCGTGCGCGCCGCGGTGCTCGAGCGCGCCGCCGCCCCCTATATGCCGCCGGGTGATTGGCCGATGAGCCTCCTTGTGATCGGTGGCAGCCAAGGCGCGCGCATCCTGTCCGACATGGTGCCCGCGGCCATAGCCCGTCTGCCCGAGGGGTTGCGCGCGCATCTCAGGATCGCACAACAAGCCCGCGCCGAAGATCTGCAACGCGTAATTGACAGCTATAGCGCCAATGGTCTGCGCGCCGAGGTCGAGACCTTTTTCCGCGATATCCCCCGCCGCCTGTCCGAGGCGCAGCTGGTGATCAGCCGGGCGGGTGCTTCGTCGGTGGCCGATATCACGGTGATCGGGCGACCCGCGATCCTGATCCCCTATGCGCAAGCCACCGCGGATCATCAAAGCGCCAATGCCAGCGGGCTGGTTGCAGCCGGTGGCGCCGTGATGATATCCGAGCAATCACTATCGCCCGACACGCTTGCCGCGGCGATCGCAACCATTCTCACCGAACCGGCCAAGGCCGATCAGATGGCGCAAGCGGCCTTGTCGATGGGCCTGCCCGATGCGGCCCAAAGGCTCGCGGCACTGGTCGAGGAATTGGCCCAGAAAGGCGCTGCATGACACCTGCGATCACGAAACTGCCGACCAAGCTGGGTGCGATCCATTTCGTGGGCATCGGGGGTATCGGCATGTCGGGGATCGCCGAGGTGCTTTTGAACCACGGCTATCAGGTCCAGGGTTCTGACCTCAAAGCCTCCAAGATCACCGAGCGGCTCGAAGGTTTGGGCGCGCGGGTGTTCATTGGCCAAAAAGCCGAGAACCTCGATAGCGCCGAGGTGGTGGTGATTTCATCGGCGATCAAACCGGGCAATCCCGAGCTTGACGCCGCGCGGCTGCGGGGTCTGCCCGTCGTGCGCCGGGCTGAAATGTTGGCCGAGTTGATGCGCCTGCGTTCGAATATCGCGATTGCGGGCACGCATGGAAAGACCACGACCACGACGATGGTGGCCACGCTACTGGATGCGGGCGGCGTTGATCCGACAGTGATCAATGGCGGCGTGATCCATGCCTATGGCTCGAATGCGCGCGTCGGCCAAGGCGACTGGATGGTGGTCGAGGCTGACGAGTCCGACGGCACCTTCAACCGCCTACCTGCCACCATCGCGATCGTCACCAATATCGACCCCGAGCATATGGAGCATTGGGGCACGATCGAGAACCTGCGGAAGGGGTTTCTCGATTTCGTCTCGAACATTCCCTTTTACGGGCTGGCCGTGTGCTGCACCGACCACCCCGAAGTGCAGGCGCTTGTGGGCCGCATCACTGACCGCCGTGTCGTGACCTTTGGCTTCAACGCACAGGCCGATGTGCGCGCAGTCAACCTAAGCTACAAATCGGGTGTCGCGCATTTCGACATCGCGCTGCAGGCCGAGGGGCAGGTGATCGAAGGTTGCACCTTGCCCATGCCGGGCGACCATAACGTGTCCAACGCTTTGGCGGCCGTGGCCGTGGCCCGCCATTTGGGCATGAAGGCCGATGAAATCCGCGGTGCATTGGCGGGTTTCAAGGGCGTCAACCGCCGCTTCACCAAGGTGGGCGAGGTGGGCGGCATCACCATCATCGACGATTACGGCCATCACCCGGTCGAGATCGCCGCCGTGCTCAAAGCCGCGCGTCAAGCCAGCGAAGGCCGCGTGATCGCGGTGCATCAACCCCATCGCTATACGCGCCTGTCCAGCCTGTTCGAGGATTTCTGCGCCTGTTTCAACGAGGCCGATGTGGTCGGCATCGCCGAGATTTATGCCGCGGGCGAAGATCCGATCCCCGGTGCGGGGCGCGATGATCTGGTGGCGGGGCTGATCCGCCACGGCCACCGCCATGCGCGCGCCGTGGTCTCCGAGGATGATCTGGAGCGTTTGGTGCGCGAGCAGGCGCGGCCGGGCGATATGGTCGTCTGCCTTGGGGCTGGCACCATCTCGGCTTGGGCGCAGGGATTGGCCGCGCGGCTCAAGGATCTCGATGCGCGCGCCTAAGGTGCAGATGCAGCGCGGGCTGCGCCTTGCTGGACAGCGCGCCAGCGCGGCGCTAGCAACCCGGCCATGACCGCGATCCAAGACATCCCCCTGCGCGGGCGCGCGACGCCTGACCGGCCCTTGGCTGATCTGACATGGTTGCGCGTGGGTGGCCCTGCCGATTGGTTGATCCAACCCGCCGACGCAGATGATCTGGCGATGTTTCTGTCAGCACTCCCACCAGATGTGCCGGTCTTTCCCATGGGGGTCGGCTCGAACCTGATTGTGCGCGATGGCGGCATCGCGGGTGTGGTGATCCGGCTTGGGCGCGGCTTCAACGCGATTTCGGTCTCTGGCGATCTGGTCACGGCGGGGGCAGCGGCGCTTGACGCCCATGTCGCGATCAAGGCGGCCGAGGCCGGGCGCGATCTGACCTTTCTGCGCACCATTCCCGGCTCTGTCGGTGGCGCGCTTCGGATGAATGCGGGCTGTTACGGCGCCTATGTGGCCGACCACTTCGTTTCCGCCCGCGTGATCCACCGTGATGGGCGCGTGGAAACGCTGGGGCAGGGCGATATCGGTTTTGCCTATCGCCAGACCGATCTGCCGCCCGACAGCATCGTGACCGAGGTGACCTTTCGCGCCGAGGCGGCCGATCCCGACACGCTGGCCGCGAAGATGGCCGACCAGATCGCCAAGCGCGACGCAAGCCAACCCACCAAGGACCGCAGCGCCGGATCGACCTTTCGCAACCCGGTGGGCCATTCCTCTACGGGGCGGGTGGATGACACCCACGACCTCAAGGCGTGGAAGGTCATTGACGATGCGGGCATGCGCGGTGCCACACGCGGCGGCGCGCAGATGTCGGTGATGCATTCCAACTTTCTGATCAACGCCGGTGGCGCTACTGCCGATGATCTTGAATCTTTAGGAGAAGAGGTCCGAAAAAGGGTTTTCGAGACGCAGGGAATAGCGCTAGAATGGGAAATCATGCGCGTCGGGCGAAATCGGCGCGATTGATCCGGGCAAGCCCGGCAAAATAACAAGGGGCAAAGCCCCGACAACAGACTGACCGGGCAATAGAATCCGGCGGATTGAGGCAAGAGTGGCGGGTTCGAGCAGAACAACCCCCTTGATTGCGGTGCTGATGGGTGGCCCCTCGTCCGAGCGCGAGGTGTCGCTGTTCACGGGCCGTGGCTGCGCGGATGCGCTCAGGGGCGAAGGTTACGGGGTGGTCGAGATCGACTGCGGCCCCGATTTGGCCATGCGCCTGTCCGATCTGAAGCCTGATGTCTGTTTCAACGCGCTGCATGGCCGTTGGGGCGAGGATGGCTGTGTGCAGGGCCTGCTGGAATGGCTGCGCATCCCCTATACCCATTCGGGCGTGCTGGCCTCGGCCTTGGCGATGGACAAGGCGCGCACCAAGGATGTCTACCGCGCTCACGGCCTGCCTGTGGCCGAAAGCGTCATCGTGACCAAGGCGCAAGCGATGGCGGCCCATGTCATCGCGCCGCCCTATGTGATCAAACCCAATAACGAAGGCTCATCGGTCGGTGTCTATCTCGTGGCCGAAGGGGCGGATACGCCGCCGCAGCTATCCGCCGCGATGCCCGATCATGTGATGGTCGAGGCTTATCTGGCGGGGCGCGAATTGACCTGTTCGGTCATGGGCTGCGACCCCGGCCAGCCCGGACCGCTGACCGTGACCGACATCATTACCGATGGCTGGTATGATTACGACGCGAAATACAAGCCCGGCGGCTCGCGCCATGTGGTGCCTGCCGATCTGCCCAAGCCCATTTTTGACGCGTGCATGGAGATGTCGCTTGTCGCCCATCGCGCGCTTGGCTGCCGCGGTGTCAGCCGGACCGATTTCCGCTGGGATGAAGCCCGTGGGCTGGACGGGCTGTTCTTGCTGGAAACCAACACCCAGCCGGGCATGACGCCCACCTCGCTCACGCCGGAACAAGCGGCGGTGTGCGGCTATGATTTCGGCGCGCTCTGCCGCTGGTTGGTGGAGGATGCCTCATGCGACCGCTGATCGCCGAACGCGCGCCGCGCCGGGTGGCCCCGCCACCCATTACCGAACAGCCCCGCGACCCCGCGCCGTCGATCTGGTCTTACCGCGCCCAACGCCTCTGGCTGACGCCGCTGTTTCGCCGCGTGGTGCGCGTGGGCTTGCCCAGCTTCGTGGTCGTCTTCGGGCTTGGGGTGTATTTTGCCGATGAACAAAGCCGCATCGCATTCGCCGCCAATGTCCAAGACCTCCGGCAAAGTATCGAGAGCCGACCGGAATTCCGGGTCAATGCAATGGCCATCTCGGGTGCGAGCGAGGCCGTGGAAAACGATATCCGCGCCTATCTCGGCCTGTCATTTCCGCTGTCATCCTTCGATTTGGACCTGCCCGCCATGCGCAGCCGGATCGAGGCTTTGCCGGCCATCGCGCAGGCCGATCTGCGCATCCAAGCGGGTGGATATCTGGCCGTCAACGTGCGCGAGCGCGTGCCGGTCCTGATCTGGCAAACCCGCGAAGGTTCGGTCTTGATCGATGCCGAAGGCCATTTTGTTGCCGATCTGGCCGCGCGGACATTGGAAAGCCCGCTGCCCTTGATCGGTGGTGATGGTGCGGATCACGTGGTCGATGAGGCGCTGGCAATCCATGCGGCAGCCGCGCCTTTGGCCGATCGCTTGCTTGGGTTGGTGCGGATCGGAGAGCGGCGCTGGGATGTGGTGCTGCAGGACGGACGCCGGATCTTGTTGCCCGAGCAGGGCGCTGTTCAGGCCCTCGACCGCGCGCTGGGTCTGCATGATGCCACAGATATTTTGAACCGCGATGTGGTGCGCCTTGATCTGCGCGACGCTGAGCGGGTGAGTGTGACCCTGAGCCCCGCCGCGATGGAGGCGCTGCGCCAAGAGCGTATCCGCGCGCGGGCAAACCCGACCGGAGAACAAAGCGGATGAACACGCTCTATCATGCGCAACGTGCGATGCGGGCAAAGCGACAAGATGCGCTCAAGCGCGGTGTCGTGGCGGTTCTCGATATCGGAAGCCACAAGGTCTCGTGCCTTGTGTTGAAATTCGACTCCTCCGAGATCGCATCCCCCGCCGAGGGGATCGGTGCGATGGCAGGCCAAGCCAGCGTGCGTATCATCGGTGCGGCCACGACACGCTCGCGCGGTGCGCGCTTTGGTGATGTCGAAAGCCTGCAGGAAACCGAACGCGCCATTCGTACAGCCGTGCAAGCAGCACAGAAAATGGCGCAGGTCCGCGTCGATCATGTCATCGTGTCCTTCGCCGGTGGCCGTCCGCGCAGCTATGGGCTTGAGGGTGAGGTCGATATCGGCGGCGGCACGGTCGAAAACGCCGATGTCGCCCGCGTTCTGGCGGCCTGTGATCTGCCCGATCTGGGGGCAGGGCGCGAAGTGCTGCATGCCCAGCCGGTCAATTTCGCGCTCGATCATCGCAGCGGCCTGACCGATCCGCGCGGCCATGTCGGCAACAGGCTATCGGTGGACATGCATCTTTTGTCGATCGAGGCCACGGCAATCGAGACCTTGCTGCATTGTGTCAAACGCTGCGATCTGGAATTGGCGGGTCTGGCCTCTGCGCCCTATGCGGCGGGGATTTCCAGCCTTGTGGAAGACGAGCAAGAGCTGGGTGCCGCCTGTATCGACCTGGGTGGCGGCACCGCCAGCCTGTCGATCTTCATCAAGAAACACATGATCTATGCCGATACGGTGCGCATGGGTGGCGATCATGTCACCAGCGATATCAGCCAAGGGCTTCAAATCCCGATGGCCGATGCGGAACGGATCAAATGCCGCTTTGGCGGCGTGATCGCGACCGGGCTTGATGACCGCGAGGTCATCGAGTTGACCGGCGAGACCGGCGATTGGCACCATGACAGGCGCACCGCCACCCGCGCCGAGTTGATCGGCGTCATGCGCCCCCGCGTTGAAGAAATCCTGGAAGAGGTGCGGGTGCGGCTTGATGCGGCTGGCTTCGATCATCTGCCCAGCCAACGCATCGTGTTGACCGGCGGGGCAAGCCAGATCCCCGGCCTCGATGGGCTGGCCAGCCGTATCTTGGGCAATCAGGTCCGGCTTGGCCGACCGCTCAGGGTGCAGGGCTTGCCACAGTCGGCGGCGGGGCCTGCGTTCTCCTCGCTTGTGGGCTTGGCGCTGTTTGCAGCCTATCCGCAAGACGAGTGGTGGGACTTCGAGACACCCGCCGAACGGCTGCCCGCGCGCAGCTTCAAGCGGGCGGCCAAATGGTTGCGCGAAAACTGGTAGCCCCCGTATCTGGTGTTTCATCGCAAAAGCGTGGGAAATCGGCGGATTTCCGCCCCATATTTCGCGTAAAAATTGGAATTTTCGCGTGACGGGCTGCCCGGAAACGGGTAGCATGTTCGGAAATCAGAGGCAAAACGGCAGCACGACGTAAAGATCGGCGCCATATCGAACATTGATCGCAAATAAGATCACATACAGGCGGACAGACCCATGACACTCAATCTTATGTTGCCCAAAGGCCAACCGGACATGAAGCCCCGGATCACTGTGTTCGGCGTGGGCGGGGCCGGGGGCAACGCGGTCAACAATATGATCGACCAAAACCTCGACGGGTGCGAGTTCGTGGTCGCCAATACCGATGCACAGGCACTGGCGCAGTCGCGAGCCAATGCCCGCATCCAGATGGGTTCGCGCGTCACCGAAGGTTTGGGCGCCGGTGCGCGCCCCGCGGTCGGCGCCTCCGCTGCCGAAGAGTCGATCGAAGAGATCGTGGATCATCTGGCGGGTGTTCACATGGCCTTCATCACCGCCGGCATGGGTGGCGGTACGGGCACGGGGGCCGCGCCCATCATCGCGCAGGCCGCGCGTGAATTGGGTGTGCTGACCGTTGGCGTCGTGACCAAGCCCTTCCAGTTCGAAGGCATCAAGCGCATGCGCCAAGCCGATGAGGGCATCGAGGCGCTGCAAAAAGTCGTCGATACGCTGATCATCATTCCCAACCAGAACCTGTTCCGTCTGGCCAATGAAAAGACCACCTTCACCGAAGCCTTCGCCATGGCCGATGATGTGCTTTATCAGGGCGTTAAGGGCGTGACCGACCTGATGGTCCGGCCCGGTCTGATCAACCTCGATTTCGCCGATGTCCGCGCCGTGATGAACGAAATGGGCAAGGCGATGATGGGCACGGGCGAAGCCGATGGCGAGAACCGTGCATTGCAAGCCGCAGAGAAGGCGATCGCTAACCCGCTCTTGGATGAAATCAGCCTCAAGGGCGCGCGCGGTGTTCTGATCAATATCACCGGCGGCTATGACCTGACACTGTTCGAGCTTGACGAAGCGGCCAATCGCATCCGCGAAGAGGTCGACCCCGAGGCCAATATCATCGTCGGTTCGACCCTCGATACCGATATGGAAGGCCGGATGCGCGTCAGCGTCGTGGCCACCGGCATCGATGTCACCGAGGCCGCCAAGGCCGAGGAAGAAGCGCGCGTTTACGCCGCCGCAGCCGTCGCTGCGCGCCCGGCGGCACCTGTGGCACCCCCTGCGCCCGAGCCTGTGGCCGAACCGGCCCGTGCGGCTTTCGTCCGTCACGAGCAGGCCGAGCCGTCATTGTTCAACACCCTCGGTATGGATGAGTATGTCGAAGAGGATATGGGCGCGCTCGATGATGTGCCTGCCCCCGTCTATGAGCCGCAGCCGCAGCATCAGCCCGTCGCAGCTGCGCCGCGCGTCACCGCCTTTGATCAGCCCGCACATGAGCCGGTTTCAAACCAGCCGCAATTCGCGAGCAAGGCACGCCCCGAGGTGCTGGCCCGTCTGCGTGACGCGATCCAAAAAGATGTCTCGCGCCCTGCCGCAGCACCCCAACCGCAGCCTGAGGCGCATAAGCCGCGGCTGAGCTTGAACACGCTGATCAACCGCATGACCGGCCATGCCGAAGAAGGGCATGGCATGACCGAACGTCGCCAGCCCGCGATGACGGGAACGATCCCGCCACGCCCGGTACAGCAGCCCGTGCAGCAGCCTGTCCAACACGCAGCCCCCGATGAGGGAATCGTCGATCCCGAACAAGAGCGCATCGATATTCCCGCATTCCTGCGCCGTCAGGCGAATTGACGCCGTCACATTCCTGCGAAAAAGGCCGGTGTTTCGCCGGCCTTTTTTCTTTTTGAAACAGTGCGTTGCTGGGCTTCACAAATGGCATAGGCAAAGATTTGCCGATCACCTTCGGCATTGTTGCAGAACGTCATAAAGGTTGAATTGTTCCTTTCTTCCCGGCCCGTTATCAACACAAATGGCAGTTAATCAGCTGGTAACGGCACGACTGCAGCGCATCACATGACACAGGCGATCCAATGCCGGCATGTCGATGTGCGGGGGACACGGAGTACGGAATGCAGGCGACACTTAGGCAATCGGTCCGTTTATCGGGTGTGGGGCTTCACACCGGAAAGCGGGTCAACGTGACGGTCGGACCGCAAGCGGCCCATATGGGGCTGTGGTTTGCGCGCACCGATTTGCCCGATGCCGCCTTGATCCCCGCCCGCTATGATGCCGTTCCGATGAGCCGGCTTTGCACAAAGCTGCGCGGCGATGACGGGGCCGAGGTGTCGACCATCGAACATATCATGGCCGCCTTGGCCGGTTGCGGGATTCATAACGCCTTGGTCGAGGTCGATGGGCCGGAGCTGCCGATCCTTGACGGCTCGGCCGCGCCCTTTGTGCGCGCTTTTCTGGATGCGGGCATCCAGCAGCAAGAGGCACCGATCCACGCCATCGAGATCCTGCGCGAGATCAAGGTCACGGACGGCGACAGTATTGCGACCCTCTCGCCTGCGGCAGGGCTCGAGATGGATTTCACCATTGATTTCGCCGATGCCGCCATTGGGCGGCAGCGTCGGGTCGCCAATTTGGCCAATGGGCGGTTTGTGCGCGAATTCTGCGATAGCCGCACCTTCTGCCGCAAGGCCGATGTCGATGCGATGCATGCGGCGGGTCTTGCGCTGGGTGGCAGCTATGACAATGCCGTGGTCGTCGATGGCGACACTGTGCTGACGCCGGGTGGCCTGCGCCATGCGGATGAAGCGGTGCGCCACAAGATGCTTGATGCCTTGGGCGATCTGGCCTTGGCCGGCGCACCGATCTTGGGCCGCTATACCGGTGTGCGCGCGGGCCATATGCTGACCAACCAACTGTTGCGCGCCCTTTTTGCCAGCCACGGCGCTTGGCGCGTGGTCGAATGCACCGCCCAACAGGCCGCAAGCCTGCCCGGTATCGGTGTCACGGGTGCCGATCTGGCCCATGTGGCTTGATCACAAAACCCACAGCATCGCCATGAAGGTCTTGGTCAACTCTTGCGTTTTGCGCCCAAAAAATATGTGTTAGGACCACGTAACGGCGGGCGACAAGACACTGCCCAAAGAGATCAAGACGAGGTTTTCGAGCATGCAGCGGAGCGGTCAAAACGCGATCCGGAAATGGGGCTTCGGTGCAAGCCTCTGCCTGGTCACGGCGCTTTCCGGCTGTGGCGATAACGCCCTGTTCGCAGAGGGCGGGTTTTTCGCGGGCCGCAGCGCGCCTGTCCCGCTTGAGCAACTTGACGCTGCCACGATTTTCCAGCGCGGCGAAGCGGCCCTTGCCGCCGATGACCCCGAAGAAGCGGCTGCGCTGTTCATCGAGGTCGAGCGCCTTCACCCCTATTCGGAATGGGCGAGCCGTGGCTTGATCATGGCGGCATTCTCCTATCATGCCGCCACCGATTACGAGAATGCCCGCATTGCCGCGCAGCGGTTCCTCGACTTCTACCCCGGCGAGGAAGACGCGGCTTATGCCCAGTTCCTCTTGGCGCTGAGCTATTACGACCAGATCGACCAGGTCGGCCGCGACCAAGGCATCACCTTTCAAGCCTTGCAAGCGCTGCGCGAGGTGATCGAGCGCTACCCCGACAGCGAATATGCCCAAGATGCCATCCTGCGCTTCGATCTGGCCTTTGACCATCTGGCTGGCAAAGAGATGGAGATCGGCCGCTACTACCTGCGCCAGCAACATTACGCCGCTGCCATCAATCGGTTCCGCGTCGTGGTCGAACAGTTCCAGACCACCAGCCATACGCCCGAGGCGCTGATGCGGCTGGTCGAGGCATATCTGGCGCTGGGCCTGACCGATGAGGCGCAGACCGCCGGTGCGATCTTGGGGTATAACTACCAATCCTCGCCCTTCTATGACGATGCGTTTCGTCAGCTGACCGGCCAGGATCTGGCCCCCGATGCCGCAGGCGAGGGGTGGCTGCGCGATATCTGGCGCCAGACGGTGCGCGGGGATTGGCTCTGAATTCTGCATCGCTGCCCGTGATGGGCTGCCGGGGATAGGGACGCGCGGGGCCTGATGCTGCTTCACCTCGATATTCGCGACATGTTGATCATTGACCGGCTGGAGCTTGCCTTTCAGCCGGGCCTAAACGTGTTGACCGGTGAAACAGGCGCGGGAAAATCCATCTTGCTCGATGCGCTGGGCTTTGCCCTTGGGTGGCGGGGGCGTGCCGATCTGGTGCGCGCAGGCGCGGCTCAAGGTGAGGTGGTGGCCGAGTTTGCCCTTGGCGCGGGCCATCCCGCCTTTGCGCTGCTCGAGGCCGCAGGTCTGCCCGCCGAGCCGAGCTTGTTCTTGCGCCGCGTGAATATGCCCGATGGGCGCAAAATGGCCTGGATCAATGATCGGCGTGCCAGTGGCGATGTGCTGCGCGCGCTCTCCGATACGCTGGTCGAGCTGCATGGGCAGCAAGATGATCGCGGCCTGCTCGACCCGCGTCAGCATCGCGCGATGCTGGACGATTTCGGCGGGCACGCGGCGATGCTGGCGGCATTGCGCGCAAGCTGGTCAGCCCATCGTGCGGCGCAAAAAGCCTTGGTCACGGCGGAGGCCGATCTTGCCCGTATGCAGGCCGAAGAAGATTTCTTGCGCCATGCCGTGGCCGAGTTGGATCAGCTTGACCCGCAGCCCGGCGAAGAGGCCGCACTTGATGCCAGCCGTCGCCTGATGCAAGCCGCCGCCAAAATGCGCGAGGATCTGACACGCGCGGATGCGGCCCTTGGCCTGCAAGGGGCTGAAGGGGCGATGGGCGATGCCCGCCGCTGGCTTGATGGCTTGGCCGAGCGGGCCGAGGGTGGGCTTGACGATGCGCTGGGCGCCGTTGAGCGGGCGATGGTCGAGCTTGGCACCGCGCAAGACGCGCTTGCCCGCTTCACCGAGGCGCTCGATCTTGACCCATATGCCTTGGAGCGGACCGAGGATCGGCTGTTTGCCTTGCGCGGATTGGCGCGCAAACATGGCGTCGGCCCCGATGATCTTGCCCATTTGGCAGCGGATCTGCGCAGCAGGCTTGCCGCCCTTGATGGGAGCACGGACCAGATCGCCAGCCTTGCCGCGGCCGAGCGCGCGGCGGCCCAAGCCTATGACGCCTTGGCAGATCAGTTGACACAAGCCCGCCGCGCGGCAGCGCTGCGGCTGGATGCGGCCATGGCGGGCGAGCTTGCACCGCTGAAGATGGAACGCGCGGTTTTTACCACCGAGATCACCGCCGCCCCGGCAGGCCCGGATGGGGTGGATCAAGTGACATTCGTGGCCGCCACCAACCCCGGCGCGCCCGCAGGCGCGCTCAACAAGATCGCATCAGGCGGGGAATTGTCACGCTTTCTCTTGGCGTTGAAGGTCTGTCTGACAGCCCAGACACGCGGCATCACGATGATCTTCGACGAGATCGACCGAGGCGTGGGTGGGGCGACCGCCGATGCGGTGGGCCGCCGCTTGAAAGCCTTGGCTGAAGGCGCGCAGGTTCTGGTCGTCACCCATTCGCCGCAGGTGGCAGCCCTTGGCGCGCATCATTGGCAGGTCGCCAAGCGTGTCGAGGCGGGGATGACGCTGAGCCATGTCAGCGCGCTCGATCCCGCGCTGCGCATCGACGAGGTCGCGCGCATGCTGGCCGGTGATCGCATCACCGAGGCCGCGCGTGACGCCGCGCGCGCCTTGATCGACGCAGCCCAAGGCGACGACGCATAAGTAGAGGGGGCTCTGCCCCCGCCGCGCCCTTTGGGCGCGCCTCCCCCGGAGTATTTGTGAAGCAAAGATGCTGGGTGATTTGCGCTGTGAGTGATCACGAAAGTTTTCATCAGCGCCACCAATGCATGGCGATCGTGAACACTCTTACCTTTTCTCAAACCCCTCCGTGGCTTACAGCTTGGATAACCCGTCGCTGGCCGCATGCGGAGCGGTTGCGATGTCGGGATGAGGGTGGCTCCGCGCAAGGGGATGGACGTGGCCGAAACCGTGCTCGGCCTGTTGCGGGAATGGATGTCCGCTGCCTTGGCGGCAAGCCAGCGCGGCTGGCGCGTGCTACGCGAAAAAGGGCCGACCCAGATCCAGTTTTGGCTGATCGCTTTGCTCATCGGCATCGCCGCCGGTTTCGCGGCGCTCTTGTTCCGTAAGGGGATCAGCTGGCTGCAAGAGGCGCTGTACGGCGTCGAAGATGTGCGCTTGATGCACAGCTTCGCCGAAAGCCTGCCTTGGTACATGATCTTGCTGATCCCGGTGGCGGGCGGCTTGGTCGTTGGGGTGATCTTGCATGTTTTCACACCCGATGGGCGCGCGCGTTCGGTGGCCGATGTGATCGAGGGTGCGGCACTGGCCGATGGGCGGGTCGAGCAAAAGGCCGGCATCGCCTCGGCCTTTGCCTCGCTCATCACGCTGGGATCGGGCGGCTCATCGGGGCGCGAGGGGCCGGTGGTGCATTTGGCCGCCGTGATCGCGAGCAAGGTGAGCGATTGGATCCGCGCCGATGGGATCACCGGGCGCGATTTGTTGGGCTGTGCGGTGGCCGCCGCGGTCAGCGCCTCGTTCAACGCGCCGATCGCGGGCGCGCTTTTCGCGCTCGAGGTGGTTTTACGCCATTTCGCGGTCCATGCTTTTGCGCCCATCGTGATCGCATCCGTGGCAGGCACGGTGATCAACCGCCTCGAGTTCGGGGGGGTGACGGAATATAGCCTGACCGCTGACAGCGCGTTGCAATTCTATTCCGAATTGCCCGCTTTCTTGATCCTTGGCTTGGTCTGCGGGCTGGTTGCGGTGGCGCTGATGCGCGCGGTTTTCTGGGCCGAGGATCTGGGCAATCTGGCGCAGCGGTTGACGGGCATCCCACGCTGGCTGAGGCCCGCTTTCGCGGGGCTGCTGCTGGGCGGGCTTGCCATTCCCTTTCCTCATATCATCGGCGTTGGCTACGAGACGACATCGGCCGCCTTGACGGGGGAATTGCTGCTGCATGAGGCGATCGTGTTCACCATCCTCAAGGTCTTGGCCGTGGCCATCACCTTGGGCGGGCGCATGGGGGGCGGCATTTTCTCGCCTTCGCTGATGATCGGCGCCATGGCGGGACTTGCCTTTGGCATCGTGGCGACCGCGATCTTTCCCGATCAATCGGGCGAAGGCACGCTTTATGCACTTGCGGGTATGGGGGCGGTCGCTGCAGCCGTGCTGGGTGCGCCGATCTCGACCACCTTGATCGTGTTCGAACTCACCGGCGATTGGCAGACGGGTCTTGCCGTGATGGTCGCGGTCTCGATCTCGACCGCGCTGGCCTCACGGCTGGTGGACCGGTCCTTTTTCCTCACCCAGCTTGAGCGGCGCAATATCCATTTGGCCGCCGGTCCGCAGGCCTATCTTTTGGCGATGTTCCGCGTGGGCCTTGTGATGCGCCCGATGGATCACGAGAATGCCGCCCCGCAAGAGCAGCTTTTGACCCTGATCGAGCAAGGCATCTATACCGACACCAATGCGACGCTTGAGCGTGCCTTGCCGATTTTCGAGCGGACGGGGCTGGATTTCGTGCCCGTCGTCCAGCTTGCGCCGGGCGATGGGCCGCCCGCGCTGGAGGGGGCGCTGTTCCATGTCGATGCGCTCAAGGCCTATAACCGCGCGCTGGCGGCCACGGCGGCCGAAGAACACAGCTGATCAGAGCCGCTCGACCGTTACCCTGTCGGTGTAAAAGGCGATATGGCCCGCGATCGCGGCGGCCGCGGCAATCGGGGTCTCATAGCTCCATGCCGCATCGGGCATATCGCCTGAGGGCACGCAGACGGTGAAATAGCTGGCCACGCCTTTGCGCGGGCAGGTCGTGGCGCTGGCGGTTTTCTCCAAGAAGGCCATGCCGATATCATCGCGTGGGAAATAGATGACGGGGGGGTAATCACCCTCGGTCAACTCCAGCGCCCGGTCGCTTTCGCCCAAGATCGCCCCGCCTGCGCGCACCACCCATTTGCCGGGGGCATTTCGGATCGTGATGTTTTCGGCCATATGCGGTCCTTTCGTGGATTGCGGTCTTTATGTCGGTCACGCGCCCCGATGCCAAGGCGATGTGACAAGGGCATGTCAGATCGGCGCACAGGCGCGCGACAGCCATTCCCGTGTCGTTGTGTCAAGCGCAGGGCCGATCTTGGCCAGAACGCCCGCGTGATAGCTATTGAGCCAATCACGCTCCCACGGGGCGAGCATTTCGGCCACCACCAGCCGCCGGTCGATGGGCGCCCAGGTCAGTGTTTCGAAACACAGCATCGCGCGCGCGTCGCCGCCGGGCAGGGCAGGGGCCGGGGTCACCACGATCAGGTTCTCGATCCGAATGCCAAAGGCCCCCTCGCGGTAATAGCCCGGCTCGTTGGACAAGATCATTCCCGGCTCAAGCGCGATGCTCGAGACGCGGCTGATGCGCTGTGGCCCCTCATGCACGCCCAGATAGACGCCCACCCCATGGCCCGTGCCATGATCGAAATCGCGCCCTGCCGCCCAAAGCGGCGCGCGCGCCAAAGCATCGAGATGCGCGCCTGCAACCCCTTTGGGAAAGCGCGCACGGTGAATGGCGATCATGCCTTGCAGCACTTGGGTAAAGGCCGCGCGCGCCTCATCGGGGGCGGTGTCGCCCACGGCCAAGGTGCGGGTGATATCGGTCGTGCCATCGGCATATTGCCCGCCGCTGTCGATCAGGAAGAGCGATCCGGGCGTGACGGAGGCATTGCTTTCCTCGGTCACGCGGTAATGCACGATGGCGCCATTGGCGCCTGCGCCTGCGATGGTGTCAAAGCTGATTTCGGCAAGCGCGCCGGTGTCGCGACGAAACCCTTCCAGCGCACGAACGCAATCGATCTCGGTCAGCTGGCCCTTGGGTGCCTCTTGGTCGAACCAGCACAAGAAGCGTGCCATGGCCGCGCCATCGCGCAGATGTGCGGCGGTGGTGGCCGCAATCTCGGCGGGGTGTTTGCGCGCCTTGGGCAGCAGGCAGGGATCGCTGGCCTCGGTGATCGTGGCTGGGCTTGCGGCCAGAATGGCCTTGGCGGCTTGCGGCGCGGATAGGGGGTCGATCCTGATCTGGCCTGTTTGGGCGGCAAGCATTTGGGCCAACGCCTCGGGCGGATGGGGTGTAACGGCCTGTGGCAATGCCACGGCTGCAATCTTTTCGGCCGCGACGAAAAGATCGAGCCGCCCATCGCGGCGCATGATCCCCATGGCATGCAAGAGCGGCGTATGGCTGACATCGCCACCGCGCAGGTTGAGCAACCAGCACAGGCTATCGGGCTGGGTGATCAGCGCCGCGTCATCGCCCGCCTTGGCAAGGATCTCGGCAATCTGGCCCAGTTTCTCGTTAGCTGTTCGCCCGGCATAGGACACTGGCCAAGCGGTGGCAGGGGCCATCGGTGGGTCGGGGCGGTCGGTCCAGATTGTGTCGACCAAATTGTCCACCGGCTGCAAGCTGATCTGGCGCGGGGCAAGCGCCTTGTCCAACCGCGCGATCTCGGCCGCGCTATGCAGCCACGGGTCATAGCCCAAGACGCCACCCTGCGGCATGGCGTCGATCAGCCAATCCTCCAGCGCTGTTTCGGGCCAATCCACGGGCTGGAACACCGCCATATCCGATTGCGCCCGGACCTGCACCCGGTAGCGCCCATCGACGAAAACCCCGGCGCGGTCGGCCAAGATGGCGGCAAAGCCCGCCGATCCCGTGAAACCCGTGAGCCAGGCCAAGCGTTCATCACAAGCGGCGACATATTCACCCTGAAACCTGTCAGCACGCGGCACCAAGAAGGCGTCGACCCCGGCGGCATGCATCGCACCACGCAATGCGGCCAGACGCGGTGCGCCATCTTCGGGTCGTGTCTTTGCCTTGAAACTCTGAAACACGCGCCGCCCCCTTCTTCTTTCCAAAATGCGCAAAACGCCCCTGCCGCAGCGCATCATGTCGGCGGCGGGGGCCACGGAAAACGCGCGTCTTCCGCGCCCCGTCTCGGCGCGCTAGCTGGCGCGCCGTATCCCCATCACGCGGGCGCGGGCGCGCGGATCGCTGTCGAAAAGCCCGGCCAATTGCTCGGTGATGGCACCGGCCAATTGCTCGGCATCGGTGATCGTGACCGCGCGCTGGTAGTAGCGCGTGACATCATGGCCGATCCCGATGGCCAAAAGCTCGACCCCGCGGCGGCGCTCGACCATGGCAATCACATCGCGCAGATGCTTTTCGAGATAGTTGGCCGGGTTCACACTCAGCGTGCTGTCATCGACCGGCGCACCATCGGAGATCACCATCAAGATCTTGCGCGCCTCAGACCGCGCCAGCATGCGCCGATGCGCCCATTCCAGTGCCTCGCCGTCGATATTCTCTTTCAGCAGGCCCTCTTTCATCATCAGGCCCAGATTGTCGCGCACCCGCCGCCATGGCGCATCGGCGGATTTATAGACGATATGGCGCAGGTCATTGAGGCGACCGGGCTGGCCGGGCCGTCCTTGCGCCAGCCATTCCTCGCGCGCCTTACCGCCCTTCCACGCCTTGGTGGTAAAGCCCAAAATCTCGACCTTGACGCCGCAACGCTCGAGCGTGCGCGCCAGCACATCGGCGCAGATCGCCGCGATCGAGATGGGCCGCCCGCGCATCGAGCCGGAATTGTCCAACAAAAGCGTGACGACCGTATCGCGGAACTCGGTATCTTTCTCGACCTTGAAGGAGAGCGGCGTGGTGGGGTTGGCCACGACGCGGGCTAAGCGCCCGGCATCAAGGATGCCTTCCTCGCGGTCGAATTCCCATGAGCGGTTCTGCTGCGCCTGAAGGCGGCGTTGCAGCTTGTTGGCCAAACGGCTGACCGCACCCTTGAGTGGTTCGAGCTGCTGGTCGAGATAGGCGCGCAGGCGTTCCAACTCCTGCGCCTCGGCCAGATCTTCGGCGGCGATTTCCTCATCATGGGCGGTGGAAAACACCTTGTAGCCGGGATCGGCATCGGAATGAGGGGGGGCAGGCGGCGGCTCTTTCGGGGCCTCACCATCGGGCAGCTCTTGCTCGTCGGCCTCTTCCATATCGCCTTGGTCGTCCATCTCGACCTGGGCTTGGCTTTGGTCTTGTTGCTGGTCTTGGCTGCGCTCGGGGTTGGCCTCGGCCTCTTCCTCCTGGCTGTCATCCTCGCCGGTGCTGTCAGGCTGGTCCTGCTCATCGCTTTCGGCGCTCTCCTCGTCGGATTGATCATCCATCTCGTCGGGATCATCGCCCAGCTGATCGCCATAGCCCAAATCGTCGATGACCCGGCGCGCAAAGCGGGCGAATGCCGCTTGATCGCTCAAGACATCGCCCAAATTCTCCAGCGTGCCGCCCGAGCGATCCTCGATAAACCCGCGCCAAAGCTCCATCACATTGGCGGCCTCGGCAGGCAGGGGGCGGCCGGTGGCCAAATGGCGGATCAAATAGCCCGCAGCGGTGGCCAGCGGCGCATCGGCGGCATCGCGGATCTCGCCATAGCCCTTGCGCCGCGCCTCATTGGCGATCTTGGCGTCGATATTGCCTGCCGTGCCGGGCATGGCACGCGCGCCCACGGCTTCGCAGCGCGCGGTTTCCATCGCCTCCATCAGATCGCGCGCCATCGGTCCGGGTGGCGTGTAGCGCGCGGCGGTGGACAGATCGTGATAGCGATGGCGCAGCGCCAGCGCATCGGCGGTGCCGCGCGCCAAGAGCACTTCTTCGCGGGTCATGCGGCGGCTGACTTGCGGCAGGCGCATATTGTCGCCCGCGATGCCCGGCGGATCGACGGTATAGGTGACCGCAAGTTCGGGATCATCGGCCAAAACCCGAGTCGCATCGGCCAAAGCCTTTTTGAACGGGTCGGCCGGGTTATCTGTCGGGTGCTTTGCCATGGGCGGGAATGTGGCGCGAAGAGGGGGTAAGGGCAAGGGGCCTCGCGCGTCTTTGCCGCTTAGGCCATGAACCAGTCCGGCTCGGCATTGCCGCCGCAGATCAGCACGCAGACCCGCTCATCCGGTGCGGGCACATAGGCCCCCGATGTAAGTGCAGCCAGCGCAACCGCGGCCCCCGGTTCACCTATCAGCCGCGTGGCTGCCCAAAGCCGCCCCGCCGCGTCGAAAACCGCCTGATCGGGCAAGATGATCGCTTGATCCACATGCGCCTTGGCCACCGCGTAGGACATCACCCCCAAGCGTGGCCCGCCAAGCGAACTGGCCGCGATGCCCGTCGCCTGCACGTTGATCTCGGGCCCGTCGCGCAAGGAGCGCGCCAGCGTGTTCGTGCCCTCGGTTTCGACCGAGATGACGCGCACGCGGTCGCGAAACCATGCGGCCACGCCGCCGATCAGCCCGCCACCGCCAGTGGACACAAGGATCGTATCGATAGCGCCCATCTGGGCCTCGATCTCGGCGGCCACGGTGCCTTGGCCCGCCAAGGTCGGGAAGGTGTCGTAAGGGTGGACCGACAGCGCGCCGGTCGTCTCGGCATGGGCGGCATAGGCTGCCATGCAATCCGCGACCGCGCCATCGGTCAAGATCACCTCGCCCCCGAAGTCGCGCATCCGGCGCAGTTTCTCTTCCTTGGCGATGGCCTTGGGCACGAAGATGACCGAAGGATGCCCAAGCTGCGTGGCCGCATAGGCTACCGCCGCGCCATGATTGCCGCCCGAGGCCGCAACGACACCCGCCGCTGGCACGCCCTTGGACAGCATGGTGTTGAAGGCACCGCGCACCTTGAAGGAGCCCGTGACCTGCGTGTGTTCCAGCTTGAATGTGACAGGGCAGGGCAGGCCAAGTGCCGCGCCCTCGACCTGCAAGATGGGGGTCGCGCGCACCCGACCTTTGATCAGGGCGGCGGCGGCGGTGATGTCTTGGGGTGTTGGGTATGTCATCGGGCGACGATGGACCGCGCGCGGGGTGCGGTCAACGGGGCCTTAGCCAAGATGCGCGCACCAATCGGGGCGGCGTCCGCGCTGATAGGGCAGTGCCAGCCCCTCGGCGATCAGCGTCTCACCGACATCGCGGCCATTGATCGTGATGGTGATCAGGCGGCGCTCATAGCGGTCCCAGCCGCCCAGCTGCACGGCAAAGCCCGCAGGCGTATCGAGCAGCGCGCGCAGCCGCCGTGTCGCGGCTTGGCCGAGCAACGCCTCGCGATTGCAGCGGGGGCGGTGTGTTTCCGGCGTGTCGAACCCCATCAGCCGCGCGCGAAACTGGCCCATGCCCAGACAATCGAGAATGACCGTATCGCCATCGACCACGCGCGCCACGGCGCAAGGCGCGGACGCCGCCTCGGCCCGGTCCATGCCAAAGGCAACGAGGCCAAGGCCAAGGAGCGGCCCGAGGCGAAGAAAAAGGAGAAAGCCATGCATACCATCTGCATGGCGTCACGTCACATGGCTGTCGAGGAAAAAATTAACCTTTGGTTAACCTTTCAGCCGCCAGCGGCTCAGGACATCGACATGGAGGCTGCACTCTCCGGCAATTCCTCGTCAAAGCAACGCTGGTAGAACTCCGCCACTGTCTGGCGCTCCAGCTCGTCGCATTTGTTGAGGAAGGACAGCCGGAAGGCATAGCCCACATCGCGGAAGATCTCGGCGTTCTGCGCCCATGTGATCACGGTGCGCGGGCTCATCACGGTGGAGAGTTCCCCGTTCATGAAGGCCGTGCGCGTCAGATCCGCCACGGTCACCATCTGGCCGATCGTGCGACGGCCCTTCTCGGTGTTGTAATGGGGCGATTTGGCCAAGACGATCGCGGATTCCGCGTCATGGCTGAGGTAGTTGAGCGTGGCCACCAGCGACCACCGGTCCATCTGGGCTTGGTTGATCTGCTGCACACCGTGATAAAGCCCGGTGGTGTCGCCCAGACCCACAGTATTCGCCGTGGCAAACAGGCGGAAATATTTGTGCGGCGTGATGATCTCGTTTTGATCCAAGAGCGTCAGCTTGCCATCATGTTCCAGCACCCGCTGGATGACGAACATCACATCGGCGCGGCCCGCGTCGTATTCATCGAACACGATGGCGACGGGATTGCGCAGCGCCCAAGGCAAGATGCCCTCGTGGAACTCGGTCACTTGCATGCCGTCGCGCAGCTTGATTGCATCCTTACCGATCAGATCGATCCGCGAGATATGGCTGTCGAGGTTGACGCGCACGCAAGGCCAGTTCAGCCGCGCGGCCACCTGTTCCACATGGGTCGATTTGCCCGTGCCGTGATAGCCTTGGATCATGACCCGGCGGTTATGCGAAAAGCCCGCAAGGATCGCCAATGTCGTGTCGGGGTCGAATTTATAGGTCGAATCGATCTCGGGCACACGGTCGGTGCGCTCGGCGAATGCCTTGATTTTCATATCGGTGTCGATGCCGAACACCTCACGGACCGAAAGCTCCTCGGTGGGTTTCGCGTCCATGCTCAAGCTGCCGTCTGCCATGGTGTCCTCGATCTTGCCCGGGGGAATATCACGCCCGTGGCATGCAACATATCGCGGGGGCCTGCAAGGGAAAGGCTTTCTTCGCTTCCGCCAAGATCACGCGGCGCGTGTCAGTTCCAGCATGACACCGTCACCGTCATCTCGGCGCCCAGACGCGCCAAAAGCTCGCGGTTGAGGGTGGCGTCGCGCGTTGATGCGCGCGTGGTGATGCCCGCGGCCTTCAGCGCTTCGCCAAGCTGGTCGGCCCGCAAGGCCAAGGTGACATTCTCGGGCAAGGCCCGCCCGCCCGCGATGCCGGGAAGCACCATGCCCAGAACCGTACCCGCGTTGTCGAAGACCGGCCCACCCGCCTCGCTATCGGCGGTTGCGACATCAAGGCGCTGCACGGTCTGTTCGCCGTTGATGCCTTGCAGATCGGCCAAGGTGCCAAAGGCCATCGAGGCGCCGCCCAAAGCCCCGTCAAAGGGAAAGCCCGCAACCGCGATATCGGATCTGATCCGCCCCGGCGCTGTCGCCAGCTCGGCAAAAGCCATGGGTGCCAAGCGTTGCAGCGGCCGCAACACGGCAAGGCCCAGGGCCTCGTCGCGCAGCGCGATTTCGGCGGGGTAGGCCTCGTCGATCAAGATGCGCGCGCATTGGCCTGCGACCGCCTCGGCGGTGGTCATGACCAGCCCGTTTGCATCGAGGTAAAATCCCGATCGCACAAGTTCGGGTGCGCGCACACTCAGCCCTGCCACGAGATCGATCGCTTGGCCCTCCTCGGGCGGGACGGCGCCGGGCGCGAGCGCACCTTCGAGCGGGCGAAAGCTGTCTTGCATCATCGGCAGCACCCGCGCGATTCGTGCGTCTTGTTCAGGTGGCCAGACAATGGTGAAGCCCTTGACCGCGCCACCCACAAGGCGCGCCTCGGTATGGCTGCGCAGCGTGTCGGATTGCCCAGTCAGCAAGAAACGGTCGCCTTGGCGCGCGCGTTCACCCGTCAGTGGCACGATCTCGAGTGTTTGCATGATCTCGTAGAGGCCAAACAGCGTGTTGCGATCACCCGCTTGGCTGATCAGCATCACCTGCACACCGCTGTCGTTGACGGCATCGAACTGTGCGAAGGGAAAGTTGTATTGCGCAAAACTGACCATCGCCAATGGCAGCGAAATCTCGATCCCGGCGTCCGCATCGCGCACCGTGTCCATGCCAAGGGCGGCCAATTCGCTCTCATAGGCCGAAAAAAGCGCTGCACGCTGCGCCGTGGTCAGCACACCTGTGGGTTCAAAGCCATTGTCTTGCTGCCAGTCCGACATGGCGCGGCGGGTGCCGGGGCCAAAGGCGCCGTCGATCCGCGCGGTGTAAAAGCCGAACCATTGCAGCGCGATTTGCAGCGCGTCGCGCGCTGGGCGGTCGAGCTGCGCCTCGTTCCGGCGGGCCTCTTGCAAGGTCTCTTCCGGCTCAAGCTCGGGCTCTGGCTCGGGCGCGGGCTCTGGCGCTGCCGCGATGATTTGTGGCGCGGCAGCTTGCGTCTGCGGTGGGGTATCGTTGGTCACGGCGGGCTGGGCTGCGGCCAATGCCGCGGCGCCGATGGGAAAGACCTGCGCGGTATAGGGTGCGCCATCGACGATGAAACTGTCGCGCGGCACCAGCCCGCGGGCCAGTAGATCACGCAACACAGCCGGCGCATCGGCGGCGGTGTAAGGGCCGAGCGCGATGGCATAAAGCCCGGTTCTGGCGCGAAAGGCGTTCACATCGGGCAAGACCTGCGCATAGGTGCGCGCGCGGCTTTCGGTCGTCGCCAAGGTCGTGTTGCTTTCGATTTGCACAAAGACCTGATCTTGCGCCTGCGCGGTCGATGGCCATGACAAGATCATGGCGAGCATCGCTGCGGCCAGCCAACCGCACATTCCGCCAAATTCGCCTGCGCGCATCATTCTCGACATCATTTTCACCCCAATTCCGCACCATTACACAGCGCAGAGTCCCGTTTCGGACCACATTCGCGTTACGCAATGGAATGCACCGGATGCCAATGGTTTTGCAAGTCAGCCGCGCGTCCCACGCGCGTTGACCACGGGCGAGTGTGACACTAGAGAGGCGCAGCCAGACCCCAAAACAACCAGCGAGCGCGCCCATGCCCGATACCCCGCGGAGTTTCCAGGAGATCATTCTCAAGTTGCAGGCCTATTGGGCCGCGCAGGGCTGCGCGATCATGCAACCCTATGACATGGAAGTGGGCGCGGGCACCTTTCACCCGGCCACCACGCTGCGCTCGCTTGGTACGCGCCCATGGGCTGCGGCCTATGTGCAACCGTCGCGGCGGCCCACCGATGGGCGCTACGGCGAAAACCCCAATCGCTTGCAGCATTACTACCAGTACCAAGTGTTGATCAAACCCAGCCCCCCGAACCTTCAGGCGCTTTATCTGGGCAGCCTTGAGGCGATCGGGATCGACATGGCCCTGCATGACATCCGCTTTGTCGAGGATGATTGGGAAAGCCCGACCTTGGGCGCTTGGGGCCTTGGCTGGGAAGTGTGGTGCGATGGGATGGAAGTGTCGCAATTCACCTATTTCCAGCAAGTCGGCGGCCATGATTGCCACCCGGTTTCGGGCGAGTTGACCTATGGGCTTGAGCGTCTGGCGATGTATGTGCTTGGCATCGACCATGTGATGGACATGCCTTTCAACGATCCGGCAGCGCCGATCCCGCTGAAATATGGCGATGTGTTCCGCCAGACCGAAGAGGAATATTCGCGCCATAATTTCGATGCGGCCGATACCGAAACCTTGCTGCGCCATTTCGAAGATGCCGAGGCCGAATGCGCGCGCCTGCTCGATCAGCCCGCAATCGACCCCAAGACTGGCAAACGGATCATCATGGCGCATCCCGCCTATGATCAGTGCATCAAGGCCAGCCATCTGTTCAACCTGCTCGATGCGCGCGGTGTGATCTCGGTCACCGAACGCCAAGCCTATATCGGCCGGGTGCGCGCATTGGCCAAACGCTGCGCCGATGCTTTCGTGCAGACCGAAGCAGGCGGGTGGGCCGCGTGAGCGGGGGCCTTGGCCTTGCAGCGGGGCTGAACGGATGAACGGCAAGATCATCGCCATTGCGATCATCATGATCACGGCGCTTTTTGGCGCGGGTCTTTGGTATGCGCAGACGCGGGCCTATTTCGAACCCGTGGCCACCGCTGAGTTGGTGGTGACAACAGCCTCGGGTGACACGCTGGCCTTGGCCCATAGCGATTTTCGAGGGATCGATGCGGCCAGCTCTCCCTTGCGGTTTCGGGCTTGTTTCCGCCTCGACGCAGCCGCGCTGGCGGTGCTTGAAGGGGCCATGCCCCATCCCGAGCCCACCCCGCTGATCGCGCCCGATTGGTTCGATTGCTATGATGCAGGCGCGATTGGTGCAGCGATTGCCGATGGCACGGCGCGCGCCGTGTTGTCCGTGCATGAGATGCATCGCGGCGTGGACCGCGTGATTGCCGCCTTTCCCGATGGGCGTGGCTTTGCCTGGCACCAGTTGAACGGCACCCTCGAACAATAGCGTTTCGCGGGCTTGCCCCTCGGGGCGATCCGCGCGATATGAGCGGCCAACCCCTTTGCCCGTCAAGGATCCGACGATGCCCGATCTGCTGCTCGAGTTGTTTTCCGAGGAAATCCCCGCCCGGATGCAGGCACGCGCCGCCGATGACCTGAAGCGTCTGGTGACCGATGGCTTGGTCGAAGCGGGGCTGACCTATGCCAGCGCGGGCAGCTTTGCCACGCCGCGCCGCTTGGTGCTGACGCTTGAGGGTCTCAGCGCCCATTCCCCCACGACCCGCGAAGAACGCCGCGGCCCTCGGACCGACGCGCCCGAAGCGGCGATCGAAGGCTTTTTGCGTGGCGCAGGTGTAAGCCGCGACCAGCTTGAAGCGCGCGCCGAGAAAAAGGGCGAGGTGTTTTTCGCCGTGATCGAACGCGCAGGCCGCCCCGCCGCCGAGATCATCGCCGATATCGTGCCTGCCGTGATCCGCGATTTCCCATGGCCCAAATCCATGCGCTGGGGCGCGGGAAGCCTGCGCTGGGTGCGGCCCTTGCAATCGATCTTGTGCATCCTCTCGGATGAGGCGGGAACCGATGTCGTGCCTTTCGACGTTGATGGCATCGCCGCCAGCAACACGACCGAAGGGCATCGCTTCATGGCGCCCGCCCGCTTTCCCGTGGCCCATTTCGCCGATTACGCGGCCAAGCTGAAGCGCGCCTATGTCGTCTTGTCGGCCAGTGATCGCGCAGCGCAAATCCGCCATGACGCCGAACAGATGGCCTTTGCCGCAGGGCTTGAGCTTGTCGATGATCCGGGCCTTTTGGCCGAAGTGTCGGGGCTAGTCGAATGGCCCGTGGTGCTGATGGGCCAGATCGAGGATCGCTTTCTCGACCTACCGCCCGAGGTGCTGCAAACCTCGATGCGCGAGCATCAGAAATTCTTTTCCGTCCGCAACCCCAAGACAGGCCGGATCGAACGTTTCGTGACCGTCGCCAATATCGAGACCGCCGATCAGGGCGCAACGATTCTGGCCGGAAATCAAAAGGTTCTCTCCGCCCGCCTGTCGGATGCGAAATTCTTTTGGGAAAACGATCTGCGCGTGGCGCGCGCCGGGATGGGCGATTGGATCGCGGGGCTTGAATCGGTCACCTTCCACGCCAAGCTTGGCTCGCAGGCCGCGCGGATCGCGCGCATCGCCGCCTTGGCGCGCGAGATCGCGCCGATGGTGGGCGCTGACCCTGAGAAAGCCGCCGAGGCGGCTGAGATCGCCAAGGCCGATCTACGCTCGGACATGGTTGGCGAATTTCCGGAACTGCAAGGTGTGATGGGCCGCTATTACGCGCAGGCGGCTGGCCGCGATGCAGCCGTGGCGGACGCGTGCCGCGATCATTGGAAACCGATGGGGCAGGGGGACGCAGTGCCAACCGCGCCCGTGTCGCTGGCCGTGGCGCTGGCCGACAAGATCGACACGCTGACGGGGTTCTGGGCGATTGACGAAAAGCCCACGGGGTCGAAAGACCCCTACGCCTTGCGCCGCGCGGCGCTGGGCGTGGTGCGGATGGTGTTGGAGAATGGGGTGCGGTTGGGGTTGGGGCCAACAGCCGCGACCGCCTTCGCCGCACATAGTGATAAGGCCTTGTCTGAGGCGGCATCGCTTGAGGCCTTCTTCCACGACCGCCTCAAGGTCCACCTGCGCGATGAGGGTATCCGCCACGACATCATCGACGCGGCGCTGGCGCGCCCGCCTGCCGATGACCTGTTCCTTGTCGTCGCCCGCGCGCGCGCGCTGGCGGGGTTCCTTGCCACGCCCGATGGTGAGAACCTTGTCCAAGGGTTCCGCCGCGCGGCCAATATCTTGCATCAGGCCGAAAGCGCCGATGGGGTCGAATACCGCTATGGCGCGGATGTGAAATTCGCGGAAACACCTGAGGAAAAAGCGCTTTTCGCTGCCCTTGCCACGGCCGAGGCCGCGATCAAGCCCGCCCTTGCGGCCGAGGATTTCGCCGCCGCCATGACCCAAATGGCTAGCCTTCGTGCGCCCATCGATGCGTTTTTCGAGGCGGTGCAGGTCAACGCCGAGAACCAGATCATCCGGCGCAACCGGCTGAACCTGCTGCATCGGATCGTGCAAACCTGCGGTGCTGTGGCCGATCTCTCCAAGCTCGAAGGCTGATCGGGCGCGGCGTCAGAATTTAATGACAGTTTGGCGTATGGTTTTTCTGGACACTTCATCCTGTGGTTGTATCTAATGCTGCAGGTGCAAACGAGGCATCCATGCTGACCACGCCCGATTTTACCGAAGTGACACCCACCGCCGAGTTGCGGACCGCCACCCATGGCAACCGCGCGAAATGCCTGCAACGTTTGATGCGGCTGGGCCTGCCCGTGCCGCGCACCGTGGCCTTGGGCTTTGACACCGTGCGCGCCATCGCCGCCGGGCGTCTGCCCGATATGCAATCGTTGATCGGCGTCTTTGGCCCCGGTGCGCTTGTCTCGGTGCGCTCCTCCTCGCAGATGGCCGATTGGGGCGGACCGGGGACGATCCTCAATATCGGGATGAGCGATGCGAAGGCCGCCGAGCTGGCCCAGACGCATGGCCAAGATGCCGCCGACGCGCTTTATGTCAGCTTCATCCGCTCTTACGCGGTCGATGTGCTGCGCCTTGATGCCGATGGCTATGAGGGGACGATGACACCCCGGCTGGCCAAGGCCGCGTTTGAGACCGAGACCGATGATCCCTTTCCCCAAGACCCGGCCGAGCAATTGGCCGAGGTGCTGAAATCCATGGCGCGCGCATGGGAAGGGACGACCGCACGCCTGCTACGGCAAGCGCAGGGCGCACCTGTCGATGCAGGGCTTGGCTTGGTGGTGCAGGAAATGGCGTTGGGCATTGGCCAAGGCTTGTCCGGCTCGGGCGTTGTGCAATTCGCAGCCCCCGATACCGGCGAGGCGCAGGTGACGGGCCGCTGGCTGCCACAGGCCCAAGGCCGTGCGGCCCTGTCGGAAAGCGATGCGCAATTCATCGTGCAAGACCCGCGCGGGCGCGCGCTGGAAGATGTGGCCCCCGAGATTGTTACAGATCTGCGCGCCGCAGGGCGGCTCACGCGTGAGCGTTTGCGCGAAGAGATGCAGTTGGAATTCACGCTGATGAACGGCCAGCTTGCCATTCTGGACGCGGTGAAAAGCCCCCGCTCGGGCCGGGCCGAAGTGGCGATTGCCGTGGCCTTGGCCGAGGACGGGATCATCACCCGCGACGAGGCGATGATGCGTATCCCGCCGTTTACGCTCAACCAGCTTTTGCACCGCCAAGTGGCGCCGGGTGCGGTGCGCGATGTGCTGACGCGCGGGATCGCGGGCGCGCCGGGGGCAGCGACCGGCAAGATCGTGTTTTCGGCCAGCGTGGCGCAAGCCATGGCCGCGCAAGGCGAGGCCTGCATCCTCGTGCGGCGCGAAACCAGCCCTGAGGATATTCGCGGCATGCATGCCGCCCAAGCGATTCTGACCGAGCGGGGCGGCATGACCAGCCACGCAGCGGTGATCGCGCGCGGCCTTGGCCTGCCTTGCGTGACGGGGGCGATCCGGCTGCAATTGGATGCGCGCAAAAAGACCCTGACCGTGCCGGGTCGGCGGATTTTCCACGAAGGTGATGTGATCACGTTGGACGGATCGACCGGTGATATTTTGGTTGGACCTGTGCCTTTGGTCGAACCGGCCTTGGGGGGCGCGTTCGCCACCTTGATGGATTGGGCCGATGCCGCACGCGATATCGGCATCCGCGCCAATGCCGACACGCCCGAGGATGCGGCGATGGCGCAGCGTTTCGGTGTCGATGGGATCGGGCTGTGCCGCACGGAACATATGTTCTTTGACCCCGCGCGCCTGACCGTGATGCGCGAGATGATCTTTGCCGAGAACCCGGCAGACCGCGCCGCCGCCCTTGATCGGCTGTTGCCGATGCAGCGGGCCGATTTCATCGAGCTGTTTCAGATGATGCAGGGCCAGCCGGTGACCATCCGGCTCTTCGACCCGCCTTTGCACGAATTCCTGCCCGGTGACCGCGACGGCATCCGCGCGCTGGCCGAAGCCTTGGACCTGCCCGTCAGCCGGGTTCAGGCGCGCATCGAAAGCTTGCAGGAATTCAACCCGATGCTCGGCATGCGCGGCGTGCGTTTGGGTGTCACCGTGCCCGAGATCTATGAAATGCAGGCCCGCGCGATTTTCGAGGCGACGATCAAGGCCTCGACCAAGGGCGCGCCCGTGGTGCCCGAGATCATGATCCCGCTGGTCTCGGCCCGGCGCGAGGTGGAGTTGGTCAAGGCCCGCGTCGATGCCATCGCCGCTGAGGTGAAATCGAAAACCGGACAGGAGTTCACCTATCGCCTCGGCGTAATGGTCGAGACGCCGCGCGCCTGCCTGCGCGCGGGCGATATCGCCGATCATTCGGCCTTTTTGTCATTCGGCACCAACGACCTGACGCAGATGACCTATGGTCTGTCGCGCGACGATGCGGGGCGGTTCATGTCGGATTATGTGCAGCAGGGCGTTTTCCCCGAAGATCCGTTCCAGCAACTCGACATCGATGGTGTGGGCGAATTGATGCTTTTGGGTGCCGCGCGCGGGCGTGCGGCGCGCCCTGATCTGGTGCTGTCGATCTGCGGCGAACATGCGGGCCATCCCGGAACCATCGCCTTCAGCCGCAAGGCTGGGTTCGATTATGTCTCTTGCTCGCCCTTCCGGGTGCCGGTGGCCAAGCTTGCGGCGGCGCAATTATCCATTCAAGACAAGTAATTGCCGGGCGACCCTCATTTAAAGCTGGTATGGATTAACCATTTCTTTCAAACTGTGGTCTAAACCTAGCGGGCACATCACCTATGCCCGCAAGATTCGGTGCCGATTTGGTGCTTTGCGCGCGCTTCGTTAATAAAACGAATCAGCGGCAGTTGCAGTGAACGACCGAAGCGGGGCGTGAGACCTCGGAAAGGATATGCGAATGGCAAAGCCAAGACGCTTTCTTGCCTTGTGCGGGGCCATGTTCGTCATGGGCGCGACACTTGCGCATGCCGACGTTTCCTACAGCACTTCAAACCCCGCCAGCAGCGCCGATCTTGGGCTGCGCATCGGTGCCTTGATGGGGATCGAGGCAAGCTCGCTTTCCGAATTGTCAGGTGAGCGGTTGCGCCGGATCGGCACGCCCTTCACCGCGCCCAGCCGGGGTGGTGCAGGCCATGTCATGTCGGCCCGTCAGCTTGACGCGATGCCGCGTGTGCGCGGCAATCGCCAATGGCGCTGCATGGCCGAGGCAATCTATTTCGAGGCACGCGGCGAAGAGATCGACGGACAATATGCCGTGGCCGAGGTCATCTTGAACCGCGTCGATCACGCCAATTACCCCAATACGGTTTGCGAAGTGGTCAATCAGGGCACCGGACGGCGCTATGCCTGTCAGTTCACCTATACCTGCGATGGCATCCCCGAGGTCGTGACCGATCAGCGGGCATGGAACCGCGCGGGCCAGATCGCGCGCATCATGATGGATGGCGCACCGCGCAACCTGACGGCGGGTGCCACGCATTATCATGCCGATTACGTCAACCCGCGGTGGGCGCGCGTCTATCCGCGCACGGCGCGCTACGGCACGCATATCTTCTACCGCCAACAATATTGATCGGTCGCGGAAAGCGCGCGGCGTGCCGCCTGTGGACATGGATCGGCCCTGCGGGTCGTGCTAGGTCGCGCCCATGAACGACGAGATCACTTTGGCCTTCGGGCATCCATCGGAACGGGCCAAGGCGCTTGCGGGCGATCCGCCGCCTGACCGCATCTCCATGACCGATCACCGCCGCGAGGTCGAGATCGGCGCTTTTCAAGCCGAACGTGGCGTGACCCAAACCGTGCAATTCGATGTCGTGGTCGAGGTGGCCACGCGCGCCGAGCAGGCTGTGGATGATGTCGACCGGATCTTGAGTTACGACACAATCGTCGAAGCCATCGACGCTGCACTGACGGCCGAGCGGGTCAACCTGCTGGAAACGCTTGCCGCACGCATTGCTGACCGGATCTTGACCCATCCGCTGGCCACCCGTTGCATCGTGCGGATCGGCAAGCTTGATCGTGGCCCCTATGTGCTGGGGGTGGAGATTTTGCGCAACGCGCCTGCGGGGCGCAAACGGGTGTTCCTGCCTCAGGATGCGCCGCATCCGCGCATTGTCTTTCTTGCGGCGACGGCCATCGCGCGCCCGGATCTGCCCGTGATGCTCGACCAGCTCGAAGCGGCGGGCGCGCCGGTGATCTTATGCGTGGGCCGCCCAGAAACCGACGCGCCGCGCGCCATGCATTTGATGCCGCAGCGCCGGATCGATCTTTTGGCCATCGAACAGGCGGCGTGGGTCTTGGCCTCGCGCGATGCGCGCTGTGTCGTGGTCGATAGCAGGACCGAGCTTGATTGGGCCATGCGCCATGGTCAGATCAGCGTCTGGGCCCCCTCCAAGCTGGTGCTTGATGCCCATGATGGGCCAGCCGCATCGGTTACCGAACCCTTTGCGCTGGCCATGTGGTTGGCCCAAGCCTTCGAGGCGCGCGAGGTTTTGGCCTTTGGCGCGGTGCCCGATATGGCCATGCCTGCGGGGCTGCGCGTTACGCTGTTGGGTCCGACCGACGCGCCCCCGCCCTTGGTCTGAGATCGAGCTGCATCCGCTGGCCATCTGGCGCGGCAGTGAAGCCTGCCTTTTCCAAGACACGGATCGAGGCGGGGTTGTCATCCTGCACGATCGCAAAGAACTGGTCTTGGCCTGGCACAAGCGTCGCGTGGTCCAAGGCGGCTTGCACGAATTCGCTGGCCAATCCTTGGCCGGCCGTGTCCGGCAGGAAATCAAAGCGCAACTCCAGCGCCGCGTCTGTGCCTGCGCGCCGAAAACCCGCAACGCCCACCGCATGTTCGGCATGAAACAGCACCCAAGGTGCAAGCTGATGCTGCGCCCAATCCGCCAGATCGGCCGCCAGCCGTGCTTGCCCGGTGGCCGGATCGAAAAGTGCTGCGTAAAGCGCGGCATCCGCATGCGTGGCGGCGCGCCCGTTCAACCTTGTGCTGCGAAAGATGGTTTTGTTGTCCATGCCGGCCACAAGGGCGCAAAGTGACATTGCGGTCAATATGCGCCGTCAACTTAGGCACCCTTGCGCATGCAGGGCTTGCCAAGGGCCGTGTGTGGGCGCTACGCGCCTGCCATGCGCCAAAGCTATCTTCGCCCCATCCCCTTGACCGACCCCGCCGATGCAGGCGCGGGCTTGCCGCTTGCCGGTGGTTGGGTGCGCTTTACCCATCTTGAGCGGCTCAGCCGCGATGCGCCGCCCGAGATCGTCGCGGCAACTGATTTGCCGCAGGCGGTCTTGGCGCCGTTTCTGGCCCCCCGCGACGCGATTGCCGGGCTGACATGTGACCGCCCCCGCATCATGGGGATTCTGAACGTGACGCCCGACAGCTTTTCGGATGGGGGCAGGCATGCGGGCCAGGACGCCGGGATTGCAGCAGCGCAGCGGATGCTGGCCGATGGGGCCGATCTGATCGATATCGGCGGGGAATCGACCCGTCCGGGTGCCGCCGAATTGGCCATTGCCGCGGAAATCGACCGGATCGCCCCGGTGATCGCGGGGTTGCGCGCCGCAGGGGTCAGCGCGCCGATCAGTTTGGACACCCGCAAAGCGGCGGTGGCCATGGCGGGGTTGGCGGCTGGGGCCGATGTGATCAACGATGTCTCGGGGCTGCGCCATGATCCGGGCTTGGCCGATGTTGCCGCTGCACAGGGCGCGCCCTTGATCGTGATGCATTCCATCGGCACGCCCGAGACGATGCAGGGCATGGCATCTGATGCCTATGATGATGTGCTGCTCGATGTCTATGACGCGCTCGCCGCGATCGTGGCACAGGCCGAAGCGGCAGGGGTGCCGCGCGCGCGCATCATGATCGATCCGGGCATCGGTTTTGGCAAGACATTGGCGCAGAACATGGCGCTGCTTGCGCGGCTCAGCCTGTTTCACGGCTTGGGCTGTGCGATCTTGCTCGGCGTATCGCGCAAAGGCATGATCGGCACGATTTCAGGCGAGGCCGACCCCGCGAAACGCGGCCCGGGATCGGCGGCGATCGGCCTATGGGCCGTGCAACAGGGCATACAGATGCTGCGCGTTCATGATATAGCGCTCCATCAACAAGCATTGGCGCTGTGGCAGGCTTTGGCCACGCCGGGCGTTGTGGGGCAGGAAGAGCGGAAAAGATGACCAGAAAGCTGTTTGGAACAGATGGCGTGCGCGGGCGCGCCAATAGCTACCCTATGACCGCCGAGATGGCGCTGCGTTTGGGAGCTGCGGCAGGGCGCTATTTCCGCCGCGATGGCAGCCGGGCGCATCGGGTGGTGATCGGCAAGGACACAAGGATGTCGGGCTATATGATCGAAACGGCGCTAACGGCAGGGTTCACCTCGACGGGGATGAATGTGCTGCTTTTGGGGCCGGTGCCGACGCCTGCTGTGGGATTGCTCACGCCATCGATGCGCGCCGATGTGGGCGTCATGATCTCGGCCAGCCACAACCCGGCCGAGGATAATGGCATCAAGTTTTTCGGCCCCGATGGCTTCAAGCTCTCCGATGAGGCCGAGGCCGAGATCGAGGCGCTGGCGCTGGGTGAGATCGTGCCTGCGCAAGCCGCCAATATCGGGTGGGCCAAGCGCATCGACGACGGGCGGTTTCGCTATGTCGAACGGGTGAAAAGCAGCTTTTCGCAAGGCCGCACACTCGATGGGCTGAAGGTGGTGATCGATTGCGCCAATGGCGCGGCCTATCGCGCCGCGCCTGAGGTGCTGTGGGAGTTGGGCGCAGATGTGGTTGCCTTGGGCGTGGCACCTGATGGGGCCAATATCAATGCAGGCGTGGGATCGACCGCGCCCGAGGCGGCGGTGGCGCGCCTGCGCGAGGTGGGGGCCGATGTGGGTATCTGTCTTGATGGCGATGCCGATCGGGTGATCTTGATCGATGAGACCGGGATGGTGGCCGATGGCGACCAGATCATGGCGCTTTTCGCGGCCCGCTGGGCCGAGGAGGGGCGGCTGAAGGGCAGCGCGCTGGCGACGACCGTGATGTCGAACCTCGGGCTTGAGCGCTATCTGGCGGCGCGCGATGTCGGCCTGCACCGCACGGCGGTGGGTGATCGCTATGTCGTCGAGGCGATGCGCGCCCATGGGTTGAACCTGGGCGGTGAACAATCGGGCCATATCGTGATGACCGATTATGCCACGACCGGTGACGGGTTGATCGCGGGGTTGCAGTTTTTGGCCGAGATGGTGCGCACGGGCCAACCTGCCAGCAAGCTTGCGCGGAATTTCGAAACGGTGCCGCAATTGTTGCGGAATGTGCGCTATGGCGCAGGGCAGACACCGCTTGAGCGCCCCGCGGTGCAAGCGGCCATCGCGGCAGGTGAGGCTAAGCTTTTGGGCCATGGGCGGCTTTTGATCCGCAAATCCGGCACCGAGCCTTTGATCCGTGTCATGGCCGAGGCCGAGGATGAGGGGCTGATGCGCGCGGTGGTCGACGATATCGTGGGTGCCGTCGAAGCCGCCGTGTGAGGCGCGCACGCCCACGCGGGCGCATGCGAATTTTCATCCGAAAATTCAGGGGGCTCTGCCCCCGCCGCCAAAGGCGGCCCCCCCGGAGTATTTGGAAAGCAAAGAAAGATGGTGCGTTTTGGTCAGGCCTTGATCGGTTGGCCCGCGACATAGACCTGTGCGATGGCGCGGTCGTCGCCCATCATGATGGTGGGAAAGACAGCCTGCCAGATGTCTTCTGCGCGTGCGCTGGCCTGTGCGATGGCTTGGGTGGAGGCGAGGTCGAGCACGACCAGATCGGCCTCATGGCCGGGGGCCAGGCGGCCGATCTTGGTTTCGAGACGCAGGGAGTTTGCGCTGCCGCCCGTGGCCAGCCACAAAAGCTCGGCCGGATGGAGCGCCATGCCGCGCAGCTGGGCGATCTCATAGGCGGCGGCCATGGTGCGCAGCATGGAAAAGGACGACCCGCCCCCGGTATCGGTGGCAAGCCCCACGCGCAGCCGGTCGCGCAGCCCCATATCGAAAAGCCCCGAGCCGATGAAGCTATTGGAGGTGGGGCAATGGACAAGCGCCGCGCCAACCTCGGCCAGCCGGTCGATTTCGCGCGGGGCGAGATGGATGGCATGGCCGTAAAGCCCGTTCGCGCCCAAGAGCCCATGGGCCTCATAGGTGTCGAGATAGTCGCGCGCCTGCGGGTAGAGGGATCGCACCCAAGCGATCTCGTCGGTTTGTTCGCTCAGATGGGTTTGCATCAGGCAATCGGGATTTTCGGCCCAAAGCGTGCCGAGTGCGGAAAGCTGCGCCGGTGTCGAGGTCGGCGAAAAGCGCGGCGTGATGATATAGGAGAGCCTGTCCACCCCATGCCAACGGGCTAGGAGTGCGCGGCTGTCGTCATAGGCCGATTGGGCCGTGTCGCGCAAAAAAGCGGGGGCCGTGTCGCGGTCCATGCAGGTTTTTCCCGCAAGCACCCGCATGCGGCGCGCTTGAGCGGCGGAGAAGATGGCATCGACGCTTTGCGGATGGATGGTGCAATAGTTTGCGACCGTCGTGGTGCCATTGCTCAGCAGCAGGTCGAGATAGCGCGCGGCGATCTGGGCGGCATAGGCGGGATCGGCAAAGCGGGCCTCTTCGGGGAAGGTATAGCTATTGAGCCAATCGATCAGGCGTTTGCCCCAGCTGGCGATGATCGCGGTCTGGGGGTAATGGGCATGGGCATCGACGAAACCGGGCAAGATCAGCCCCTGGCCATGATCGGTGATCGCGGCATCGGGATGGGCCGCGCGCAAGGCATCCGCCGCACCGATTGCCGTGATCTTGCCCGCCTGCATCACGACGCCGCCTTGGGTCATGTGCCGTGCCGCAGCAAGCCCCAATGCGGCAGGGTCGCCATCGAAAGCGAGCGTTTGGCCAAGGATCAGCCGTTGTGTCATGGCGGTCCCTTTCGCGCTGAAAAATCCAAAGGCCAGTGATAGCCGCCCAAGCTGCACTATGTTAGTGGCAGAGCGACGCGATCGCTGCAAGGACAGGGGGTGACATGGCGAGCCAAGAAGACCACGTCCTGCATCGCGACGATGAAGAGGCGCGCGATGTCTATGCGCTGGACGAAAGCCTGCGCGGACAATTGAAGCAATTGGTCGCTGCCGGTGACGATGCGGCGATCGACGCGCTGATGGAGCCGCTGCACCCGGCCGATATCGCCGATCTGTTGGAGCAGGTGTCCGATCATGAGCGGGCGGCGTGGCTGGCGCTGTGGTCGCGCGGCATCGACGGCGAGGTCTTGTCCGAGCTTGATTGGGGCCTGCGCGAAGAGGTGATCGGCCTGTTGCCGCAAAACGTGCTGGCAGATGCGGTGCGCGAGCTCGATAGCGACGATGTCGTCGATCTGGTCGAGGATCTGGAAGATGACCAGATCGAGGCTATTCTCGACGCGCTGGAGCCGTCGGACCGTGTCGCGGTGGAGCAGGCGCTTGCCTATCCGGAGGAATCGGCGGGCCGCTTGATGCAGCGCGAGGTGGTCCATGCGCCGGAGCATTGGACCGTGGGCGCGATGATCGATTATCTGCGCACGCGCAAGCAAGAGCTGCCCGAGCAGTTCTATCACATCATCCTGACCGACCCACGGCTTAAGCCCACGGGCTATGTCACGCTGGGGCGGCTTTTGTCATCGCCGCGTGCCACGCGGCTGATCGATGTGACCGAGGATAGTTTCCGCACGATCCCCGCCACCCAGCATGAGGATGATGTCGCCTATGCTTTCAACCAGTATCACCTGATCTCGGCGCCTGTCGTCGATGAAGATGGGCGGCTGGTCGGGGTGATCACCATCGACGACGCGATGATCGTGCTCGATGAGGGGGCGCAGGAAGATTTGCTGAAACTCGCTGGTGTGGGCGAGGAGTCAAGCTTGTCGGACCGTGTGATCGAGACGACCAAGCAACGTTTCCCTTGGCTTTTCGTGAATTTGATCACGGCGATCCTTGCCTCGCTTGTCATCGCGCAGTTCGAAGCGGCGATCGCGCAGATCGTGGCCTTGGCGGTCTTGATGCCCATCGTGGCCTCGATGGGGGGCAATGCCGGCACGCAATCGCTGACCGTGGCGGTGCGCGCGATTGCCACCCGCGACCTGACGCGGTCGAACCTGATGCGGGTTGTGCTGCGTGAGGGGGCGGTTGGCTTGATCAACGGCTTGGTCTTCGCAGCCGTGATGGGGTTTGTGGGCTTGATCTGGTTCGGCAGCCTCGCCTTGGGTGGGGTGATCGCGGCCGCGATGGTGATCAACCTGTTGGTGGCGGGGCTGGCGGGTATCTTGATCCCGGTCTTGCTGGATCGGCTGAATATCGATCCGGCTTTGGCCTCGGGGGCTTTTGTCACCACGGTCACCGATGTGGTGGGCTTTCTCGCCTTTTTGGGCTTGGCGGTGGTCTTCTTGCTGTAACCTGCGGCTCAGCCCGGAATTTCGAGGGTGATATTGCGCCCATTGACCACATATTGCAGCGATGTCGCGCCAATCGCGGCAACGCGCCCACCGTCAAGGCGGTCACCCACCGCCACCCGCACGAAGCGGCCCGATGACAGGCGCACAAGCGCGCTACGGTTCGACGAGGTGCCGGTGATCCCGATCAGGTTGATATCGCGCAGGCGGATCTCGTTGCGGCTGGTGGCCGCGCGCGCCACATCGGCATTGGACGGGATGGACGGTGCAGGGGCAAAGGCAGTGGCCGTGACGGTCGCAGGCTCGGCCGGGCGGCGGGTCGCGGCGGCCACGATCGTCGCGAAATTCGCAGGTCTGAGGCTGGGCACCCGCGAGGCCGCCACCGCGCGTGCTGTGCCGCCGGTCACCGGCACGGCCGTGACAGCGTTCTCGGCGGGTGTCTGATCGGCTTGCGGGAACAACGAGGCCTGCGCCGCATTCTCTTGCGCTGATTGCGGGCGGAGGGTCGGGCGCATCGCGGCCAATTCCGTCCGGCTCAACCCGCCCAGCAACTGCCGCTCGCGCGTTTCATCGAGGTTGACCGGTCGCTGGCGCGGCTGGATCGTGCCCAATATCGCATCTTGCACATTCAAGCTGGCGGGTGGCGATGCTTGTTCGGGCGCGATTTCGCGCGGACGCGGTACCGCGGCCACGACGGGTTGCCCCAAGATCACGAAAGCCCCTTCAGGGGTCAGCACACCCTCGGCGGTCGCGGTGACCAAGCCGCGTGCATCGCGGTCGATCCGCGCGCCAAAGGCTGGTGGGGCGGGCACACGGCGCAGCAACTCGCCCACTTCGATCCGCGGATCGCCCAAAGCCACAGCATCGAAGGCCACCACCTCGGGGTCGATCGAGGCGATGTAGATATCATCGGTCAAGGTAAAGGGGCTGAAAAAGGGCCGCTCGGGTGGGCGCGGCCAAATGCGCTGCGTGGCATAGAGCGCCTCGGCTTCTGCGATCGACGGCAAGAGCGCATCGGGCATCGGCGGTAGCGGGGGAAGGTCGAGATCGGCATCGATATCGGGAAGCGCCGAAGCCGGGGTGGGGGCAACGGGCGCGGTCACGCTGGGTGCGAGGCTTGCGATTTCCGCATCCTCCGCCGCTTCGGCATCGGCCAATTCTTCGGGTTCCGGGGCTGTTTCGACCGGCACGGCTGCAATCGGTGCGGTGGCGGCGGTCGCCTCCGGCAAGCTGGGCGCAGGTGCTGGTGTCGCATCCGGCCCATCGGATTGGGCCGTTTGGCTTGCAGTGCCACCGCCGAAGATCCGCGCCATCGGACTGTCAGGCAAAAACACCACCGACCAGATCGCGATCAAGACCAGCAAGATCAGCAAGACCACCGTCAACACCAAGCCCATGCGCAGCGACGGCCCTGCCGGCTGGCTGGGTTTGCGTGCCAAAAGCCCTGCGGCCAAGGCACTATCCGCGCCGCTTGCCGCTGTTTTTGATGTGCTGCGACCCGTCGCTGTCGGGTCGGTGTCGCGCGCGGCTGTTTGCGGTTGTGCTGTATCGCTCTGGGCTGCTTGGCTGGCTGCGATCTCCGCATTCGGGCGCGCCTTGCTTGCATCGCGCACACGCGCCAATTGGGCGACAAAGGCGCTACCCGGACGTTCCGGCGATGCTGTCTCGGCCCGGCGCGCCGGTTGCGCGATCACATCGGGATGGCGTTGCTTGTCCTGTGCCGTTGGCACCGCACCAAAACCCAGCCTGCCGCGCAAATTCGCGACGATCTTGCCCGTGTCGGTCGTTGCTGCGGCCCCGGGCTTGGCGGCTGTGCGGCGTTTAGCGCTGAAGCCAAAGACCGGCGTTTGCTGCGTGTCCGGCGCGTTTTGTGCCGTGTCATCCACACCATCTTTGCCCGGCGCGGCGTGCGATGTCGCCCCGCTTGGACGCGCGGGCGCTGTTTCGGGCTTTGCGGCGGTCAAGGTCCGCCCATCCATCGCAGGGCGCGCGACTTTGCCGCGTGCCGCGCTGGGGGCAGGTCCCGCCGCCTCGGATGGGGCAGGGTCCGCTTGGGGCGCTGTCTGGGATGTATCCGTATCCACGATCGGGGTGATCGTGCGGTCGAACATCGGGTCGAGCAGGGCGGCCAATTCGCTCTTTTCTTGCGGTGCGACATCGTCGGCCGCCATGTCCGGTGCAGGCTGCTCTGCGGCTGATGATGCCGGGCGATCGGGTGTCGGTTGCGGCGCCTCTTGCGCCTGTCCCCCGTCCTTGCTTTCCGCGTCAGACGTGTTTTCGGCCAAGGGCGGCGCGGTTTGCTCTGCCTCCGGTGCAACAGGCGCGGCATCCGGCGCAGGCGCGGCTTGGGCCGTTACGACTTCTTGCGGGCCAGCATCTTCGGTGGGCGCTGATGGCGCTGGCATGGCGTCGGCGGGCGCAGTCTCGGGCGTGGAACTTGTCAGCTCCAGCTCCGATTGCGGCTCTGCGCCATCGCTCTGCTTGGTGGTGGCTTTCTTCTTTGACTTGGACTTGGCCACCACCTTTTCGGCGGCTTCATCCTCGGCTTGTTCTGCCAAGGGGGCCGCATCCGATATGGTGTCCGTATCCGGCCCTTCATCTTGTTGCGACGCTTGGCTCGGCGCGTCCGGCGCGGTCACCGCATCGGGTGCCTCGGGCGCGATGATGTCTTGTGGCGCCACCCAAAGATCAGGACCAAAGCGCAGATCCGTTGTCGCCGTGGTGATCGCAGGCGGGCTTTCGCCGAAAATCGGCATGCCGGGGTAACGCTCGACCGGTGGCATGGCGGCATAGCCCGCCGTGACGAACCCGTGTTCAGCGGCGAATTCTTTTGCCTCGTCCAGCGTTTCGCGGGCGACAACGGCGACCTTGATGCGATCTTCCTCGATCGCGCGCCAATCATAGACCAGATCGGCCACAGCATAGGGTGTCAGCCCATCCAATCCCGCGATGATCCGGTCTTGGACCAAAGCCGCATCATGTGTTGGTGCTGTAAAGGATGTGTAGAGGATCTGATCGTCGGGCAAGACCAGCAAAATCGGCAGATCGTCGCCACCGCGCGCGGTGATCGCGGCCTTCAACCCGGCCATTTGCGTGGCGAGGTCATTTGCCGCGAAAGGCACTTCGCCGATCAGCGCCCAATGGCCCGCGTCCTGGCGATGGGCCAGCGCGATACCATCCGGCGACAAGAACAGCGCGAAATTCACCGTCACATCCGACCCCAGTCGTCGTTTCAAAGCCTCTTGGCCATGTCATGGCCACGCCCGTCGCTCTACATCACAATCGCGTCGGGGAAAACACTTGGCCGCCGCTGACGGCGATCTTCGGCCGAAAAAAGCAAATCGGCAATCGCTCAATCTGAAAAAGGGGCGCGCCGCGCGCACCCCTTTGTGATCAGCGCGCTGTGTGCCTATGCCGTGGCCCGCGCCAAGGCTTGATCCAGATCGGCGATCAGATCATCGGCATCTTCGATCCCGATCGAGACCCGCACCACATTGGGCGCGGCACCGGCGGCCTTTTGCTGTTCGGGCGTCAACTGGCGGTGCGTGGTCGAAGCCGAATGGATGATCAGTGACCGCGTATCGCCCAGATTGGCCACATGGCTGAAAATCTCCAGCGAATCGACCAGCTTCATGCAGGCCTCGTAGCCGCCCTTGACCGCGAAGGTGAACAGCGCACCCGCCCCCTTGGGGCAGACCGTCTTGACCCGGTCGAAATAGGGCGAGCTTTCTAGACCTGCATAGGTCACGAAATCGATCCGCGGATCGGCCTCCAGCCATTTGGCGATCTTGACCGCGTTTTCCACATGGCGGTCCATCCGCAAGGACAGCGTCTCGATGCCCATCAGCGTGTAATGGGCCGCTTGCGGGTTCATCGTCATGCCCAGATCGCGCAAGCCGATGGCGATGCCGTGAAACGTATAGGCCAAGGGGCCAAAGGTCTCGTGAAAGCGCAAGCCGTGATAGGCGGGCTCAGGCGCCGAGAGCGAGGGGAACTTGTCCGATGCCGACCAATCGAATGTTCCGCTATCGACCACGCAACCACCCGTCACCGTGCCGTTGCCGGTCAGATACTTGGTGGTCGAATGCACCACCAAGGTCGCGCCATGCTCGATCGGGCGGCACAGGTATGGCGTGGCCGAGGTATTGTCGACGATCAGCGGCACACCGGCCGCATCGGCCACATCGGCCACCGCGCGCAGATCGGTGATATAGCCGCCCGGATTTGCGATCGCCTCGCAGAAAACGGCGCGGGTGTCGTCGTCGATCGCCGCTTTCAGCGCATCGAGATCATCGAAATCGACGAATTTCGCGGACCAGCCAAAGCGCTTGATCGTCTGCGAGAACTGCGTGACCGTGCCGCCATAGAGCCGGGTCGAGGCCACGACATTGCATCCCGGCGTCATCAAGGGAAACAGCGCCATGATCTGGGCGGCATGCCCCGATGAGCAGCACACAGCCCCCACACCGCCCTCGAGCGTAGCGATGCGCTCTTGCAAGGCGGCAACCGTGGGGTTGGTCAGGCGCGAATAGATGTAGCCCACTTCCTGCAGGTTGAAGAGTGCCGCCGCATGCTCGGCGTCGCGAAACACATAGGCGGTGGTCTGGTAGATCGGCACTTGGCGTGCGCCCGTCGCAGGGTCGGGGCGCGCGCCCGCATGGATCTGCAGCGTATCGAAACCATAGCTTGGACCGTCGGTCATCGGTGTCTCCCCTCAACAAGCGTTATCCCTCCCAGCAATAGGCCAAAGCCCGCGACGCGGCAATCGCGTCTCTTGCGAAACAGGCTTTCGCTTCTTCGTTTCCCAAATATCCTCGGGGGGCGCGGGGGGCAGACAGCCCCCCGCATGGATCGGCCCGCCAAGGGCGGGGCGATCCTGAGCAAAAGCGCGACCGCATGGCACTGGACGGGCCGGGCCAGTTGGGGCAAAACGCGCCCCATAGGACCTGCAATCCCGAAAAGGGCAGCCCATGATCACCTTTCTCAAGCGCCTCGTCACATGGTGGGACGGCCAGACCATCGGCACCCAGATCTTCACCGCCCGCCATGGCGAGAAGGTCGGCACCGATGCGCAGGGCAATATCTTTTATCGTTCCAAGGACGATAAAAAGCGCTGGGTGATTTTCAACGGCGAGGTGGAGGCAAGCCGCGTCGATGCCGAGTGGCACGGCTGGCTGCACCATACATGGGACACACCCCCAACCGAGGTGCCAGTCCCGCACAAAGCGTGGGAAAAGCCGCATCTGCCGAACCTCACCGGCACGCCTGCCGCCCATGTGCCCGCCGGATCGATCCGGCGTGCCGAGCCCGTGGTGCGCGCCGATTACGAGGCATGGCGCCCCGAGTGAGCGGCATCAATCCGCGCCTGCGGGCTTAACCCCTCTTGGATCGCGGCCCGCTTCGCGCCATAAGCGAGGCATGACGGGGGGCTTGCCATGTCGACGCAGGATAACACCATCACCGAAGTACTGGTTGGCGCAGCCGTGCTGGCTGTCGCGACCGGCTTTTTCTTCTACGCCTCTGGCACGACGGGTGCAGGGGCGGGCGGTGAGACCTATGAGTTGGCGGCCTCTTTCCGCTCGGCCGAAGGGATCGCGGTGGGCACGGAGGTGCGCTTGGCTGGTGTGCGCGTCGGCACCGTGACCGAGATGATGCTCGACCCGGCCAGCTTTCGCGCCGAGACAACCTTCAGCCTGCGCGACGATATCATGCTGCCCGATGACAGCGCGATCGCCATCGCCTCCGAAGGGCTTTTGGGTGGCAATTTCGTCGAGATCATTCCCGGCGGCTCGCCTTTCAACTACGCGCCGGGCGATACCATCACCGATACCCAAGGTGCCGTCAGCCTGATCACCTTGCTGATGCGCTTCGTCTCCGGGGACGGGACGCAGTGATCCGCCGCGCAGTCTTGATCGGGGCATTTGGCCTCGCGCTTGGGCTGTCGCCGGGGGGGGCGCAACAATTCGACAACTTCGGCGATGGCCCGCTCGAAGGCTTTGCGCCCTTGCCCGAAGGGTCGACAGATCAAACGCTGCCCTCTTTGGGCGGCGATGGCACGCTGGGGCTCGGCGGGCCGGAGATCAGTTTGCAGATCACCGATGGCCAATCCGACGTCTCGCTCGAGGTGTTTCCGGGTGCGGGTGGCGCGATCACCTCGATCAGCCAACCCGAGACGGCACAGGCGGTCCGGGTGACCTTGCGCGCGCTCGACCGGATGCTGGGCCAACCCACCGATATCGAGATGGGTGTGGGCGAAACGGTGATTTACGGGCGCATCGTCATCCATGTGCGCGAATGCCGTTATCCCAGTGACGATCCGGCATCGGATGCCTTCGCCTATGTCGAGATCCTGGACCAGCAGGGAAACGCGCTTTTCGCGGGCTGGATGATCGCCTCGGCCCCGGCGATCAACGCGTTGGAGCATCCGCGCTACGATATCTGGGTCTTGCGCTGCACAGCCAACTAAGCGCGGGACGCGCCGCGCCGCGCCGCGTTGTTACGCGCCCAGATCCAGATCCAGCGCTTGGGCGCGGTCGATTGCGAAGAAATCCGCGGGGCTTGTCACGGCGATCTGCAATTGCCGGCGGTACTCCGAGCGCGAAATTTCCACCGCGCCAAGGCTTTCAAGATGCTCGGTGGTGAACTGCGTATCGAAAAGCTGAAACCCGCCCGCCCTGAGCCGGGTGACCAGATGCGCAAGCGCGATCTTGGAGCCATCCGTGCGACGCGAGAACATCGACTCGCCGAAATAGGCCGCCCCAAGCACCACGCCGAAAATGCCGCCCGCCAATGCGCCATCCATCCAGACCTCGACGGAATGGGCAAAGCCTTGGGTATGCAGTAACAGATAGGTGGCGTTGATATCGGCGTTGATCCAAGTCTCTGGCCGGTCAGCGCAGGCCGCGATCACACCGGGGAAATCGCGGTTCACCGTGACCTCGAAACCACCGCGCGCGATGCGCCGTTTGAGTGAGCGCGACAGGTGAAAACCATCAAGCGGAAACACGCCGCGCCGCTGCGGATCGACCCAGAAAATGCCAGCATGATCTGCACCATCGGACATGGGAAAGATCCCTGCCGCGTAAGCCCTGATCATCAGTTCGGGTGACAGCGCCGGGCGAACCGGGCTGAGCATATCATGCGCCATAATGGGCGACATAGTCTGCACGCCGGGAAAGTCCTGCGGAAATTGAAAAATACGCGCGAATGGCAGCGATGGCCCCATCGCGATGATATCACCGCCAAGGGGCAAGGGGGGGATGTCGCCCGGATCAATGGGTTGACCCGGGCGTATCCGATCAGCCGATGTTCTCGGCAAGCCAACCCTCAAGCCAATGGATCGTGTAATCGCCCGATTGCACCTCGGGGGTTTGCAACAGCGCGTGAAACAGCGGCACCGTGGTGTCGATGCCGTCGATGATCAACTCGCCCAAGGCCCGGCTCAGCCGCGCCAATGCTTCGGGGCGGTCGCGACCATGCACGATCAGCTTGCCGATCAAGCTGTCGTAATAGGGTGGGATGCGGTAGCCGTCGTAAATCGCGCTATCCATGCGCACGCCCAAGCCGCCGGGTGCATGATATTGCGTGATTTTCCCGGGGCTTGGCGCGAAATTGGGCAGCTTCTCGGCGTTGATGCGCACCTCGATGGCATGGCCGTTGACGGCCAGATCCTCTTGTTGGAACGACATCGGCAGCCCGGCTGCGACGCGGATCTGTTCGCGCACAAGGTCCACACCCATGATCGCCTCGGTGACGGGGTGTTCGACCTGCAGGCGTGTGTTCATCTCGATGAAGAAAAACTCGCCATCCTCAAAGAGAAATTCGATCGTGCCTGCGCCTTCATAGCCAAGATCGGCCACGGCCTTGGCACAGGTCTGGCCGATGCGTGCGCGGGTGGCCTCGTCGATCGCGGGGCCGGGGGCCTCCTCGAACACCTTTTGATGGCGGCGCTGTAGCGAGCAGTCGCGCTCACCCAGATGGACCGCACGCCCGCGCCCATCGCCGAAAATCTGCACTTCGATATGGCGGGGCCGACCAAGGTATTTCTCGATATAGACCTCGTCATTGCCGAAAGCGGCCTTGGCCTCGGCGCGCGCGGTGCGAAAGGCGGTTTCCATCTCGTCTTTGTTGCGCGCCAGCTTCATGCCGCGCCCACCGCCACCTGCGGTTGCCTTGACGATCACCGGATAGCCCGCCTCCTCGCCCACGGCATAGGCCGCGTCCAGCGTGGCCACGCCGCCGTCAGAACCCGGCACACATGGCACGCCAAGCTTTTTCATCGTGTCCTTGGCGGTGATCTTGTCGCCCATCAGCCGGATATGGGCCGCCGAAGGGCCGATGAACTTGATCCCGTGATCTTCGACCGCCTGCACGAAACTCGCGTTTTCGGACAAGAAGCCATAGCCGGGGTGGATCGCCTCGGCCCCGGTGATCTCGCAAGCCGAGATGATCGCAGCCATCGACAGATAGGATTGACCCGACGGCGGCGGGCCGATGCAGATCGCCTCATCGGCCATGCGCACATGCATCGCGTCACTATCGGCTGTGGAATGGACCGCGACAGTGGCCACCCCCATCTCACGCGCGGCCCGGACGACGCGCAATGCGATTTCGCCCCGGTTGGCGATGAGGATCTTCTTGAACATGGGGTGCCCCGTCTACTCGATGATCATCAGCGGCGCGCCATATTCGACGGGCGCACCATCCTCGACGAGGATGCGCTTCACGACGCCTGCGCGCGGCGCGGGGATCTGGTTCATGGTTTTCATCGCCTCGACGATGAGCAATGTCTGCCCAGCGGCAACCCGGTCGCCCACGGCCACGAAGGGTTTGGCGTCAGGCTCGGGTGACAGGTAGATGGTGCCCACCATGGGCGAGGTCACGGCACCGGGCGCTTGCGCGGGATCTTCGATTGCGACAGGGGCCGCGGCTGGGCTGGCTGCAGGCGCGCTGGCGGGTTGAGGCGCATGCACAACCGCGGGTGCGGCGGCCATCACCGTTGTCTGACGCGCGACGCGGACATTGAGCCAGTTATGCTCGCCATATTCGCGCTTCACCTCGACTTCGCTCAGCTCGTTCTTGCGCAAAAGCTCGGCCAAAGCCTCGATGAAGGCCACGTCACTGGCGCGTGTCGCGTCTGTTTTG
>Ga0209137_1000041_pt1 | contig 137886 bp, 138 predicted proteins | sample SaaInl5LU_22_DNA_FD_184642 | JGI IMG/M metagenome (GOLD analysis project Ga0209137, IMG submission 184642) | Marine microbial communities from expanding oxygen minimum zones in the Saanich Inlet - ESP_105LU_22_DNA (SPAdes) (version 2) | ecosystem: Environmental > Aquatic > Marine > Intertidal...
GGGAGCTGAAGTACTGGATTCAGGGCTATGAATCCCTTGAAGCGATGCTTGGAGAGGTGGAGTTGTCGATTGAATTTTACCGAGAAGGCGAACTCAGCGAGGCTGAAGTGGAAGAGGCTGGGTCCAAGTTGGAAGAAGAGTTGAGCAACTTGGAATTCCGCAATATGCTTTCCGGAGAAGAAGATAAAATGTCAGCCGTCTTGCAAATCACTGCAGGGGCTGGCGGCACAGAATCCTGTGACTGGGCGGGAATTCTGATGCGGATGTACTTGCGTTGGGCCGAACGCAACGGACACAAGGTGCGCGAGCTCAATTTTCAAGAAGGAGATGTCGCAGGAGTGAAGACGGTAACCTTAGAAATTGAAGGGGACTTTGTTTTTGGTTACCTCAAAGGGGAAAACGGGGTGCACCGATTGGTGCGAATTAGCCCGTTTGACAGCAATGCCCGACGCCATACGTCTTTTGTGAGCGTGTATGTTTTCCCCTTGGTGGATGATACGATTGACATTCAGGTCAATTTGGCCGAAATCGACTGGGATACCTTCCGCTCGAGTGGCGCAGGGGGCCAAAACGTGAACAAAGTGGAAACGGGTGTTCGACTCAAGCACCGCCCCACGGGAATTGTTATTGAAAACACGGAAACGCGTTCTCAGCTTCAAAACAAAGAGAAAGCCATTCAATTGCTTAAGTCACGCTTGTATGAGATGGAGATTGAAGCACGGAATGCCAAGCGCTCCGAAATTGAAGCTGGCAAAAAGAAAATCGAGTGGGGTTCGCAAATCAGAAACTATGTCTTGCACCCGTATAAACTCGTCAAGGATGTTCGAACTGGTGTTGAAACGACCGATCCCGATAGCGTGCTAGATGGGGATCTCGATGCATTCCTCAAAGCCTATCTGATGTCGGATGGATCCGGGGCCGGGGAGGATGATTTGGATTTGGATTGAAATCGAATACGCGATGATCGGCCTGAGGGCTTGACATCCGGCGTATCTTCGGGATCGTGCGATCCCGATTCCTCCTATTCCTCCTTTTTGCGGCCTGGACCTCCTGGGCTCAAACGGCTGTGATAGAACGGCCCGCGGTAGGATTCATTCCGAATCAAGGGCAATGGCCGACGGAGGTGTTGGCGCAGCTCCCAACGGAACATGCACGTATTTGGATCTTAGAAACAGGGATTCGATTTAGCCTGAGAGGAACCGATGAAGGGGATAGCTCGGACTTATTTGTACTCACAGAACACTTTGTTGGAGCGGGGCAGGGCGAATTCCATGGCGACGGGCCATTGCCCGGTCGCTTTTCGTACCATTTCCCCGAGCATCACGCGCAACAGGTGCCTCACTATGCACGGGGCACAATCCAAGGTCTGTATCCCGGGGTGATTTTGCACATAGAACAAACCCTGGATGGGTACTTAAAAACGACGTGGACCGCAGATCAGCCAGCGCAACTGATGCCCTTGCGTTCTCATTTTGAAGGGGCGGAAAGCCAGGAATTATTGAGGTCAGAGGTGCTCCGCTTGGGACTGCCTATCGGGCATTTGGATATAGAGCTTCCCGAGGCACACAGTCATGATGGCCCGAAGCGTACGAGTTGGAAGCATGTCGGAGGGGATTGGGTACCCTCTGCTCGAAAGGCGACCAGTATCGATCCGGTGTATCGGTTTTCCACCTTTTCAGGCGCGATATCGGACAATTTTGGCTACACGGCAACCTATGATGCGCAGGGTCGCACCTGGGCGGGTGGCATTGCTTTTGGCAGTCAGTTCCCTGTAGCAAATGGCCTTCAGTCGAGCTTTGGTGGCGGCGGTACGGATGTCGCTTTGATGCTATTTAGTGCGGATGGAACCACGTTGCGCTGCGGGACTTTTTTTGGCGGTGGAAATCGCGAACAGCCCCACTCGATGATGGCAGCACCCAATGGGGACCTAGTAGTCATGGGGGTGACGGCCTCTCTGAATCTACCTCATTTGAGCACGTGCTATGACAGCATCTTTGCCGGGGGGAGCAGCATCAATGGGGGTGGCCAGTCCTTTGCCAATGGCACGGATCTATTCATCTTACGCTTGGATTCTACGGGGAGCAGTATGACGGGTATGACCTATGTGGGCGGAAGTGGAAATGATGGCCTCAATCCTAATGTGGCCCTTAATTATGGCGATCAAGCCCGCGGTGAAGTTTTAGCCACGGATGATGGGGTGTATATCGCCTCATCCACAACCTCTTCCAATTTCCCGAGTACTCCCGGATTGAATGGCAATTATCAAGGACTTCAAGATGCCGTCTTGCTGAAATTGAGTCCGAACTTGGACAGTCTATACTGGTCTGGAATCTATGGGGGGACGAGCGCCGATGGGTTCTTTGGCGCGAGCCTCGTGGAACATGCGGGAAGTCTCAAGCTCGTGGCTGTAGGAAGCAGCCTTTCCGATAGTTTGGCATCCTCTAGCGCATATCAAAGTCAACCGGCCGGACTACACGAGGCCTGGATTCAACGGGTAGACGCCATGACGGGACAACCGGAGAAATCGACCTATTTGGGTAGCACCGGGCCAGATTATGGCTACATGATTGCCCATGAACCGGCAGGAGCCTTCAAGGCAGTTGGGGATTCTTCGGCCATCGCGATTGTTGGTAATACCAAAGGGGTCCTTTCCGCGACCGCGGGACTCTGGGGTCAGGCGAATTCCTCCCAATTCATTGCATGGTTTAATGCGGATTTGGATAGTTTGTATCGGCTTCAAACCTTTGGCTCGGGGACGATAACCTCGATCAATTGCTCGCCTACGGCTTTTATGATGGACGACTGTGGATCCGTCTATTTTTCAGGCTGGGGTGGCTTAGCAAACAATGGCGGGAACACTCAGAATTTGCAGACGACGGCCAATGCCTATCAGACCACGACGGATGGAAGTGACTTCTATTTCTTAGTCCTTCATCGAAAAGGCGGGCCCTTGTATGCTAGTTATTTCGGAGGGGCTCCTTCCTATGAACATGTGGATGGGGGCACTTCACGTTTTGATCCGCAAGGCGTGATCCACCAGGCGATCTGCGCGGGCTGTGGTGGGAATAGCAATCTTCCTATTTTTCCGCACAATGCCTATTCCTTGACAAACAATGCTGGTAACTGCAACATGGCAGCTGTGCAGATTGCGTTTGAGCTTCAGGCAGCCCAAGTTTCCTTGGATCTTAGCGCGGACACCTTGTGTGCGGGCAACCAAGCCATTTTAACTGGGAACATGGGGTTGGCGGACTCCATCTACATTGATTGGGGAGATGGTAATCAATGGTCTGGAACGGGAGGCCCTCCGTATGTCCATTCCTATAACTTGGCGGGGCCCTTTGGCATAACCATCGAAGCCTACGACACGGTCTGCGCTACGCAGGCTAGCCAACAGCTCAGCGTGCTTATCGCCAGTCCCGAGCCGCCCTATGCCGCGATGAATTTGGTTTTTGATCCGTGCGACACGGCGTTGCACGTCGAATTGCATCCAACCGATTCCCTGGTAAGTCAAGCTTTAGAAGTTTTCTGGGGGGATGGAAACAGTCATTATGAGCGCATGCAATGTCCTTTGATTCATAGCTATCGGGGCATTTATGGCCCTACGACCATCACGCTAGTTGCCTTGGATACGTTGTGCGGCGCTTCGGATACTTCTACGTATGTGGTGACTTTTCGCCCTCCACTCGGGGACATTCATGGGGAAATTACCGTAAATCCCTGTGGCGCATCGCCCATTATCACGGGAGACGCTAACGCCAACTTTGCGACGCACGTGTTTTGGTATCCCAATGGACTTTCTGGATCGGCCCTGTCCGGCCGTGAGCGCCAATGGCAAGTTTCGGGCCCAGGCACGTATACCGCTGCTATAGTGGTCTGGGATAGTTTGTGCGATCGCCGAGATACCGCCTATTGGTCGTATGAAGTGTTACCGATCGACCAACCGGATGCCATTCAGTTTCCCAATATGTTTAGTCCCAACGGGGATGGCTTAAATGATGCCTTCCGACTCAGTCAAGCAGGGGCGTCGGCCTTAGATCAATTGAATTTGATTGTCTACGATCGTTGGGGTCAAAAAGTGTTTACCTCGAGCGATCCAAATTTCATGTGGGATGGGCGTTTCCGGGGTCGTCCCTTATTGGATGGAGTGTACTTTTACGTGGCCCAATGGATGAGTACGTGTGGAACGGCTGGAGAGTCCAAAGGGTCGATTACCTTGAATAAAACCTTGCCCTAATTTTCTGCTCATGACGGCGAAAGTCTATCACAATCCCCGCTGCGGTAAAAGCCGTGAAGCCCTGACCTGGCTGGAGTCCAACCACATTGCCTATGAGGTAATTAAGTACATGGATGAGCCCTTGACGTACGCCACATTAGACGCCCTATTGCAGACGCTGAATTTGGATCCCATGGATTTGGTCCGACAAAACGAGGCGGAGTGGAAAGCACATTTTGCCGCCAGTGAATTGGAGGATGAGGAGGTCATTTACGCCATGATTGAGTATCCCAAACTCATGCAGCGTCCCATTGTGGTCCTCGGGGATAAAGCGGTGGTCGCTCGTCCCGCAGATCGGATCGCGGAGATTATCGGCTAGGGGAATCTGAAGTAAAAAGGAGGCAGGGATCATGATGCCTTGTTTGCGCTAAGCGTTTAGCGCTTCGGCTACCTAAGCCCTTTCACGCTCAGCACATATCTTCAGGACGCACCCAAGCGTCAAACTCTTCGTGGCTGACATAGCCAAGTTTAACCGCGGCTTCACGCAAGGTGCTACCCTCCGCATGGGCTGTTTTGGCAATCTTTGCCGCTTTGTCATAGCCGATATGGGGGTTCAATGCAGTGACTAGCATTAAGCTGTTTTCGAGGTGCTTTTGAATGACCGGACGGTTCGCTTGAATACCTACTGCGCATTTGTCGGCAAAACTCACACAAGCGTCACCAATCAATCGGGCACTTTGGAGGACATTGGCGGCGATCATCGGCTTGAAAACATTGAGTTCAAAGTGGCCTGTGGCTCCTCCAATACCCACGGCAACATCATTGCCCATGACTTGAGCAGCCACCATAGTAAGGGCTTCTGGTTGGGTCGGGTTCACTTTGCCCGGCATGATGGATGAACCGGGTTCGTTGTCGGGAATGACAATTTCGCCAATTCCGGAGCGAGGTCCACTGGATAGCATGCGAATGTCATTGCCGATTTTCATGAGCGAAACAGCGACGCGCTTGAGGGCTCCGGACAGCTCTACCATGGCATCGTGGGCGGCGAGTGCTTCAAACTTATTTGGAGCGGAAACAAAGGGCAAGCCCGTTAATTCTGCCATCTTCGATGCGACTTTTTCAGCATAGCCCGCTGGGGTATTCAATCCCGTACCGACGGCCGTGCCTCCCAAAGCGAGCTCAGCGACCATCACCAAGGCATTTTCTACCGCGCGTATGCCGTTGTCCAATTGCTGAACATACCCAGAGAATTCCTGGCCCAAGGTTAATGGGGTCGCATCCATAAAATGCGTACGACCTGTTTTGACGATATCCTTAAACTCCGCTTGCTTTTGGGATAATACCTCCCGAAGGTGACGCAAGCCCGGCAAGGTGACCTGGGCAGCCTGACGGTACGCGGCAATGTGCATGGCTGTCGGGAAGGTGTCATTGGAGGACTGCGACTTATTTACGTCATCGTTTGGATGTAAAAATTTGCTTTCATCCGTCAACTGGCCGCCGCGAAGTACGTGTCCTCGGTAGGCGATGACTTCATTGCAATTCATATTGCTTTGCGTCCCAGATCCAGTCTGCCAAATGACCAAGGGAAATTGATCATCCCACTGGCCCGCAATGATTTCATCGCAAACTTGGGCAATCAACTGCGCTTTTTCGTTCGAAAGCACTCCGAGTTCCGCATTGGTCAAAGCGGCCGCTTTTTTTAGGTAGCCAAAAGCGTGAATGATTTCCTTGGGCATGCTGCCTTCCGGACCAATTTTAAAATTGTTGCGGGACCGTTCCGTTTGGGCTCCCCAATAAACGTTTGCGGGGACATGGACTTCGCCCATGGTGTCCCGTTCGATGCGTGTGCTCATAATTGCAAAGGTAGCATTCCATCCATGCTTGCTGTGCCCGTTTGCAATGTATCTTTGTCACAAATTCAAACGCACGACCATGAAATTCATCGGATTCCTCATTGCCCTTTTGATCATTCTTACCGGATTTAGCATGCTCCTTTTTTTGGGCTTGTTTGTAGGATACTGGTTGACTTTGGTTGGTTTGGAGCGTGTAGCCCCCAAGTTTGTCTACAGATTAATCGGGCACCAAGAAGAAAACTAAACGTGGGCTGGGCGACCAGCCTTCCGATCTAATTTGGGCTAATTCAGCTCAAAAAAAAACCGCACTATTTGGTGCGGTTTTTTTTGGTCTTATCGGATGCTCCTAGACATGCTTTTCGCCTAAGCGAACTTTCACTTCGCTGACATATTGCTTGATCTCTTGTTCTTTGTTTCGAGGGCATATCAAAAGGCGATCCTCCGATTGAATGATAATGAAGTCCTCCAGGCCATCAATGACGGCCACGACATGCTTTGGAAGAGAGAGGATATTGTTTTGGCTATTGTAGACCAAAATATTCGGACTCACCCCCGTATTGCCGTGCGGGTCTGCTTCGCGTTGATCGTGCACAGCACCCCAGGAGCCCAGATCACTCCATCCAAATTCAGCAGGGAGCACAAAAACCTGAGCGGCTTTCTCCAAAATTCCATAATCGATGGATTCGTTGGGACATTGAGAATACATGCCTTCAATGAAATCCGCTTCCCGCTCACTATTCAACATATCCCAACCCGCATTGAAGGCGCTATAGACCTCCGGCATATGCCGTTCATAGGCACTGAGGATGGCATTCGCGTTCCAAATAAAAATCCCGGCATTCCATAAAAATTCTCCGGTGGCTAGAAAGGATTCAGCTAATTCTTGGTTTGGTTTCTCCGTGAACGTCTTGACAGGCTTGATTTCAGGGGATAAATCCGTTTCTTCATTCTTGAATTGAATGTATCCATAGCCCGTTTCTGGACGGTGAGGGGTCATTCCTAGCGTGAGAAGGACATTGTTTTCTTTCGTAGCAGCCAAGCCGAGGCCGAGGATTCGAACAAATTCATCTTCTTTTGTGACCAAATGATCCGCTGGGGTGATGACAAAATTGGCGAGCGGATCGCGCTTTTTTAGTTTAAATGCCGCGTATGCCACACAAGGTGCGGTATTCCGACGCGCGGGTTCAGCAATAATTTGGCTGCGGTCCAAGGTGGGTAATTGCTCCAAACATTGGTCAACATAATCCACATGGGTGACGATGTAGATGTTTTGAGCTTGAACCACCCGCTTCATTCGGCGGAAGGTCTGTTGAAGTAGACTTTCCCCAGTGCCCAGAATGTCCAAGAATTGCTTGGGCTTCTGCGAAGTGCTGGTGGGCCAGAAGCGGCTTCCGACGCCTCCAGCCATGATTACGGCATAAGTATGTTCCATGACAGGATGGAGTTTAGAATGCAAAGGTAAAAAATGCAGGAGGGTCGTACCTTCGCGCTTTGGTATTTTCAGATGAAAAACATTGTATTATTTGGCCCTCCCGGGGCAGGCAAAGGGACACAGAGCACCTTTTTAGTGGAAAAATTCGGTTTTGTCCACCTAAGTACGGGGGATATCTTCCGGTACAACATCAAAAATGCCACGGAATTGGGCACCTTGGCCAAGTCCTATATGGATCAAGGTCAGTTGGTTCCGGACTCTGTGACGATTGACATGCTGAAGTCCGAATGGAGCAAGTATCCCGAGGCGGTGGGCTTTCTTTTTGATGGGTTTCCGCGTACCCAAGCTCAGGCGGAAGCATTAGATGAGATATTGGAAGCAGCCGGGCAGCAGATTTCTGCCATGATTGGTTTGGAAGTGCCGGATGCCGAACTTACCAATCGACTTTTAGCACGTGGTAAGACGTCTGGTCGTCCGGACGACGCAAATCCCGAGGTCATTGCCCAAAGGGTTGCTGTTTACCACAAAGAAACCGCCCCGGTTCAAGGGTATTATGAAGCGCAAGGCAAATACAAAGCCATCTCTGGAGTGGGCAGTATTGCGGACATTGCCGCTTCTTTAGAACAAACGATTCAGACGCTTTAAGCGTCCAAGCATATGGCTGATAACAACTTCATCGATTACGTCAAAATCTTCTGCGCTTCAGGCAAAGGAGGGGCCGGTAGTGCCCACTTTTACCGGGCACGTGGAATTCCCAAAGGTGGACCTGACGGCGGCGATGGGGGGCGTGGCGGCCATATCATCCTAGAGGGAAATGACCAAATGTGGACCTTGCTCCACCTTAAGTATCGAAAGCATATCAAGGCGGTCATGGGTGGAGGCGGAAGCCGAAACGATCGCCATGGTGCCGATGGCGAGGATATTGTGCTTCAAGTCCCTTTGGGTACGATTGCCAAAGATGCGGAGACCGGCGAGCAAATGTGCGAAATCACGGAGAATGGCCAGCGCGTCATTTTGCTACCCGGCGGCCGAGGGGGGTTGGGAAATACCCACTTCAAGAGCCCGACCAATCAAGCTCCTCATTATGCCCAACCTGGGGAAGAGGGCCAAGAAGGTTGGTTCATTCTCGAATTGAAGGTCCTTGCAGACGTAGGGCTCGTGGGCTTCCCAAATGCGGGCAAGTCGACCTTGCTTTCTGTCGTTTCGGCGGCTAAGCCTGAAATTGCAGATTACCCGTTTACAACCTTGGTTCCAAATCTCGGGGTGGTCGAACACCGTGGGTACAATTCCTTTATTATTGCGGACATTCCGGGAATCATCGAAGGGGCGAGTGAAGGCAAGGGCCTCGGACATCGCTTTTTGCGTCACATTGAGCGCAACTCCATGCTTCTCTTCCTGGTGCCTGCCGATGCTGCAGATCATGCCAAGGAGTATGCGATTCTCCTTTCTGAATTGGAGAAATACAACCCAGATTTGGTCGGAAAACAGCGGCTACTGGCCATTTCAAAATCCGACATCCTCGATCAGGAATTGAAGGATGAAATCGCGGCCACGCTGCCGACTTCGGTGCCTCATTTGTTTTTCAGTTCAGTTTCAGGGGAGAACATCCAAGAACTAAAGGATTTGCTTTGGGGAGCGTTGAACGCTTAATTCAGATCGACCGCGATCTCTTCTTAGCCTGGACCAATTGGGGTCCGGATGAAGTAGATGCTATTTTTCGAGTATTCAGTTCAGCTGGACTGAGCTACGTAGTGCTGTTAGCCTTGATTGTCTACGCCTCGCGTCAATGGAATGCGATGCAAGTGATTCGATGGTCCGCATTGCTTATTGCCTCCGTGGCATTGAGCGATTGGCTATCCGTTCATGCATTTAAAGATGTGTTCGAACGATTACGCCCCTGCCATGACCCCGAAATACAAGATCAGTTTATGCTCGCTGCGCATCGCTGCGGTGGGCGCTTTGGCTTCGTCTCTTCCCATGCAGCCACCGTTTGGGCCGCCTTTATGGTCGTCCGATCCGCTCGGCCTCATGCCCTCATACTATGGGTGGTAGGAATCTACGCGCTGCTCGTATCCTACAGCCGTATTTACCTGGGTGTGCATTACCCGGGCGATGTGCTTGCAGGAGCCTTGCTTGGTATGATGATCGCCCAAATCCTCGTCACCTGGCGTAAATCGCCTACCTTTTCGTCCAGATGATGACCATGGTGTACATTTTCATTGGCGGAGGCGTCGGTTCCGTTCTTCGGTGGGCGGTGGGCGAGGGCTTTAAATCCCTTTGGAGTCATCCCTATGCCATCCTTGGTGGGACCTTGGTGGCTAATCTTTTGGCCTGTTTGATCCTGGGCTACGTTTTAGCCAAGGCCCCCCAGCAAAAAACCATATTTCTCTTAGCTGTTGGATTGTGTGGAGGATTTAGCACCTTTTCAACCTTCTCTAATGAGGTCCTGAACTTGCTGAAGCAAGGAGAATTTTGGCTGCCTTTAAGCTATGTAGTGCTGAGTGTGGCCATGGGCCTAGGCGCCCTCTTTCTGGGCGCAAAAGTGGCTTAATCCAGCCTAACGGTATAATACAACGGTTCCGGTGTATTCCACGGGAGAGTCTCCGAAGTCTACAATGAATAGATGCCACGAATAGACATCTTGCGGGCTTTCGGGCCCTTTGTTTTGAATTTGGCCATTCCACTCTTCATTGGCGTCGCGCGACTGAAAGACCACTTGACCCCAGCGATTGGTGATGACGAGATTGTATTCCGTAAATCCTGTCACAAAGGGGCGGAATAAGTCATTGCGACCATCGCCATTTGGGGTAAAGGCGCTCGGGGCCCAAATATTTAGGACGGGATTGATGCGAACCCAGAGGCCCAGCGTATCCCAACAACCGAACTCATTGACAGAAATTCGTTTGACCTCGAAGTTGCCTGTATCGCTGTATTGATGTGCAAAAAAGGAGGTCTGAGTATAGAGGGTAGAATCCCCCATATCAAAGAAATATTGCTCCAAGTGACTGAAATTGCTTGCATCGACAGTCACTACCGGGGTGTAAATACTCGTAGTCGATGGACTCACATTAAAACTACTTGTCGGCCGGGGATTGACTAAAATGGCCCCAGGGTAGGACTGATAAATTGTGTCAATGCATCCTTCATCTGTCCACATCCACAATTTCACATCGTATGTGCCTGCTTGCAAATAGGTGTGCGTCGGCATGGCTGAATGGCTCGTGTCGCCATCCCCAAAGTCCCATAGATAAAACAGGGGAGTGGAGGCCGAAGCCATCGGATCAAAGACATGGGTATAAGGCTCACAGCCCACAATCCCTTGGAAATCTGCATCAACCCTAGGCCGCTGATACACCCGAATGGTGTCGTAAACGGTTTCTTCGCAGGCTTTGGATTTGATATAGAGTTGAATGGGATAAGCCCCGGGCTGATTGAAGGTGATTGGAGGGGGTGTTTCACCGCTATAGGTGGCCAAATTGGCATCGCCTGGCTGGCCAAAGGCCCATTCGATCGTGGCGTCGGGGTACCAAAATCCCGTAGGAATGAACTGGAAATTTTGTTCATCCGCACAGACTCCACCCGACCATTGAATGCCTGCGTTAATCGGCGGATAAATATGAAAAGCAACTTGATCCGTATCGGCACAGGGCCAACCGGGATTGGCGATCAGCGTGACCAGGTAAACCCCAGTGTCATTGAATGTGAATGTGGGATTGGGCAGATTTGATGTATCCGTGGTCGAATTGGGGTCTCCGAAATCCCAATGAAAGAACGTGGCGTTATAGCTGTCTTCTTGAAAGGGTACGGTCGTGCCAATGCAGAGTTGCGTTGGGTCGTCCACTTCGGATATAATATCGGCCCAAATGGAAGCTTGGCAGGAGGTTACATTGAATTGATAATCCCGTCGAATCGTATTAAGGAGCACCCCATTGCGCCATTCCTCCACACAGATTGCCATGACATACTGCCCGAGCACAGTGATTTTACCCGCCAAAAATCCTGTTTGTGGGTTCATCGACACAGGTGGGTTTCCCGGGATAGGGTTGGACGTGGTATTGGGCGACTTGTAGGGAACTACGGTGTAGGGCGGGGGAGCTGGTGGGCTCGGTTGTGGGGTGTTGAAACCAGTTCCATTGCCCTTGCCGCCCCCGTGGTATAATCCACAGAGTTCGTAATACAGCGAATCCCCATCCGGATCGGTACAGGTGATGGGAATGTTGAGGTTTTCCTGGCTGCAGAGTACAATGGGCGGGGTAGAGTCCCACTGCGGACTGCTGTTACAACTATCATTCGGTGGAATCCGGGTGGTGATCGTCATGCCCCAATCATCCGGGGTGTTGATGTTGGTGATCGTCGCATTTCGGCAACAACGTTGATAGGAAATCACATAGCCCGTGGATCGCGCGGGGAGGGTCTGTAGCGTAATGTAGTTTGCGTATTCCGTGCAGACATTAGGTGGGGCTTGAAGGCAGGGATTTCCTGTATTCGCAGGGAGGGGAATCGTCGGACCTTTATTGACCTGCAGGTTGTATAAAAGCTGTCCAGACACGCCATCATAAATACCAATGGAAGCGGTTTGGTCCAATTGTGCCCCGGTAGAATTGCAATCGCGGTAAACGATTAATTTGATTTGGTACAGATTGTTGCCCGTGCAGGTATACGTCATTTCCCCGCCGACGAGGTGGGCTGCTTGGAGGCTGTATGCCCCAAAGAAAATCCCTAGGCAGAGCCATAGGCCGGAGAGGCCATAGCGCGCCTTAGGCATGAAGAACAACTTCAGCCCACGGAAAAGCAACGAGATCAGCACGTTGGTGAAGGTAATCCAAGGCACCTAGATTAGGATCGCAAAACAAGGCAAAGTCCCCGCCCCAGGCGCCTAGGCTCTTGCCGCCTGCGTGAGCGCGAAAGGGGCTGTGCGCGGTGAGCGCAAAGACAGGGGAGGTCCGTTGTAGATGTTGTTCCATGAACTGCTCATGTGCCACAAGGATTGCAGACCACTCGGATGGCTCGGAAGCCTCGAGCAATTTTTCGGTCAGCCGGGTGGTATGAGCCACAGCCCTAAGCACATCCGTCGTTCCGAGGTAGTGCTTCACTTCGACTTGACTGTCTTGCTTTTGGCCCAAATACGCTAAATAGAGATGGTCTGTAGGCCAGTTCTCCATCGAGACTGGTCGAATCTCCGCAGAATCCCCCTGACGACGGTAAAGGATGGCACCCTGGGCTTGAGCACAGGCAACATCGTAGCCGGAACCTTGTGAAACTCGGAAGTGCAAATCAAGCGCCGCTACCCCGATCCATTGAGCAATTAAAGAAATGACGGTAGACGAACTGCCCCATCCCCAATCACGCTCAAATTCAAGGACGGTGCGAATGCGGCCCGTAGGCATCTCACTCAGGCCCGCTAGAGCAAGGGCTTCTTGGATGCAGCGCTTAAGCCATGCCAATGAGGGATCCCTGTCTACATAGCCCGATAACCAGATTTGCCCGTGACAATCCACGGCTTCCCAAAACAAGGGGCCGATGTTCGATTCGACATACAGGTGTTGGCCTTTTTGCGTAGGCACCGCCAAGGCCCAAGCGCCATGGAGTACGGTGTACTCAGAGCTTAGGAGCAATTTACCTCGGGCAAATAAGTGTGTGGCGGGCTCCATCCTTTAATGCGCTCCGGGGACGGGCAGCCCGCGCAAGTCATAAAAAGCCTTGACGACGTCTGCATGGTGTGGGACGAGTTTGGCAAATTGGGCCGCAATAATTTCTTTTTCGGTTTCGGTGGCACCGAGTTGATTCAAAATATTCAAAAGGTGCATTTTCATATGCCCTTTTTGAATTCCGGTGGTCGTGAGGGCGCGCAGGGCGGCGAAATTTTGAGCCAAACCCGAAGCCGCAACGATCATCATGAGCTGGTGTGCGCCTGGATTGCCGAGCATTTCGAGTGCCATTTTCACCAAGGGGTGAAGTTGTGTGAGGCCTCCGACCGTGCCCAGCGATAAAGGAATCTCAATCCAAAAGCGGAAGAGGCCATCTTCCACGGAGCAATGGGTCAAACTTCGGTATTGGCCATCGCGTGCAGCGTACGCATGGCACGCAGCCTCCACCGCACGGAAATCATTTCCCGTTGCCAAAATCACCGCATCGATGCCATTCATAATGCCTTTGTTATGAGTGGCTGCACGGTAGGGTTCCACTTCTGCGATGCGCACGGCACGCTGAAATTTATGGGCGAATTCCATCGCCGTCATGTCGGTGCCTTCGACCATGTCTTCGAGTGCACAATGCACTTCGCAGCGGACGAGGCATTCGGGCGTGTAATTCGAAAGAATGCACATCACCACGTCTAAGTGGCTTGCAGCGGTGGTTTCCGCTTGGGCCACCCCACGTTTGAGGACCTTGGCCATTTCCTCCAAACAGGAATTGATGAAATTGGCCCCCATGGAGTCGCGCGTGTCAAAACGAACTTCCACTTGATAGTACTCCGCCAACGCCGCGGTCTTATCCACGAGTTGAATATCCAAAATGCCGCCTCCACGCTTTTCCATATTCGCCGTGATATGGGAGGTGGCTTGCTTGAGTTCAACAGAAAGTTCCGCAAAAACAGACTTTAAAGACTCCGTATCTCCATCGAACATGAAGTGGATGTGGCCAATCTTCGTGGAGGAAATGATCTCAGAGTGAAAGCCCCCGCGCGCCATCCAAAACTGTGCAGATTTCGCCGCAGCGGCCACGACAGAACTTTCTTCGATGGCCATGGGTACGGTATATACCTCTCCATTTATCAAAAAATTTGGGGCTACGCCAAAGGGTAAAAAGTAATTTGCCACCGTATTCTCAATGAACTCGTCATGACGCTTTTGAATTTGCGCATCGGAATGCATGTAGCTCTGCATAAGGGTTAAACCCTCAGTGGGATTGGCCAAATGGGCCTTGGCCAGCCATTCCATTTTGGCTTGCTTCGATAGCTTTGAGAATCCTTTAATACGTTTTTCCATGGGTCAACAAGAATAGCTACAAAGGTAACGCGCGCCACGAGCCTTTGTTTTAGCAAAGTCCATGGCGCGCGTTGGCGGATTTAGCCTTCGGCGGCTCAGCTCCAGAAGAACGCGTAGAGCGCCGAGAGGATCAACAAAAGGGCAAATGCGCCAATGGTGTAAATGCCATCGGTTTTGAAAGTCTCCTTGGTGATGTCGATGCCTTTTTCATCGTTGGCCCCACGATTTTGGCGGTAGGAGATGAACGCAATGATACTCATCGTCAACAGGGTGGTCAACCCCATTTGGTCCAAGAAGGGCAAATCGACAAATAAGGAAGAACTCGACCATCCCTTCGGTGCCACTTTGAAGTACATGGCGATGGGGATGGACGCGAGCGCACCGGTTATCGCCGCTTTATTGGTGGTCTTCTTCCAGAATAACCCTAAGACGAATACCGCGAGAATTCCAGGGCTCACTACGCCGGTATATTCCTGAATGAACTGGAAGGCTTGATCGATGCCACCCAACAATGGGGCCATAATCGAAGCGATAATCAATGCGACCACGGCCGAAATTCGGCCCATCGACACGGTTTGACGATCATTGGCGTCGGGCTTGATGTAGGGTTTGTAAATGTCCATCGTGAAGATGGTTGCAGTAGAATTCAGCATGGAAGCTAACGACGATACAATGGCGGCGGTCAAGGCAGCAAAGGCTAATCCCTTCAAGCCAGTGGGTAAAAACTGTAGCAACCATGGGTAGGCCTTATCTGCCTGATCCATGCTGGGCATATTGGTCTGAGCCACATCACCTAGACCCGCTAAAATCTCCGGGTCATTAATCATGACATAGGCTGCAATGCCTGGGATGACGACGATGAGAGGCAAAATGAGTTTGATTCCCGCAGCCAGGAGGATTCCCTTTTGAGATTCCCGCAGGGATTTGGCGGCCAAGGTGCGCTGAATGATGTATTGATTGAATCCCCAATAGTAGAGGTTAGCTACCCACATTCCGCCCACGAGAACCCCAATGCCAGGCAAGCTAATGTATTCCGGGTTGCTTTTGTCCAATATCATCGCAAAACGCTCGGGTGCAGCATCCATGATGGTGGTCATGCCGGCCAAAAAGCCTTCACCCCCGGAAACGGCATCCAAGGCGAGGTAGGTTGTGACCAAACCGCCGATGGTCAAGAAGATGACCTGGATCACATCCGTCCATGAGACCGCGGAAAGTCCACCGTAGAGAGAGTAGGCCGCAGCAAATACTGCGAGTCCAAGAACCCCATACATCATCGGAATCCCCATGATGGTCTCCAGAGCCAAGGATCCCAGGTAAAGTACCGAGGCGAGATTTACGAAGACATACAGGGCGATCCAAAAGACGGCCAGAATTGTTTTGAGATTGGTTGAAAAACGTTTCTCAACGAATTCGGGTATGGTGTACAGACCTTTTTCAATAAAAATGGGTAGAAAGTACTTGCCCACAATAATCAAGGTCAGAGCGGCCATCCATTCATAGGAGGCGATGGCTAAACCAATCTTGAATCCAGATCCAGACATGCCAATAAATTGCTCTGCGGAAATGTTGGCCGCAATCAGCGAAGTGCCTACCGCCCACCAGGGTAGGGATTTGCTCGCCAAAAAGTAGTCTTCTGCGTTTTTTTCGTGGCCTTTTTTGTCGCGGGAGACCCAAAGGCCTACGCCTAGGATCAAGAGGGCATAGCCCATGAAGATGGCGTAATCAAGGAATTCAAAGGTGCCGGTCATGCGGGGAAAGTTTGGGGGTTAGGGGGCTAGGGAGTTTGGGAGTTCATGGGTTTTGGGGTTACTGGCAATCAGTGCAAACAAACCAACGATCAAACAAACCAACGAACAAACAAAGCATTAGAGTTCAAAGTGAAAGCCACGCTTAGAGAGCGCATCGTAGCGGGCGGGGTCAAATCGGTAGAGGCGTGCGGGACGGTGACGAACCGCTTTTTGAGTTTTGTCCAAGGCGATGAGCAGGTCCATCGCGAGGATTTTCTTTCGGAAGTTGGCCTTGTCAAATTCGGTATTTAACAAAGTCTCATACAAATGTTGAAGATCGGCGAGTGTGAACTCCTCAGGAAGTAGCTCAAAGCCAATGGGCTTCTGGCGCACTTTGGTTTGAAGGCGCTCAAGGGCTGCATTAAAGATTTCCTTGTGGTCAAAGGCCATATCGCCCAAATCCTGGATCGGCGTCCACTGTGCCGCGGTCGCCCAAGAAGAGGGGCGCGGGTTGTAGTCCCCGATTTTAAGCAGAGAATAGTAGGCAATGGTTGCAACGCGGCCGAGCGGGTGGCGGTTCACGCTGGCAAACGTTTGCAACTGCTCGAGGTAGACGTCTTTCAAACCCGTCAAGTCGCGCAGCACGCGTTGAGTGGCGGTTACGGCGTCTTCATGTGGGTGGACCAAGTCGCCCGGAATCGCTTGGTAGCCAAGGTAGGGGTCCGTGCCCCGCTCAATAAGCAAAACCTTCACATCCTTCCCGTCGTAGCCAAATACCACGCAGTCCACGGAGATGCCAAAAGAAAAGTACTCGGCGATGTCCGGGTGGTTAAGGGTATTTACGGGGCTGTAGTCGGGTAGGGCAGGCATTTCAAATGAGGCGGTATAGGGATCGGTCCTTTGTTATGGTCTAAAGTACTAAAAGAAAATCGGATTTTCCTATCAAAGGATGTCAAATATACATTATAGTACTTCTCACCAAAATAAACAGCGTTGGAATTCACGCCGGTCCTAAAATTCGTTCCCCAGGAAATTTACAAGGGCAAAGTGGTCGAATTATGCGGTTTTTTAACGGTTGCAAAAAATATGGGCAGAGAATTTTAATGTAAGATGTACACTTATTAAGAATGTTCCTCGTAGGGGTACATCCTACACCAACCCACCCGCGCCGGCCTCGGTGCGCTGAACTATCCAAGCCCCCAAGGCATAACTGAGCACATCCCAGACATCGCCCGTAAAACGAGGGTCAAACGTAGGAATCCAGGCCTCAAAGGCGATAGAAGTAGCCGCCCAGGCACCGACAATAAATGCAGGGTTCCACCGAAAAGCGGGCTGCCAAAAACGGATCATCCAGGCAGGCAGGCCCAGAGCGACGGGTAAAAAGAGAAAGGTATCTAGGTAGGAATCCGCCCAAGGATGCGATACACCCAGAGCAATAGCCCCTTGATGCAGGACAAAAAGCACTAGGCTGCCCGCAAAAAGGCGTGTTGGCGTTAAACGGCCACCCAGTAGGCCATCCATGCGATAGAACCCGCAAAGAGCATGGCGACCCATTGCAAGGCGACCACGGAATTTTTCAATAAACGAACAGGAGCTGGAATAGCGGGATCTTTCACCCAAGTAGGTAGGGGCATTTCAAAAGGATTCGGAGTGCGGTGATCGAGCGTGTGCCGACCGTCAGGACGGAGCGATTCGGAATTAACTGGCCCGCAAGTGGGGCAGTGGCCATCCTCGGCGGCATGCCAAACGGCACATTTACTGCAGAGGTAGGAACGTTTCATGAGGCAAAGATAACTTGGCCTAGCGTCGCATCATGTTTTTTTGCCACGCGTGAATGGTTCGTTTGCGTCGTTTGTGGATGCGCCAAGGACCACCAAGCTTAATATCATCTACATAGATCCATTCGCTTTGGGCGCCCAATGCGTCAAAGTCCACCATGAGGTATCCATGGTTTCTGGTATCGACGTATTCCAAATTCCGATTACTCAGCCACAGTAAAAAACCTGCAAAACGCGCCAAAGCTTCCGAGGTGAATTCATTGAAATTCGTAGAGGTAATCGATGGAGTGCACAATTCTACATAACCCGGACCTTCAAAGGCCCATGAGCAATGGGAGTCCCCTGTGAGTACCACGATGGGCGCAGTTTGTTTGAAGGTTTGTTCTAAGCTGTTTCGCTCATCCGCATAGCCATCCCAGGCATCCAAATTGAATCGTTCAAGTCGATCGCTTGGGATGATGCCCAAGTTCAATTCCGAAAAGATGACTTGATTTCCGATCACTCGGTAAGCAGCGGCGCTCTGACTCAGCTCGGTTTCGAGCCATTCGTGCTGCTCCGGGCTCATCATGTGGTGTTCACTCGCAGGCAAAAAGCGATCCGCCTCCTGACTTACCGCTTTACTTCGACCATCCAAGCGTGTTTCAATCATGTACAAATCCAACATGGCGCCGAATCGAAACTTCCGGTAGCCCTTAGAATATTCGGGCCTGATCGGCATCCACTCTTCGTAGGCTTTCATCGCGGCAATTCGGCGCACCTCGTAGTTGCCCTCCTCTTCTTGATGATTCTGAGCTCCCGTGCTAAAACTGTTGTTTGCAATTTCATGATCGTCCCAAATGGCAATGACGGGATGCGCGGCGTGAAAAGCTTGAAGATCCGGATCCTTTCGGTACTGGGCATAGCGTGTCCGATAATCTTGGAGGGTTACAATCTCATGCGGGGGTTGATGGAGCCTCCCTGGTACTTTCCAGCGGGCATCCCAACGTTCGTATTCATAGATATAATCTCCCAAATGGACGACCGCATCTACCTGTTCTTCGCCCGCGAGAGCGGCATACCCATGAAAATACCCCGCTTCATAGTGGGCGCAAGAAACTACGCCCAAGCGAATGGCTTGAGTAGATAAGGGGTGCGGACTCGTCTTTGTCCGACCAATATCCGAGGCGATTTCACGCCACCAAAAACGATAATAGTAGGTGGTACTTGACTCCAAGCCCCGAGGAATAGCCTTGACCGTACCCCCTTGAGCCGGAGAGGTCGTACAACTGCCGCTAATAAGTATGTGTTGAAAGTCGATGTCCGTCGCCACTTCCCAGATCACAGATTCTTCCCGCTCGATCCCTTCCAACGCGGTCCAAATCACCACGGATTCAGATTGAGGATCGCCTGAGGCCACGCCATAGCTGAACTGAGCCCAGAGATGGAATGGACTGGAAGCGATGAGGAGGCTTATCCAAAGAACGTATTTCACGGGCCGCAAGAAACGAAAGCAGATTGAATTGGATGTTAATCTTTTCCGAATTAAATGCAAAAAAAAAAGCCCCGCTCCGGAGAGCAGGGCTTCACTTTGGAAGTGGTTCGGGGCGGGATCGAACCGCCGACACATGGATTTTCAGTCCATTGCTCTACCAACTGAGCTACCGAACCATTCAAAATGGAGGCGCGAAGATAATCACAATTGTTGATTGTCTGCTAGGGCTTTTTGCGCAAAATTTTTATGATATCTAGGGTGGAAATGTTAATTAGACCTAATTCAGGCACTAAATTTCTGCCATGAAACTTACATTTCTCCGCGGCCGACTGGCCAAGAAGGGTTGGGAATACCGTGATTCCTTGCCGCAGGATCTCTCTCAATTTGTCTTGATTGCAGGGCCTCATACCTCGTGGCGAGACTTTTTTACCGCCTTGTGCATCCGAGAGGATTTAGGCGTACATGACCTTAAATTCTTGGCCAAGCACAGCTTATTCTGGTGGCCTTTGGGCGGTATTTTGCGTGCTTTGGGCGCGATTCCAGTCAATCGAAGCGCGAGTGAGGGGGTCGTGGAGCAGTTGGCGGCGCACTTTGCCAGTGATCCAAATTTTAAATTAGGCCTGGCGCCCGAAGGGACGCGGTCCAAGGTGGACGGCCTGAAGGCCGGATACCACGCCGTAGCGCAAGCCGCGGGCGTGCCCATCGTCACACTCGGCATGGACTTTGGCCGCAAAGTAGTTAGCATAGCCCAACCTTTCCAGCCACAAGCAGACCTCGAAAAAAGCCATCAACACGTATTGGAAATTCTTGCTCCACTTGAAGGCTATCATGTAAATCAAGGCTTAGGGCATCTTGCTCCAGATCGTTCTTCCCGAACCCTGCCTGAACAGTTGGAATGGAATGCACAACATTTTCCGGACCGTCTCTTTTTGGATGAACCCCATGCGCTTGCTGGTCGGATTCAGTTCACCTTCAAAGAGGCCTATCAAGAAGCTTGTGGATTTGCTGCAGGGCTGCGAACCTTGGGTGTCGAACCCGGGGATAAAGTGGCTATTGTTGGAAAGAACTCCGCCCATTGGCTGCTTGCAGACTATGGCATTGCTCTAGCAGGTGCAGTTTCCGTCCCGATTTACCCGACCATTGATAGTGAAACGGCCTATAAGATTTTAGAACATTCCGAATCTAAAGTCTTGGTCATTGGCAAACTTGATGATGCCAGCGTGTATTCCGATCACTGCCCAGCGTCTGTGCATTGTGTGGCGATTCCACATATGAAACTGACTTCCTCAGAAAAACACCACGACTGGAAGGCATTGATCGATGCGGGCGCTGCGGATTTTGAGCCCTATCCCATGGATCCTAAGGCGCTAATGACCATCATTTATACTTCAGGAACCACCGGAATGCCCAAAGGGGTCATGCACAATTTTGCAAGCTTCCAATCGGCGTTTCGAATGATTTTGCAGCAATTCGACTTCCTGCACCAAGAGGTATTCATTTCTTACTTGCCATTGAGTCACGTAGCGGAGCGCATGATTATTTCCGCGGCGGGGGTATATCTCACTGGCCGAATTCATTTTGTCCAAGCCTTGGACACCTTTGCCAGAGATCTCGAATATGCACAGCCCACGGTCTTTTTAGCGGTGCCGCGCATTTGGGAAAAATTTGGAGAGACTTTACACAAGAAAATCCCGGCCGCCTTCCTTCGCAAAGCCCTTGCTCCCGTGCTTCGCAAGAAACTCGGACTTTCTCGGGCGCGGCTTGTGCTATCCGGTGCAGCGCCAATTCGGGCTAGCCTGCTTGAGGAATTTGCTACGTTAGGCATTCACATCCAAGAGGTCTATGGGATGACAGAAAACCTGGGCATATCTACCGTGAACTTCCGTGGAAAAGTAAAAATTGGTACGGTGGGTCAAGCCTTTTCTGGCATGGAAGTCCGCATAGGCGAGGGGAATGAAGTGTTGGTGAAAGGACCAACTTGTACTATCGGATATTACAAGGAGCAAGCGAAGACCGACGAGCTGTTTGAAGGGGGCTACCTTCATACGGGAGACTGCGGCAGTATTGACGCCGAAGGCTATTTGACCATCACAGGTCGAATCAAGGATATCTTCAAAACCTCCAAAGGCAAATATGTAGCACCCGCCCCAATAGAGAACCTCTTGATGGCCAATGACGACATGGCCCAAGTTTGTGTAGCTGGTTTTGATCTTCCCCAGCCCGTGGCCTTGGCAGTTCTGACAGAAGAAGCGCGAATCGCCCCAAGAAAACCCATCTACAAAAATGCCAAAGCCCAACTAGCGGAGATTAATTCGGGTTTAGCGCCACACGAAAAATTGGCCAAACTCATCTGGGTATCCGAAGATTGGGCCGTGGAAAATGGATTTCTCACTCCAAGTTTGAAAATCAAACGCAATGTGATAGAGTCCTATTACCAGGGACGCATAGGTCAAGCCATGGAATCGCCAAAAACCGTTGTTTTCTTGGAAGCTTAGGCGCGAATCGACCTACCTTTAGGCTCATGATAAGCGCATTGGAATTGGGCAATAGCCGAAGCAAGTTGACTCGATTCGACATGAATGGGGTTCCGATGGGTGAAACACGCTACTTCGATGCGGGAGACATGCAATGGCAAAGGGAAATTCCCTCGAACGATGTGCTGCGTATCGGAAACACCTCAGGCGTAACCTTGTCTGCCCCGTGGGCTGAGCAGGTGGTGACTTTGAGCCATCCATGGCCCTTTGAATTTGACTGTTCTCCCGACCTAGGCATTGATCGATGCCTGGCCATGCTTGGCGCAAGGCAAAAACAGCCTCAAGGGCCCCTGGCCGTTATTTCATGTGGAACCTGTTTGACGGGTACCCTGCTAACTGATCAAAACGTCTTGCTTGGGGGACCAATATCTCCCGGGTGGTCCACGCGCCTTGAATCCATGGCTGATTATGCCCCAGCCTTACCCAGATTAAGTGCCGTGGCTCAGCGGCTTTCCAGCATGGGTAGCCGGACTACCAAGGACAGCATGTTGCAGGGTTCCTACGAAGGAATGTTGGCCGAAATCCAACGGATCATCCATCTGTGGACTCAAGAATACCCCAATCTGACGATATTTTTAACCGGAGGGGATGGCCCGGCTTTTGCTAAACCATTGGAAAGCGGCATCTTTGCGGCTTCAAATTTGGAGGCCCTCGGGCTATTTGCCCAGTACAGCTATGAACAAAATCAATAGAGTCCTCGCCTTAATCCTCCTCTGCTCTGGGGCCTACACTACGTATGCTCAAAGCGGCGGCGTGAGTCCATACTCTTTCTATGGTCATGGATTAGCGCAACCCAATGCGTTTGCCTTCCACCAATTGCTTGGCGGCACACAAGCGGCGGCTCAATCCAATTTATACGTCAATCCAGCTCAACCGGCTAGCTATGCCCATATCCGCTACACTACGTTGGATCTGGGCGGTACGTATCAGGGCATTCACCAAGAAACCCAATCAGCGGGTCTGTGGAATACGACCGGTGGATTTCGCAACATGGGTGTGGCCTTTCCGCTCAAAAAATGGATGGGCTTCTCCGCAGGCATCATGCCATATTCCTTGGCTGGATATGACATGTTAACGAATGGGACGGATGTGGATTTTGGGGATTACACTCGTCAATACAAAGGCAAAGGAGGCTATAACAAAGCGCATTTTGGGATTGGATTAACCGCGCTCAAATATCTCTCCTTGGGCTTCAATGCCAATTATATTTTTGGTTCATTGGACCAGAATACCAATTTGATTTTTCTGAACAATCAGTATAATTCTGTCCGTTTGAGTGAACGCACCCTGGCGAGCGATTGGATGTGGGATGCTGGAGCGCAGTTGAGAATCCCAACCGGATCCATCCAGACCGTGATAGGCTTTACCATGCGTGATGGAGCATCCATTCAAAGCTCCTTCAGCGACGTGAGCTACACGTATATTCAGAACGGTTCAGGGTCAGAGACGCCCTTGGACACGGGAATGGCCGCCTTGAATCAGCCGGGTTACATCTACGTCCCCAGTCAAATGTCTGTGGGGGTTGAAATCTCCAAGCCAGTCAAAGACCTACCCATCAGTGCATGGACCGTGGGCTTTCAATACCAAGTCACGGATCAGATGGAATTGCTGCCTTTTTCGACCGGTACATTGCCTTGGCTTTCTTCCGAACCTTGGACGCCCACGTATGCAGAGAGTGGCCAGCGATATTCCATGTCGGCATCGATGATTCCTTCCTTGGCGCTTCCCGGACGCCGTTTGAAGTCCTATGGGGCGGAAGTCGCCTACCGTGCCAGTTTCCAATTCGAAAATACCGGCCTAGTATTGAACTCCACGCCCATACGTGCATGGCAATGTGGTCTTGGCGTGGGACTTCCTTTGGGCGGTCGAGCTATTATGCCCGGGGATGTTAAATTTGCCACCCTTCACATAGGAGCCCAAGTGGGTAACTATGGAACAAAGCAAAATAATTTGATCAATGAATTCTATACGCAAGCCGTGGTTGGGGTGACCCTCAATGATCAGTGGTTTGTTAAATTTAAATACCGTTAATACCTATGAAGCGTTTCCTTCTCGCTTGCATCGCGTTGATTACGTTCAGCGCTCAAGCCCAGCAATGGGGCTCCAGCGAAACCGACAGTATCCGTTGTTTTGACAATTACAACAACTTTGGTTCCTTGTGCAATAGCAAAGAATACCTTCAGGCCTATGAGCCATGGTTGATGGTCTATACGACCTGCCCTCAAGCTAGTGAGGTAGTGTACAAGTTTGCACCCAAAATCTTTGATGCCAAGATCAAAGCAGAAGTGGATGCCGCCAAAAAGCAAGCCTTGATTCTTGACTTGATGAAAATGTATGATGATTGGATCCTCTATTATCCGGGGAACGAAGCCAAGATTCTCGGTCAGAAAGCCAATGATTACTACGATTATCATCCGGACGATTCCTACACCGCATTCCAAATGTTTAATGCGGCCTTGTCGGTAAATCCTGGAGATATTCAGCCTTTGTACTTGAATAACTACTTCAATGCCGCCATTGCTTTGTACAAGGTGGACACCTTGGATTCAGAAGGCTTGCTAAATGCCTATGGTGCAGTGGGGGAGGCCATTGAAATGCAAACCAACAATTGGAACCGAGAAATCACCGCTTTGACGGAAAAAGACACCTTAGGAACCATTTCTTCGAGAGAGAAGCGAGTCTTAGACATCGACAAGCGTTTGCTCGAGCAATCAAATAAGTTGATTGGAAACATCGAGCGTGGCTTAGCTCCATTGTTGACATGTGACCGTTTGGGGCTGATTTACAACCAAGAGAACTTTGAAAAGCACGCGGACGATGCCTCATGGTTGCGCCGTGCAGAGAAAATGCTTTCTAAGGAACGCATAGACACGGCCGGCACTTCGGACTGTACGGATAACCCGATTTACTACCTCGTAGCCCAGTCCCTGTATGACCTTGAGCCATCTTCACAGGCGGCGCGTTCCATGGGCGTGTTGAGTATCAAAAACGAGAAGTACGAAGATGCCATCAAGTACTTCACGGATGCGATTTCTCAAGAGGTTGACCCGATGAGAAAATCTCGCGACTACTTGCGCTTGGCGGCCATTCACTTGAAGTTGGGCAATTTGTCTGCAGCCAAAGGGGATTGTGCCAACGCGGTAAGAGCCAACGAGAATTCCGGCGACGCTTACCTCATGTGGGCGAATGTCTATGCTTCAGCAGCGGGCACATGCGGAAACAACGTCTTCGAAAAGAATGCCGTGTACTGGGCAGCCATCGACAAGGCATCCCGCGCAAAGCAAGTGGATGCGAGTCTCACGGGACGTGCAGACAAGCTGATTGCTGCGTTCCGTAAGGGTATTCCGGATAAGTCCATTTCCTTCCAGTTTAACTACAAAGAAGGAGATCGCTATGCCATCGGATGTTGGATCAACGAAACGGTAACGGTTCGTTTCTAATGCGTCATCTGTCGACGTTGCATATAATACTCAAGGGGGCCTTCGCGGCTCCCTTGCTGTTCCTATATCCGTCGTGTTCGAATGATGAAGTCGCAGTGAGTCAATTGGCGCAGTCCTTCCATGGGGCCATGATTGAGCAGGAAAATGTCCAAATCACATACAGCGATTCTGGCATGTCCAAAATCCGCGTCGTCGCGGGCGTACTTGAAGATTTTTCGGAAGAAGACGAACAGCCGCGGCAAGTTTTTCGACGTGGCTTCCGTGTGAGTATTTTGGCAGCCAATGGCCGAGAATCCGGGTATGTTCAGGCGGAAAAAGCGGTTCGCCGTATGAAGGATCAGGTCTGGGTGCTCACAGGAAACGTTGAAGTAATCCAAGAGGGAGGCGATGCTTTATATACAGATGCGATGGAATGGGATCGCATGAAACAGGAGTTTCGCAGCGAATCAGAAGTCCGAATCATCGATAAAGGGGAAGAAGTTCGAGGAAAAGGCTTCACCGCCAAAGAAGATTTGTCGCAATACACCATCTTTGCAGTGTCGGGTCACTTTGAAGGCGACGACCAAAACACGGAATGAAACCAACTGTATACCGCCGCAGCCTCCGCACCGTAGAATGGGTATGGTTGGTCATAGCCCTACTTTCCATGGAGACCATTTACAGTCAGTGGAATGTGGATAGGAACAAGTCTTACATGTTCATTCTCTTCGCCTTTTTAGGATTGTTCATGTTTGGTCTGCGCCGGAAACAACGGAAGACCATGGAAGCGCGTTGGAAATCCAACGACGACGCTTCCAAGCAGTCATGAACGAAGGTCTTTCTCTATTGCTTGCATTGGTATGCTCCGCCTTTTTTTCAGGGATGGAGATTGCCTACTTAAGTGCGAACCGACTCCAAATCGAAATTGAAACAAAGCGCTCTACGCTGATGGGGCGTTGGTTGGCCTACCTCATTGCGCACCCCGGCCACTTCATCGGAGCGATGCTTATGGGGAACACCTTGGCCCTGGTCCTAGTAGGTCTAAAGACGGCTGCATTGCTTGATCCCTGGCTGCTGCATTATATGGATACAGGTTGGGCAGTGGCCATTGAAACGTTAGGTTCCACTTTGGTCGTTCTCTTTGTCGCAGAATATCTGCCCAAAGCCTTCTTCCGTCACCGTGCCAATGATTCCTTGCGCTGGTTTACGGCCCCATTGATGCTCATTTATCTGCTCTTGTGGCCATTGGTCGAAGTATTGACTCGGATCAGCCGAATGTTTCTTCGTCGGATGGGTCGCGACATCCAATCCGCAAAAGAGCCCGTGGTTTTTGGGCGTGCCGATTTGGATCACTACCTGGAGGAGGGCAGCTCTGCCGAGGAGGTGGAGCCTGAAATTGAGTTATTCCGAAACGCATTAGACTTTGGCGATACCAAGGTGCGCTCTTGCATGGTTCCAAGAACAGAAATTTGCGCCGTGCCTGCGAGCATTAGTATGGAGGAACTCCGCGAGCAATTCACGGAAACGGGCTTTTCGAAGTTGGTTGTTTACCGCGAAACGATTGATGACGCCTTCGCCTATGTGCATGCCTTTGGTCTGTTTCGACGCCCCAAGCGCTTAGCGTCCATACTGACCCCGCTTTCCTTTGTGCCTGAGACCATGAGCGCCCAAGAGGTGTTTAAAATGCTCATTCGAGAAAAGCGATCCATGGCTTCCGTCGTGGATGATTTGGGATCCTTGACCGGAATCGTCACCTTGGAGGACGTGGTAGAAGAACTCTTTGGTGAAATTGATGACGAGCACGATAGCGACATTCGTACCGAGGAGGTCCTATCCAATGGAACATGGAAGCTTGACGCTTCGCTCGAGGTGGATTATTTGAATGAGACCTATGGGTTTGATTGGCCCGAGGAGGATGCCTACAGCACTTTGGGCGGATTAATTGCAGATCACCTGGGTCATTTGCCAGTGGAAGGCGAGACCTTACAACTCGAAAATTGGGTGTTTACCATTGAAACCATGGACGCTCAGCGCATTGCTTGCGTAATTGTATCCAAAGATCAGGACTAAAGCCTGCATTTCTTAGTGGATTAGGGCATTCTGATTTGTATATTCGCAGCCTTATTTTCTACGCATTATGGGTATGTTTGATCGCCTTCGTCGCCGTTCCGGCCTTGTTATCGTCGCCATTGGTTTTGCCTTGGGCGCATTCATTTTAGGAGAGTTCTTCACTTCGGGCTCCGTCTTATTTAATGGAGACGCTGATGCAGTGGGCTTCATCAATGGAGAGAAAGTGTCTTCCATGGACTTCAATCGAGAGATGGAAGATCTCCGTGTGAATAATCCCCAAATGGCAAGCATGGGCACGATGCAATTGTCACAGATGGTTTGGAACCAGCAATTGCAGAACCGCCTGGTCGGTGACCTGCAAGATGAATTAGGCTTCACCGTGTCTACGGATGAATTATGGGATGCCATCATCAACAACCCCAGCATTCAGTCTATGGAGGGTTTCCGCGACCCAAATACAGGTCAGTTCAATGTAGACTTGCTCCGCAATGCCCTGTCTAACCTGCGCGACAACAAAGAGGCGAGCCAAGAGGCCACAGATCAATATTTGAACTGGGTCAATTTTGAAAGCGATGTGCGCAATGAAGCTTTATCGAACAAGTTTTACACGGCGGTAAAGCAAGGTCTTCGCACACCGGTTTCTCTGTATCAACACAGCATGGCGCGTCAAACACGCCAGGCAGAAATCGAATGGGCTGGACTCTTGGTTAGCGGAGTAGAGGATTCACTCGTCGATGTTACCGAAGCGGACTACAAAGCCGTGTATGCGGACAATAAAGAGAGTTTCAAGGTGATCAATGAATTGCGCGACATTTATTTCGCCAATTTCCCCATCGAACCCTCCCAAGCGGATCGGGATGCCGTCATCGCTGAGATGAACGCGATGCAGTCTGAATTGGCCGCAAGTACCGACGATTCGGCCTATGTGATGGCCAATAGCGATGTTCCTTTTCAGGACAACTACTTCAGCTTAGAGCGTCTGGATGAATCTTTGAAGACGGCCATCGAAGGTCAGCCTGCTGGCTTTGTTAGCGCTCCAATCGAAATCGGCCCGGGCTATCAGATTGTCAAAGTGATGAATCGTCGCAACATGCCTGATTCTGTTTCTGCGCGTCACATCTTGGTGGCCTTTGCAGGAGCCGAGCGCTCTCAGGCAACACGTGATTTTAATGCAGCCAAGACCATTGCGGACTCTTTATTGGCCGGGATCAAGTCGGGTTCCTTGAATTTCGACGCGGTCGCAACGAGCTTCAATGACGACGTAGTAGCCGGAATGAAGGGTGGCGATTTAGGATGGTTCAAGCAAGGCATGATGGCCAAGCCATTCGAAGATTATTGTTTCCGTAATGCCACGGGCACGACCGGATTAGTCTTTACCAATTTTGGATACCACATCATCAACGTTACAGGTCAACGCGGATCGGTTCCTTCCGTGCGTCTAGCTCAGGTTTTCCGTCGCGTGAATGTTTCCAAAGAAACGGAGCAAGGAATCTATGCTCAGGCTGCGGAATTTGCGAAGTCTATTCAATCTGGAGAAGATGCGCAATCTGTGGCTAACCGCTTCAATGTGGCACTTCTTCCTAATAAAAACACTTCAGCGACCGATCAGAACATCGTTGGTTTGGGCGAGAGCCGTGAAGTGGTTCGTTGGGCTTTTAACGCAGACCGCAGTGTGAATGAGGTAGGGGTGATCAACAACAACTATCAGAGCTATGTGGTAACTCAGCTGACCGCTGTATATGAACCAGGCTACAAATCGGTGGCGGAAGTACGCGATGAGTTGCGCATGTTGGCGACCAATCACGCCAAGGTTCGTTACCTCAAAACGCAGTGGGAGACGCAAAAGCCAGTGGCTCAAAAAGCAACGGTGAGTCTTTCTAGCGTGTTCTTGCCAGGTGCAGGTCGTGAAGCCGGTATCGTTGGAATGGCCTTGGGTTCCCCCACCGGCTTCAATTCGGACGTCCTTGGTGGTTTGAACGGGGTCTACCAGTTCAAGGTCTTAAACATCATTGAGAACCCAGGCATGAATTCCAGCGCAGGGGATGTTGCAGCGCAAAATAACCAACTTCGCCAGCGTGCACAGTCGGGCTTATTCCAGGCGTTGATTGAGGCCGCGGATGTGCAAGACTATCGCGGAAAGTTCTACTGAACCGAGAGAATTTTGATATGAAAAGGGGCGCCCACTGGGCGCCCCTTTTTTTTCCCATGAAGTAAGCGGGCTTAGAGCGTATTCCAGCGTTGTGAGTCGAGCCGCAGGAAGACAAAGAGCATGAGGGTGAAGGCCCAGAGCGAAGAACCACCATAACTAAAGAAGGGCAGCGGAATACCGATGACGGGAACCAAGCCGAGAGTCATTCCAATGTTCACTAAAAAGTGAATAAGAAGGATGGAAGCAATGCCAAAGCCATAAATGCGAGAAAAAGCTTCTTTCTGACGTTCTGCCAAATAGAGAATGCGTGCGATGAGCCCCGCGAAGGCCAGGAGCACGGCCAAGGATCCAAGAAAACCCCATTCCTCTCCAACCGTACAAAAGATGTAATCCGTGGTTTGTGCAGGCACAAAATTCAATCGGGTCTGTGTGCCTTGCAAATAGCCTTTTCCAATAAACCCACCGGATCCAATTGCAATGAGTGATTGGGCTGTTTGGTATCCGGCGGCATTGGGCTGTTCGACTTGACCCAAGAGTAATTGAACCCGTAATTTTTGGTGGGGCTGCATGACAGAATTGAAAACGGTATTCACGGTGAGAGCCCACCCCATAGCCAAGATGCCAAACCAAATAGCTGGATGTCGGACCACCGTTATGAATTTCAAACGCCGTTGCAAGCGATCCAGACCGAGGGCGACTGCGCTAGCCAGAGCGATGAGGATCAACACGGTTTTGGAGGCAAAGGCAAGCGCTAAGACGGAGATGACAAGGGCCCCCAGTCCAAGGAAAATGAAGTACCCCGGTAAACCCTCCCGGTAGAAGACAAGCATGAAACCCAAGAATACAATAGCTGAACCGGTATCTGGTTGAAGCAAGATGAGCCCCATGGGCAAGAAGGCCAACAGGCCAGGGATCCATCGAGATCGCCATTGACGGAGGTCTACCCCCCGTTGGGAGAGCATGCGGGCGGTGATCAGGGCAGCACCCATTTTGGCAAATTCAGAGGGTTGCAATCCAAAACTTCCAAGTTGAAGCCAACTTTTATTTCCCCCAACTTCCTTTCCCACCGCAAGGACAGCCAAAAGCAAGAGCAAGGTGGCAACATAGATTATGACTGTGAGTGCCTCGTAAATTCGTGCATCACTTAAGAGCACGATGAGAATGATCAGGGCGGACATACCCATGAAAACAAGTTGTCTGCCCGCCTCATTGTTCCAATCCCATCCGAAGCCTTCGATGACCGGGTTGACAGTGGCGTAAATGTTCATCCAGCCGAAGATGACCAGGAAGAGGAATAGTCCTACGGCTAATCCATCCAGTTTTCCAAACCATCCGCTTTGACGTTGCATCAATAAGGGGGGAGTTCGGTTTTTACACTTTGTACACGGTATTCACCCGTTAAGCTTCCTTCGACCATGGTCTTCTCTAAGTTGGGGCGCGAAATCTCTCCATGAATATACTTTTCCATCATGAGGCTCGCAATTGGAGCGGCCCATCGGGACCCCCAATAGCCGTTTTCGACAATGATAGCCAAAGCTATTTTTGGGTTGTCAACGGGCGCAAAGGCCATGAAGATCGAATGGTCTTGGCCGTGTGGATTTTCGGCTGTCCCCGTTTTTCCGGCCATAGGGAGTCCTTCCAAACGCGAAGTCCGCGCAGTACCATTTTCAAAAACATCGGCCATACCTTGAATGATGATGTCATAATGTGCCGCATCGATGGTGGTCATGTGCTTGAAATGGAATATTTCGGGATCCACGGATTTGGCACCTATTTGTCGAACCACATGAGGGGTATACCAATATCCTCGGTTAGCCATGGCCGCGGCAACATTTGCCAGCTGAATAGGTGTGACGACTAATTCCCCTTGGCCAATCGCCAAAGAGATCACGGTTGGGGACTTCCAGCGGTCACTGCGGTAAACGCGATTGTAGTAGGCACCATCGGGAACAAATCCACGTCGACCAGTGGGCAAATCGACTCCAAGGAATTCGCCCAAGCCAAAACTATTGACATGCTTATGCCAAACATCCATGCCTTGGCTGGCGGTGGGGTACTTGTCCAGCGTCTTCTTGAGAATTTGGCAGTGATAATTATTACAAGACTTAGAAATGGAGCCACGCAAATCCAGAGTTCCCGCTTTACAATGGCAGCCCACATGCAAGCGTCCAAAATGATAGCCGTCCACACAAGTGTATTGGGTAGTCGGACTCACGACCCCTTCTTGCAAGGCAATAAGGGCATTGATGACTTTAAACGGAGATCCCGGGGGATATTCGGCGAGGATGCCGCGGTCATACAACGGTTTATTGATGGAGTCAGTATAGAGTCGGGAATAGTTCCGAGAGCGGTAGCGACCAACCAATGCATTCGGGTCATAATTCGGTGCGCTGACCAATGCGAGAATTTCCCCCGTAGTAGGTTCAATGGCGACAATGGAACCACGCTTTCCGGACATGAGCAACTCTCCGTAGGCCTGCAAAGTGGCATCCAAGGTGAGTGTGAGGTTTTCTCCCGGAATAGGTTTTTGATCGTATTTCCCTTCTTGTAGAGGACCTACATCTCGGTTGAGGTTGTCCACGGTAATGTAGCGTCGACCGGCTTGGCCGCGAAGCGCTTCTTCATAGCTAGCTTCAATACCTGATATTCCGATATAGTCCCCAAGTTCATATTCAGGCTTTCGACTCAGTAGATAGTCATTGACTTCAGAAACATAGCCCAACACATTTCCGCCCGTCGGAGTGATGTACTTACGCAGTATTCTGCGACGCAGATGAATCCCGGGATAGAATGAAATTTCTTCTTGGATCCGCGCATAGTCGTTCGCCGTCAGTCCGCGCAAAATGGCGCTCGGTCGAAATGGCGAATAGACCATTGCCTTCTGAAGTGCACGTTGAAGCCGATTTGGTTCCTCCCCAAGCAGTTGTGCGAGCTTCAGGGTATCAATATCATGCATGAGCCGCGGGGTCGCCTCGACATCATAGGCGATTTGGTTGGAAGCCATGACCTGTCCATTGCGATCCAGCATTACTCCGCGCGGAGCGAACACTTTTTCAATGCGCTGGGCATTGTTGGCTGCATTGAGGGTATAGCGATCATCAATCAGCTGGATGTAAAAAAGGCGGGCAATAAAGATGGCCGTAGCGCCCAATAGCAGAAAGAAGTACAAAGAGGTGCGCTTCATCGCTTCCCACTAGGTTTCATGAGTGCTCCCGCTAAATACATCAACATCGTCGTGGTCCCCGCGGATAGAATGGTGCGCCAGAGGTAGCCGCCAAAAGCATAGAGGCCATGAGCATCCACGGCAAATAGGTAGGCGTGATGCACCAACGTAGCAAGTCCCGTGTAAACGAGCCATTTGCCCGCACCCATGTCGCCCATGGTGAAACCTAAATCCTCTTCCGCGGCACGGGGCAAGACGGAGGCCAAGAGTTGCGGGCGGAAATAGGCGACCAAACTGGTTGCCATCAAGTGCATACCGCCACTGTGCATTTGAAAGTCCATCCACGCGCCAAGTAGCGCACCAATGATGAGTAGATTCATTCGGCTCCATGTGGCCGGAGCTAGGAGAAGGACCAAAATATAGAGGTATGGATTCAGATAGCCATAGACTTGCACTTGACTGAGTATAAAACTCTGAAAGAGCAGGAGAGAGAGGGACCAAATTGCCCAAAGCTGCCAATGTCTCATGGGGCTAGTAATGATCGCTGTTCATCCATCAAGGTATTCTTGACTACATAGGCGGCTTGTTGCCTGCTCACGCCTCCCCACATTTTCAAGCGGGCGGACTGAGTAAATGAGGAGGAGTCTGATTCTACCGCGATCACCATCCCGATAGGCCATCCTTCTGGAAAAATGGCTGAACGGGCGTCCGTCACGACCGTATCGCCCAATTGCAATTGGGCCTCAAGGGGGATGTCCTCAAACTGGACTTCATCTGCGGCACCTCCATGCCAGAGGATCGTTCCAAAATGGCCTGAGCGCTTCGCGGTGCCTGAAATTCGAGACTCGCTGTGCAGTAAGGATACGACCTTGGCGAAATGCGGACTCGTTTGACTGACGACGCCCAAGACCCCTAGAGGAGATAGGACCCCTTGGCCAACGGTAATGCCATCGTCACTGCCTCGATTGAGAATCAAGACATTGTTTAACAACTGAGAGGTGGAGTAAATAACCTCCGAGGATACCCATTCGAATTGGTTGCTGTCCACGGCATTGACGGGTCGCGCTTGCGGTTGGCTGAGTTGGTGCCGAAGCCTGGCATTTTCGGCACGTAGGCTTTCGTTGTCTTGGGCCAAGTCGAAATAATCATTCCAACCATCGATTGTGGAATTCCAACGGGCCTGACTTTCGAGCACACGAGACCAATACATGGACGTATGCATGGGGGATTCTCGGTACGTCAACGCCAAACCGCCAAACTGGAATACCAGTAAGAGAAGTATGAGGCGGTAGCGCAGAAAAAAGCGCAGGACGTTCCGCATGGGATTAACGCATCAAAAGGGTCCGGTATTTCTCCAAGTTCTTCAGCGCGATGCCCGTTCCGCGGACAACAGCTCGAAGCGGATCCTCAGCGACATAGACGGGAAGATCGGTCTTGGCAGAAATACGCTGATCCAGTCCGCGCAGCATGGAGCCACCGCCCGCCATGTAGATTCCAGAGTTATAAATGTCTGCAGAAAGTTCAGGGGGCGTCATCGAAAGGGCTTCCATGACAGCGTCTTCGATACGAGTCAAGGATTTGTCAAGAGCACGCGCAATTTCCTTGTAAGAAATGTCCACCTGCTTGGGTTTGCCTGTGATTAAGTCACGACCCTGAACGCTCATGTCATCAGGTGGAGAACTGAGGTTTTCAATGGCCGCGCCGACGTTGATTTTGATCATCTCAGCGGTGCGCTCCCCAACATAAAGGTTGTGCTGTGAGCGCATGTAGTAGGCGATATCGTTGGTAAACACGTCACCTGCCACTTTCACGCTCTTATCACAGACGATTCCACCTAATGCCATTACCGCAATCTCCGTAGTACCCCCGCCGATGTCGATAATCATGTTACCCTTAGGTTCCAAAACGTCCACACCAATACCGATAGCCGCAGCCATCGGTTCGTGAATGAGATATACTTCTTTGGCGTTGGCATGCTCCGCGGAGTCGCGAACCGCGCGTTTCTCCACTTCGGTAATTCCTGATGGGATACAGATCACCATGCGCAACGAAGGAGTGAGCCACTTGTTTTTTAGGACTGGAATACTCTTGATCATCTCGCGGATCATGTGTTCTGATGCCACAAAATCGGCAATGACACCATCCTTCAATGGCCGAACAGTACGGATGTTCTCGTGGGTTTTGCCGTGCATTTGCATCGCTTCGTGGCCGATGGCGAGGATAGCGTTGGTTGTGCGGTCCATGGCTACGATGGACGGTGCATCAACAACCACCTTGTCGTTATGAATAATCAGCGTATTGGCCGTTCCGAGGTCAATCGCGATGTCGTACGTTAAAAAATCAAACAGTCCCATAGGTATCAGGTATCAATGTTTAAAATGGCGAATTCCAGTCATCACCATCGCCATGTCCTTTGAGTCACAGTAGTCGGTACTCAATTGGTCTTTGATGGATCCTCCTGGTTGTATAACTGCTCGAATGCCAGCTTCGTATGCAATTTCGACACAATCTGGGAAAGGAAAAAATGCATCGGAGGCCATGACGGCTCCTTCGAGTGAAATTCCAAAAGATTCTGCCTTTTGGATTGCTTGCTTTAGTGCATCGACGCGTGACGTTTGTCCTGTACCGCTGGCGATGAGTTGGCGATCTTTGGCAAAGACGATGGTATTGCTCTTGGTGTGCTTGCATACCGCCGAAGCAAAAAGCAGGTCATCCACTTCTTGGGCGGAAGGCGCACGCTTGGTAGCTACCGTCAAATCGGCTTCGCTGTCGCGGTGGCTGTCACGCGCTTGGAGCAGCACCCCATTCAAGGTGGATCGCACCAAATGCTGAGGCCATTCGCAGGGCTGACTTTCCAGGATGATGCGGTTTTTCTTGCTCTTCAAGATCTCCAATGCGGCAACACTATACCATGGAGCGATGACTACCTCGAAGAATAAATCATTCATCTTGGCGGCCGTTTCTTCATCGATGGTTTCGTTGCATGCGATCACACCTCCAAATGCCGAAACAGGGTCTGCGGCCAATGCGCGATCCCAGGCTTGGCTTAAGGTATCCGCTGAAGCCATGCCGCAGGCGTTGTTGTGCTTAATGATGGCCACGGTGGGGTCTTCACCGCCCTCGGCGCAGAAGAGCATCGCGGCGTCGATATCCAACAAATTGTTGTAGCTCAGTTCTTTTCCATTGTGTTGGATGAACAACTCGTCGAGATTGCCAATGAACCAAGCGGGCTGATGGGGATTTTCGCCGTAGCGGAGCGCCCTGCGTTCGCCATTCAAACCAGGGAAGGGCTTGAATTCCCCGGCAAACCAGGCACTGATCGCGCCATCGTAGTGGTTGCTAACTTGAAAGCTGCGCCCAGCAAATGCTTTGCGCTGCGCCAAGGTGGTCTTCGCCCCTTGGCTTGTCAAAAGGTCTAGCACTTCAGCATACTCGTTCCGAGAAGAGACCATCCACACGTCGTGGAAGTTTTTGGCTCCAGCGCGAATAAGCGAAATGCCCCCAATGTCAATTTTTTCGATGATATCCGATTCGGAGGCGCCGGATGCGACGGTATCCTCAAAAGGGTAGAGGTCCACAATGACCATGTCAAAACTCGGAATTTGTCGCTCCGTGACCGTCTTTTGATCCTCAGGATTAGCACGACGCCATAGGATTCCTCCAAAAACATTCGGGTGTAAGGTCTTTACTCGGCCATCCAATATGCTTGGAAAGCCTGTGACCTCCTCAATGGCCACGCATGACAAGCCCTGTTCCTCGATAAATGCTTGAGTTCCACCGGTTGAGTACAGGATTACCCCTTCCTTGTGCAAGGCATGGAGAATGGGGGCGAGCCCATCTTTGTGAAAGACGGAAATCAGGGCAGAACGGACGGGAGTGAGGGCAGACATGAGCGATGGAAAAAATCAAAAAACAAAGGTAGGGATTCCATGGCATGGACTTTGTAAATTTCAAGGCTCATGCGTAAAATAACCGCCTTACTTTCTGAATCCTTTCGTTTTGCTTGGATGGCCCTGGTTTCCAATCGATTACGGACATTTTTGAGCTTGCTCGGAATCACCATTGGCATCTTCGCCATCATTGCTGTTTATGCCATTGTGGACAGCTTAGAACGCAACATCCGACAATCCGTAGAGAGCCTTGGAAGTGATGTGGTCTATGTCCAAAAATGGCCTTGGGGCGGCGGCGGAGGCGAGTATGCCTGGTGGAAGTATTTCCAGCGACCCGAAGTGGGGATGACCGACTTCAAGCGTTTGACCGCGCGCCACCCCCGCACAGCGGCCTCCTTGACCTACATCGTGGGCTCCAATGAAACGCTGAAAATGGGAAACTCCAGTGTTGAACGGGTAGAAGTCAATGGGGTGACCTATAACTATGGGGCCCTGAACAGCCTCGACATTGCCGAGGGCCGGTATTTTACGGAAAGTGAGATGACGTCCGCCCGAAATGTCATTATTCTTGGAGCGGATATTGCCGCTGGTCTGTTTCCCTCAGGGCAAGGCATTGGGCAATCCATTCAAACCTTTGGCCGGCGTTTTACGGTCATCGGCATTTTACCCAAAGAGGGAGCCAACATTATCGGCCAAAGCCACGATACCAAAGCGATTATTCCCGCCAGTTTATTTACGGCTTTAAAGGGCGATGAGATGGGAGGTTCCGCCATTCAGGCTAAAGTCAAAGATGGATTTACTACCCTCGAATTGAAAGAAGAACTTCGGATGCACATGCGGGCTATTCGGCGATTAAAACCCATTTCGGAAGACGATTTTACCTTGAATGAATCCTCCGTCTTTTCTCAAGGCTTGGATACCATGTTTGGGGCCATCGGGATGGCAGGTACAGTCATCGGTGGATTTTCAATCCTCGTCGGGGGATTTGGAATTGCCAATATCATGTTTGTCTCCGTTCGTGAACGAACGGGTCAAATCGGCGTCCAAAAAGCCTTGGGTGCCACGCGTAGCTTTATTCTCACCCAATTTCTGGTGGAGTCTACCATGCTATCCGTGGTTGGAGGACTTGCAGGGCTTGTTTTGGTAGCCATTCTCATGGCCGTAGGCACGGCAATTTCTGGTTTCGATCTAGCGATGAGCCTAAACAATGTGCTCACAGGCGTGCTGCTCTCCGCCGCCATAGGCTTACTTTCTGGCCTCGCCCCAGCTTCTATGGCCGCGCGACTGGATCCCGTGGAAGCCATTCGCTTCAATCAATAAGATGGCTATTCCAGCGCAGAAGCCACTTCCTCACAGATTTTTTCCAGGAGGGCTTGGTCATTGGGGCCAAAGGCATCCCGAACATGGCTGTCGATGTCTAATTGGCCGATGAGCTTTCCATCTTTGTAAATGGGCAAGACGATTTCAGATTTTGTCTCGATGGAACAAGCCAAATAGTTGTCTTGGGCATGGACATCAGGAACGACAAAAACCACTCCACTTTCAGCCACTTGACCGCAAATTCCCCGACCATATGGGATACGTGTATGATCTGTAGAAGCCCCTACATAGGCCCCCAATTCTAAGCGTTGATCCGCATCATTCATCCAGTAAAATCCAACCCAATTGTACTTGGGATACTCGGACTGTAGACGGATGCAAATCGCCTTGTGATCGTCAAAGGCAGCCTCAATTTTTTCGCGCAATTCCATTTCGTACTCTTATGCTGCTTGAAGTAGGTCCCAAACTTTTGGACCAAGTAAAATGATGGCGATGGCCACCGCAAAAACGGAGGCAACAAGGACGGCGCCAGCGGCTAAATCTTTCGTTCGTTTAATTGCTGGGTGATCTTCGGCCTGGACATAATTACACAAGGCTTCCACGGCTGTATTCATCAATTCCAGGCTCATCACCAGTCCAAAAAGAACGAACAAGACCATCCATTCAAACAGACTTACCTCCAGAAAATAGGCTGCGATGCAAACCACGGTCATGGCGACGAGATGAAGGCGCATAGTCAATTCACTTTCCCAGCTTAAGGAAATCCCATTTAAGGCTTGACCAAAGCGTTTCGACCCATGAACCAGCAGGGTGTAGAGGGATTTTTTCTCCATGCCCCAAAGGTACTCGACCCATCGCGCCTTGCATTCATGGGGAGTGAAAAAGTTGCAATAAACTGGATGAGATACCTGTAGTTTCATCGCAATCTCATTGGGAGCATTCGGATATACAATGCGTTGCACCGCTAATAAATGGAATCAGATAACCTGGGGCTTTAAGCAGTACCTTTGACTGTTATTAATAAAAGCAAATTGCTCATGGCATTGTTCCGCCGTTTTTTCCTAGCACTGCTGTTTTTTCTCCCGACTGTCCTTGGGGCTCAAACACTAGACCTGGTGCAGGCACCAAACTTATCTAAATGTACTGGGGATTCCTTGCGTCTGACGATGACCATCAGTACGCCGGGTATGGCTGCAGCGAATGATTTCTATGTGTTGCTCGCACCGGGAATGAAAGCTGCCTTTACGCAAGCCACGAGCGATACGCTAGACATTGTCAAATGGCAATCCATTACGCCAGCCCCAACCGGTACCGTAGCAGATACGATTTCTGCGGGTGTGAAATATGCCTGGGTGGTAATTCCTGTGACGATCACTACGAATAATTTCTACAGTCTTGCAGTTCGATCCACCAGTCCGATTTTATGGTCTGATACCATCCAAATGACGGTAAATGTCGCGCCTGAGGTGACTATTGACTCCATCATTGGTGGGTTTGAAAACCTATACAGCGGAGGACCCGATTGGGGAATGTGCGAAGGAGATACCATTGTGTTGTATGCCACCAAAGGGTTAGATAGTTATGTCTGGACGAATGGGGGTAGCACTATTTCTGGAGCTACATCAGATTCCTTATTGGTATTTGCGAGTGGAACCTATGGCGTTACTGGATCTTCTGGAAATTGTGACGTCATGAGCGTGGACACGATCATCAATATCTACAGTCCGCAAACAACAATTACCCATATCCCAACAGGGATGTTTACCCTCACCGTTTTAGACAAAGACAGCCAAGTAGATTCGTTGGCCTTCTGCGAAACGGAGTCGATCACCTTGCGTGGTCCTACCACATTCGCCCCGGGCACAAGTGTAGCATACCAATGGGTGAAGGATTCCATCGACCAATTTGGCCAAACATTAAAAGTGACGATAAACGGTGCAACTAACCGTGACTTCACCACGAATTCCTCCGGATTGTATTCTTTGGTTACCTCTTGGTTCCCGGGAGGATGTCCAGATACCAGCTACAGTGTAGAATTATTTGTGGATACAGTACCGGATACCTTCATTGAAAACATCATGTGGTCATGGCAAAGTGTGGCGTCCTTGGATATCTGCCCGGGTGATTCCACATTATTGCGCAGCAATGCAACAAGCTTAACCAATGATTGGACCTTCCAATGGGAAGTGAAATACCCAATTAGTACGGGCACATGGCAAGCAATTCCAGGCGAAGATCAGCCAGACCTCATCGTAGATACTGCCTTGGTTGCAGGTTCGGCTCAATACCGTTTAGTGATTAACAGCGAAAGTTGTGACTTTACTACAGCGCCGCTCCAAGTGAATGTGATTCCACTTCCTACGGTTAACGTGGCCCCCAAGGATAGTCTAGCACTTTGTGCCGGTGATTCAGTCTTGATTGGTGCCACAGGAAACGGTTTGAGCTATCAGTGGACTTGGGCTACCGGGTCGTATTCTGGGGTATCTTTCTATGCAAAGGACCCAGGGACGTATGTGGTTGAAGCGACTGGAGCAAATAACTGTACCAGCTTTGACACGTTAAAGATCACGCAAATTGTCGTGACGCCCAATGCAGGGCCTGACCAAGTCATCATGCCGGGCGACGTAGTGCAACTCAACGCGTCAGGCGGTTTACAGTATTACTGGTATGCAGATAAGCCGGCCTACTTCAGTGATCCCTACAATCCGAATGCACAGACCCGCCCTACCAGCGACACCACGTGGTACTTCGTGGAGGTCCGCAGTGCACTGGGCTGTTGGGGTATTGATTCCATGATGGTGGTACAATTTGATCCAGCGACCCTCTTGCCCAACATCAGCAATGTCATGAATGTGATCACGCCCAATGGAGATGGCTTCAATGACGTATTTGACCTCTCCGAAGTCGTTCAAGCGGACTCCTGTGATCTTGTCATCCTAGATCGTTGGGGATCAAGAGTGTATGAAGAAGGACGCTACATGTCTGGTTGGGATGGCCGCAATACGGGCGGAGACCCACTTCCTGACGGAACGTATTACTATTTGCTGCTCTGCGACGGGGAACCTCGCTACCGCGGCGCCATTACAGTTATTCGCAATTAATCGCATCTGATTCCATGAAAAAGACTTTCCTATTTGTTTTCGCTCTAGGTAGCATCCTGGCACAAGGCCAGCAGCTTCCTTTATATGCGAATTACTTCTTCGCTCCTCAAATGACGAATCCAGCCACTTCAGGAGCAGATGGTTTCAGCGAATTAACCACCATGCACCGCCAACAATGGCAAGGAATGGAAGGTGCCCCTGAAACTTCGGCACTCGTCTTCAATGGTGCCATGAATAAAGAGCGCATTGGATATTCTGTGTATGCCTTCACGGATAAAACGGATATCGTAAGCCGCTCTGGTATCTATGGCAATTATGCCTATCATGCGCAGCTTTCAGAGAATTCAGCATTGAGCATGGGGGTAGGGCTAGGCTACGTAAATAACGCCTTTGACATGGCGTCTGTTCGCGTGAAGAACGAAGGTGACCCCTTCTTGTTCCCTGCAAATCAGAACGGAACGCTTGACATGACGTTAGGTGTGAATTTGCGTGTGGCAGACTTCAACCTTGGCCTGAGTGTGCCTCAGTTACTCAATCCAACCATCACCTACAGTAACAACTACGATGGACCGGTAGCGTATCATTTGATTCGTCATTACGTGGCTCGCACCCAATATGACATAAATATCCAGAAAGACCGCATGGTCCTTTCTCCCATGGTCACGGTACGTGCAGCCGCCTTTGTCAAGCCGCAAGTCGACGCGGGCTTGTTGTTTGACATGAAAGAGTATGGCTACCTCGGTGCTATGTATCGCTCGAATTATGCTGCAACGATCAATGCGGGGGTGCATTTGACTCCCGTGCTTTCTTTGGGCTATGCCCATGAGTTTAGCACCAATACCTATGCGTCTTATTTGGGTATGTCTAATGAGTTTATTCTATCCTACAAGTTTGGTGACAACAACCGCAATGAGCGCATGGAAGCGGAAATCAAGCGTCTCAAAGACAAGCAACGCCAATCTAGCCAAGAGACTGAGAAACTTCTGAATGAGCGATTCGAAGAGTTCAAAGAGGAACTTGGCGCAGCGCAAGTCGCCGAATTGGAAAAGCAAAAAGAAGCGTTGAAAGCAGAAGGCTTGCAACTCCAAGAGGCAGGTGCTCAAAATGGTGGCTTGCGTGGAAACCAAAACAGCAACCAAGGCGGAGGCAACAACGATGGCTTTGCTGATGGGGGCTCTTGGGATCAAGGTTCTTCGTCGATGAATAATGGTGGGGCCATCAACAATGAAGGAGCCATCAAAGGTTACCGCAATGATGAATACGCCAACAACGTAGCACCAGGATCACCAGGCTACTATGTAACCGCGGGTGTTTATGGCGAAGCAGTCAATGCGGAGCGCATGGCGAGCAGCCTATCCAAAAAAGGAATTACGGCCAAAGTCTTCCGTGACAACCGCAACAACATGTACTATGTGTACTTGCTCAAATTCCGCAACTATGAGGGAGCGGATCGTGCGAAGAGTTCAGGCCTAAATGGTCAGTACTCAGGTAAACTATGGATCAAGGTGGTTGAGTAATGGGTAGACTCTTAACCATTATTGCCCTGGGTTTCGGCCTCTTGTGGACCAGTCAAAACGCTCAAGCAGCGCATTTGGTTGGTGGAGAGATCACCTATACCTGCAATGGGAGCAATAACTACACCATCAAGCTACGTGTGTACCGCGATTGCAATAGTGGCGGAGCGCAGTTTGATAATACTGTGACGTTCACCATTTTTGACAACACCGGGGCTCAGCTCTATAACCCGACGGTAAACAAGGGGACGACCATCAATGTCCCCGCGGGAACGGGAAATCCGTGTCTGACGACGCCACCGAATATTTGTACGGAATACGCGGATTACGTCCATACCATGACGTTGCCAGCGCGCGTAGGCGGCTACACTATTTCGTATCAGCGTTGTTGCCGGAATGCGACAATTTCAAATATCGCAGCGAGTGGCAAGGGCAATACCTACACGGTGCAGATCCCTTCTATGGATAACTGCAATAGTTCTCCGGAATTCACCACTGTCCCGCCGATTGTATTGTGCCTGAATGATTTTCAAAACATCAATTCCTCGGCGACAGATGCTGATGGCGATTCGCTCTATTATGAGTTCTGCGACATCCTCAATGGAGGTTCTAGTGGCAATGCCTCTCCAAATCCGGCGGCAGCTCCACCCTACGCGGCAATTCCTTTTATCGCGCCTCAAACGAGCAGCAGCCCTATTCCCGGGAATCCTGCATTGAATATTGATCCCAATACGGGATACATCACGGGTGTCGCGAATACCACCGGCCAGTTCGTAGTGGGCATCTGTGTGAGTGAATACCGCAATGGAGTGTTTCAGTCCACCGTGCGACGGGATTATCAGTTCAATATCACGAATTGCGTTAGCAATGTAGTGGCGGACATGCTTACCCAAATCGAAAAGCCGAGCCTCCTTTGCGGAGGGCGAACGATGCCATTCCAGGCTCAGACCGGTGGAGCGATTTCCTATTACTGGGACTTCGGAGACACCACAACGACTCAGGATACGAGTTCATCACCTTCACCATCTTGGACGTATCCGGACACAGGTGAATACACCGTGATGCTGGTGATTAACCCAGGTTTGGTTTGCACGGATACAGTGTACGAGAGCTTCCATATCTACGATGCGCCAGATTATGTCATCCAGTACGATGGCCAAAGCTGTTTTGAAGCGCAAGACATAACCTTCTATGCGAGCGGCTCTACGCCGAGTGATGCCACGTTCTCATGGGATTTTGGCAGCCTAGCCAATGTCTTTGGGGCCACGGGGGATACCGTGCAACATGTGAGTTGGTCACAACCCGGCAAGTACCCCGTACGCCTCATTGTTTCCTCCCAGACCTGTCCAGATACTACGTTTGATACGATGAATGTAGTGCAATGGTCGCTGCCTGTGTTCGCAGGGAATGATACGGTGATCGCTCGCGGAGATACGGCCTATTTGAACGTCACATCGGGGGCTTCGTATCGCTGGTTTGCGGACAAGCCAGTTTATTTCAATAATTATCGCCAGCAAGATCCGCAGGCTTGGACTTATCAAGATTCGACCACTTTCTATGCCATTGTTACGAATTCGGTGGGTTGTCAAGGCATTGATACTGTCTTTGTGTATTACCTCCCGGATCAAACCTTGCCGGACTTGTCCAATGTCCAAAATGCGATGACGCCCAATGGGGATGGCATGAATGATGTGCTAGATCTATCGGAAGTCACCTTTGGGGATCAATGTACTCTCCGCGTACTCAATCGTTGGGGCGGTCAAGTATACCAACAAGACAATTATGACGACACCTGGGGTGGCACGAATGTCAATGGGAATCCATTGCCCCCTGGAACGTATTACATTTTAATGCATTGTGACAAGGAACTCCGCTATGGGGGACCGGTCACGATTGTGCGCTAAGCCTGATATAGGCCCCAAGAAATCAAACAAAAAACCCGGTCGTTTCGACCGGGTTTTTTTTGCTTTAGCTCTCCTGAATCGGAGCGGCATGTGTTCTATTGAAACATGTCTTTAACCCGGTCAAAAAAGCCCTTATCCGTCTTTCCAGGGCTGGGTTGGAAATGGGCACTCGCTTGGAGTTTTTCGAGCATTTCTTTTTCCTCGCCACTGATGGACTTTGGGGTCCATACCGAAACGTGCACGAGCAAATCCCCCGTACCATAGCCTTCAACGCTAGGTAAGCCTTTGCCTTTGAGGCGAAGCGTTTTACCACTCTGAGTACCTGCTTCGATCTTCATACGCGCCTTTCCTTGGACCGTTGGGATTTCGGCTGTGGTGCCAAGCGCGACATCAGGAAAAGAGAGGTATAAGTCATAGTGTAGATTCTGCCCCTCCCGCACGAGTTCGGGATGCGCCTCTTCTTCGATGCTAACAATCAAATCGCCTGCAGGGCCTCCCACGGGTCCGTGGTTGCCTTTTCCTCCAACGCGGAGCTGCATGCCATCTTGAACTCCCGCGGGAATTTTGACACTGACCACCTCTTCTAGACGCTCTAGTCCATCGGCTCCCACTCCGTCAGGCCGCTTATCAATCATTTGACCAGAACCATTACAGCCATGGCAAGCAGATGCCGTTCGCATTTGGCCCAGAATGGTATTCTGAACCCGGGTGATTTGACCTGAGCCATTACACACGGTACATGTTTTGAATGTCAATCCTTCGGCAGGTACCGCTCGGCGAATTTTAATCTTCTTTTCGACTCCTCCAACGATATCCTCCAAGGTGAGTTTGACACGGACGCGAAGATTGGCTCCACGGGCAGCGCCGCCTCGGCCACCACCTCCACCAAAGCCGCCAAAACCTCCACCGCCAAAGATGTCGCCGAAGTGGCTAAAAATGTCATCCATGTTCATCCCACCGCCAAAACCGCCACCACCACCGGGACCAAATGCTTGGTGTCCGAATTGATCGTATTTCTGTTTTTTCTCGGGGTTTGAAAGTACCTCGTACGCTTCAGCGGCTTCTTTGAACTTGTCTTCCGCAGCAGCGTCCCCCGGGTTTTTATCCGGATGGTATTGAATCGCCAATTTGCGGTAGGCCTTTTTGATTTCTTCAGCCGAGGCTGATTTAGTCACGCCTAGAATTTCATAATAATCACGCTTTGCCATCTCATGCGGGGGATTGGTCCGCAACTACCACCTTGGCATAGCGAATGATTTTTTCTCCAAGGCTGTAGCCTTTTTCAATTTGATCGATCACCTTGCCTGCCATCTCTGGACTTGGCGCGGGTATGTTGGTGATGGCTTCCATGGTCTCCACGTCGAACACGTGACCGATACTAGATTCCATCTCCTTCAGGCCTTCGGATTTGAGCGTGTGCATGAGTTTAGTATAGATCAACTCCATGCCGACGCGTTCGGGGGAATCGCTTGCGATATTTTTCAGAGCGCGCTCAAAGTCATCCACGATGGGCAGGATGGCCTTCAGCACTTTTTCATTGGCCGTGGCCATGAGGTCCAAGCGCTCACGGGCATTTCTGCGACGGAAATTCTCAAACTCGGCGTAAAGACGCAGGTTCTGATCCTTTAACTCCTGAACGATTTCTTCGTGGCTTTGAGGCGCTTCCTCGGTGGCCTCTTGCTCAGGACTTACGGGGCCCGCTGATTGCTCAGTTTCAGTTTCGGGAACCTCGGTTTCGTGCTTTTTGGAATCTTTTGCCATGGTATGATTTAACTATATTCCCCCTAAAAGCAAACAATCTGCCAAACTGAAACAGGTGTCAGATTGGCAGATTGCAAACCTTTTGGCGCATGACAGCGCCTCGGCTAGGTCGTTTTGTCGGGCTTTACTTAAGAAGAGACTTCAAAGCCGCTTCGAGCTGAGCGCCGCGTAGTCCTTTGGCAATCACTTTTCCATTGCCGTCCAGAAGGAAGGTCATGGGAATCGCGTTCACTCCATACAACGCAGCCCCTTGAGCCCGCCAGCCGCGTAGATCACTCACGTGACTACTCCAAACGAGCCCGTCCTTTTCAATCGCTTGAACCCAACGATCCTTGGCTTGGTCCAAACTGACAGAATAAATCTCAAAGCCTTTACCAGCCGTGTATTTCTTGTCCTTGTACTCATTGTAAATACGAACCACATTGGGGTTCTCCATGCGGCATGGACCACACCATGAAGCCCAGAAGTCAATCAGGACCACTTTTCCGCGCAAGTCGCTCAACTTCACTACATCCCCGTTTGGATTAGGGAAGGCCATCTCAGGAGCTTGATCACCGACATTGATGTTGGCTAATTGCAGATCAGAAGAGGGGCGCATGCTTTCCGTGGCTGGCCGGCTAGCGGTCCAAACCAAAGCACTAGCGAAAAGAAGGGTAAAAACAGAGTATTTCATAGTGGGGTACAAGTTAGGCTGAAATGCGTTCAATTTGGGCACCAAGCGCGCGAAGACGTTCGTCAATGCGCTCATACCCGCGATCTATTTGCTCGATGTTGTGAATGGTGCTCGTGCCCTCCGCGGAGAGTGCAGCAATCAATAAGGCGATACCTGCACGAATATCCGGTGAGGTCATCGTGGTGGCACGCAAAGGCACTTTGCGGTCAAGCCCGATGACCGTGGCGCGGTGCGGGTCACACAAGATGATTTGGGCCCCCATATCAATGAGTTTGTCCACAAAGAAGAGGCGGCTTTCAAACATCTTTTGGTGGATGAGTACCGAGCCCTTTGCCTGTGTGGCGGTCACAAGTACGATACTCAACAAATCCGGGGTGAAGCCGGGCCAAGGAGCGTCGGCCACGGTAACCATGGAGCCATCCAGATAGGCACCAATTTCATACGACTCTTGCGCAGGAATGTGAATGTCGTCCCCTTGAATATCCAATTGAATGCCCAATTTCTTGAATACCTCCGGAATAACTCCCAAATGGGCCACCCCTGCATTCTTGATGGTCAAGGCGCTCCGCGTCATTGCGGCGAGACCAATCCATGAACCAATTTCAATCATGTCCGGTAAGCAACGATGCTCCGTGCCTCCGAGGCGCTCCACGCCATGAATCGTCAAGAGGTTGGAGCCGATCCCTTCAATATTTGCACCCATGCGGACGAGCATGCTGCACAGCTGTTGTAGATACGGTTCGCAGGCGGCGTTGTAGATCGTGGTGGTGCCTGAGGTGAGGACAGCAGCCATTACAATATTGGCTGTTCCGGTGACGGAGGCTTCGTCCAAAAGCATGTAGGCCCCTTGAAGTCCGCCCGCGGGAGTTTCCACTCCGTAGAAATGCGAATTCTCTTCGTATTTGAATTCAGCCCCGAGTTTCATGAAACCCAAAAAGTGGGTATCTAGGCGGCGGCGACCAATCTTATCGCCCCCTGGCTTGGGAATATATCCCTTTCCGAATCGGGCCAAAAGTGGACCCACCAGCATGATAGAGCCGCGGAGGGATGCCCCTTTTTTCTTGTAGGTGTCCGAAAAAAGAAAGTTGACATCAACCTCCTTCGCACAGAAGCTATAATCGCCATGCCCGTGCTTGGTCACTGCGACGCCAAAGTCGCCCAAAATCTCGATCAACTTGTTCACGTCGACGATATCCGGAATATTAGAAACGCGAACGGTCTCTTCCGTTAACAAGACGGCGCAGAGGATCTGCAAAACTTCGTTCTTGGCCCCTTGCGGATGCACATCGCCTTGGAGGCGAAGTCCCCCTTTGATTTTAAAACTTGACACAGGAACTAGGGATTATTTGCGTTTAAAATTGGTCTTCCGTTTGAAGTTCGGCTTCGCCTTTTTCTTCGTGCGGGTATGCAAGGGGGCGTTTTGAGAGACTACCCCGCGATTTACTGAGAGGGTCGATTTCTCTTGGCCCAAGCGGCCTGCAGACAGGGTGCGCAATTCCGCATAAATAACGGCATCATCCACATTGTCCTTATTCCAAGATAGGTAGGCGCGCTTCATCTGATTGGCAATGTCCAATTCCATTGCATCGCGCTCTTCGGAAGCATCCATGGCGGATACCGTTGAGATAAGATTCTGCAAAATATTGCCGTAATAGCGGTGACTCCGACTCTTCTGAGGGTAGGGGACAGCGTCCGGCTTTCCACTCAACTTCTCTCGAGTTGGCGTAGGATACGGACAGTCCACATCCAGCTCAAAATTGGACATCACGAAGAGATGGTCCCACAATTTGTGCCGGTAATCTGGATTGTCCCGCAATCCCGGGTTCAGGTTGCCGATGACATCAATAATGCTATTGGCCACCTTGGTCCGGTGTTCACGGTCTGGAAGGGTAATGCAGTATTCAATCATGGACTGCACGTGGCGCCCATATTCGGGCATCCGCAAGTCCTCCCGGTCCGTGTTATAGTCCAATGCCAATGCGGCAATTTGAGATGTTTCAATCATGATAGTAGCTGCAATTTAGCAAACTTGAGGAGCAATTTTTTCTCTCCAGCGTTATCAAATACAATAGTGGCTTTTCGCTCGGTGCCATCCCCGGTTAATTCGGTCACTTTCCCGATGCCAAATCGGTCATGAACCACCCGCAATCCAACCGCTAAGTCCAAGTCTAAAGCGTGCTGGCTATTTCCAGAAGAGGCCGCTGCTTGCTGCAAGGGTTTTAAGGCAGTAGGTCGGCGAAAGCGGACTGGAGCAGGAGGGGGAGAGCTCGGTCGTTCCGCCGGCTTCGCAGGGCGAGCTGAGCTCCGCACACTGCCGCGCTGCCGCCCCGAAGGTACATCAAAGGCATCACGCAATTCTTGGGGTACAGAATAGCTCGGCTGAAACTCAGGAACATGAATTTCTAAGTGCGCCTCGTCCAATTCTTCCAGGAAGCGACTAGGTTCGCAGTCGATCAGTTTTCCCCAGCGATATCGGACATGGGCATAGGTCAAAAAGGCCCGCTTTTCTGCCCGGGTCAGCGCCACATAAAATAGACGACGCTCCTCTTCCAAGTCCGACCTCGATCCCATGGACATCATAGAAGGAAATAAATTCTCCTCCATGCCGACCACAAAGACGGCCGGAAATTCCAAGCCCTTCGCCAAATGAATGGTCATGAGGTTCACTTTTGGGCGGTTATCGTCGTCGGGGCGATCAGCATCCGTCAAAAGGGCCACATCTTGCAAGAAGGCGCCCAAACTGGGATCGCCATCTTCCACCTGCTGTTGTTGCTCCACAAAATCTTTTATCCCGTTCAGCAATTCTTGAACGTTCTCATAGCGGGAAATGCCTTCTGGTGTTTTGTCATCTGAGAGCATCTTAATCAAGCCGCTACTTCGGGCAATATGCTCTACGACATCAAAGGCATCCTTTTGCTCCGCAATGATTTGGTAGGACTTTACGAGATCAATGAAAGCCAAAAGTCGCTCCTGTGTAGGCTTGTTGATGTTGACATTCCATTCCCCGGCATGCGCTGCGGCATCCCAAAGACTCGCATCGCGCTCATTGGCAGCGATCGTCAAACGGGCAAGCGTCGTATCACCAATCCCCCGCGCAGGCAAGTTGATTACACGGCGGAACGCTTCCTCGTCCTTTGGATTGACCGTTAGGCGCACATACGCCATGAGATCTTTGACTTCTTTGCGCTGATAAAATGAAAGGCCGCCAAAAATCCGATACGGAATGTTCCTTCGACGGAAAGCATCTTCAAAAGCGCGTGATTGCGCATTCGTGCGGTACAAAATGGCAAACTGATCATGCGGCATGTGCTCGCGCATATTCAATTCCCATATGGTCTGGGCTACATAATTGCCCTCATCGGCATCAGAAACACTTTTGTGGACCACAATGCGCTCGCCTTTTGGGTTTTCAGTCCAAACATTTTTCTCCAATTGATCTTGGTTGTGCTTGATGAGCGAATTTGCGGCCTCCACAATGCACTGACTGCTCCGGTAGTTTTGTTCCAATTTGAACAGCTTCGCGTCCGAATAATCTTTTTGGAAATTGAGAATGTTTCGAATATTGGCCCCGCGGAAGGCATAAATACTCTGTGCATCATCCCCCACCACACAAAGGTTCTCAAAGCGGGAGGCGAGGGCTTTGACAATCAGATATTGCGAGTGGTTCGTATCCTGGTACTCGTCCACCAAGATATACTTGAAGCGCTCTTGGTAGCGAGCGAGTGCCTCGGGAAACTTGATAAAGAGCTCATTCGTTTTGAGGAGCAAGTCATCAAAGTCCATGGCCCCAGCGCGGAAGCACTTTTCCATGTAGGCGGCGTACAGTTCCCCTAGTTTGGGCATCCGCGCCGAAGCATCCGCTTCCTGCAGGTCGGCGCGGCTTTGGTACGCTTTGGGGGTGATCAAATTGTTCTTGTAGGATGAGATTCGGCCAGCGACCCCCTTCACTTTATAAATATCCTTATCCAAATCCCTCTCCTTGATCAGCCCTGCAATCACTTTTTGTGCGTCTTCGCTGTCGTAGATGGTAAAATTGGAAGGGTAGCCCAGGCGATGGCCCTCAATCCGAAGGATGCGCGCGAAAACCGAGTGAAAGGTTCCCATCCATAAATTCTTGGCTTCTGTGCCGCCCAAAAGCGCCTCAATACGCCCCTTCATTTCTCGAGCCGCCTTGTTGGTGAAGGTGAGGGAGAGGATATTAAATGGATCGACGCCTTTCTCCATGAGGTAGGCAATTCGATACGTCAGTACCCGGGTCTTTCCTGACCCCGCACCAGCAATGACCATAACAGGACCCTCCGTCTGTTGGACAGCTTGCTGTTGGACCGAATTGAGGGCGGATAAATAACTGGACATGGAAGGGTTCCAAAGGTAGCGTTTGGCGATGCGATGAAAAAGTTTGAAAACTGCAATAAAATCAGAATGATTGGTAGGGAAAAAAGGTCTACATTTGCAGTCCCCTAAAAACTAGGGGGTGTATTTTATTGTAGCGACGACAACCAACACAATTAACAAGAATGCCTACCATTCAGCAGCTCGTCCGTAAGGGCCGAGTCAAATTAGAAAAGAAGAGCAAGTCAGCAGCGCTGGACTCTTGCCCTCAACGCCGCGGCGTGTGTACGCGGGTTTACACAACTACTCCTAAGAAGCCGAATTCCGCGATGCGTAAGGTTGCCCGTGTGCGCCTAACCAACGGGAATGAAGTCAACGCCTACATCGGCGGAGAAGGTCACAACCTTCAGGAACACTCCATCGTGCTTGTGCGCGGCGGCCGTGTGAAAGACTTGCCAGGTGTCCGTTACCACATCGTTCGTGGTGCCTTGGATACCGCCGGTGTGAATGGTCGCATGCAGCGCCGTTCGAAGTATGGTGCAAAACGACCCAAAGTCAAAAAATAATAGGAAACCATGAGAAAGACGCGTGCTAAGAAGCGCCCCCTATTACCGGATCCACGTTTCAACGATCCCTTGGTAACCCGCTTCGTGAACAATTTGATGTACGACGGCAAGAAGTCGACGGCCTATGCCATCTTCTACGAAGCAATCGACCTCGTTTCTGAAAAGTCTGGCGAAGCCAACGGTTTAGAGCAGTGGAAGACGGCTTTGACCAATGTAATGCCTCATGTGGAAGTTCGTAGCCGCCGTGTAGGTGGTTCTACGTTCCAGATTCCTCAACAAATCCGCCCAGAGCGCAAAATCTCCATGGCGATGAAATGGATGATTGGTTATGCGCGTGGTCGCAATGAAAAGAGCATGGCTGCAAAGCTTGCTGGTGAAATCATGGCAGCTGCCAAGGAAGAAGGTGCTGCAGTGAAGAAGCGTATGGACGTTCACAAAATGGCTGAGGCGAACAAAGCCTTCTCACATTTCCGTTTCTAAAAAAAGATATCATGTCTAAGCGCGATTTAAAATTCACACGAAACATTGGTATCATGGCCCACATCGATGCGGGCAAAACGACTACCACTGAGCGTATTCTTTATTATACTGGAGTTAGCCACAAGATTGGTGAAGTTCACGACGGTGCTGCGACCATGGACTGGATGGTTCAGGAGCAGGAGCGCGGAATCACCATTACCTCTGCGGCAACTACATGTTTCTGGCGCTTCCCTACCAACCAAGGTAAGGATGTGGCGAACACCCAAGAATACAAGATCAATATCATCGACACCCCTGGACACGTTGACTTTACGGTTGAAGTGGAGCGCTCACTGCGTGTATTGGATGGTGCCGTTGCATTGCTTTGCGCCGTAGGTGGCGTTCAGCCTCAAACGGAGACCGTATGGCGTCAAGCAACGAAGTACAACGTGCCTCGTATCGCTTTCGTCAACAAAATGGACCGTACCGGCGCTGATTTCTTTAATGTAGTTCGCCAAATTGACGAGAAGTTGAAAGGCAACCCGATTCCTCTTCAAGTACCTATTGGTGCGGAGACAGAATTCCAAGGTGTTGTTGACTTGTTGGACAATGAAGCCATCATTTGGGACGATGCTACTCAGGGCATGACCTACAAAGTGATCGATATTCCTGCTGACCTGGTAGACACCGTGGCAGAATACCGTGAAAAGTTGGTTGAGGCCGTAGCAGAATTCGATGACAACTTGTTGGAGAAGTTCTTTGACAATCCTGACAGCATCACGCGTGAGGAATTGGTTGATGCCATCCGCAAGGCGACCATCGCTCAAAAAATCACTCCAGTTCTTTGTGGCTCTGCCTTCAAGAACAAGGGAGTACAGACCATGTTGGATGCGGTGATGTCTTACATGCCTTCTCCAGTAGATGTGGAAGCCATCACAGGTACAAACCCTGACACCGAGCAAGAAGAAGTCCGCAAGCCTGACCCAGAAGAGCCGTTTTCGGCTTTGGCGTTCAAGATTGCTACAGATCCTTTCGTAGGTCGTTTGTGTTTCTTCCGCGTATACTCTGGAAAGATTGACGCCGGTTCGTACACCAAGAACATGCGTACGGGCAATAAGGAGCGTATTTCTCGCATCTTCCAAATGCACTCCAATAAGCAGAACCCCATCGAGATGATCGAGGCGGGCGACATTGGCGCAGGCGTTGGATTTAAGGACATCCGTACGGGTGACACCTTATGTGACGAAAAGCGTCCTATCGTATTGGAATCTATGAGCTTCCCCGAGCCTGTAATCGGTTTGGCAGTTGAGCCTAAGACCCAAGCAGACGTAGATAAGTTGGGTATGGCCTTGGCTAAGTTGGCTGAGGAGGATCCCACATTCCGTGTACACACAGACGAAGAGACGGGCCAAACGGTTATCTCTGGTATGGGTGAATTGCACTTGGAAATCATCGTGGATCGCTTGAAGCGTGAGTTCAAGGTGGAGTGTAACCAGGGTGCACCTCAAGTTCAATACAAAGAGGCACTTACCCAGGCATACAATCACCGTGAGGTGTACAAGAAGCAAACAGGTGGTCGCGGTAAGTTCGCGGACATTGTCTTCAGCATCGGTCCTGCCGACGAAGACTTTACTGGTCAACTTCAGTTTGACAATCAGATCAAGGGTGGTAACATCCCTCGTGAATTTGTCCCTGCGGTAGAAAAAGGCTTCAAGGATGCCATGAACAATGGTCCTTTGGCAGGATATGCCATTGACACCATGAAGGTGACCTTGACGGACGGTTCTTTCCACCCGGTGGATTCGGACTCCTTGTCTTTCGAATTGGCTGCAAAAATTGGCTTCCGTGAGGCAGGCAAGAAGGCACGTCCAGTGATTTTAGAGCCTATGATGAAGATGGAGGTCGTGATGCCTGAGTCTTCGATGGGTGACGTCGTCGGTGACTTGAACAAGCGCCGCGGTATCGTTGAAGGTATGGATACGAAGGACGGAGATTCTGTGGTTCGTGCCAAAGTGCCTTTGAGTGAAATGTTTGGATATGTAACCACTTTGCGCACGATCACTTCAGGTCGTGGTAGCTCCTCCATGGAGTTTAGCCACTATGCTGAGACGCCTTCTAGCATTGCTGAAGCGGTGATCGAGAAAGTTAAGGGTAGCAAATAAGTCTTTTTCAAGTTATGAGCCAGAAAATTCGCATCAAACTCAAGTCGTATGACCACATGCTCGTCGACAAGAGTGCAGAGAAAATCGTGAAAACAGTGAAGAGCACTGGGGCGGTTGTTAACGGTCCCATCCCCCTTCCTACGAACAAGCGTATCTACACGGTACTGCGTTCTCCACACGTAAACAAGAAAGCCCGTGAGCAGTTTGAGTTATCAAGCTACAAGCGTTTGTTGGACATCTACTCGTCTTCGAGCAAGACGATCGATGCCTTGATGAAGCTGGAACTTCCCAGCGGTGTTGAAGTAGAAATCAAAGTTTAATCAATTCCAATTGAAATCATGCCTGGACTAATTGGCAAGAAAATCGGAATGACCAGCATCTTCGACGCGGATGGTAAAAACCAGCCGTGTACGGTCATCGAATTGGGACCCTGTGTGGTTACCCAATTGAAAACAGAAGATGTCGATGGTTACGCAGCCGTGCAGATCGGATTTGGGGATCAAAAGAACCCTGTCCAAGCTGCCGCCGGCCATGCCAACAAGGCGAATACCACCGCCAAGAAGAAATATGTCGAATTTAAAGATTTCGCTGAAGGCGCAGTAAGCCTTGGAGATGTCTTGACGGTCGAGATGTTTGAAGAAGGTGAGTTCGTGGATATCGTTGGAACGACAAAAGGTAAGGGCTTCCAAGGGGTTGTTCGTCGCCACGGCTTCGCTGGGGTAGGACAAAGCACCCACGGTCAGCACAACCGTCTCCGCGCACCAGGTTCTATCGGTGCTGGTTCAGATCCCTCACGTGTATTCAAAGGCACCCGCATGGGTGGCCGAATGGGTGTAGATCGTGTGAAGATCCAGAACCTTCAAGTTTTGAAAATTGACACAGAGCAGAATTTGCTGGTGGTGAAGGGGTCAGTCCCCGGAGCAAAGCAGTCGCTCGTAATTGTTGAGAAATAATGGAATTGCGCATTGTCAATCAACTGGGTGAAGACACAGGTCGCAAGGCGATCCTGAGTGATGACGTTTTCGGCATCGAGCCCAATGAGCACGCCATGTATTTGGACGTGAAGCAGTACTTGGCCAATCAGCGTCAGGGTACACACAAGGCGAAGGAGCGTGCCGAGATTTCTCGCACGACCAAGAAGCTTCACAAGCAGAAAGGTACCGGTGGCGCACGTCACGGTAGCATGAAGTCGCCTTTGTATCGTGGTGGTGGTCGTGTCTTTGGACCGGTTCCTCACGAATATGGCTTCAAACTAAATAAAAAGTTAAAGACTTTAGCCCGTAAATCAGCCTTCTCATCCTTGTTAAAGGAGGAGCAAGTGATTGTGGTTGAGAATCTTAGCTTCGAAGCACCAAAGACTAAGCAGTACCTCCAGGTATTGCAGGCCCTGGGGCTCAACGGAAAGAAATCCACTGTAGTGTTGGCTGAGGCAGATAAAAATGTATATTTGTCCTCCCGCAATTTTGAGGGGTCAAATGTTGTAACTGCTTCAGAACTAAATACTTATTCAATTTTGAACGGTGGCACGTTGATCCTGACAGAGGGCTCAATTGAGAAAATTCAAACGGCATTAACTACGAAATAATGGAAAGCATTCTGATTCGTCCCGTCATCACGGAGAAGGCCTCAGCCAGCGCTGAGGAGCGGAATCGCTACACCTTCGTCGTAGATAAGAAAGCCAATAAGGTTGAAATTAAAAAGGCCGTAGAGGCTGCGTACAACGTGAACGTGGAAAACGTTCGCACCATTATCGTTCCTGCTAAGCACATTGTGCGTTACACGAAAGCAGGCATGTTGGAAGGCAAGAAGTCTTCTTTCAAAAAGGCGATTGTGGATGTGCGTTCTGGTGAATCCATCGACATCTACGGTAATCTCTAAGCATCATGGGCGTACGTAAACTAAAAGCAATCACTCCGGGTCAGCGTTTTCGCTCCGTGAATGATTATGCTGCGATCACAGCCACAGCTCCTGAGAAGTCTTTGACGGCTCCTAAGAAGCGCAGCGGCGGTCGCAACAACACGGGTAAAATGACCATGCGATACATGGGTGGCGGTGCAAAGCAGCGCTATCGTATTGTGGATTTCAAGCGTGAAAAGTTTGGCATCCCCGCAACGGTTAAAACAATTGAATACGATCCCAACCGTTCTGCATTCATCGCTTTGGTGGTGTACGCAGATGGTGAGAAGCGTTATATCATTGCTCCGAATGGCCTGAAGGTGGATCAAACCATCGTTTCAGGAACAGGATCAGCTCCAGAAGTAGGAAACTGCATGAAGTTGTCTGAACTTCCATTGGGTACCATCATCCACAACATTGAACTTCGCCCAGGTCAGGGTGGCATTATCGCACGCTCTGCGGGTGCTTTTGCTCAGTTGGCTGCACGTGACGGAAAGTATGCCACCTTGAAGATGCCTTCAGGGGAGACGCGTATGATTCTTGTGGAATGCATGGCAACGGTAGGCGTTGTATCGAACAGCGACCACCAGCAGGTGGAAAGCGGTAAGGCCGGACGTAGCCGTTGGTTAGGTCGTCGTCCCCGCACGCGTGGTGTAGCTATGAACCCGGTCGATCACCCAATGGGTGGTGGTGAAGGTCGTTCATCAGGTGGACACCCACGTTCACGCAATGGTGTTCCTGCGAAGGGATACAAGACGCGTACGCCGAAGAAGGCAAGCAACCGCTACATCATTGAAAAACGCAAGAAATAAGCGATGGCACGTTCACTAAAAAAAGGACCCTACATCCATTACAAGCTTGAGAAGCGTGTCATGGAGAATGTAGAAGCTGGCAAGAAGACTGTGGTAAAGACCTGGTCTCGCGCTTCCATGATCAGCCCCGATTTCGTCGGACAAACTATCGCCGTACATAACGGTAAGACATTTATTCCTGTTTTCGTAACAGAGAATATGGTCGGCCACAAGCTCGGTGAATTCGCCCCAACACGAACATTCCGCGGTCACGCTGGAAAGAAGGATAAGGGTAAACGATAAGAAGCCATGGGAAAACGTAAACATCTATCGGCAGAAGCTATGAAAGAAGCCCGCAAGAGCGTGGCCATGGCTAAATTGAATAACTGCCCCACTTCTCCACGTAAAATGCGCCTTGTGGCGGACATGGTTCGTGGTATGGAAGTGTCCAAAGCCCTCTATGTGTTGAAGCACAGCGGCAAGGAAGCATCGATCCGTTTGGAGAAATTGCTCCTTTCTGCGCTCAGCAACTGGCAATCCAAAAACGAAGGCGCTTCTATGGACGAAGCGAACTTGATTGTTCAAACGATCAACGTAGATGGCGGCCGCATGTTGAAGCGTGTTCAGCCGGCTCCTCAAGGTCGTGCTCACCGTGTGCGCAAGCGTTCAAACCACGTAACACTGGTGGTAGGCGAAGCACATGTAGCTCCTGAAGTAACCGAAGTAAACGAAGCTAAATAATGGGACAAAAAGCAAATCCTATCGGCAATCGCCTCGGTTTCATCCGCGGTTGGGACTCTCAGTGGTACGGTGGCCGTAACTACGGTGACAAAATCGCTGAAGATGCAGCTATTCGTAAATACCTCTACGCACGTCTTTCACGTGCGAACGTATCTCGCATCATCATTGAGCGTACGCTTAAGTTGGTAACGGTTACGATCGCTACGGCTCGTCCGGGTGTGATCATCGGTAAAGGAGGTACAGAAGTAGACAAGCTTCGTGAGGAGCTCAAGAAGTTGACTAAGAAAGACGTTCAAATCAACATCCACGAAATCAAGCGTCCTGAGTTGGATGCGAAGTTGGTGGCTGATTCAATTGCACGTCAAATCGAAGGTCGTATCTCTTTCCGTCGCGCCGTGAAAATGTCCATGGGTTCTACCATGCGCATGGGTGCTGAAGGAATTAAAGTCCAGTTGAGCGGTCGATTGAACGGAGCGGAGATCGCGCGTTCTGAGAAGTTCAAAGAAGGACGTACTCCCCTCCACACATTCCGTGCGGACATCGATTACCATATCTCTGAAGCGCATACGACCTATGGCCGTATCGGTATCAAAGTTTGGATCATGAAGGGAGAAGTTTACGGCAAGCGTGACTTGACCAATGTTTTGGGTGCATCAAAGCGTCCAAATGCTACTGGCCCTGGTGCAGGTGCACCTGGTCGTGGTCCAGCTCGTCGCCGTCCTAACAATCGCAAAGCCTAATTCGGAGTTAGATCATGTTACAGCCGAAAAGAACCAAATACCGCAAGACTTTTAAGGGTAAAATGAAGGGCGTAGCCCAACGTGGTGCCACACTAGCTTTCGGTTCCTATGGCATCAAATCTCTCGAAGAGGTTTGGATGACCGCTCGCCAAATTGAAGCCGCTCGTATTGCCGCTACACGTTACATGAAGCGTGAGGGCCAGTTGTGGATCCGTGTGTTCCCAGACAAGCCTATCACGAAGAAGCCGTTGGAAGTACGTATGGGTAAGGGTAAAGGTGGTGTAGAATACTACGCAGCCGTAATTCGCCCAGGCCGCATGTTGTTTGAATTAGATGGAGTACCCGAGGATATCGCGGTAGAAGCATTGCGCCTCGCTGCGCAGAAGCTTCCTGTGAAGACAAAGTTGGTTACCCGTCGTGATTTGGTAAAAGCCTAATTCCTGAGCGCCATGAAAATGAAAGAAATTCAAAACCTGTCTCAGGAAGAATTGATGAACCAATTGACATCTGTCAAGAAGGAATTGGCTGATATGCAGCGCAAGCACCGCATCAGCCCTATGGAGAACCCTATGGTGATCCAGGCAACGCGCAAAGTCGTGGCACGCTTGTCCACGGAAGTCACTAACCGTCAAGGCAAATAATTGAGGTCGATGGAAAATCAACGCAACCTCCGCAAAGAGCGAACTGGTGTAGTCACTAGTTCAGCAATGGACAAAACGGTCACTGTGAGCGTTTCTCGTCGTGTGAAGCACGCCAAGTATGGCAAGTTCATCACATTTTCGAAGAAGTTTCACGCCCATGATGAGACCAACGATTGCAACAAAGGCGACACCGTTCGCATCATGGAGACTCGTCCCATGAGCAAAACCAAAGTTTGGCGCGTCGTAGAAATTATCGAAAGAGCTAAGTAAAGATGTTACAAACAGAATCACGTCTCCGCGTTGCGGACAATACGGGTGCCAAAGAGGTTTTGGTCATTCGTGTATTGGGTGGTACACGCCGTCGATATGCCTCCGTGGGCGACAAAATTGTCGTAACCATCAAGGAAGCAGCGCCTGCGGGTACAGCAAAGAAGGGCACCGTCTCTAAAGCGGTTGTCGTTCGTACCAAGAAAGAAGTACGCCGTCCTGACGGTTCCTACATCCGCTTTGATGACAACGCTTGTGTGTTGCTCGGTGCAAACGGCGAAATGCGCGGCACGCGTGTTTTTGGCCCAGTAGCTCGTGAGTTGCGTGACAAGCAGTACATGAAGATTGTTTCCTTGGCACCTGAAGTGCTTTAAGAATCTGAATACAATGGCAAAGTTTCATATCAAAACAGGAGACACGGTGATGATCATTGCCGGTACTTCCAAAGGAAATTCGGGCCGCGTGGTTCGCGTTATCCCTAAGCAGCAACGCGCTGTGGTGGAAGGAGTCAATATGATCACCAAGCATCTCAAGCCCACGGCGAGCAATCCCCAAGGAGGCATCGAAAAAATGGAAGCACCAATCCACATTTCAAACTTGATGGTGATGGACGCAGCGGGTATCCCCACGCGTACTCGTCGTGAAGTTGGTGAGAAAGGTCAAACCGTCCGCATTTCCGTTAAATCTGGTAAACCCCTTGCGAAATAATGGAGCCTAAACTGAAGACAGACTTTCACAGCAAGGTAGTCCCTGCATTGAAGGAGCAGTTTGCTTACACGAACGACATGCAAGTTCCACGCTTGCAGAAAATCGTTTTGAGCCAAGGTATTGGAGCAGCTGTGGCGGATAAGAAGTTGGTAGACAATGCAGTGGAGGAAATGACCATCATTGCGGGACAGCGTGCTGTACCTACCAAATCGAAAAAAGACATCTCAAACTTCAAGTTGCGTAAAGGCATGCCCGTTGGAGCACGCGTTACGTTGCGCGGTGAGCGTATGTACGACTTCATGGAGCGCCTTTTGGTATCGGCTCTTCCTCGTATCCGCGATTTCCAGGGAGTAAAGGAAGGCTTTGATGGCCGTGGCAATTTCACCATGGGGATCACTGAGCAAATCATCTTCCCAGAGATCGAAATCGACAAAGTAAATCGCATTGCGGGTATGGACATCACGTTCGTTACCTCTGCGAATACGGACAAGGAGTGCAAAGCGCTTCTCCAGGAATTCGGAATGCCTTTCAAAAAATAAGTCATGGCCAAAGAATCAATGAAGGCGCGTGAGCGCAAACGTGAAGCGCTGGTAGCGAAATATGCCGCCAAGCGTGAAGCTCTGAAAGAAGCAGGCGACTACGAAGGTTTGCAGAAGCTTCCCAAGAATGCATCTCCTGTGCGTCTGCACAACCGTTGCAAATTGACGGGTCGTCCCCGTGGTTACATGCGCCAGTTTGGCCTGTCCCGCGTAACGTTCCGTGAAATGGCCTTGAATGGAATGATTCCAGGTGTTAAGAAGAGCAGCTGGTAATCCTCTGAATTGTAAAGAACATGTATACAGATCCAATTGCAGATTTCCTGACTCGCATCCGCAACGGCGCTAAAGCCGGCCATGCAGTCGTCGAAGTGCCTTCAAGCAATATGAAGGTGGAAATCGCCCGTCTTTTGCAAGACCAAGGCTATATCGCCAGCTACAAAGTAGACCAAGATGGTCCTCAGGGAACCCTCAAGGTGGCTTTGAAGTATGAAAAATCTTCTAAGCGCCCTGTGATTCGCGGTATCGACCGTGCTTCACGTCCAGGTTTGCGCAACTATAAATCAGCAACAACACTTCCCCGTGTAAAGAACGGTTTGGGTGTCGCTTTAGTCAGCACGTCGCAAGGCATGATGACCGATAAGGACGCTCGTTCTAAGAACATCGGTGGAGAGGTTATCTGCTACGTTTACTAAATCGACGATATGTCACGTATAGGTAAATCCCCCATCACGATTCCTGCCGGTGTAACCATCACGGTAGAGAACTCTGTGGTCACGGTAAAAGGAAGCAAGGGTACGCTTACCCAGGTGGTTCCTACCGAGATCGGTATTGAAATTGAAGACAACGTGTTGACTGTTACACGTCCTTCAGATTCTAAGCCTCACCGCGCTGCGCACGGCTTGTACCGTTCTTTGATCAACAACATGGTAGTTGGAGTTTCAGAAGGCTTCTTGAAGCGTTTGGAATTAGTTGGTGTCGGTTTCCGCGCCAGCCACCAAGGTCAAATTCTTGATTTGTCTTTGGGCTTCTCCCACACTATTACGATGCAACTTCCCAATGAAGTAGTGGTCAACACGATCAGCGAAAAGGGTAAGAATCCAATCATCGAGCTGTCTTCTTTTGACAAGCAGTTGGTAGGTATGGTTGCTTCGAAGATTCGTGCATTCCGCAAGCCTGAGCCGTACAAAGGAAAAGGTGTTCGTTATGTTGGTGAAATCGTTCGCAAGAAGGCTGGTAAGTCTGGAGGCAAATAATCCATAAGAGATCATGGCAACGAAAGAAATAACCCGTAGAGACCGCATCCACTTGCGTATTCGCAAAGTGGTCAAAGGAACGGCAACCTGCCCACGCTTGGCGGTGTACCGCAGCAGCAAAGAAATCTATGCTCAGTTGGTGAACGACGAGAATGGAACAACCCTAGCAATGGTATCCTCTTTGTCCAAAAACGGAGAGTCCTTAGCTGGAAGCAAAACAGAGCAAGCAGCTCAGGTTGGTAAGAAAATGGCCGAAGTCGCAAAGGCTAAAGGCATCGAATCTGTCGCATTTGACCGTGGAGGGTACCTCTATCACGGACGTGTGAAGGCGTTGGCCGATGGAGCACGTGAAGGCGGACTGAAATTCTGATTGTAGAGATGAAAGAGATTACCTCAAAGAAAGTTAAGCCTAGCGGCTTGGAGCTGGTGGACCGCCTCGTAGGGGTTCAGCGTGTAACCAAAGTAACCAAAGGTGGTCGTGCCTTCGGATTCACAGCGATCGTAGTTGTGGGTGACGAGCACGGAATCGGTGGCTATGGTCTAGGTAAGAGCAAGGAAGTATCCGAGGCAGTAACCAAGGGTATCGAAGATGCTAAGAAGAATTTGTATCGCTTCCCGATCGTGAAAGGATCTATTCCACACGAGCAAGATGGCAAATTCGGTGGAGCACGCGTTTTCTTGCGTCCTGCTTCTTCCGGTACCGGTGTTATCGCTGGTGGTGCAATGCGTCACGTATTGGAGAGCGTGGGTATCCACGACGTTTTGGCTAAGTCCAAAGGTTCATCGAACCCTCACAACTTGGTAAAGGCGACATTCATGGCCCTTCACCAGTTGCGCGATGCAAAGCAAGTAGCTCGTACCCGTGGGGTAGAGGTTTCTAAAGTGTTTAACGGCTGATCCATCTATCATGGCACGTATTAAGATTACTCAAGTTCGCAGCATCATCAATCGCCCTCCCAACCAGAAGGCCACTATGGTGGCTTTGGGATTGCGCAAGATGAACCAAAGCGTGGAGCACGAGAACACTCCGCAAATTGCGGGTATGGTTCGCACCGTGAACCACCTCGTTCAAGTTGAAGAAGTTAAATAAGTAGAAGCTATGTCACTTCACAATATTAAACCCGCCGCTGGATCTACGTTTACCAAGAAGCGTCTTGGCCGTGGAGAAGGTAGTGGTTCCGCAGGCACGGCTGGCCGTGGTCACAAAGGACAAAAGTCTCGTTCTGGCTACAGCAAGAAGATTGGTTTTGAAGGCGGTCAAATGCCCCTTCAGCGTCGTGTGCCCAAGTTTGGTTTCACGAACCCAAATCGTGTGGAATACCGCGCTATCAACTTGGATATCCTCCAAGCTTTGGTAGACGATAAGAAGGTTACTGAAATCAATTTTGACGTATTGATGCAAAACGGTCTCGCCGGAAAGCATGATTTGGTCAAGGTGTTAGGTCGTGGCACGCTTACGGCTGCGATTAAAGTTTCCGCTCACAAATTCAGTGCATCCGCATCTGCAGCGATTGAAGCCGCAGGTGGTTCAGTAGAAACCCTCTAAGGATCCAGCTATGAAGCGATTTATCCAAACCCTCCAAAACATTTGGCGCATTGCCGAGCTGCGTGAGAAGATTCTCATGACAGCAGGACTGCTCTTGGTGTATCGTTTGGGTTCGAATGTGGTCCTTCCTGGAATTGATCCTGAATCCCTCGGTCAACTCAAAAACCAATCTTCTGAAGGTTTGGTGGGCTTGATCAACGCCTTCTCCGGAGGTGCGTTTGCCAACGCTTCTGTTTTGGCCTTGGGTATCATGCCGTATATCTCTGCTTCGATTGTAATTCAGTTAGCAGGGTTGGCCGTTCCAAGCATCCAAAAAATGCAAAAGGAAGGGGAGTCTGGTCGTCGCAAGTTGAATCAGATCACCCGCTACTTGACCATCTTAATTGTGGCAGCGCAGGCCCCAGGCTACATTACCAACTTGCTCATGCAAGGGGTGACCGTGACGATGCCCATGCCAACCTTCTGGTTTGCTTCTTGGACCGTCATCATTGCGGGTACCATCTTTGCCATGTGGCTCGGTGAGCGCATCACAGAGAAAGGTATCGGAAACGGAATCTCTTTGTTGATCATGATTGGTATCGTGGCCACATTGCCACAGGCTTTCTTCCAAGAATTAGTCACACAACTCAGCCCTGCTGGGGGTGGCTGGATTAAGTTCTTGCTCGAGCTCGTAGCTATCTACCTCGTATTCCTCTTCGCCATCGCGATAACGCAAGCGGTACGCCAAATTCCTTTGGAGTATGCCAAGCGGGTAGCGGGTGGAAGCAGCAAAACGATTGGACGTAGCTACTTGCCCATCCGAGTGAATGCATCCGGTGTCATGCCGATCATTTTCGCTCAGGCGTTAATGTTCATTCCTTTAACCGTGGTTCAATACACGGGGCTAGAAGGGGCAGGTGCCACGTGGATGGTAGATGTTTTTGGAGATATTCAAGGCTTCTGGTACAACTTCGTATTTGCCATGTTGATTTTGGTCTTCACCTACTTCTACACGGCCATCCAGATCAATACGACCCAAATTGCGGATGATCTCAAGCGCAACGGAGGCTTTATCCCAGGCATCAAGCCAGGGGAAGCAACAGGCAGCTACATTGATGATGTATTGGCCAAGATCACGTTGCCCGGAGCCATCTTGCTCGCAGCCATTGCCATTTTGCCATCTATCGCGATGACGGCTGGTATGAACATGCAGTGGGCTCAGTTCTACGGAGGTACCTCTCTGTTGATTATCGTAGGTGTTGTCCTCGACACCTTGATGCAAGTTGAAAGTTATTTGTTGAATAGCCACTACGACGGTCTCATGGACGGAGGTCGTTTGTCGGGCAGAAACAACGCGTTTTGATATGGCGAAACAAGGCGGAATAACTCAAGACGGCACCATCACCGAAAACCTCTCCAACGCGATGTTTCGTGTTGAATTGGAAAACGGCCACGTGGTGACGGCACATATCTCAGGTAAGATGCGTATGCACTACATCAAGCTTCTTCCTGGGGACCGTGTGAAACTGGAGTTGTCTCCGTATGATTTGTCCAAGGCACGTATTACCTACCGTTATTAAAAGATTTGTTTAGAAACACACCATGAAAGTTCGAGCATCACTTAAAAAGCGTAGCGCTGATTGCAAGATTGTCCGTCGCAAGGGCCGCTTGTATATCATCAACAAGAAGAATCCGAAGTTGAAGCAACGACAAGGTTAAACCCATTAGACGAAAGAAATGGCGAGAATTGCTGGCATAGACCTCCCGAAAAACAAGCGTGGAGAAATTGGTCTGACCTATATCTACGGAATTGGTCGTTCCCGTTCGCGTGAAATCCTCACGGCGGCTGGAGTTGATTTTAACATCAAAGTTCAAGATTGGACGGATGATCAACTACAGGAAATCCGTAACTGGATCACGGACAATGTAAAAGTGGAAGGGGAACTTCGTTCCGAAACCCAAATGAACATCAAGCGATTGATGGATATCGGATGCCAGCGCGGTATTCGGCACCGTCTTGGTCTGCCCCTTCGTGGTCAGCGTACCAAGAATAACTCACGCACTCGTAAGGGTAAGCGTAAGACGGTTGCAAACAAGAAAAAGGTAACGAAATAATCCATAACTGATGGCTAAGTCTACCAAGTCTACAAAGACGACGAAAAAGCGCAAGGTTAAAGTGGAAGCAGTGGGTGAAGCTCACGTAACCTCCACGTTTAACAACATCATCATTGCTTTGACCAACACGCAGGGTCAAGTCATTTCTTGGTCCTCAGCGGGCAAGATGGGCTTCCGCGGTTCTAAAAAGAACACTCCGTACGCTGCTCAGATGGCAGCTGAAAACGCAGCAGGCGTAGCCGTAGAGGCAGGTTTGCGCAAAGTGAAAGTGTATGTCAAGGGTCCAGGTAACGGTCGCGAGTCTGCGATCCGTAGCTTGAACAACTCAGGCATCGAAGTCACTGAAATTGTGGACATCACTCCGATTCCCCACAATGGTTGCCGTCCACCTAAGCGCCGTCGCGTATAATTTTTAATTGACAGAAAGAAATGGCACGTTATAGAGGTCCCCTTACGAAGATTGCCCGCCGCTTTGGTGAGCCCATTTTTGGCCCGGATCGCGCACTTGAAAAGCGCAATTACCCTCCAGGACAACATGGTTTCCAACGCAAGCGTGGTAAGAAATCAGAATACTCTGTTCAATTAGCTGAAAAGCAAAAGGCGAAGTATACCTACGGAATTTTGGAGCGTCAGTTCCGCATTTTGTTTGATCGCGCATCCCGCTCAAAGGGCGTTACCGGTGAGGTTTTGCTCCAGTTGTGTGAGAGCCGTTTGGACAACGTAGTCTACCGCATGGGCATTGCACCTACACGTCGTGGTGCCCGTCAATTGGTAGGTCACCGTCACATCACGGTGAATGGCGATGTATTGAACATCCCTTCGTATCAAGTAAAGCCCGGAGACGTTGTTTCCGTGCGTGAGAAGTCCAAAACCCTCGAGGTTATCACAGCAGCATTGTCTGGTGGCGGTTCTAACCAATATGGTTGGGTCACCTGGAATGATGCGACCATGACAGGAACTTTTGATAGCGTGCCTTCACGTGACATGATTCCTGAGAACATTAAGGAGCAACTGATTGTCGAACTCTACTCGAAATAAGCTATGGCCATCCTTCAATTCCAAAAGCCTGAAAAGGTTATCGTTAATACCACTACGGATACACACGGGCAGTTTGAATTTCGCCCGTTGGAGCCTGGATATGGCTTGACGGTAGGAAACGCTCTGCGTCGTGTATTGCTTAACTCTTTAGAGGGTTTTGCTTTCACCTCTGTGCGCATCTCGGGCGTTGAGCATGAATTCTCTACCATTAAAGGGGTAGTAGAAGACGTGACCGAAATCGTTCTGAACTTGAAGCAGGTGCGTTTGAAGCGCCAAATTGACTCTGCCGATGCGGAAACAGTAAAGGTGAGCTTGACGGGCAAGGACCAATTGACTGCAGGTGACTTGGGTGCCTTCATGGCAAACTACCAGGTATTGAACCCGGATATGGTGATCTGCCACATGGACGCTTCGGTGAAGTTTGAAATGGAGTTGAGCATCGAAAAAGGCCGAGGATATGTTCCAGCCGAAGAAAACAAAAAGGTAGATGCCGTTTTGGGCACTATCGCTTTGGATGCCATCTACACGCCCATCAAGAATGTAAACTACAGCATCGAAAACTTCCGTGTGGAGCAAAAGACCGACTTCGAGAAGTTGATCTTGGAAATCCAAACAGACGGTAGTATTGCACCTCAGGATGCATTGACCGATGCTGCTCAAATTTTGATTCAGCACTTCTTGCTCTTCACGGACGAGCGCATGATTCCAGATTCGGAGCCTGTGCAAGAAGTTGAGAGCTATGACGAAGAGGTAATGGAAATGCGCAAGCTTCTCCTCAAGCCATTGACTGAATTGGAACTCAGTGTTCGCGCTTTGAACTGCTTGAAAGCAGCCGAAGTTGAGACGGTAGCCGACTTAGTGTCTTACACGAAAGCCGACTTGATGAAGTTCCGCAACTTTGGTAAGAAGTCATTGACCGAATTGGAAGATTTGGTTGCTCACTTGGGTCTTTCCTTCGGAATGGACACCACCAAATACAAACTGGATAAGGAATAATTTGCAATGAGACACGGCAAGAAATTTAATCACTTGGGCCGCACGGCTTCGCACCGCAAAGCGATGTTAAGCAATATGGCGAGCTCTTTGATTACCCATAAGCGCATCAACACCACCGTAGCTAAGGCGAAAGAATTGAAGAAATTCGTTGAGCCATTGGTGACCCGCTCTAAAGTAGATAGCACGCACAACCGTCGTATGGTATTTAGCTACCTGCAAGACAAGTATGCGGTGACAGAGCTTTTCCGCGAAGTTGCGGTGAAAGTTGGTGATCGTCCTGGTGGCTACACTCGGATCATCAAGACGGGCAATCGTCTAGGTGACAATGCAGAAATGTGTATGATCGAATTAGTTGACTTCAACGACATCTACGGCAACGAGAAGAAAGAAGTGAAGAAGACGACCCGTCGTAGCAAGAAAGCAGTAGCTCCTGCCGCAGAAGCGGTCGTAGTTGAGGCTCCTGAAGCAGAGGTGGAGGAAACTCCAGAGGCGGCAGCAGAAGCTCCAGCGGAAAACAACGAAAACGAAGCAGAATAATCAAGCGCACGCGTGAAATCTCTGCTAACTTGCAAAGGATAAGGGTTCCCCTTATCCTTTTTTTATGTCTAGTCCTAAGCAATTGTAAATGAGTTCAAAAGCCTTTGTTCTACTTCAGGATGGATCCGTATTCTACGGCCGTTCAACGGGTCTAAATGGGACCGCTTCGGGTGAAATTTGTTTCAATACAGGAATGACGGGATACCAAGAGATTTTCACGGACCCAAGTTACCGTGGTCAAATCATGGTAACGGCAACCGCCCACATTGGAAATTATGGAGTTTCGGAGGAGGAGTCGGAGAGTCAACACGTGCAGATTTCAGGGTTGATCGTTCGCAATTTCAGCGAAATCCAAACGCGCCCCCGAGCCAAAGGCAAAACGCTTGCGGATTTCTTTGCTGAGCAAAACATCGTCGCTATTGCGGATGTCGATACCCGCGCTTTAGTGCGGCACATTCGCGACAATGGGGCAATGAATGCCGTGATTAGTACGGAGGTGGAGCGCATGGAGGAACTCAAGGAGGAACTCAAGGCTACACCAAGCATGGAAGGTTTAGAGCTGTGCTCTGTGGTGAGTTCCAAAGAGGTCTATCGCTACGGGTCGCCCGAGGCTCAATTTAAAGTTGCCGCGCTCGACTTAGGTATTAAAAAGAACATTTTACGTTGCCTTGCAGCCGCAGGTTGTGAAGTGACGGTCTATCCCTATGACACCCCATTTGAAGCTATGGCTGCCTCGGGATCCGACGGATACTTCTTGTCCAATGGTCCAGGGGATCCAGCGGCGTCACCAAAGGTGATTGAAGTGGCGAAGGCGATGATCGAATCAGGCAAGCCCACATTTGGAATTTGCTTGGGCCATCAGATGATCGCACTTGCCTCCGGCTTGAAGACCTATAAGATGCACAATGGTCATCGGGGAATCAATCACCCGGTCAAAAATTTGAAAACTGGAAAAGGGGAGATTACCTCCCAGAACCATGGTTTCGCGGTTTCAATGGACGATGTGGAAGCACATCCAAACATTGAATTGACGCACGTACATCTTAATGATGGGACGGTCGCGGGCCTCCGTCGCATGGATGCCCCCGTTTTTTCGGTGCAATACCATCCGGAAGCGTCGCCGGGCCCCCATGATTCGCGCTACTTATTTGATGATTTTGTTTCCTTAATGAACGCTTAATTTTTTAGCACATGCCAATTATTACCTCCATTCATGCCCGCCAAATTCTGGATTCAAGAGGGAATCCCACGGTGGAAGCCGAAGTTTATTGTGAAGACGGCTCATTCGGTCGTGCCGCCGTGCCTTCGGGCGCTTCGACCGGTGCACATGAGGCCGTAGAGCTTCGTGATGGGGATGCGGAAGTGTACCTCGGCAAAGGGGTACTGCAAGCGGTTGACAATGTGAATACCATTTTGGCTGAGGCGGTTGTTGGTCTTGAAGTGACGGATCAGGCAGAATTGGATTTGGCCATGCTTGAAGCGGACGGCACGCACAACAAGGCTAAATTGGGCGCAAATGCGATCCTGGCGGTGAGCCTGGCGGGTGCCCGTGCTGCGGCTCAAGCCACGAATCTCCCCTTGTTCCAATATGTGGGTGGGGTGACCGCGCGCACGCTGCCTGTGCCGATGATGAACATTTTGAATGGCGGTGCTCACGCTGATAATGCCATTGATTTCCAAGAATTCATGGTGATGCCCGTCGGTGCCGAGACGTTTTCGGAATCATTGCGCATGGGAACGGAAATTTTCCATCACTTGAAGTCGGTGTTGAAGAGCAAAGGCTACAGCACGAATGTGGGTGATGAGGGAGGTTTCGCCCCGAATATCCAGAGCAATGAAGAAGCGATTGAAATCGTATTGAAGTCTATCGAAAAAGCGGGTTACACGCCCGGTGAGGATGTCTACATCGCGATGGATGCGGCCATGACAGAGTTGTATGACGAAAAAACAGGCCTGTACACATTCCATAAGAGTTCCAACAAGAGCATGACCACGGATGAAGTGGTAGCCTACTGGACGGATTGGTCCAAGAAGTACCCCATTTTGTCGATTGAAGATGGTTTGGCGGAAGATGATTGGGCAGGTTGGGCTGCCTTGAATAAATCTATTGGTCACACCACGCAATTGGTGGGCGATGATTTATTTGTGACGAATGTGAAGCGCGTAGAGCGCGGGATCAAAGAAGGTTCGGCAAACTCCATTTTGATCAAGGTGAATCAAATTGGTACCTTGACTGAAACTGTGACCACCGTCCAAAAAGCCCAACGCAACGGCATGACGTGTATCATGAGTCACCGCTCTGGAGAGACGGAAGATTCGACGATTGCAGATTTGGCGGTGGCCTTGAATACTGGTCAGATCAAAACCGGTTCAGCGTCACGTTCTGATCGCATGGCGAAGTACAATCAATTACTCCGTATCGAGGAGATGTTGGGGGACACCGCGGTGTTCAACGGCAAAAATTTCAAATAACCCTACCCTGATGGATCGTATCAAAGAACATTTTCAAACTAAAATCCCCACTGCGCAAGCTGAAATCAAAGCCTTTTTGGCCGAGCATGGGGACGAAGTCCTAGGCAATATCACGGTGGGTCAGATTTATCAAGGGATGCGTGGAATGCCTGCCTTGATCTGTGAAACGAGTAAGCTTGATGCGGAAGAAGGAATTCGCTTTCGGGGCTATAGCATTCCTGAGTTGCAGAAGCTACTTCCTGCCTATCCTGGGGGGGCAGAACCGCTTCCGGAAGGTTTGTTCTACCTCATTTTAATGAATGAATTGCCCACGGACGATGAAGTGCGTCGGGTGAGCAATAACTGGGCTCGTCGGGCAATTGTGCCTCCGCACGTTTTCAAGACGATTGATGCCCTCCCTAGCCATACGCATCCCATGACCCAATTTGTGGTGGGCATCATGGCATTGCGCACCGAGAGCGAGTTTGCTAAGGCCTATGCGAATGGGGTATCTAAGTCGGAATACTGGGAAACCACGTATGAAGATGCGATGAACCTCATTGCACGTTTGCCCCGCGTGGCAGCCTATATCTATCGACGGGCATACAAGAACGGGGAGCACATTGAGCCAGATACCAAGTTGGATTGGGCGGGCAATTTTGCCCACATGTTGGGCTATGACAACGAAGAGTTCCGTGAATTGATGCGCTTGTACATGACCATCCACTCGGATCACGAGGGGGGTAACGTTTCGGCGCATACCGTGCACTTAGTCGGATCGGCGCTTTCGGATGCCTATCAAAGTTTTGCCGCAGGCATGAATGGCTTGGCTGGGCCTTTGCATGGCTTGGCGAATCAAGAGGTCATCAAATGGACCCTCGAGATGAAAGAAGCTATTGGCTCGGAGACCCCAAGTAAAGAGGAGATTGCCAACTATTGTCAAGAGACCTTGGCGGGAGGTAAGGTGATCCCCGGATTTGGTCATGCGGTCTTGCGCAAAACGGATCCGCGCTATACCGCGCAGCGTGAGTTTGCGATGAAGCACATGCCAGAAGATCCCTTGTTTCAAGTGATTTCCAATATCTATGAGGTGGTTCCTGGCATTCTGGAGTCTACCGGCAAAGTGAAAAATCCATGGCCAAATGTCGATGCACATTCGGGTCAACTGCTCATGCACTACGGTTTGGTGGAATACGATTTTTACACCGTCCTCTTTGGCGTGTCTCGTGCGATCGGTACGTTGACTAATTTGATTTGGGATCGTGCCTTGGCTATGCCTTTGGAGCGCCCCGGTTCGACGACGACAGAATTGCTTAAAAAGCGCTTCGAAAACTAGGGAAAGCCTAGTGTGAATCAATAATTTACCTTATTTTTGCAGTCCTTTTTGGAAAGCGTTTTTGCAGGCGCCCAAAAGGACTGCTTTTTTTTTATCCCTTTCGTTGGGCGCTGAAGCCTGCAAATCCAACGAAATACAAGCATTTAAGCGCATGGCCAAATCGACCAAGCCTGAAGTTCAAGCCGAAGAGCTTGAAACCCCTGAAACGACTTCCGAAGTAACAGAAACCCCTGCAGTAGAGGCTGAAGCCGCTGTAGTAGAGGAGGCTGTCGTAGAAGAAGCACCCGCCAAAGAAAAGAAAGCACCTAAGCGTGCTACCAAAAAAGAGGTGGTTGTTGAAGTCTCCGACGAAGAAGAAGGAGACGACGAAGAGCTCGTTTTAGAAGCCGATGAAGAGGACGCTCCATTTGATTGGGACGCCTATGAGTCGGGTAGCAAAGAAAAATCTGAAGCCGCTTTGGCCATGGAGAAGATGTACGAGGATACCCTCGTCACCTCTGTGGAGCACCAAGTTGTGAGCGGAAAGGTGGTAAGTCTCTCAGATCGTGACGTTATCATTGATATCGGCTCGAAATCTGAAGGGGTAGTTTCTTTGAATGAATTCCGATACAATCCTGATTTAAAGGAAGGCGATAGCGTCGAAGTATTGGTAGACAAGCAGGAAGACAAATTGGGCCAATTGGTTCTGTCACACCGCAAAGCTCGCTCTATCAAGGCTTGGGATCGCGTGAATGAAGCATTTGATGCGGAAGAGATCGTTCAAGGTTACGTGAAGTGCCGCACGAAAGGTGGTATGATCGTAGACGTGTTCGGTTTGGAGGCCTTCTTGCCAGGTTCACAAATTGATGTGAAGCCCATCCGCGACTACGATATCTACGTAGACAAGACGATGGAATTCAAAATTGTTAAAATCAACCACGAGTTCAAGAATGTTGTGGTCTCTCACAAAGCCCTCATTGAGGCTGATTTGGAAGAGCAGAAGCGCAAGATCATTGGTCAGCTCGAAAAGGGTCAAGTACTCGAGGGCGTGGTCAAGAATATCACCAGCTATGGTGTATTCATCGACTTGGGCGGCGTAGACGGTTTGGTGCACATCACCGACTTGTCATGGAGCCGTATCAACCACCCATCTGAAGTGGTTGAGCTCGATCAGAAGATCAATGTGGTTATCCTTGACTTTGATGAGGCTAAGACTCGTATCCAATTGGGTCTTAAGCAATTGTTCCCCCACCCATGGGATGCATTGGATGCAGCTATTGCAGCCGGTGACAAAATCAAGGGTAAGGTGGTTGTCCTCGCTGACTATGGTGCCTTCGTAGAGGTGGCTCCTGGTGTAGAAGGTTTGATTCACGTATCTGAAATGAGCTGGGGATCACACCTCCGTTCAGCCAATGATTTCTACAAGGCGGGTGACGCAGTCGAAGCCGTTGTTTTGAGCATTGACCGCGAAGAGCGCAAGATGTCCTTGGGTGTCAAGCAAATGACTCCAGACCCATGGTCTGAGATCACGAGCAAGTATCCTGTTGGCTCTAGCCATTCGGGCAAGGTGCGCAACTTCACCAACTTCGGTGTATTCCTGGAGTTGGAAGAAGGTATCGACGGATTAGTGCACATTTCTGACCTTTCTTGGACGAAGAAAGTGAAGCATCCTTCGGAGTTTACCTCGGTAGGTGCTGAGCTTGAAGTTCAAGTGTTGGACATCGATGTAGAAAACCGTCGATTGAGCCTAGGCCACAAGCAGGTTTCTGAGAATCCTTGGGACAGCTATGCCTCTGTATTTGGAGAAGGAAGCACGCACACCGGTGAGGTGAAGACGGCGGCGGACAAAGGCTTCAATATTTGGTTTGCGGATCAAGAACTTGAGGCTTATTGCCCAGCGCGTCATGCCGCGAAGGAAGATGGCTCTAGCCTCGCCGTAGGTGAGCAGATGGAGTTTGTAGTGATTGAATTCAATCGCGACAACCGTCGTATCCTCGTTTCACACACCCAAACGTTCAAGCAAGTAGCCGACAGCAATGAAGGTGGAAGCAAGAAAGGCAAGGGCGGAGGTAACAAAGGCGGTTCTGCTGCAGTGAATGCAGTGAACTCAGCCGTTGAGAAGACCACCTTGGGTGATTTGGACAGCTTGGCTCGTCTGAAAGAAGAAATGGAAAGCAACGAGTAATCGTTTCATTTTTGAACAATTCCAAAGGGCTGCCCAAATGGGTGGCCCTTTTTTTATCTTCAAGCTATGATAACATGCCAAAATCTATGTGAGGCGCTCGAGCGTTGGGCTCCGCTGGAATTTCAAGCCGATTACGACAATTCAGGACTTCTTGTTGGGGATCCAGCGATGGAAGTGCATGGAGTCTTGGTCGCCTTGGATGTGACGGAGGAGGTCATTGAGGAGGCCGTGAAAAAGGGATGCAATTTCGTTTTGACCCACCATCCAATCATCTTTAAAGGATTAAAGAAACTCACGGGTCGAACAGAGGTGGAGCGCTGTGTTATGGCTGCTTTGCGTCACAATATCGCGCTTTATGCAGCCCATACAAATTTGGATAGTATCGAGGGGGGCGTGAGCCATGCACTTGCGAAAGCCCTAGGGATGAACGATCTCGAAATCCTTGCGCCACGGGAGAATCTACTCTACACGCTGACGGTGCATACGCCTACCGCCGCTGCTCCAATGGTAGCTGAAGCCCTATTTGCTGCAGGAGCTGGCCAAATTGGCCACTATGACGAATGCCATTTTCAAATGGAAGGAATGGGGACATTTCGTCCGCTTCCAGGCGCTCAGCCCGCGGAGGGCGAGCTTGGGGAGCGCAGTCTGGTGAAGGAACAAATGCAGCGCTTTGTGGTGTCTCAAGAACATCGGCCTGAGGTCCAAAAGGCCCTCGAATCTAGCCATCCATATGAAGTGGTAGCGCACAGTTGGGCTTCGATGGAAAACCATCGCTCCGATGTAGGGTATGGGGTTGTCGGGAACTTGGATCAAGCCATGCCCTGGGCATCTTTTGTCAAGCATGTGAAGGAGGTGCTTGGCCTCCGGGCGATTCGGCACAGTCCAGTCGTTGCAGCGGAGGTGAAACGTGTTGCTTTATGTGGCGGTGCCGGGGTGGATTTGTTGCCCCGTGCCATAGGCTCAGGAGCCCAGGCCTACATCACAGCTGACATTAGTTATCATCGCTATTTTGAGGCCAAAGGGGCCTTAGTTATGATGGATGTGGGGCATTGGGAAAGTGAACAGTTCACAATCGAATTATTAGCCGATTACATTCGGCGGAAATTCCCTAATTTTGCCGTCCTTACGACCACGTCGTTAACCAATCCCATGATCACTGTTTGATATGGCTAAAAAGACCAGCACAGCGGCTCCGGCCACAGTAGAAGATAAGCTCCGCGCTTTGTACAACTTGCAAATCGTCGATCGTCGTATCGATGAAATCCGCAATCTACGCGGAGAGTTGCCTTTGGAGGTTCAAGACCTGGAGGATGAAATCGCCGGTTTGGAAACGCGTTTTGCGCGCATCCAAGAAGAAGTTACCTCGGCAAAAACGGAGATCAAGGGCCACAAGCAATTGATTAAAGGCTGCCAAGAGAAAATCAGCAAGTACGAAGAGCAGCAGAAAAACGTGCGGAACAACCGTGAGTTTGATGCAATTGCCAAAGAAATTGAATTCCAGGAGTTGGAGATTCAATTGGCAGAAAAGCACATCCGCGAATTCGAAGCGACCGTAGAAACTCGTGGGGCAGTCGTCACCTCGGTGGAAGAAAAATTGACTGAGCGCAAGAACCACCTAGAGTTCAAGCAAGGCGAATTAGAGACCATCATTAAAGAGACAGAAAAGGAAGAGGCCGTTCTTTTGCAACGATCTACTGACTTATCAGAGAACCTTGGTGATGAGCGTTTACTCAGCGCCTATCAGCGCATTCGTGGCAAAGTAAACAATGGCCTGGCTGTCGTGAGCATCGAGCGTGGTGCTTCAGCAGGGTCGTACTTTACCATTCCACCTCAGCGTCAAATGGAAATCGCTCAGCGCAAGAAAATCATGATTGACGAGCATTCAGGCCGCATCTTGGTGGATCCCACCTTGGCGCGCGAAGAAGAAGAGAAAATGGCTGCAGAGTTGGCTGTTCTCGCTTAATCATCCAATCTTATTTAAAGACAAAAGCCGCCCAGTGGGCGGCTTTTTTTTATTTCCGACGTTGGTCTGTGTTTGTCCGGAACCGCTTAGACGGGTTTATGGCAGACGTAAAGGGGTTCATCCGTGGGGAGTCGGTAGCGATCTACCTCGGAGGCAGAAAGGCGATTGAAGAGTTCAACGACTTCAACCCGAAATCCGGCGGCAGCCAAACGTTCGGGATAATCTGCGCCGTATAGGCGAACATGATCATATTGTAAGAACCGACGTTCTCGCTCAGCGGGATCTGTAATGCTTGGATCCTCATCTGTCTTTTCAATTCCAGGCACCCAGGGCACTTGAAAAATCCCCCATCCGCCGGACTTCATGACGCGAAACAATTCACGCAGGCATTGGGCATCATCTTGGACATGCTCCAAAACATGGTTGCAGAAAATCACGTCAAACTGATTGGATTCCAACGGGATTTCATGTAAGTCAAAGTGCATATCTGCCAATGGGGACTCAATGTCTGCCGTGAGGACGGTTAGATTGCTTTGCTTTTTGAACCGAAAATGGAAACACTGCTCTGGGGCAATGTGCAAGAGTTTCTGTGGGGCAGAAAAGAAGTTGGTATACCGCTGGAGGTAGAGGTAGAGTAATCGATGACGTTCCAAGGAATTGGTGCCTGGACTGAGGGCATTTTCTCGAATACGCCCCCCATAACCATAGGGCAAGAACTTGCGGTAACTGCGGCCATCAATCGGATCTGTAAAGCGTGAACCCGCGAAGAGAATGGGGCCAATGAGGCGCACCACGGAGCTCAAGCGTATCAGCCATGGCCTAGGAATGCGTTTGAGTGCCCAGCGGATCATGCGAATACAGGATCTTGCTTGGGCAGGCCCAAGGCGTCATAGATATAGTCAAACGTGCTCAATATGACCGGACGTCCATCCACGAGGGCCACATCATGTTCAAAATGGGCTGAAGGCTTTTTATCGCCAGTAATAATGGACCAGCCATCATTGAGTTGGCGAACGCGATGGGTGCCCATATTAATCATTGGCTCGATGGCGAGGACCATGCCGTCTTGAAGTAGTTTGCCGTTTCCTCGCTTTCCGTAGTTTGGAACTTGTGGATCCTCATGGAGCTTTTTGCCTAAGCCATGGCCCACTAATTCCCGCACTACACCATAGCCCGCCGCTTCACAATGGCGTTGGATGGCATAGCCAATGTCGCCAATGCGATTTCCTCGTTTCATGGCTTCGATTCCCACATAGAGCGAAGCCTTGGTCACATCAAGTAACTTTTGGACCGCAGGGTCAATCTCCCCCACCGCAAACGTGTACGCGTGGTCTCCGTAATACTCATCGTAGAGCACCCCGCAGTCAATGGATATGATATCCCCTTCCTCCAGTGGAACATCCTTTGGGATCCCATGGACGACCTGTTCATTGACGGAGGTACAGAGGCTATTGGGGAAGCCATACATGCCTAAGAAGCCAGGAATGCCCCCCATGTCGCGAATAAAAGCCTCTGCCAATTGGTCTAAGCGCAGCGGAGTGACCCCAGGCTTTACCTCCGCAGCAAGCATGCCCAAGGTTTTCGAAACCATAAGGGCGCTGGTTCGCATGCGTTCAATTTCCTCCGCGTTCTTGAGTATGATCATCCGAGAAGACTTTTTCCGGTCATGGCATCGGGTTTTGGGATGCCCATCCAAGCCAAAATGCTCGGGGCAACATCCCCAAGTACGCCAGAATTTAAATGAACTTGACTCAAATCTTCCGCACTCACCAAATGGAAGGGGACCGGTTGGGTGGTATGCGCTGTGTGAGGACTTCCATCCGGGTTTTTCATGCAATCCGCATTGCCATGATCGGCCAAGATGAAGAAGCTGTATCCATGCTTTAATCCAGCTTCTACAATGGCTTGACTGCATTGATCCACGGTTTCGACCGCTTTAATGGCGGCTTCGAGACTCCCGGTGTGGCCAACCATATCGGGATTGGCAAAATTCAAACAAACAAAGTCACAGCTTTCGGCTTCCAACTCGGGGATGATGGCATCTCGAATGTCGAAGGCGGACATCTCCGGTTGTAAATCATAGGTGGCCACTTTGGGTGACGGACATAGCAGTCGTCGTTCCCCTTGGAAGGGCTCTTCGCGACCTCCACTAAAAAAGAACGTGACGTGCGGATATTTCTCCGTTTCAGCAATGCGAATTTGTCTTTGTCCAGCCTGTTCTAGGACCTCGCCCATGGTGTCTGAAAGATTGTCTTTCTCAAAAATGGATCGGACCCCACGGAACGTCTTATCGTAGTTCGTCAACGTATAGAAATCCGTTGCGATGGGTTCCATGCCAAATTCCGAAAATGCTTCTTGGCTTAAAACTTGCGTTAATTCTCGCCCACGATCTGTTCGATAGTTGAAGAAGAGTACCACATCGCCAGGCTGGATTTTGGCATCGTCTAAGATGATCGGTTCAATAAACTCATCGCTCTGCCCTTGGGCATAGGCGGAGGCCACGGCGTCGGACGCGCTGCCTTGGAAGGTAGCCCCTTTTCCATGGACCAAGGCGTCGTAGGCTTTCTTGACGCGTTCCCAACGTTTGTCTCGATCCATGGCATAGTAGCGACCCACGATGCTCGCTATGCGCCCAGTGGTTTGAGCCATGTGAGCCTCCACTTCGGAGAGATAGGTTTGTCCGCCTTGCGGATCGGTATCACGCCCATCCGTAAAGGCGTGCAGGGCGACATCCTCGAGCCCAGCCTCGTGAAACAGCGAAAGCAAGCCCTTCAGGTGAGCGATATGGCTGTGGACTCCTCCGTCTGAGACCAACCCCAAGAGGTGCAGGCGTTTACCTTTTGCCGATGCCAGCAAATCGAGGAAGACTGCGTTTTGAAGTAGGCTTTTTTCTTCGATGGCCAAGTCGATTTTTACTAAATCTTGGTAGACTACTCTTCCTGCGCCCAGGTTCATATGACCCACTTCTGAATTGCCCATTTGCCCTTCCGGCAGACCCACGGCACGGCCTGAGGCTTCCAATTGGGCTGTTGGGTAGCGATCTAGGCCATCAACAAAGGGGGTGTGGCCTAGGTCCACTGCTGAAACCTCGGGATTGGCCGCAATACCCCAACCATCCAAGATCATTAAAACAGCTTTTTTCGTAGCACTCATAGGCTGCAAAGGTACTTTATTTGGACGGGTTACTCAGATAGCTAAGGCGCCGGAAGACACTTCGGCCGGGGCTTTTCCAGCTTCAAAAAGGCGAGCGGTGAGGGATCCGTGTAAGGTCACATTGTCTCCGCGGACTTCAAGCCACGAACCTTCACGCAGACCAAGTACGGGTTGCGAATTAAAGTGATGGAATTCACGAATGCGTGTTTCCCGTGTTTCACCCATGTGGGTAGTGCCCTCCATTGGATCCAAATAATGGGGATTGAGGTTATAAGGTATCCACCCAAAGGCTTCAAATTGGGGCGGATACACAATAGGCATATCGTTGGTAGTGCCCACGGTGAGTCCCGCAACATTGCTACCCGCACTTGAACCCATGTAGGGCATGCCCGCTCTGACTGCCGTATCGATGGCAGCAAAGGCGCCGGATTCCAACAAGGTTTTCAGCAGGACAAAGGTGTTGCCACCGCCTATGAATACTCCGCGCGCATCGGCCAGGGCTTCAGCGGGAGAGGCATAGGTATGCATGCCGCGCATGGGGAAGCCTTCTGCTTCAAAGGCCTGTGTGGCATGGGCGGTGTAGTCGTCCCAGCTCATGCCGCCCGGGCGCGCATAGGGAACAAACAGCACGGGGCCAGAGCCCTCGGCAAAATGCGCGGTCCAAGCGTCTTTGTAGTAGCTCAAATAGGGGTGGCCATGCACGGTGGAGGTGGAGGCCAGCAAGAGGTTCAGGCTCATCGCTGGGACTTTTTGCGCTTCTTGGCTTCGTTGGAGACGGATTTTTCGTCCGACGTAAAATTGCGCGTGCGCTCTACTTCATGGTACAGCCCGCTGTAGACCGAATTCACGCCGTCCACCTGCTGGGTCCAAACCATGTGAACGCCCATGATTCCCGCAGATAGGCCGTTGTAGTCGCCAAAAAAGGAGGCCGGCGTGGGGGTAAAGGCCTCCGCCAGGGCGTGGTGTTGCCAGGTTTCGCCCCCGTCCGTACTCACGCTGTGGTAGGCCTGTGTGGTCCAATTCACCGTGTCCTGCTGGCCATAGGCAATCACGTGGAGGGCGTTGCCTCGGGCGGTATCGACGGTAAACCAGGGCATAAAGTGGTGCACCACGCCTTCTGGGCGCGGAAGAATGTGCTTGCGGGACCAGTAGCGGCCGCGGTTGTCCGAGTATTGGTAGGCCACCCAGGTGCTATCGCCGTCCTGTTCACCAAAGACCAGGTGCAAGCGGCCGCTTTGGTCGTACATGGAAACGGGCATTCCATTGGCGCGGCCAAAGCCAGGGATTTCGTGGGCCCAGCCCCCGCGTTGGGAGGCAAAGGCGACCTCGTGCGCAAACCACGTGGCCGCGCCATCGTCGTCCGAACGGTTGAACCACAACGTGTCGTTGACGCTCCAAATGACCGATACACCGCCCAGTGGGTCGACCGCTGGAACGGCCCCTTCGGTCGTTTCGTCGTCATCGATGCAATCGCCCTCGTGGGCAGAGATGGTTACTGCAGGCGACCAGGTGACGCCGCGGTCTTCGGATTGGGAATAGCGGATGCGCGAGCGGTATTGGCTTCGGTCCGCTTCACCGTACTTGTCAAATTCGGTCCAGGAGACGTGCAAGGTGTTGGTGTTGGGATCCACGGAGATTCCCTCCTTGTCTTGGTCCTTGGGAGGATTGAATCCTATGCCGCTTCCATCGCTCCAGGATTTCCCATGGTCGTCGCTCCATTGAATGACAATGCGGTCCAACCAATCTCCTTCTTGGTGGGCTTTGCCGCTAGGGTTGGCCAAATGCAAGAAGTAGACACGCCCGGCGTTGTCGTACTGCAAAATGGGGTCGCCATACACCCCATAGGTCGAGGTCAAGGTCGAATGCGTCCAGTCAGACGCCAATGGAAAATCGTTCGCATGTACCTGGTCCAAGACAGAACCTGCCACGACATGAAAGCTGTTGGGATCTGCGGCTACGCTAGGTTCGCAGGCCCATTCGTGCGGGCGGTTTTGCGTGCTGAGTACTTCCACCTTGTACGCGAAAGTTTTCTGAGCGCTCAGGGCGGTGCTAGCTAGGAGGAGCGCAAGGGCGAGAAGATTTTTCATAGTCGATTCCAGGTCCAGTTCATTCCAGGGGTAATGCCCACTTGCGCACAGGTGCCTGCGGGCAGTTCTAATACGAGCTGGGCCGGCCCTTCGGAAGGAAGCGGCGTCTCGTTAAAGGGTTGGGCGTTAGCTTGAATGCTAACCACTTGGCCCGCAGCCGAAATGTAGACGATGTCTAGACCGACGTAGGTGTTCTTCATCCAAAAGCTCTGCATACGCTCTTCGGGCATAAGAAAGAGCATGCCCATATCGGAGTCCATGTGCTTGCGCCACATCATGCCTTGCTGGACTTCACGCTCTGATTCTGCCAGTTCCAAGCGGTAGGTGGCTACCGTATCGGTACCGTTGACAAAGGCGCCCTGTCCTTCTAAGGTGAAGGGAGGTTCGTAGGTTTCGGCGATGTTTTGCACTTGGGGCTTTGAGGAGGTGCCACTGCCTGTGAAGGCGGGTGCGATTTGGACATATAAAAATCCAATCAACGCAAGTCCTAATAGGATGGTGCCTGCCGTTCTAACAAAAGATCGCTTCATGACTTGGACGTTCGGAAGGAGTTAAACAAGAGGTATAAACCCGCTATGACCAGGGGAATGCTGAGCCATTGCCCCATGTTGAGCGTCATACTTGCTTCAAAGGCTTTTTGGTTCGCTTTGAGGAATTCAATCGCGATCCGGAATCCAAAAACCAAGAGCATGAAGAGGCCAAAAATTCGGCCCTCTGCCTTCAAATGGCCTTTCTCACCTAAGAAAAAGAGGAGGACAAAGATGAGCAGGTAGCCTGCGGACTCAAAGAGCTGCGAAGGCAGGCGAGGGATACCATAGACGGTGACATGATAGGTGCCCCCTTCCATGGGTTGAACATAGGCGTCTTCCGGGATGTAGAGGTGACGGTTGTCTTTCTTTTGCAGATTAAACAGTGGGATGAGATGCACCTCTAGCATGGACTGTAAGGCACCAATCTCCACGTTTTCGGCTGGGGTAATGACCAAATCATATTGGGGAAGCCAGAGGCTATCGGTCTCCAGGGCGCCATCCATTTGCACAAAATCCAGGTTGGAAACTTGGTCCGAAAAGTATTCCTCCATGTAATCTAGCACCGGACGTACATAGACGGTTTCCACCGAACTGTTTGCCGGTTCGCCGTATATCTCCGAGTTGGTGAAGTTGCCGAGGCGGATCAAGGCTCCTGCAAGGGCTACGGTGATGACAACGCGGTCCATCAGCCACAAAAACGAATGACCGAGATCCTTTTTGAACTTTTGGCTGAAGTAATACAGGGTAAGGGGAATGATGACAGCAGCTCCGTGAGAGGCCAAACCACCCTTCCAGGGCATGAATATTTCGGCCACGTGCTGCTTGTAATAGGCCCAATCATAGAAGAAAACATGGCCTAATCGCGCCCCAATAATGGTCGCAACAACCGTGTAAATAAGCAGGTTATCTAGTACCTCCTGGGAGACCCCTTCCTTCTGAAAGTAGCGGCGCATGAGATAGAAGCCGAGCAAAAAGCCCGCAAAAAAGAGCACTTGGTAGTAGCGCAAGAATAGGGGGCCGAGTTCCAGTCCGCGTTCCGCGGCCCACGTGAGGGTTAGTAGCATAAAACGAAGGTAGCGAAGTCAAGCCAACCACTTAGTGACTTAAGGCGCTTAATTCTCGATTTTACTTCGCTTTGGAACGGGGTCAAATCCGTGGCTTCCCCATGGGTGGCATCGGCCAATTCGTCGCATGGCCATCCACCCGCCACGCAAGGGTCCCCACTCTTGGACCGCCTCGGTCGCATAGCTCGAACAGGTGGGCGTATGCCGACAGGAGGGAGGGGTAAAGGGCGAAATGAGGTATTTGTAGATCCCAATGAGGAGCAAGAAGGGTAGGCCTAGAATCCAGCTCAGGAGCTTCATTATTGAATCGTATAGGAGCTGCCCTCTGCGCCGTCTTTGATCTGAATGCCGCCGGCCGCTAATTGATCGCGGATGGCATCGCTTGCGGCCCAGTCTTTCTGCTCGCGGGCCTTCCGACGCGCATCCAGCACAATGGCCATCGCTGCATCCAAGGCTTTCTGTGAAGAAGCCCCTGCCGCCCCGCTCGCTGCATCGGCCTGCAAGCCAAGCACGGCGAATATCCAGGCCTCGAGGTGGCCCAAAAGCGCTGCAGCCCCAGCTTGGCCCAAATGAGCTGGATCGTTTTGGTCTGCTTGAATGGCTTTCACCGCATCAAAAAGATGGGCAATCAGTATCGGACTATTGAAATCATTATTCATCGCCTCCAGGCAACGATTTTGCCAAGCTTGAACATCAAATTGACCTTCCTTCGGACCTTGTTTCGCACGCTGGCTCAGAGTTTTGAACGCATTCATGAGGCGCTGATGTCCTTTTTCCGCTGCCTGTAAGGCCTCGTCTGAGAAGTCCAATACGGAACGATACTGGGCTTGGTGTATGAAAAAGCGCGCCACGGAAGCGGAATAGGCCTTGCTTAAATGGGGAGAGTCTCCGCTCAGTAGTTCTTCCGGAAGCAAGGTGTTGCCCGTGCTCTTAGACATGCGCTTGCCATTGAGCGTAAGCATGTTGGCATGCATCCAATAGCGCGCCCCGCCGTGATGGTGGGCCCCTTTGTTTTGGGCAATTTCACATTCATGGTGTGGGAACTTAAGGTCCATACCGCCCCCATGAATATCAAACTCTTCGCCCAAATACTTTGTACTCATTGCCGAGCACTCCAAGTGCCAGCCTGGAAAGCCCTCTCCCCATGGGCTCGCCCATCGCATGATATGGGCGTCAGAGGCTTTTTTCCAAAGGGCGAAATCTAAGGGAGAGCGTTTGTCACTTTGTCCGTCTAAGTCCCGACTGCCGGACATCATTTCTTCCGTATTACGGCCGGACAATTCGCCATATGGATGCGTTTGGCTGTAGGCTTCCACATCAAAATACACGGAGCCATTTGCTTCATAGGCCCACCCATTGGAGAGCAGTTGCTGCGTCATCGCAATTTGTTCCACGATGTGCCCCGTTGCGGTAGGTTCAATAGAAGGCGGGAGTGCGTTGAAGGCCCGCATCACATCGTGAAAGTTGACCGTATACTTTTGGACCACTTCCATGGGCTCAATCTGCTCCAATTTGGCGCGTTTCGCGACCTTGTCTTCTCCCTCATCGGCATCATCGACCAAATGTCCCGCATCCGTAATATTGCGGACATACCGGACTTTGAAGTCCCGGTACTGAAGGTATCGGAAGATTAAATCAAAGGACAGGAAGGTGCGGACATTCCCCAAATGCACATGGCTGTACACGGTCGGGCCACAGACATACATGCCAACCCGGCCCGCTTGAAGGGGTTCAAACGTGCGCAAGGCGCCTTGGTGGCTGTCATAAATCTGTATTCCGCTCATGGTTTAGTCCCCAAATTCGGTTTTTAATTGGACGTAGGAAAGAAAATCGTGTTTTAATTGCTCTTCTTGGGCAAATCGACCTCCATATTCCGCCGTTACGGTACTTGAATCAATGTCTCGAATACCCCGGGCGTTCACGCACAGGTGTTTTGCATCAATCATCACAGCCACATCGGGTGTGCCCAAGGCCTCCTGAAGGGCTGCCGTAATCTGACGCGTTAAGCGCTCTTGCACTTGAGGACGCTTGGCATAATAGTCCACAATGCGATTCATTTTACTCAATCCAATGACTCGGTCTTGAGAAAGGTAGGCAATATGGGCGCGGCCAACAATGGGTAGTAAGTGGTGCTCGCATGTAGAGTAGACCACGATATTCTTTTCGACGAGCATTTCGCCGTATTTGTAGCTGTTTTCAAAGGTGCCCAGCGCCGGCTTCTTGGATGGGTTCAGTCCGCCAAAAGCCTCCTGAACATACATCTTGGCCACGCGCCGAGGGGTGCCCTTTAGGCTGTCATCTTCGAGGTCCATACCCAGAGTTTCAAGGATGCCTTGAACGTGGGTTTGAATGCGTGCAATTTTCTCTTCGTCTGTGAGGGCAAAGGCATCAGGACGCAAAGGGGTATCCAATGCGCCTCCGTGGTGATCGACCTCGTCGATGGGCTCCTGTGAATTCATGGCGGCAAAAGTACGGCCCATCTCATCAAAAAGGGGTACTTTTGCGCCCATGAAACCAGCCATTGTTATCACCGGAACGGGCTCAGTAGTCCCGGACATGGTCATCCCCAATAGCGCTTTCTTGGACCGCACCTTCATGGATGAGGACGGAAGCCTGTTTCCTAATTCAAACGAAGTGATCATCGAAAAGTTTCAGAACATCACTGAAATTGCCGAGCGTCGCTATGCCCGTCCAGACCAGACTTCTAAAGATCTTGGTGCGATAGCAGGCCAGCGCGCCCTGGAAGATGCCGGTTGGAATGCGGAAGATTTAGACCTTTTAATCGTTGGCCAAAATTTTGGTGATATCGAGCATGGTTCTCGCGTGATGGAGCAGATGCCCAGCATCGCCTCTCGGGTGAAGCATGAAATGGGGATTGAAAACCCGAACGTGGTGGCTTTTGACGTCCTCGCGGGCTGTCCTGGATGGATCCAAGGAGTGATTGTGGCGGAAGCCTACCTCCGTGGGGGTATGGCAAAACGCGCTTTGGTCATTGGTTGTGAGACCCTTTCTCGCATCGTGGATGTGCACGATCGCGACTCAATGATTTTTTCGGATGGTGCCGGAGCGGCATGTTTTGAACTTCAAGAGGTGGAAGAAGGTGGCGCTGGAATCCTCGGACGATCCGCTGTTTCCTACACGAAAAATGAAGCCTACTTCCTTAAATCCAATCCATCGAATAATCCCGTATTGGATCGCGGGGAGCGATTGATCAAAATGAAGGGTCGTAAGATTTATGAATTCGCCATCCGGAATGTACCCGATGCAATGAAAGCCGCGTTGGACGATGCCGGAGTTCACCTTTCGGAAGTCAAGAAGATTTTCATGCACCAAGCCAATGCCAAGTTGGACCATGCGGTTGGAGAGCGCCTGTTCAAGCTTTACGGGATGAAGGCAGATTTGGATGCCGTGATGCCGATGTCTATCCAATGGATGGGGAATAGCTCCGTGGCTACGGTGCCCACCTTGTTTGACATGGTTCGTCATGAAAACTACCAGGGACACCAAGTGAGCCCGGGCGACATCGTACTTTTTGCTTCCGTTGGCGCTGGAATGAATATCAACGCTTTCGTTTACCGGATGTAAACGTTTAGCCATCGATAAATACCAAAAAAGGCGCCCCGCAGGGCGCCTTTTTTTTGTTGGGCGCGCGGTTTGGCGCGCCCATGATGGACCAGATTTATGGCAAAGGTTTCTCCAAGCCACCACGCACGTAGGGTGCGCCGTCCTTGATGCTTTGCGTTTCCAGTGCTTTCAATTTAGACTGAAGGGCGAGAAGCTCCTTTTCCAAAGCGGGTAAAGCAGCCTCTACATAGTCAAGTTGGGCACGCATCGTGCCGGTGACCTCGCTTCGCATCCCATACGAACCCCAGGTCGCCGTAGATAGGCGATCACCTAGGCCTGGAAGGGCTTCAAACTCACGCTTGCTCAAAGAAGCATCCCCATTGAGCACAATGTTCATGGCTTCGAGGGCCGTTTGTACGGAGAGCACACTCTGAACATCCGCAGGATTGGCGGATGGGGTATACTTCAAAGCTTCATACAAGTCTTTGGCGAGTGATACTGTCTCGCGGTAGGTCATTTCAAATCGGTCATACCGACGGCTAGCCGCATTCACGCGTTCTTGGAAGGCGAGTAATGTGCCATCGGTCGAGGGCAACGTGAGGTTATTCAAATGCTTGACTTCAAATGTTTTTACGGAGGTCAAGGTATCAAACGAACCCTGTGCAAAGCCCACCAGCTGAGCGCTGTATGTTCCCGGAGCAACCAAATAGGCGCCGCGTCGAGGCACATCTTGTCGCGCTACTTTGCCATCCCACGTGAAGCGAGTGATTCCGCTGCTGTAAGAGCGCACGATGCGACGGATGGGTTGTCCTCCGGCGTCCCGGATAACCACCAAGAGGTAAGGATCCACCTCGTTGTCTTCCGCGCGCATGGCAGCAGCCGTCGGGTAGGTGATGGCATCGGGGTTTTTCTTCTCCTCCGCCTGGCGTTTAGCCTTCAGCGTCTTGGGCGCTTCTTTAATATGGTAGGTGAGCGCCACCCCAACCTCGGGATTGCTCGCCATGAAGTATTCGGCACCCATGAATCCAGGAGGTCCGTACCCAATGGGGCTTGCCTCGTGGTAGAGTAGGCCCGGCTTCACGTCAAAGATGTGGGCGTCCTTGTCTGTGACCTTGGCGCTGAATTCGCGCAAGGGGCTATAGTCGTCCAAAACGTAGAACCCACGTCCAAAGGTGGCAATGACCAAATCGTTTTCGCGGCGCTGCACATCAATGTCGCGCACAGCGACCGTGGGCAATCCGCTACCTAATTTCTTCCACGTGCCGCCACCGGTCGTGGAGTAGTAGATGCCGAATTCTGTACCCGCAAACAAGAGGTTGGGGTCTTTGTGGTCTTGGGCGATGCTGTAGACAGAACCGCGTTCGGGCAAGTCAGCCGTGATGCTTTCCCAGGTTTTGCCTTTGTTCTTCGAAACCAAAACATAGGGTTTGAAATCGCCATTCTTGTGGTTGTTGAAAGCTGCATAGACCACGTTGGCGTCGTGCAAAGAGGCTTTAAGATCGTTCACATATGTGTTGGCTGGGACGCCCGGGAATTTGTCCACTTTGCGCCATGCGCCACCGTCGTTTTCGCTGATTTGGACCAATCCGTCGTCTGTACCAACGTAAAGTAGCCCTTTGGCTACCGGGGATTCGTGCAAGGCTACGATATTACCATAAATCGTCGTGCTCTGGTTTTTCGCAATCGCGTCCATGCTCCAGACTTTGCCCATCACGGGCAGGGCGTTGCGGTCGATTTGGCGCGTTAGATCGCCCGAAATAGCCGTCCAATTATTTCCGCGATCCGTGCTCTTAAACAGCTTATTTGCCGCGAAGTAGAGTGTTTTATGATTGTGTGGGCTGATGAGCAATGGGGCATCCCAGTTCCATCGGTAGGCCTTTTCACCGGGACCCTCGATGGGCTTGATGGGCACACCCTCGCCGCTCTGGCGGTCGTAACGCTGCAGCCAGCCGTATTGGGCCTGCGCGTAGACGATATTCGGGTTGATAGGATCTACTTGAGACTCAAATCCATCTCCTGTTTGTGTGACGTACCAATCGCTGTTGACGATGCCGCGGTCGTTGATGGTTCGGCTCGGGCCGCCCAAGGAGAAGTTGTCCTGGGTGCCGCCATACACATTGTAAAAGGGTGTCGCATTGTCCACCGCCACGCGGTAAAACTGCGTTACGGGCAGGTTGGACTTGAAGTGCCAGCTACTTGCGTGGTCCCAGGTTTCGTAGAGGCCTCCGTCACAGCCTAGCACCAAGTGCTTGGGGTTGGTGGGATCGATCCAAGCGACGTGGTTGTCCACGTGTTTGCCGCGTTCGCCGAGGCCTTTGAAGGTCTTGCCCCCGTCTTCGGACCATTGGGCATAAGTGTCCATGGAGTAGACGACATCGACGTCGTGAGGGCTCGCGAAGAGCTCCACGTAGTAGTTTCCGCTGGTCGCATGGTCGCTTTGCTTCTTAAAGCTAGCACCGCGGTCCGAACTTCGGTACAAGCCATGCCCCTCTACCATGCAATAAATAACATCCGGATTTACAGGGGATAGGGCGAGCGCAAAACGCCCTTTATCTCCGTTAGGCAAGCCACTTTTTAGTTCATTCCACGTTTCCCCTCCGTCTTCGGATTTGTAGAGGCCACTTTCGGGACCACCCGAAATGTAGGTCCAGACGTGACGACGACGTTGATGTGCTGTGGCATACAAGACCTTTGGATTGCGTGGGTCGACATGAACTTCATTGAACCCTGTGTTTTCCGACACGTTGAGGACGCGACGCCAGTTTTGACCCCCGTCGGTGGTTTTATAGATGCCACGGTCGCCGCCCGGACTCCAGACAGGGCCATAGGCAGCTACCCAAACGATGTTTGAATTGCTCGGATGTACCGCTATCATGCCGATGTGCTCTGAGTTCTTAAGTCCCATATTGGTCCATGAACGCCCGCCGTCTTGAGAGCGGTAGATTCCGTCACCATAGGCGACAGAGCGTTGATTGTTATTCTCGCCCGAGCCAACCCAAACCGTGTTGGGATTGCTTCCGTCGATGGTCACGCAGCCAATCGAATAGGAGCCTTCACCGTCAAAAACAGGCTCAAAGCTGAGGCCGTGATTTTCCGTGAGCCAAACGCCACCCGCTGCGGTAGCCACGACCCACCGATCTGGATTACTTGGATCCACCGCCAAATCAGCGACACGACCGGAGGTTACTGCTGGTCCAATGGAACGCCACTTGAGTGCACTCGTGCTCTGAGCGACTAATGAGAGGCTCGTGACCAAGGTCAGAGTCAAATAGGTATACTTCTTCATGTCCCTAAATTAGGGCAGAAGGACCTAAATCAATCGCAAGGAATAGGTCGCTACCAGTGAAATAGAGGAACTGGGAAGTAAGAGGGTCTCCCCGCTGAGAGGATGAATGATTTGGCCCGAGCGAAATTGTCCGACCAAAGCCAGATCAAAGAACCATTCATTGCCACGCAGGCCCCAGCCTGTGGATAGCTGATGGTAGCCGGAATGCTCTTTGAATCTACTGGCTTTCGTGGATAGACGATAGCCTGCCCGAAAGGACTGGGCATCTTGTCGCCATTCAGTTCCAACCCGTAGATCGTGACTGCCTTTCAGTTCACTTCCAATTTCTTGACCAATCGGTAAGAATTCGATGGGAGCGTAGATTGGATTGACTGGTGCCCCCGTATAGCGGTACTCTGCGGAGACAAACCCTTGACTTTGGATCACCTGAGCTATCCCAAGACCCGCCGTGGAAGGTTGAACCGTGCGAAAAGATTCGTCTTGGTAGAGCTCAAAGTCATCCACGCCAACATTCGCTGGATTTGCGGGGTTGTCGTGAATCCGATATCGGTAATACCAGTTGCTGCTTAAGAGGGTAGATCCCGTCCAAAATGCGGAAATCCGAGTCGATTCTCCCAATTTCGCCAACATCCCCAAGCGAATACGGAAACCTCCGCTTCGAAGGCTGTCCTGTTGCCGTGAATAGATGTTGAGTAGGTAGCCATCTTGGGCGTAGGGATATTCCAAAATACTCAGCTTCTCACTGCTGCGGAGGTTCAGATATTCTACCCCAGCACCCAAGGAAATGTTCTCGGTCCGCACGGCGATACTTCCCTGCGTTTGACTCATCTTTTGGTCGCGCTCCAAATACAAGGATTGTACATCCGGTGTCCCGGTCATTAGGGGATACAGGGTTAGCCCGTCATATTCTAAAACATAGGCTTGATACGCGGCATATGGTCCATAAAGGCCTTGTTGAAAACAGTCGGTTGGACTTAGGTTACCTGCTTGAGCGAGCCATGCATCGACTTGTGAAACACTTGGATTGTAGGTGTCTTTCGACCAATTAAAGGGTTGGAATCGGCTTGTGCGGCTATCTAAACTGATGGCCAACACAGATTCATCCGTCATTTGGATGACGGATCCCCAATGGAAAGCAGGTAGCTGCGCCTGGGTGATGAAGGTGCTTTGATCCAAGCCAAGTAGGCCTGTTAGGCTGATTTCACTGGCTCGATACGTCGCTGCCGTAGCGGGATTGTCCAAAATAGCCGACGGATCATTTCCTAAAGACGATAAAGCGCCTCCCGTGGCCATGTACCGTGCGGTTCCTGCCCATGGACTGGAGAGGGCGCTACTGAAATGCCAGAGACTTTGGCCCTGACCTGTGAAGCTCAGCGCACAGGCGGTGAAGAAAAGAAGCTTTTTCATCGGCCTCCACGGCCCCCAGTGGAACGACTTGGCGCAGGACTACTTGAACGCGCCGGAGCCGAATATCTTGGGGTCGAGGTTGACCTGGAGGGCTTCGTATACGTGCGGCCTTGGCTGGAACGGCTAGGTTGCTCGTAGCTGCGTTGAGGTTGAGTTACGCGTGGGGTACTACGCTGCACATTGGCAGGTTGAGACGTAGTCCTTGGAGTGCGACGCGTTTCCGTTTCGGGTCGGCGCGTTTGGGGTGCTGCAGGCGCCGTACGCTGAGGAGGATTCGCGTAATGAATGGTGCCACTTGGCGTGCGTCCTACTTCGTCGCGGCTGGGCTTGCTGCCATGGGTTTCTACGTTTCGCATAGGCGTCACTTGGATTCCTTCGATGCGATCGCTTTTACCTTCTTCAAGGGTTCCAGGGCGTTCCGCTGTCCGACCAGCCACGTTTTCAACCCGGGGTTTGCGGGTTGCAGAACCTCCGGCGAGATTCATTCGGCGCATGGAAATATTGCTCGATACGGGTTGATTGGTTGTGCCACCAGAGGAAGGTGTGGAACCCGTCATACCGCCCCAGGGGTTGTATCCTCCATATCCGTAACCACCATATCCATAGCCACCGTATCCATAGCCACCGTATCCTGGATAGCCATAGCCTGGGTAGCCAAAGTTCCCATACCCGTATGGGTAACCATACCCGCCGTAGGGCATCATGTAGGGATTGAAGCCATATGGATTCATTCCATAAGGCATCATATAGGGACTATTGAACCCGTAATAGTAGGAGGGATAGAATTGAAATCTTGGACTATTCCAACGACGGTATTGTGGGCGATAAGAGAAGTACGGACTCGCATAGGGCCCGTTAAAAGTGTAGAAGGCATCGTTGTAACCGTCGTCGTAGCCATCGTTGTAGCCGTCGTCTCCGAAGTAGGTGTACCCTTGGCTTCCCGATAGGTGATTGGAGCTATAACTCGCTGTCACGGGATAAGGGTCCCAAGAGTAAATGCCGTCGTCATAGTCTGCTAAGCTTCGACGATCTACAGTGCTGCATGACGACAAAGCGGCAAGTGCTAAAAAGGGTAAGATGAAGTAGCGCATACGAAGTACCTTTGAGGTTATACTTACTTACAGGGTACAAAACTCATACCAATCTATGGCAAAGAATCTCACCACGCGCGACAAAGACTACAGCCGATGGTACAATGATCTGGTTGTCCAGGCCGATTTAGCGGACAATTCAGGGGTCCGTGGATGCATGGTAATTAAACCCCATGGCTATGCGATTTGGGAAAAAATTCAAGCGGAATTAGATTTTAGATTTAAAGAAACGGGGCATGTCAATGCCTATTTCCCACTCTTTATTCCAAAGAGCTATTTCTCCAAAGAAGCTGCTCACGTGGATGGATTTGCCAAAGAATGTGCGGTGGTCACCCACTACCGTCTGAAGAATAATCCAGACGGTCCAGGGATTGTGGTGGACGAGGATGCTAAATTGGAAGAAGAGCTCATTGTTCGCCCAACTTCCGAGACCATCATTTGGGATACCTACCGGAATTGGGTGCAGTCGTATCGCGATTTGCCCATATTAGTCAACCAGTGGGCCAATGTGGTTCGTTGGGAAATGCGGACGCGACTCTTTTTGCGCACGGCAGAGTTTTTATGGCAAGAAGGACATACCGCCCACGCAACTGAAATGGAAGCCATTGCAGAAGCCGTTCAAATGCTTCATGTCTACGGAGATTTCGTAGAGGAATACATGGCCATCCCGGTGATCCGTGGGGTTAAATCAGCGAATGAGCGCTTTGCGGGCGCCCTCGAAACCTATTGCATTGAAGCCTTGATGCAAGATGGCAAGGCCTTGCAGGCGGGGACATCGCACTTTTTGGGTCAAAATTTTGCCAAAGCCTTCGACGTCAAGTTTCAAGACAAGGATGGTGAAGTGAAGCATGTATGGGCCACATCATGGGGCGTTTCTACCCGACTTATGGGTGCTTTGATCATGACCCATTCGGACGATCATGGGTTGGTGCTTCCTCCCAAATTGGCGCCAATCCAAGTGGTGATCGTGCCCATTTACCGAGGGGAAGAAGAATTACAGGCGATTGATGAGGTAGCCAATGCGTTGGTTGCAGATTTCAAGCAGCTGGGTATTCGCGTCAAATATGACCACCGGGACACCTACAAGCCGGGTTGGAAGTTCAATGAATATGAATTGAAAGGGGTACCCGTTCGGATTGCCATTGGACCAAAAGACTTAGAGAAGGGCACGGCCGAAATTGCGCGTAGAGATACGTTGACGAAATCCTATCTGCCCATGGAAGGTCTGGCTTCTGAAGTTTCGGCTATGTTGGATGTGATCCAAGTAGAACTTTTCGAACGCGCCAAAGCCCATCGGGACGCCAACATCCATTCCGCCAACACATGGGAGGAATTTACCGCCGCATTAGATCGAGGCGGATTCGTCTCAGCGCATTGGGATGGTAGTCCAGAAACAGAAGACCAAATCAAGGACAAGACGAAGGCGACCATTCGTTGCATTCCGCTCGATAATCCTTTGGAAGAAGGTCAGTGTATTCTCACAGGAAAACCCTCCACCCAACGCGTGTTGTTTGCCCGCGCCTACTAAGCGATGTCTAGAAAAGGGGATATTCTTCATGTGCTTGCCACGAAGTCAAGCAATAAGCAGCTGGTGCACCGAAATGCTCTGGCGACCTTCGCTGAGCTAAAAGCGCTGCTGCGCGATACGGCAAGCGAACTCAATAGTCAAATTTGTGCTATCGACCATTCCGTCGTGGTCGAGTTTGTGGATCGGGGTGAATTTGAAGTAGAAATTCGCTTTTCTGGGGATTCACTCATTTTTCAGGTCCATAGCAATGCGTTCGTGTTGCCTGAAGATCATCCTTTGCGTCAAACCGACTATTTCAAGTCGGATGCTAAACGGGCTTTTTTTGGACTCATTCATGTGTACAATTTCCTTTCGGACTCTTTTAAAATGCGCCGAATGAATGATGCAGGAATGCTCCTAAGTCGTTTCTTCATCAATGGCGAAGGGCATTATATGGCCGAAGGAATCGGTCGTCTTGGCATTCCGTTCACGGAAAGCGAATGCTCTAAAGAAGTGATGCAGAGCTGGGTAGAACATGCGATGCTGCAGGCCATGGATATGGATCTCGTCGTGGCACCCTTTAATGAAATCCATGAAATCTCTGTCATGGAGTTGGAAGGCTTACGTGAGGAGTTGCGCCAGCGCACAAGCAAGCGCTTGGGCTACCGTCCAAGCGGAGGTCGCTGAGTGCCGGATATTCTCTGAAAATTATCCGTTTCGGAGAATGAAGAATTAGAAAATTGTCATACATTTGCACTCCCAAAACCTATTGGCCCGTTCGTCTAGCGGTTTAGGACATCTCCCTTTCACGGAGAAGATCACGGGTTCGAATCCCGTACGGGTCACAATTTTTGAACGAATAAAAACTTTGAATTAAGTACTTATGGCTAACCACAAATCCTCTCTGAAGCGCATCCGCCAGACGCAGAAGAAGCGTTTGCACAACCGTTTCTACCACAAGACGACCCGTAACGCGGTTCGCATCTTGCGCGCGCTATCAGACGCGAAAGAAGCGGCAACACAACTTCCTGTGGTGAGCGCCATGTTGGATAAGTTGGCCAAGCGCAACATCATTCACAAAAACAAAGCAGCGAACTTGAAATCAAGCCTCGCCAAGCACGTAAACGGTCTGTCTTAATCGACGATTGATTTGGTCAAAGAAAGCCGCCCTTGGGCGGCTTTTTTGTTTTTTAAAGTTTTGGATTGGTTTAATACCATTTATACCGAGCGTTCAACGGCTTGACGATGTGTTGCCCTCACTTTTGAGCCATGCCCTCGCACCCTATCTCCCAATGGCCCATCGAAGATCGTCCGCGTGAAAAATGTCTCCGTAAAGGCGCACGAGAACTGAGCACTACGGAGTGCATCGCTTTGCTGTTCCGTCATGGGCACAAAGGGGAATCAGCCCTATCCCTGGCACAGCGCCTCTGGCAGGCCCAAGGCGAAGACCTCCAGCGCCTGGCTAGTACCAACCCCGACACCTGGATGCACGTCGCGGGCTTAGGGCCTGCCAAAGCCGCGGCCTTGGCCGCGGCATTCGAGCTCGGCCGCCGTATGCAAGCGGGGGAGGGCGGGGGACTTCTGCGCAAAACGGTTCGAAGTAGCGGGGATGGGTTTGCGTTGCTGCGGCCGAAGCTGGAGGCGCTGGATCACGAGGAGTTTTGGGTGATCTACTTGAGTCGCGCACACCAAGTGCTCCAGATGGACTGTATTGGAAAAGGGGGATGGACGGGGACGGTGGCGGATTTGCGGGTCTTGTTTCAGCGCGCCCTGGAATTGCGGGCACCTGCCATATTGGTGGCACACAATCACCCGAGTGGTCGATTGCAGCCGAGCCCAGAGGATCGGGACTTGACGCAACGCATGATACAAGTTGGTCGATTTTTGGATATCGTTCTATTGGATCATCTCATCGTAGGCCGGGGGGATTACGTTAGTTTTGCGGATAAGGGTTGGTTGAATGCCAATCCATAAAAAGTATGATTGCACACATCGTTGGCGCCCGCCCCCAATTCATCAAATTGCTACCGCTACATCAGGCTTTGGCCAAGCGGGGGGCACCTCAGCGGGTGCTGCATTCGGGGCAACATTGGGAGCCGGGAATGAGCGAGGTGTTCTTTCAAGAATTTGGCCTGCAACCGGATCACGTCTTAGCATGGTCCGAGGCACATGAAGAAAATGTGATCGCCATGATGGCGATTCTGGATCGCTGGAAGCCGGATACTGTTGTGGTGTATGGCGACACTTTTTCTACCTGGTGTGCAGCGAGAGCCGCCAAGCGGTTGGGTTTGGCCTTAGCGCATGTCGAAGCCGGCTTGCGGAGTTTCAATGCGGCCATGCCTGAAGAGGAGGCCCGAGTGAAAACCGATACGGTGAGTGATTGGCATTTTGTTCCTTCGGCGCGGGCATTGGCCCAATTGCAACGGGAGGGATTGGATCGCGGACCAGATCACAGTGTGCTCACAGGTGATATCATGGCAGATGCGTTGATGCAACGTAAGCCCGGTGTGTCGACCCCTGGAAGAATATTGGTGACGGTGCATCGGAACACCAATGTGGATGACCCTGTCCTTCGGAAGCGAATTGTCGCAGCCATAGCGAAACTGGCTGAGCGCTTTGAGGTGCACTGGCCTATTCACCCGCGCTTGCGGGCTCATTTTGAGGAAGAAAACCGCCCGAAGCATATTATCTGGCACCCTCCTCTGGGCCGGGAAGCCCTTTTGGCGCAGCTAGATGCGGCCGAATGGGTAATAACCGATTCAGGAGGTCTGCAAAAAGAAGCCTATTTCTGCCAACGAAACTGCATTGTGCTGCGCAATGAGACGGAATGGGTAGAGCTGATGACTTCGGGACATTCCTGGTTAGTCAATCCAGAAGAATATGGGACTGAAGAGGACCTGTGCCGAGGCCTAGTGGAGACCTTGTCTCGCGCCACATCGACAAATTTCCCCCCAGTGTATGGGGAAGGCGATGCGGCGGATCGCATGGCGAAGGCCCTTTGGGATGAGGGTGCACGACCGGCCAACCGATTGATTCTTCGGGGAGCGTCGGGCAATGCACAACTAGAATTTGCGGCAGAGTTGCTACGTCGGGTCACAGGAATTGGCCTCCAATTTTCGCCTGAAGGGTCGGAATGGCAGCCCGCGTCATGCTGGGATCGCAACTTTACAGAATGGTCAGGAGCGGAGTTGGGTGAAGATGTTTTAGCCAAAGCAGCCTTTTTGGCCTCGCGTGCGGAGGAGTTTTCTTCCGATCAACATGATGCGCATGGGCGCTACCTGCCCGAAGCTTCGGTGCAATGGGAGGCCTTACAACGCCAGCCAGAGATTCCCATAGGGCATGTGTATTTAGAAACGTTTGTCCAGCGTTTTCGACCGGAATTTCGATTGTCAGATCGCCGGAGACCCGGCCCTACGGTTGTCATTGACATTGATCATCGCTTTGCTTCTCGAGGTTTTTCTCTGGGTCACCGACTAATGGCCTCCTTCCGGAATTTCTTCTTGGGCCGTTGGACTGAACTACGAGCCATGTGGTCGGCGACGGATGCCTTTGATGCGGCGGAGACATTTGATGCGTGGATTCGAACGTATGAAACCGTGCGTTGGCAGTTTTTTGCATGGATTGGACCGGATCGAGGTCCCAAGGACAAGGGCCCTAGTGTTCGTACAAAGCAGGTGGCTGCGGCGCATGCGGACTGGGCGAAACGGTATCCGAGTACGGGTTTGCACCCAACCTATGCGCATCACGATGGAGGACAGCAGGCCCTGAAGAGGGAAGTAATGGCGTGGAAGTCCGCGACTTCGCGCATTTTGCAACGCTCACGCTTTCATTATTTACGGATGAATATTCCCCACTCTCAAAAACAACTGCATACGGAGGCTGTTCTAGAAGACTGGAGTATGGAATACGCTAAACACGAAGGATATCGCGCAGGGGTGGCCGTTCCTTTCCCGGCATGGGGAATGGGGCCCAAGGGCGAGGCGATGGATCGAGACGGCATTCCCTTTATAACCTATGTGCCGGTGGCCTTGATGGATCAAAATATTTTTCACTTGGAATCGGATGAAATCTCGGCGTATTTACACCGGTGGGATGCCGCAGCGAAATCGCATGGTGCTGCACTTGTTCTTGCCAGTCATTGGCGCTTTTTTGGTCCCCGTGCGGACTTGTTTTCAGAGACAGCCCAATACGCCGCCTGGAAACAAGGCTTGCAAGAGTTTTTAAATCAGCACGCTTCATGAAGTGGGTTGAAGGTACCTGGACTTCGGAAGCCTGGGCGGAGCTCGTGAAGCATTCTCCCTGGGATTTCCCCTATGATCGTGAGGGGTATGCAGATGCCCTAGGTCAAAATTGGGCTGCCATGATGGATACGGGCTTTGCTTTGCCTTTGGCCTATCGAAAAAAATGGGGGATGTGGACGGGCTACCTCCCCTTCGGGATGCAGCAATGGGGCCCAATAGGTCCAAAGAGTGCCTCAACGGCTTCGCTTTGTGCCGCCGTGGAGGCCATTCCAGGTCGATTGACCAAAGTTGACATCGCTATGCATCGGCCTGAAGATTGGCAACCGCTCTCCTCCCAATGGAAGCGTAAAGGTCTGCGTTTGGAGCGATGGACGGAACAGCCCAATTATGTCTTGGACATAGGCGCATCCTACGAACAAGTATATGCAGGGTATAGCAAACAGACGATTCGCAACCTCAAGGCGAGCCAACAAAGTGGGATGACGGTTTTTGAACATGACACCCCCGATGTGCTTTTACATGCTTTCAAAGCCAATCAGGCGGAACGTTATGCGGTTCCTGCCGGTTTTGAGCCAGCGATTCGGGCTGCCATGTACCATTTGCTCCATCAGGGTCGCGGTGCACTTTGGTCCGTTTATGGGGAGGGAAATCGCTTTTTAGCCGGTGCCTTTATTGCCTTTGCCGGAAATCGGGCGGTCTTGCTTTTTTCCGCGATTTCTGACGAAGGACGTCAACGTCAAGCGATGACTTACCTCCTGAATGAAGTGTTGACCTATGCCTGTGGGCGTTGGACATGCTTTGATTTTGAGGGAAGTAAATCGCCTGGGCTCGCTCGTTTTTATGCGGGTTTTGGAGCCAAATTGGAGCCCTTCTTGCGATACCAACGTTGGGCCATACGATGACACTTACTCAGTTAGACTACTTCATCGCTTTGGCGGAACATCGCAATTTTAGCGCGGCGGCAAAAGCCTGTGGGGTCAGTCAGCCCACCTTGAGTGCGCAATTTCATAAGCTCGAAGAGGAACTCGGGCATACTTTGGTGGATCGCAAGTGTCAGCCTTTAGAACTCAGCTCAATGGGGCAGTCATTGTTGGAACAGGCGAAACGCACCGTCCATAGTGCAGGACAAATTCACCAGATGGTGGATCAATTTGAACATCCATTGACGGGACAACTTCGACTGGGGATGGTGGCTCCTTTATCCAAAAAGCTAGGACCAGGCTGGATTGCCCAATGTCAAAGAACTTTTCCCGCGTTGGATCTTCAGGTATTTGAGGCGAATAGCACCGAGTTGCAGCAGCTGATGCAGCAAGCGGAACTTGATGCAGCGATTCTTCCCATGGATAGCTGGAAAGGACAGGGTCAAAATTTAGCCTCCTTCGAAGAGGCATGGTGGGCCCTAGGGCCGGCGATAAACGCCACGCCACCTCCGCTGGCTGATGCGGCATCCTGGGTATTTGGGTCAGAGATGCAAGAGGCTGCGCGGTATGCTCTGAGTCAAGGCTACGTGGCACCAGAGTCCAACGTATTCCTGTCGAATTCCGTGGCGAGCCGGGTCGCGGTGGCCGAGCGGCTGGGTAGATGGCTGCTTATTTCAGAAACAGAACTGGATAGTTTCGGGCTAGCGCTCCAAAAGCGTGCCCAGAAATGGCCAGGGCCACCTCGAACCTTAGGTTGGATTCGGGGAGTCCATGCCCGAAATCAAGCGCTCCAATCCCGGCTTCTTGCGATGGTTTGCAATGATGCAAGCGAAGGGATGGAGCAGGCCTAGGGAGGCATCCTTCTACAAAAAATAGGCGCAATACAGCCAAATGACTACGGTGGCACAGAGGTTCATCCAAAACCCTGCCCGCGCCATGTCGGCAATGCGAATCTTACCCGAGGCGAAAACAATGGCATTGGGTGGGGTCGCCATAGGGAGCATGAAGGCGCAGCTTGCTCCCACCGTTAGCGGTACGGCAAGATGTTCAAAGGGTATTCCCTGAGCGGCCGAAATGGCCAAGGCGACAGGTAATGTTCCGCTCACAAGGGCCATATTTGAAAATAGCTCGGTGGTCCAGACGCCCAAAATAGTGAAGGCCAGAACCCATAGACTGGGAGGCCAGCCCTGAAGGGGGGCGTCCGCAAGCGCTTGGAGCCAGCCTGAGGCTTGCATGCCCGCTGCAAGTGACATGCCGCCACCAAAAAGGAGGAGAATTCCCCATTCGATTTTCTGAGCATCCTCCCAGTGGAGTAGGGGTTTTCGGTCTGCATCGCGAACGATAAAGAGCAGTAATGCCCCGGTGAGCCCCACCCAGGTATCCGTCAATGCAATGTCCGGAAAGAGGCTCTGAAGCCATGGACGGGACATCCAAGCGAGTGCAGTTGCAGCAAAAATTCCAGCCACACGCTTTTCACCGGAGGTCCATGCCGCGGCTTCGGGCCACTGAACATCCCGTAGGTCAACATTGGGCAAGTTTTGACGCAGGAGGGCAAAGGCTAGGATCAATAAGATGAAGGCGATGGGGAATATTTGGAGCGACCAGTCAAGAAAATTCACTTCGTTCCCAAGGGCCTGTTGCTGAAATGCCGCATACACCAAGTTGGGCGGGGTGCCAATGAGTGTACCTAATCCCCCCAGATTCGCTCCCCAGGCCATTCCCAAGAGGATGTTTCGCTCCAACAGCTCGTCTTTACTGGGCAAATGCCGAATGAGGGACAAGGTTAGGGGAAGCATCATAACGGCTGTAGCGGTATTGCTCATCCATAAGCTCAACAAGAAGGTGGCCACCATCACACCGGCTAGTACGCGCTGAGATTGGCTACCAAAGCGTCGCAGTATGGCCAGAGCAAATCGGCGGTGTAGCTGATGATGTTCCACGCCTCGAGCGAGAAAAAAACCAGCTAAGAATAAGAAGATGAGTGGGTGTGAATAAGCATTGGCTAGCTCACTCGAGCTCAAAACTCCCATGCCGCCAAAAGTGACTAGGGGCAAGAGGGCCGTGGCGGCTAAAGGGATCACTTCGGTGAACCACCAAAGGAGCATCCAAGCGGTACTGCCTGCCACGGTGGCTTCTTGACGAGACCATCCCAAGCGTTCCGAAAACAGAAGGGCTGCAAAAAACAAGATGGGGCCTGTGACCAGGACCGTGGTCTTTCGGATATTTGAACTCATGAAATTGATCTTAGCTACACAGAATCCCAACAAAGTAAAGGAAATTAAGGCAGCGTTGCCTGCGGACTGGACGGTCACTACGGCGGTGGAAGCAGGAATTCATGAAGAACTTCCAGAAACGGGCGATAGCTTAGAATTTAATGCCTTGCAAAAGGCGGACTATTTATTTGAAAAATTAGCCGAATCAGCTTTGTCTGATGATTCTGGGTTGGAAGTCAGCGCGCTGAACGGTGCTCCAGGGGTGTATTCAGCGCGTTTTGGAGGGCCCGAGAAGAAGGATGACGTCAATCGCGCTGCCTTGCTACGTGCCATGGAAGGAGTGGAAGATCGACGGGCCCGCTTTCGAACTGTTTTAGCCTGGGTTGGCCCCCATGGAAAGACCACCTTTGAAGGGGAAGTATGGGGTCAAATCCTACACGAAGAGCGGGGTAGCGGAGGATTTGGCTACGACGCCCTGTTCGTTCCAGATGATGGAGATGGCCGAAGCTTTGCGGAAATGAGTTTGGAAGAAAAGAAGTCCATGAGTCATCGCAGTCGCGCCATGCGCGCTTGGCTGAATGCGCTTTGAGTCAACGCTTGTTTATTCCGCGATATCTGACGTGGATCCTTGGGCCTCGAGACTGAAGAAGCTCATGTGCACTGAGCCATAGCGTCGCTGGTCAAAGCACGCGGGATGTTGTTGAAAATCATGGTCCACACTGTGCTCCAAAACGAATAAACCATCTTCAGGCAGACGTTCAAGGGCCAAAGCAATCAGGTTGGAATAGTCCGGATAGTCGTAAGGGGGATCGGCAAAAATAAAGTCCCAACGATGCATGGTCTTTTTCAAGAAGCGCTCGGCATCGCCCAGACTAGTTTTTATCGCTCCATAGTTGAGCTGCGTCGCCGTTTTATCAATAAAACGCAAACAGTCTCTAAAACTATCCACCGAGGTAATGTCTTCGCAGCCGCGGCTTGCCATCTCAAAGCTGATGTTCCCCGTGCCTGCATATAGATCCAGGGCACGGACTTCGGACCAATCGAGATAGTTCTCTACCACGTTGAACAGGCCTTCTTTGGCCATGTCGGTGGTGGGGCGTACCGGGAGATTTTTTGGAGCAGCAAGGATTTTGCCGCGATTCTTTCCGCGAATAATGCGCATTAGCTTTTTGGGAATAGGACGGTCAAGGCGGACCAGGGATGTGAAGCCGTGCTGTCGAGTTTTTCAATGAATGGGCGCAAAGCTTCCCAGCAGTCCTCATCCGAATCACCTTCCCAAATCAAGGGAACATGTTGAGCGGGAAGGTTACACTGGTCATAGATGAGCATGCATGCATAGGCAGCGTCATGTGAGCTGGAAACAGGGAACAAGCTGTGGCTTAAAAGGCGGCCATTTTGAATGGCGGCCACTTCAAGGCGACTCCCTTGACGGTGTACACGCACGGCATCCCGTTTCGCAAGTGGACTAAGCCAGCGCTGTGCGTTGAGGGCCATGGTTGGAATGCAATGGTCCGCCACACCGTCGGGAAATCGATAGTACAGATCCATTCCGCGCTCAAGCGCATAGCATTGCCATGATTGACCTTCAGGATCCAATGGGCGAAGCCAGGCTTCGGGCTCATCCACCCAGTCTTTGGGGAACCACGCAGCGAATGCTTCTTGACCGAAGGCATGCCAGGCAGAAAATGAAGCACCTGCTTTTTGAATCCAGCGCGCTACTTCTTCATGGGATAATGCGAGGCATGGACCCAGGGGGCGGCCATCTTCAGCGCGAACAATGGCCAATAAAACACCATCTGGCCCGTAACTCAATAAAACGACAGAATCCTCCGGAGAGGATTCTGTTTTTGGGAAAAATGCCCAAGAAGCGGGCCACATATTACTTCCAGTTTCCACTCAACGTGGGTTCAGTCAAGGAGCCAACGATCAGCGCATCGATGCGCAAATTCTTGATGTATGCCTTGTACTGGTTGTAGATGTCACCGAAAAACTTGGTGTTTGGAGCGATGATCTCGAACACCTGAACGCGCACGCCATTTCGGTCAATAAAGCCAGTGGCCATGCTGAACTCGGAGGTGTCGTTGGTGAAGGGGATATAGCGCAGCGCGGTGGGATCAAATCCTTCCTCAAACAACTCGGGGTTCTTGCGAATCAACTTGTCTTTTGCGGAGGTTTGACCAATGATGCGGTAGATGATGGTGTCCTTCAACATGTCTGTCTGGTAGACCTTGTTGTAGGCCATGAATGAAGAGTCTTTGCGCTCAATGATATTTACTTGGGCATATTCCAAGAATGGAATGAGCTCGTCAAAACTGGCTGCATATTTACCATATTCTGCCTTGAAAGTGAGCTGAGCCTCGCGCAATTGCTCCAGGCGATGGGTCACCTCTTCATAGCGCTTTTCTTTGATAGCGCTGAATTCGATGGGTTCCATAATGATGCGATAGATGCGGAAAGCGAGGATCACAGAGACCACTCCGAGAGCGATGCGCAAATAAAGAATAGTACGTGCAGTCATGATAAAAAGTTTGCGTGCCAAAACTATGAAATTTTACCTTGTGCCCTTGCAAGCATCCGTGTGAATTCTCAGCCTCTTTTACAAACCCTCCTTGAACGATTTCCTGGAACGCCTACCGCGGACCAGGAAGCGGCCATGGAGGCACTGGTTCGCTACCTTTTGGAACCCGCGGATGAACGACTTTTCATCCTCAAGGGTTATGCAGGGACGGGGAAGACCACCCTGATGCGCAGTTTAGCGTCATCACTCCGAGTGCTCAACATGCGTCCCGTGCTGGCCGCTCCCACGGGGCGTGCAGCCAAAGTCCTTCAGGGTCAAATGAAGCGAAGGGCGTTTACGTTACACCGTTTGCTGTATCTCACGGTGAGAGATCCTGCCGGAGGATTCAAGCGGATTAAGCGACCGAATAAGGGCACATTGCAAGTGTTTATCGTGGATGAAGCGTCCATGTTGGGCGATACGGGGGAGGCGAGAGAGCTTTTTATGGATTTGCTTCAATTCGTGCAGCAAGGCGAGGATTGTCGGTTAATCCTGGTCGGAGATGAAGCGCAATTACCTCCTGTGGGTCAGTCTTTCTCGCCAGCTTTGATTCCTCGCCACATTCGCGACCATTATTACTGGAAAATTCGTGGGGCCGCGCTCTTCGAAGTGATGCGTCAAATGGCTCATTCACAAATTTTATCCAATGCTACGCGGCTTCGATCGAGCCTTTTAGATGCAAATCCTCAGTTTCCAACCTTGCAGGTGGGCGCCGAGGTCCGTCGACTCGCGGATGCCAACGAAGTCTTTGAAGCACTTGAAACTGCCTTTGCTGGAGCGGATTCGGATGCGGTAGTGTTGACCCGATCCAACAAGCGCGCGGTCGCATACAATCGGCAAATTCGGGCCCGCCTACTTTGGCGCGAAGATGTCTTGAATGCTGGCGATGTGGTGATGGTCGTTCAGAACAATGAACGCTGGATCGACCCGGAAGATTCGGCGGGTTTTATTGCTAATGGCGATTTATTTGAAGTCCTTTCCTGGAGGAATGAAGAGGAGCGATTTGGTTTGCGTTTTGCCGATGCCAGTCTGCGTTGGCTAGATCGTGAGGAGGCCCCGGAGGTGGAAGCCAAAATTATGTTGGACGCATTGGATGCCGAATCGGCTCGGCTCCCAGAAGCCAAAATGAAAATTCTCCTCCAAGGCGCACGAGAAGAGGCGTCTCATCTGCCCAAGTCGCAACGTGCGGAGTTTCTCAGAGAACACCCCTACGTTCAGGCGTTGCAGCTCAAATTCGGCTATGCGCTCACAGGGCATAAAGCTCAAGGGGGGCAGTGGAAAGAGGTTTTTATTGAATGGCCTTACGCCCCGGAGGTGGATGATCCTGACTTTATTCGTTGGATGTACACGGCGTTTACACGAGCTCAAGACAAACTTTATTTGATCGGATTTCCGGATTCTACCTTTGCCCGCGAATGAGTTGGCATGTATTTTTTGATCTAGATCGAACCCTTTGGCATCATGAACGCAATGCCGAAGAGGTGCTTCGAGAGTTTTGCACGGAATTTTCAGCGCTGAAAGACGTAGACCCGGAAGAATTTGCCGCCTCCTACCAGCGAATCAATGACGATTTGTGGGATATCATTCAAGCGGCGGGGTATTCGGTAGATTATGTGCGCAAACGTCGATTTCCACAGCTTTTAGCGCTTTGTGCCCCGGGCCTAACGACTAAAGTGCGTCGGGAACTCGCTCAGTCCCTCGAAAAAGCATTTACCCAAAGAACCCCGGATCGCGCCCATCATTATGAAGGCATGATCCCCGTGTTACATGACCTGCTGCACCAAGGGTATGTGCTACATGTTTTGACCAATGGCGTCTTGGAATCACAATCTCGAAAAATTGCGGCCATGGGACTTCAAGATGTTTTTTCTACCCATACCACCTCAGATTTGGCCAAGGCATACAAGCCAGATCGAGCAATTTTCACCTACGCGATGCGCGCAGCGGGCTGCCTCCCCGAGGAATCCGTTATGATTGGTGATTCTGTTCTGCGCGACGTGTGTGGGGGGCGACAAGCTGGGATGAAAACGATTTGGTTTTGTGCACCGGATGCCTTGAAGCCCGATGCAGAGGGGGAGGCAGATGGTGTTTTTTCGGCCTATTCGGACTTGCCTGAGGCCCTAAGTCGCATCGGCTGCCCTCCTTTCTCTTCGCGTTCCTAAGGCGTCTGGATTCGGTTTAAGCCGCGCCGACGGCAGCCTTCGCCCCGTATCTTTGTGGCTTAAGGCTCAATTTTATGGTGAACGCGACCCCTTACGTTCCAAAAAACAGCATTCGAATCGTCACCGCAGCATCGCTGTTTGACGGCCACGATGCCAGCATCAACATCATGCGCCGCATCCTGCAATCGAGTGGGGCGGAAGTCATCCATCTCGGACACGACCGTAGCGTGGAAGAAGTGGTGAATACGGCCATACAAGAAGATGCCAACGCCATTGCCATGACCTCCTACCAGGGCGGGCACATGGAATACTTCAAATACATGTATGACCTGCTCCAAGAAAAGGGTGCGGGTCACATTCGCATATTCGGCGGCGGTGGCGGAACCATCCTCCCCTCCGAGATCGCCGAACTTCAAGAATACGGCATTGCCCGCATCTACCACCCCGACGATGGCCGTTCCATGGGCCTTCAAGGCATGATCAATGATCTTCTAGCGCAATGTGATTTCCCAATTGGGGAACAAGTAGAAGGCGCCGTGGAGGGTGCACTGAAGGGAGAGGCGCGGCACATGGCGCGTTTGATTAGCTGTGCCGAAAATTTCCCGGAGCGCTATGCCCAGGAGGTTCCAGCGATAGAAAAAGCCTTGGCTGGAAAAGAAAAAACACCCGTATTAGGCATCACTGGTACCGGCGGTGCGGGAAAGAGCTCCTTGGTGGATGAATTAGTTCGCCGATTCTTGATGGATTACCCAGACAAGCGTCTTGGAATCATTTCAGTCGACCCGTCAAAACGCAAAACAGGCGGGGCACTCCTTGGGGATCGCATTCGAATGAATGCCATCCAGCACAGCCACGTTTATATGCGGTCATTGGCTACACGCCAAAGCAATCTTGCGCTGAGTAAGCATGTGGCCGAAGCTTTGCGCATTTTGCAGGCGGCCGCTTTTGATCTGATCATCCTTGAAACCTCAGGAATTGGTCAATCCGACACAGAAATTTTAGATCACAGTGATGTTTCGCTCTACGTGATGACTCCCGAATATGGCGCGGCAACACAGCTGGAGAAGATTGACATGTTGGACTTTGCCGACTTGATCGCGCTCAATAAGTTTGACAAACGCGGCGCATTAGATGCCCTACGCGATGTAAAAAAGCAGGTGCAGCGGAACCACAATCGCTGGGAAGAGAATGTCGAAGACATGCCGGTTTTTGGGACCATGGCGTCTCAATTCAATGATCCAGGCACCAACCGACTCTTCCGTGCTGTGATGGAAGCCATGGTGAGCAAAGCGGGCGCACATCATCTTGATGGCAAAAATGACCGTGCTGAAGGGCAAAGTGAAAAGATGTACATCATCCCACCGGCCCGTACGCGCTACCTCAGTGAGATTTCGGAAGGGATTCGCGGCTACAAAACATGGGTGCATCAACAAGCGGAAGTCGCCGATCAACTGTACAGCCTTCAGCGAAGCATGGAGAGTCTGGCAGAAACTACTTTGGAAGATAAAGATCGCCTCATCAAAGGAATTCAAGAAGCTTTTGCTGCCAAAAAGCGCGATTTAGATCCATACAACTGGGATATGATCGAAGGCTGGCCCGCCTTGCGAGAGCGCTATAAGGCCGCCGATTATGTCTATCAAGTGCGCGGCAAGGATATCAAAGTACCTACGCACAGCACGTCCTTGTCTGGGCAGTCCATTCCCAAGGTCGTGACTCCGAGTTATCGATCATGGGGAGATATCCTTCGTTGGCTTTTGGAAGAAAATGTTCCCGGAGCATTTCCCTACACGGCAGGAATTTATCCGTTTAAACGTACGGCCGAAGACCCCACCCGAATGTTTGCAGGCGAAGGCGGTCCCGAACGTACGAACAAGCGTTTCCACTACGTTTCGCTGGGAATGCCCGCGAAGCGCTTGAGCACCGCTTTTGACTCGGTTACTTTGTATGGCCACGACCCCGGTCGCCGTCCAGACATCTACGGTAAGATTGGCAATGCGGGCGTGAGCATTTGCTGCCTGGACGATGCCAAAAAACTCTACAGTGGTTTCGACCTCTGCGATCCCACCACTTCGGTATCTATGACCATCAACGGTCCTGCGCCCATGCTGCTCGGCTTCTTCTTAAATGCCGCGGTGGATCAGCAATGTGAGAAGTACATCGTGGCAAACAAACTGGAGTCTAAGGTGGACGCGGTTAAAAAGGCGAAGTATGACGATCAGGGCTTGTCCCGGCCGGCCTATCATGGCGAACTGCCAGAAGGGAACAACGGGCTTGGCCTGATGCTCTTGGGTGTGACGGGCGACGAAGTCCTACCTGCCGAGGTGTATGTCCAAATCAAAGCCGAGGCTTTGAGCACGACACGCGGCACGGTCCAAGCAGACATTCTCAAGGAAGACCAGGCGCAAAACACGTGTATTTTCTCGACGGAATACGCACTTCGCTTGATGGGTGATGTGCAAGCCTACTTCATCGAGCAGAAAGTGCGCAACTTCTATTCGGTGTCCATTTCCGGCTACCACATCGCAGAAGCGGGCGCCAACCCCATCACGCAATTGGCATTCACCTTGGCCAACGGCTTCACCTATGTGGAGTACTACTTGAGCCGGGGAATGGACATCAACGCTTTCGGTCCCAACCTGAGCTTCTTCTTTTCCAACGGCATCGACCCGGAATACGCGGTAATCGGCCGAGTGGCGCGCCGCATTTGGGCCAAAGCCATGAAGACTAAATACGGGGCAGATGCCCGGGCTCAAATGCTGAAGTACCACATTCAGACGTCGGGCCGTTCCTTGCACGCCCAGGAGATTGATTTTAATGACATTCGGACCACGCTGCAGGCGCTCTATGCCATTTACGATAACTGTAACTCGCTGCATACCAATGCCTACGATGAGGCCATCACAACGCCCACCGAGGAATCTGTGCGCCGCGCCATGGCTATCCAGTTGATTATCAACAAGGAATTGGGTCTCGCCAAGAATGAAAATCCCATTCAAGGGGCATTTATTGTTGAAGAACTCACTGAACTCGTGGAGGAGGCAGTTATGCTCGAATTTGACCGCCTCACCGAACGCGGCGGCGTCCTCGGGGCGATGGAGACGATGTACCAACGCGGCAAGATTCAAGAGGAGTCCATGCACTACGAGATGCTCAAACACACGGGAGAATACCCCATCATCGGTGTGAACACCTTCTTGAGCTCTAAAGGATCGCCTACCCTGATTCCCGGGGAGGTCATTCGCGCTACGGAAGCGGAAAAAGAGGATCAAATCGCCACAGTCACTTCCCTGCAACAGGCGTCTAGTTCCAAAGCGTCTGAAGTACTCGAAGCAATTCAAGCGGCAGCGCTCTCCGGCGGAAACGTCTTTGAGGCCCTCATGGATGCGGCGAAAGTCTGCTCTCTGGGCCAAATGACGGAAGCCATGTTTGCCGTCGGCGGCCAGTACCGCCGCAACATGTAAGACTTAGTTCGAAGGCGCTCTTACTTAATTCGCTTCGATGCGTTCCCATACGTAGGGCACGTCCTGGTTCATGAGGTCCACTTTTTGGAGGACCCAGCGCCCGCGGTGTTTTTGGTACGTCAGCGTCCCTACGTTGCTGTCATTTCGGTACAAATAGATGCGCTCCTTGGCTGTTTTTTGGGCCAAATAGTAGCTCGCCACGCTGATGTTTCCCTTGGGTGGCTGCACCATGCTCAGCAGGTGTTCTTCGCCCACTTGTAGCCTCCAAATTGCATCCACCACCAAGGGGTATTGGGTGGCCATCACGGGGTGGTAGAGCGGGCCAGCGGGGAGGGAATGGGTTTCGGTCGCGTCACTCGATATGAAACCTTCAAACACCTCCATGAGTCCGTCTTGAAAAATGGCGGAATAGGAAGGACTCGACGAACTAATAAGCTGGTAGAATTCAATATGTCCGTCCTCTAAGGAGAAATGAGCCAAATGTCCCATTTCGGCGGTTTGGTCGTTGAGGGTCAAAATTTGGCCATATTGACCGAGCGAGGCTTTCGCCTTGTATTTCATAATAGTCAGTGCATCGTACTGCACCAGTTGGGCATTGTTGGCAAACTGATAGCTGGCTGAATACACCCAGCGCGGTTGGCAACTGAGGGCCGAAACTGCAGCGGCTCCCAAAAGGCATTTGTGGATAACTCCCATGGCCCCAAGTTCGGCAATTCTGTGCGGGCTCGGTACCTTTATGGCATGAAAATTATTTCCTGGAATGTGAATGGAATTCGGGCAACGGCCGGTAAAGGCCTCCTGGATCAATTGGCCGCATGGGATGCGGATGTCGTGTGTTTTCAAGAAACAAAAGCAACCGAAGAGCAGGTCGCTGAAGTGCTTTTTGGCACAGGCTACCATGTGTACGCCCATTCGGCTGAAAAGAAGGGCTACAGCGGCACCGCGTTGATTTCCAAAGAAGCCCCCCTGAGCGTGAAAGTGGGGGTGGGCCTGCCCGAACATGACGGGGAAGGCCGCCTCATCGTCGCTGAATTCCCGCAGTTCTACATTGCTACCGCCTACGTGCCCAATTCGAAGGGTGACTTGAGTCGAATACCCAATCGTCAAGCCTGGGACCGCGACATTGCGGACCTGCTCGCAGACTACGACCAAAAGAAGCCCATCGTATACTGCGGCGATCTCAACGTCGCCCACCAAGAAATCGACTTGTCCAATCCCAAGTCCAACTACAACAAGACGCCGGGCTACACCCAAGCGGAAATTGACGGCATGGACTATTTGCTCAGCAAAGGCTTTGTGGATTCTTGGCGTGCCCAGCACCCCGAAGAGGTGAAGTTTTCTTGGTGGAGTATGCGTTCAGGTGCTCGTGCGAAGAACATCGGATGGCGTTTGGACTACCACGTAGTGTCCGAGCGGCTCATGCCCAAGGTGACCCGTACGGATATCCTGACCGAAGAGTACGGCAGCGACCACTGTCCAGTGTTGATTGAGCTAGGGAGCTTCAAGGGTTAAAGAGTTTAAGGGTTGAAGGGTGAAAGGGTTGAAGGGAAAAAACTCAGGTGACCGCCGCATACAAGCGAACCAACCGACGAACTAGCCAACAAACCAACTAGCCAACAAACCAACTAGCCAACAAGCGAACCAGCGCGAAACGCCTTTCACCCTTCAACCCTTAAACTCTTTAACTCTTTAACTCTTTAACTCTTTAACTCTTTAACTACCTCGTAGAATCAAGGAACCTTTTCACTATCTTTGCACCCCTAATTTCATAAACTATGAATCAGTACGAAACCGTTTTCATCCTAAATCCCGTCTTGTCTGAAGAGCAGACAAGGGAAGCGGTTGATAAGTACACCGGCTACCTACAATCGAATGGTGCCGAGCTTATCAACGTCGAAAAGTGGGGCCTCCGCAAGTTGGCTTACCCCATCGACAAAAAGAAGAGTGGGTTCTATAACCTCCTCGAGTTTAAAGCTCCAGCTCCCGTCATTGCTACGCTTGAAGTAGAAATGAAGCGTGACGAGCGCATCTTGCGCTTCCTCACCGTGACGTTGGACAAGCACGGCGTTGAGTATGCTGCCAAGCGTCGCGCCAAAGTTAAAAACGCTTAATCCTTACAGAAATGAGCACTTTGGAAACCACCGCTGGCAATCAATCAGAGATCCGCTACCTCCAGCCGATCGCTATTGACGCTACCAACACGAAGAAGTATTGCCGCTTCAAGAAATACGGCATTAAGCACATCGACCACAAGGATCCTGATTTCTTGTTGCGTTTTGTGAATGAGCAGGGTAAGATTTTACCTCGCCGCATCACAGGTACTTCCTTGAAGTATCAGCGTAAGTTGGCTCAAGCCATCAAGCGCGCTCGCCACTTGGGACTCATGCCCTACGTAGCCGATAACCTCAAATAATCAGCGCCATGGAAGTAATCTTGAAATCTGACGTTGAAAACCTTGGTTACAAGGATGATATGGTCACCGTTAAGAACGGTTATGGCCTCAACTATTTGATCCCAAAAGGGTTCGCTGTTTTGGCGACCCCTTCAGCGAAGAAAGTGTTGGCGGAAGATCTCCGTCAGCGTGCCCACAAGGAGGCGAAAATGATCGAGGCTGCCAACAAGACAGCGGAAGCATTGAATCGCGTTGAATTGAAGCTCACAGCCAAGTCTGGTAAGGGTGGAAAATTGTTTGGAGCCATCACTAATGCCAATGTGGCAGAGGAATTGAATGGCATGGGTCACGCCATCGACAAGAAGTTCATTCAAATCGCAGGTGGAACGATCAAGGCGGCTGGCAAGTACAGCGCTAAGGTTCGTCTACACCGCGAAGTGGTTATTGACTTCACCTTTGAAGTGATCGGCGACGAGAATTAATTTCTTACCGTCTACAAAAAGAAAACCCCGTCCTTCCGACGGGGTTTTTTACTTTTAAGGAATGAAGGAAAGTAGCTCCGCACCCCCGGTAAATTATTGGGCCTTGGGCCTTGGCGCTTTGGTCGCGGCTTTACCGTCCTTAGGAACCTTCGCGACGCTTGGCGATCCGGGTCATTGGCCTCTACAGTTGGGCTTTGCAGTTTTGGGAATTGCGCTGTTGATCACTGCTTGGTTCAGCGCTCCCGCTAGTTCATACAAACTTTCATGGCCAGCCCTATTTTGGTTGGGTTTGGCGCTTTGGGCCTGGCTGGCTCCTTGGACGACGGATCTCTATTCGGTGGCCGAATGGAAGTACAGTGCAGGCCGCTTCGCCGGATATGCAGGTTTACTGCTGCTGGGTGGTCTCTGGGCGCAAGATGCCTCATGGAATAGCGCCAAGTTCAGCACGTTTATTCTAGGCTTTGGCGCCATGCTGAGTATCCATTATGTATTCACCTTCCTAGCCAAAGGCGCGGACGCTTTGGAGGATCCTTACCTGGTACCCGGCTTGATGGGGCATAAGAATTTTACGGCCAGTGCCATTGCCTTGACGTTACCCATCCTAGTGCTGGGGCGTTCACGTCAGCAATGGCCCTCGTGGTTAGCGGATGCTACCCTATGGTTGGGTGTCTTGGCCGTTCTCCTCGCGCAGACGCGGAGCATTTGGCTCGGAGGGGCTTTAGCGCTTGGGGTCGGTGTTGCACTTGGCTGGCGTCCGGCTAAGAGCGTTCGCTATGGCTTGCTTGGAGGCGTGGCTGTAGCTGGCCTTCTCGCGATGTCCGCTCCGGTCCAAAAGCGATTAATGGATCCAGCGAATTTGCAGATTCGTCAAATTTTCTGGGACCATTCGTTCCAAATGCAGGCGGAGCTTCCCCTCACCGGGGTAGGTCCCGGCCAATGGCGCATATATTTTCCGAAGTATGGCCTGGAGGGCATGAATCCCAGTGTGGCGGAAGGTGTCACCTCTGAAGTTCGTCCGCACAACGACTTTATCTGGGTGCTTTCCGAGATGGGTTACGTCGGCCTCGCGCTCTTCCTTGCATTTTTCATTACCGTGGTGGTCTCGGCTGTCCGGGTCTACCGAAAAGACCCTTCAGATCTGGGACATGTCACATGGATTTCCATCGTATTGCTCGCAAGCGTCTATGCCTTCTTTGAATTCCCTCTAGAGCGTGCGGCCTTCTGGGCGCCGTTCATAGTCATGGTAGGGCTACATAGCCGGGGAGGGGTAGCCGTGCCGAAGCGCATGTACCTCGGCGTGGCCTTGGCTTTGGTGGGACTTTCAGGACGCATTGCCTGGGCGGCCATTCACGCAGACCAGTCCAACCAGGTCGTCTTGGAACAGAACAGTCAACAGGATGCACGTGGGATCGTACAATCGGCGACCGATGCAGTGTCTTCCTGGAATGAATTGGACCGGTTCAGCAACCCCATCTTATATTTTGCCGGGATGGGCAGCTTGTTTGGTGAAGCGCAAAGTCTCGGCGCAAATGCGACGTTTGGTCCACAAAATTTCAAAGCGGCGGAAAAGTACTTTGATGACGCCTTATCCCTGCATCCTTATCACGTGGTCACCATGTACCAAAAAGCGAACATGCATCGATATCGGGGAGAGTTTGCCCAGGCCCAATCCATGTATAAGCAACTTTTGGCCATCTCGCCGCGCCACCCGGGTGCACAAATTCATTACGCCACAACTTTAAATGCCTTAGGTGATTTTGAAGGGGCTGCACGCGTGCTCATTGGGGCTTTTTTAACCTCGGAGGACTATCGAAATCCCGATTATCAACGTGGGGTGGTCGAAGCGCTACGCAATATGCCGGCCAATACAACACATCGGGGATTGCAGTCTTTTGTGGCCAATCGAGAACAGTTGGATGACCCGAGTCTCTTTCAGGCCTTTCAAGCGTTTAAACAACAGCGGTGGCAGCAAGCGCAGGCAGCGCACTAACTACCTTTGAGCCCATGGCGCACATTGATCCTCCATTGAAGCATCACCCTCATGATGAATCGAAACTCCACGGAAGTCCAAGTGGCTGGCTTGGCAAGTTCCGTGCGTACATCACAGAGTTTGTCTATGGAGGGATTGATGGTGCGGTAACCACCTTTGCAGTCGTCGCTGGCGCGGCGGGAGCTGGGCTCGGAACCACCACCACCATCATTCTTGGTTTCGCCAATTTGATTGCCGATGGGTTCTCTATGGCTGTTGGGGCCTACTTGTCGGCCAAAACGGACGAGGAAACCTATGATCGCGCCTTGGCTCAGGAATACTGGGAGGTGGACCACCTGCCTGATGTGGAGCGTGAAGAAATTCGCGAAATCTACGCGGCCAAAGGTTTTGAAGGAGCGTTATTGGAGCAAGTTGTCGACGTCATCTGTGCAGACAAGGATCGATGGGTGGATGAAATGATGAAATCCGAACTCGAACTCTTCCCCGAAGAAAAGAAACCCATTACAACGGCGTGGATGACCTTCTTGAGCTTTAATCTCGTGGGGTTTGTGCCCTTGTATGTGTATTTGATGCATCCATTCTCGTGGATGTCGAGCTATTCCGAAAACGAACTCTTTACAGCCTCAGCGATTTCCACGGGGCTGGCCTTTGTGGGGATTGGCGTGCTCAAAGCCCGGGTGAATTCTCGTCCAATTTGGCGCAGTGTGGCCGAGACCGTTTTGTTAGGTGCCCTGGCGGCCGTCTTGGCATATGCCGCGGGAGATCTTTTAGAACAATGGTTACGATAACATAGTATGTGGACTGAAAAACAAAAAACCCGAGGAGCCATAGGGCTCCTCATTCTCTTGCACTTCGTAGGCTTTGTAGGGTGGCATAGCGAATGGGCATCGATGATTTCTCTGCTGACACCGATTCATTTATTGATTTCATTTTGGCTTCTTTTGGCTTTTGCCGGAGGCGGGCAAAATCTCAAAATGCGCTTGCTGTGGGTATATCTCATAGGATTCGCCGTGGAGATTCTCGGCGTGACGACGGGCTATCCTTTTGGGACCTATGTCTATCTCGAAGGACTCGGCCCAGGGATTTGGGATACCCCTTGGATGATTGGAGTCAATTGGGCGATGCTCAGTTTAGCCATTGGTCAATGGGTATTTGCCTATTTGTCCGAATTGTCCGCTTGGCAGCGAAACACGGTGGCGGCTTTGCTTATGGTGCTGATTGATTTCTTGATCGAACCCGTAGCCCCCAGCTTGCGTTTGTGGCTCTTTGCCGGTGCGGCGGGCTGGATGAACTACGTTTCTTGGTTTGTCTTGTCTTGGATCATGCAAGCCATGCTCGGTGGTTCAAAGGATCAGGCGAATCCCTTAGCGCTGCCTTTGATCTTGTGTCAGGCGATTTTCTTCGCAGGATTTCATCTTTGGCCTGCGGCCTAATTCCCTGTTCCGTAGATTTGAGTCATGGATGCGACCCCTTATATTGTTTCGGCCCGAAAATACCGCCCCAAAGACTTTGAGGCGGTCGTTGGCCAGTCGCATGTCACGGAAACACTCGAACATGAAGTCGCCAGTGGGCACCTGGCTCAAGCCCTCCTATTTACTGGGCCTCGCGGGGTAGGAAAGACCACCTGTGCGCGAATTTTAGCCCGTCGAATCAATGAAGTGCACACGGGTCCGGATGCGGATTACAGTCTGAATATATTTGAGCTGGATGCGGCCTCCAATAATTCGGTGGATGACATTCGCCAGCTCATTGATCAAGTGCGCTTTGCTCCTCAAGTGGGCCGTTTTAAGGTCTACATCATCGATGAGGTCCATATGCTTTCGCAAGCAGCATTTAATGCCTTTCTCAAGACCCTTGAGGAGCCTCCTGCGCACGCGATCTTCATTTTGGCCACCACGGAAAAACATAAAGTGCTGCCGACCATCTTGTCGCGTTGTCAAATTTTTGATTTCAAACGCATCGGGCTGCAAGACATAGCGAATCACCTCCAGTTCGTGGCGGACAAAGAGGGAATTCAAGCCGAAGAGGAAGCCTTGCATGCCATTGCTGAAAAAGCGGATGGGGCGTTGCGCGATTCTTTGTCCATTTTTGATCGGGTGTCTGCTTTTGCACGGGGTGGGACCGTGACCTATGACCTGGTGCGTGAAAACTTGCAACTGCTGGATCGTTCGGTCTTTTTCGAAAGCGTGCATCACATGCTCTCAGGAGCACATACGGAACTTATGTTGCAAGTCAACGACGTGCTCGACCGCGGTTTCGACTTGCATCGCTTTGTGGGTGGATTGGCTAGTCACGTGCGTGATGTGCTGTTGGCCAAACATGAAGCTACGGTGCAATTGATGGATGTTCCGGATGGGGTGAAAGCACAGTACCGGACTCAGGCTGAATCCGCCTCCCCGGCCTTCCTAGCGCAGGCGTTGAAGCAGCTCTCCCAATGTGACTTGTCCTACCGAGCGAGTTCAAATCCCCGCCTCCTAGTGGAAATTGCGTTGATGGAGCTCGCTGGTTTTGGTCAAGGGCAGTCCCCTTTGCCTGAAAAAAAAAAGTCTAAACCCAGGGACGTAAGCGACCACGAAACGCCTCCAGCAACTGCAGCTCAAGGTCAAGATGAGGAAGCTAAGCTTCCTGCCGAAACTTCGAAAATATCGGTTGATTCCGCGGACTTGCCGCCTGCGGTGACTCCCGCGCGGACCCCCTCGGTCGCGATCGAGGCACCGATGGGCAATTCCAGACCTGCGGAAAATGAATCGACCATTTCGCCCGGAAGTATGGCGGAGGCTTTTGACGTGCCTGCGGATCCCTCTACCGCACATCTCCCTGAGCCATCAGGTGAGGTGCCCACTTCAGCTGGCCCTCCGGAGCCCGTACGCAAGCGGCGTAGTACTTTTTCGTTGAAAGCCAACCTCCATCCAGGTGCTGCCTCCGGAGAAGTGGGTGAAGAGGCAGGGGGCCCAGCGCTTGAGCCCGAGGTCAAACGTTTAGGGCCGTTCAGTCAGCACGCTTTGGAAGCGGCATGGTTGGATGCGGTCAAAAAAATGGAGGATCGCCCGGTGATTCATTCGGTGATTGCTAAAACGACCCCGGTTTTAGAGGATGATTTTAGAGTGCGCATTTCCGTAGAAAATCGCGTGCAGTCTGATTATCTGGAAGGGGTTCGGGATGAACTGGTAGGAGATCTTCGGGCCATGCTCGAGAATGATGCGCTCCGACTCATTACGGTGGTGGAAGAAGGGGCAAGCAATGCCAAAATTGTCTACACACCCGAAGAGCGATTTCAGTTTTTATTAGAAAAAAACCCACATTTAGCCGAATTCAGAAGAGAATTTAAGCTGGATTTGGAGTAAATTTGTCATTCTTTCAAAATTCGGCGCAATAAGCCGTTAAATACGTTTTATGGATAAGATTAAAGTAGCGAACCCTGTCGTCGAGCTAGATGGCGATGAAATGACCCGGATCATTTGGTCCTTTATCAAAGACAAACTCATTCTTCCCTATGTGGATTTGGATATCAAATACTATGATTTGGGAATGGAACATCGTGACGCTACGGACGATCAAGTAACGATTGATGCGGCGGAAGCGATTAAAAAATACCATGTGGGCATCAAGTGCGCCACCATCACCCCAGACGAAGGCCGAGTAGAGGAATTTGGCCTCAAGAAAATGTGGAAGAGCCCGAATGGAACCATCCGTAATATCTTGGGTGGAACGGTCTTCCGCGAGCCGATTATTTGCAGCAATGTACCGCGATTGGTTACCACGTGGAATAAGCCTATCGTCATTGGCCGCCATGCCTTCGGTGATCAGTACCGTGCGACAGATACCGTAATTACTGGCAAGGGCAAATTGACGATGACCTTCACTCCAGAAGATGGTTCAGAGCCTCAGTCTTTTGACGTCTACGATTTTCAAGGCGGCGGCGTGGCGATGAGCATGTACAACACCGATGAGTCGATTTATGGCTTTGCGCGTTCATGCATGAACTTGGCCTTGCAGAAAAAATGGCCCTTGTACTTATCTACGAAGAATACGATTCTTAAAAAGTATGACGGTCGTTTCAAGGATATTTTCCAAGAAGTCTATGAGGCTGAATTTGCAGAATCCTTCCAAACGGCGGGCATAACCTATGAGCATCGTTTAATTGATGACATGGTAGCTTCCGCATTGAAGTGGGAAGGTGGTTTCATTTGGGCGTGTAAGAACTACGATGGGGATGTCCAATCTGATACAGTTGCGCAAGGCTTTGGATCCTTGGGCTTGATGACCTCTGTTTTGGTTACACCGGACGGAAAAACCCTGGAGGCCGAAGCTGCCCACGGTACGGTGACACGCCACTACCGTCAGCATCAGCAGGGCAAGGAAACCAGCACAAACCCAATCGCCTCCATTTTTGCTTGGACGCGCGGCTTGGCTCACCGAGGTAAGTTGGATGGAAACGATGCGTTAGTGCATTTTGCCAATACACTCGAGACGGTTTGTGTGGACGTGGTAGAATCAGGCAAGATGACCAAAGATTTGGCTATTTGCGTGCATGGCAATGCCGTACAACATGGCAGCCACTACCTCTATACCCAAGAGTTCTTGGATGCGATTGACCAAGAGCTTCAGGCACGCCTAAACTGAGCCTAACGCCAAACCCAAAGAAGCAAAAAGCCCACTGCGAAGTGGGCTTTTTTGTTTGCTCGTTAGCGAGAGCTCAGGCTTCGCGCGCGCTCCGGTTGCTCGTTAGTTTGTTTGTTCGGAAACATGAAGCCCCGTCTCTTAAACGCTTAAACACTTTTGCCTTTAAACTAATGGGTGGAACTTCGCCGCGCGCCGGGACCTTCCGCTGTTTTGCTCAGCCCAGCACTTCCAAGCTCAGGCCCTCTAGCGAACAAGCGAGCAAACCAACCAACGCGCGTAGCGCCCCCTAGGCAATCCCATGCCCCCGGCTCGCTTGCAGCACGGCGTACCAATCTTCCAAGGGGAAGTCAAAGTTTAGGGCCTTCACGGCGGATTCTAGGCGCTCCAGCTTTCCTGAACCAACGATCACCGTTGGATTCGATGGCAGCTTCCGGGTCCACGCGTAGGCGAGGGTGTCGATGGGAAGGTTGTGGACGTCGGACAGGCGTTGGAAGAGGTCCGCAACCGCGTGGTCGCGTTCGGACTTTGGGGCAAAAAGACGCCCACCACCCAGAGGAGACCAGGCCATAGGAGCGTAATCATGCATGAGCGCGTGGTCTTGCCCGCCATCAAAGAGGTAGTCCACGTGCAGTGGGGAAATTTGCACTTGGTTGGTCACCAAGGGCTGCTCGCAGGTGCTTTGGAGGGCGTCAAACTGTCCGGGGGTGAAGTTGGATACGCCAAAATCGAGAACTTTGCCGGAAGCCTGCAGGTCGGAAAAGGCACGGGCCACCTCTTCGGGCTGAAGCAGGGGAGAGGGGCGGTGCAGGAGCAGGACGTCCAATTTTTCGGCTCCGAGGCGTTGTAAACTGTTGTCCACACTTTGAACGATGTGGTCGTAACTGTAGTCGTAGTGCTTGATGCGGCGTTCGGGGGCGGAAGCGGTCAGCAGTTTGATTCCACATTTACTCACAAGTTGCACCTTCTGACGGACCGAAGGTGCCAAAAGCCCAAAGCCCTGGCCAAAAGCCGCTTCGCAACGGTAATCTCCATAAATGTCTGCGTGGTCGATGGTGTAAATGCCCAGATCCAAGGAGGCCTCCACGAGCGAGGCTATGTCTTGGGGACTGAGGTTCCAGTCCATCAAGCGCCAATAACCATGGGAAATCGGGGAAAAAGGTTTCATAGGGGGAGGTGCAAATAGGTGAGGCCGCGCAGAAGGGCGGTTTTTAGCGAAGGTTTAGCCCGGCCGTATGCGGCGCGTGCTTGGGTCCAGCGGCGCGCTTTATGGTGGGTACGACCCACTTGACGCCAAATCTCGGCTTCAGCCCCTTGGCGCTCGGAGGCTTGTATCCAGCCGCGCGTCACAAATTCATCGAGGCGACCTAGCACTTTGGCCGCATGCGCCTCAACATCTTTGGTCAGGCCCACATTGGTTCGGTAGCGGGTCCATGGCGTGGTGGACCATTGTTCGGGGCGGTGGCCTGCTTGCCAAAGGCGCATCCACAGATCGATATCCTCCACGAGGTCGCGGGATTCACTCCAGCCGCCAATCTCTTCCAGGACGGAGCGACGAATCAAACTGCCCGATGGTGCCAACGGCAAGCGTTTGGTCACCAAATCAGCTGCCTGAAGAAGCTGGTCGGTTTGTCGAAGGCGCTTGCGCTGCCCATCCCATTCGGTGTAGGGATGCCAGAGCCAGCAGCGCTCCGCTGGTTGTTGGGATAAGGCCTGCCCCAAGGCGGAATGCCACCCATCCTCCAACACATCATCGGCATCTAAAAAGAGAATCCACTCCGAGTTGGCCGCGCGCCATCCCGTGTTGCGCGTGGCCCCAAGCCCTTGGTTGACGGCATGCTTCAGCACGGAGCGGTTCGAAGCATCGTCCGCTTGCCAAGCCTGTAACAATACTGCGGTGCCATCGGTCGAAGCGTCGTCCACAACAATGACCCGAACCCCCGCAGGCAGGCAGGCCAATGTTTCGGGTAAATAGGCCGCTGCCTCGTAACAGGGAACAACCACCGTAATATCTGCTGGAGTGCTCATGTCGCGCGGGGCATAAAGTGACGAGGGAAAAAGCGATGCAGCAGGCGGCGCAAAGGTTCCTTCACGCCCAATCCTTCCAGGATCACCACGGCGAGACGCACCAAGCCTTCATACGGGATGTGCATCAAGACAAGGGGGTGTAGGACCAAAAAGCGTTTAAACAGCGCCCAGTTGACCGCTGCGTTCTCCTGTAGGCCGGGTCCGCGCCAAGTTTGTCGATACAACGAGTGGGTCCACCAGGCGGCTACATTGCGGTAGGCTTTTCGGACAATCCAGGGCTCAGGAGAATGCGCGGAACGGATGTAATCGACAATGGCCAGCAGCTCGCGGTAGACCTTGCCATTGGCATTGGCACGCTGACGCTGCGTGACGGCATGTAGACGGAAGTAGTTTAGGATTTCTGGGGTGTAGACAATATCGCCATCTTCGAGCATCCGGATATAAAACATCCAGTCGCCGTTCAGTTTGGCGGTCGGGTTGGCGCCCCCGATGGCATGGAAGCGTTCGGCTCGGAGCAAGGCGCCGGAAGCATTCGGGACGACATTGTGCAAAATCATGAAGTGCTCAATCTCGTTCAAGCCGCTATTGGTGTAGGGTTTGGACCAGCGATCGCCTCCAAAAATGTACTGGTAGTGCACGTCAAAGCTGTGCAGGGGTTCACTTTGCTCGTTAATGAGCATGGACTGGCCGTAGGCGATGACAGCGCGAGGGTTCGCATCCAGCATCGCTACAAGTTTCTTGAGCAGCTGAGGATCTGCCACATCGTCGCTTTCTGCGATCCAGAGGTAGTCGCCCTGAGCCATGGCAGCCCCCTTGTTCCACTGCGCAAAGGTGCTGCCGCTGTTTGCTAGGTTTGGCGTGAAGCGGAAGCGGGTATCCTTGGCTTCCCAGGCTTTTAGAATCTCGACCGAACGATCCGTTGACGCATCGTCCAAAAGCAGTACCTCAAAGTCCTGATAACTTTGGTTGGCAATGCTTTGCAAACGCTCTTCCAGGTAGGGCGCATGCATGTAGTTGGGGACGATGACGCTCACGCGCGGCCGGGACTCCTTCATACCCCGAATTTACACTACCTTCCGGCCCCATGCGCGCAGTTATCTACGGATTGCCCAAAAGTGGCACGACCTACCTCTTTTCGCTCCTGGCTGAAGCTATGGGCAAAGAGGGTCCGCTGGTTGAATGTTTTGAGCCCAAGACAGTGGACACTGATGGGACTTTACGCCGCGGCGACGGCATGGCCTGGCCGCCGGCGCCGCATCAACTCGCCAAAATCCTCTACGCCGACGCCAACCAAAAGTCGGGCTGGAATGGCCCCGAGGCGCAGGCAGCCTTTGAGGAGTACGATAAAAAGATCTTCTTGGTTCGAGACCCGCGCGACCGCTGGATCTCCGGATTTTTCTACCGCTGGTTCCACCTGCACAACCCCAATCCCGAGGCCTTTTACCGGGCCCTGCGTTTGACGGAACACAAGGAAAAGCACCCCGACGAGGTGCCCTTCCACCAACTGCACAGCAGCGATCCAGAAGTGCTCCAGACCTGGGCCGAAGGGTATAAACAGGGCTTGGATGCCCTGTCCGATTTCTTGACCGGACTCACGCAGGACGGCTGGTTCATCGTGCACTACGAGGACCTGGTGGACAAGAATTGGGCGGCCCTGGAGGCCTATTTGGGCTTCCCGCTGTCGGCGGATCACGGTATACGCCCCAGTTTCAAGCACGTGAGCCGAACCAACAGCCACAGCAACTGGCGCCGCTGGTTCACCCCCGATGACGAGGCTTTCTTCAAGCCGGTTTTTGGCCCCTTCTTGCAGGCCCAAGGCTACGATGCGGAGGATTGGCGGTTGGAAACAGTGCAGGAACTTCCCGCGGCTGAGGGATCGGGCTACATGCACCGCCTCTTTCACCACCCCAATGGCCCGCATGCGCTGCCCTTGCCGTGGAAGGCACGGCTAAAAAAATACGTGAAAAGTCTGTTAGGTCGGGCTTAAGGCTCCAAGCGCCAGTCTTGACGAATGTGCACCCCATTTTTTCCTGAGGTGTAGGCTGGAGCCTGCGCCAGGAAGCCCCCAGAGGCTACTTGGAAGCCCCACACATTTTTGTGCTCGTAGGCGACGACCCCGCGTTCGGTTGCGCGCGCTTGAACGGTGTACCAGCCTTCCATGAAGGGCATCGCCTCAAAATGCACGTAGACCTCGCCCGACGCAGGCAATACAGCAGGCGCAAATCCATGGGCATGCATCGCGATGGGTGCCACAAATCGACCGTCATTGCCGTGAACGTTTAAACGAATGTCCACATCGTGCTGATCCCCTTCGCCTTCGTAGGCAATGCGAAGCGTATTGGCCACCCCGGTTTGCGGAGGTCCGGACATCCACTCCATATCCGTCAAGCGCAGTTTGCCGCTGCCGGAAGCTAACCCGTGTCCTGAGGCAAACGCCTCCTTAGGGCCATGGGCTTGTTGGAGGTAGTCAGTGACGAGATCGGCCGAAGTTCCATAGCGCACCTTTTCGCCGCGGTCCAGCCAAAGGGACTGGGGGCAAAGCGATTGCAGGGCGTAGAGGTTGTGTGAGACAAAGAGTACCGTTCGGCCTTTTTCGCTCATTTGGGCCTCCATGCTCTGCAGGCATTTGGCCTGAAAACTGGCATCGCCCACCGCCAAAACCTCATCCACGACTAGGATATCGGCATGCAAATGTGCGGCCACCGAAAAGCCCAAACGCACCTTCATGCCGCTGGAATAATGCTTGATCGGGTGGTCCATGTACTGGTCGTGCAATCCGGCAAACTCCTGAATGGCCTCCATGCGCTGCGCCATCTCCTTGCGTGACATACCGTGCAAGGCGCCGCTGAGGTAGACGTTTTCTCGTCCCGACAAATCGGGATGGAAGCCCGTGCCTACTTCGAGCAGACTGGTCATTTGGCCGCGGTACTGGTAACCGCCCGCACTCGGATGCGTAAGGCCCGACAGCAGCTTCAGCAGCGTGGACTTGCCCGCGCCGTTCGGCCCCATAAGGCCCAGCGCGGACCCCGCGGCCACCTCCAAATCCAAGGGCTTCAAGGCCCAGTAATGGGTGCCTTTGAAGGAACCCCGGCCAAAATAGCGTTTGGCGAGTCCTTGAGTTTGTAGCGCGAGGTGCGAGGGCAGGCTCATAGGTCGTCGATCAAGGTGCGTTCAACGGCTTTGAGGGCCCAGGTGCCTGTCACAAATAGGCCAAGGGCTACGCCAAAGGAAATCAGGTGGTAGTCGTTCCAATCGCCCAGCCCCAACCAGCCAAAGCGCATACCATCGGCCACCCCCACGAAGGGATTCAGGTAGAGGAGCCACGAATGGTCGCCTAGGGCACTGGCGAAGCGTTCGGTCGGATAGGCAATAGGGGTGAGCAAGAAAAGGCCTTGCACCAAGAAGGGAAGAAGAGCTAACCCGTCGCGATACCGCACCGAAAGGGCCGCGATCCAATAGGCCAAACCTAGCGCGGCATAGAGGCCCAAAGCGGCGAAGAGAAGTACCCAATGCAGTCCCTCGATCCACATCCCGGTGGTCCAACCCCGATAGACCCAAAACAAGAGCGTGGCCACGGAAAAATCCACCAGGGCTACCCCAGCTTTGCTTAAGGGAAGGGCGGTCCTTGGAAAAAAGACTTTACTAACGATGTGCTGATTGTGTACCAAGCTTGGCGCACCCTGCAAAAGAACATGTTGAGCCATAAGCCATGCGGGCAGGGCCGCAAAGGCATAGAGCGGATAGGAAAGTCCATAGGGAGCCTCCACCTTCACGATCCACGAAAAGACGATGAGCACAATCGCTGCAGCCAATAATGGTTGCCCAACGGACCATAACCAGCCCATGCGTGTTTGGGCATAGCGCAATTGTAAATCTCTTCGAGCAAAGGCCCAAGCGACACTCCGAGCACGATGGATCTCTGCCGCACTTCGGCGCCATAGAGGATCACTTGCGTGAACGGAAGTTTCGGGTTTACTCATAGCGTAGGGCTTCAATCGGATCTAGCCTGGAGGCTTGACGGGCTGGATACCAGCCAGAAATGATGCCAACCAAGACAGATACGACCAAAGCTAAGATCATCCATTGAATCGGAAAAACCGCCGGAGAATTCATGACGACGGCCATGCCATTTCCGACAGCGAGGCCGAGAATCGTTCCAAGTAGGCCACCAATCAGGCTCACCAAAATAGCTTCGGCAAGAAATTGCAAAACGATAATGCGCTGGTTGGCGCCTAAGGCTTTACGGGTACCTATTTCGCGGGTGCGTTCGGTCACGGACACAAGCATGATATTCATCAGCGCCACGGAGGCCCCTAATAAGGTGATAAAGCCAATCAATGCGGCGCCCATGCTCACAGAGCTCAGCGATTCAATGAGCATCGCTGAAAGACTATCACTGCGTCGGATGTTAAAATTATTTTCTTCCCCTGGGCGCAATTTTCGAATTGCGCGCATCCGCGCGACCGCTTCTTCAATCGTTGCGTCGAGCGCTAGGGCATTTGGCGCCATTACGCTCGTGACATAGGAAGAAGTTGGAGAGCCAAACGCCTGATGTCCCGTCATGAGCGGAACGTAGACCATATTGTCACTGGCCATGAAGCCACTATTTCCTTTTGGAGCTGAAACACCGATGATGGTAAAAGGCTTTCCATTCACTCGGATGCGCTCTCCAATGGGGGATGTATTTTCAAAAAGAACCCGGGCCACATCGGGCGCAATTACCGCAACTGGTCGGGATTCTTCTTGCTCAATTGGGCTGAAGTATCGCCCTTCCGCGATGGTGATGGCATCTACTGTGGGGTTGTTGTCATCCGAAGCCACGATTCCCACATTCGGATTCGTCTTTTTTTCCTTGTACTGCACAATGGAGGTTCCGGTCATGTAATCACTTACACTCGCCATGATACCCTGTGCTTGAAGACTAGACTTGAGCTTGAGTGCCGATCGCAAGGGAATTTGGGGTTGCTCCTTTTCACGGATGCCTCGGCGTCCAATTTGAATGTTCATTCCACCCTGCTGAATCGTGAACGTGTTGGCCCCCATCGAGGTGAATTGACCAGAAATACTGGTTTCCATCACGCTCGTAGCCGTGAGCATTCCAACCAAAGCGGTTATCCCGATGGCAATGATGAGCGCGGTCAAAATAGCGCGAAGTAGCTGAGCCCTAAGGGCTTGAATAGCCATCGTGACGGCTTCTAGCAGGATTGGTAGACGGATTTTACGCATATTATGGTAAAGGTAGTGGGTGGATGGCTTGGCTCTCTAACTTTGCAGTCTCATGATGCTGAACAAATTACATGCCGCGGTAGCCTTCATTATAGGTTCTTATTCCGTCCAAGCCCAATACGTATACCTGGATTTTCAGGATACCACCCTCCAAGTGAATGGTCAATACGTCGATATTGATTTGAACAATGATACGGCGTACGACTTTCGCTTCACCCTTTTGCGGGATACGGGCACGACAACCACATTGATTGATGCCGCCATTGTTTCTCCATTTGATTCAGTGACTTCAGGGATTTTTGGGCAACAGCGCGGACTATTCCATTATGCGGACCGCCTCGATGTGGGTGACATGATCCAATCCACGGCATCGGCTTGGCTAGGAATGTCCCCCACGGATGAGTATGGGACGATTGACTATCGCTTTGACAGTGTGCATGACCCCTACTCTCAATGGCAAGCACCCTACACGGATGGTTTTTTAGGGGCCCGAATTCAAAAAGATGGGGCCTATATCTATGGTTGGATTCGTTTAGAGATGGCTGCTGATGGCAAGTCTTTTACCCTGAAGGATTGTGCGTATCAAGAAAAAGCGGATAGCAGCATGGAAGCGGGGCACTTGTGGATTGGCATGGAAGACCTGAGCCTTCAGGGTTATTCTTGGCTCGCCACGGGGGACCGTATTCAACTTCAGCGACCAAGTGATTCAGAACAAGCCACCGTTCAGGTGATTTCTAGTCTCGGACAACTTTTATTGGAAGGCCAATGGGTGGATGGAGACTGGGCATTCCCAAGTTCTTTGAGCCGCGACCGCGTGGTGATTCTTCACGTCCAAGAAGGGGATAAGCACTGGATCCAGCGCATTCCGCTCCGTTAGTTGGATTGAAATAATTCATCTTTTCCTGCTTTTAGGAAGAAAATCTGCAATGATTTCGGAATAATCCGAAGTATTTTTGCGTCAAACACTCGATGTATGGCATTTGATATTGAAATGATTCGTGGCTTTTATGAGCGCTTCCCTGGACGCGTGGCAGCTGCACGAACCGTCGTTGGTCACCCGTTGACCCTCTCTGAAAAAATCCTTTACGCCCACCTATGGCAGGGGGATGCAACCGAGGCACATCAACGTGGAGCCTCTTATGTGGACTTCGCACCAGACCGAGTAGCTATGCAAGATGCCACGGCACAAATGGCGCTGCTACAGTTCATGCAAGCAGGCCGCAAGCAAGCGGCTGTCCCCTCTACGGTACATTGTGATCACCTGATCCAAGCGCGCGTGGGCGCTTCGACCGACCTCCAAGAGGCGGTGAACAAGAGCAACGAGGTCTTCAATTTCTTGGCATCGGTATCCAATAAATATGGGATTGGCTTCTGGAAGCCCGGAGCGGGTATCATCCACCAAGTGGTTTTAGAAAACTATGCATTCCCTGGTGGAATGATGATTGGAACGGATTCGCACACGGTGAATGCTGGCGGTCTCGGTATGGTCGCTATCGGTGTAGGTGGCGCGGACGCCGTAGACGTAATGGCCGGTATGGCGTGGGAATTGAAATTCCCCAAGCTCATCGGTGTCAAATTGACCGGAGAACTCAACGGATGGGCCTCGGCCAAGGACGTGATTCTTAAAGTAGCCGGAATTCTTACGGTGAAGGGTGGTACGGGCTGCATTGTCGAGTATTTTGGAGAAGGTGCTGAGTCCCTTTCATGTACTGGAAAGGGAACCATTTGTAACATGGGTGCCGAAATTGGTGCGACCACCTCGACGTTTGCTTACGATGCCTCAATGGAGCGCTACTTGCGCGCCACAGATCGCAGCGATGTAGCGGATTTGGCCAATACCGTAGCGGGCGAACTCACGGCAGACACGGATGTATATGCCCATCCTGAGAAGTACTTTGATCAAGTTATCGAGATTGACCTGTCTACGCTCGAACCCCATGTCAATGGACCGTTCACGCCTGATTTGGCTACGCCCATCTCCAAGCTCGGGGAAGTAGCCAAAGCAAATCAGTGGCCCCTGGACGTGCAAGTAGGCTTAATCGGATCTTGTACGAACTCCTCCTACGAGGATTTGACTCGGGCCGCATCCGTAGCGAAGCAGGCGGCAGCCAAAAATTTGGCCGTGCAGTCAGAATACAGCGTCACCCCTGGATCAGAGCAAGTCCGCTACACGGCGGAGCGCGATGGATTACTTGGGGAATTTGAAGCGATTGGAGGAAAGGTCTTCGCCAATGCCTGTGGTCCTTGCATCGGTCAATGGGCCCGTGAAGGGGCTGACCAAGGTGAGAAGAATACCATTGTTCATTCCTTCAACCGAAACTTCGCGAAGCGTGCCGATGGCAATCCCAACACACACGCATTCGTGGCTTCCCCTGAAATTGTGACTGCGTTGGCGATTGCCGGACGTTTGGATTTTAACCCACTCACAGACACCTTGGTAAATCAATCGGGTGAAGCGGTCCGCCTGGATCCTCCGGTGGGTGAAGAGCTGCCATCACGCGGTTATGCGGTGGAGGATGCGGGCTACCAAGCCCCTGCAGCGGATGGCTCTGGGGTGGTTGTCGCGGTGAATCCGGAAAGCCAACGTCTCCAGTTGCTGGATTCATTTGCAGCCTGGGATGGCCAGAATATTTCTGGTGCCAAATTGTTGATCAAGGCGCAAGGCAAGTGCACAACGGACCACATTTCTATGGCTGGTCCATGGTTGCGCTACCGTGGTCATTTGGACAACATCGCAAATAACACGCTGACTGGCGCCGTGAATGCGTTCAATGGCGGAACGAACTCGGTGCTTAACCAACTCAGTGGGGAGTACGGGGAAGTTCCAGCGGTGCAACGAGCCTATAAAGCCGCGGGCATCCCTACCCTGGTAGTGGGTGACCAGAATTATGGGGAAGGATCGTCGCGTGAACACGCCGCCATGCAGCCGCGTCACCTCGGGGTTCGTGCGGTCTTAGTGAAGAGTTTCGCGCGTATTCACGAAACCAACCTGAAGAAGCAGGGCATGTTGGCCTTGACTTTTGTGGATGAAGCGGACTATGATGTCATTCAAGAGCAAGATGTCATTGACTTTGCGGACTTGACGTCGTTTGCACCAGGTAAGCCTTTGACTTTAGTTTTCCATCACCAAGATGGTAGCCAACATCAAGTCTTGGCCAATCATACGTACAATGAACAGCAAATTGAATGGTTTAAGGCGGGCAGTGCCCTCAACCTAATCAAACAAGGTCAGGCATAAATCAACCATGCGTTTATAAGTATTCAAGGCCGCAGCTTCACCAGCTGCGGCTTTTTTATACCTTCCCCGTATGGACTACTCAAAACGTACTCAATGGGGTTGGGCGATGTATGACTGGGCAAATTCGTCCTATAGCTTAGTCATTGGCACGGCCATTTTCCCGATCTACTATGCGGCAGTGATGGAAGGTGCCGGCAAAGAGGGATTCGCGTTTTTTGGGGGGCATATAAGCACGACTGCGGCCTACACCTTTGCGGTGGCAGCGTCTTTTTTGACCGTAAGTCTTATCACGCCCTACCTCAGCGCCCTTGCGGAATTAGGTGGGTCGAAAAAGCAGTTCATGCGCGGATTTATATATGCGGGTTCTGTGGCCTGTATGGGCATGTACTTTTTTACCGAAGAGGCCCTTTGGTGGGGATTGCTCGCTCCCTATCTCGCCTCCTTCTGTTTCAGTGGAAGCCTGGTATTTTACAACTCCTACCTACCAGAAATCGCCCCTGCGGAGGCCCAGGATGCGCTCTCCGCACGTGGATTTGCCCTCGGATATTTGGGTTCGAGTTTGGTGCTCATTGCGGCATTGGCATGCATTCAAAACCCGGATTGGTTTAATCAAGAGGGGGTGGGTTGGATCACGCGAATGAGCTTTGTGACAGTGGGGCTGTGGTGGCTCGGCTGGGGTGAGTATTCCTTGAGCCGATTACCAAAAGGGCATAAGGTGGCCGACCAGATTCGAGAGAAAGGGTGGATTCGCGCAGCCTACCATCAGGTGTTTGCCGTAGTGAAGGAATTTCGTGCCATGCAAGGCGTACAACGCTTCCTGATAGGATTTTTCTTTGCGTCTGCAGGCGTCCAGACAATCATTCTTATTGCCTCTTTATTTGGCACGAAGGTACTTGGCTTAGAAACCTCGGCCTTGATTACAACGATTTTACTCATCCAGTTTGTTGGAATTCTCGGTTCTTGGATCTTCAGCAAGCTGAGTGCATGGTGGGGCAATTTGCGTGCATTGATCTTAGCGGGATTCCTGTGGGTTTGCATCTGTGCTTTAGCCTACGTCGTGGATACCGAAACACAGTTTTATCTGCTGGGATCCGCTGTCGGCTTGGTCCTAGGTGGAATACAATCCCTTGCACGTTCCACGTTTTCCAAGTTGTTGCCCGCAGAGGGGGAGCATGTGACCTATTTCAGTTTTTTTGATATTGCGGAAAAACTGGCGACAGTCCTCGGCATGGTGGCCGTTGGGTGGATGGAGACAATGACCGGTGATTTGCGGCTTTCCGCTTTATTGCTTTCCGCTTTTTTCCTTTGTGCGGTAATCGCATGGATGGGCGTCAAAACGGCACAAAAGTTGTAATCTTCAACCTATGAATGCGCTTCGAATTTTAGCTCTAATCCTCACGTTGAGCCTTGGTTCATGTTATTACGATCATGCGGATGAACTCTATGGTAGCACCCCTTGCGATGTTTCTTCCGTGACCTGGACGGTGGATATTCAGCCCATGCTGCAGGCGCAATGTGTGTCTTGCCATTCGGGAGCCTCGCCTTCGGGAGGAAAGGATTTGAGTACCTATGCCAATGTCAAGCTCTATTTAGGTGGGGCCGTAAGCCGAATGAATAAGCCTTTGGGAGATCCGCTGATTATGCCGCCAAGTGGACCACTCGCTACCTGTATTTTGAATAAATTAGACGCATGGGTAGCTGCTGGCGCCCTCGAAAATTAACCTTTGAACCTATGAAAAAGTCGCTAACTCTAGCGGTTGCCCTGTTGGCCGTGTTCTCCGCATCTGCTCAAAAATTGGTCAGCCGAGAAACCTATGTGCATTTCTTCTCCGAGACGCCCATTGAGGATATTGAAGCCCATTTAAATGATGGGGTGGGCCTGTTAAATACGGAGAACAATGAATTCGTTTTCCAGGTAACAATCCAGTCCTTCACCTTCGAAAAGGCCCTGATGCAAGAGCATTTCAATGAAAACTATATGGAGTCAAGCAAGTATCCTAAAGCCATTTTTAAAGGCAAGGTGCTTGGCGACGTGAGCTATGCCAAGCCAGGAAGCTACTCGGTTACTTTGGACGGAGAAATGACCATCCACGGGAAAGCGAACAAAGCAAAAGTCCCTGCCGTCATTCAGGTGAGTAAGGATGGCTTGGTGGTGCTAGAATCCACCTTCATCGTGAAGCCGACAGACTATGACATCGAAATTCCGAGCATGGTCGTCACCAAAATTGCGAAGGAACTCGAGGTGAAAGTGAAGTCCACCCTTCGCGCGCTCCGCTAATGCGACAACTATTTTTTCTCGGGTTAATTCTTTTAGGCAGCTCCCTTCGGGCGCAGGATGACTTGATGGCGGAACTCGAGTTGTTGGCTCCAGCACCGACAAAGTCCTATAGTTACGCAACGTTTAAGGGTACTCGAGTCATCAATCAGCAGTCCATTGAGCTCCCGGGCAAGGGAGTGGGTCAGTTCGTTATTGGTCACCGATTTGGGGCCTTAAATGATCGACCACTCTACAATCTCTTTGGCTTGGATGTGGCCCAAATTCGTTTTGAGTACAGCTATTCACCTTATGCTTGGTTGAATGTGGGTGCTGGCCGCTCTTCAGGCTCCAAGACCTACGACACTTTTGCTAAAATCCGATTCCTACGTCAGTCTTCTGGCTCTGGGTGGAATTCTCCGGTTTCCATGGCGTATTACACGAGTGCAACGCTCGTCACGACGCCGTTTTCCGATGGATTTGACCATTACTTTACCGATCGACTCGCCTATACACACCAAGTCTTGGTGGCTCGAAAATTCACGGATGCGCTTTCCTTGCAGCTCTCCCCAACCTTGGTGCATTTTAATCTGGTGCCCACGGTGGCCGATGCGAATGATCAATGGGCTCTTTCTTTTGCTGGACGATATAAATTGACACAGCGAATGGCCCTGACTGCAGAGTACATGCTGAACCTAAACGCCGTGGATGGTTACCACAATTCGGGCAGCATTGGTCTAGATATTGAAACGGGGGGGCATGTATTCCAATTCCATTTGACCAACTCCCGTTCGATGGCAGATCCCCAATGGATGATGCAGACTCCGGGACAGTGGAGCCGTGGGGACATTTTTCTTGGGTTCAATATTACGCGTGTATTCACCCACGTGAGACCTTGAGCATGAATCGCATTGTTCTCCCGTGGCTTTTCCTTTGTTTCGCGTGGTGTGCGGGGTCATGTAGTCATCAGGTTGCGCCTATGGACTGTGACCCGGGCACCGTGGATTTTACCCATGAGGTATTACCCTTGATCCAATCCAATTGTGCTATGTCGGGTTGCCATGTAGGAGTCAATGCCCCAGATGGCGTCCGTTTAACGAATTACCCCCAAATCATACAGCATGTCAAAGCGGGTAAACCCGACCAGAGCCATCTCTATGAGTCCATCGTGAGTACAGGGGGGCATCGTATGCCGCCGGCCCCTATGAGTCCGTTGAGTCAAGCGCAGAAAGATTTGATTCGCCTATGGATTGCTCAAGGTGCTTTGGAGACGAATTGCAATAATGCGGGTTGTGACACCTTGGCTCAGGCGTCTTGGGCACAGGTTTCCAATGTGTTTAATGCGCAATGTGTAGGCTGCCACCAGGCGGCTGGAGCGAGTGGTAATGTTCGATTGGATGATTATGCGGAAGCCGTATATGCAGTGAATAGCCGCGGACTAGCCTCGACACTTCATGGAACCAATGGCGCGCCCTTGATGCCCCCCAACGGGGGAACTTCGGCATGCGACGTAGCCATCATTGAGCGCTGGATACGAGCAGGAACACCCGAATAGGACGTATGACGCAACGCTTCGATTTTATTGCCGTCGGAGGAGGTATCGTAGGAGCCGCTACGGCCTACCAATATGCCCAGCGCCATCCAGGCGCCCGCATCGCCATTCTGGAAAAAGAAAAACGCCCAGCGGCCCATCAAACCGGAAGAAACTCTGGTGTCATCCATTCGGGTCTCTATTATGCCCCCGGCTCGCTCAAAGCGCAAACCTGCTTAAAAGGCTATGCTCAGTTGCTGGATTTTTGCGAAGCCCATCAAGTTCGTTATGAGGTCTGTGGGAAAATAGTCGTCGCTACGAATGAGGAAGAATCAAATCGTCTCGAAATCCTTCAAGAAAGAGGGCGGAAAAACGGCTTAGCGGGGCTCGAATTTCTAGACTCGAAACAAACCCTAGAGGTCGAGCCGCACATTCAGGCTTTTCGCGCCTTGTGGGTGCCTCAGACGGGCATTGTAGACTACCCAGGAATGACGGAAGCACTGATTCAACGCGCACTTGCATCGAAAGGCTCCCTACATCTTGAAACGCAGGTAATTTCCATGGAGCGCAAAGGAGATATAACCACGCTCAAAAGCCATCAAGGTGACCTTTTTGAGGCACCGCTAGTCGTGGTTTGTGCGGGCCTTCAGAGTGATCGAATGGCACAGATGGATGGCTTAAAAAGTGCAGTACGCATTGTTCCATTTCGCGGGGATTATTATGATTTGACCCCGGCCGCAGCGCACAAGGTTCGGAATCTCGTCTATCCGGTAGCGGATCCAAACTTCCCATTCCTGGGCGTGCATTTTACTCGAATGGTGGATGGCGGCGTGGAATGTGGGCCAAATGCCGTCTTTTCATTTGCCCGTGAGGGCTACCACAAAACGGCATTTGACCTCAGGGATTCGGCCTCAGCGCTCAGTTTTGGTGGGACGTGGAGGTTGTTTTCACAGCATTGGCGGTATGGATTGGGAGAATATGAACGCGCATTCTCAAAAGCCAAATTCCTTCGAGCACTTCAAAAAATGATGCCTGGTTTAACCATGGAGGACATTGTGCCGGGACGGGCAGGGATTCGCGCGCAAGCCTTAACCCCTCAAGGGAAACTCGTCGATGATTTTGTCATTGAAAAAGGAGCTGCCGCGGTGCATGTCTTGAATGCTCCCTCGCCGGCAGCCACTGCCTCCTTGGCGATAGGCGAAGAGATTTTAACGCGTCTCGGCCTCTAATGGGCCGCGGTGTCGGGCCATTCGGTTTCTTTACCGATATGGAATAAGGCATCCCCTCGATGCACAAGCGGAATGTTGTTATGGCCCACGATGAAACCATCCATTGGACTGAATACTTTGACCGTGTAGGAATCGTATGGATTCCGAATGCGGCCAATGAGCTCACCTTCGCGCACTGCCTGGCCACTCTGGCGTTCAAAGGAGAATAAGCCCGAAGCTTCGGCACGGACCCAGGTATTTCCTGCAATGTGGCGGGGGGATTTCTTGCTGACGCGGTCACGGTCCTTGATGCCATGCGTCTTTGGGGCTTTGGACAACATGCCCAAGCTGTGCAAGAAACGCTTCGTGCCTCGGATGGCTTCCTTCACGGCTTTTTCCTCTAGGCGCAGAGACTCCCCTCCTTCGTACACGATGATGGGCACGCCCATTTCGTGTCCACACGCACGAAGGGAGCCGCTGATGAGGCTGGAGCTCATGCTGATGGGCGCTTGAAAGGCTTGTGCCATGTGAATGGCTTGGGCATCTTCCGGAGCATATCGAATTTGGGGATAATTTGTCCTGCTCGCGCCACCCGTATGAAAATCAATGCCCATGTCTACGACTGGGAGAATTTTGGTCGAAAGGGTATGTGCCACTTGTGCGGCTAGCGATCCTTGAGCGGACCCGGGAAAACTTCGGTTGACGTCTTTGCCATCGGGCACCTCACGGCTAAAGAACAAGAAGCCATACACATTGATAATCGGCAAGGCGACAACCGTTCCGCAATGAATATGCTCGAAAATGCCCAAAGAGATCATTCGACGAACGACTTCAATGCCATTCACTTCATCTCCATGCAAGCCCCCGCTAAGGAGGATAGTAGGTCCTGGATTCTCACTGCGAAAAACGTGAACAGGCATATGAATCAAGGTGCCTGACAAAAGGCGGGCTACTTGAATTTCAACCGTTTTATTGCTTCCTGGTGGAATGACAATGTCATCAATGACCAAGACGTCGTCGCTGGTCATTTAGCGTCCCGTATAGGTTTGTGGACGAAGCGCGCGCAGTTCCTCTTTGACTTCCTCGCGCACGTCTAATTGCTCGATGAAGGCCGCCATGGTGCGCTGAGTAATGCCCTCATTCGTTCGAGTGAGTGCCTTGAGGGCTTCGTACGGTTGGGGGTAGGCTTCACGGCGTAAAATGGTTTGGATGCCTTCTGCCACGACGGCCCAATTGGATTCCAAATCGGCATCCATGGCGTGTTCATTGACGATCAACTTGCCTAACCCTTTTTGAAGATTTTGCATGGCTAGTAAGCTGTGCCCAAAAGGAACGCCGACGTTTCTCAGCACGGTGCTATCCGTCAGATCTCGTTGAAGGCGAGAAATAGGCAGCTTGGCAGAGAGATGCTCCAATAGGGCATTGGCTATGCCTAGGTTGCCCTCGGCATTTTCAAAATCAATTGGATTGACCTTATGAGGCATCGCAGAGGATCCCACTTCTCCGGCGACAATTCGCTGTTTGAAGTACTCCATGCTGATGTACTGCCACACATCTTTGGCGAAATCCATCAAAATCGTATGAATCCGCTTCATCCCATCGAGGTAGGCCGCCAAGTAGTCGTAGTGTTCAATCTGCGTGGTAGGGAAGGAGCGCTTGAGGCCCAAAGTGCTTTCGCAAAAAGTAACGGCGAACTGATGCCAATCCGTGTCGGGGAATGCCGCATAATGTGCGTTGAAACCTCCAGTGGCGCCACCAAATTTGGCGGCAAAAGGGATGCTCGTCAAGAGGTCGCGTTGGCTTTGAAGGCGAACAATGAAAACTTGCCACTCCTTGCCAAGTAGTGTGGGGGAGGCGGGCTGTCCATGCGTCCTAGCGAGCATGGGAAGATCTTTCCATGCTTCGGACTGGATTTGCAGTTGCTCGAGCAAGTCGTCTAAAGCCGGTAAGAAAATTTCCTCGTGGTACTCTTTGATGGACAGGGGGATGGCCGTGTTGTTGACATCCTGAGACGTCAGGCCAAAGTGGATATATTCAGATTGCGCAGCCAGCCCGAGTTCTGCCATTTTTCCTTTGAGGAAGTACTCCACGGCTTTGACATCGTGGTTTGTGGTCTTTTCGATACGCTTGATTTCCAAGGCGTCCGCTTCAGAGAACTTGGTGTAGATCTGGCGCAACGCCTCTTTTTCTTGGCTCTGAATGTCCGAAAGGGCAGGGAGAGGCAATTCCGCTAACGAAATAAAGTACTCGACCTCGACGCGAACTCGATAGGTAATGAGTCCAAACTCCGAAAAATAAGGGGATAGGGCTTGCGTGGTCCGAGCGTAACGGCCATCGAGGGGCGATAAAGCGTGTAAGGCGAATTCCATTCCAAATACTAAAGCACAAAGGTACCAAATGCCGGTAGCATGGGCACGGATTTTGGGCCTTCGGCATGAAATATCTGCCAAGACTTCCCATTGGTGAGCGCGCCCCAGGGCGCTTGGGTGGTCAGATTATAGCGCATCCATTGGTCTGTGACACGCTCATTGAGGGGAATGTCGTCCGATTTGCACTCGATCAACATCCACAGTTTCCCTTCAAAAAATACGGCGATATCAAAGCGTCGGAGCATCCCATGCAATTGAATTCCTCGCTCCACAGAAATGGCTTCTTTTGGATAGCCCGCATCAATCACTAAACGACGGAGGGCATCTTGGCGAACCCATTCCTCAGGAGTGGCCTTGACATGTTTACGTCGAAAGGCGTCCCACAAGGTCTCTCCGAGTGGATCGAGATCATGCATACTAGAATGAAGCCAAGGACGCGGTCGCATGATACAAGGTTATGTACTTTTGTGGGAATCTCATGAAGAAAAAAGTCCTGCCCTATCGCGATCCCTTTGGCTACCCTATTTGGGCCAAGCGGACCGTCATTTTTTGGTTTGGACTTGTGACATGGTACCGCTGCAACCGGATCAACACCCTCAAAGTCTTAGGCGGCGAAAACCTCAAGGGCCTCCCAAATCAAAATGTGCTCTTTGTGAGTAATCACCAAACTTACTTCATGGATGTGGCTAGTATGTATCTGGTTTTCAGCCATTCAAAGCATAAGATCTATGACCGAGCTGATCGCTTTTGGCCATTCATTAACCCAAAAATTAATCTCTTTTTCATCGCAGCGAAGGAGACTATGAAATCAGGTTTACTCCCCCGGGCGCTCGCATTGGCCGGTTCTGTGAGCATCAAGCGCACCTGGCGTGAAGCAGGGAAAGACGTGTCGCGCAATGTGGATTCGCGTGATTTGGACAACATCAAAAAAGCGATTCAAAGCGGCTGGGTCATCACGTTTCCTCAAGGGACGACGAAGCCTTATGTTCCGGGCAGACGTGGAACAGCGCACATCATCAAGCAGCTGAACCCCGTGGTGGTCCCAGTGGTCATTGATGGTTACCGTCGAGCGTTTGACAAAAAAGGCCTTCGGACCAAGAAGCGGGGCTCCACCATGACCATGCGTT
>Ga0209137_1000045_pt1 | contig 132039 bp, 123 predicted proteins | sample SaaInl5LU_22_DNA_FD_184642 | JGI IMG/M metagenome (GOLD analysis project Ga0209137, IMG submission 184642) | Marine microbial communities from expanding oxygen minimum zones in the Saanich Inlet - ESP_105LU_22_DNA (SPAdes) (version 2) | ecosystem: Environmental > Aquatic > Marine > Intertidal...
GAGTGGAAGCGAATACTGGTCCCTCAGAGATCTCGAGATCCTGACAATGTAATTGTATCTAACGAGAGCGCATGAAAAGATGAAAAGATGAAAAGATGAAAAGATGAAAAGATGAAAACATGAAAACATGAAAAATATGAAAATATATGACATAATATATATGTCCTATATTTCTGTTTTTATTGATAACTCGAATAACTCGGCTACAAACAATCCACCCGGGTTCGTTCAACATATCGGAGTACATTCAAATGATCCTACCGGATCAGGTTGTGTTAAGGTAGGACGAGAGAAGGGTAACGGGCGAGTTGGGGTTATTTTAGACAAAGGTAACAGTCACAAGAACATGCCGTTATGGTACAACGAGTATGGTTGGAACACAAACGACAGCATAAAGGGTCCGTTTCATGACGGACAAACGATCATTCTTCCGAAAATTACACCACACAATACGTATACATGGTAACAACCATCATTACAGATGAAAACGAATGAATGTGTATTGGATAGTTGTAGTCACATAACCACATAAAAGATAGCGACTATAACATGTATCAGCTACTACCCAATGAAGGTTGCTCTATGCTTCATTGTGAATTACGACAATACATTGAACAAAGAGGGTATTTGGCGAAAATGGATCGAGTCAAACCGCGACATTGTTAACGTGTATATTCACTACAATAAAAATATTCCCATTACGTCGGAGTGGGTTCAGTCTCATGCTGTTCCGGTAGGATATGTTACATCAACGTCCTATTTTTATGTGGTGCCTGCCTACATGAGTGTATTACACTACGCGTACCAGAACGACAAGGCAAATACGTGGTTCTGTTTTCTGACAGAATCGTGTGTTCCCGTGATTTCCCCTCAAGCATTTCGCAGACTATTTTTTGAAAATAGCAGGGCTAGTATTTTTGCTTGGAGGAAAGCGTGGTGGAACGTACATCTGGTAAAACGGGCAAATCTACGTCTGCTGGAAGAAGACATGCGACTAGGTCACGATCCGTGGTTTGTGCTAACTAGGGACGATGTGCGCCGATGTATATCCTACCCCATAACAAACTCAGGCTTGTATACCACGCTATGTAACGGCGGCCTCGCAAACGAAAGCTTATTTGCGATTGTGTTGTACCAAAATAAAACGCTACACAATAGCATCAATTTCCCGTCTCACATTACGAACTGGGACAAACCAAGCTCGGCCACGAGCCCGTATGTGTTTTCGACGGGGTCGGCGGACGAAATTGGATATATAAATGAACAACTTCACAAAAACAGATACGCAATGTTCTTGAGAAAGGTAAGCAAGGAGTTTCCGGACGAGATTCTCTCGCAGTTTACTTGCGAGAAGGATGACGACAACATGTATTTCGTCGGATGGGATTGGGCGGCCTGCCATCTATATCTGTATGGCTGTTTGCTCTTGGCATCGGTATTGATATGGACATGTATACACATATAACATGAATATCTATATATAAATATCCATAGTTATCGCCGTCTCGACACACCAGAACGTCTTGTTTTTTTTCTTCGTGTTATCCTCTTTTTTCGACGATTTGTTCGCTTCTTTGTCTTACGCGTCGTCTTTTTTCTCCTCCGCCCACCTCTTCTGGATGAGATTTGTTTAGCGCGAGGTATAAACGGTAATTGCGGTTCTCCTGAGGATTCATTGCGCGATAACATTTTTACAAAGTCTTCATGTGAATTTAATGCTGACACGTTGCTCCGACTGCGCCTTTTTCCTTGTTGTTTCGCCTTTTTCTCTTTCAGATGGGTACGATCAGGAGTCAATGTCGGCTTTTCAAACACCAGATCAAAGTCCATTTCTTCATCATATTTTATTGGTGTATTCTCCATATCTATATATTATGTCTACAAAATAATCATGTATAACATTGTTAACGATTATCGTTCCAATATCACTAAACAACGAAAATATACAAGTTCAACACACCGCATCGCGTTCTCTATATTCAAAACGTGACCTCAACATTTCCATCTATTTCCACACTCGATACAGGATACGTAGGTTGTCATGGGCTCATCTGCCGAACGCGTCTGCATCTGGTAATAAGTACATTTTTTCGATTTACATTTTCTACAAGTGAACGTATCCGTCGCCGCCTCAATGTTCGTCTCGAATTTATGTTTATCCCTTTGTATTTTTTCTTCGATGAGCTTCTCCCATTTCTCTGGCCTAAGCTCGATGTGTGTCATGAACGCAACCTTGTGTGGCTGGAGCGTTTTGTTGTGTAGTTGTTGAACAATGTCGTCGTTCAAGTTCAGATAAATGCTGCGCACCCGATCAATATACAGCTGAACGAATTGAGGATTGTCCCACTTGCGAATCACCTTTCTTGTCGCAGACTCTTTAATGGTGTAGTTATATATGCCTTTTTCAAGATTACGACTATATACATCGTTTTTTACAACATCGTTCAGCTTGTTCTGGATGTTTACGCGAAACGTTTCTGGGTTATTAACAACGCGCATGATACTATAATGTAGACTGGTCACATCATTCTAAATTATAATCATTCATTTTATTTTTTTATTCATTGGCTTCGTCGTCGTCTTCGTCTTCGTCGTCATAATCATAGTCTTCCTCTTCGAGTTCCGACCCGATATCGTCCAGCGTAAGGGCAAGCTCTTCGATAATGTCGCCATCCTCACTTGTTTCTGAACCCATAGAGTCCTCAAGAGAACCGCTTGCATCTTCACTCGCAGCATCTTCTTCAGACTCGCTCGTATCGACGATAAACCCATCCTTCAAGTACCCGGACTTTGTCTTCTTTTCACTCGGGACATTGGCAAGCTCATCGATTTCATTTTCATCTTCCTCCGCACATGCTGCGAGGTCCTCGAAACCTCCGAACAGCTTTTCGTACATTTTGTGCCACATATCAAGTGACAATCCACACGCGTCGCCAGAACCAGCGAGTTGACATACCAGCGCACACGCACCAAAGAAGAGCATTGTGTCCATGGGTGGGGGGAAGTCATATTTGTTTTCAGTATTCGCTTTTCCTTGTAGTTTCCCGTATAAAGAAACAGTGTATTTTGTCTTATCGAGTTTGATGGTCCATTCTCCGTGTTTTAAAAAGTCGTCTCCTTTCTTAAACCCACACTTTTTATACAGTTCTGCCTCGTTGTACTGCTTAACCGCGACATTTCTTAGCAGTCCAGTTTTTTCCACTACAATAATATCGGTCATACTAATGTCATGAATAATAGGTTTAAATAGTTTGTGTATATAATGATTAACATGAAGGTATACGCAGAAAAATGTGTCCCGGACAAGATAGATTTAGACTATATGACAACACAACATCCTGATTACACTGTACAATTCGTAACCGAATATTATACTGACGATGGTGTATTTACATACGAGAAAAACACGCTCTATAAAGAATCTGCTGTGGACGGTATTGTAGAAAAACAGAATATCGGGGATATCATATTGACATTGGACAATTCGTATTACAAACGCGATGTAGTGTATAATCTGCCAAGTGAGCACCTGAAACGAGTCGTGTATAAATACGTCTTTGCTCGGGACCATATACATCTGGTAGTCGAAAGTGTACGAAACGGCGACAAATGTGTTCCGATTGATGTATATTTTCAAATAAAGGACGCGAAGCTCTTGTCGCGCGACGAAACAATAGACGACATTAATGTGTTTTTATCGTTAGTAAAGTAATATCCAGGTAGTATATGTTATATTGGATTATTCAAACGGCGGCAGTATCCATCGTATTTATTCTCGTAGTTCATAATATTTTTCATTTCTTAAAAGATACACTGACCGTACCAAAGGCAAAAGATTTAGTAGACGTTCATATGGAAAAATACAAACACATTTACGCAACGTTGAATGCAGACGACTTGTCAGAGTACCCCCCCGAAACGACAGTGTACGAAACCAAAAACACCGTCGAAGGTACAACCAGAATCGATGATATCCCAGTAATGTCACAGGAAGCCCCTCATCGTCCTTCTCATGATCAGATTGCTCCAATAAACAAAACGTCCGACATGAAAAATGAACTTAAGAATTTTATGAAAAAACAGCTTAGTGCGAAACAGCCAGCATCTCAAGCCGACTCTTCTGGTCCTGTATACATGCAACTATAATGTATACACAAACGTCTTAAAGAGGTCGCATGTGTATATATATTGACATGTCGAGACAAACCGATACAGCCATTACTGATTTTCCACCTATCAAACTTTCTTATGAAACATTTTCACATAAGAAAGTTCACGATGCAGATATTATACTCGCAATTCCCCAGGGAAAAAAATGTTTTGTCTGGTTTACAACCAGAAACAATAACAAGGTGTGCTACCTATTGGAGCTAGGTCAACGCAAAGAGATTGTACAAGTACATCTGTATCCAGCGTGTTTTGATAAGGAATTGAGTTATGGAAGCATATTTTACGGTACATGGTTTACATACAACAATAGTCCGTTTGTTGCGATGGAAGATATCTACACCTACAAAGGGCGAAATGTACATCATACCCCATACGAAAGCAAACTTGCTCTGTTTGAGCATTTATTCTCCAAGGAATTAAAACAAGTGTCTCCAGGAAGAAATTTTGTATCGTTCGGCATGCCGTTGTTTCACAGCGACCATACAGAACTGATGAAACTGATCAGTCCTAGGCAGCGAATCATGTATTTCCAATATAGATACAAGAATAAGAACACCATTTATCGAGTAAAACCGTATATTGTATTGAAACCTGATACCGCACCAGAAACAGTGAATATAAGCAGTACGAGCGAGAAAATAATCTCTTCGCAACACGCGAGGGTTCCACACCAGAACCCCACAGCAAACAGACCATCTAACGGAGGTAGAAATAGACCGAACTATACGGTCCCAGAAAAGGTGTTCACGGTGTCAGCTGACATTCAAAATGATATTTATCATTTACATGACGAAAAAGGCACTTATGTAGATGTTGCGTACATACCAGACTACAAAACCAGTGTCATGATGAACAAACTGTTTCGAAACATTAAAGAAAATGACAACCTTGACACCCTCGAAGAGAGCGACGACGAAGACGAGTTTGAATCGGATCGTGTGGACAAGTTCGTTCATTTAGATAAACAGTATTCAATGACATGTGCGTACCACAACAAATTCAAGAAATGGGTGCCTACAAGAATTCGTGACACCAACCAGCACAAAATAATATCACGCTAGTGTAAGACTAATAACATGAGCGGAAGCGGAGCATCAAATCTTGGGTACGGCGATACGTATCCCAACAGTAACGTGAATGACGATTATGTGAATGTAACTGGTAGCAATTATGCTGGCAATTTTTCAAGCAACGAGATTCCCACATCAATCCACAGTCTCCCTGAGCCACGGAGCAATATAGAGGCTGCGTCTGGAACCTGGACAGGTGGAAGAAAAAATGTCAGTAGAGTATATAGAAAAATGAAAGCAGGACGACGAAAGAGAACGTATCGTGCGAAAAGCAGTAAAAGGTTTAGTAAGTCCGGCAAACGCGGCCTAAGACTCAAGAAAAGTCGTAAGATGGGTGGAAAACGCCGCACGAAAAGCCGTAAGACCAGACGATCCAGAAAATCGCGCATGTCACGTAGACGTCGCGGGTCCCGTAAGATAAAACTGCGTCGTATGCGAGGCGGAACGGGTTACACACAATACCAGAGCAATGTACCCTTCACGCCTGGATACGCTGTTGCTGGTGTGAACGTTGCTCCTGGCATGTCTGCCACAGCAAACCCTCCTCCCTATGAGATGTATAACCATTGCCAAGACAACTACAACCACTACAATGCCACTCAAGGGCTATAACCCAGTATCTTATTTGTACGAACACAGATATAAACCTATAGGAACGATTATATAACAATATGTTGAATAACAAATGGTATATAATAAGAAAAGGCGACTTCGCGGTCGACGCAAACAAGAAGATTTTTTACACACTATTTTCCATCGGATTGTGTATCGAAGATTACAGACAGAGCAATTCAGCAGATTGTCTTTCAATTATGCTAGGATCAAGTATAGTATGGACGCTGATTGAATTCTATCTACACGTCTCTGGTACACGTGTTATGAAGCCAATGTACATCACAAAACTACGCGATGATAAGGTACTCGTGCCCAAATACCTGGCACTATGTCTACAAGGAACACAGGAGGGAGGCGTTGTTACGACATTCGGTCTGTTTTTCGGGGACAGATTATTTGATGGTACCTATTTCATATTATTTCACATATTTATCGGATACATCATCATGAATATGCTCTCGAAAGATAGTATTCCATACCATTCAAGAGTCTCGTCTAGACGTCAGGTAAATACTCCAGGGTCGCTTGGCATAATGACTTGTATCACAGCGTACAACAGCAACAAATTGTACTCTCATCCCGAACACGCATGGCGTCAATTCACCATGTTTTTTGCGATGGTGTACGTATGTACAATATGGACGGTCATATCCTACTACAAAAACTTTCGCGGGACCGAGGTTCAGGTAATAGGTCACAACAGCAAACCGTACAGAATAAGAAGACGACCTGTAGACGTGTTTCTTATTCTAGGATACGACGTTATCTTTGAGATTGGTGTTGCGTACATCACATTTTACAACTGGTTTGTTATGCGCTGAGTATCCCATAGAGTCTAGGACTAGGATCATATATTTTGGGGTATTTTTTCCAAAACTATTTTCAAGATTTCAAAAATGGACATTTATTGGGACATAGAAATGTCCAATTTGTGAATGTGCAAAAGAGTTTTGGAAAAAACGTATCGAAAAAAATGGCTAACACGACAACGCTCTCATTTCCGTTTTTTTGGCAAATATGTTGTTACGATAAAATCCGAGAAGTTTTGCGTTACCTTTAGGCGTTTTTTGTGTAAGTATTATATACTTACAATGTCAGTAAAAAACGCCGATAAAAAACGCCGAAAAAATTCCGAAGAAATCGTATGTGAAAAATGTGACTTTAGAACGTTTAAGCGGAGCGAATTTGACAGACACCTGGCAACCCAGAAACACAAATACTTACACGTACTTACCGATACTTACACAAAAAACGCCAAAAAACGCCTAACTTTCTCGTGCGAATGCGGGAAAAACTACACACATCGCCAGAGCTTATATACTCACAGAAAGGTGTGTGATGAATTCATTGATGTTATAAAATCATATGAAGTGTCGAAACAGAAGTGCGAAGACGATATATCGTTAGAAATGTCAAAACAGATGCTTCTATCAAAACAGACATCGTCAGACGAGAAGATTGATAAACTGATAGGATTGGTCGAAACCATGGCAGAGCAAAACGCTAACCTTCAGACGCAACTGGTCAAACAGAATGAGACCGCCAATAGGATGGTCAATAATAGTGGTACTATTCACACAAACAGCCACAACACCAACAGGACATTCAACTTGAATCTCTTCTTGAACGAGACTTGTAAAGATGCAATGAACATCACCGATTTTGTCAAGTCGCTCCAGCTGAACACCCAGGATCTGGAAAGAGTGGGCGAATGTGGGTATGTAGAGGGTATATCACACGCTCTCTTGAAAGGATTGAATGAACTGGAGGTTCACAAACGACCAATTCATTGTAGCGATCTTAAGAGAGAAATCATCCACATCAAAGACAAGGACAAATGGGAACAGGACAATGAATCCCAAGACAAACTGAAGAAGGTAATTAAGGACGTGTCTACCAAGAATATCATGTTGTTGGATGACTGGCAAAGGCTAAACCCAGGTTACGATCGGTACGACGACAAGAAGAACGATATATATTTGAAAATGATGGTCCAAGCTATGGGGCCAGCTGACGACGTGGCAGAGAGACGAGATTTCGGCAAGATTATTCGACGGATCGCAAAGAATACCATTATCGATAAAAAAACTCGTTGATTATCGTTCTACATAGACGTTATATGTGTAATGACATATCAAGATATATCATTACATAATACACGGATTAGAATCTTCCGTGAGCTTTTATGAAATCGTCAATGTACGATTTCAAATCACCCTTATCAGTATCTCTTACAAATGTACGTATTTTTCTCTCTTTGTCCATAATATCGTTTAATTTGGCAAAAAACGTCACCTTTTTTTCTTGTGGGACGACAACAACTCCGTCCTTGCTCGCAAACACATAATCATTTGGGTAAATCAGTAAATTATTTATCTTAATAGGAACATTTATATCTGTATATGCCCAATTGTTTGATATAGCATCTATCGGGTTGACACCTTTGGAAAATACAGGAAGACCTACATCGTCGATTAACTCGACATCCCTCGCTATTCCGTCTGTGATATACCCCACTGCCCCTAGTTTTTTAAAAATAGTGGAAGTAATATCACCTGTATGGGATATAATGGAGTCGTTTGACTCTAATAGAACAATCGGGCTATTTTCATAATAGTGTAGGTCATAAAAGTTGAATCGATGATTATCCATTGCCGAATAATCCTCATCCTTTCGAATCTTTCTTCCGGTAAGTGTCAGGGCTGGACCATGTATAATTGTACTGTATCCAGCCACGGGTTTTATGTCAATAACATAATCCATAGGATTATCACATATCATGTTTAAGGCATCATATACCGCTCCAAGATAGACATCATCAGGTACTTTATATTTCTCTTCATTTTCATTTATCCCATCAGACTTGATGGGTTCTTGTGTTTGTCCACATTCTCCCATGGGTTCATGTGTGATATTATTTCGTTCGTTCATATAGTTGTCTATATCATCGATAGACGTAAGTCTCTTTTTGTAAATTTCTTCGCACAACAAAAAATCCATATTGGTGTCAATGTCCATCGCTTTTAATTCATCCACCTCATAAAAATGCGGATTTTCTGTCCATATGCTATGATTTTTCTTGACATACTCGGTGTTTACAATGGTCACTCCAAACGTCATGCTATAATACTTGGGAAGATCCTGCGACTTACATGTTTTGAGAGGATTAAAATTAACAGGTTTCTTGTTATGAAACATGTAGTCGTTCTTACGCTGAACGGATATAACGCTATCGCATTGACCTTGACGAAAAATATCGATACAGTTTTGGTAGTCAGTTTCGTCGATAAACGGCGTTGGTGTAAATACAATTAACATAATATCAGTAGGACATGCCTCTGACAAACACTGATACACCATTTTTCCATCCGCGTCACTTGTTGCGTATTCAGGATCCCTTTTGAATATCTCTACCCCCATATCCTTTGCTTTTTTTAAAATGATATCACAGTCAGAGTTCACTTGAATTCTGTGAATCCCTTTTACCTTTTTCAACGTATTAATTCTTAACTCGAGTAACGTTGTGTCAGCAAAACTGCGTATACTTTTATTTTTACATCTGGTTGATCCAGCCCGTATTGGGATAACTGCCGTGATTTGGTTGTCTTTGGGTGACATGTTATTACCAAACAAAATATTTTCCTCCATATTACATACCTATCTATTTATTTGTTCAAGCAATTTATCTCGTTCGCATATATCCATCCATCTTACTATCGTTATATTTCCGCTATGATGTAAATTTGTCCATTCATTAAACGTTTTTGTTTGTGTTATACAATCTCTTTTTAATCCTATTTTTTTCACAAATCCTGCTCCAGATTTATGATTACTATCTGCTTTTATAATATCGTCAACATCACATTCTTCATATAGTCTACTAAACTTATATATGTTATCGGAACTTGAAAAAAAAAGTAAATCAGGGATTTCATAATTAGGGTCTGAGGGAGTACACCTACGACATTTACAATGTACCCCATGGATTGGGTCTGGTCCACTGTGATATAATGTATCGTCTAAAGATAACGTTTTCGTTAAAAAATCAATAGGTTCAAGGATACCTACATCAAATCTTCCTATAACCACAAGATCATATTTCATATCATTAGTTTGTTCATGCTTTCTCATCAAATCAACAGATTTCATGATTGAATACCAGTTTGATACAATGCTATATGAACGGTCGTTTAATTTTCTTTTTCCACATGATGTTGTTATGACGGTATTATTGTCATCGTATGTTGAATCTACTGGATGATATAAATTAGTTATTTCTTCTTTGTATTCTATGTCCCATGAATGGACAAATACATCGACGTCATTCAAATCAAGTATATTGTTTTTATAAAATTGATACGCTATTTGTGAATATTCAGAATTTTCTGTTTGCGCATATTTACTACCGGAAGAAAATTTACCCTTCATACATAGAGCAATTTTCATCATAGTATATATTACTATATTATAATGAACACATATACTATTAGTTTTCAATTAGGTTAATAAAGTTCTGACGCCTTGATTCGTTTAATACTCCAACTTTTTTATTCCATATCAGTGCGTCGTTGTTGTCCTTGTGATCTTCTTTGCGATCTGTTTTTTCAAAGTCAAATACTACATATATATACTTACGGTTCAAAAATGTAGCCTGCTGTTCGTCTACGCTGTGATATGCCCATGGTAAGTTGATCATAATAACCGCAGTATTTTTCTTTGGTGCGTATGTCTTCGTCAGTTCTACCTCATCTGACGATGGAAATACATCACATATTTCAGTCTTATTGATTTCTTTCCATAACCGAAGATTCGCACTGTTGTTATCATCGCTCACGTATAACAGTATATTGATTAGATGTTCCCTTCGATCTACGTGTATTTCTTTCGAATATCCGGGTACACTGACAGAATAATTGATGGATGTAGATGTATCAAACGATGTATAATCTTCGGTAAGATTCGATGTCAATTCCTTTGAAAATTTGTCAAATATAATATCTTTCACGTCGTTATCTTCTTTGAAGATAGAGTCAAATAGTGTAAAGGTTTTATTGTTTTCAAGAAGCATATTGTAGTTCACACTGTCGTGATTATTATCTACTATACTTTTCTTGGTGTGCAGAGCGTCTTGAAAATATACATTGTCGTCTATTTCATCGTAATTAGGCAAGGTAGATAGGTCATTTATTACGTCTTCGGGTAAGAAATTTTCAATCACTATATGTGGAAATGGTTCCATTACCATTTCAATTGAATGGATTTTTTTGCTGATGTAGTCCTTCAACATTATATAATATGTCTATAAAAAATTACCATTTAGACTTCGTTGTTATTTCCGACAGTCTTGAATAATATTCTGGCAATGGTAAATGGATATATTTTTTCACATAGGACGGATGAATATTCATAAATTGCTGAACCATGTCTTTAATCTGTATAACATCTATTTTTTGAAACTTTGTAAACTCATACTCCTTGATTTTTTCTATAAATTCAAAAAATTTCATTATATTAATATCCGTATAATTTCGTTTAAAATACAAATACAACAATGTGAGTTCAAACGAACAATTTCCTCCATTTTTGCCAATACCCGATATTGTGGTATCTATGATGTCTATGTTTGTATCAATTAGCATGTTTACGTTGGTTAACACCGTTCCGTTATTATCATGATTATGGAATCCGTTTTTGATGGGATATATGTCCTTAAGATCTGTGAAAAACTGTTGTATTTCGTTACCAATTAACCCTCCAATTGAGTCAGCAAAGTATAAATATTCTATAGGTTTTCCTTTTACAAACTCTTTTATAGAACAAATATCGGTCTTACTTAAATGTGACGCATACATTACGTTTAGTGTTAATGTATAACCTTTCTTGTGTAAGTCGTATATGACATCGGTAGTCCGTTCAATGACCTCGTTGAAGCAACACACCCTGATCAAATCTATATTGGTTTCTGATTGTGGAGGAATAGTTGTATAATCATAGTTATAGTTATCGTAATCACCTATATCAAACATCACTGCTATTTTAACCTTCGTGTTGGTATCCTTTTTTAACTTGTTAACAATATCAAAGTCGTTGTTTATACTTCTCCATATTCCAGATCCCTCCTCTCGATACTTGTTATCAAGTATAAACCCAATTTCACAATATTCTACACCTATTTCACCCATGTAATACACAAATTCTTTCACAATATCATAGGACCAGTTCCAGTTATTCATGTATCCCGAATCGCGTATTGTACAGTCAAATATCGCCGTACGAGAAAACGATTTGTTGTGCATATAATTGTAAATTAAGTCTTTACTGGTAATTTGTCTGTATAATAAACACTCAGCAATAACAAACGACGTCTCGTTGTTTATAACTACTTTCTCTATGTCTGTTGGCTGTATATATTTTACACATGGTATATCTTTCAAGTTTTTATATCTGGTTAACACGTCTTTATGACATATAAACCCAAGCTGTTGTAATGACCTATATTCTACGCTGGTTGTTACGATATTTGAAACATTTTCTCCGAATATCACCATATCATAATTCGGATTGTTGATCCATATACTTATCATGTTGTTTATAGACTCCACCGACAAAAATGGGCTAATAGGCGTTGTATGAAACAATACGTCACCTGTAATATTGTTTACATGATCGTCGTATAAGTCTCTATATGAAACAGACTTACTACATAGAGAGTCAGAGCGGACAACGGGTTGTATATGGTCAAAATCTTTATATGTATCTATGACGTTTGTATCATTTGTTGACAAGACGATTTCGTGAAAACCGATATGCTGGATTGTATCCAGTTTATATTGTAGAAGGGTAGTTGTTTCAAATTTTCGTGTATTTATATTACCACCAGTATTGTCAACATTAGCACACGGAACAACACAGCTAATTTTTGCCTTCTTGCGGTGATGTATCTTTATAAAATGATCACAGAATTCTCTAACGCAACCACTTCCTCCTTTTTTCGTCGATATAAATTGGGCGATATTTTTTACTTCATTTACAGCATCAGCAGGACATCCAACAAACCCCACTTTGCTCATTACTTCCAGATCATTCAGGTCATCGCCCATATAAGCCACCTCACATAAGTCTATATTGAGTTCATAGCACCATTTTTTCAATATGTCCAATTTTCCATCCGAACCTAATGATACTCTCGATATCCGTAAGTGTTCCAATATAGCTCGTTGAGAATTATTTTCTCTCCATCCAGAAATGACACCAACCTGTATTTCCTGCTTGTGTAGGTTGAATATCCCCATACCGTCTTTTGCGTTATAATGTTTAGTCGCGTGATTATTATCGTCGAAATATATTTTTCCGTCTGTAAATACGCCATCAAAGTCAAAAACAAGCAAAGATATCTTATTTGTGTCCATTATATATATATATATATATCATATATACAAATTATAATTTCTATCACTATACAATATTTTCAAATTACATAGTAAATGGTGTATGTAATTTGGCTCTTAATAACGTAGGAACAAGATGGCCATGCTTGACTACGGATACGACGACGGGAAATCGAATCCCGGACAGCTGCTTGGAAGGCAGCCGTTTTACCACTAAACTACCGTCGTACAAAAGATTATTGTGTGTTGACCTTAACTATCGGAACTCAATACACAATATTTACCTATAGTTTATTTTCTCTTTTTGTACGCACGCTTCCTTGTCTGTCTGCGTTTGCGAGTCATTTTCTTGCTTGTTCTTCTTCGCCTCCTTCCCCCGGAGTATGCTTGGAGATATGCCTCGGCCTCTTTGGACCCCCTCTTTTTGGGCGCCGATGACGTGGTTGTGGTGCTGCCGTACATCTTCTCAAAGTCCTTCTGGCTAAAATCTCCTCCGCGCCTGCGACGCGATCTATATCGTCTTCCTCCAGAGTACGCTTGGAGATATGCCTCGGCCTCTTTGGATCCCCTCTTTTTGGGTGCCGATGACGTGGTTGTGGTGCTGCCGTACATCTTCTCAAAGTCCTTCTGGCTAAAATCTCCTCCGCGTCTGCGACGATATCTGCGTCTTCCACCAGCTTGATCCACAACCGTCATTTCTTCCTCAACCACTCCAGGTACGGGTTCGGATACACTCTCAGTGACCTCTGCTGAACGGATTTCCACGGGTGGGGGAGGAGGAGGTAAATCAGAAGGCGTACTCATCACGGGAGCGGGTGCTGTCGCGGCGGTACTCGACGATCCAAAACTGAACATTTTGCTAAATGAAGACTCTTTGTCTGTCTCCGAAGGGTAAAACCAGTATCCGCCTCGACGGGTACGGCGTCCTCGCGTGTTTCGCCTTTTTTTGTAGTTCCTTGTTTTACGCATAATATATAATAACACAAGAAAGAAATATATTCAGATTTCAATGAGATACCCGTTAATAGTTCTGTCGCACAATGGATCCGATGGCACATGCCCGTCCGTTGTTCAGGCTTGTGTTGAATATAGATCCCTTCTTTGCTGGAGCAGTACATCCTCCCGAGCGAGCACGACGCAAGTTTGTTCGGACATTACTCGGTTCATAGTTCTTCGTCGTGTAAGATGCTGAAAGTGGTAGACCGACTTTATAACTAGATTTTCCCACCGCGTTAGCCTTTAATCGTTGTGTACGAAGCGACGAGTCTGTTGGTGCGATGTAATTCATGTGACCCGACGTCTGTTTCGCTACACCAGTCGAGTGATTAAAGTGGAAATTTCTACTGACTCTATCCAGTTCACGTTGTCTTTGAATAGCCAGATCTTTCGCTGATTGTGCCGTCCTAAAATATTGTTGTCTGGCGGTAGTATTTTGGTCGCTGTTTATGGGTTCCTGAGAGGGATAAAACAGGGGAGGTGTGGGACGCAGACCTTGCAGCACTCCTAAATTATGTCGAGGCGCAGCATAAGGATATTGGTGCGACAAAGGTCCATACACAGGCGTGACAATGATATCTGAATATTGTGTCATTTATCTTATATATATACAAGATAAATACTTAGTAGTCGCCAACCTACGTAGGCGTTGTAGTAGATTTGGAGAACGCCTCCATGATATCGGGCTGTTTCTTTGGTCGTCCACGTTTAGGTTTGATTTTTGTCTCTTCTGTGGAGATGGTTGTACTTGCGTCCTCAACTTTTTTTTTCGTCGTTCTTTTCTTCTTGACAGCAGTTGTTTTCGAGGAGGGTGTCGGTGGTTCCTGTAACGTCGGAGTTGTTTCGATCACCACGTTTTCGTCTGTGTTCTCTTGCCTGGGCTTGTTCGCATCTTCAAGCTGCTTTTTCTCTTGTGCCTCGCGGATATTATCCCGATATTTGTTGAACATTGGATCTTTTTCGTCTAATAGGATACTTACCATGCGAGGCCGCTTACTATGTTGGGTTTCATTTTCGCCGTATTCTTCATGCCAACTGTCAGTCAACACCTTGTATTGAGTGTCTATTTTGTCGTGGTCAAACCATAGCTTACCAAATGGCGCGGTTCCCACCACAAACACCGTCGGGTCGTCGTGAAATTCTTGAATGATGATTTTAGCTTCAATGAAATTTCGATGTTCCTCTTCCTGTTCTGAACTCATTTATAGTATTTATTTGTCTATCTTTATATTGTTTATTTGATCAACACAGGGGATATAGCTTAATATCTACGAATAGCGCGCCACGCGCTTTGCGATGCATTGCTCTCGTCGCCTCCATTCGAGTAGTCGTTGTAGTTCCTGTTAACAGCTTGCTGTTTCAAATAGGTGATATAGTCAGACGAATCGTACACATACTTTCCGTTACATGCTGCGGCAGGTATTCCGCTGTTGTCACAGTTACTCTGGATGGCACTGAACCGCTGACGAAGTCCGTTTAATCCAGGGCGACTCTGAAATGTTTGGGTCGGTCCACCACAAGAGTAGTATTTGCGAGACAAAATATCTCCAGCATTATTTACAGCACGAAAGGGAGTGATAATTCGTTTTTTTTCTCCAAGTTGACTCACGTATTTCGTATTCCACGAATCTCTTAATGTAAAACGTGTCTGGGCATAGCTACTGTCGTTGTCTGTGTCAATTGTTTGACGAGCAATAAATCCGCGAATCCCTCCTCCACGTACAGGATTACCCCCTAAACCTTTTATCATAGAAAACCCAGGTGTGCTTCCACACCCGCTACTTATAGGACTTTGATAACCAATAGACGTCATTATATATATAGCTTGGTAAAAAAAATACATGTCATATAAAATATAGGGTATATATATAATGAAAATACCCACCCTTTCACTTATAGCAGCGGTCCTTGTTGTCGCAATCGATAGCGTATACTTACATCTGATCAAGGGTTACTTCTCTCGTCAGATACAAGCTGTTCAAAAACAGCCCATGAACTTGGATATCACGGCAACGATACTTGCGTATGTATTCATTGTATTTGGACTCAACTATTTTATCATTCGCAAACACGCCAGTGTGTATGATGCGTTTCTTTTAGGTATTGTTATCTACGGAATTTACGAATTCACCAACAAGGCGTTGTTGAACAAGTGGACATATACTACCGTGTTCATAGATACGCTATGGGGTGGAATTCTTTTCGCGTTAGTGACGTACCTGACATATGCTATTAATTCCATATTCTAAGCGTATGGCACACTTTCTTCTATAGTATGTATATATATACGCCAAGTCAATATGCGAAATTGTTGTAGAGCCACATCAAAAACGAAAAAATGTAGCAGGAAATCCGACAAAAAAACGTTTACCTTCCCAAGACGGTTTTCAAAAAAAGAGTGTCTTACAAAAAAGATACGAGGGTTTACGATGCGTAGTTCGTGCGCCCCCTTCAGAGGATGCAAGAGCCAACAAGGCGGTCGAATGTCGCCGCGACACATCGACAATAAATCCGTACATGACAATGATGATATCGCAATGGAAGATTCAGACGATCTGGCGGGTCTCAACCTTGACGACGCGTTCCTGTATTCAGATAACTCCATGTTGAGCGATCTGGATGGTACCGACATACCATCCGCGTCTATTGACGGAGAGATACGCGACAGCACCAGTGAGAGAGATATCGATCTATCTATGTCATCGGATTTATCATGGCCATCCACGCCACGCGGGTACCACGATATGTATGGGGAAGATAGACTACCTATGTTCCCAGACGATTCACCCTCTCCTATCCACTCTCCTCCAGGATCTCCTGGGAGGTCTCGTGGAGGTAAAACTATTAAAAACAGACGAAAATTAACACGTCGTATGAGGACACCGCACACACGCAAACGTAAACGCAACCGCAACCATAGTCACAGACGCAATAAGAGGAGAGCTAGTCGCAGAACTCGAAAACGTTAGTCTCTATACCCCCTCTTGTAATTGATTATTTTATTATCGTTTATCATACCACTGTCTATTCCATTTTCGTGTTCATCGTCGCTGTCAGACTGTATTCCATAGTGTCTTTCCATATAGAGATAAAACAGACCATCGGTAGTTGTCTCCACAGTTTCATCTCCAGTAGAATTCTCTTCGCATGGAATACTCAGCTGTGAACGCTCGCCGATTTTGTTGTAGGGAACTCTGTATTTCTCGCACCAATACATACACTTTTGAATATTATGCTTCTGTAGAATATCCATTTTTTCCATTTTATTTCTGCTCTTCAATAAGTTGATAATTTGTCCATATGCGTCAAGTTTTTGCTGACCAATGATGACATTCGACTCTTCCAGTTTGTTTAAAAAGTAGTAAAATATTTTATTCGCGAGTATCGACTCAATAATGACATCCTCCTTGTTTTTGTGTAGTTTATAATAAACATTCAGAATTGTGTTATACATATCAGTGCTCATATTTTTAAAAGACTTGCATATGATGTAACGCTCATCGGTAATGATATTCGATGTATTAGGTTTCATAATGTATATTTTTTCATACATACTGCTTATTATGTAGATGAGATCTATAATAGGTTTGTACAACACCGCGTCTATTTTGATAATAGCGTACCCCGACTCAGACTGGTAGCTATATATACACAAAATAGCACGGATAACGTATAATGTATACCTGTTTATGTCAGTGTAGTCTTTTTCAATACCTTCAAAATAAATGACCCGGCATCCGTGAGAAGCGGTTGATGGGATGTTTAACGTGGACAGTGGATCGTACATATTTGTACACGAATATCCTAATAAATGATGCGAGCTCTTCAATCTGTCAAAGATAAGAGGTTGGTCGTGGATGTCCGGACGTTGTGATACGATTGCGTCATATACAGACGACGACGACTTTCCAAAACACAGGACATATATCGGATCGGAGGGAAGTCCGTCGTATAGTTTCAATGTGTTGTAGATTTCAATAATATCGTAGTATACAGGATACTGTGCGGATGGTTGACCAATGGACATATTCAGCCCGGAAACCGAGCAAAACAAAAAATCGTATGTATGGATTAATTGATTCATCATTTTGATTGTCAGCGAGTTGTTTACCTCAAGATCAACTTGTTGTTCTAATATGCTGTGGCTCTCGGTCATATACTTAACGAGGCTCTGTGAAATATGTGGTTGTAAATTGTCCATGCTATTATATAGCGTAGGACGAATACTGAATTTCGTTTCGATTTTGGGTAATATATAATAACTCATCGAGTTGTGATTATATATTACAGTACCGTGTGTTTAAATAAAAACATAAAACAATAGATTACGTTATGTCGGGTTACTATTGCTCAACATAATGGGTCCGTGTCGTTGGGTATATGTGTATCCAAGACAGTTAGGACGTAGACGTGGTAGTATCGTCTTCAATAACAAGTCTTCTTGCGAGCTTGCGCGGTTTTTTTGTAACTCGTGTGGATACTTTTTCTGACGACTTTGTTGACACATTGTCGTCAACCTCCACAACTCTCGCGTCGTGTTCTTTACGAACGATATCTTCGGCGTTTTCCTCGGCTTCCTCAAGTACTACTTTTGCTGTATTTACAATGCGCACCTTCTTGTAGACGACGTAGCGATTTAAGAAGGAGATCTTCTTTTCGTATTCGTTCATGTTCAACGCGTCCTTGTACTGATCATACCCTCTTCGCTGAGAAGATGTGTTATTCTTCAGCGATGTGTATAGATCGCTGAATAACCCAGACCCCTCTGGAAGTCCCATTTCGTTGGCCTCGTCTCTTGATATCACTTGAAACCCATAGTCTTCCATAACACGTGAGAAGTAGTCGTAGTTGATAAGATATTCGGGTATGGGTTTATTAATGGACTCTTGGAACACGTCGATAGTATACCCTAAACTGGTGGAGTCGTCTTCGAACGAATTCAGAGAGTATTGTTTCTTCACCTCCCACAGTTTTACACCGTCCTCGTATATGCTCACACCTTCGTCTATGTTCTTTTTCTTCAACATATCGAATACGGTTTTGCCGTCGTATGCCGTTGCGATAAAGTACCCACCAAGACGGGTACATTCGGCAAGATTCTTCACGAAATTCTGGAGCACACTTATTTCTTCGAAGAAGTAGTGTAAGGCAAACTGACACGAGGATACATTAAACCCCTCCACCGCCTTGCCATACTGCTTCAATACCCCTTTGCCTAGTCTGTTCTCGTCACGGCCGCCTTCACCGAAGATAGCTTTCATGATCTGGACACCCTTGTCGGTTTTCATCGCATCTCCGTTGCGAATATTACGCGACGTATCTCCAATTACGAACAGTGCGTCTGGTACATGTTTACGCGTTTGCTTGAAATTGAGGAAACGAGCACACGCACCGTCCACCCGATTGTCGATATTATCCGGTGACTTGTCGATACCCAACACAAACGACAGTTTTGCGTCGGTCCACTTCGAGAAGTCTCCGCCTTTCCCGCAAGCATAGTCGAGTAGAATGTCCCCTTTGTTGGAGACCGATTTGATAAGTATCGACTTGATGTAATTGTGGAACGAACGCAGACCTATCATTCGCTTAGAGTTGACAATGCGATTATAATACACGTCTTCATCTACCTCGATCGTGTCGATATTGTACCCGGATGTGATCATTTCCTCGGTAATGGGGTTATGAATCGACCGCCAATTGCTCTCTGCTACATGGTACGCATTTCCGTAGTTCAATGTAATGCCTTGACGTAACTCAGTGGTTTTGTCGTTTCTTACGCGTATCGGAACCCATCTCCATTTCTTCTCATGTGTCATGATATATTTAAACTCTACAATGGTATTGTCCGAAAACACCTCCCCGTCCTCCGCAAACATCTGAAGCACGCCGGTATCGTCTTTTTTCAACATGATGTTACACAGACCCGCTTCGGGGTCATACGGATTCGTGGGAACGAAGAGAACTGGTTTGTATTCAGACGAATCATCTTTGTCTCCAAACTCAGGCACTCTGTCTTCGTATATATCTTGACAAGGATTCAAGTATCCATGTAGCCGCTGACTGTATCCGCACCGAAGTTCGATTGATTTGTATTGATCTAAATCTGACGTGGACTTTCCGGGCTGGAAGATGGGTGTGATGACGTCTTCGCCATTCGACTTCTTTGTGGTTACCAGGAAATCGACTGTATTGAATTGCGGAGGCTTCCACTTGAATGAGTAGTCCCATGTGGTTTTGTACAATGGTCCTGCTTTGCCTACCTTGTCGCTGCCCACGCCGTAGTATGCGTGGGTAAAGATGAGTCCGTCTGTTTCATATTCAAACAGTCCATTCTGTACCTTCTCCATGATGTGCTTACATCCAGCGAATATTTGAAGCCCATTTTGAGATGACGTGTCCAGACTCTCGGGGTAAAAGTTCTTTGCTCGAAACATCATTGGACTGATTTCATTCTCCACCACCGAGGTAGGGTTAAGTAATGTAATCATATTGGTGATACATTTATATCTGTACAAGGTTTTGCCGTCGTCTGTGTCAAGATCCGACATGAATTTCTCGTGTCTTACATCCGTACCGTTCATGTAGTACGCATCAAACACCGCAAACAGGTTAATAAACCCTCGATTTTTATTGTGTAGAATGAGTTCGCCGTCAAACAGCGAGTTGAAGCATATTTTATTTTCCGTGACAGATCCAGTGAACACAACACTCATGTTGGTGGTAATCAAGTATATTTTTCCATTGGGTCCGATGTACATTAGATGGCGTTCTCCGTCGGCCTTATCTGTGACAACATAATCCTTTCGTATATTAGGGACATTCATGCTGTCGTCGATAGGCATCACATTTTCAATTTGAAGAGTGTAAGACGACGGACCAATAAAGTTCTTCGGATACACATATTTTTTCGGCACGTAGTCGTGTCCATGTATTAGTTTCATGTACATCTGAACCACGTCGTTTTGTTCGTATACGGATACGGGATAATTTGTTCCCTGAAGCCCCATTAATACATACTTGATTGCTCGGCGAACAGCCGCCAACACCGCGGCGGAACTATTAAAATCTGTGCCAGGTCCAATACGGGTATTGTCTACCTCAATTTCAATCTCGTACACCTCTGGATTAGAAAACACCCCGGCCTCGTCGGTTGTGTAGGTTTTCTTCAACGCATATCCCTCTCGTGGAGAACTCTTCACAATACTCATGTCAATGGTCACCGGGATGTCGGGGTGAGCGAACGAAACGCGATTGATATAGCGAAACGTTTTTTTGACCTGCATCCAGTTCTGGGTTACGTTTCGTATCATGATGTTCGACGCAGAGTAGTCTTCTTCTTTTCTATAAGATACCCTAAAATTGAAATCGTTAAAATTCACATCACGAAGCATGTCATTGTTTTCGTATACGGGCGTTTTCTTGACAAACTTCACAGCCGACATATGTTGTTCTGCGTTAAGAAGTTTCGATATGTCATTGGTTCTACAGTACTCTTGTATGGTCCTAAACCCGGTAAGCTCTGTCCGTATGTTCGAATCTTTGTATTGTCCGCTTTTGTCCAGATGTTCATAGGAAATGCGCATGAGGTAATATCCCTCTTCGTACCTTGAACCAAACCCAAGCGACTTTAGTTTCTTAATGACATTGTCGTAATCTACCTTGGTATACGGTTTGACGCCTTTCGTACCGAACTTTACCTCCAGCTCGTTGTTCATTGTCACACTTTTTACATAGGGTTCAGATCCGTAGAACTTGGATGTTAATTTTTCAAATAATACAGTGTTTGGAATCTTCTGATCTCGGTCACGCGCGTTGTTCGCATACGAGCGACCCTTTGTAACCTTAGTAGTCATATTGTAATATAATAATACGTTATATTTTTATATTCATGTTCATTTTTTCCTTTTATTGGATACATATGTCAGTCATAGCTCACGAATAAATAGTCTTTACGAGTTCTTCGTACAGGTTCTTTTTGCGACTCGGTCCGTCTATAGAAATGTCCAGCTTCTTACAGAAATCAACGAGTTCGTCTAGTTTGTATGAAGTCATTGCTCTGAGCGGTTTTGACAAATTATCCACCTTGTAGCGAGTGTTTCTCACTAAAGAAACGTCGCATGTAGCAAAGAATCCATACTTCTCGGGATGATATTGTTTCACCACCATACCTATTGACGCGTTACCGACATCATCTTCGTCGATATTCACTTCATAAAAGCACTTGTTGAATACAAACATACAGCACACATTTTCAAGGACACATAGAGCTTCAAACGTTTTCATGTCAATGGTTCGTTCGTTCAACAACGCGTTTTCTATGTGGGAAAGCGGTCCACACTTATGCTCTTTTAAGACACCTTTGTTCATACGAAACTTCTCAATGTATTCGATTTTCATACTTTTCTCTACAACAATGTTTCTGTGTGGAAGGAGTTGGTATGCGTCCATGCCGTTCTTCAATATGTAAAACGACCAAAAGAGGGTGTCTTGTTCGTGAGGTGTAAACATAATAGGAGACTCTTCGACAGCCTGACTGGGAATGGAAGCATTTGCCGGAGCCGGAGCCGGAACGCGAACAGGTGGTTTTGTTTTGCGTACGCTCGATGCAGCCTGTTTGCGCAAAAAGCTCATATCAACGTAACCGCTTCTCGATATGCGGTCCATGTTCTCGTCATTCAACATATATTTGTCTAACAGATGGATGTTGAATTTGTTGGCGGTGTTTGGATTATTGGTAGTCTTCATTACTAATACAGTGTATAGTGTTTTGTGTTTATATGGTTAAGAAAAATATATATTCTTAATGTCCTCTTTTTGCTTCTCATCCTGATTTAACGCCTTTTCTTGTGCGTTTACATACTGAATATAAGTACCAATTTCACTCAACACACCGTCTTTCAGTTCTGTTAGGTTGATGTGAATGCCATATCTATTTTCATTGATGATCACATCCGTATGATTGTTTAAAATCCGCAAAACCTCTATCTGGTTAAATTTTGTCATTTTTTCAATGTTATCGCGCATTTGTACAAGATCCATCTTATACATGTACATAATGAATGTTTTTATATTGTTTCTATTTTGTTGTGAGATCATGTTATACCACACAGACAAGCTAATCCATCAGTTTCAGTGGCAGTTTGGTTCGTTTGGTGTCCCGGTCCTTCTCCTTTTCCAATGCCAATTCACTGATAATGGAGATATGTTTGTCGTTTAGTTCAAATCTCTGACCCAGCACGCGGGTGATGAATGTATCGCCCTCACTGATGTTGTTAAACTGTGTCGATGTATTGTGATGGTCGCGCGCAATGAAACAGACTATTGGGCTTGGTGATTCGTCTGCGCTCTCCGCGCGAATACCCGCTTTTGTTATGTTTCGGGCTACACAATTTATCAACATGCCTTCGACAGGATAACACACTTCACATTCCACTACCACGTCAAACCGAACACCCTCACCGGTGACCACGCCACTTGAATATGTGATTATCTTGGTAGAATCAAATTTCACAAACCCCTCTACAATACACTTTCCCTCGATAGTCGCCTTTATTTTTTTTTCGAGAACACTTTTCAACGTTTTGCCAATATATTTCACGTCCAGACTAACTGTTTTTGTAAGAAGACATCTGGTATAAATTCCGCTAAGTTTTCCATCGCGTTTCTTACCAGAACGTTTTTGTTGATGACTCTCCATTGTTATGTGTATATATAGTTGTTTTTATTATTTTTCATTTTTATTATAAATTATAAATTATACATCTTGGAGGTGTCGGGACCAACAAACCATATTTTATCTGGTTTCCGTTCATTGAATAACCTCATCACCATCTCTTGAATACAACATACCCCAACATCGACCAGTGGCTTGATGTTCTCTTTTGTAAATGATTCGGTTCCAAGCACCTTGTTCAATATGTCAATGTTCTTAGACTTCGTAGACTGTTCACATACCGTCCCATGCGATCTCTTGTTCGTAGCGTCCTTCACCTTGAACACGAGCTCTTTGTCGCCAGACCCATTCGCTATGAGACCGATATATTTGTTAAACCTGTCAGTATTTACCGTATATCGCTCGGTGATAGAGGTTGATAAATCTCGTTCGTCCTCTGCTTCCGCATCTTTCCAGACACTTTTCCGTTTGTCAAACACAAGGATGTGTCTCTTATTTTTATTGTAGAAAATGATACTTGTTAGATAGTTACCAATGATGATGAATTTGTCGAAATACATTTTTATTTTATATGCCATACTGTCTTCGTCGAGCACGTCCAGCCTATATACATGGTTCAGGAGTGTCAATTTTCGCTCGTATGGCAATACGTCGATTGCGTGTTCAATGATGTATTTTTTCATTATGTCCGGAGATATTTTCAATATTTCCTGGATCTTCTTGATCGCTATACCAAGGTGTTTGTAATAGTGGGTCTCCGATCGCAGAACCTTCTCATGCGTTATATAGTTTATGGCAGTATCATAGTCATCTTCAATTGCTTTAATAATATCCGATCCATCGCGGTCAGGTGATTCGCCAGGATACTCTTGTCTTTCGTATTCTTCTCCAGATTTCGGCTCTCCATATTGAGTCAGGGCTGTGGCATCAGCTACTCCACTGACTCCCTCTAGTTTCTTGTTTTTCTTGTCTTTCTTGTCCGATAATTTTCCAGGAATAAGTCGAATCATTTCTGGTTTGTAGTCTATTGGCACAGATCTATCAAAAATCGACGCATTGGGAGCAGTGATTTCATTGGGTTGGAATACATAATATTCGCCAATGTTCACCAACCGGCCTTGGCGATTGTATTTGTCCGTCACTATCTCGGTGACATCGTTGATCAGGTGGGTGAGTGCCGCATATATTTCTACATGAGGATACGGTTTCGGGTAATTTATTTTCGACATGAGCACTGACTTCTTATAAAAGAACTCTTCCTTCATCAGGTTCTTTATCTTATGTACAATTTTTTCGGAGTTAATCATGATAAAACCCTCATCGTAAGTTGTATTGTTGACGGCAATGTCAGTTATAGACTTATTCGGTACACATTTGACGGAACAATCTTCCATGTAATCGCACATAGAACTGTACGACGTGTCTCCAACCTGGAAGGATTTTACTACCTGACCATCAGATAGCGTTTGCGACACCTTTGTATTCATGTTCTCCTGTGTAAAGTTACTTTGTTCACTGTTCAGAAGACAATCCACTGCGTTTTCTTTGAGAATACGAGAAACCTCGCCGATTTGACGGGCTTTATACTCGGCGAGACGGTAGATGTATAAATCAACGGCTTCGGTTTCACGGTCATGTAGCATTGTCCCGTGTAAAAATATCTCCACGTTTCTCTCTTCGAATGGAAGAAGCTGGTGACTGAATCCGCGAACCGCGCGCCCAATAATTTGTTCGATACGACTCATGGTGTACCAGGGTTCAAGTATGTGAACCTGGCGCACATTCTTCAGATCTATCCCTTCCGACGCAGCCTTCGAAATGAGCACAACCTTGATTTTTTCTCCGTTCATATTGTTATTGCTTGTAAGCATTTTGATTTCCTCCGCATTATTAGAGGATAATCGAATATCACCGCTAATAAGAGCGTACTTAGCAGGCGAGAACGTTTTAATTCCATCGCTTCCCTTAGGTGTCAATGTCAACGAATCAAGTGGGGTCGTGGGAGGGGTTTCAAAAAGAGACTTTCCGTTCGCCCGTGTGAACCCAAGCTCTTCGAGTGCGAGGGCCATAGGAATAAGACCCGAATCAATCCATTGCGAGTAGATAAGAACAATGCCAGTGGAATTCATGACCGAGTCGCAGATAGTCTTTATCTTATTGCTGTATTTGCCGATCTCGGCAGGAGAGAAAATCCGTCCGTATTTGTTGGTTTTGTATGAAAAAGATCCTTTCACAGAAGGACTGTAGCTTTCTACAAAATTCATGATTCGATTCAAACCCTTCTTACCTGTGAGGGATGATACGTCAAGAAACGTGTCTCCTCCCTCCCCGCCCTGTTGTTCATCTTGTTCATTCTGTTCATATTGTTCATAATGTTCACTAGCAATCGAGTTCTCGCTTGATGGTCTGGTAGTGAGTTCTACATGCTGAACCGTAGCATCTTCTTGTCTATCTGATAATTGTTCAGGCTCAGGCTCAGGTTCAGGCTCAGGCTCAGGCTCAGGTTCAATCCGTTTTATAGGCACACACTCTTCCTTCTTTTTATTAAATCGTGTACCGTTAGGACATCTCTTTCGTTTGGGTACAACAACAATCTCTTGCTGTTCGTCAACGGGTTGTTTCTGAAACGACTCTTTCAGCTCAAACTTGCCGTCTTCGGGTTCAATGTTGATATCAAGATCTATTTCTTTCGGTGGATTCTGGAATTCATCTACACCTTGCTCTTCCTGGACAACAGACATGTCTTTTCGGACAACCTCCATATTGGCGACAAACGCGTCAACCCCCTCCGCAGGATAAGTCATAATGAGAGACTCCAATGGATACTGAAGCAATGTGTAGTTGAAACTGTCAAGGTTATGAAACGCAGCCATTTCGTCTATAACATCCGTTTCCTGACCAGCTGCTCGGGTCTGCATTTTGTTGATCATTATTTTATATACATATGACTGGTATTCACCTATGTCTGTAAGATAGATCGTCTTCTTCATTGTCTTGAGTCTAACTGCTGGAGGTATATATTTACCATTCATCTGATAAGACGGATACGGTAACTCCATAAAACTATGTTTGGGACTGAATATATCTGGATATACTCGAAACGGGAACGTATATGGATTTTCGCCTCTGACATATGAAATATACCCCACAGATTTCCGTCTCAGTAGTTCTCGCCCTTCCTTTTTAAATTGTCCTTTGTTATCAAACACATCCTTGATATCGATGCGGCCGCGTCGATCGTTTATGTTCATCAAATTCAAAAGCCATATAATCTCACGAACGCTATTGTACATGGGTGTCGCCGAGAGAAGCAACAAACGAATGTTGTCAACATACTTCACTAATTTGGTAAGCTGATCGGCAACCTTTTTGTTCGCATTGTCTTGTGTTGTGCGTATATTATGAACCTCGTCAATCACAATAAGACGGTTGGAAAATTCATTTTTCAAGTTTCTGATAATCTGCGACTCTGTTATGTTAGGATTGTCCACGCCAGACACCTTTGTAATGAGATTTGAGAATCCTTCATATCCACGGAACAGGTACGATTTGTCAATCAGCGTCTTGATCTGGGATATAATCTTTTCACGCGGTATATTTTTCACGTTCGTCGGATTGATTTCCCTAATAAACTTGTCGCCTAAACACCCGTCCATTTTCCACAACCCGTTGACGAGCGCGAGTTTTCGTTCGTCAAACAACTGTAGACGAAAATTGTCCTGTACGTTGGGCGATGCGATGATCATGATGCGTTTCGTTACACCAATGTCCCGCAAATAACCACGCATTTCTTCTGTGATGCCGATTGCACTACACGTCTTCCCCGTTCCAAGTTGATGGTACAGTAACAGGCTGTTATAAGGTGTCTGAAACGACAAATAGTTCTTGACAAACATCTGATGCGGTGCCAACTCAAACGAGGCTGAACTTAGTTCGTCGGCACGTGATTTGATGTCGTATATTGTACCGTCGTACTGGTAGTCGTTAAATTCTTTCTTTGATGTAAGTTTGACATTAAAATTGGGGTCGTTTAGATCTGGATAAAGCGTGGTATTTTCGTCTGGATGGCTACCAAGATACTCATTCTCAGCGACCTCCTTTTTCAGCAACAACTTGTTACATTTTTTCGTATATAATTTGGTTTCATCGTCGCATTCTTCATCCTTGAATGATTGTGTTATTGTATTGTCCATGTGTGTATTATATATTATAAATATAATCTATATTCTTGTAACATGTTATATATATGTGTGAGGATCCTCTTTTTCTCTAAATTATAAGGACGTATATTATCAATACATTTTTCGTACGTCTTCCATTCGATCTTTGACACTTCACTCTTCTGGTAATTATCCATGACCGATTCGTTGATAGGGGGGTCCATATACGCCAAAAAATATTTGTGTTTGTAAGAACGGTAATTTGACCCGATGTATATTTCTTCGAATGGCATAATGTTTTCAACTATGCGTATAGTATCCTTTGAATATCCCGTTTCCTCCTCAAACTCCCGCACAGCACACTCAATATCTTTCTCTTGAGTATTTCGGCGACCTTTTGGAAATTCCCACTCCGTCTCGTGCCAGTGCGTATCGCTATTCCGAATCATATCGACAAGTGTATATGTTTTGGAGTTGATCGCAACACCGTTGCTGATGACATCAAATTTCTTGGACGAAATGGACTCCTCGCCTCGAAATTGATTTCCACCTGTTCCGCCCCACATATGTCTCCATAGGTACTCAAACGGTTTGTTCTTAATTCTGTCCTTTTCTGTATTGGACATTTCGTTGATTGTTTGCTGCAGTTGTTCGACGTTGTATGGAGAATATTTTCCGCGTATAAAGTCAATATACCCGAAACTGTCCTTACGACGTATCATAAGGAACTTGAGTTTGTTTTCGTGATAAGTAAATAGTATAATTCCGTAACTTGTTATTGGAAGTTTACAGTGGTGAAAAGAATGTCCTTGCTTTCCACAATTATTGCATTGATTTGGTGATTTGCTCATACTATATGTTAAAGTAGGCATGTTTTTATATGTCTTTTACTATAATGGGTTTAGATCCGTCTGTGTGGGGTCCACACTTCTGGTTCTTTCTACATACGATAGCATTGAACTACCCAAAATACCCTAACGGTGTCACAAAAAAAAAGTACTATGACCTGATTCAAAACTTCCATATGTTTATCCCTGTGGAAAAGCACGCCTCTGATTTTAGTAAGATGGTGACAGAATACCCAATTAGCCCGTATCTTGACAATCGCGACTCGTTTATTCGATGGACTCATTTCATCCACAATAAAATCAACGAGAAACTTGAGAAACCTAAGATCTCGCTCAGCAAATTCTATATACAGTATTACGATGCATACAAAACCAAAGAGGAAACGTTTGGAGAATATTACAAATTAAAGGGGAAACTCTTTTACATCCTTGTCTTCTCTCTTTTAGTTGGTGTCGTGTATTATTTGTATGACAAGTAAGATCATCCTCCACATTCCTCCACGTAGACATTAAAATATTCACTTATTATAGTATGCCACACATATATAATAAATCAAACAGGAACCGTGCTACAGTGAAGGGGCAGCGGAAGACCAAAAAATACAGAAAAAGAACGTCGGTCGTTGGAGGGGACGTGATTGGTAGTGGCGGTTTTGGGTGCGTATTTAGACCCGCGCTAAAATGTAAACGAAAGACAAAGCGTAAGGACCACAGTGTGTCCAAGTTGTTAACCAGACGCCATGCGAAAAAAGAATACGATATTATCAAGAGAATCCGCATCAAGTTGCGCGATATTCCTCATTACAGTGAGTACTTTCTCATTGATGGTGTTTCTACATGTGCTCTCGCACCGCTATCCGAGTCCGATTTATCTAATTTTGATGAAAAATGTAAGGTGATGAAAAAATACGACAACATTACGTCAAAGAACGTGAACGACAATCTTGCGAAACTCAGATCGCTTGAGCTGCCTGATGGTGGAATAAGCCTGGTAGCATATTACGCAAACATGAAAGACATGGGCGATTTTCAATTCATACACGACCAACTCACCAACCTGTTAACACACGCAGTTGTTCCAATGAATGATCGACACGTCTATCACGCTGACATAAAAGAAAGCAACATTCTGTTTAATCTTCATACGCAAAAGATCGGCCTGATTGACTGGGGTCTTTCTTTCTATACAAAAGGAGGGAGGATACCGAAAATTATAAAAAACAAACCACTTCAATACAATCTCCCATTCTCCGTTGTACTTTTCAACAAGACGTTTGATGCCATGTATTCTACCTTTACCAGAACACACAAGTCGCCTACCATGCGCGACCTGACCGTGTTTGTAGAAGACTATCTAGACGCATGGATCGACAAAAGAGGGGCGGGACATATGGGGGTAATGGATGACATATGGAAGGCCGTATCAGACGACGACGACGTCGACGTGCTTCGCGTGATTGTTGTTCCGTATTTAGCCGACATTTTGTACAACTACACCACCAACGGGAGGTTTCACAAGACCGCTTACTTCAACGAAACCTTTCTCCCCAATTTGGATATATGGGGACTCTTGATGTCATATTCTACGGTTCTTGAACACAACACATTTGCGCGACAGTCTGCATTGGCGAACATATATATAGAGTTTCTATTATCTACGGCATCGTCCCCGATCAATGTAAACAATCTGGTCTCCAGATTGAAGTATATTTAGTCCTAGTATAACAACACACCGCAGGGTTGTTATATTATTGGTAATGTGGAAAACATGTTGAAAAATAGTATCTGTAAAAGGTATGTTTATCATACTGAACAATCGACCAGATAGACTAGGGTCGAATCTAACGTGGTATATTATGCAGATTATATACGCCCATCATAAACAGTATTTCATTCACTACCATGGTTCTCCATTCGAATCGAGCGTGTTTGTTCAAAGTATCAAGCAGTATATAGACAAGTACAACTACGACCTAGGAGAGAAACTTGGTAGCCACGACCACCTATACACTGAATACTTTATAGAAAAAAGCGAGCAGGACTGGCCTGGAAACAACATGATTGTGAGCAAGGAAATACAATGCGACCTGGTCAGTTATTTTCGCAACCACATTCTTCCTGATTTTCTCCATATTATGAAACAGTTTCTCCCGTCGCCCGATCCTGTCTGTGAGGCGACATCATTTCCTCGCGCCAAGACGATAGCTGTTCATCTGCGACTAGACGACGTGGTTACACGTTCCCCGTACAACGGTATATATTCAACCGAATATTATAGAGAGCGTCTAGAAAGCGGATCGATCGCAATTGACCTGGAGGACGAACGACGATATTTTGAACGAAGAGGCATCTCTGTACCAGGATGGGGGAGGGAATACAATCCATACGACTGCCAAGCGCCTATACCCGAAAAGGTGATAGATACCTATATCCAATTAGCACGACAAAAGTATCCGGACCACGAGGTTGTTCTTGTAACATCGCCCATCAGTACCCCGACCCTTCCTTACAAGATAGTTCGGAGCCCTGACACAGATACGGATCTTCACATACTCGCAAAGGCGGACGTCCTCATTTGTTCAAAGAGCCTCTTTTGTTTTACGGCCGTTTATTTCAGCGAGGCCACCGAAATATTTATGCCTATGTGGGGTCACATAGCCGGAACAGGACTCACCAGCAAATATGACGCTACGCAGAACATTACATATTTGTATTAACCCGACATTGATATCGTGTATTTAGATAAATAGATGGATAGATGGATAGATGGATAGATAGATAGAATAAAGAACGGCATTTTATATAGACATAGTATATGAGATTTGAGCTTGTCATTATTCTGGTTACTGGATTTTTTATTTATAACACTTACCACGACAACAAATATACAAAAATATTATATGCTGGAAAAAAATATTACCAGATGGCCTTCTACGGAGCACTAGGACTGGGTATCTATCTCATGATGAAACGAAACCCCGCGGAATGTAAGACTATGTTACATCATGCGAACAACGTGGTAAAATACATGCCTATTAACAAATCAGGACTCAATATGATTAACCCTATCTTGGACTTCACGACAGGCCACCACGACGCACAGGATCAATCCGACCAAACGGGACATTTTATGAACTCATTCACAAACGCAAATCATCTGGGAGAACAGCGTATTTTGAATTCTGGTAAGAAGGCGACAAAACGCTCGGTAAGCGAGACAAAAAAGAAATTCGTGGCATCACAACAAAACTGGAAATGCGGGGACTGTCAGTGTCAATTAACCGCGTGGTTCGAAGTGGACCACGTCCAGCGCCTTGAATATGGTGGTAACAACGAGGTTGGGAATTTAGTCGCTCTTTGCAGAGAATGTCATGGAAAGAAAACAGCCATGGAAAACATGTGACACGTCGCGAGAAAATAACAGGCCATTTTTATTATTGTTATATATTAAGAATGATTGATAACAATACCGACGGAGATGTCGACAAAAAAAATACCAACTGGCTCTCTATCACCCCGCAGGGAATTGCTACACTCGCTATCGTCGGTATTATGGTGGTTCTGCAGAGAGTGAACCCCTTCCTCAAGTTCACGCGAACCATATTGTCAGCACAACGGTACCTGTATATTACCTTATTCGCACTGTTTATCGTACTCGTGTCATTACTCTACGCGTATGATCCGTTTGGATTTGTACAACCATACTGGGGTATATTCACACCGATCGTCATATTTTTCGGCACATTTTTGTTCGCCGTCGTGTTGTGGTATACCCTTCAATTCACAGATAGCGATGTGTTCCAGTCAAGACAGGACGCCAAACCTACACCGATTATCAGTTTTTTCATAAAACTGGGCATTCTTCTTGGGTCCCTTGGAATGTCGGTCGCGCTAATTACATGGATAGTGATAAATGTGAACAAGCTATCGGGTTCTCCTGCGTACGTTGCGTCACTAATAATCAATGTTCTACTGACCGTGGCAATTTTAGGGTTTGTCTATAAAATATTGAGCAAGAGCTCCATTCTTCAGAGCTCGCCGTACACAAGACTGATTGTAAACGCAATTTTGTATATTCCGTGTGTGTTTGTGAACATAGTGGATTTTATTGTCAACACGTACTACGCTGAAAAGAACAGAACAAACCGATCGGAGATACTTATCAGCGCGCTGATCATAGTCCTGTTTGCGTTGTATTTCATTGTCCCCTACGTTATCCATACCGTTTACAGAAAACTACAGGGTGGAAAACTCCTCCTGAACGAACCTGTTTCCACCACAACCAAAACAGTTCTCGCAAATTATCAAGAACTCAACAACATTCCATTGGACGAAGTGGATATTGATTACACCTACAATTATGCCATCTCGTTGTGGAGCTATGTAAACGCAATACCCGCGACGAGTAGGTCGTCTACTGAATATACTCCTATATGTGATTACGGAGGAAAACCCACTGTGTTGTACAAGGCAGACACAAATACATTGATGATCACCGTGAAATTGAAAGAGCTCACGCCCGCAATCATCTCAAAGGGGAATCTGGATGTGGACGACTATGGCAATGTGATCATATATAAAATGGAAGACATGATGTTACAAAAGTGGAATAACATTATCATTAACTACCAAGGCGGTATTATGGATATTTTCTACAACGGCGATTTAGTGAAATCGGTGAGAAATATTGTGCCTTACATGTCGCTTGACGTACTCAGTGTTGGAAACGCAAAAGGGGTAAATGGTCAGGTGTGTAATGTCATGTACTATGACTATGCGCTCGAGATAGACCGAATCAAGTATCTGTACAATTCGGTGAAGAGCAGCAATCCTCCCATTCTTCCTTATTCGGATACGAACAAGACTCTTCTCAAGTAAATGGACGTATTATGTGAAATATATAAAAAATGTTTTCATATAATATAAATGGAGTGGCAAACTATACTATGGGCTGTAATTGTCCTTGTGTTATTATATATTATTTACTCATACGTGACACGCGACATCAATATGCTGAACAAGAATGTCACCACGGGAAATACAATGGTCACTGTGTCTCCCGCAGCAACGTCGACTGTAATGGACTCGTCCAATTTCACCTATTCCGCATGGTTTTATATAAACGACTGGAATTATAAATATGGCGAGATTAAGGAACTAATTGCCAGGTCAAGTACCGCGCCAACTCCCGGGACCACTGTGGAGGGTATGACAAGCATCGGGTCAAATATGGACGACATTTCGGCAAAACAGCCCTGTCCATTTGTCATGTTTGCACCCAAAGAAAACAATCTAATTATCGCGGTGACATGTTACACCAAGGAGTCGACAAGCGACGTGGGCGTCGTCCATTATGCTGAGGTTGCTAACATTCCTATTCAGAGATGGGTGAACCTTTTCTTTAGCGTATATGGTCGCACATTAGATATATACATTGACGGAAAGCTAGTTAGAACAGGCATTTTACCTGGTCCTGCAAAAATAACCCCTAACGCCAATATCTACCTCACACCTAACGGAGGATTCAATGGGTGGACCAGCAAGCTACAATACTGGAATACCGCATCGAATCCTCAAGCGGCATGGGACACCTATGTGGATGGATACGGTGGAGGCCTGCTGGATAACTTGTTAGGAAAATACAAGGTGAAGGTATCCCTGTTGACAGACAATAAAGAGACTGCTCAGTTTACTCTGTAAATCAGCATTGACTAATCCGCTCACCCTTTATTAATGACATAATTCGTGTGTCATTAATTTGTTAGTAGTATATATAGTATGGATTTATTTAGTAACAATGATAGTAACCAGTTTTCAATAGCAAATATTCAGAGCGGAACACAGGAGTTCTTGAACTCTAACAGTCTCATTGCGCGTCTGTCCTTTGTATTGCTTCTGCTTCTTGTATTTATATTGCTGTTGCGTGCCGGAGTCTCTCTTCTTACATGGTGGTATTCTCCTCCAAAAGACGTGCATTTTATGGATGGCATGCAGGCAGGCAACCAGATGAGACGGTATATACAGGACCCGTCGCAAGATGGATCAAAACTCGTTGTTCGGTCAAATAACGAAGACCAAGGAATTGAGTTCACGTGGTCCGTTTGGATATATATAGACGATATTTCCAGTGGAGCGGGTAAATATAGACATATCTTCCATAAGGGCGATAGTCCAGAGAAGGTCGGCGACGACGGAAAAATATACCCTAATAACGCACCAGGGTTGTATATTGCCCCCAACACAAATGATCTGTATGTTATTATGAATACCTACAACAACTACAATGAAGAGATTATGATTCCCGGTATTCCGCTCCAGAAATGGGTGAACGTGGTCATTCGATGCAAGAACATTACGCTGGACGTCTATATCAACGGCGTGATTTCCCAGAGCATCTTATTGGATGGTGTTCCGAAACAGAATTTCGGAGATGTCTGGGTGGGTGCGAACGGCGGGTTCAGTGGATACGTGTCGAATCTTTGGTATTACGACAATGCTCTCGGCGCGTCTAAAATAGCCGACATCAGCAGGAAGGGACCCAATCGCACTATGCTCGGGGCACAGGGCATCGAGGACAAGAAGAAGGACTACCTCTCTTTGCGATGGTATTTCTCTGGAAGTCGAGACATGTACAACCCGTAATATTGTATTGTTGTAGATATGCTGTAATAGTTATTTGTGAGATAGAGATTGATTATGATATGTTTTTTAAATATATCACAATCCATTAAGACTGGCGTGTAGTGTGAGACGGCGAATTATTATATAGTATACGTATATACAAGTAAAATGGCTTGTTTTTCACCAAACGGACAGCCCCCCAACCCGACACGTGTATGGAGTCGGGTCCAAGGAAGATGTTCTACTGAAGTAGCCACTACGAATTCACCCATCGTCTATTTTCCACTTACCAAAGAATTCATACCCATTCAAGAGGCTGCTCTTAGATATCGTATGATACAAAAAGGAAATGTGCTTCAATATAAGAAGAACAGCAGCGATCTTACCAAGAAGCAGCGCTATTCTCTCATTGCGTCAGGGCAGTGGACAAATCGACATTCTACCTTTGCGACCCAGACGGTAGATTACACCAACCCTAATACCAAAGGGTTGAAGCGAGTTAATTATACAACGATCTATGCAGATGACGGTAGCCCAGCAAATCTACCCGTGACTTGTCCCCAGTCTCCGTCCGTTGTTATTCCGCAACGACTCCCTGTGAAGACACCTCCGACTAACCAGAATACCGATTCAAGCACAATATACATTCCCCAGAACGAGAATTCCCAAGTGAATCCTGGATATCCTGTATTGTGTCCACAATACGTTAATCCTGCCGAAATCATTGTACCAACACCTGTAATAGAAACCCCCGTAAAACTACCCGAAAAGGAGGAACCTGAAGTGAACGTTGTTCTTCCATATGTGAAACCATCGACACCTGCTCCGGAACGAGAGGTTATCCCAGATGGCGGAAATTTTGTATGCGTCACCGAAGATATATGTGGGAACGTCACGCTTTCGGGACAACAACAATACGCGCCTCCGAACTACTGTAATCCCACCTCTGCGTCAGATGTTCCTGGAAAAATTCAGAACCTTTGCTACAACTCGCTGCGACTATCGCCATACTATCCTCGACAGAGGTACCAAATGGGTAACAGTGGCGACAAGTTCCCCACGGGCTACAAGTTTACATAATTGCGATGATACTTATGCGCATACACGTTGTCTCACGCCCGCAGATTTGGGTTTACACACACGTCGTGTGTCGGAAATATGTCTCCAGACATACATTTGTCTGCCTCGCCTACGCGACTACAACTTCTATACCCAGAATACGTGCCGATGTAACACCACCCACTTTTGTTCGTCCCTGGGCTCGCCTTGGGTGCGCCGCTGAAAATGTCATTGGGTTTGTATGCACCTGCCTTTTCCAGTTCGTCTGAAGTTGGTTGCGTATTGTTTATGGACCTTTTCAACTCTGACGACTCGATACTCGTATCCAGATCATTTTCATCTTCAGATAAGGCGCTTGCTTTTGTTATGGGTTTCTCTCCATTCTTCGATTTTTTCCCACCGGACACAGACTCGCTTGGTTGTACCCCCGCTGCGTCATCCTCCTCGTCATCAAGCAGATGCTCGACTTCCTCGGCACCTTCACCCACCTCCCTTGCTACTGATTGGGTCCCTTTTGCGGCAACTCGCCCAAGATCCTTGCCCTGTTCCACCGCACCATAGCCTAGCATCTCCAACAAACTTGCCCACCATCCCAGTATTTTCTCCCATACAGGAAACACCGCATTCCCTATAGCGTCTGTTCCTTTCCCTAAATATCCGAAAACATTAAACCCCGCGTAGTGTGCCACCAACACAATCACACCAATCAATATGACCCCGTAGAGAACAACGGTGGTTGTATCTTTATCGGGTTCAGCGAACGCGTCATCGCTCGATTGAAACAATTGCGCGGGTGTATTGTTAGAAATTGGTTGCGTATCCATTATACTAAAAATACATATATTAAATTTCTGAGATATATGTATTTTGTAAATCAATTATCGTTTCATTTGAATGTGTATAGATATAGGAACTGGTTCAGACCACTTAAAATCTCGTCTCTTATGTTAAACAGATCGGTATTTGACATCTCTTTCAGAGCCGCGTGTTTATCCAGACCAACCAGATAACTCTTGTACGAGTCAATCTCCTTCTTGAACTCCGCATGGGTCGCACAGTCCTTTAATCGAATAGATGTCGTATTTAATTTAATCCTATTTTGGGCCTTGCCCAGCAAAACTTCCACGAATGTGTCGATGTGGGTGTTAAGACTGGCGTACAAGTCGTCTGTCGCCTTATGGGTTGCGTAGCTGTATGTTCTCCAGTGATACAACTTGATGGTGTTTAGCATTTGAAGAAATTTCACCACTATCTCTTTCTCAAATTTCACAAGTGCCTTGGACGCACCTCCACGTTTTAAGGTGCGTCTTCGCATCTTTATTGATCGACGACGCGTCTTCATACAATAGTTACACATTATTTTTTGTTAGACGGTAAACTTGTTGTTCATCATTTCCTGCAGCTTGTCCAGTTTTTCGATTGATTTTTCTAGACTACTTTGTTTCACGTTCGCAACAGTATCGTCAATCGACGGCGTCCGTTCTCGCACCTTTATCTGTTTGTAAATGGTATGTATGGACGAGGCAACTGATTTTATTTTCTCCTTGGTATTGGTTGATATCAGTTCGCCCCCAAGCGTTACCTTGTCAACGAGCAACGAAATTGCCACATACATGAGAAATCTGCGTTTGCGAAACACCCCGTTGCTATATTTCAGGGCGTATATGTTCATAAGCGAATGTATCAGTTTTTTGACACGCGGATTTCTATGAGTGTTTGCGGCGTGTATGAATATGTTCCACACCATCCAGTCTACGTGCCTTTTGTGCTTTTCGTCCACCTCTACAATGTCTCTTCTTACACATACACATGTCTCTTTTTTGGACTGGCATATGCGTTTGTATGACATAATCCATTCGGTCCAGAAACACGCAGACATTAAATTCTTTCCTGTACTGGAAACACTATACGACAATTCGTTTACGGCGATGTAGAGTTCCTTGGGATCATCTGTTTTGAAGGTTTCCGTCGCATAGGATACATCAGGCGCCTTCAGTTTGTTGGTTATATTCGTCATGACAAAATACGTTTGATCTATTTTCACTTCTTCAAACGGGTGTCGTGTAGGCGAATCACATAACACACACATTATTTCAGAGAACAGTCTCCGTACCCGTTCGTTGTTCCGCATCGCAAGGTCGTTTCCAGCGTACCCTGATCGAGCTATTTCACGGAAGGTGTTAATTCTGTGTTCGATGTAGACACACATCTCTGGATGTCCCAACTGAACAAACTTGCTGTAAAACGTGATGATGATATCCCATATATCTATATAGTGACCAGAACACACAAGTTCGGCGCACCAGTAACAGGCTGGTTCAATGAGCGACTCACGTAAACTCTTTAGTAGTTCCTTCTTTACTTCGGACTTTTTAAATTCCGAGAAGGTAGTTCCTGAAAACTCTTTTGGTTCACGTATATCATTTATTTCACATTCATCGTTCATTAATTAGGGCGAATACAAAAAAAATATGAATATAACATATACAATGAGCAAAAAAAATACAATGACGCCTTGTGCAGAGTTGTCTATATGGGCAAGCATCCTTGTTGTATTGGCACTTACCCTGTTAATTGTTGTGATATTCAATTACGCTACACGGGGTATGTCGAGCAATACGGAAGGATTCGAGCAAAGGGACAAACTGGTCATTAAAGAGGGTCCTGAATTGTTTGACGATTTTTACGTGAACGTGTACGACGAACTTGTGTTTAACCAGTTAAAGAATGAGTACGAGGTGGGGGAAATTATGAACGCAACCAAACCGACAACCGAAAGCAGAATCCTGGACATTGGTAGTGGAACGGGTCATCATGTAGCTCTATTTTCCGCACAGGATCTGAATACGACTGGAGTGGATGTTTCACAGTTTATGATAAATAAAGCAAAAGAGAACTATCCCGATGAAAAGTTTATCAAAGGCGACGCAATGAACACTGGATTGTTTATGCCCAATACGTTTACACATATAACATGTCTATATTTTGGCATCTATTATTTTAGAGACAAACGCCAATTCTTTAATAATTGTATGAAATGGTTGATGCCTGGAGGGTATTTAGTGGTTCACCTTGTTGACCGAGACCAGTTTGACCCCATTCTTCCTCCATCAAACCCATTAATTATTGTATCTCCTCAGAGATACGCATCCGAGAGAATAACGCAATCAAAGGTAACATTCAACAATATGGACTATATAGCGAATTTCGATATGGTACCCAACTCGGACACCGCTGTATTCAACGAAAAGTTTCGCAATAAAACGGATAACAAAATGAGGAAAAACAAACACGTATTTGTGATGGAACCCGAGAAATCGATCGTGGAGCTGGCGAAACAGGCCGGGTTTCTTGTACAAGGTAAGATCGATCTATTGAGGGTCGGATACGAGTACCAGTATCTATATATATTTGTGAAACCAACGTAGCGTGGTTTAGATGATATACGAATTATAATACGGATGTTTCATAAAATAATATTGTACTTATATATAAATGTCTACCACAAGAGCGTTTACTTTTCATTATGGTGTCCCCACCATTAAACTAATTGATGTCACTGATAAGGTATATAGTACTCTCGTAAAAGATGGAAAGTTAAGCATCGAACATACTGTCAACTTAGACGACCATTTTGGCGATCCTGTCTATGGCGAGGTTAAGAAGCTGGTTGTCTGTGACGTGACAACGGGAGGCGTTGTTGCTGAACATTGGCAGCGTGCTCACATAAGTGTGGACAATGTATTAAAGGCCGCTCCTGCTCCTGCCGCTAAGCCTGCACCTGCTCCTGCTCCTGCCGCTAAGCCTGCTCCTGCCGCTAAGCCTGCTCCTGCTCCTGCCCCTGCCGCTAAGCCTGCTCCTGCTCCTGCTCCTGCACCCGCAGCTAAGTAATTCTTTCATCAACATACCAATAACATATTCTCGTAGAATGAATATGTTATTCTCACTCAAAGGTCACCTTTTTCGCCAAATCTGAACCAATAACAGGAAGAAATACATTAAATAGCCGTCTAACAACCACATTTGTGTTTTTCACCTTTATGTATTCCAGATTCGAAATGTAGTTGTTATTTATCAATTCAATCAGATTTCGTGTAAGTTGTAACTCCATCATATGGTGCGTCTGAAACCCCGAAGCATCGATTATCCATCCCCACTTATCATTAACATGTTTTGACATCATACCCTGAAAATGTACCATTATGCCATCGTTATCGTTATACTTGGTCGCTTCGGAAGGATTCGTGTAAAACACACTTACATTATTGATATCGCACAATTTTGAGAACGAATGGCTTCCTGGGTCCATATGACAGGTTAAACATATGTCACGCATATCCATTATAAAAAAGAAGATAAAATGTTATCCATCCAAACCCAGCGATTATTACGGTTATCTGCCTATAAACCCGAACATCCATTCTTTTGATTCGCACAATACCGAATTATTCTTGTTTTCATATGTTCATATACTCTAACTGTCATCATGATACCCGTCTCGTATTCAAGTATCGCTATCATTGGCGCGTCTTTTTGCGTGTTATGTGTTATGGTAGCGTACATATATCTTAAACTCTCCTATGGGTTCTGGTTTTATCAACCAGTATTTCACCTATACGATTTCTACTACTACCTTTTTCCATGCGGAATAGTGGAAAAACAACTCCCCGATAAAAATAAATTCACCAATTTGACAGACATTGATATGCGCGTCTTTAGCGACGTCCAGGCAAACCACTTGTTCTCGCAGTTTGTTTCCTTTATCGGTTCCCATTACATGCGCAACCAATCGAACAATTTTGTTCCAAGCGTAGACGACACGTCACCCTACTTTACAAATCATAAACATTCATGTTTCATAAGCTATTACTACAAAAATCAATTACTACAAAACACAGCCAATACTGCCGTTGTTTCTCGGAAACAAATCATCGGAACCATGACAACCAGACCGGTTCAAATCGAAATAAGGAGATCTTCTACAGATGTTTCGAAAATGTACGCATACTACGTAGACTACTTGTGTGTCCACCGCGACCATCGCAGCAAGGGGGTCGCTCCTCAACTTATTCAGACGCACTATTATCATCAGCGCCGCCGGAATCCAGCCATCCATGCGAATTTATTCAAACGTGAAGGCGAACTTACTGGCATCGTACCGTTGTGTGTATATTCGAGTCTGGTGTTTGATATACTGTCAGTCGTATCACATCACGAAATACCGCCCATTTACAAACGCATACGATGTACCTCCCAAAATAGTCAGTATCTTATCGACTTCGCAAAACACGTAAAGGGGCAATTTGACATAACCATTTGTCCAGACCTGTCCAATCTCCTGGATCTCGTGAACAGTGAAACTTACTACATAGATTACATCGTTGATACCACACAGAATAACGATATAATTGCATGCTACGTCTTCAAAAAGACGTGCGTCACCATCGACAAAAAAAAGAATGTTATCGCGTGTATTGCGAGTATACGCACACCAGAATGTCCACTTTCCATATTTATTGACGGGTTCAAGGCGTCACTGACGACTTTTTTAAACGCCTATACATCTTTGATCATAGAAGAACTGTCCCACAATGCCGAAATATCCAATAATCTGAAATCAATCGCCGCTCCACAATGTATATCTCCTACCGCGTATTTCTTTCACAATTTTGTATATCCGACTTTCTCACCTTCTAAGGTATTCATTTTGGGCACATAATTACCGTTTGTATTTTCCAATACGCGTAAAGGAATCAACAAGAAAAATCACGAATATTCCTAAAAAGGAGTACAAAATAACCTCTTCGGTCACAGACCCAGATCGTTCGTCTTGCTGCTCCTCCAGTAAATGAATCATGTAGTTCAGTTTCTCTAACAATACTCCGCTTTCTCCTCCAATTGGTATCGTAGATGGGTAAGCGTTATAATAGGGTTTGTTTACAGATGAACCATTGGCCGCTTGTTGATTGGGGTAATTGGGTATGAATTTTTTATAGTACTCTTCGTTTGATGTCTGACTACCATAGTTGTCATCAAATCCATTCATTTCCAAAGACGTGTCGCTGTATTCTACTGCTTGGTCTGTTCCTGTACCTAAACGTTTGTCCGACCCTTCGCGCAAATATTTCGATACAGGACTCTCTTTGACGTCGGTCGTTCTCTCCACGCCAGACGATACGGGTGGTTCCGGTGGGCGAAAATCACCCATTTCCGAATCTCCGTCGTCTGATGGACTATTGTGTAATGTTTGGAGCAGATTGTTCATCTTATCAGTATCCACGTCTTTTTCGACCCGATACCGCTTTTGTGTTTTGTTATGACTCGATGTTCGTTGTTTCCCCTTTTCAGAATTAATTGTATAATTAGTATCATCGTTGTATGGAGCAGCGCTCATTGCTAAAGACATTCTCTTAATAAAAATTAAGATAATAATTTACAGGATATCACTGAAATAGGGGGTTTATACAACATATCCTCCTAACGCCCCCTCGAATGACTTATTAATCGATGCGATGTGGGTCATTTTCTTGACAATTGCTTCACATACGTCGGGTTTATGGTGAAGAGCTGCCTGGTACTGGCACCGTAACGTGCTGATGTACAACCCGTAGTCCATTTCCTCATCCAGCATATAGTTTTCCACGGAATAAATCATGTTGCTTGCACAATCGTATGCGTCGCGGTAGTAGCCGTGGTTCATCATGTTCAACAGAATGGTGCTGTATACGTAATGATAATTGTTGGAGAGATGGATGAAATTATTGAGAATTTGTCCATAATCGCCATATGACTTTTCAATGTCGTCATAATACTCGTCGAGTACTTCTAGGTAAAACATTTCCTCACCATGTCCGTAGCCAGCACATGTTGTATCGCGCACAATATCCTTCAGTCTGGTCAGGATCTTCCTTCCTACATTCACTCCACAGGTAAAAAAACATCCGCTTACAAGCCACCTATACGTTTCATAATACTCTCGCTTCAGATCCATGTTCTTGTATTTTTTATCGACGGTCCCCATGATTTGTATGTGAAACTTGTCCTTGTTTACATGATTCAATACGTAGGGAATTCGCGAACTGTTATAGCGATAACATATTTTATTTGTACTATCGTCCACGTGTAAGTTGGAGTCGACCCATGCAAACATCGATGTCTGGAAAGGGTTCATATCCATACCTCTGAGGACAAAGTCGAATTTATTAGCACATAATAAGTGAGACTCGGCACATGTTCTTGCGTCACGCGTCGGCCAGTATTTATCTCGGTTTTCCTTAACCTTCTGTGTAAATTGGGCAGACCATAGCTCCTCATATTCTTGGGTTACGAAGGTTGTCATAGCATCGTATGCGTAAGAGGTTCGCCGTTCTTTGATGATCTCGATCATCTCTTTATTGCCAAATACAATGAGATACACTGGAAGTTTTAGAATGGAATCGATACCCTTCAAGGCCTTTTCAGGCGTTCTCACATGGGTGTTGTATTTGGATAGATCAAAACAGGCAGTAACAAGTGTACAGTCGGGCATACGCATGGTTGCTAATTAGTATTAAATACACTTTATATCATTATAATTTGTGAACATAATATAGAAGTCATGTCTTTTCTACAGATATTCACTATCATCGCCGTTTTCTTGGTCCTGGCAAGTCTGTACCAGGACGTAAACTATATGTCTTGTAAAAACTATATAAAATGTATCCAGCACACCGCATCGGGAAGAGTGATCATACTCGCACTGATCGTTGCGCTGTCCGTAGTAAATAAATACCTTGCTGCGGCGACCATATTGTTCCTGTCGTTCTTCCTATTCGATCTACACGAAGACTATGGAATTTTCGACACGTATAATTGTAAGGTCATAGACAGCAATGTAACGGTGGATAATGGAATTACATCACGTCTGGAGGAGAAGCTACTTAAGAACAAAAACAAGGATGACGTCCTTCCACGAGACGGAGAAATTATCAGCACACCGTCCAGTGTGCTTGTAAACGAAAGCGATGACATTCCAATGATTGATATTAAGACTATTGGTAACGTGAAATTTGAGTACTCGTAAACAGTCCATATAACCACAATACATGCGACGACAACGCAATAAAAATGAAAAGCTTTCCTCGTCTATGATGATTCTACAAGAAAACAATGAACAACCATGAAGTATATGTTTGAAGTAAAGACAACCTGTAGCAAACCGTTCTATCTATCGGTGAGCGAAGACACACCGCTATACGAGTTGCATGATATGATATTGAACGATGTTGAATATAATACGATACTCATGAAAACCGATGTACTCGATGTATTTATACCTCGCGGAGATGTATGTATATCCATTACAAAATCCAACAACACCATCCAGTGGTTTATCCAACAACATGGGTCGATATTCACCGAACACAAACAGGCCTACGACAACGGGTTCTATTGTATTTATGTGATTGATAACACCTATGTTGAAAAAATAAAAACAAATCACGAGGCGCCGATTTACAACGACGTGATTCCTCCCCCGAGCCAGCAGGGGGGTGGGCTGAAAAATATACTAAAATCGACAATTGGTCTTGTTACCGGATCATATGTATAGGTACAGGTAGCATATAGATTGCGATCGAAACACGAAAATGAAAATAGAACATAGATCTACCAACCATGTTCTATTTTCTTTGCTAACTATATAGATAAATAGATAGATGTCAGAAACAAAAACCAGACTTAAGGGGATTATCGCCGAGACGACCAAACAACCGACCATCGTCAATGAGACCAGTCGATTCGTGGTAGTGACCTATTGGTGGGGACGGGGCAACTTCAACGCTAACACCGCGCGTCCATGTATGTTTTTTTACGAAACCTTCGTGGACAAAGTGATCAAGTATGTCATTCGGTTCTTCGTGGAACTACATAGCTCCAGCCAGACAAAAATTAATATTTCTGGTCCCGACGAGGTGCTGGAAAATTTCCTCGAGCATGTGAAGCGAACCAAATCATATCGTAATGTGATTACCAACATTACCAAGGATTATTACTATGAGTTGTACCAAGACATCGGACTGCGCGACATGAAAGACCCTGAGATTTTTTCAAAGGCGACACGTATCATCGAAACAATGAAACAGGAAAACAAAACGCCACAAGGATACACACTTCGACCCGAGAACGATGCAGAGCAGGACTTTTTCGACATCGGACTCGAGATTATCCGACTGAACAAACAGGAGATATTTGACATATTCGCGACAGGCACTCAAGTCAATACCATCAAAAAACTATATTTGACAGACGACCAGAAACCGTCGACCGAAATAACAGATGTGTTGCTGGAAACAATGCGGAGCGCAATTGACGCCAAGACGAAACTCACCGAGAAGATCAAGTCCAATTTAAAGGTGAAACAGCAGATATCATTGCCAACACAGACCTATGAAAATGTCAATATCTACGATATTCTCAACTTGCGGTTTCGGTTCAGAGACGCCATGAAATACGAAGACATGATTGCCAAGTGGGAAGGCGAATGTGCCAAATTCAACTGTAACCACCTGGCAGTGGAATACCCCGAGTTCGCACAGCCAGGCGGCTACCAGATGGCCATCAACGCCAAGCCCGATTTCATCAAGAAGGCGCTGGAACTGTGTAAAGACAGACCCGTGCTCTACATCGACGGCGACATGTTCATTCGCCAGTACCCCCTGATTTTCGATATGGAAGGAGTAGACTACATGGGACGAGGCTGGTGGATGGACCCCCGCTCCAGTTACATGATGAAGGAGAGCATTACCTACGACCCGTATTTGTTCGAAACGTCGGGAGGGATCATGTATTTCTCTCAATCATATGAATCCAAAAAACTCGTGGACGCTTGGATCGACGAATCGGACAAAGATCGCAACGCAGGCAAGGCCGACGATCGCATCATTTCCCTTATTTTCAACAGCAAGAAGTTCCTGCTCAACATGAACATTGTCCAGCTACCCATCGAGTATTTGTGGCTTACACTAGACTACGACGAGAGAATGTTGGCGGACGTGTATGACTGGGAGGAGGACGAAATGAACTCCACCATTATCGTGGAACATCCCGAATGTTTGACCAGCGAAGAGACCGCATCGGGGGCAGGGGCTTCCAGCGACCGTACCCCCAAATACTATTCGTTCATCAGCGATGAGGAGCACGCATTGCAGCCTGTTTCAGAACAGGTCTACGAATACTTGATGTTCCCCAACAAAACCATGACAAAGGCGTTCGAGTGGTATTACAACTACATGAAGAAGACCACCTACATAAATGACGGCAACGCCTATTTGGTCGAGAACAAGATGGTGTTTCCCGACAATCCTTCCGCAAACGAACACCCGTTGTACATTACAAACTACGACAACAAGTTTGGTGACAAGAATCAATTATCGGACAGCAATTTTGGTGTCATGAACAACGAGATTGACGAGAACTATCTACAAAACAAACTGACAATGCCTCCGTCACCGGGAAGCATCGTGGAGATACCCCAGGAAATTATACCGGGACAAGAATACGAGATACCCATCATCATGTCTCTTCTCAGCAAGGGGCATAGCGTGTTATACAAACCCACAAACTGTTCACCGTCGTGCTACACCGATATCGTGACAGATAAAAAGAACAACAGACTGGACCTCGTGTTTTTCCCAATGGTCAACAAGATGAAACATATATTAAAACCGGTCATTGATCTCACACAGCCGGTATTGTTCCGACATCAGTCGGAGAGCAAAGATATGATGATTAATACGCTGTCCATTTTTTCATCCCTCCAGGACATGTCGGATACGTTTGCGTATGGTTCTTACCACATTATCTCGCGAATCCGTGTGGGTTATGTCTTCAAACCCAAAAACAAGGGGTCTGATCAGAAACAGCAATCGCAAGGACAGAAAGGCGGTAGAGGACTCAGTGATGAAGAACAGACGAGATTTGTAAAGGAGTATATGGAAGGTAAAGAACTCATGTACGGAGGACAAAAAGGAACGAACAAACGCAGACCAAGAAGAAAGACTGTCAAACGTACACCTAGAAACAGAAGAATGGTACCAACAACAAGAATCAAGAGGAGGCGCCGTTCCCACCAGAGAACCCGCCGCATCTCGAAGAGAAAACGGAACAAGACAAGAAAGAGCAGACGACACTAACTAACTAACTATCTAACGACATACTTAGATAACTACGTAAAATCGAGATTCCACTTTGATACTTTTTTACAGGTATCGAGAATGAACTCGTCAGTTATGTTTTCGTTATAGGACGCATGTTCGAAGTCGACCACCCACATTGTTTCTTCATCCTTATCCACGATGAAATTGTAGCCCGTGATATCAGGATACTCTATATTGCGATAGGTCAGACTTACCACAATATCACTTATTTGAGCTCGTATATGCGGAGGAACGCCGTCGATTGATTCGCCGTACATATCCGACACACTGAACCCATTTATTCTCTGCATCTTCATCGTTTTCTCCGCTTCGTTGTAGCTAACAATACGTGGCATCTTGACGATCCCCAGATTATATACATACTTGTGCATTTTGTATTCTTTATACGACACGTCTTGCTTTATTGCGTACTTAGGCGTTAAATGGACACTTGGCATGAGTAACGGACTTATTGACCAGACAGACTCGCGGAGTTACGTTTCATTTTTATGCTAATTGTTGCGAAACGGCCGAAATAGCCCCGATTATTCTTGTCATATTTTCTTCTGGTAATATAGTATGCCCAAAACAAAATCTTCAACTACCGCTCCCCCTCTTCCTCCACAACCACAACCACAACCAGCACCTGCTCCGCCAGGAATACCTGGGATGCCGCCATCTGCTCCCATAGTAGGCGGATCTCCCGAAGCAGGTATTTTGGGGTTTTTGAACCATCATGTCTCTTATCTCAACCAGAGCAAATATTTTGCGGGTCTGTGTATGATCATGTTGAACATAGGGTCGAAATTTGTATCCATTGAATTTAGCAAGTCGGCCGAACAATACTTTAAACTGAACGTGACCAAACAGATTCTGGTGTTTTCCATGGCCTGGATGGCTACGCGCGATATCTACACCGCACTGGTGATCACCGCCGTGTTCGTGGTTCTCTCTGAACACTTGTTTAATGAAGAAAGTCAGTATTGTGTTGTTCCGCACAAATACAGGGTGCTTGACAAACTGATCGACTTGAACGGGGACGGGATAATCAGTGACGACGAGATTAAGAAAGCGGAGGAAACGCTGATGAAAGCGAAACAGCAGAAAGTCAAGCAGGACCAGCGCAAAGCGTTCATGTCATTTGACCCCGATTTCGAAAACGAAACGAAATATGGAAGTGCATAATATTTATCTCGGATGAACAATTCTATATATTATTTTTTATTTATAAAATAATATATATATATATGAAAATATTTTCTTCAGGTTCTTGCCGGTTAGTAACAGCAATAAATAATGGTCATGATAAAGTTGTTCCAATACATTCTATGTTTGGTAATTTTGTAGGAATAAATTTTTTAGGTAAATTACATAATACTAAACAACATATTCAATTTATAAAATTTATAAAAGATGAAATTATATTACCAGATGATATATTATCAAAATTTTTAACATCTTATTCTAATATTGGTCCTAAGAGGGGTGTATCTGAAGATAAATCATTACTTCCATTAAAAAAGGACAATATAAAAAAACAATTTGATGAATGTGAATGGTATTTGTTTGAAATATGTTCATTAAAATTATACAAGAATAATGGTTTTGAGGTTCAATTTGAACTTACGAATAAATATAATTGTATATTACAAACAGAAGAAGAATTACTTGAAGACTTACAAGTAATTAGACAATTAATACCAGTCAATAAAAAAATATTATTTCAAGTTCATTTTAGACCAAATATAATATACAATGATGCTAATAAAACGATAAAACAAAGAGAGGTTATATACAATGTAACAAATAAATTTTGTGAGGAAAATGAAAATACTTTCATATATGACCCAAGCATTTTAATTAAAACAAATCATTCTTTATTCGATGGAGATACACATTTTCGCAATGGAGGATCTAAACAAAGTTTTAATTATATATACAATAATTACCTTATAAAATAGGCGTTTTAAGTGTCTAAAGGTGTAAAAACTTATTCTTAATGTATTATAAGTATGTCTACTCAAAATAATACATTAACTAGGAAAGAGATGTCGGAAGACAGGAAAAAACAATGCGACGACGAACTGGTTGAGACGGATCCTGTGGCGTCATCTTCGCCTGTGTCTGTGTCAGAAAATGTGTCTCGGGTCGAGACGCCAGATACACCCGCAATAGAAGAGTCCGTTACGGAACTTGACTCCACACCAGAAGAGAAATCACCTCCTTCTATAGGAATACCCGCAGAACCGTCGCCAGACACATCACCTGCAGCAGACACAACCTCGGTATCCGCCACCACCGTACAAACACCCCCTTCTCGCGTGGATTCGATTCCATCTAGCATTCAAACACCGTCGACGGCAATATACAAACCGAACACGTTGACCATTTTAATCAATACAAAAATACGGAATCATCGTCTTCTTTCCTACAAACCCAACATGACCATTCCAGCAGAATCCAGCAAAAATGTCTGTTTTGACCCGCTTGTCATGCTCAACCAATCTGTTGTCAATGATATCCCACCAAACTCGCCGAAAGACGAGATATACACACAGTTTTTCAGACGCAATGAATTCAACAGTCTACTTAAACGGACTCTTTCCGGAGCAATGCAGTCTGTTTATACGTTCAACGAGGCGCGACAGGATGGAGTCACCGACAACAATATCATGGTGACACTTGACACATTATTCAAACAAGGGTCTCCCTTTTATATAGCAGGTGAACCATATATTATTAACTCTTATGATTGGGTTCAAGGAGACTGGGAAGTGGATACGCGACCGCATTATGACCAACAGATACGGTTCTTACCCTACGGCGTAGCCTACCCAAAGAACTATATTCCGGACTTCGGTAAACAGGCGAAGAGAGAACGCGACACCATTCCACCCGAAGCAATAAAGGGAGATGCGCTTGAAAGTTCATCAAAAATAAGAAAGGCTATTCATGGTGCGGTGAGTACGATTTCACATGAGCCGAAAATCCAGATAGGCAATGATATCGAGGTCAAGAAATATGGTATCCCCGATATTGCTGAGATGGTAGAGATAAGAGAGAAAGAACCAAATAACGTCCCTGTCCTGGTTCCGGACGGTGATCTGGGACCTATTCCTGGAGAAGACGAGTCGTCGAGACCTGGTATTGCAACTACACCATCTGCCGATTTACAACCTGTCCCTGAACCCGAACCACAACCAGCTATCGTGGATCCGGAACCTATTCCTGAACCTGAACCAGTCCCAGTTCCCAGTACAATTGAACCAGAGCCTATTCCCGAACCTGAACCTGAACCTGAACCTGAACCGTCCCCAGCTCCGTCCACTCCCGAGCCAGCTCCAGCTCCAATTAGTCCAATTTCAGTGATTAGCGATGATGATACAGATGAAGACATTGATGTCGGCATGGAAGAAAAAAAGAAACCTGGTGTCTTCCCTGAAGTTCCTGGGTCACCTAGCCAACTGGATATCACCGACCCCGAATCACGAACTCCCAGTCCACCAGCATCGGTGAGACAGGTGACCGATGAAACAGAAGAAGAAAAAGAGGAGAGAAAAAAAAGGGAAGAGCGAAGACAACCAACACGCCAAACCTTCCTTGATTACATGCCTCTCGAAATTCTCAGCTATATAACAAGTTTCGCAGCCGAAAGGCCTCAGCCTGGAGACGTTTTGTACGAACAATTGGAAACGATATTCATTCAACAGGCGGCCAGAGGATTCTACACCTCTGAACAAACACGCAAACTTTTTCAAATCGAGAAAAACGGCGAAACGGGAAAACCTCAAGTTGTTGGAGTTGCCAAGGTTAATCCCAACACAAACAAGCCTCCTGGTCTTGCCGACCAATTAAAAACATGGGGTATCAACGAGAACGACGGAAAAGGCGATTGTTTGTTCTTGGCAATTTCACAATTGCTTAACGGCAACACAACAACGGTGGACGGAAAAGAGTACTCGAGCGTAGTGCCAAGAATCGCCAAGAGAAAGAGGAACGGTGACCTGAGCTTGGTAACGCACAATTCCGTCAAAACCAACCCCTATCTGTATGACGGATTCTATACTGCCCAGACGGTTCGCAGAGCATTAGGAGATTATCTCCGAGTAGACACAGACCAATTTACGATCTACCTTGAACGCGTGGATTCAGATCTACCCAGATTGGTACAGAGACAGGACGCAGGCGAGTCTCTTTCACAAGAGGATAAAACCACAATTATGGAGTACAAATTCATGTTGAACGACGACAATACCAAAATAGAAGATCCTGACACCATTCTTGATATTATGATGGAACCTGCCGACGAGAAAAATATAGTCGACGCAGAAAAGTCCAACCCCAGTTTACGTGCGAAAAGAACGGCGGACAAATACTACTGGGGCGAAGAACTGACGCTTCTTTGTCTTGAAATCGTGTTCAATACCAAGTTGATGGTGATTCAAGTTCCCGAAAAGAACCAATCTATTGCGAGGAATACACGAGTAGAATTCAAGGAGAGCGGTGAGGTCCACTACGGAACTGTACGCAAGATAGTGGACAATGTATGTGAGGTGATCACGAACGATTATACCAGTTATCAAAAACAAACAACAGAGCTGACGGCCGCCAACTTGTATTCACTTTCCCATTTCCCGTCATTGTTGACGAGAAATACAACGACGGTGTTAGGATATCTTCTGTTCCACCAAAACGGATCGCAAGGGCATTACGAGGCGATTTATAGGAACATGAGCGTCAGAAAGAAAGAAGAGGGGCGGCGAGTTCCGCGTCGATACCTTTTTAGCATAGATACCAAAAGCATACCTTCATACATGGTCTATTTAATGTTCCAATCGGTCTGTCAATTTAACGAAGAAGGGCATTTCATGGATGTGGCAACGGATCCGGTCTATTATCCCGTCACAACCAAAATGGCGAAAGATTTCGATGAGTTTCAGAAACTCGATAAAGAAGTAGCCACTGGAAAAATAACCCCCAAAGATTCCCCCAGCGAGTACCAGAAATACCAGAACCTTCTCGAAACATTCCCAGAAAAGAGGCTGTTCCCAATGGGGGAAGTGGGGACGGCGATTCGTATAATGTACCAGAATTACCAAGACAGGTTGTCGGGCGTTGAGCCTCCTGAAAGTAAAAAAATCAGAGTGCAGTTCGGAGGACAGGTGAAACAGTATGTTACCACCTATCTCCAGAACTCCATGAACACAGACACCAAAAACACGTATTATGTGGTCATCGACCTGGACTTGTATCCAGGCACGTCGCTAACCAGTGGACAGAGGTATAGAATGAGTTGCGCGAACAACTACGACCGTATGCGTTCTGCATGGGCGGACATCTGGGGCCTGACATATGAACCAGGAGAACTTGATGCCTCCAGTGTTCAGGCGATACCAATGGTAGAGGCCGAACCAGTGACGTCTAAAATTGGCGGGAGTAGACGCACATTAAAGCATCCCGCGATACATCATGTTACGCGTCGAAGATACGCAAAGGGATCTGGCATTGTAAAGAGTAAGAAAAATACAATCAAACGGGCGTTCAAAATGAAACACACAACCAGACGGGCGAGGTCACCGCGTTAGATGAAACTATCGAACATATTATTTAGGACACCAAATAATATGTTGTGGTAATATATATGAACACAGAAAAATTGAATCAGTTGAAACAGCAAATTGCCCAGCTAATGACCATCAGCAACGCTAAAAATCTCATCAACCAGGCAAAGGACAATATTCCATCCAAGGAACAGATCGACACCTCCATCAAGACACTTCAAGAGGTACTTCACAACGTCTACGAGAAATCGGTTCAGGGTGCGTCAAGCGTGAGCACCGTGTACCAGAAGACGGTGAATTCGTCGCAGGTGGAGGATGTGGTGGCGATGGTGTACAACGAACAAACGCCCGAGAAAAGACAGCTTCAACTCGAGAAGGTTCTGTACTTGTACATGCTCAATTTCGGCGTCCAGCAGTTTACGCCTCCCATCGACCTACAGACGCTATCCGAGTCGGACAAACGCCGATTTTTCAGCGAACTTCTCAAAGACAATTCAGGATCGCTTAGCGACATTCGACGCATGGTACGCGATCTCCTCTTGCTCTTCAATAACGATAGACTGGGTATCTCTGCCGTAGAGTACAGCAACGAGTTTGCGGAAGGTGAGTTGAAGGAGATGTATGCCAAGATCATCGACCAGGGGCGGTCGCGCGATATCATGGACAAGGTGAACGGACAGGTCGACGACAAAGAGTTCCTGAAGCATTTCCTTGGCGAGATTATTGAAGACGTTCCGAACGGCGTCGCCAACGATACAAAGTATTTCGGGCAGGGCACTGACTATGTCTCGGGCGTGAAGATGCGTCTCGGTAATTTCGTCAAGGGACACAATGTCTACATCAAGGAGTACATCAAGGACGGCAACTCGCTGAAAAAGGAGATTCCTAAGATAGACCGCATTCTGTCGTCTATCGACGAGGGATACGACCTCACGGAGGACAAGGACAAACCCAACATGGACAAGTTGAAATCTGTAGCCAATAAATTGAAGACATCTGTCCAGCAAATGGTAACTGCGTCTTCGGGGAATGATATACGCGTATACGAGTTGGAAACAGTGGACACTCTGATGAAAAATCCCAGCAAGGATCCCAAGAAGGGGACCGAGATTCAAAAGAAGGCGTCCTCTTCTTCCTCCTCTTCTTCCTCCTCTTCTTCCTCCCCCTCGTCCAACAAGCGTCGCGTCAATGAGATGGCAGATAGTCCAGAAGACGACAGAGAGGTGCGACAACGCACAGGAACACCGATTCTCGAAGACGACGAAATGGACGGTGGTCGACGACGCAGAACCCGTCGCGCCAAATCTCGTCGTGGTCGCACTTACCGCAAACGCAAGACAATGAAGCGGGGCGGGAAAAAGGCGAAATCCGCCAAATCCGCGAAATCACGCAAGACCCGGAGACGCATGAAACGCGGTCGCAAGAACAAGAGAAAAACACGCAGGTGAGTTGAGTTCCTGATTATTTATTAGTTTATTAGTTTATTATTTAATGATGTATCGTGCATATATACATACATGATTAGATGTTCAACTTATACCACCGCTCTTTGCTGACGACGAAATTGATCCTCTTCAGCTCTGAGGAGAGCTGATTATATGTATATAGATGTCGAGAGCGACTGAGCTTTTTCTGTATCTCATCTTCCTCTCTATCTTCCTTTCCAGTCATCCGGATATTTCTTATCGATTCCGACGTGTCTTCGTATCGATCACCTGCGTCATATCCCCGTCTATGAAAGTTCAAACGTCCCAGGATGGTATTGTATTTTTCGCTGGTTATAATTCTACGCGGGATCTTCAAATAATCGGTACAATCAACGTCGTCGAACGAATTGATGTCACCGATACTCAATACATGATACAACACGGTGGGTGATACAAAGGACAGGACCTCCTTCTGCATGTCCAGACACAGATTATTTACAATACGTAGGGCAACTCGTTCCGCCTGGTTCTCGTGATGATCTGTCGATAAAGAATTCATTGTTGGTTTGTAATAAACGTACCCACGCATATTATAAATCATTTTTATCCAATACTACTATCATGTCTCATCATACATTAGTTATTGATATCCACACATTTCACAATAATGGTATCTTTCTCCGTAAGGTCCATCCTCAACCTCCCACGCCATCTTGTGACCTATCTTTCCACACTCCTGTCGGATATCCTTATCAATATTGGATATACATTGTTGAAGATTGCTGAGTCTGTGTTTAATTTCGTCTCTGTCTCGAATCATTCGCTCTTTGATACTAAATAGCGTCTGGAGAGGACTTACTGTTTCAGAACTGTCTCCTTCTTCCCTGGTTTCCGACGCAATCATTCTATTCTATATAATGGATTGAATATATATTTAATCTGTTATACAATATGTTATCTCTAGACAACTCTACCGAACAAGGGTGTTATACGCATATAACGCGGCCACCGCACCAATTATCTGCGCCGAACACTCCACGATAAACTGCGTAAGCGGCGTCTTGTTGGCGGCTAAAAACATGAAAGACACAGCGGGGTTGAATTTCCCACCACTCACGCTTCCCATGAGTAAAATGGCAACCGACAGCGCAAGTCCTATCTTCAACCATGCCATATCTTCCCCCTTGCTCACAACATGTATGATTACGCCTAAAAACACAAATGTGCCTATTAGTTCAGCCACAAATACCTTTCCCAGATTTCCCATCGTGTCTATACCGTATATCTATATTTTTTGTCTGGTCAACATAGACGTGTGTGGACTGGATTATTTCACCAATCGCTTGAAGTCGATGCGTCCAAATTCCTTGGTAAAATTTTTCCCCGCGTTCTTCATCTTGGTCTCCATTTGCTTCGTCTTTCCCTTGACGTTGAACTTATAACACTTTCGGTCAACCTCCCGCTGCCATGCATCTACGTCAATACCAATCAGTTTGAGTACCGGTTTGAGTAGATTGAGTACCCCCATCCACAACTTATGGAAGAACATGATTGTATTGTACAACCAGTCGGGTAAAAACTGTTTCGTCATACCTTTTCCAGCAGACATCGAATAGTAAGGAACGCAGTCAGGGAGAGAAACAATCTTGTCGATGATCATCTGGAGAATCTCGCCGAGCAGTTTGAACACGCTCCCTATGGCAGCAAACAAAATTCCAGTCGGCTCAACAAATGCGCGCTTCAGCTCCTTGCCCAGTTTCGTGAAAAAGCTCTTCAGTTTATTGTCGACGATGTCTTTGATCATCTTCACGAAATTCTTGAGTTTGGTGTCGATGGCCTTGGTGATCTTGTTTCCCTCGTCCCGCACCTGTTTTACGCCTTTATCTACCGCACCAGTTATCTTCTTCATCTCGTTGCCTGCCTGTTTGGATACAGAGCCGACCTCGCGCTTGATATCTCCTGGAATTCGTCCGACTTGGCGTCCCACATTACTTATATCATTGGGTATTTTCTTTACTTGATTGCCTACATTTTTGATATCGCGAATGGCGGCGTTGATTTGGTTCACCACTCCCTCCCGCTTGACGAAATATGTGCGGTACACGATATACACCAATAATCCGGCCATAACACATATGAGAAACGTATTCATAAGAGCCTTTGGATTCTTTGGATACATATGGGTCACATACGTCGGCGTTTTTATTTTCATTATGTCTACTATATCTAAATATTAGATTTTCCATGAAATGATGGTATAACATGTCTGTATCAATACCAAGTTCCTGTTCTGAATATGGGGTAAGGACGTATTCGACTAGCTGTTCTGATACCAGCAGTACGCGTTAAAAATCTGTTTGATGTGTTACGGGTATTCATTCATTCGAATTGACGACGAATTGCCTTTGTTCCAAGGGTCTTGTCGATAGCCGCAATGATGTACTTCGTGGGCAGCGTGAATCCTTTACTCACGCTACGTTTCACGTCGTCCGCCGTTTTACGAAAGATATCGACCACCGATCCAACCTCCTTCTTTACCACGTTGGGTATTCCAGTCACCTGTTTGCTCAAGGTACCAACGCTCTTGACAACGTTGTTCAAATCGTTCCGCACATTTCCAATAGTCTTCCCCAGTTCGGACGCCTTTTTTGTTTGGTCACGAAGCCTCCGTGCTGCTGCGTTCGCCGCTTTTTTGGCGGCCTCGGCTGCCTTAGTTATTCCTTTACCGGCCGCCTTTCCCGCATTAGTTATTCCTTTACCGACCGCCTTTCCCGCCTTTTCGAATGGCTTCTTCTTAGGCTTAGACTTCTTCTTAGGCTTAGACTTCTTCTTAGGCTTAGACTTCTTCTTGTTCTTGGCTCCCTCTATGATAGGGTTACGAATGAACGATTTGTATGCCATTACCAACAACAATGCCATCGCAAGTAGTCCGAAAAAAACAAGCAACCGATTATTGTGTATCAGTGTTCTCTTCATAATAGTGTGTTACATATTATGAATATTTTATTGTCGGCTAATCAGAACTGAGCGAATATTTCGCATTGAAATCTTTCTTGGTAAGCACGTACCCCCAGTGTTGTAGCGTTTGTCGCACTTTTGGACTTATCGTAAAGTCGTTGTAGTCTGCGCCCTTCCTCTTAAGCAAATTAATCAAGGCACGTCGAAATCTGCTTCTCGGTCCAGCCGTCTTCTTCCACCTGTCGATTTGGCGTCGGTCGTCGGATCCTCGTTTCCCCGTATAAAAGTCACAATACCACTGCATCCACCCATACGGGTTTTGTTCGTGGATCCACTTTTTACACTCCCAGAATTCAAGGGTGGTTCCCACCTTGACGCCGTATTTGTTGATGGAGGTGTCGTAGTCGTCCCAGTCCCGCGTCAACCAATCGTTGGGTATACCCTTCCACCAGGAAGCAGGATACGCCTTGTGCTTGTTCTTGTAGTGTTTTTTGGTGACGGATGAGTAGATAGGTCGCCAATAGGTGCCTCCAAAACTACCCCGTTTGAATATTTCCTGGGGCGTGAGATTCGGTCGGAACTCAGGATAGTCGTCAAATACAATATTTCCGCTGCTGTTCTTTTTACCCGTCTTTCGACCCTTTTTGCGGGTTCCGTTGGTTGACTTCCCCCGTTTACGGGTTGCTCGTTTGCCGCCGCGGTTCAGTGTAACGTCGTTCCCTGAATCGGAAGAGTTGTTCATTGGCAATATATACTATGTAGACAAGTTATTGGCACGACTATGCTGAAAAAAAGGCACCATGTAGAATACGCAAGAATATATTCTTCGCGTAGAGTAACAGCAATGATCCGTCTCGACTTCATATTTTCTTATTGGCTGGTCGCATGGTACGCAATCTACATGTTCAACGGGACCTCTTTCAACCCGAAGGTGGGTCTCCTCGTGGGACTCATTGAGAACGTGGTCATGCTCGGAACCATGCTTTTCTTCGCGACCTTCGAGAACATTGTCTACTTTCTCGTTGTCAACTTTTTCATCAAAATCCTGCCTCTATACAGTCTGCGCAACTCGCCGATCACGCTGCGCGACACCTATGCGTTTTTCGGACTTCTCGGTATCTATTTAGTATGGATATACGCAAACAGCGTGTACTTTGGAGAATCTGTCCAGGCAATGACGGTCGAATCACTGCTTCAGAACAAGAACGAGACGCCGGGCATTCAGCTGCTACACATGGCGAAAAGCAAGTTGTTGAATGTATTATAAATGACAACCATCCTGGATGATTCTCATTTACACAATAGCTCCCTGCGTGACTCGAACACGCGGCCTTCACATTACAAGTGTGATGCTCTACCACTGAGCTAAAGGAGCATAAATGGATAGATATGTATCTATCTTCCATCTTTCCACCTCTCTACCTCTCTACCTCTCTACCTATCCAAACAAGTCGTTCTAAACATCATCGATGTAACCAGATAGGGGTCGCAATTAGAACTTGGACGCCTATCTTCGAAATACCCCCGTCCGTTTTTGTAATTGGCGTTTCCAATTCTCACAGAGGCGCCTCGATTCGCTATTCCGTGACTAAATGTATCAAACGACGCCGTTTCATGAACACCTGTCATTCTTTCTTCGTTTCCAGAACCGTACACACTCATATGCTCTGCATGTTTATGCGACAACTTCTCAATTGCCTCATTGATGAAATCCAATCCCGATTTTCCAGACACCCCCTCTCGCATATTTTTTGTGCTATAATTAGCATGACATCCAGAACCGTTCCATTCGCCTTTGAGAGGTTTGGGTTCAATGTTTACCGACACTCCGTGCCTTTCAGCAACTCGTTGTAGTATGTATCTGGCCATCCACAAATGGTCGCCTTCCTCGATACCCACACAAGGACCGACTTGAAATTCCCATTGTCCAGGGGCTACCTCCGCATTTATGCCAGATAGGCGAACACCAGCATATATACAAGCGTGTAAATGCTCCTCCGCAATTGCTCTTCCAAACGCATTTTCGGCACCGACGCTACAGTAAAACTGACCCTGTTTCTTCTCTTCACCGAATCCAAGAGGAAGCCCTGTTTTTGGGTCGACTAAAAAATATTCCTGCTCCAATCCAAACCAGGGCTCTTGTTGTGTATCAAGATCGAATATAGCCTTTGCTTGTTGTCTATGATTATTCGACAAAGGCTTGTCGTCAGGGGTGTAAGTATCGCACAACACAAGTTTGTGATGGCTTCCTCTAAACGGATCATTGAACAAAGCAACTGGTTTCATAATGATTTCCGAATCTTCGCCACTGGACTGTGCCGTTGAACTTCCATCATAATTCCAAAGAGACAATTTGTCTACATGGTCGACTACATCGTTAACTACCTTCGTTTTACTTCGCAACTCGTTGTTTCCACCAATCCATACATATTCCACAATTGTGAGCGGAATAGTAGAACTCATACAATACTGCGATTATAATACTACACGTTTATATTTAAATAGGTTCATATTGAAAAACTATTCAATTTATAGAGTAGTGTCTCTGGGGTCGCACCACATACATCGTTTGTTTGTTAGTGAACAATCTATACATACACATGGGGCCAGAAACAGATACCCGAAAGGGTTGGAGACATGGTCCGGGTTGGTATATCCATGAACCTTCTTTTTCTTACACAATTTACACATAAATCTACACGGCGATTGCGGAACTTCTTTTTTTACATTTTCGTGGTTTTCACAAATTAACGCTACAATAGTGGGATCATTTTTTATACCATGATACGGGTCATGTTCTTCTTCTTCTTCTTCTTCTATAAGTGGCGGTGTGTGTGATAATACAGTATCAACCGCCTGGTCGTTCATCGCTTGACGCATATCTTCGTCAGAAAGATGTTTCTGAAATTCTATAATATAGCACACGTCAAAAATATACGACTCTTCGCCGCCATGATCAATGTCCAGGTCCAATATGTATTTCACGCAGAATTCTGCTGTCAACGTCTGGGTAGCCAGCATTATTTTGTGGTCCAGATGAGATACATTTTCCTCAATTTCTTGGACTGTATATTTGTATTTATTGTTTAATAAATCGGTATTTGTGAGATACATATACTAATAACGACAATGTCTTTAAATATCCAAACTAATCGTGTTTTTGTTCGAACCTTGACGACGCTTGCTCTTCTTAGGAAGTGCCCCGTCAGTCTGTAACTCTTTCAGGTCGGCAATGCTAATAGTACTACTCTCGTTCTGCTTGGGCTCTTCCGCTGCCTCCTCCTGGATATTAATGGTCTTTGTCTTAAGACCAGACAGGATGTCGTTGATGTCGCTGGGACCTCTCATCTCGGGACGCGTAGACCGTTGAGGAGCGTCGTCCATAGGGCGACGGGAACTCCTCTCTTGTCCCTGTCCTTGTCCAGATTCACGAATATTAATTCCATCGTTCACGACACTGCTTCTCGCGTAACTTGAACTATTGTTTCCTGGTCGAGATCGACTGTTGTTGATATACTCTGGTGTCTGGGTGGCCATGGGTGGGGGAGGACCACCGCCGCCAGGAACCTGTGGCTCGGAGTTCATCATTCCGTTCATGAACCCGGCAAATCCAGGATTGCTCTGACCCATCGAGTTCACAGCGGCACTCTGGAATTGCTGCATGAGATCAGGATTCTGGCGCATAATATCGTCCATATTCGGCAAAGCTGACTTGAACATGGTATTGGTCATATGGACCATCATCGCACTTCCTCCAAGCTGGAACAAAAGCTTCAGCTCAGGAGCCATGGTGGCTTTGGACTTGTATTTGTCATGTAATTCAGCGAAAATCTCGTCATAGTCGCTGATGTTCTCGTTGATCTGTTCACCCCACCCGTCCAGTTTGACGTCAAACGGATCAAATCGGTTGTTCAGAAACTCGAGCCCGTTGATTGCCGCCATCATCATGTTTCCCTGGAACTTGACCGAGTTTTGTCTCGCCTTCTCGTCCATGATTGTCTCATATTCTCCCTGCATCTCCATCAGAGACGACTCCATGGAGTATTTTTTTGATAGTTCCACGCCCTTCTTCTCAAGAGCCTCTAGTTTGCGTAGGATAGCAAATTTCTCGCGAAGCAATTCCTCCTTTGACAATTGTGGTTGAGGGGGAGCAGTCGCCCCCACATCTGGGTTCACTGGGATGTCATTGAATTTCCCGTACCCGTCCCATGTTTTCTGTTCATCCTCTATATTTGCGGTTGCTTCGCCTATATTTAGTTTACCACCGTCGCTAAACTTCACCGAAGGCTGGTCGTCACCATCGGATCGAAACATATCGGATCTGGGTTTGTACTGTGAATCGATACCGACATCATCGGCAAGATCGTTCAAATCGTTTTCAAGTTCGGTGAGATCTTCGATATCTATATTATCAGACCTAGAAGAAGATGATTCTTTTACTCGATCATTCATTAACAATTCAAGACCGCCTCCGAAATTAGAGGACGACCCTGATGCACTACCAAAATCATCAATGCCTCCTAAAGATATGTCTATTGTTTCAGGCTCCATATTACTTACTTATAACTTATAATTTTAAGTAATACGAATATAATATATAGTTACGTGGCACTGTGGCGCAGATACCATATTCCTTGAAGAAATGCGTCAGATAAATCGTCCTTCTTCTTGCTGTTCACGAAGAATTGGTACCATTCGGTATAGTTTTTATCTTTAATCAGACGACCACATCTCTCTACACCCAGCTTCTTGCGTTGATTATATGACAAACTGTGTTCAGGTGTCGTTCCCTCTTCAGACGTGTGAACACCGGTAGACTCGACCATATCGGGTTCCACATACTTCAACTTGTTGACTGCCGATACGAACTCTATCTGGATACTTGTGTCTTTCATAATAAAATACTGCGCAATCATGCCCTGGAGAGTTTTCATGCGATTAGCGATTGGGCTAATTTGGTTTTCGATAATCACCTTCTCAATCTTACATTCGTCGGTAAATATTTCGTCGAATTTTCGTTTCAGCGATCGCCCAATCGTAATTAAATCAACGTCGCAGGCGTGTACATTGTCAATTGTATCAAAACAATGGGTATGTACATAGTCAAGGATATCCGCCTGAAGTTGTTTCTTTTTTATACTTTCCACGCATTCAATGCTGTATGTATCTGCCAATGATTTCAACCCAGCAATGTCAAGTTTTTTAATACTTGCTTGACGAAGACCTGAATTGGGTACGAGAAACTCCTCTTTTTTCGCGTGTTTCAGACAGTAGTTTTTATCATGTTTTGTAAACTTTGCGTCGTTGGTACATCGTACGTTTTTTGTATGTGCGTCGCATGTAATTTTATCATTGTCGATGAGACTCACCACTCCCCATCGGGATACAGAATGGGTATCGAGTAAACAGTATGCTAAGTTTTTGATTCCCACATCTATGCTCAATAATGACATATTATATATAAATCATATAATATGTTTCTATGTTGTCTCGGTCGGCTTCTACATACTTAGATAGTGCAACATAATAGTGATATACATACTACATGCGAAGGTTATCACCAGTGAAGTTTATCACCATACACGTCATACTTTATTTTCGGATTAACAATGATGCCGGTTGAATCGCTGCCGTGAAAGGTATATCCGAAATAGTCAAGTTCTCTTTGACATTTCTTCGTTACCAATTCGATCATTTCGTCATCGTAATGATCCCTATAGGTAGATGTGCCTTTTCGGAGACTTACATTGGCTATGTTTTTTTCCTCGATTGGATGTGCCATTTTTGTGTTAAGAGCGCGAATGGCTATGTCTAAATGTTCATATTTAATGATGATATCAGCAACACATTTATGCGTTTCATCAAACAATTGACTGTACAGAAAACATTTGAATGCTGGAACATGCCAATGAAATGACGGGTCGCAATATGCGTGTATAAACTGTTTAAACGTTTTGAACTGGTGTGAATAATTCACAGCCGCCCACCCAGAATGACAATACGATCCGTCCGGATTTAATGGTTCAGCATGACTATAATAAGAGAAAAGTAAATCAAACGGGTTTCGGATAATGGTTATTTTATAATGTTGTGAGAATGGGTATGTATATACATCCCACTTGCTGGAGTACTCATGAAACCCTCTGGATTCTGCAGACCATCTTGTAACATTTGACACGTTAAAATTGTGACCTAACTTAATGATTTGGTCGGATGTCAATGCTGTACCTGATGTTTTGGGTATATGAATGAAATATAACAGGTTATTCTGAAGATCAAATTTATCAATTGAAGAAATGGCGTTTTCGTAGATGGTTTTCTCTTGTGGTGTCATCTGTATGGTACTATATATGAAGAATACATTTCTATTATTCATATATATATATATTAACGATTACTACTAGATGGAATAATGTGGGGCGAGATCATTCTTGCTTGTAATTCAATCCTCGATAGGTATGGACTCTTTAAATCGCTTGTACTATACCCGTATCCAGGAGCACGTGTGTCGAATGTCGATTTATATATAAATGGTACATTAGAAGACGGGGTGCTGTCGGATCGCGTATGGGGTGAAAGTCCCAGAGTGTAACAGGCTTCTTGTGTATTGAAGTTGATAATGTCGTTGGCATTTTTCGTTAAGAACTGACGATATTTCCAGTTTGTATTGATATCATTCTGTTGCTGAATTCGTTCATTAATAACAGCCTCCGGCTGATAAGTTGCATAGTTGCGTCCGTCACTCATAATAGGTGGGAAATTAAAATGTATATTGTTGGAACCAGAGAAACAGGTACCCCAAGACATTGTGTATTATATTATACCAGAGAAAATAGTATTTCTACATTATTCGCTATCAAGGACTTTTAAGATATCCGCCTTTTTCATCTTGGATGCGTCGGTAACAAGCCCTTTGGTTTCGATCAGTTCACGCAACTTTCCAAGGCTTGCCTTCTTGTAGTCCATGACAATATCTAAATTTCTTGTAGATTCTGCGGTTTCATCATCAAGGTCTTCAGGGGTATCATCCGTGTTGTCAGGTACTTCCATATGACTGTCCTCGACAGATCCACTCAAGTTGACATCAGGAACAGCGGTATCAAACACTTCGTCGATTGAAAGTTCGGGAAGCTCTACCACACTGGTTTCATCATCATCATCATCATCATCATCATCATCATCATCATCATCATCATCATCATCATCATCATCATCGTCATCATCATCATCATCATCATCGTCATCATCCGATTCGCTATCGCCACCATCTTCTCCGTCGGATACATGAATCATGTTTACCATATGCGAGTCATTTTTCATGACGTCAATGGTTCCACCGTGAACCGGAACATTCATTTCTTCTGAACCCACCCGCATATCAACAGGTTCCGTTGATGAATATACGCCGCGCAATGCGTTCATCTGCGAACCCAGAGTTGCTACCAGATCAACCATTGTGTTAATCTTATGATTCTGTTGATTTATCTTCTGAATAAAGTAAAGTCCTAGAACGCTTATTAATATCAAACAGACCGCTAAAGTAATCAAGATAGAGGGGGTAAAAAATACATCTACAAGAGCCATTAATACAAATACTCTATATAATTTTATGTTGTTGACAACGAATACTGTCAAGAACATAGGTAGCATGTTACACCGCAGATGACTCTTGTGCAATGCTAATGCTATTATCAAGTATTTCTTTGGGATATTGCATATCGCTTAACACCTTTAATCCTCCACGAACCTCTGAGATACCAGGTCGTAGCGAATACGTGTATTTGAACCCGTCCCCATCTTTCTTAGTATCCATTTTGTAATTGACGATTTCTTTATGATCGTCCAGGCGTCTACATACAGATACAAAATGTGTGGTCAGAATACACTTCACCTTTTTATTTCCAACTAAATAATTCATGAACGCCGTTGCGCTCAATACCGCCTCATCAGGGTTTGTCCCCGAGTAGAGTTCATCAAACACGCAAAAATGGTGGTCTTTCGTATTCTGTTTTATTACGTCGATTATCTCTTTACATCTGCGCGCCTCTGCTTGAAACAAACTATCGCGTCCACTTGTATCGGGAATGTTCAGATAACAGTGTATATGATGAAATGGAGTCATATTGGCCGATTTGTAATATCCGCACCCAAACTGTTGGGTGATGAGTACGTTAATCAGCGTGGTCTTTAAGGTAGTTGTTTTACCAGACGCATTCGGACCAGTAATGATCATGCTTTTGTCCAATTTGATATCGTTTGTAGTTCGCGATGTATGAATGTGCGCACCATAATACGCCTTCTTGAACACGGTCTTCTTTTTCGCACGGAACGTAGAAAATCCAATGCGTTTGGCCTGAATGTTGGAAACAAGCCCGCGGATGTTCTCAACAAACCCGTGAAATCCGAACGAGTATAGGAACATGGCATTGCATTTGTCATCAGCATATATCTGATAAAAATATTTCATAAGTTTGCCAATCTGTCCAAGATTGCGGTAATTGAGCTCTACACCTTGAATATTCGTCAGACTCGCGTTGAACTCAATCAACTGGTCTCTGTTTTCTCGGATTGTATCATTGAATCGGTTGTACGACGCCAGGTCTTTACTACACACAAGGAATTTGTCCATTTCTGTGACTGTATCGTTTATATAGTCTCGAATACCGGTCAATTCTTTGTGAATTTTTTTCATGTTGTTGTAAAATCGAAGACAGGTTAAAAAATTCTGGTAAATAGAAAACACGTAGAGAGCGGTGGAAAACAGCAGGTAAATCTTCTGATCAAACGATACGCTTGTAAAATTGGTAAACAGTCTACATAACGCGTGGTTCGCAGCAACCACCTTGAGGACCTGGATGTATTCGGTCATATTCACATCCAGTCCGCGCGCCTTGATGATAAAGAATGGAATAATCACAATAATCAGAGGGACAAGGAGAGACAAAAAGGGCGACGCGAGACTGTACATACTAATGAACTGTAAAACCGATTCAGACTGGTTATATTTTTCCCAGTAACTCCAGTCTATATAATGATACTTGTTCTTAAACCCCATATCACCCTTTACCTCTTGCCAAATACGCATAACGCTCTCAAGTGGTTCACACGGTTTCTCGTCGTCAACTGAAATCGATTTCAGCAGTCTCTGCGTATCTTCTAGATAGGCTGTATCTGTGGTATAGTACTTGGGGAATTCGCGTAACACAATCTTTCCTGCGTCTGTCTTGGGATCAAACGTGCTACTATATACTGGAACACACGATGCATCAACCACATCAACCAATTCTAAATCGTCAACAATTTCTTTTTTCAGTTCGTTCTTTTTTTCCAAATAATAAACTGGAAGCTTGAAATGACTTTGAATGTCGAGAACATAATACGACGACTCATCTTCGTCGTCGACATCCATACGATCCGACGCGTCATCCGATCCTTTATCGGCAGTATTATTTGAATATTCGGTTTGTGATGTCTTCACGTTCGTGCTTCGATGCGACATATACAAATATAAGACGCATAGAAAAAAAGAAGACAGTATATACGAATGCTAAATGACATACGTATATACAAACAGGATAGTTACCCCACACTCGACATAAAATTCGTAGGCAACTCGTTCACTTGTGTACAATAATGTTGCTCTATCTTTCGTAGGGTGTCCGCGTCTCGTCGTGTGACGAAATTAATCCCGATACCCTTGCGTCCCCACCGCCCACTTCTTCCAATGCGATGAAGATAGGTGTGGACAGATCTACACACATCAAAATTAATGATGATACTGACCTGTTGTATATCAATTCCGCGCGCAGTTATATCGGATGAGATCATTACACGCTTTGCACCTTTGCGAAAATCCGTGATAGATTTTTCACGCGCCCCTTTGTCCATGTCGCTATGAATACAGCATACTGGAAACCCATCAGCCTCCATTGCCACCGTCAAATCTCTTACTCGGTTGATACTGTTACAATAAATAATACAATGTGACATTGTTACTGAAGAATAGAGGTCTTTTAACGTCTGGTACTTGTGTTCGTCGTTCTCAAGAGCAATATAATATTGACTGATTCCTTCCAATGTAAGGGATTCCTTTTTTACCACAATATTTACGGCATTCTTGGTGATTTCATACACAGCGTCAATGATATCATATGGCATGGTTGCAGAAAACAGAGCAACCTGGCGTGTTGCGGGTAGACGCTCAACAATTTCGTATACCTGGTCTCGAAAACCAACCGATAACATCTCATCAGCCTCATCAATAACCAGTAATTTCACAGAACGGAGGTCGAGTGCTCGTCGACGCATCATATCATATACTCTACCAACACATCCAACGACCACGTGAGGCGTATCTGTCTTGAGCGCCCGCATGGTCTTGTCCATACTCACGCCACCAACGAGTACCTGGGTAGTCAATCCGTTCATGGAGGAACCGATTGACGCAACAACCTGTTGGATTTGTGTAGACAACTCTCTAGTAGGAGATAACATAATGACCTGGGTTGTCTTTTCGTCAAGATCGATTCTTGAGAGTGCGCCTATTACAAATGTCGCGGTTTTGCCGGTTCCCGACTGGGCTTGTGCGATAACATCTCTACCGCGCACGATAGGCAGGATTCCCTTTGTCTGGATAGGACTGGGCATTTCAAATCCATACGCGTAAATACCGCGTAGAATATCTGAAGAAACCGGTAAATCGCCCCACTCGCTAATTTCGGTTAACTCCTCGTTCGTCGCAACGCTGTCGTCTATGTTATGTTCGCCTTCTATATCCGATATAGTAGGACTAGCACCATCATTAGACATAACAATTTCGTTCATAAGACGTTTCACGTCTAATTTTTAAGTTGTTCAGACATGTATAATAATATTGGTTGGAGTTGATAATTTAATAGTTCGGAAACATACATAAATAACTGACGCGATATACACTATGGTTCAACGATACACATTACAAGACTTCTACAACGTAAACTCTGCGGGGTTTGAAATCGTTTTATCCGATGAGGTAATTTCACAGATTAACGATTTGGTAAAGCATGTCGGATCGCCGAATTATATTCGAACACCTGTATTCCAAAAGGCACCGAAAGGTCAACCGCACAGTTCAGGTACACACAAGAAAAAACGTGATATTAAGTCCAGTATTCTTGCACAGGAAGAGTGGGATAAGTTAACAAAACACCCGGTACCAGGTAAAACCGACAAAAATGACAACGAGGTAACAGCACAATCTCTACGGTCGCACCTGAACAAACTTACGGATAAAACACTGGACGACATTACCGAAAAAATTGTAGAGATTATAGAAAAGGCATTGGAGGAAAATAACTCTGAACACATACACACAATCACCACGTCTATTTTTGATATTGCTTCTTCAAATAAATTCTTCTCCGGCGTGTATGCTGATCTATATAGCGTACTGTACACAAAGTACGAAATTATGCAGGGTCTATTCGAGGACAATTATTCATCGTTTCTCGGTATGTTCGAAAAGATTAACTATGTTGCGCCTGAAGTAGATTACGACGCATTTTGTAATATAAACAAGGAAAATGACCGCAGAAGATCGCTCAGCACCTTCTATTTGAATCTGTATTGTAGCGGGGTCATTCCTATCGAAAAGATCGAACATCTGCTTACATTCATGATGAACAAACTGCTTGAACTAATTGAGATTTCGGGGAAGAGTGTGGAGGTAGAAGAGTATACGGAAAACATCGCTATTTTGTATAAACATGACATGGAATACAACCCAGACATCAGATTGTCTAACCAAAAGAGTATTCGCGAGACAATATTGTTCTTTGCAACCACCAAGAACAAGACATTTCCCAGCTTAACAAACAAGTGTATCTTCAAGTACATGGACGTCTGTGATATGTAATGTATGTGGATGTGGATGTGCGTATTCACCTTATATAATATTTACTACATCAATGTATAATGGTTGACAAGGTCGACAGAATCTTCTACATTAATTTAGAAAAACGCACGGACAGACGTGATTTGATCGAAATGGATCTGAATAAGGTCGGCATAGACGCCGAACGCTTTGTGGGAATTCCATTTGAGCCTGGGATTGTTGGATGCGGGAAGTCACATCTGGCAGTGATGAAACTGGCAAAAGAGAGAGGGTATAAAAACGTCCTGATTCTGGAAGACGACTTCAAGTTTCTTGTTTCACGCGAAGAGTTGGATAATTCACTTAACAATTTCTTCAGCGACATGGGTGACAACTACGACGTGGGTATGTTATGTTGCCAGAACATGGTAGAAACTCCTGATCGCCCGACCCCCTATCTGAGTAGACTTGTCAAGGCAAACAACGCATCGGCATACTTGATCAATGGGAAGTATTTGGACACAATTATCGGTTTGTACGAATGGGCAATGCCGCTTCTCGAATCAACGGGCGAGCATTGGAATTACGCAAATGACCAGGTATGGAACCGACTTCAAGAAAAGGACAAGTGGGTATGTTTTAACCCTCGTCTGGGGAAACAGCGTTCTGGATACAGTGACAATGCGAAACGGTTCATGGATTACGACACATAATATCCGATGATATGGTCAGACCACGCTCACATCCCACCCATCACTACAACTAACATAGATATATATAATGTCTGCATTATATATATGAAAAAGTGTATATGTACCGATGAATGGAGATGGGGAACGATTGACAAACAGCTATTATATGCTGTGGCGGCCATCTTCTTCTCTCTTGGGATGTTTATTGACACAAATATCAACTGGGACACCATACCTAACAGCACCCGACTGACTCTTGTATCATTCAATTTTATCGGGTTTCTTCTTATATTGATATACCAGATAAGAAACAAATGGATGGCAGGGGTTATCATTGTGTCCGTGACGACACTCATTTCACTTGTACCACTCTATCGTGCTATTTACAACCGTCATACACGGTTACAGTTTCCCACAAATTTCAGTTCGGTACATGCTGGCTGAAATCCATTTTTTTCGTAAAAAATAATGTTTTCGGATCGACTCTTCAAGACTACCTTATAGCATTGAAATTCATTCAATCCTACATCCACTATATGTCTTAGGAGACAGCTTCCGATACCATGGTTCCGGAACGGCTCGGTGACGACGAAATCCTCAACCTGGCCCATCGGATGGTTGTGTAACTTTCGCAACACAAAGAGGGTTCCTGCTCCCACTACCCTGTTTTCGGTCACCGAAAAGATGACATACACAGTTGTACTGTTTTTTTCGGAAAGCAAATAGTGAGAAAATGCGTCGTAGTTTGTTTCATACCGGTAGTTTGTGAACTCAAACATCAATTCCATATATCCAGCATGATAATCGGTGCTACGCAGTTCGCGTATATACAGATCTCGCATGGATAGATTCAACCAGTCGGTTGCGATATTTGCGTATTTCAAGAAAAGAGCCGAGAAGGCATATTCGTCTGATGCATACTTCTTCATCAAATCCAGATCGGCTGCGTGTGTATTGGAATGAACCAGTACGTCCAAGGGCATACACAACGGCAGTGCCAGTTTTTCATGTCTGTATTCGCGATCTTTCCACGTATTCACGTGTTCTGGGTAATTACACAGAAACACGGTGTTGATCGACGTTTCGTAAAACAGATTGAGATGGGAGTCTGCCGTATCGTGGAGATCAACCCCCGACAAGCTGAGCACGTATCCAAATAATATCTGGTGTAACCAAATACGTTTGAATGGGATTCGGAAAAAATCGAGCAGATTGTCCAGGCTTCCAAAGGTTTCCCAGATTAAATTCACAGATTCTCGGGTCAACAGTCCAAGCTGCATCATATCGGGTATATGACAGTCGAGGGATTCGATGCCATATTCCACAAGTTTATCCTGTAATAATCTTATGTTTGATGGATCTTCCTCCACGGATCTCGCATATGGAACGATATTCCATGTTTTATTCTTGTAAATAAACGGACATAAGTGGGTGTTTTTTCCATATAGACACGACTTATCCAGCAGTATTTCTTCGAAATAGTCACAACACACAACATAATCGTCCTCCAACCAGAAATGGACATCGCAATCCCGATTGCGACTTATGCCAGCGAAGTATTGACCGTAGCTTATGCCCACATTTTCACAGTCGCAGATCTCGATCCTGTCTCGTATATTATCAATACAAAGCTGTGAAAAGTCATAGTACCCTTCAATGACAGTGTCTTCTGGATTTACTTTAGGTCGCATGATGGTGATCTTGTCGATTCGCGTTTTGATGCGGTTTAAAAAGTGTAAATTCAGTTTCAAATAGGATGGTTTGTGAACATTTACGCTATGTTTTTCGCATTGTCCCGCGTACGTTGCAATAATTAAATTAATTTTCATGGTGTAGTTGATACTTTATAGCACACCATCACTTTATATAGTGTTGTCGCAATATCTACTCTATCCGTCCATTCTATACGATGAAGATTCCAATAAAAAGTATGACATTATGATAAGTATGGACAAGCATATCATATTCATAGCGGACAATAATCACTTTCGCCTGTGGCCAGGCAAAACCTATTATGATCTCCTCATGTATATGACAACTAATTGTAAACAATACAAGATTCATCTATTCTGGACAGATACGAGTTCTTATATTATAGATGAGGCCATCGCACAATACCGTCCCGAACTGATTGTCTTTTTTATCACGGGATACATGAAGTTAGAATGTGCCGGATTTGAATATTTGTTTCACAAACAGATACCAGTGGCATGCGCGATGCTGGACATGTTTTTTCCGTATTATGGAAAAGACGACTACAAAAACCCCGACGCACTTATCCATGTTGGAAAAAACAAGAACATCGTGGATCTGTATCGGTCGTTCTTTCCCACCAAATTTGTGGGGTCATTTTGTTCTCGGTTCATTAACGTAAATAGATTCAAGGACTACGGGTTGGAGAAACAATACGACATATTGATTTACGGAAACCGTACTCACATGGTAGACTTCAAAAAAGAAAGCATGCTAAGGCCGATAGAAAAGTTTATCGATGAATACGAAACCAATACAGGAGAGACAGTGGATGAGGACACGCAGTTAAATTTCTATTATCTCCGCAAACGACTGGAAAACATACTTGTGAAATACGCAGACAAGTACCGGCTGAAAATTCTTCCAGAATCAGGCATATACAACGCCGAGGTCGCGAACGATTCGCTGTCTATGCTGATCAACCAGTCACATATAACGGTCGCATGTACAACAATCTCCGATGTCATGATGCACAAGTACCTGGAGATCGCAGCATCAAAGTCTGTCATTCTCGGCAACGTCCCAAGCGACTACACTGACTTGTTGTCAGGGAACATGATTGAAGTGACTATGTTCATGGACGAATCGCTGATTATCGACAAAATAGACGCGGCTCTGGCGAATCCAGAGGAAATGAACCGAATGGCGAATACAATGTATACGAGAGTTCATCGCGATCACAATTTCGACCGCGCGGTGGACAATTTTGAATCTGTATTTAGAGAAATTAGTTTACACTCTCAACAAAAAAGGTCGTCCTAACGTACAACACCCATTCATTATTATCATGCACCGACCCAATATCGTGTTTCTGGCCGATTCGACGTACTACAAGAACATGAACGCAAGAGTGTGTTACGATTTCATTACCAAGGTGAGAGATTTCAGTAAAAAATACACAATTACTATTTTTTGGACAGACGAAGACACGACACATGTACACAATAAAATTGTCGAGTTGAATCCACAGGTCATTATTGTGTTTGAAATCAACAGCTTCCAGCTACGTACACAATTCTTTGACTTTATTTTCCAGTTCCGTGTGCCTGTATACGTGTTTTTGGACGACATGTATTATATAAACCGTAACACGTCGGGATGCCAGTATGTAAATCAGACAGATGGAATTATCTACTGGTACCGCAACCACAGTGTATTTCATTCGTATAGTCGTAAATTTCCCAGAAAACACATTACACACGTGGGGTCCAGGTACACCAACACCGACGTGTTCAGGGACAGGGGTCTAGAAAAGAAATACGACATATTATTGTATGGATCGCGGGTATATCATTACGAATACAAAAGAGAGGAGATTGACGCAATTCAGGATTACATCCGCCAGTACGAAACCCACACAAATACGGTGGTAGACGATCATACGAAAATCAGTTTTTATCCACTTCGATGTAAATTGGAGAGCGTGTTGAACAACATACGCGACAAGTATAGAATAAAAATTGTACCCGAATCGTGTTATGATTCCAAGGTGGCGAACGAAGAGTTGTCCACCCTTATCAATGAATCCTATATGACGGTCGCGTGCTCGTCCATCGCAGATGTTCTTTTACACAAATATCTCGAGATTCCCGCTTCAAACTCGGTTATTCTGGGCGATATTCCGAGCGACTACAAGGAGGTATTTGAGGGAAACATCGTGGAAGTGAACGCCTTCATGTCCCTCGATGAAATACAGTCCATCATTGAAAACGCGCTACAAGAGAAGGCTGTGTTGGTGGAAAAAGGAAAGCGGTTACACGACATTGTTCATATGGACCACAATCTACGTCGAGCCTCGCAGAGTTTTGACGGTATGCTTGACGAGATTCTTCTGCGACGCGGGTCGTCGTGAAATTGAGTTTAACTGGGATAATTATATACCTACACGTATATATAATTATACAGTCTATGGAAAGCGTCTGCGATCCATGTCATAAAACGTGTTTCGGGGGAGACGTGACATATACGAAATTTGTTGACTATCTGCGGACCGCACATGTCACAAACTTCAAACGCGATAGCGACTTTTCCGAGATAACCGAGCACGTGGGCGAACTACAAATTCGCCACGGTCGCGACATGTACCGCGAAATAAAAAAACTATGTATGATCGACGATCTACAGCTCAACCGACTTGTCAAGATGAATGACATGGTGGGAAACCCATATACATACAAAATAGTGGACGAACTTGACGAATGTTCTCCCAACTCGATCAAATACGTCTATTACGGACTTCTTGTCGTGCGCCATATGGTAGACAAAGTAATTGAACACACTGAATTTGTAGAGATAGGAGGAGGGTATGGCGGACAATGTATTATTCTACTTGAACTCTTCAAGATGTTTGGTATACGTATCCGCAAATACGTTCTCGTTGACCTGGGCGATGTGGTTGCGTTCCAGAAAAAGTACATTCAGGCGTTTGGTATGGACGACAAATGTGTGTTTGTCCCGTACGACGAACACGCTGCTCATTCATTCAAAAACGCTGGGTTTCTCTTGTCGTCTTACTCTTTGTCGGAGCTGACGCAGGAAATTCGCGAAGAGTATTACAAAAATGTACTCACCCAAATAACACATGGACTGGTCATATGGAACAACCCGTTTTGCGTCGATCTGCCCAAATCGTATACTAAAATACCACACTCGTGTCATGAAATAGTTGGTTCATTTCTGAAATTTTAACACACATGGTCAATATCTATACATGGTGTCACCCTTTAGCGCTATCCAATTAGGCATGAAATGTTCGTACTCTCGCTCGGGTCTGTGTACATGGTCTAATAGTTGTCCCCACCATATCTTCAACGAATCGTACGGGTAGACCACTTCTTTCATGATATTTCGGTTCAAGTACGCCCCCCACCACGCGAAGGTTGAATGTGAAACAATATTGTGTTTACACAAAGTCATAGTCCACAAATCAATATAGTCTTGGTTGTCCTTGACCACAGTATACGAAACACCAGTATCGTCGAACCATCCAACTATCTCGTCGTGGTTGTTGGAAAATACAAGAACGTGGATGCGTGGATACTTCTTGTTAAAACGCGTAACGGCGTCCACAAAAAAGGTTCTATTGTAATTCACCTGGTTTGCGTAATTCATTCGCACGTGTAGGGAAACGGTCGTGACGTTATCGTCAAATACCACTGGATACTTTTCCCGAATCACATCAAGTCCTTCAGGTGTGGGGCCGAATAGCTCGGCAAGTTCAAGTCGATACTCCTGAAAATACAAGAAGGATTGTAGATACCCATTGATCCTGACATCTTCGTTTGCGGTTCGCGCACGCTCAACACACTTGACAACATCCGGGTCGTATATTTCGCCCTTGTCGTGTTCTTCGGAAATTGTCGTGTACTTTCTATCTGATTTTTCATGCGAGAACAATTCAAATGTTTTTCTGAATAAGGTTTCGTCGTGATAATACCCAAATTCTCTTAGTCGGTCGGTATAGACCTTGTACTCATACAGGTCCATGGTAAACCCAAACTTTCTAGACAGCGCAAACTGCGTTGCCAGTTGAAATAGCGTGTTACCCAACCCCGTGTCTCTCGGCGAAACCCCTCCTCCCTCAAATAAGTGTTTTAAATGACAACTGATATATGGCATAGCGGTTACAACAATATACAACTATCGTTTTATATTGTTTGCGTGGACCTACCTCAACTACCATCCGGAGCGAATAGCTAACAACATATAGTCTAGGTCGTCCTTCGTTAACCACCACCCACACGGGATACAAATCATATCCTCTTCCAGTTCACTTATATTCGGCAACTCACAACGAAATTTGTCTACACATGTATTGTGATCGTTGCGGTTATGAACCTGACTTGTTGCGATGCCCCGTATTTTCATGTGCTCAATAAATCGGGTCTTGTTGTCAACCCGCATAGTAAATAACCACGCAGACGATTCGCGGTCCTCGTTATGTTCCATGAGTCGCACGCTATTTACGCCCTCGAGTTGATTGTATAAATACCGAGAATTGTGCCTATTTTTTGCGAGCAGTTCGTCGACATGCGGAAGATTGGCCAGTCCGATGGTTGCGTTAATATCGTTCATGTGAAACTTGTACCCCCATTCAGTTATATCATGTTCCATACGAAAATCCTTTCTGTTATAATTTCGCTTGTTTCTGTCGATACCAAACCACCGCAGAAGCTTACATCTATCGTACAACCGTTTGTTCGGAAGAACAATGACCCCACCGTCTCCAGCGGTCAAATGTTTTATTGCCTGTAGACTGTACACGCAAATATTTCCATGGTTTCCCAGCATCTTGCCCTTGTATGTGGCGCCAAACGCGTGCGCACAGTCCTCGACCACCATAAACCTGTATCCATATTTCGCGTAATGTATATCTTGTAACGTCTTCAGCGCATCTAGATCTACTGGATATCCGCCCCAGTGAACCACATAGATAACTTTGGTATGCGCCGTTAACTTGGCAGCAATGTCATCGATGGAGACGTTTCCTGTTGTTTTGTCCGTATCAATCCATCCAATATTACATTGGTTCGCGAGGATAGAGGTAGTCGTGGCAAAACAAGTAAGTGCTGGCGTCAACACTATATCGCAGTCTGTATCGAATCCTGGCCAACCGTTTGTGTCGTCGCAGTCCATTAACAACCGCATAGCCAGTGTAAGCCCTGCTGTGGCGGAGTTTAGCGTGAGTACGTGGTCATTGCCGATATATTTTATCAATCCCTCCTCAAACCGTTCAACCTGAGGACCCTCCGTCAGATACCCTGACATGAGTACTTGTTCGAGTGGTGCCATGACATCTTTGCTCATAAACACCTTGAACAGTGGGATATTTTTTTCAGGACATTCGGAAGCCATATATATGCTTTCAGTTTGTATTTAACCGCTTATACAAATAATATTATTTATAATAGTGCGTTATGAAAGATTGAAGGATCACCATCGTGATAATATTTTGTTAGTATTATATATGGTGTACCCAACATTTAATATTGTAAGTATCAAAAAAAGGTGCGAAACCGATTTGATTCATTTTTATGACACATACAATATTTCGACAACTAGCGACAATTACAAAGACCTGTCATCGTTATCGTTGTATCATTCCAATTCCCCTACAGCAGACACAATGAAGGCATCCATAGATACAAAAATGCGAATTCTTCATAGTATAGCTGGAACAAATAGCCCCGACGACTTTGATTATGCCCACGATGTTATTCATTTGTCGGATATCAAACAAAAGCGTCTATGGATTGTACGGACGTTCATTTTCTACGAATTATTGACGTTTATTACAATGACCTTTTCAAATGACCGACTGTATAATCAAGTATACAAAGACACTACACAATTTCCATATCGCCCGGATGTTGTACCAGAACTCGATAACTTCAAAATGGGTATCTTCGGGAGCATCACACCCACATCTGACATAGACATCGGGTTCCAGTATTCTGGTACAACACTTCGGGTCCCTGCTCTTGCGTATCTTGTATCAAGATTCGAGAACGCGTTTCTTATCTTCACGGGAAAAAACAGTCTTGCGTTTGATATTGAGACGTATGCTGATATGATGACCATACCTAATCCAAAACCAGATAGGGGCCAGTCTCCAGATTACTTTTACCTGGACACCAGTAAATTTGAGAAGAAACATTTCCAAAAGGTATTGGTGTGTGCGGGAACAAGCATGTTGCGAAACGCGGTGCTTGCTGAAATGGATATACAAGGAAGGAGTTTGTCAAGAAACGAAATCAGTGACATACTCGATAAATTTCGGTTTGAAGACGTCGTTGCGTTGAACAAGGTGTTTTCGAATTTCTATGATGACATACGCGATGATCTATCACAAACATGGATCAAGGACGCAAAATCGCTGGTTCTGGATTACATGTCCTCCGACTACAACGCAGGAAGGTACAAATACTATGGACTTGTCGACATAGCAGAAAAAAGCAAATTCAAGGGCACCTCTCATATCGATACGCTTAGTACAGATGAGATCTGCTCGATCATGGTCAACATAGGATTTTCACTTACCTACCGAATGGAAAGCTACAACTGTGCTCCCACGGTTATCCACGTTGTCCGCATTCTCCAGGCCGCAAAAGAGAAGGCGGAAAAATACAAGACACTCACTCCCAAATCGTATTGTGTTGGCGAAGTTCAATACCTTGATCCTTACTGTTCTCTCGGAAAATATGGATATGCTCTCAGCTGTATGGAGCAGCTGGGGTATATCAATCGGTTTACAACGACCTATTGTATTGAAGGTTCTTCACATTACAACAAATCGAAATGCGAAAAGAAGATGGGCAAGTATATGGGTCGATTTGAGAACGGCTTTTTCTACTTCGTTCAGTACTATACAGGCGTAATCAGTAGAGGCGGTCGTCGCTTTGCGAAGAAGTATCGTGGACGTAGTAAACAATCCAGATCCACACAACCCAAGAGAACAACGCGTAACATACGACGTCGTACTAAGAAAAGGAATACAACACGGAGGCCGCGAAAATCCAGGAGGAAGTGAACGGTCAACCGTTACATAATCCAACAACAATGAGTCAGGTTGTATCACAAAACTCTTGCTGGATTTGAAAATACGTAAAAAAAGGCACCAAAATATCCGACATGGTGACACGAGAGAACCACTCGTATTGTTGAGTAACGATACGAGCGATTTCTGACTCACTTTTGCTAAGGGTGTGGTCAATCATCGATACCATGGATGAATACTCAGTAAACAACGAATTGTCTTTCATATTTTCCAACCAATACTCGTGTTGGACATTCATGTGGGTGGGTTGTTCGCTTACAAGAACAACGTTGTTCGATAACAACAGCGTGTTCCGATAGTAGTCGAAAATAATATTGAAATCGTAATACAAGACATTGATGACCACCTTGCTTCGTTCTATATACTGACACAATTCCTTGTTGGTTGCTCCATGATGACTATCAATGACACAGACGTTCCATCTCAATTTCAATTCGTCTATAATATGCTGTCTTCTCTCGTTAATGCTTCCATAAAAGAGAACGTCGATGTCCTTGTCTCCCCACGCGATCCGACGACCCTCTATGTTGTTCGAGTAGTAGGATTCGATAGATGGATCATACAACAATGGCAGGAACAACATACGAACCCGGTTGTATGATTTCTGGATGTTTTCGTAGTTAATAATGTTGTATTCCACCAACATGATGTTTCGCACGTCTTGCTGCTGAAGTTTCTCAATTACGCTCTTTGCGCCGCGAGTTTCCCAGTGCTCGGTGTTCACCACAAGAAAATGTGCAGTTGATTGAAATATCGTTTGTAGAACAAACTCTTTGCCGTCGTACAATGTAACATCATACATGTTCAGTAGGACAATGGTGTCTGGGGTATTGCAAATGTGTGATATATGTGTTATGTACTCGATATTGCCCGACACCCCTTCGTGTTGTGATAAAACGCTGCGACATGCCTCTCTAAATAATAAAAACGGCATGTAGGTTTCAGAGAAGTCGTCTGAAATATATATTTGAATGCGCATTGTATACATCTTCTAAAAAAACTACGTAATTTGAATGCAGAAAAACATCCCATTCAAACAAATATAAAGTCATGGGGTCTATAACCTTATGCCAAGAAGAGAGAAAGAAAATATAAATTATACAATTGACGACCCGTCTATTGCATCATCAACCATAGACGTCTGTGAAATCATACACAGATTTGAATCGACTCCATTTCCAGAGACTACATGCGAACATTCAGCTAGCGACGAAGAAGGAGAATACGTAGAGAATGACGACTATTATCTGACCCAAATAAAAGACTATGAACTGAATTATACGACCAAACAGCTTGGGTCCATCTACGAATACTATAAGATTGGAAGTTCGCATAAGCTCAAAAAAAGTGAGCTTGCCCAGCTCATTGTGGCTTTTGAGAACGATGAAGAGAACATGGACATTGTAGAGCGTCGCCAGACGCTATGGTTTTACATAAAAGAGTTGAAAAACGACCCTTTTACGAAAAAATACATATGGGCACCATAACCGACAATAATACCCGTTTACACATTTCCCTGGAAAAAAATATAAATACTATCTCTTATATTATTATCACAATAGAATATAGTATGGTTTTATCAAAAATAGACAGCGGTATCAGCTACCCCGAACTGAAAAAAACGAACCCCGAAGACACAAATATGGAGGCCGATCTGTATGAAATATCCGTAAAAGGTGTGGGTGTAGTGATTGCCGTTGGCAACCCGCGACACGACTTCAAGAAGAAGAACGTGGTCTACTATCCAGTGTATCTGGTAAAGAAAAACAACAAGGTGGTTCAGATTGGTCTCTATGAGGTTCCACACGATAGTCTCGGATCGTTTCTGGATGCTGAAGGTGACCTTGATTTAGAAAAACTGAACGACCCCCTTGTGTATACATTCGCCACCAAGACATACCTCGAGAACAAACGTCTTGTTCCTCCAGAGGACAGTGATGACGAGAACGAATCGAAAGAAAATAAAAAAGCGGATGATGACGAAGGCGACGATGAAGAGGATTACGAAGGCGATGCAACCGGTCATAAATCAAAGGTTACAACCAAATCGGCAAGGTCTACCATAAAAACTGGCGACACAGACACGATTCCACAAGAAAGAGCCGACCTTTTTGTATTGACAAAAGGCGTGTCTATACCAGCGGTTCTGGATGAAGAGTCGAAAAAGGACGCAAAGGATCTCAGAGAGAAATACAAGGAAGCAAAGGAACACAACTGGGTACAGAAAATAATGAAGAACCCATACTACGATATAACCGACAACGAGGGGGGTGGAGACTGTCTCTTTGCCACGATTCGTGATGCATTTTCGCAGATTGCCCAACAGACATCTGTCGCAAAAATCAGAAAGAAACTCTCCGATGAAGTCACCAATGAAATCTTCATGGGTTACCGCGACATGTATGATATGTACAACAATGCGCTCATTACAGATACCGCTAAAATAAAAGAGTTGTCGAAAGGATACGTCACGCTCAAAGACAAATTCTCGAACGTATTGGACAGAAATGAACAAAAGATACTCGTGGAAAACGCAAAACAAGTCAAGTCCCAGCACGATACCCTTGTCCGAGAGAAGAAGATCACGGCGGAAATGATGGGAGAATACAAGTTCATGAAGGGTGTGGACACGCTTGAGAAATTCAAGAAGATCATCCAGACATGCGAGTTCTGGGGAGAAACCTGGGCGTTGTCGACACTGGAGCGTATGTTGAATATCAAGTTCATCTTGTTGTCAAATGAAGCATATACCGCCAAAGACTACGACAACATTCTGAATTGCGGCCAATTAAATGACGACATTCTACAGAACAGAGGATATTTTAATCCAGACTACTATATTATCGTCGAATATAATGGATGGCATTACAAACTGGTGTCGTACAAGGACAAACAAATATTCACGTTTCCAGAAATACCATACGATCTGAAGAAACTTGTCGTCGACAAGTGTTTGGAGCGCAACGCGGGCCCGTTTTCGCTGATCAAGGAGTTCAAAGAACTGAAAAAAAAGAACTCCAAAGACAAATCGGGTGACAACGAACTACTGGATTTTGACGTAGAAGACCTCACGGAAGCCAAACTCCGAGGAACGTATAATGACGATATTGTGTTCTCGTTTTATTCTAAATCTGCTGCGAAACCGCTACCAGGAAAAGGAAGCGGTGAAAAAATCCCCAAGGAGTATATCAAGGAGTTTTCAGGGCTGGCAAGCACCCCCGACTGGAGAAAAAAGCTGGCAAACACCTGGACACAACCGTTCACGCTCGACAACCATAAATGGACGAGTGTTGAGCATTACTACCAGGCGTCCAAATTCAAGAAGGAGAATCCTGAATTCTATCTGAGTTTCAGTCTTGATTCGGGGACCGAACTTGCGGGAAATGTTGACATGGCGTCTGCTGCCGGCGGTAAGAATGGAAAGTACAAAGGAGACTTGCTACGACCTAAGCAGGTGAAAATAGATCCTGATTTTTTCGGGGCGAGGTCCGAGAAAGAACTACACGACGCGCAGTACGCAAAGTTTACACAGAATCCTGACCTCCTTTCTATGTTGCTTGCGACAAAGACCGCCAAATTAGTGGAACATCGACGAGGAAGAGAATCGGACGTGTACGATTCGTTGATGTTAATACGCGATGACTTGGCAAAAGAAGGTATATAGATATGAATTTTGATATGAAGACAACTGGTTATATAATATAAATTGTCGGTATTATATAACAAGCATGAAAACACGAATTGGACGTCCTACCGACATGCGGTATATAAACATTTCTAGTTTCGTTTCAGGAGGACTATCTAACCAGTTATATCTGATGGTAGGGTCTCTGGTGTGGTGTATTCAAAACAAGGTACCTGCTCTTATAGTAGGGAAATTCCTGCTTCAAATAAACACCGCATACTACACGCACATAGGAAAAATTTTATATTTGCCCGCGATCAATGAATATCTCATCAAAAAATACAATGTGTATATTATTGACGAAGCTATCACACGGTTCGCACCCAAAACTCTACAGCTATATGAAATTTTCCCGACAATGTCTACATGCTCCGATGCAATGAATTCAGACCTGGGAAAGGATATCATGAATAACCTTATGTTTACTCCGAATCTTGTCTCGCTGCCCATGCGATTTATAAACAATGTCATGGATGAAAACGGACACGAAAAGGTCAACATCATTCATCTGCGAGTAGAAGACGACGCTATCGTCCATTGGAGCGGAATCAACAACATGACCCCGGCTCACTTCCGCAAGGTTCTGACCGACACCTATATAGAGAAAATAAGCAAACATATTCCTAGCGACGAAGCGATCATTTTACTCAGCGGGAGTGTTGATAATGAAGTAACCGCTTTTCTGCGCAAACACAGTTATCGGTATACCATGTTCACGAAACAGTCAAAATATCGAGAAGTAAACGCCATCATGGACATGATTATCGGAAAAATGTGTAACGGAGTGTTTATTGGTGCTGGCGGGTCTACCTTTTCGCAACTTGTTTCCAATATGCTAGAAAGGGATGTCGGAACGACACGTATTATGTTGAACCTCAATAAAATAGTGTAAGTAGACAACATAAAAATATCACTCCATTGTATATATGGACTTAACGAAAAAAAGCAAACTATTAATTGACTATTTTTCCAGGGATAGATGTAAGCTGCCTGAACGAGACAAGAGCGGACGGTCATCCAAAGTACTGATGATGCTATACAACGATATTCGCGACGCGTATACTCATTTATCGCGTATGAGCGAAAAACCGTCTATTCAATTCAACGAGATACAGACCGTGCAGCAGATACCTTACCCCAAAATGTTTCCGCTTAGCAGCTTTCCAAATGATATTCGGAAACACATCGACATGACCTCCCAGTATTGTGTTACTTACAAAATCAAACAATTTGGGCGGAATATAACGTTTCGGTTTGTTACTGAAGATATAGGTAACAACGACATTGATATGTACGTAGAATATGCTCGAAACATGATGGCATGGCTGTACATTATTAACCAATATGCGTCTTCGCAATGCGCAAAAGATCTGAACGTGTATTTATACATGACAAATCTACAGAAGAAACTGCCCAAGGGGAATATGCAAATTCTCGGCGAGAATCACGTGAATACCGCATTTACAACTACCTGTCCAGTGGATTCCGAAATTGTTATTTTCAGAAAAGAAGAGTGGTTCAAGGTATTCATACACGAAACGTTCCACAACTTTGCCCTCGATTTCTCCGACATGAACAATGTTGCGTGTCATAGTCAAATTCAAAAGATATTCGCGGTGAAATCGGACGTCAATTTGTTTGAATCATACGCCGAATTCTGGGCAGAAGTAATGAACGTGTGTTTCTGTAGCTACCACTCCACTGACGACCATACAAACATGCGCGACTATTTGGACACCTGTCGGTATTATCTAGACCTGGAAATCAAATTCAACGCGTTTCAACTCGTCAAGTCACTAGGCTACATGGGCGTTGGATATTCCAATATGATCAAGCGTACACAACAAGACCAGATGATACGCGATACGCTATACAAAGAGGACACCAACGTCCTTGCGTATTACATCATTAAAACCGTTCTGTTGGCCAACTACCCCAGTTTTCTGGACTGGTGTATGACCAACAACACTTCACTGCTTCAATTCAAAAAGACGCAGCGGAACCAGATGGAATTTTGTAAGTTTATTAACAGCCATTACAAGTCCCAAGGGCTTCTTCGTCTGATATCATGCGAGGAAAATCATCTTTCCAAACTGATACAAAAACGGCCCCGAACCACCAAAAAGAAAAGAGACAATACTTACATATTACACACCATGCGTATGACCACCTGCGAGCTGGGCTAAGTATACACCGTTCGCCGAGCTTGTGGAACAGACGCCATTTTCTGTTGGTTATTGTTCGCTAAATCCTCAAACCTTTTTCTTCTCGCCCTTGCCACAGATCGCAGATTGTATCTGTGTCTGTGCACAACAGGCTCGTGGACGATAGTGGGTCGCGGAGCTTGTGGAACAGACGCCATTTCCTTTTCTTGTGGAACAGACGCCATTTCCTTTTGTCTATTGTTCGCTAAATCCTCAAGCCTTTTCCTTCCCGCCCTTGCCACAGATCGCAGGGCGTATCTCTGCACAACAGGCTCGTGGTCGATAGTGGGTTGCGGACGACGTTGATAGCGTTGGTATTGACTCTTTGTGGGAGTAGACGGCACATCGACGTAAACAAACGACCCGTTTCCAATGTCCTTTTTGTTTTGTCGCCACGCTCTGGAGGCCTCGTCGAAGTCGATTTCGACGGGTAGTTCATTCATTGACGGAGATAGATAATCAGACGACATCAACAAGAGATTGTTGGGGCGATTGTAGTCTTGGAAATTGACGATAAGCAGAAGGAGTGTTCTCAGATGGTTCAGGTAATCTACAAGAGCAGATATCATGTGTTAGTTGAATATACTATCACACGATAATTAATTTCATTTTTTTGTAATTTGTGAAATGAGACTATTCACAGAAGCGTGGACTTGTCGATGATTGTATTGCGCGCAATTGTTTTAATAATCTTACCAAAATCGCGACGCTCGCTCATATCGTCGGGCGGACCCATCGCCTGAACCATCATCTTCAAGTATATGTCGTTCTTCTTGTTGTCATACTGGTCGTAACCAGGGTTGTTTCGCTGCCAGTCGTCCAATAGCATGATGTTCTTGTTCGACAGATCCTTAATGGCTCGTTTGAGTCTATCCTGGTTGCATGTGTCTTTTTCCCATCTATCCTTGTCCTTGATATGGATGACTTCTCGCTTCAGGTCGCTACAATGAATAGGTCGCTTGGTCACTTCTAAGTCGCTTAAACCTTTGACAAACATGCGAGAGATGCCTTCGGCGTATCCCAACTCACCGACGCTCTCCAGGTCCTGTATATTCAGCTGTAGAGACTTGATAAAATCTTGTATGTTCATCGCATCTTTACACGTCTCATTCAAGAAGAATTGGAGATTGAACGTGTTGTTATGACAGTTGTTCATGTTGTTCTGTGTATGTATCTGTGAATTCTTTGACAACTCCATGATGGTCTTATTTTGTTCTATAACCACCTCAGTTAACTCCTTGTTCTTCTCTAAAATTTGGAGGACTAACTCTGGAGATACGTGTGACGATGAATCGGCTACTGGTTGAGCGTTTTGGCATCCACTATTAACTGCTTGAACATCACACTTCTTATGATGTCTCCACAGTCCAGTCTTATCCTTGTATTCTTTATCACATATTTCACACCTAAACAATATGGGGTTTTTTCGGGTTTTTTGGGGTTTTTCTGACGATGATGTGGTTGCTAAAGTTGCTAAAAACCCCGTTTTGTGTTTTTCCGTCTCAAGATGGCGGGTGTAATCTCGTTTGTTACTCGAATAAAAGTCACATTGTTGACATATATATTTTTGGGGTTTTTCTGGTTGCTGAAAGTTGCTAAAGGTTGCCATATTCTAGCAACCGAAAAAACCCAATAGAACCGAACGCAAATATATGTAAAAAATTATCGTAAGCAACAATTTGCCAAAAAAACGCAAATGAGAGCGTTCTCGTCACATGTCACTTTTTCGTACGCTTTTTCCAAAACTCTTTCGCCCTTCCCAGAATTGGACATTTATTTTTGTCCATTTTTGAAATCTTGAAAATAGTTTTGGAAAAAATACCTCAAATCGTATGGGACCCTTTTATAATATATTAGTAATCGAACTTAAATACCCGAAAGAGTTTGTAACAAATTCTAACTCGGGTTAGAATCTGTCTGGTAATTAGTTAGTCATTGTCATGTGTATTGAATGGTATGTTATCTAACTCTTGGCAGAACCCATACCACTCTCGTTGGAGCTATAGTAATACAACGGTAATGTGGTGGATTCGGTTATTTCAATGGTCGTTGACGAAGATCCGAGATTAACACCAGGGATTCCTGTGACATTTACACCCTGAGTATATGTTTCGCCTCCTGCGTGTGTGCCATCTGGAGTAGTTGAAAATAGTAGAAGATTGCCCACGTTACTTGAATCGTCTTGGTCGAAAACATACGTCGTCCCCACGGTGAACGTTATGGATGGACTTACATCACCGTATAATAAAAATTTATTACCAGTACCATAACTATTTGTTTCTTCTGCTACGGTAACAACATACGTCGTTTGATTTTGATCTCCGCCACCATCTCCACCACCATCTCCGCCTGGATCAGGGCCTCCTCCACCTCCGCCACCTCCGCCTCCGCCACCATCTCCACCACCATCTCCGCCTGGATCAGGGCCTCCTCCACCTCCGCCACCTCCTCCACCTCCGCCTCCTCCGCCGCTGATAGGAGGAGGTATGGGTAGTGCGGGACTTGTATCTGGTGGAGGCAATAGGGAAGCAAAATCTGTAAGTTGTTGAATGGGGTAAGGAAACGGTATGGGAAATACCGTTGGGTCTGTAGTGCTATAATCAACATCGACATAGCTTTGCGTGGTTTTATCGTATATTTGTGCCTTTGAACATGTGCCATTGGCAAGCGTGACATTGGTAAACGGAAAATATTCAATGTAAATCTTCGACACGCGACTATTTCGTGGATTAGTTCCTGAATTCGCGACATACATGTTTCCTGAACCATCGAACGTTAGTTCAGAAGGGACGGATATATTGGCAACTGCCCAGGTGTCGTTACTGTTACCATCTCTCGTTGTATCTATTGAAATTTTTCCTATAGAGTTGCCAGTTTTGTTTGCCACATAAATATAACCATCATGTTTGTTTGCCATACTGAATGGTTTCTCAAGAAGCCCGCTAATTAATGTTGTGGTGGTGTAAAGACCGTCCAGTAGGTTTATCTGTAGAATTCGATTGTTTCCAGTTTGGTTGGTGTCCGCCACATATAAATAACGTTTTCCAGGTGTAAACTCGTCGATAGTAAGTCCATTGGGATCAAATAAAGTACCAAATGGCACTGGAATGATGACAGCACCAGACCCGTCAATCGCGCTAACACGTGTAATGATGACACTTGGACTTGAACCGCTCAGAATATATAAATACTCTTTGCCATATGAATCATATGCCAGTGAAATGGGACTTACAATACCAGTCACAAATGAATTGTTTATACCGATAATATCATCTGTTAATGTAATGTATGACACAAACCCTCCGGTCACATTCAACACAAACATGTTGTATGACGCGTCTATTGCAAGACTTGTAGGTCCACTTAACCCGGCTGTATCAGGAATGATGTTGTTTTCAACCGCACCCAGAAGATTGATTCTTGAAATACTGTTATTCTGTAAAGAAACGTACAAATAGTTTGTGTTGTCGGCATATGCCACGCCTGTCGGGTAGGTTCCGGCCAAGAATTTGGACTTGTTGTATGTACAGTTATTACAAAAATCGTCTGAAATGGTTATACCGTTACACTGTAAAACATACACGTCGGTTGGACCGGGTAACACATAGGGCATTACGAAATGGAAAGTGGTTGATGTAGGTACACCCGCAGGTATATTACTGGGATCTACCACTATATATTTATCGTAAATATTGTAGCTGAAATCGTACGTTTCAATCAACGGTTGAATAACTCCGCTGATGTCATACACATACATCGTGTCGTCATATGGTCCAACACGACCTTCCATGTTATCAAATATAAAAGACAAAAATAGCTTGTCTGTAGAATTTACTCTGGTAAGTGAGATGAAAAGCGAGTTTTCCCACGGAACGTAGTTCATATAGGTACCATTCCATAACAGAGATACCGGATCAGAAAGGAGCGGGTCATAAAACGTAATAAATTCGCCTTGCGGGGTGACCCTATAATATCTCGAGCGTACAATCGCATATATGTATCCATACTTATCAACTGACAGTGCAGTGTAAGGTCGAACAGCTCCGCCTGGATTAGGGAATGTAACAAAATCATCGGCTCCATATGGTCCCGCGCCACGGTAATCGCGTACACGTTTAAGAATAAACTGATCGATAGTTGTAGTTGATTCCCCACCAGCCATACAGTACATGAATTTACGATCGTTCGAAAACGCGACTGTTTGAACAGGTGCAACGACTGTTCCTACTATATCGATAACCATTGTTTGAAGTCCACGTATATCCATAATCTTCGATACTGCGACTGATTCGCTCGTAAATGTGATTTCAGCTATAGCGCCACCTGGCGGTGATACTTGTCGCCCATCAGAAAGACAACAATATAATTTTGCTGCTGGATCATCAGCACTGTCAAACATACAATAATTCATCCCTCCTACGAATGTAGTGCCGGTAAGTGTTACCAAGTTAAATACGGGGGTGCCTGTATCCGGATTCGTCTGGTCAGGAACAAGTGTACTGAAAAAATCACCTGCGCCTCCACCGAAACCAAATTCGGCACCCAATACGAGGAACGGTCCGGTCGTGGCTGTGGGTGGCGATTGACGCAGCGATACACTCCCTCTGTAGTTTGTAAGTACGGTATTTGTATAATATTTCGTCACTACATTTGAGGCATCTAATACGGGAAGGTACCCATGCGCATCCGCAATATATATTTTCTTGGTTTTTTCGTCTGCAACACACAACCGTGGTCGGGTTATTCCATCGGTCCCAGAATCGTAAATATTGTTAAAACTTATATCATGGGTAATTTTCAATAACGCATCCTCAGCACTTCCGTAGTTAGCCACATAAAAATTATAACTATTGTCGAGAACGATGCCCTGAGGTGTGAGAAGAGATTCCGATGTTTTTCCAACAACATTGACCGGATTGAGCTGGTTGTTGTTGGCGATAGTAGCTAGTTTATTGTTTCCTGAGCTTGTAATATAAATCTCGCCACTCCTTTCATCAAACACCACCCCTCCCGGTTCACTTATCACAATTCCTCCCTGGCTATATAGAACGCTCTTTCCGGTGCTCAATGTTATTTCAACGACATTATTCAATCCCGAATTTGTAACGTATATCTTACTGAAAGTGGGGTCAAATGCGATATCGGATGGCTGAGATAGAGGCGATCCACTAATACTCACATATACCCCCGTCGCGGTAAGCGTGTCTGTAAACGTCAATTTACACAAGGTATTGTTGTTGTAATTCACTAAATATAAATTATCTGAATCATCGTAAGCAAATCCAGTTGGTGCATCGAGAACGACCCCTGTTACAGTGACGTTATCCGCAATCCCTTCTAAGGTAACACGGACAATGTTGCTTGCGTTCGAGTTTCCTACATACAAGTTGGTTGATGATTTGCTATCAAATACAATGGATGTAGGGTTATTCAGAAAGAGATCATTGCCGGACTTATATACTTGATAAACCGTCACAACGTCGGTAGACAAGACAAGTTTGAGGACACCCCTCGGACCAAGAGGGTCATTTACACCTAGACTTGCGATAAATAAATCGGTATCTGTCGAATTGAGTGCTATACCATAAGGTGCGTTCAGATCTGCGCCTGTAGTATTGATTGTTACCGTTGCCGTAGACGCATTTGTGAAAACGAGTTTATAGAGATTCCCGGCAGTCAGGTACAGTGTTCCGTCGCTGGCAAACGACAACCCCCGTGCGGTTGTAACAATTGAGACACCGCTAAGCGTGACAGTCCTCAATGTATCTGACGTATCAAAATACAAAAGTTCGGTTTTCATTGTATTCGAATTTTCCATAGTAAAGTATAGATTGCCATTACCGTCGACGGCTAACACGTTGATGATACCGTCGTACTGTGAATAATCAATATAATCATATATTTTTTTGACTGTTTTTGTAGCGAACACATATTTATATATAATTGCGGCAGTATCACCAGACCCAAGATATAATATGGTATCGTCTTTATTTAACGCAAGAGCCGAAGGCTGTTGGATATCTTTTGGCGGAATACCAATATCTATATATTCTCCTGAGGAAAGGTAATCATTGTCATCTTGAAAAGTCAACCGTATAATGGGACTATTTACGAATGCCCCTCCACTCGGTCCCTGTGTGTTAAGATAATATAGTCTGTCGGTGCTGTCAAAGACAAAAGACGTTGGTTGGAAGAAATCTACCAATGGTGTAGTGGCTACAAATTTGACCACCCCGCTCTTGTTCATTGCCACCATAGCATTCGTGCCAACAAATCCTACACCTCCGGGAGTTGAATATACGATACCTGAACTGTTCACTGCAACTGTAGATGCGGCCGAAAATGCCTGGCTATCCACAAAACTGGGATACACGAGCTGCGGATTGAATGACGGGTCCGTCAACGGAACCTTCCACACAACACCATACGAGTAGGGAGGGTAATAACCGCCTACAGAGTCAGGTTTAAACGGAGAAGTGAATTCGGTGACATATAAATTTTCCTGGGCAGAATCAAATACTATCGATGTGAGTGGATTAATATAATACGAAACTTCGTATCGCGTAATCTTTCCAAAGTCACCTCTCTCGTAATATCCACCGTAAAATAGCCCTACGTTGTTACTTGCGGTGAATATATCCTTGATCTCTTTAATGAACGCACCAGCACCGATTTTAAAGAACACTTCGGGTTTCGCCAATGTTCCGCAAGTATAGACCTTTCCTGTTTTGTCTGTAGCAATACTGTAATAATATTCTCGATCATTTGGGTCCGGTGGAAAAGGAATAGGAAGTTTGAAAAGAGTATCGTTTACAATCTGGTAGACGAAGACTCTTGGCGGTAACAAGGTAGACGTTGTGAGGGGTCCGTAATTTGCCACATAGATACAATTGTTAAATGAATTATACGTGACGCCTGTTGGATTGTCCAGCCCTGTACTCGCAACTATAGTGATACTACCTTGCGGAGTTATTCTTACCAGATTATTGTTACCTGAGTTACATACGTATATGTTATTGAATAAATCGGATGCCAGTCCGATGGGTGTATTGATACCTGCCAGATTTGATGCGAAAATCTGCCCGACACCAGTAGTATAACTTGTTTCTGTAATTTTAAAAATGGTACTCGTGATGCTATCCGAAACAAAGAGGTTACCGGATCCATCAAAGCAAATTCCATCGAGTTTGTTGGTGGAAATACCTGCCACATTGAGCTCCACCGCAACCAGTGTAATCAAATCCAATTTAAGTATTTTAGATGTCCATATTTCCGGCCAAACAAAATCTTGGGTTTCAGAACCTACATTGGAATTTGCGATGGTAATATACAAAACGTTGTCTTTGTTGAAAGCAAGACCAGTAGGTGAATCAGTGAATAGCTTGTATACGTTTGTAATAAACTCACCCTCTACAAGAGAAATAAAGTTTGCTAAAGCGTTACTCGCAACATACAATTTGTTACTCGCATCAAACGCAATGGCTCCAGGCCATTCTAAGCTACCGTCTCCGATATAAGGTCTGAAATAATCGGATACCACATCGCTTTGAAAGTCCTTTAGTAAATACGTGCTACCATACTGAGGTATATATGACAAGTCGAAATTGGTATAAAGAGACTCGTTAATGTCTTGAAGCAAAGCACCACTCGGGTCGGTCTCGCTAATATAAGTTGACTGAGGCATTATAATACAATAATATGATATTATTTTATTATATTTTAGAAAAAATGAATTAACATGTGGATGATCCGTATTGTATACAAAGATCAAAATGGGAATTCGTTACCTGAACAAGTATTTTGTGGAAAACTGTAAGGAATGTATACAGTTGATGCATATGAATGAACTGTATGGTAAAACGATTGTTGTCGACATTAGCATATATCTCTACAAATATCAAATGAGTGATTCGCTCATTGAAAACATGTATCTCATGTTGTCGCTGTTCGAATGTCATGATATTACCCCTATCTTCATTTTCGACGGTAAACCTCCTGCCGAGAAGATGGATGTGTTGAACAAACGCTACCACGAAAAGGTCAAGGCTGAATCCGAGTATAACGAACTATATAAAAAACTGGACAATCGTAAATTGAGCGCAAGAGAGCGAGAATCGGTGCTGGAAACTATGCAGAACCTGAAACGAAAGTGCGTTTTCTTGAAAAAAGACCATATTCATCAAGTTCAGGATCTTATCAATAGCTATGGATATACTTATTACACAGCAAACGGCGAAGCAGACGAGATGTGTGCCGCATTTGTTCGTGCGAAAAAGGCGTGGGCTTGTCTCAGTGAAGATATGGACATGTTCGTGTATGGCGTGCCGCGGGTACTGCGATATATGAGTCTACTGAATAATACGGTGGTTATGTACGACACGCACAAAATATTGAAACGTATCGGAATATCTCGTCAGGACTTTATGGAATTATGTATTATGACTGGATCAGACTACACAACAGATACTGTCATGGACGTATACGCGTTATTCAAATTGTTTCATGTATATGCTGGCACGCCGCTGTCGAAAAACATGAGTTTTCGGCACTGGTTACAAGTTCATGGAGAGGCCTATTCGGTGGAATCTATGAATGACGAAACGTTTTCGTCTATCCGCAACTTGTTTATCCGCACTACGGAGGAGACTTCTGTGCTTGTTGCGTCGGCAACATCTTTCCGCCGAGAACCCGACCGACAAAAAATCCAGCGAATTTTAGAGGCCGATGGGTTTGTGTATCCAGTCACATAATTACCACGTCAATAAATATATGTGAAAACAATACAGAGACAACGCAAATATATAGATTACCAATGACTACGCGTAGTAAACTAACCAATTCTTCTCCGTCGGATGGAGAAGAAATTTCATCTGTATCTGACGACAATTCCAACGCAGACGGAGACCCTAGCGAGGAGGAAGAGACTACAGACGTATCTTTTTCTTCTTTCGGTCGCGAATTTGATCGGGTGTATTCTTTAGATGCTATTTATTCAGAGGCGCGAAATATGGTTCCTGTGATCAAACCTTATGCTTTGTATTGCTACAATGCCACAGGGCTTTATTTGTTCTGGATTTGTCTACATTATGTGGCCGCACAAATGTACGTGTACTATTGTGTTCCTAGCTTTTTTCAGGGGTTCGTCATGACACCGTTTCTCGTATCTGCGCCACACTGTAAAGCGATTCGATGGGTGGTTCACAATGGAGGAAATACCATCGATAACATGTGGATTGTCCTGGCAACCTGGTTGTGCTCGCGCCTCCTTGTGAATACGGATAAGAAGTAACCTTACTGGACGAGGATTGTACTATAATAAAACACCGTTGTGTGTTATTATATCTTCGCGTCTATGTAAGTAGCGTATTAGCGTATTACTGTTTCCTACGACGAGAGTTTCTTTTGTGTACAGGTTTTATGTTTTTACCCGACACTGTTCTTTTTGATTTTCGACCGGCTCCGCGTTTGCGGTTGCGTCTCCGTTGTCGTGACTTTTGAACTCTCCGTGTTTTGCGGTTTCTTCGACGCGCTTTCCGCCTGGTCCCGCCCATGTTGAAATTTGGCTGGGCTATTTTCACGCGTTTGGACGGGGAGTCGGGATCCGAATCCATGCGGTCAAAAAGCGAACCCGGAGGCGTTTTGTTTTTGTATGGCGGAGTGTCTGACCCTGACAAAGAGTCCGATCCAAACGTGGACGCGGATGGAGATCGAAACAGAGCCTGTGGTGCCCCTCTTGATGGCGTGGAAACCCCGCTACTCATAGATGAATTTGGGGAAGATATATTGGTATCGGAAGAATCCGCCGTCCTGTTACCGCGCGGCGTGCGCGGAGGCGAATTCCCAATTCCCGAAAATCCCGTAAACATGGGAGCCACGTGAACCTCTTGCCTCGTTGGACTCGAATCCCTTCGTGGTCTGCGTTTGGAGTTCTTTCGTTTCTCCTCCATTTCGTATTTATGGAGTATGGCGCGTTTCTTCATCACCTCTCTGTTAATGTCATCGCTCGTGTATTTATTGACGTCCTGTGTGATGTTCTCCAGCTTCACGTTCTTTTTCACGTTGCAAATCACCATCTCGCTGTGAAACTTGCGTGGATTTCCGATGTCTTCCGTTTCGCCGTCGCTGTCGTATTCGTCGACGTAGACGTCGTCGGGTACGCTCATTTCGTCGATAAGATACCCGTCAAACCCCTGACTACATAGATATTCCACCAATTCGTAGTCTTTCGCACGCACCGTGTCGCGAAGCCCGCTCTTAAACCCGTATTGATTGTTCAAAATGGTCTGTATATGCGACGGAGCGTCGTCGTAGAACTTCTGGTTCGGTTTGTCGAGCGCCAACAGTTTGAGAGGTTTCAATGTTTTAAACGTGAACACCATCCCGTATTTCGCCACATTTTTTCGTTTCAGTCCGAAAAACGTTGGCACATCGGGAACGTCGCCTTCTGCCAAATATATGTTGGTGTCGCCGCGATACAACGTGGTGGTTTTGGGAACTATGTAGTACACGTACCCCTTTTGATTTGTATCTGTATCAAAAAAGTGGCTCATATATATTTTATACACATAATATAATTGAACTATGAGTACTCGAGTTCAAGAAATACGGGCGGCTCGCCAGTATCTGAAAGACATTGGGTACATCACCAAGGAACGACCGATGTTGTGGCTGGAAGGCGACCAGCTTCTTGGTATTGCTCGTCAAAAACACAGCGAACGCAAATTCAACGGGACCACCGCCGAGGCAGACATAACCTATACAATGATGGGTGCTCCTCCGCCACCTACTTCTAAACCTGTCGTGCGTAAAAGAGGCGGAACCCCTAACCCCCGAAAAACCCGAAAAACTCGAAAAACCCGAAAAACTCGAAAAACTCGAAAATCCGTCAAACGCACAAAGACAAGAGCCGCACGTGGTCGACAAAGAAATACCCGCAAGAGAGCGAATCGCAGGTAGACGACGTGTCGGAATATCCATAAGAGTTACGCGATCAGGGCATGGTGGCATTCGTTACAGTACGTGTTCTCGTAAAAGCTATGGATGGTCACAAGAGTCTCTTTACACGTCTCGCAATATGTCTGTTTACATATACAGCACGACTTATGTGGAATTTGGAAGGTCCCGCATTGTTTACAATAAATCAAGAATTCGATAATGTATCTTATTACATCTTTGTTCAGCAAGTCCATGATGTAATAAGATATTGTGTGTTTATGTGTTTATGTGTTTATGTGTTTTTTTTGGTACGCTTATATTTTTCGTACAGAGTTGTTATTATGTCTTCCACCTCTTCGGAATCGTACAACTCTTCGGAATAGTCATTTTCACGGTCAGTCGCATCACGAAGTGATGGAGTTGCTCCGTGTTGAAATGCGTAGATTATCAGTTGCTCGACTTCTCTTCGGTTATCGGGTTCCCATTCGTAATCCCTGTGGAGTAGACCCAGCTCCTGAAGAGGCGTGTTTGCGTCCTGGTATATTTCATCACATGGTTGGTCCATCTTAGCTCCCGAATTGATAAGTAGTTTTACTATTTGTATTGCGTTGCTTTTACTGACACCTGCGTCACCGTTTTTCTCGTTGTCATTTACCCCGCCCCCCATAACCACCCTTATTTTGTATTTATCCGCAGGATCGATGATATCCGTCGCGGTAATTGCCTCGCATACGGGGAATTTTTCTTCTCGGTTATCGGATTGTTTCTGATTTACATCGATTCCGGCATCAACCATATCCTTCACCTTTTTTAAGTCATGTTCACGAATCGCCTTGACAAAGTCGGATATCTTCATGCGAGAGTAATTATATCTACGACCCTGTGTGGGGTGGCTCATATCCCATAATTTGTCAGAGTTGCGTATTTTCGCCGCACTTATTTTTGCCTGTCCGGGAGCAGTTTTTGTGCGTTTACTCAGATAATCTATGATTTCTCCAAGACGTGTTAATTCCTTCTCAAGTTTCGGAACGGTTTCCTTTTGTATGCGTTTTTGTTCGTGTCCTAGACCATACCGTGACATGAGTAGCCTGAATTTTGGTTTATCGAAATCAACTTGTTGCACGAGATCTGTCACATAGAATTTGTCGAAATAATCTGCGTTTAGGTCATACCTTAAGATCACCTTAATGGTCCTCTCGTTCTCGACTAAAAATTTATAATCTTTCACTAACAAGTCCAACGCTGTTTCTCCGTTGTAAATCTTTTCATCGCCTACGACTTTCACGCCTCTTAACACCTGGTTTGGATTGGCTCCCGCGTTTACTAATGCGTTTATAACAGGAAGCCCGTATCCAGGAAACCCGGCTATGGAACCACCATATCTGTGAGCAGTATTGTATAAAATAGATTCGCGTTTCCAATTCAATTTGTTCAGGTCTACGTTTTTCAGACCCCTGATCATGTTGATTGCTTCTTCGTCTGTCACTTTTCTGTCGTTCCATATATCGTTCAATTCCGTATATCCATTATTTTCTTCCTTCTTTTCTTCTTTTTCTTCCTTTTCTTCTTTTTCTTCCTTTTCTTCCTTTTCTTCCTTCTTTTCTTCTTTTTCTTCTTTTTCTTCCTTTTCTTCCTTTTCTTCCTTTTCTTCCTTCTTTTCTTCTTTTGCTGTTGCCTTGTTCTCTTCCTTCAACCACATATAATGGGCACCATTGACCCATAGCAATAAAATAGTGTCGTCTGTTACCTCCCCGCTCCCCCACATAAGTTTCCATGTGGATTTGTCTACAATCTGGATATCAATATCGAATATTCTGTTCACAATCTGAACCACGGGTTCCGATCCCCAGTTGCGTGGATTCCCTGGGTCCTTGATTCCGTTTTTGATCTCGCCAACAATTTCTTTCAACATGTCCCCGTACTGCTCGGTTATGTCGGAATAATTGTACACATTTTCAGCTAAATACTTCCTTAACACCTTGGGCGTCCAATACGCACCCTTCTCGTCTCGCATCGTTCCTGGTTCCTTGTTGTTTGCTCGTGTGGCACGTAATATGGAATGATACATACAGTCGCCATCGTAGTCCACGTCTTGAATAGAGTACGTTCTGCCGAACAACTGTTTGACCGTTGTGTTATCCTGGCCCCCCGTCTTTCTACGAGTACGTCTTCTCGTTTTCTTCGCCTTTCTCTGTCTCCTCTTTGTTTTCCTTCGTCGATTTCTTGCCTGTTTTCTCGTTATGTGTTTTTTTCGTATTCTCTGTTTTTTCGTAACAGATTTTTTCATGATATGTTTGTTCTATAATACTATACTATGAGAAATTACTTCTCTCGATGCTTCATGTTTCGTGCTTCTTTCTTTCTCTCTTTCTTTCTCTCTTTCTTTCTTATCTTCCCTTTTGTCTATATGAACAACGTTGATATAGACAACCCACAAATACGCGCGGCATGTTTGCTAAAATGATCGCCACGCAAAGGAATCGAACCTTTGTTTCGCCCCCACAATTGAGGCTACTCACAGCCAGCCGCGACAATATACAAAAACATAATAAATATTTGTTCTTAACTTATACAAAACCACGGTATCGCCATGTCAGACCCGTACATTGTGAGGGGGTACAACGGTATCATGGATCTTGACTTGACCCACATTCCACAACAATATCACGCGGATATGGTGAGACTACATTTACAGGACATCACTGACTACAAGATAGAGCAGCAGATGCGACCAGAAAGAATGCGATACGAGAACACCGTGGTAAAGGCCGAACAAATGCTTGAGATATCAAACGACGCACTGAAAAAGAGGAAGCGCGAACAAGAAAGGAGATGGCTCATTGAGCATGGGTATATTGTAGATAACAAGTTGTCGTGAATGGTCGGCCTGGTGATGACTGATTATGCGTGTTCCTGCCAGATGGAGGTAGGTTCAGACTCGTCTATGATGGACAACTTGTCGTCGCTCTTTGAACGATATTCTTTTATTTTATCGTAATCCAAAATCAGTTTGTAGAACCCCAACGGGAACAACAGGTGCCACAACGGATGGCCAAATTTGGTGTATTCGTTACAGTAATGCTCAGAGACAATCCAGCAACTGGCGCCTACGAAAGATACTGCCAAATTCTTCTTGTACGGAATGTTGTGCATCTGCGCCACGCGGTAGATCATGACAAGGGTTCCGCCCACGTAGACACCGAAAATGGAGGGAAACAGCGAGTCGTGTTGGATAATGGTGTTGGACACCAGGAACAAATACATGAATGCGGTATTGTAGCGGTTCAGGTTGTTGCGCCGTTCCGATTTCTTGTAGTACATGTTGATCAGTCCCCACATCCCGAAATAGTTGGCCAAGATCATGGAAATCTCGTCCCCCTGTTTGCCCATCCACGTGAGGTAGTAGTGGTAGTGAAAACTGGCGAGACCGTTCACTGACAACATACACGCCACGTTGTAGAGGAGCGGGTATTTCGGGAATCCGTATACGAACGGCACGAGCGATATAATCAGCGACGTCCACGCGTTCCATTTTTCCGGAGCCCGGTTGAATTGTAGTCTGGACTCGCAGAAATTGTGGGAAAACGACGCGTCGTCGTCCAGATTCATCATCATATCCACCTGGTATATTGCGGTGGTCAGCATGGACTCTGACAACTCTGGGTTGAAGACTACCCAATTCACGGTGGTGATGCCAAATATGGCGATACACAGAAAAAAGAAAAATACGTTCATAATACAGTATGATAACATAATCTATTTATGTTATCACATGAAATACATACTTATACTTATACTTATACTTATACTTATACTTATACCTATACGTAGACTTATTTGCGCACTCTTCTGCGCTTTGTTTGCTTTTTGGTGCGGTGTCTTTTTGTGCGGCGTTTCTTCGTGGACCTCTTTTTGGTGGGCTGTCTGCGTACACTTGTGTTTCGCAGGAACATGGGTGGTCGCATCATGGTCATCCTCATCATCCCTCTTCCTCTCTTTCGCGTTCTTCTGTGCCGCTTGCCGCCCCACGTACCGTCATTCTTCTTCTTGTTGAGAGCTGGCATGATGTCATCCATCACAGGTACCTTTTTATGGTCCTTCATTAAATCCGGAAGAGGCGATTTCCTATACGGGTCGAGCTGTATGTCGCGTTTTATCTTCCCAAATGATTCTGCGTCGGCTATGCTCGCGAACGTTGGCGAGGTTCTTCCTGTCAAGCCGACTATCTCTATATCGTCCCTCGCCGGAGAGGGGCTATTTCTCTTGCTCATTTATACTATACGCAGATTATTCCGTTCATCTCCTCGCTCGCGTGGATTTTCTCCTCGTCTTCCTTTTCCTCATCGTCCCCGTTCTCCTCGTCTTCCTCCTCTTGCCGCCCATAAACTTGGCGATCTCCCGCACCACTTCGGTAGGTATTTTTTTGGGAACTGCCTCTGCCATTGTTTTTTTCTGCCTATCCTTCTCCCTCAACTTCCGCATACCCTTGCTAAAAATTCCTACGCTTACCAAATAATCAAGGAGTTCGTCGTTGTTGGTGTATTCGGCAAATCTAACCAATTCGTTTTGTATTGCGTCCTTGTCAGGAACCGCTTTACGCAGTTTGTCGTCTTCGTTTAATCTTTTGACGATCATTTTTATCACGTCAACGTTCTTTCCTTCTATTGCGCCACGCACTACCTTGAATGTATTTGCTGGGTTGGCCTCCAATGCCCCCGCCTGGAGCAGCTCGCGCAATGTATCCACTCGACCATACAGAGAGGCCATGAACAGAGGGGTCCGGCCTCTATTGTCGCCCTGGCTGATATCAGCACCCGCCTTTATCAGCTCGCGCACCACCTCCACGTTACCCATCCTCGATGCCATGAACAGAGGGGTCTCGCCGGTATTGTCGCCATGGTTGATAGCAGCGCCTGCCCCGATCAGCGCACGCACCACGTCCAGGTGACCCTTCTGCGAGGCGTATATCAGAGAGGTCGTCTCATTTCTGTTAACCTGGTCGACCGCAGCACCCGCGTGGAGCAGCTCGCGTACCACCTCCACGCGACCCATCTTCGAGGCGATTATCAGAGGGGTCGACATGCCATTCTCGGCAGCATGATTGATATCAGCGCCCGCCTGGAGCAGCTCGCGCACCACCTCCACGTGACCAGTCTCCGAGGCGATGTACAGAGGGGTCCTGCCTTTATTGTCAACATGATTGATATCAGCGCCCGCCGTTATGAGCTCGCGCACCTTGACCAGGTCCCCTCTAGACGACGCATCGCGTAATTCGTCGCCCTGATCGCCTCCGCGCTGCTTCTTGGTGGTCCGCACAGTCCCCTTCCGTGTTCTTCTGGTTCTTCTGGTTCTTCTGGAACGCCGTCTCCTAAGCGGTCGCTTCTGTGTGTTTCGTGTTTTCATGTAGTCTCTATACAATACTACACGAAAAAAATGGTTTTCTACAAAGAAAACCAAGACGGTAGACAGAAGACAGAAGAACCTACCGCTCCCTCTTCGTCTTCCTTTTCCTCATCGTCTTCCTCCTCTTCCTGCCGCCCATAAACTTGGCGATCTCCCGCACCACTTCGGTGGGTATTTTTTTGGGAACTGCCTCTGCCATTGTTTTTTTCTGCCTATCCTTCTCCCTCATCTTCCGCATACCCTTGTCAGAAATTCCCACGCTTACTAAATAATCAAGGAGTTCGTCGTTGTTGGTTTCTTTTGCAAAACTAACCAATTCATCTTGTATTCCGTCCTTGTCAGGAACCGCTTTACGCAGTTTGTCGTCTTCGTTTAATCTTTTGACGACCATTTTTATGATGGCAACGTTATTTTCATTTATTGCATTACGCACTATCCTGAGTGTGTCTGCTGGTTTGGCCTCCAATGCCCCCGCCTGGAGCAGCTCGCGCACCACATCCACGCTACCATTTATCGTGGCGATCATCAGTGGTGTGTATCCGCGATCGGCGGCCTGGTCGACCGCAGCGCCCGCCCCGATCAGCACACGCACCACATCCACGTGACCCTTCGACGATGCGATGATCAGAGGGGTATGGCCATCATTGTCAGCCTGGTCGAGCGCAGCCCCCGCCTTTATCAGTGCCCGTACCACGTCCGTGTGACCCAACTCCGAGGCGAATATCAGAGGGGTCTTCCCATCTATGTTAGCCTGGTCGATCGCAGCGCCCGCCCCCATGAGCTCGCTCACTATATCCACACGACCCCACTTAGAGGCGACCATCAGAGGGGTCATAGTGTTATTGTCGCCCTGGTCGATCGCTGCGCCCGCCTGGAGCAGCTCGCGCACCACATCCACGTCACCCCACCTTGACGAGGCGATGGTCAATGCGGTACCACCACCTTCCCTTGTAAGGTTGATATCAGCGCCGGCCGTTATAAGCTCGCGCACTGTATCCGCGTGACCATTCTCCGATGCGAACATCAGAGGGGTCCAACCTCTAATGTCGCGTTGGTTGATATCAACACCCGCCTTTATCAGCTCGAGTACCACTTTCGATTGACCCTTCGTCGAGGCGAATACCAGAGGGGTATGGTCTTTATTGTCGCCCTGGTTGATATCAGCGCCCGCCTGGAGCAGCTCGCGCACCACGTCCAGGTGACCCTTCGACGAGGCGTACACCAGAGGGGTATGGCCATGAACGTTAGCATGGTTGATGGCAGCGCCCGCCTTTATCAGCTCGCGCACCTTGACCAGGTCCCCTCTAAACGACGCATCGCGTAATTCGTCGCCCTGATCGCCTCCGCGCTGCTTCTTGGTGGTCCGCACAGCCCCATTCCGTGTTCTTCTGGTTCTTCTGGTTCTTCTGGTTCTTCTAGAACGCCGTCTCCTAAACGGTCGCTTCTGTGTGTTTCGTGTTTTCATGTAGTCTCTATACAATACCACACGAAAAAAATAGTCCTCTACAAAGAAAACCAAGACAGATCATAGAAGATAGAAGACAGAATACAGAAGACAGAAGACAGAAGAATCTACCGCTTCCTCTTCGTCTTCGCCCCCGTTCTCATTGTTTTCGGGTTCCTCTTCGTCTTCCTCCTGCCGCCCAGAAACTTGGATATGTCCGTCCTCTGCACTTTTCTGGGTATCTTTCCATGGTCTCCAACCTCTTGCACCATGTTCCGCTCCATACTCACGGCAGATTGTTTTCGCATACTCTTGTTTTTCAATCCCATACGTGTCAAGAAATCAAAAAGGTCCTCATTTCCAGGTTTTTCGGCAAGGGAAAATAACATGTCTTGAATCTCGATTTTATGCGGAACGCGTTCAAGAAGCCCAGGCGTCTCGACCAGTCTCCTAACGACCATTTTTATTATGTCTTTATCGTTCTCTTCCACTGCGTTCCCCACTACGCCGATGGTATCTGACGGACGCAACTCCAGTGCCCCCGCGTTAATCAGAACACGCACCACATCCATGTGATCTCTATCCGCGGCGTGCATCAGGGACGTCTTGCGAGTCACAAAACTATTTCTCTGGTCGATCCTCGCCCCCGCTTTGAGGAGCTCGCGCACCACCTCCACGTGTCCCTCTTCCGACGCGATGAGCAGAGGCGTATATCTAAAGACATCCTCGTTGGTCTGGTCGACCGCAGCACCTGCCTTGAGGAGCTCACGCACCACCTCTACATGGCCCTCGTACGATGCGGCATACAAGGGCGAGTACCCATCGTCCGTGTTGTTGACCGCGCCACCCGCGTCGATCAGCTCACGCACCTTTCCAACATCCCCGGCCTTGGCTGCCTTTACAAATTCCTCCGCTGCCTTTCCCAGGGCAATGTCAGAGTCGTCGTCTGAGTCGTCGGGGTCGCCGCCGCGCTGTTTCTTGGTGGACCGAGCAGGTCTCTTGCGTGTTCTTCCAAACCTTCGTTTTCGCATATTTCGCATATTTCGCATATTTCGCATATTTCGCATATTTCGCATATTTCGCGTCTTCGCCCTCCTTTTCGCCCCCAGCCTCTTCGTCTTCCTCTTCGTCTTCCTCTTCGTATTCGTGGCGCGCCGTGCCCCTCCGTTCGTTGCAAGACGCACCTTCTTCAGCGCCTCCTTGTAGTGGGTCGTGCCCAGCGGGTAGTTCTCGGCCCACCACTCGTCAAAGACAAATCCAGGCAGATTGTTCATGTCTTCGCGCGTATAGGGGTGGAGCAACGGGTCGTAGTTTTTTGACTGGTGAACCATGTAGTCCACGAACGAGTCGCGGTCCATACAGGTAACGTTGGACGTCTCGGTCGGCAGGATCACCACGTCTTCGGGGTACAGCTCTTCCCCCGTGAGGAAATCGTGTAGCGGTTCATTGTCTTGCGTATTCATCGCCACCCTGCATTGCTGGTATTGCTCCTTCGTCATCGCGGGAATATCCAGCAGCTTACTCCGGATCTCGCTGTTCTCCGTATCGATTTCGGCGTATCCCTCTCCCTCCGAAGAGGCCCAGCTGTCGTTGTTCGGGTCGTAGTCAGAGTCAAAGTCAATTCCGCGATCCCGTAAGATGTCCCATGTGGTTTCTCCGCCGTGTGCCCGCAGCGCATTGATCATCTCGGGGGATGCGTCGTTTCGCATTGCAAAATCAAGCGCGGTCTGCATACGATTATCCAATTCGGCAACGCGACCAACCATCAGTTCGCGCAGATACTCTTCCAGGCGTTCCTTGGTAAAGTCAAAGTACACCTGGTACTCGGTGGATTCGATGGAGCGTGCAAATTCGGGGTCGAGGGTCTGGTGGTAGCCGTACGGGAATCTGATGTTGTTGTTGGGGTCGGCGCCGTTCTCAAGCAGAAAATTCACGATCTCGTCGGGGGACTCCGTTTCTCGTATTGCGCGCATCAGTAAATTAGGAACGTCATCGTCATCGTCATCACCATAGTCGTCGCGATATATTATCTCATCTGTGTCGGCATGTTGGTACTTGTCAATGAGGAGTTTGGTGATTGCGAATGCATGTAAGTCAACCGATTTGTTCAGGATCGGAAAATCTGCCGTAACTTCCAATTGGTCGATGTTTTCCCCCGAGCTCAATATGAGGTCGATGATCGCCAACATTGTCTCGGGTTCCTCTCCTGCCATCTGGACCGCGTAGACAAGCGGATGTTCCCAATTTGGCACATCCGTCCCCGAATTACTGGTATAATGATTTAGATTGGCACCGGAAGCAATCAACATTCGAACAGCTTCGGGCGATCCCTTGTGAATCGCATAGTAAATCGGGGTGATATCTTCGTATAGTTGACGCGTCTCTGGATCGTAAATCTCCGCGTCCTCGCCTATTTCGGTATCCGCCCCCATCATGAGCAGTTTCTCTAGCATCTCTGTGTTGCCGTTCTGAATGGCAACGAAGAGCGCAGGTAGCGTGTTTCTGCCTTCTGCGTCTTTCGGTATCGCGTCAAGCAGGTGCTTGTTTCGGCCGCGGTCCGTGAGTCGCACGACCTCGTCGACGTTTCCGTCCTTCACTGCCTTAATGTATTCGTTAATGATTTGGTTGTCCATATTATTAACGGAGAAATTATTACTTTGTCCGAGTGGACCTGCGACGGGACCTGCGGGACGAGGTTGTCTTCCGCGATTTCTTGACCCGACGTCTCTTGGTTGTCTTCGCACGACGACTCTTCCGTGTTCTTCTTGTGCGCCGCGACGCGCGTCTACGTCTTTTTCCTCCCCACGTTCCCTCATCTTTCATATTTCCGAGCGTCGCCATGATATTTGTCAATTCGGGCGTCGGCGTATTTCTCAATTCACCAATGACATTGTCCGCACGCGCCTTTTGTGCGTCGGATATGCTATTGAACATGGGTGAGTTTGACTTGTCTCCGATCGTGTATTGGGTCGGTGGTCTCACTCCAGTGACAGGTGACGTTCTCCCTGTCCAACTCACTATTTCTAAATCGCCATCTGTTCGCGTGGGGACACTTTTGGTGGGTGGTTGTGAAGGTCGTGGCGTCCTGCGTCTGCTCACGGAGGGAAGGGCCGCAGCAGCAAACGCCATATATCGTTTTTGCTCGTCTGTAGGCGACGACGGGCGGGTTCTCTTGCTCATTGCGGTATATACTATACTATACGAATATTATTTCACTGATCTCCATTATCTCCTTGTCCGTGCGGATGTACGACGCGACCTGTGCGACCTGCGCGACCTGCGCGACGTGGTTGTCTTCTTTTTTCTCCACAATCCATCACTCCGCGGTTGTTTCCGGGTGCGACGACCCACCGTTCTTCCTCTTCCTCCGCCCTGTATGGTACACTGTTCTCTCATATTTTCTTCCAACATAGAATTTGACACCACCAAGACCCGACCTATTTTAAGAGGATCGTTTTCCTGGCAATGGCGCGCACCCACGACGTTTCCACCTAAAAACGGCCCAAGCGACGTGACTGGACGGCTTGCGACAGTGTCCTTGGATGTATCAATGACAAATATTTTCACGTCCTTTACCACTTCTTTGAGAGAACTCACGGGAACCATGACGCCCATGACACCGAACCCCGCCATATTGAAATACAACACCTTTTTTCCATTGCTGTCAGTGACAATATTGGACTCGTTCTGTTGAAAATGTTGATTGCTTTCTTTACATTCATACAACAGCTTGTCGATATTGGTCTCCAGCTCTCCCTCGAGCTCTTTTCTACTGAGAATGAACGGCTTATCGTTGTACAAACACAGTATATCGTCGTTCGTCTTGAGAATAGAATCCATGGTTTTTTCCTCCATGGTGATGGGGTCGAATATGCTCTTACATAACATGTCCATCGGAAGCGGTTTCGAGTAGCTTGACAGCGCGCGCGAAGGCGTCTTCAGGTACAACTCGGACGCTTTCAGAATGAAGGAGGTAAGCAGCAAGTCTTGGTACTTTTCCGATTCTTCGCTATATTCGTCCATTCCTTCTCCTATCAGCTCGTACAGTTCGTCGTATTCAAAATCCAGTGCCCCAGCCTTAATGAGCATAGCGACGATCTCGTGGTTGCCTCGTATAGACGCAATATATATGGGCGACCTGCCGTTATTGTCCAGATCGACATTGGCACGGGCATCAATCAGCGTCCTTACTATGGTATTGTGACCCTGAAGAGCCGCTTTATACAACGGGGTTTCTCCGACATCGTCTTCCGCATCTACGTCTGCTCCAGCGTCGATGAGTGGTTGAATTGCGTTTGTTATACCCATCCACGCAGCCCAGTGAAGTGGGGTTACGTCTGTAGAATCTGGCAATGTTACATCGGCACCGGCGGTGATGAGCATCTTCATAATATCGTTCCGTCGCATGTATATGGAGACAATGAGCGGAGTAGCGCCTCTCAGTTTTCGACTCGTGATATTCAGATTGGCGCCTGCGTCGATGAGGAGTTTGACCACCTCCGGATGGTTGTTTTGTATAGCGATACTAATAGGTGGGACAATGTCCTGTAGGTGTTCGCTTCCCGATTTGTCCGGTTTTGCGCCGTACGAAAGAAGAAGCTTGGTCATCTCCTTGTACCCGTAAGCCGCGCTCCAGAACAACGCGGTGTGTTCGCTTTTATCGTACATGTCCACGTTCGGGACCTCTCCCGAGACAATCATCTGCTCCACCATTTTTGTGTTGTTCCCTATGACAAAAGTGAAAAATGAATCTATCTCCTCTTGACCTCGCTTTCGTTTGTCCTTGGATTCTGTGCCACCACTACGACTTCGACGTCGCAGTCTTCTTGTTTTTCGATTGGCTGTACCCATGTAATTGCTAGTATATGCAGAGATTTAGTTTTGAGTCGGTTCTGATTTTTTTCTTTTTCTTTCTTTTTTCTTTCTTTTTCCTTTTCTTTTCTTTTAGGCGGTTATATATATACATATACATAGATGTCTGTACAATCACGACGAAAGCTTCGTGTAACGCGCAGAAAAAAAGGCACCCGAAAAAGAACCAAGCGGTTGACGCGAACCGCCAAATCCAGTGGAGGGACGAGAAAGAGATCGGTGACGCACAAGACGCGAAAGACGCGGGCAGGAAAAAGGAAAGGAAACAGAAAAAGAAGAACCCGCGTTCGCAGAGGAAGAGGGGCTGCGTGCAGTCGCCCGCGTGTAGACAACGACGCCGCGCCAGAGACCGCCGATGCCGAACTTATGCCTGAAGACCTCCCGCTTCCGCCGGGAGCAATGCGCGTCCCATCAATGAATCCAAACGCCGACCTGCCCTCTGCCATCGCTGCACCGGCTCCCCCTCTAACTGGTGAGGTGGTGAGCGCGGACGCACCTGCAACGACAAATGACACGATACCCACAGCTACCACTATACCCCCAGCTACCAGGTCGGACAAGCGTCCCAAACGCAGTTCCGTCAAAATGATTATGGACTTTCCTGAATACAGAGTGTTGCGCGTAAGTCCTCTGCGACAAGAAATAGAAGACGCCCTGGCAAACTACGTACATCATCCTAATTACCAGGATCCGTTCGGGGTACATCCTCGTGGTGTAGACAATCAACTATGGCAGTTGGTGATGGGGTGGTATAGCGAGGGTGGTTCAGCACCCGATGCCGTGGACCAGCTTTTGAGAGCCCTACGGTCCCCGCGTAACGCGGTGATTGCGTTCTAATGCGTCCTCTGCTAATACCTAGTATCGCCTGATGCGATACCGTGATCCACATGTAGTCATATTACATTGTAAAATGACTACCACAAATTATACTTTTGTTTCCACGTGACGCCGTTGTATACATGGATAACTTTGTTTATGTAGTATACAAGTCTCCCTCCTCCGCTAAAATAGTGTAGCTGACACACACCTTTTCCTGCACCGACATACGCTATCTGTCCGGCGTTTTCATGATGGAATGGTCTTTTTTTATCAAGTCCACTGTTGAACTGGTGTGCTAAATACCTCCCTTGTTGAAAGGCAACCTGTGCTGTGGGTGGACAACCGCTAACAGCACAGTCCCCCATTGCATATACGTTTTTCGTATTTTTTACATTCAAGTATGCGTCAACAGGGAGTCCTTTTCCATTTTCCAATTTCAGGGTGGTTAGTATTTTGTCTGTTAAGTGGGACTTCTTGATACCCCCGCACCATATTGCGATATCGTATGCTATCTTCTCCTTGTTGTTCAAGTGAATCCCCGTTGCGTCGAGAGAAGAAACGCTACAATTCATATGCGTCCGAACATGACATTCCTTCCACACTCGCAATGCGTACGCAGACAAGCGTTCGTCGAACATGGCAATCGGACGCGGGAGTGCATCTATTGCGTGTATGTGAAACTTTCGGTAATCTATCAGTGTTCCTATTACTTCGGAACCAGTTAACCCGCACCCTATCACCGCAATATGGGCGTTTGACGGAAGAGCCTGCAACTTTTCTCTTAGTGTCTCTGCGTGTTCGGCATTTTTCAAAAAATAACAGTTTTCTTCTATTCCAGGTATACCAAATGTGTTGGTTGCGGATCCATGCGACAATACTAAAAAGTCGTACGACGAATTCTCCGCTCCCCTTAGCCGAACCTCCCTGGTTTGAAAGTCGATATCTACCACCTCATCGTTCTTGAATACGACATCACTATGAATGTCACTTCCATGAAGCGTTATCTCCTTCCGATTCTTGATGGATTGTGCCAACAGCGGGGTATAGACAAATGTACTGTCTGGACTGTGTACCTCAATGTAGTACTTGTCTGTATCGATTGTGGCCAAGAAAGCAACGCATGCCCATCCTAATCCAACCACGATTATTTTTGGCTTTGTCATACCCATGTGTATATAAATGTATGTGTATTATTTTTCGATATAAACACAATCGCGGTACATATACAACGCCGTATTCATGAAGCAGACACCGCCTACTTCTTTCAAAAAACTCACCGACGACGATCTCCAAAACAACCGGTTCGCCTACGACATCGACACCATTGTGTGGAACATTCAGTACGGTGCCATCAACTTGCGTACGCTCGTTCGCACCCAGAAACTCACGCCCTATGTGTGTGCCAAATACGTGGTGTTTGGTGGCCGCAACGAGATGTATGCGTTCGGTACCGAGGACGCGTGGCTCTCCACCGATGACGTTCTCCGCCACCAGCCACACATATCCAGCCAGGAAATGTCCGATGCCCACAAACTCGCCGACGCAGAAGACGAACGGGAAGACGAACTGATTGCCATGTCCAAGGAGGACTGTCGGACCATGATTCCGTTCTCGGTAGAATCACCACTCGGTCACGCGTAAGTTGTCCCATTTATTATTCAGTGGGTCGCCGTCTACATGTTCCACCACATCGCTTCCCGTAATCACCTTTTCCATCGGATACATTTCTTTCGGGTTCTTAATATCGCGAGATACAATGTAACCATGTTCGTTCTTCGACCATACAAGACGTGCTTGATGATTCCTTTCAAATTCTACCATGTTATTATACGATTTCCGACATAATTTCACGATCGTATTCGGCTCACACCCCATCAATATTGTCTTCGATGTATCCTTTTCATCTGGAAAGATCTCGTACAGAGGATTTTTGGGTGTTCCTAGAAACCACTTCGCATGATGACCATTGAAACTATATACGCGACCATCGTAGTTCTTGTCTACGTACTTTTCCATGACCAGGCGTATTGTCGCCATTCTGTTTTATTATACGTAGTTCGTATAATAAAATTACATGTTATTTATTGAGATTTACCTGAATAATACAAATAATATGTATCCGGTTATATTTAATTGGAGTAAGCAAGGCCTCCCATACCACTCATGATGCGAAGCACATTGTAGTTGGTAGCATAGACACGCACCTTGGCAGTCTTGGTTCCCTCAACGGTGGCGTTGGAAAGAACAAGCTGGAGGGTGGCGTTATCAATGCGGGAGAAGTTACATGTTCCAGTGGGCTGGTGCTCCTCGGGGCGGAGAGCGAAGGAGTACACGTTGATACCCTCGTCGGGGTTGCGGGTGTGGGACTGGTAAGGCTGGACCCAAGAGAAGTAGGTTCCCTCACGCTCAGAGAAGCGATCCTGTCCGTTAAGCTGAAGCTTGGCGGTGACAACGGGGTTCTGTCCCCAACAATGCATATCCAAGGAGGTCTCGGTGAGCACGAAGGTTCCGGCGTCAGACACAGAGGAGTTCTCGATAGAGTTGACTCCCTTGGTGAAGCTGGTGACATTGGTAGTGGTGTCGGTGGTAAGGTGGGGACCACCAAGACCAGGCTGGTTGTAGGGGTTTCCGGGTCCGTGCCAGTATCCAGTCCATCCCTCGGGGACATAGGCGTCCATGGCTCCGGCGGACTCGAAGAGACCATCGGCGTCAATGAAGGCATGCTGTCCAATGAGAGAGTTGGGGTCGTGCTGACCGGTGGACTCGGGTCCTCCGAAAGCATGGACGGCATTGGGGAGAGCATCAATGGCATCGGTGTAGTTGAAAGGCTGGGCACCGAGTACCTTGAAGAGGAGGGCGTCACAGACAAGAGAAGAACAGTAGTCAACGTTCTGGTCAGGCTGGACAACCCAGATAAGCTCCTTGACAGGGTGATTGAAGTTGAGCTTGATCTTGTTGGAAGAGGAACCCACAGACTCGTCTCCAGTGAACTGAAGCTGAGTGATGAGGTACTCGTGGGGGTTCTGAGCCATACGACGACGCTCGTCGGTGTCAAGGAACACGTAGTCAACATAGAGGGAAGCGGCAACCAGAGACTGGTTGTAGGCGATAGAGGCAGGCACAGGCTTGCCAGGGGCAGACTGACTGGAGGGGTCAACGGCTCCAGCCTGTCCAGACTGGGTGTTGCAGTTGAGGGTGGTCACGGCCCACAAGCACTCGTCAATGGGGCGGATATCAAGGTTGATCTTGACCTCGTGGTACTGGAGAGCAATGAGGGGAAGAGCAAGTCCGGGGTTGGTACAGAACCAGAACTGGAGGGGCACGTAGAGGGTGGTCTCGGGAAGAGCGTTACGGGGAGCGCACACCTGGCGGGGGGCCTGGGAGTCGCAAGGTCCATCGACGTCGGCGAAGGAGGGATCGGTGATAAAGGTAAGCTGGGTGGTGTTTCCAATCATCTTGAAGTAGCCAGCCTGCTGCTCGGCAGTCATGGTGAGCTGGTTCCAGATGTGCATCCAATCACCATACTGGCGGTCAATGCGCTGGCCACCAATCTCCACCTCGACCTGGGCAATAATCTGCTCTCCAGGGAAGTCCAGCCAGCGGGCATAGACTCCGGTGGATCCAGCAGCGCTGGAGTAGGCACCGACACCCATGAGCTGGTTGATCTCGGGGAGAGTCACCTGAAGATAGGTGCGGTAGGCAAGATCGCCATTACGACTGATCGTACACTGGACACGACGACCGAAATCGGCCTGTCCGTTGAAGGTTTGCTCAATTGATTCAATAGCAAAGTTGGTGTAGCGTCTGTAGGTCACCTTCCAGAAGGTGATCTGAGGGTTACCAGTGAGGTATACATCTTGAGCGCCGTAAGCGACTAATTGCATCAGTCCGCCTCCCATGTTATACTATGACTAAAGAAAAAAAACTACGGGTAATAATTAATTACATTTAATTAATTATCAATATAAAAATTGTATAATCTTGATAGGTCATTGTTATGCTAACTTAGTCACATTTTAGTATATTAATTAATGAGTTTTGTGAGGTCCATATTTGATTTGACAAATTCCGTTAAATACGAATCCAGGAAAACTTCCTGTTTTCCTTCGTGATTCTTGGAAAACATATACTTGTCCCCTTTAATCTTCTTAATTGTCCACCCGCCTTCCAATGCGTTGTAAAAAAATGCCATTTTCTTCATTGTAATACTATCTATTTTATCATTGTTCAGGTTGAATTCTATCTCCATTTTATAAAACAATAGAAAATGGATACATCCGATAAACTAATTTCCGAATCCCCGTTTTGGTGAAAAGAACGGCTTAAATACTTATTGTTATAAATAGAAATTAAAAAGTAGTACGGTATACTATTTACATGTCCGCCAACGGATTCAAGCCGAAGGCGGCAAAGAAAGTTAAAGTAAATAAGACAAATAACATAACATTGGATGGTAAACACAACGAAATCATGAATACAATTCATATTGATGATGTGGAAACTATCCCTGATCTCCAGGCTCAAAAGTCGAAGATCATCAAACAGCTTAATGAAGAATCCCACACGATTGATGACAGATTACTCTTACAAGACAAGATCAAATACATCAACACGAAAATAAAAGAGATCAAGACAAGGAAAAAGGAGTACTTATTGGAAAACTCTAAACATGTCTTTGATTACTTTGAAAACAAGAAGAATATATCAAATCTTGATACAGGGTCAAACACGTCTAAAAACCAAATGGTTGTTAATTTTTTTAAGATAAATGGTGATGGGTGTGAAGTGACAAACACTAACACGACAAATATCGTGAATAAGTATTTGAGTAACATTGATGAGTCGTTTATTAACCTTAACTTGTATACACATGAATCAAATACGTGTACCTATTGCAAACAAGGCGAAATGATTCCGTTGGAAGACGAGGGGGTTCTATTGTGTAACAAATGTTCCCGGAATATTCCCTATTTGATTGAAAATGAGAAACCGTCCTACAAAGAACCTCCTAAAGAAGTATGTTTCTATGCCTATAAGAGAATTAATCACTTTAAAGAAATTATCGCGCAGTTTCAGGGGAAGGAGACCACGCAAATCCCCCTCGAAGTGATTGAAAATATCAAAATGCAGATAAAGAAAGAGCGAATCAATATATCCCAAGTCACGAATGCTAAAACAAAGGAAATACTCAAAAAATTGGGCTACAACAAATATTATGAACATATCCCGTTCATCAAAGACAAGCTTGGGATAAAGCCACCCATCATGAGCCAGGAATTCGAGGAAACCCTATATAATTTGTTCATGGAACTTCAAGCACCCTATTCAAAGTTCTGTCCTGATGATAGAGTCAATTTTCTGAATTACTACTACACGGCATATAAGCTCTGCGAGTTATTGGGTGAAAACCAATATCTTGAGCATTTTCCCATGTTGAAAGATCGCGAGAAACGGTTGGATCAAGATAACATATGGAAACAAATATGCAAAGAGCTTGACTGGGAATTTATTCCAACGATATAGACACCGAATTTGTAAGAATATTTTATGTATGGTGCGATAGTTATCATAGGCGAGTTCTTACTATTCTTCTTGTACCGTGACCATGTTTTTTTCTTGCCTTTTTCGCAAAACGGAAGGCCTTTTTTGTGTGACTACATCCTTTATCTAAAATAGAAAAATCGACCGCGGCAGATTTTCCGCCTGTGATGGAACTTGCGAGTCTCGCAATCCCCCACGAACGAGCTGTCTGATTGGGTCTCGAGCCAGACGAGTAGTATGCCCCCTCACCCTTGTTTACTATTTTTTTCAGACTCGCAATAGAGCATCCAGTTTTTCTGGACAGTTCTTTGGAGGGAACAATGCTCTCCATTTTGTATACTTTACGGGCGGTACGAATATGCCGAGATGTCTTGGACTTGAACGACGGGACTTTTTTTCGGGTATAGTATTTTCCGGATTTGTACATTTTTCTTGATTTGTTCAACATGTTGCGTTGACGTTTCGCATCTTTCTTGGTGAGACGTTTGGGGATATATTTCAACGGAAGAGGTCGTCTACTCTTTCCACCCGAACCATATTTCGATGATTTCCTGGCGTTTCTTCTAGAATGATAATACGACATATATTATCATTATACTATAATGCGTGGTTCGCTATATCATCGATCTTTCATCTTATAAACCGCCAGGGAATCCCACTAAATTGGCACCAATACCGAATCCTGCACCAGAGCGTGCTGTGGCTCCAATGGTAGGAATATAAGTGTCTAAAATACTGAAGGTGGCTGCTGCGGCAAGAGCGATCATACCAATTTCTTCAAGATCGAGCGACTTCTTGGGGATGGCATATGCGGCAATAGCAACCATAAGACCTTCAACGAGGTACTTAATCAAACGCTTTACTAATTCGCTTAAATCAAATACGCGATTCATTATATTAATAATACAGAAAAAAATAAATTACCAACTGGGGACAGTAAAGACCTATTCGCATTATTCGTGAACTGTTTGTGACAATATAACTAATTATATTCCACTGAAATTACTTAAATGAACGGTCCCAATACTGTTATATGTCTTCCGAGCAAGTTCCCTTTGATCGCAAGATGAATTCTGACGGAACACCTAATTCCAAATATGTCGATCTATTAGACGAGGACAAAACTATCGCGGGGCAGAAGTTTGTATGCATATCCTTTGTTTCCCCTGAAAAGGTCTTGAAACAAAAGGAAATGTTTTTCTTCCAGGAGTTTGTGAAGTCCTGGGAGCTGAACAAGTCCATGGAGAAGTTTGTCCAGTTCCTTAATTTTGTTTCGTATAAATACAAACTCACGTTCGATGATGTTATGGCGGATTTCCAGGAGTTCGCTAAAGACGAGAAGGAGGGTATTACCGCCAGCTCCATCGAAGACGACTTCAAGACATATGTTGACAAGAACGAGGCCGAACTTGAGAAGTCGTTTGGCATTGCCAATAATTTCCAGACGCATACCAGAGGTATCAAGGTGCGAGGCGCATATCCGTCTATGGAGGAGGCAGAACTAAGATGTAAGATGTTGCGCGAGATTGATCCGCATCATGACGTTTACGTCGGACCCGTTGGTATGTGGATGCCATGGGACCCAGAGGCATACAAGACTGGACGCGTCGAATACATGGAGGAGGAGTTGAACAAGCTGATGGCGGAGAAGACAAAGAACGAGGACAACGCGAAACAGGCATTCGAGCAGCGTATCAAGGAGACGAAGAAACAGGCAATTGAAGACAATATTAAGATGGCTGAAAAGTCCGGGAACACGTTGACGCAGTCGGTCGATGACGACGGAAACTTGATCGGTGTCGGTGTTGCGAACACGCAAGAGAAGAGTTTGATGGAAGGGGGTGGAGAAGAGATCTCAACTGCCGACATCCGCACTGAACTGTTTGAGGGCGAGAACATTGTCATTGGAAAGAGCGACAACGGCCAGAGTCAGCTCCTGAGCGGTCCATTTGCGACCCCGAAGGTTGATAATGAGGAGAGTTCTAAGGAGAAGGCGGACTAATTTGATGATGTATTCGTACACAAGCACATGTATCACATAGTCTACAAATAATATGCTTAAAGTAGCATATTATTTACAATGTAGTTGATTATAGATAATTATAGTTTTTTTGCCATCAAAGTTGTTCCTGTGGCAATAATCTCTTCTTTGCTCTTGTCCATATTCTTGACGTAGTCAAGATGTCCGTTTGTTCCGTTGTCGATGATTTGTTGGACTGTCATGTTTGAAAAATTGTTTCGTGTGTCTTTATCTAGAAATTGTAAATATCTTGTCAAAAACCAAGTAAGGGAGGATATTGGTTTTTGCCATGCCTCGACGGTATGTTTCATTATCTCAATTTTCTTATCGAATAAGTTTTGAAGACCCGCTGTTGTCATGTTATAATAATGGTGTGGATATCCGTGATACGGTTGTAAGAACGGAACGTCAAGATAGATTACTCCGCCTGGTTTTAACACGCGTATCATTTCTTCCGCATGCTTCCATGGATGTTTCACATGTTCGAGGACCGCAAGTGATAGAATAGCGTCAACCGAATTGTCTTTGAATGGTAAATTTTCTCCATCGCAAACAACGTCCGTTGTAGGGTATGGAAAGATTTCAGTATTCACCACATTCTTCAACGAAAAGTACCTTTCCTTGTTCAGTCTGTATCCAGCACCAATATTCAAAACGATATCGTTGTTCTTGATAATGTTTGAGATATCTGAATTTTCTCCCCATTCATTCGCAGACTCAGTTTCACAAGAACCAATCACAAACTTCTCTCGGTCTTCTTCGCTCAAGTAATTCATGTCATCTCTTGCCTCTTTTAATATGTCGTAAAATAATTGTTTCTTTTCCTCCTTAAAATTGTGTATTTTTTCGCCGATTGGTCGGTTGTCATTTAATCTGTTGTCTAAATAGTCGGCAACATACTCTACTTTTGTCTCGAATTGTATATCTGTATTTGATTTGATGTAGTAATCTATGTCAAAATACGCAAGGTGAACATTGTTGGACGCAAGAGTTTCTAAGTTGTGGATCCTGTTCTCACGTTGTCCATGGTTCTTAAAATGTACCACTAACTGGTCATCGGTGAAGTCTTGTAAATCGTGATTAAACCTTCTATATATTTTTGGGTTGAAATGAGTTGATTTTCTCGGCGTTTCACTTGACATATATATTATATCGCATAGATAATATTCTCAGAATGACCGCAATCTTTTCTAATATATCGTTATACGCAACATCAGACTCTTGTTTGTATCACATTTTCTATTGTTACCAGCATTTTATATTGTTCGGTATAAAAGTCTCCGTCGTACACACCTCCCCCGTCCACTAGATTGTTGTTGGTATACATGACAAAAACAACCATCGCGTCACATTCGTATATGTTGACTACCTCGTGTTTTCTCTCTTCGTTTTTTACGACAATAAAGAATATACCAAACGAGCGGGCTGTTTTTGTGGCCATGAACTCGCCGAATTCAATGAAATGTAGAAGCAAGTCAGCCGATGACGCATCAAATTCTTTGGGTCCGATTAGCGGATTTACATAGAGATAAAATTTCTTCTTATCTGATGCGAGAATACGTCTAAATCTATTCACACACCGTTCGAAATATTCATGGTCTTTTTCGACAGTCATATCATGGTGAGTAAGTGCCAACATGTATCCGTATGTACCCCTTCTGTTTGGTAGACCATCGCGTCCCTTTGTGGCCAGCACTGATTCGTAATATGTATTGTATACAATTGACTCGCTTGTCACATGTATTTTGGTATCGTCACACAAATTCAGTGTTTCGCTTGTGATTTTGCTGTATTGGTCTTTGTCTAGAAAAATCACAAAGTCGGTCTCTATACAATGTTTCACAGTTTCCAGTTTGGAAACGATCCAATCGAAGGGGTATGACTCGAATTTTAGTCGCAGTTCCTTTATAAGAGATGCCGTGGTACATCGGTGTCCTACAGAAAAGAGGATGGGTTTGTCTGGTATATGATCTTGTTCTATGCCATGATGTATATCGTCATGTATATCATTCTGCATAGGAATGTAATGTTCATATCGTGATTTGTTTATAATGTTATCGCGTAAAAGATAGAAGTCCTTGTATCCCTCTATTTTTATCTGAAGATACTATATGTCCAACACTCGTAAAAAATCGCCCCGTCGGTTGCGAAACACAAAGAAACGCGCGGGTCGCACAAAACCCACGCGCGTGAAAAGGACGACAGTTAAGAAACAACCGAAAAAGGCTCGGCGCCGAGGAACAGGAAGGAGAACAAGCAAGAGAACAACCCGCAGAAAGAGGGGTGCAAGTGGCAGAGGAAGAGGACGAGATACACGTGGACGAAGAGAACTGCCTCCAGGAGTCAATGAGGAGTTGTCTGTATTTTCTCGTATTAGACAAATGGGCGATGAAGCAAGAGAGCGAGAAGACGAGGAGCGAAGAAACAACAGATGGAACATGGGAGATTCAGAAAAACACAGCGTCAAAGATATGCTTGCCAGACTGACACTGGAAGATGAGAAGAGGGAATTTAACAGGACATACAAACACAAGGACGCCGCTACGCAAAAGAGGTTCCTGGATGCCGCGTTGTTCACCCAACAAAGACACGAGGACGCGCTACAGAAATATAGGGATGAAACCGCCCAATACATGGTAGAGGAGCCCGGGGCGATGCCATATGATAGTCGCATGACATATGTGTCGCAACACGACGAGACGAGAGAGGCGAATAAAGTGAAACCTATCAAATATTCCGATTTGAATTCAATCTCCGCGGCTGAGCGGGCAAGGGCGCAGTGGCAGCGGAACTGGACGAGAACCGTCTTTGATATCAATAATGCTGTGAACAACCCCCGGGTCGATCAAGGATTCCTGAAGAAGAAAAAAGAGCAGTATGAAAAGGATCTCCTCGAATATGTAAGAAACGACCCTGAATACATTGCCGCACAGAAACACGACAACGAACGAATTGACGCGAAAAGTGGCCAGAGAAGAGAAAGAAACGCGATGGACAAGGAAGAGGAGGCTGGGTTAGAATTTATTCGTGACGAGAAAAACGCAAAATACAAAGAATGGAAGGAAAAGGAAAAGGAACTCAGAAAAGACGAGGAACAAGAGTACGGGGACGACGACACCATCACCTGGGCGGGAGTGAAAAGACGAGGATTAGACATTTTTGAGGATAATAAATCAGGAAACCTCATGGCCACGGTGCTTGATCTTCAAATGAACGACCACCCCGAACACGGATGGCCTGCCGAAGTGCTACTTTTAACACCGCAAGAGGTCTACGAGGCCTATTCTGAGTTCACCGACAAGTATCCGAAGTCCAATGTGGACAAGACACCGACGTCTCCTAGTGCTGCCGAGGCACTCAAACGCGTAAAGGCGAGAGTTCTGAAAAGCTGGGCGGAGAAAAAACAGTTGCGAAAGTCTGCGTCGAGATCGGCACCAGGCCAGTTCCACGTCCCGCTTTTTGGAAAGACCGCGTGGTTGGTGGACGAAGCCGTTCCATCCAGTCCCGCAAAAACAGAGAGAATGAAAAACAAAGAAGAGCGACTCAAGAGAGAGAAGGATGGTCGGGGCGATGCAGTGACCGATATGCTGAAGATGAGTAGAAGACGCGACTATGCGAAATCGCCGCAACCGCGAAATGATATGTCGGTAGACATCTTTTTTTAACGGTATACGTATACGTATGCGTATATCTATAGAACCTGACGTCTCGTTCAAAAATAATGTTATGTATATGTATAATGAGTTCTACCAGACGTAGATCAACCAAGGGAACGCGTTCTAGAACGCATCGCGGACGCAAGAATTATACTACCAAAAAAGGGGACAAGGTTTTCCACAGAAAAAAACACTATGTACGCAAGAGCAGAAAGCCTTATACCAAGAAAGGAGGGAGGCGTAGAAAGAGCAGAAAGAGCAGAAAGAGCAGAAAGAGCAGAAAGAGCAGAAAGAGCAGAAAGAGCAGAAAGAGTAGAAAGAGCAGAAAGTAAAGAATAAGAAGGAAGATACATTTTTATGTATTCAAATAGTTGCTGTATGACAATTATTTGAATGGTCTCGAGACTACCATTTACTTTTCTTGACGCTAATTTTTGGTCCCGCCCCACGTTTCTTTGTATTTCCTGGGTCATATTGCTCTTCTTCGTCGTCAGATCCCATTCCTTTTGACAGCTCCCAAAACTCCTTTGATCCCAGCTTAAAGTCGTGGTGCGAGTCTGCTTTGTACCAGAACACCTGGTCCTGTAACTTGTTTGATTTCGCGTTGTTGTTAATTACAAGACATTCGTAGTTCTCGGTACATTGATCCATTACCTGACAGAATGATTCAAAGGTGGGAAACATCCCCGCATAATTGTCGTATATTCGCTTCCTGTTTGCGATATATGGTTCGCGCAAAATAAATACGTAATCTATATTCGTGCGCAGAGCAGGGGGTATACCAAGAGGATACTGCATGGTGATGATGAGCATGATTTTCCAATGACGTCCGTTCATAAAAAGAAGACGCATCATTTTGTCCCTTGACCAAGTATTATCATACAAACAATCGTCCAATATAACAAATGCTCTAGGGTCGATCGTGCTCTTCTTGTACGTTTCTACCTCCTTTTTGATTTGTTTAAGGACCTGGCGCTGACGTTTTAGAATGTTCTCAATGATCGCGGTATTGTATTCGCTGTGAATAAATAGTCGAGGTACCATACTACCGTAGAATCCGTTCCCCTCTTCTGTTCCTGATATGACTGTACCGATAGGAATGTCCTGGTGATAATATAGCAGGTCTCTCACCAGAAAACTCTTTCCTGTATCACGGCGACCAATCAATACCACAACAGGCCCCTTGCTTTCATTTGGTTTGAAACTAATGTTTTTCATGTTGAATTTTTTCAGTTCTAAAGACATATATATACCCCTCATAAAATCAGTATACGTCTAACGCAATGTATTTAGACGATTTGCGTTGACGTCATGTTCCTTTTCTAAATGTCCAGTATATGACGATCGCAGTCAACTACGAAAAAAGAAAGAACCAGGAGCTGTTTCGCGATTTAGAGAAGATTGGGTTTCTGAAGACACAGAACTATATCCCCCTCTATCGCAACTTTTTCATATTGAACGAGAATAACTATTCCGCTGTAAACTTGAACCATTTTCATTATATCGACGGTATTAAGAAACCATTCACCGACAACCTATATTTGTGTAACATTAAGAGCAAAATCGCAAAACCCAGCCAGGAGCGGGTGTTTTTCAAGTTTGCCCCTCTTCTGGATCCAGTGAAATACATGATTGGAAAATATACGTATGACGACAAACTCATGACGCTTCCAACTATCCATTCAACAACCGAACATACCACTGCCAAGTTCCTGGACCCAAATAACTGTTCTTATGTTGATGGGTTTTTTTCGTATTTGTCTAACCAATTGATGTCATCGAATAAATTTGTCCATGGTATCCGATATTATGGGTCCTATCTCACCGTGAAGAAGGACTTCAAATTTAATGTATATGACGATCTCGAGTATTTAATCAAATCCGACTTTTTCAACAAAAACAAGAACAAACTGTTTCACGTGGATAACTATAGCGATTTGTTCGACGATGATACAAGCCGGGCCGAGTTGCCAGCTATCAAAATCCACCAGGAAGACGTGGGCGACGCTTTGAACATAGGCAGTGTAGACGAGTCTATGTTCGGCGATGTATTCACGGAGGAGGCAGACACAACTGATCTGGTTGAGGATAACATATTGCCACTGACACTCGAAAATATGGAGGAACATGATGTCTCAAAAGAAGGGGATGTTGAGACAACAAGCGTTACGAAAAGCAACGACAGTTGTTCTTCGAGGACGAGTCACACCAACAGTGGTGTGTCGGACGACGACGATGAAAATAGTGTTGTGTCTTATACCGATGACGAAAATGAAAGCGATGGTGATGAATCATCTGACTCGAGCGAAGACGAGGAGGAAATTGTGAATGCCACGTTTCCTGAGTTTCCCGTTCAACTTATCTGTATGGAGGCGTGTATAGACACGCTCGATCAGCTTATTTTAGATGATAAACTGGATGAAAAACGGTGGTTGTCTGCTCTCATGCAGATCATCATGACATTGATCGCGTATCAAAAGGTATTTTCCTTTACTCACAACGATCTTCACACAAACAACGTGATGTATGTGTCGACTAAGAAGAAATATCTGTATTATTGTGTAAAGGGTACTTATTATCGCGTTCCAACCTACGGTAAGATTTTCAAGATCATAGATTTCGGCCGTGCGATCTACAAGTATGACGGGAAGACGATGTGTAGCGACAGTTTTGGTCCCACTGGAGATGCCGCGACACAGTACAACATCGAACCCTATTACAATCCCAAAAAACCCCGCCTTGATCCGAATTACAGCTTTGATCTGTGTCGTCTGGCATGCTCGATATTCGATTACCTTGTAGATGACATGAGTGATGTGAAAGACCTGAGCAAAGTTGACGCAATTACCCGAATTATAGTGGAATGGTGTATTGACGACAACGGAATCAATGTGTTGTACAAGAACAATGGCACAGATCGATACCCTGATTTCAAGTTATACAAGATGATTTCTCGCTGTGTTCATAATCATACACCTCACGCTCAATTGGAGAGATCCGAGTTCAAATCGTTTGGAGTTTCAAAGGAGACTATCCCAAACACAGAGCCTATTATGAACATTGACGATATGTAATATACATATGCGTAAATGCGAAATCAATCATAGTTTCAAAAACCAACCTAATCATATTGTATCGAATACGACATGATTACAATTATACAATAAATACAGGTGGAAATTCATTCATTTTTTTGATGAGAGAACCGTATATCTTCTCGAGTTTGTCGGCATGAATTATGTCATGAGACGTTTCTCTTCGTATCGGGTACAGAGCGGGAATAGTGGGAATACCCATTGTCTCGTTGAATAGTTCGATGTTTGTCCAAAATTTATCATAATTAACACAATGAATTTGGTAGTTTCTCTCCTCGTCTTTGGATGTATAGTTGTCGAAAAACTCTTCCAACTGCCACAGGTCCATCATGTTGCCAACCACGCTTTCTATGTTCCAATGAGGCGACCCTATATTGTTCAAATGATCCGTGCTAATGCGATGTGTTTTTCCAGGAATGATTCTGCTGTGTATGGCGTATATAGGGTCGCGATAGATATAAATCACCTTGATATTTTTGCTCTGTTCTACGGGTATTTGGCGAGCAATAACAGGCATAACCTCTATGTCATTGAACCACTCGGGTTGATCTACTGTTCCAACCCGGGATAATTTTTTAGGCGGGGTGCGACTATGTATATGAAAAGTGTTGCCAAAATGCGACAGATAAGTCTGCAACATCTTCGATCCACAACCGCCAAAACTACATATATAGTACGACACATCACCGTTGAAATAGGTATCGGAGGACCATTTTTTAATGGACGGTGGAACCCGATTCCACTGCACGCGTGTCGCCAGCTCCATGGCGGCATGGTCCGCCAACTCTTTATTTGACGATGACAACAGCATGCCAAGTATACGGATATCGTCTGTGGTTGTGGAATTATTTATAATGGTGTTTGTTGGCATGTGCGTATTCATATAGGTTATTGGTTGATTATTTTTATATGATTACTATTTATATTCATGACCTATGGGTTTATACTAACCAGACATGTCATATCAGATCAAACAAACCTATACTGGAATCGGAGTGTAGAATGTATTCGAAAGTTTTATCCAGATAAGAAAATAGTAGTGATCGATGACAATAGTAACCCTGAATATGTAAGCATCTTACACGAGGTCGATAATATTCAGTATATTATCTCCGAGTTCAAGGGGGCGGGAGAGATACTTCCGTATTATTATTTACACAAACATCGTTTTTTCCCTGCCGCGATTATTCTTCACGACAGTGTATTTTTTCATACCAAGATTAAGTTTGAATTATTACATGATATTCCAATTATGCCCATATGGCACTTTAATTATAGTGAAAACATCGGAAACTGTATGCGTCTCATGTCTCACTTGAACAATACATACGCAATCAAGGAAAAGGTCTATATGAACCCTGTTCAGACCATGGGGTTTCGACACAGAGACAAATGGCACGGCTGTTTCGGGGCTCAAGCGTACATAAATTTGTCGTTTTTGAACAAGATATTTGCCAAATACAATCTGACCAACATGTTGAAGTATGTAAGAACCAGGACAGACAGATGTTCACTTGAACGAATTATGGGAGCTATTTTCCACACAGAGTCTCACCACCTTGATGGGACCCCTTCCCTATTAGGTGATATATGGAAATATGAGAAGTGGGGTACGAGTTATGATGAGTACATGGGTCGTAGACTATATAGAGACAAACCTCTTGTGAAAGTCTGGACCGGACGTTAAAAGTTTGGATTGTCTGTAAAAGCAGGCGATGCACCGCCTACATGCGACGAATAGGATGTATCCGCCATGTAGGGAGACACTTGATCAAGAAGAAACCCGCCCATAATACACGCAGCAAACACAACCATCGTGTCTTTCAATATACTTTTCAATGGAACGGGGTCCTTTTTGCTAGTACGCATTTCAGCAAACCGAATAACAAAATACACAAAAGCAATAGACGTGGATAATGCGTACATATTGTTCATTCTATTATAAAAATTGAAAATGTTATAATAGAAAATACGCATATGACGATTCATCTAAAGAACCTCAATGTCGTCTATCAGGAGGTCTGGGATAACCTCGATCGACGGGGGGTCAAGTGTATGAATGTCTTCATGGGTAAGTGTTCCGACATCATCGCTAATGTGTATCTTACCTGAATCATCGACATCGTCTTCTTCTTCAAGTTTTCGCTGTTCGTGGCGAATGTTGCTTACACTTTCCAACGTACGTACGTCTTTTGGAGCGACAATGGCCTCCTCTTTTTTGTCGGTATCTATAGCCATGTCAATGTCGTTAAACGAGAGGGATTTCGTTGCGTCCGTGCTGCTAACGGAACTAGTTGTCGCCCCACCCACACTGTTTACTGTTACAGACTCATCGACAATAGGCGCGGTAGCAAGTTCTTCTTCTTTTATTTCTACATCTACATCTTCTTCCGTTGTCTCGTCAAGATACGATCTAAGGAGTGCGTCGACAGGTATACTTTCCCTAACAGAGTTCAATATAGACTCTTGAACCAGGAGCTCCATCTCTCGCGCGTTCTTTTGTATCTGGAGAGGTGGAATATTGCGTTCAAACAGATAGACGTTCTTGTACAATTTTCTGGCGGCGACAATATAGACCTTGTGGACGAAATCGCCCAAACTTGGTATCTTGACGTCGATTTTTTTCTGTTTTGTACCCACGCGTACAGCAGTCAATAGTTTCAACTGGATAATATGAACACATGTGATCAGATCTTCCAAGTACATACAACCGCTCTTCTCACAGATTCTTTTCTGTTCAGCATCCACGATGTTCGCGTTCCATTTGGGAATACGGCTGATAAAATTCTGAAAGGTCATTAGATGCTTGTCAATCTCGTTGTTCGATTTGCATAGGGAATATGATTCCTCGTATATTGACTGAAATCCTTCAACGATGAGAGGGGTCAGGATTGTTAGTAGTCTTGCTCCCCACTCATTTTTGGATTCATGTAACGAAGTTACGTTGAAATCATCCATGTTATAAAGTATAGTACACATTTATTTTTAAGGTTTTAACTAATTATAGACTATACTATCTCTCCAGACACAGTCATATTATGTACAACTGATTGTGTCAAATGGAAATCTATTGTCGAAATATAGAAAATGAAGGATAAAGTACATACATAGTTTCTCGTGTTTGATTTCGTGTTTCACTTTATCGAATCCCAGCAATAGCTTGTTAAAGTCGATCGTACTGCTTTTTTCAAAAACTACATTACGCGATTCTATTACCTTTATGATATCCAATGCACAATACCCCTTTTCATATATCTTTGTGGAAAACTGGAGTAGGTCGTGTACATTCGATATAGATTTCGTTAATTCCTTCTTAAGCCAGTCTTGACGGGTAGTTGAATAGGTCTTTAGATTGAATGTTTGCGAAATTCCATAGTTACATAAATTTGTTACTTTTCCGTTGACGCAAGGATGATATACGTAAATCTCGCAAAACCTTGACAGGATAGGTTTCAGTAACTTGTATTTGTCCTCCACTACAATAAAGAATCTAGTCGTATGGTTATATAATTCGATACATCTACGTAAAGCTGACTGTGCGTCTGTTGTAAGTTTGTCAGCATTGAGCAATATTACGCTTTTGAATGTGTGTCCCTCGTTTGTGGGAATATGTGTTTTTGCGAAAAATTTCAACTCTTCGCGTATAAACTTGATTCCTTTTCCGTATGCGCAATTCACATGCATGACATATGATTTTATCTTACTGTTGTCATTATTGTAAATCAGCTGGATAAATTTGTTTAAAATTGTACGTTTCCCTGATCCATGTGGTCCGTGAAACACGATATTGGGTATTTTGTGTACCTTGTGAAAATACGCTAATTTATTTGAAATATCGGCATGTATTGTATCGTTGGTCATGTTCTATGAATAATAATATGTAAATTACTTTAATACTGTACATATTATAATGTTTAAGCAGGGTCTATAGTCAGACGAAGATGTTCAAACGCAGGGATATGGTCTACATATACTACAATCCACATCGATTATCTCATAGATGAATAGTTATACAGAGGTAGTTAAACTCTGTGTATACGGATTACTACGGAATGCGTTAAGAATATCAGGCTGATTGCGCTGTACCTCAATAGACATATCAAGTTGTTGGGGGCCCGTTAATTTACCATAGTTCTCCTTTGCGGTGGCCTTCTTAATAATCGAACTTGGTCCAAATGGTCTATTGTCGACACAATTCGTATCCTCTTTGGCAATCGACACATTCATTTGCTGGTTGAACATTTGGGTTCCTCCTTGATTAGGACGATTCGCGATTGTCTGTGCCTTAATGTCATTGTTATGTTGTTTATATGCTGCTGCGTAACTCATATCACCCTCACGATTGTTTCCCATATTTCCATAAGTAGAATAGCTTGTGGTCTGTCGATTTGTCTCTTCTGGAGACGTATATGTATTGACATACTGTTGCGAAGACTGATTATTGATGTTGAAGTCGACTGAATGGACGGTAGTTTCCTTGGTGGTTGTAGGTGTAACATCATTAGGGTTATTGACATAATTGGACTCGACTGCGGTTCCGGCGCCTCCATATACGCGGACACTGGAACATACTTCATCTCTTCTGGATGGCTTCAGAGCATCCATAAAAGGCGCAATAACAGCACCGATCGCTCCACTAAATCCAGATCTGAACCCATCTGGTTGGGGAACAGTGCTTCGGTTGTTTTGGTAATTGGCAAAACCCTTGTGACGTTTGTCTAAGTCCTGTCCTTGTTTTCTATCAACAGTTCCCACCAGTTTCTTATCATTGAACAGCGTAGTCGACTGTGGAGTACGTTTTGATTTTTCAAATGCGGTGGGTGCTCGTCCCGTTCCCACTTCAGTGGCGCTCGCGGGGCCCATATAATCGCGTCTATCTGTGGGGCGACGAATAATACCCATCTCTTGTTCTGGACGAAGTGCTTGACCCTTCTCGGAACCTGTTGTCGTGAGCCATCGGTCCTGACTGTTGACGAAAAACGTGTCTGGATTCTGCTTTTCCACGCGACCAATCACGCCTCGATTTTTAATTGTTGCGTAAGAAGGCCCCTCTAAATTATTGAGATTGTACTCCATCTTAGGGTTCGTGGCTGTTCTCAATTCGTCGACTGTTTTAGGCAACCAACTATCACGAGATTCCATTCCCGAATTAAATCCACCGCTGCCTTGTGTTGTAAACCCCTGGTTGAGTCCAGGTCCTACCCGTTCACTCTCAAAGGGTTTGTTGTTGTTGTCTCGCATACCTGGATTGACACGAGACTGATAAAAATCACTGTTGTTAGGTGTACCATTTGTCCAGCTAATATTGTCCTCGGGTTTAAAGAGTGGGGCTTGTTCTACCTTTTTTATTACATGTGTCCCAGATCCAACCATATTATCAAGAACAGATTCTGTTATGTTCATATCGTAGGTGTTTCCTCGTATCTTGCCTCCGTTGAAGGGAACCATGTTGTTGTGAATGAATTCTTTGCTATCTAAATAATCCCCAGTCATGGAATATACCTGTTGGATATTGTTGCCCACATTGACCCCTTTTTGCTCCTGATTCTGAAAATACGTCTGATTAAAATACTTGTCGGTGCTTGCGTTTGGGTTTGGATAAAGTTCAACAGTGCGAGAAAGCTCCTTGTTGTTGGTGACGGGATAATTCTGGGGAGGAATGTCCGCATTTGGTATATAATTAGGATTCTTGCCCATGTTCGTAAACGTTTCGTTTCCTACTTTTTTCACAGTCTTTTTTGTCTTCTCTATGTTATTATCTTGATTGGATACTAGATACAACCCTCCCAGAGCAACCAAAGGTAAGGCTAATTCCATTATTATATATAACATAGTATTATATTATTATTATGGTTTGAACTTCTGTATGTATTCTACATTTATTACATACAGAACAACTAACGTGACGACTTATAGTCACAAGAATTTTTATAATAATCTTTTTCGAGTACACGTGTGCTTAAGTTATTTAAAAATGGTATACACGTGTTTTCTTGTGGATCCAATGGTAACGTATACCAATCCACTTGCTCCAAATCTCGTGCTGTCCAAGCAGGCATAATTGCTCGAGATTGTTCGGTAAACAAGTTATTACATGTAGGGTACGAGATAGGATTGCTTGGTGCGGTGTTTGTTTCGTAGTTGTCTTTTCCTAAACAATCTCTACCTAGCTGACGATTAAGACCCAACATATCACTCTCTAGATTGATACAGTTTGTTCGCAAATTTGCGCCCCATTTTTGTATACGTATATGCGGATCTTCCATATAGCATGGTTTGTCTCCGTTTCCAGGTACATTCAACATGTATCGCCCGGGGCCGGTAGCTTGTTGAAGCGACTTGATTGTTCTGCACGGGTCGTACGAGAATCGTGTGTTTGCCATTGCTATGCTACTATATATTTTGAAAAGAATTTTTTCGTAATTAGTAAATATCATAGACCCTCTGCAAATAATGACATTTTAGTAAAAGCTATTTAAGAACGTGTCTGTAGTAGCTATATGCGACTTGAGATACAAGAAGTAGAGTCATTGCCAACCCTATGTTTGAATATGATCGTAAAGAATGAAAGCAAGGTCATCACTCGATTGTTGTCGTCGGTTGTTCCAATTATAGATACCTATTGTATTTGTGATACCGGCTCAACCGACGACACGGTTGAAATCATTACGAAGTTTTTCCAGGAAAAGGGTATAGAAGGAAAGATAGTCACAGAGCCGTTTAAAGATTTTGGATACAATCGTTCGTTTGCCCTCAAGGAGTGTGCGGGTATGTCAGACTATGCTCTGCTCATGGATGCTGATATGATTCTGGAAGTCAATGACTTTGATAAGTCGATTCTTGGTACAGCGGATTCCTTCTGTTTGTTACAGGGAAATGATGACTTTTACTACCAGAATATGCGGATTGTTCGAAACAATGGGGCATTCAAATACATTGGTGTTACCCATGAACATGTATCTACACCACCCAATAACCACAATATCAATATTAGAAAAAATCAGTTATTCATCAAAGATGTTGGTGATGGTGGTTCCAAGGCTGATAAATTTGACCGCGACATTCGACTATTGACACAAGGTATCGCTGACGAACCAACAAATGTGCGGTACCATTTTTACCTGGCCAATTCATACAAAGACAGTGGCAAGTTCGACGAGGCCATTGTCTATTATCATAAACGAATTGACATGGGTGACTGGGAACAAGAAGTATGGTACAGTTATTACAACATTGCCAACATATACGAGGCGAGAAACGATATGGGAAATGCCGTGTTGTACTGGTTAAAATGTTACAATCATAATCCTCAGCGCCTTGAGAATGTACACAAACTTGTTCAGTATTATAGGATGACGGGTGAGTGTAAAAGTGCTAAATTGTTTTACGACATTGCCAAGTCGGCTATGGAGAAAGGTATCAACAAAGACAGTTACTTGTTTTTGGCAAACGACGTGTACACCTATAAATTTGAATATGAGTATTCCATTATAGCATGCTATCTTGGTATTAAGGATATATCCGATGCTGTTTCCAAGATATTGAACCACTGTACAGACGAGAGTATCATCAACAACACACTGTCGAATCTGAAATTTTACAAGGATATCCTGCCAACTATGAAAACCGTTGATCTCACCTACATTGAACACCGCGACGTAGGGGACATGGACAAGGAATTCTTCTCGTCGTCGGCATGTATCATTCCAAACAACGACCACACTGGTTATCTGGTGAACATCCGCCTTGTAAATTACTGGATCAATTCTGGGGGAGGGTATTTGAATTGCGATGATCATATTATCACCAATAATAAATACATTGAGATGGATAAGAATTTTGTGACTACCAAGGAAAAAACGTTTGACGTTAAATACGAAGACAAACGATATATGGGTGTCGAGGACGTTCGCATCTTTCCACACGACACCGAACCCAATAAACTGGTGTACATGGGAACAAGTCAGCATCTTGATGGCAAAATCGGGATGTTATATGGAGACTACAACATTGATGCGGAGTACCTAGAAACAACAGAGATAAACCCGTCGTTCTGTGAAAGTTGGTGCGAGAAAAACTGGGTATATTTTCGATACAAAGATGAAAATCATCTTGTCTATAAATGGTCTCCTTTACAGATATGTAAAATCAATAACGACACACATACACTTGACCTGGTAGAAACGCGGGAAGGTATGCCCAAGATTTTCCGGCACGCACGCGGATCTACTCCTGGGTTCAAATATAAGAACGAGTACTGGTTCGTATTACACATTGTTTCTTACGAGACCCCTCGCCATTACTACCACATGATTGCTGTGTTCGACGAAGATATGAACTTCAAGAAACATACCGCACCATTTAAATTCGAAGGGGAGTGTATTGAATACACACTTGGGTTGATTGTGGAAGATGACCGGGTGATTATACCATTTAGTACATGGGACAGAAGCACGAAACTTGCTGTGTATGATAAGAAAATGATCGACGACAAACTTAAGTATACTGGCGAATAGTAGTAATAGTAGTAATAGTAGTAATAGTAGTAATAGTAGTAATAGTACTACTTGTAGCAGTAGTAATATAGTGACACAAGTGCTATTTTATGTAGTATATATGATATACATAAAATATAAATAAAACAAGAAATTCTGATTATACCTTGGCTGTTGGTGTAAGCTGTAGAATGAACTTCACGTTGTTGATAATGTATTTATTTTCGTTTACCCCTCCTGTTGTATCTATGGCCTTTATACAGATTGTCATTTCCGTGACACCGATCGGAATAGTTACCATGTCTAATACGCTGTCGTTTCGAATGTCACCAAATCCTCCTGTTATAGGATTAAAACAGTTATATACGAGCGTGGTGTTGTACCCTGTAGCAAGACCATCATTGTTGTATTGAATATCTATCCAGTATCCTAAATTGTATGTGTCAACGTCTTGTGGGGATATTTCAAATTCTACATGGTAATTAAAGTTATATGTCGTTTCTGGAACTACTGGAAACATTCGCGTGGTGTCGTTTAGTGTAACAGCGTTTATGATCATGTTATTGGTCGCACTGTTAACTTTTGTAGACGAACTGTGTAACACGTGACTCGAACTAATTGTAGCGCTTGTACCACGGGGACCCGTCTGTCCTACTTCTCCGACATTCCCCCGTGGTCCAATAGGTCCAATTTTACCAGGCGGACCACGTGGTCCTATTTGTCCTTGTGGGCCTCGAGGACCGCGTTGTCCCGTGGTGCCCGTGAACCCTCCCGTAGGTCCAGTGACCCCCACATGTC